>VOFF01000479.1_pt1 | contig 242000 bp, 324 predicted proteins | sample 5384061 | NCBI WGS metagenome assembly VOFF01 (sample SAMN12384725, study PRJNA508395) | human gut metagenome | isolation source: healthy gut E | host: Homo sapiens | reverse complement strand
GTTCCCACTTGCCGTGGTACACCAGATCGTTCCACTCCGGGATGAGGTTGTTCAGCGGACAGCCGGAGGCCATGCCGCCGATCATCATGCCCGCCTGGCAGAAGGGGACGCCGCAGTCCATGCAGCGGGCTGCCTGGGTCTGCTGCTCCTCCCGGGAGAGCCAGACGTGAAACTCGTTGAAATTTTCAATGCGCTCCAGCGGCGGACATCCGTGCTGGTCTTGCGCGTGTAATCCATAAATCCAGTGATCTTTTGCCATGATCCAGCCCTCCTTACTTCTTCTTCTGCACTGCATAAAATGCTTCGATCTGCGCCTGCTCGCCGTCGAGTCCACGCTCTTCTACCGAGGCGATGACCCGCAGCATATGGTCGTAATCGTAGGGGAGGACTTTCTTGAACTTGGGCAGGTACTCGCTGAAGTTGTCCAGGATCTCCTTTGCCGCGGGGGGAGCCGGTGGCTTCCACATGCTCACGGATGAGCTCCTTCAGGGCAGCAACATCGTACTTGTGCTCCACCGGCTCCAGGCTGACGGTCTCCTTGTTCACCCGCTGGTAGAAGTCCCAGTTTTCGTCCAGGACATAGGCAATGCCGCCGGTCATACCGGCTGCAAAGTTCTTGCCGGTCTGTCCCAGCACCACCACGGTGCCGCCGGTCATGTACTCGCAGCCGTGGTCGCCCACGCCCTCGACAACGGCAGTCGCGCCGCTGTTGCGGACGCAGAAGCGCTCACCAGCCACGCCGGAGACGAAGGCCTTGCCGCTGGTGGCACCGTAAAGGGCCACATTGCCGGTGATGATGTTCTCCTCGGGCTTGAAGTCGATGCCCTGCGGCGGGCGCACCATGATCTTGCCGCCGGAAAGGCCCTTGCCCATGTAGTCGTTGCAGTCACCCACCAGGCTCCAGCGTCAGGCCATTGGGGATGAAAGGCACCAAAGCTCTGGCCGCCTGCACCGTTGCAGTGCAGCGGTGTACACATCGTCCGGGCAGGTCGTTGCCGTATTTACGGGTGATCTCGCTGCCAAAGATGGCACCCAAAGGCGCGGTCGGTGTTGGAGACCTCCAGCCGGACACTCTGGGGATGCCTTGCTGCCCAGCTTGAACTTCTTCATCAGCACCTTCATGTCGAGGGTGTTCTCAAGGTGGAAGTCATAGGTATCGGCAGGCACAAAGTGGACGTTGCTGTTTGCAATGGCGGGGTTGTGCAGGATGCAGTCCAGATCCAGCTTTGCGGCGCGGCTGCCGGCAGCAGCGGGCTTGACCCGCAGCAGATCGGTGCGGCCCACCAGTTCATCCACGGTGCGCACGCCCAGCTTGGCCATGTACTCCCGCAGCTCCTGTGCCACAAAGGTGAGGTAGTTGATGATGTACTCGGGCTTGCCCTTGAACCGCTTGCGCAGCTCGGGGTTCTGGGTGCAGATGCCCATGGGGCAGGTGTCCAGGTTGCAGACACGCATCATCACGCAGCCTTCGCACATCAGCAGGGAGGTGCCGAAGCCGAACTCCTCAGCGCCCAGCATACAGCTGATGGCAACATCGCGGCCGGAGAGCAGCTTGGAATCGCTCTCAATGCGGACGCGGCTGCGCAGGCCGTTCAGGATCAGGGTCTGGTGAGTCTCGGCGATGCCCAGCTCCCAAGGCAGACCTGCGTGCTTGATGGAGGTGCGGGGCGGCAGCACCGGTGCCGCCGTCATAGCCGGACACCAGAATGACCTGTGCGCCGCCCTTGGCAACGCCGGCGGCGATGGTGCCCACACCGGCCTCGCTGACCAGCTTCACGCTGATCCGAGCCCTGCGGTTGGCGTTTTTCAGGTCATAGATCAGCTGGGCCAGGTCCTCGATAGAGTAGATGTCGTGGTGAGGCGGCGGAGAGATCAGGCCCACGCCGGTGGTGCTGTGGCGGGTCTTGGCGATCCACGGATACACCTTGGCACCGGGCAGATGGCCGCCCTCGCCGGGCTTGGCGCCCTGTGCCAGCTTGATCTGGATCTCCTCGGCGCTGACCAGATATTTGCTGGTCACGCCAAAGCGGGCAGAGGCCACCTGCTTGATCTTGGAATTGCTCTCGCTGTGGTAGCGCTCTTCGGGCTCGCCGCCCTCACCGGTGTTGCTCCGGCCGCCCAGACGATTCAGGGCGATGGCGATGGTCTCGTGGGCCTCGCTGCTCAGGGCACCGTAGCTCATGGCAGCGGCTTTGAACCGCTTGACGATGGAGCTGACAGGCTCCACCTCCTCAAGGGGGATGCCGCCGTTCGGGTCATAGCTGAAGTCCAGCAGGCTGCGCAGGTGCACGCCCTCGGCACCCATGTTGTCCACGGTGCGGGTGAAGTCTTTGAAGGCCTTGTAGTCGCCCGTGAAGCAGGCTTTCTGGAACAGATGGATGGTCTGCGGGGTGAAGAGTGCTCTTCCTTGCCGCTGCGGAACTTGTGAGCGCCGCCGTCGGCCAGCTCCATGTTGATGTCCAGACCCAGCGGGTCAAAGGCGGCGTTGTGGGCAGCTTCCACATCCGCCTGAATGTCCTCCAGACCGATGCCGCCCACACGGCTGACCGTGCCGGTGAAGTACTTGTCGATGACATCCTTGGAGATGCCGACCGCCTCAAAGATCTGGCTGCTCTGGTAGCTCTGGATGGTGGAGATGCCCATTTTGGAGGCGATCTTCACGATGCCGTTCAGCACAGCCTTGTTGTAGTCATCCACGGCGGCGTAGTAATCCTTGTCCAGCAGACCCTCGTCGATGAGCTGGCCGATGGTCTCGTGGGCCAGATAGGGGTTGATGGCGCAGGCACCGTAGCCCAGCAGGGTGGCAAAGTGATGCACCTCGTGGGGCTCAGCACTCTCAAAATGAGGGCCATGGCCGTGCTCTTCTTGGTGCGGATGAGGTACTGGGACACGGCAGAAACGGCCAGCAGGCTGGGGATGGAAACATGGTACTCGTCGATGTCGCGGTCAGAAAGGATGATGATGTTTGCACCATCCTTGTAGGCGCGGTCTACCTCCAGAAATACCCGGTCGATGGCCTTTTCCAGACTGGTGTTCTTGTAGTAGTTGATGGACACCGTGGCCACCTTGAAGCCCGGCACGTTCATGTACTTGATCTTGAGCAGGTCGGTGCTGGTCAGGATGGGGTTGTGCACCTTGAGCACCTTGCAGTTCTCCGGCTTATCCTCCAGCAGGTTGCCGTGGGCGCCGATGTAAACGCTGGTGGAGGTGACCACCTTTTCGCGGATGGCATCGATGGGCGGGTTCGTCACCTGCGCGAAACGCTGCTTGAAGTAGCTGAACAGCGGGGGATGCTGGCTGCTGAGCACAGCCAGCGGGGTGTCGGTACCCATGGCACCGGAAGGCTCGGCACCGGCCCGGGCCATGGGCAGGATCATGCTCCTTGATCTCCTCGTATTTGTAGCCAAAGACCTTCTGCAGGCGGGTCAGCTCCTCGCCGGTGTAGCTGGGAACCTTGATGTTGGGGATCTTGAGGTCTTTCAGCCGGACCAGATTCCGGTCGATCCACTCGCCGTAAGGCTCGCGGCTGGCGTAGTACTCCTTCAGCTTTTCGTCGTCCACGACCTCGCCCTTGACGGTATCCACCAGCAGCATTTTGCCGGGGCGCAGGCGGTCTTTCATCAGGATGTTGTCGGGTGCACAGGGCAGCACGCCCACCTCGGAGGACAGGATCATGCGGCCGTCCTTGGTGATGTAATAGCGGCTGGGGCGCAGACCGTTGCGGTCCAGCACAGCGCCCATCACGTCGGCGTCCGAGAAGAGGATGGCAGCGGGGCCATCCCAAGGCTCCAGCATGGTGGCATAATACTGGTAGAAATCGCGCTTTTTCTGGCTGATGTTCTTGTTGTTCTCCCACGGCTCGGGAATGGTGATCATCACCGCCAGGGCAGGTCCATGCCGTTCATAACCATGAACTCCAGCGCGTTGTCCAGCATGGCCGAGTCGGAGCCGGAGGTGTTGATGATGGGCAGGATCTTGTTCATGTCGTCCTGCAGGATGGGGCTCTCGATGCTCTCCTCACGGGCCAGCATGGCATCGGTGTTGCCCTTGATGGTGTTGATCTCACCGTTGTGCAGGATGAACCGGTTGGGGTGGGCACGCATCCAGCTGGGGTTGGTGTTGGTAGAAAAGCGGCTGTGCACCATGCCGATGGCGGATTCGTAGTCCTCGTCCTGCAGGTCAAGGTAGAACAGGCGCAGGTCGTGCACCAGGAACATGCCCTTGTAGACGATGGTGCGGCTGGACAGGCTGGGCACATAGGTGCCGTTGCTGGCCTGCTCGAACACGCGGCGCACGATGTACAGGCGGCGGTCAAACTCGATGCCCTTGCTCACACGGGCAGGCTTTTTGATGAAGCACTGCCAGATGGCGGGCATACAGTCCCGCGCCTTCTGCCCCACGGCATCGGGGTCTACGGGCACTTCGCGCCATGCCAGAAACTCCAGCCCCTCCTTGCGGGTGACCACCTCGAACAACTTCATGGCCTGTGCCCGCAGGTGCTCGTTCTGGGGGAAGAAGAACATGCCCACGCCGTACTCCCGCTCATTGCCCAGCCGAATGTTCAGCTCCTCGGCAACCTTGGAGAAGAACTTGTGGCTGATCTGTAGCAGGATGCCCACGCCGTCGCCGGTCTTGCCCTCGGCGTCCTTACCGGCGCGGTGCTCCAGCCGCTCCACGATGGACAGTGCATCGTCCACCGTCTGGTGGCTTTTACGTCCCTTGATGTCCACCACAGCGCCGATGCCGCAGGCATCGTGCTCAAACTGTGGGTCGTACAGACCAAGAGGCGTGGCGTTTTCCGTAAATTGATCCATTGCCTTTCCCATCCTTATCTCTCAAAATATCCTCTGGGCCGCGGCACAATCCTCAGCCGATCTGACACAGAAAAAAAAAAGCGTTCCAGAAGGGCAAACTTCACCCTTCTGGAACGCCTTTGTTCCGTTAGCTTTATTATAATGATTCGTGAAGATTGTTCAAGTGGGAGGTGCAACAAACTTTAGTACACCAAAGCCCGCACTTCTTGTGCGCTTTGATGGAATGATGAACGCATTTCATCAAAACCTTGAAAAAAAACGCCGCATCCGGCTGCCGGTCTGGGGCAGGGGATGCGGCGGTTTGCGTATGATTGCGGGGCGTTTCTGTCCTTAGTGCTTTGCGGCGCGCTGTTTGCGGTCGAAGAACCACCCGCATACCAACAGACCGATGCCAAAGATCAGAAGCACGGCAGCCAGCCAATCGGTGGTACCGGTCTGGATCAGGGTCACGGTCGTGGTGTTCTGCGTGGGCGTTTCCTCCGGCTGGGCCAACGACGCGGACGTGTCAGTCTGAGCCGGTTCCTCCGCAGGCAGCTCGCCGGGGGCCTCGGTTTCCTCGGTTTCCTCGGTTTCCTCGGTTTCCTCGGTTTCCTCAGGGGATCTCGGGTTCCTCAGGCTCCTCGGGGGGTCTCCGGCCCCTCAGGCTCCTCGGGGATCTCCGGGTCTACGGGAACGACCGGAACATAGGGGGTGTCCGGGCTGTTCTTCAGGTTGGTAAAGACGACCTTGGCGGTGTCGTTCTGGGGCACAACGCCGGTCTCTGCAGGGTTGAGATTCAGCAGGGTCCAGCCGTCCTGAGCGGTTTCGGTGATGGTATAGCCGATGCCTGCGGGCAGGTTCGAGAGCGTGATGCTCTCGCCGCTTTTCAGGGTGAAGGATGCCTTGCCGTTTTTGAACGGGACACCGCACCATTTGTCGTCGATCGTGGTGATGGCATCATCATCCAGCGTGAGCTCAAAGGTGAACACGGTGTCATAGTCGCTCGGCAGCAGTTCACCGACCGTCTCTTTGCAGACGGTCAGGCTGCCGGTGCTGCCGTGTGCGGCCTTGAGGGACAGGGGGCCGGTGTAAGAAGCGACGGGTGCGACGAGAACCATGTGCATCCGCTTCGTCCCCGTGGGCGTTCCAGCGGGTGGTTTCATAGTCGTCGTACCAGCCGTCAATGAAATCATAGCAGTCCGGGTCGCCGTCCAGCGTCCAGCCTTTGCCGGTATCGCTAAAGGTGATGGTGGCACCGTCTGCGTTGTAGATGTCGTCACCAGAAAGCCTTGCGTGATTGTTGTACAGCTCTACATCGTCTGAAAGAATCGCAGTGCCAGAGTTCACAAGTCCGCCGCCTACAGAACCGGCATGGTTATAGCGTACACTGTAACCCAGCAGGTTCAGCGTCGCATGCTCATCGTTTTGGATACCGCAGTTGCTGTTGTATTCCACCTGCAGATTGGCACCCTTTTCCACGGTGAAGAGATTGCAGTTGACGATACCGGACACCGTATTGTAGTTGGCAGTGACATTTGCACCGCTTTCTATCAGAAAAGCACCCTGCTTCAGATCACCCATCACTTGATTGTAGATGCCATGGGCACCGTTGTGGTTGGCGGTGACATTTGCACCGGACTCAATCGTCAGATAGGAATCGTAACTGTTGTAGATACCGAGCTTAGCATTGTTGTCCACTGAAACATTGGCACCATTCTGGATGTGCAGCTTACAGCTGTTCACGATGGCAGCCAGGCCCTTGTTCTGACATACGGAGACGTTTGCACCACTTTCAATGGTCAGGTCGGCGCCTGCATACACATACAAACCGCCAGAGCCGTAGCCCGGGTCATTTGTGCCGTTGCCGTCGCAGATGACCTGCGAACCGCCTTGGATCACGCCAATGCCGCCGACACCAAGGCCGGAACCGCCATTGTCGCGGATATCAAGGGTAGAACCGGAATCCACGTCAAGGCCATCAACGAAAACAGCGTAGCCATACCATGCGCCGGTGTTTCCGGTGGCGGTCAGGGTCGAGGATTCCATGGTCAGCTTACCGCCATAGCAGCCAATGCCGAAGCCGTAGCCATCAGGATCGGTTTGCCGTTGTCCATCACCACGACATTTGAACTGGACAGTGTGATGTCGATCGGATCGATCGTCATGGCCGCATGGGCACAGCCTGTGATCTCAAGATAAGAGTTGTTGATCTTGATCTCACGGTTCGGTTGTCCTTTAAATTCCGAGTCATCGGCGTAGATACCACTTGCACGATAATTAGAGACACCACGGATCACGGCGTATGATCCATCCAGATACAGGTTGCTCTTCTGATACAGATAGATGCCGCTGCCGCAGCTTCCATCCGGGATCAACGTAAAGTTGACGTTGTTCAGTCTCAGATTCGAGTTGCTGATCAGGTTGGCCGTTCCTCCTGCGCCACCTTCATGGGTATGAGTATGCGCATAGATATTCAGCGTAAGATCTTTAAACGTGATATCACTGTGCGATGCATACATACCGTTCTGGTTCAGCGTCAGCGTGTAGGTATTGCCGCCGGAAATGGTCAAGTTCTTACTATGGAACTCAAGGCCCGTATACCACTCAATGTCCTTCAACAGGTCGATCGATCCCATCCGTCGCGGCAGTGATTGCATCGTCCAGTGTGGAGTAGTAGTACGTATCGTCGATCTTGTCGATCTTTGCACACAGGCGGGGTTGTGGTGCTGCCGTCGTCGTCCGCAGAGCCATCGTCATCCGTTTCCTCGTCAGGAGTTTTGGGGTGAGATTCCCTGCGGGCAGGTCATCCGTTGCTTCATCGCGGTCCGCATCCGCAAGGTCATCGTCACCCGGTCCCTTGTCAAGAGTTTTTTTTGGGGGGGGGGTGGGATTCCCTGCGGGCAGGTCATCCGCTGGTGCTTCATCGTTGTCCGCATCCGCAAGGCTTTTCTCCGAGCCCGTCTCCAAAAGGTCGGGAACAGGAGGTTCCTGTTCCTGCAAATCATCAAGGGAGTAGGGAACGGTGGAAAGGTCACTCCAGTCCAGAATGGTGCCGTCCGAATCCGTGATGGTGGGGTCGGGGCTCAGTGCAAGTACACTCAGCGGCAGAACATGAAGCAGCAATCCGATGGTAAGTATCACTACGAACCATCTCTTTTTTCATAATTTTTCTCCTCCTCTTTCTAAAATATAGTACATTTTGTGTACTGCTAATATAGTAGCATCGGATGTTCAGAAATACAAGAGGTTCAAACGAATTTGAAACCGAAAGATCCAAATTTTTGAAACGGTGGGGAACCGCGCCGGAGTTTCTCCGGAAAATGATTCCTGCACAGGAGTGAAAACTTGTTCCTGCGCCGGAAATTCCCAGAAATTATGAAAAAGTTTCGACACAAAGAAAAACTCCCGGGAAATCCCGGGAGCGTAGCAAAAAACAAAGGAAGAAATTCCCTGCGGCGGCAGTCAGCGTCCCAGAATGGCCCGCAGGTCCTCTTCCGGGGTCGTAATGGCTTTCAGGTCATAGCGCCGCTGAAGTTCCTGCACGACCCCCGGAGAGAGAAAGGCCGGGAGGGGTGGGGCCGAGGCGGATGTTCCGGATGCCCAAAGCCAGCAGGGCGATCAGGGATGCAGACGGCCTTCTGCTCGAACCAGCAGAGCACCAGCGAGAGCGGCAGGTCGTTGACGGTGCAGCCGAAGGCATCGGCCAGAGCCAGCGCAATCTGAATGGCGCTGTATGCGTCGTTGCACTGGCCCACATCGAGGATGCGGGGCAGGCCCGCCACGGTGCCGAGATCCAGGTCGTTCAGGCGGAATTTGCCGCAGGCCAGCGTCAGGATCACGGTGTCGGGCGGGGTGAGCTTGGCGAACTCGGTGTAGTAGCGGCGGGAAGGCCGGGTGCCGTCACAGCCGCCCACCAGGAAGAAATGGCGGATCTGCCCGCTTTTCACGGCCGCAACGATCTCATTGGCGTGGGAGAGCACAGCGCTCCGCGCAAAGCCGGTCACGACGCTGCGCCCGCCGTTGATGCCGGGCATGGCGGTGTCTTCCGGGTAGCCCCCTAGTTCCAGTGCTTTGGCAATGACGGGGGAGAAATCCCGCTCTGGCCCGATGTGCGGGACGCCGGGATAGGACACCACCGAGGTGGTGAACACCCGGTCGGCGTAGCTCTCCCGCAGGGGCATGATGCAGTTGGTGGTGAAGAGCACCGGTGCACGGGATGTCCTCAAACTCCCGCTGCTGGTTCTGCCAGGCTGTGCCGAAGTTGCCCTTCAGATGCGGGTACTTCTGCTTCAGCTCCGGGTAGCCGTGGGCGGGGAGCATTTCCGAGTGGGTGTAGACGTGGATGCCTTTGCCCGCCGTCTGCTCCAGCAGGCACTTCATGTCGTAGAGGTCGTGGCCGGAAATGACGATGAACGGCCCTTTCTCGATGACGAGCGGCACCTCCACCGGCTCCGGCTGGCCGAAGGCCCCGGTGTTAGCGGCATCCAGCAGCTCCATGCAGCGGTAGCTGGCCTTGCCGGTCTTCTGCACCAGTGCCCATAGGGTGTCGATGGAGCATTCGCTGCCAACGGCCTGCAATGCTTCGCAGAAGAAGCGGTCCAGCTCCGGGTCGATGCGGCCCAGCACCCGCGCATGGTAATTGTACGCTGCCATGCCGCGCAGGCTGAACAGGACGAACGATTTCAGACTGCGGATGTCCTCGTCCGGCTCGTGCCAGAGGTTTGCCATGTCGTAGTCGAACCCGATGCCGGGGCAGGCCGCATGGATGCTCTCGGTCAGCTGGTCCACGGTCTGCGGGTCGAAGTTCACGTTGGTGATGGTGGTGAACAGTCCTTCCATCAGCAGAAGTGCCTGTTCCGGGGCGGGGGCCCGCCCCTCGCCGATGAGCTGGCTGGCGTAGGAGATGAGTGCGCCGGTCAGGCGGTCCTGCGCCGCTGCTGTGTCCGCGCTTTTGCCGCAGCACACCGGCCTTACCGGTACAGGCAGTGCAGTGCGCCGCCTGCTCGCATTGAAAACAAAACATCTGTTCGTCCATTTCAGAACCCTCTCTTCGCTTGATGTGGTCAGTATGGACGGGTTGGCGGGGCTTTATACAGGCCGCACGAGGGGCGTTTTCTCGGCGAGTATCCGAGGTGGGGCTCCGCTTGCGGGGCGGGCAGGGAATGTCCGTTGACCCGCCGGGAAAAGCTCCCGGAGATGCGGCCAGCGAATAGATACAAAAGAGCCGCGCTCTTGCGAACGCAGCTCTTGAAAATGCTTTGGAACAATTAGTAGGTGATGCCCTGTGCCATCATGGCGGTAGCGACCTTCAGGAAACCAGCGCAGTTTGCACCGACCATCAGGTTGCCCTCGGAACCAGCGGCAACGGAAGCGTCATAGGAAGCGTGGAAGATGCCCTCCATGATGCCCTTCAGCTTTGCATCGACCTCTTCGAAGGTCCAGCTCAGGCGCTCGGAGTTCTGGCTCATCTCCAGGCCGGAGGTGGCCACGCCGCCGGCGTTGGCAGCCTTTGCGGGTCCGTACAGGACACCGTTGGACAGGTAGACCTCGATGGCCTCGGGCGTGCTGGGCATGTTTGCGCCCTCGCAGACAACAGTGCAGCCGTTCTTGACCAGAGCCTCAGCGGACTCCTTGCTGATCTCGTTCTGGGTCGCGCAGGGCAGGGCGATGTCGCAGTGGACAGTCCAGACCTTGGAGCAGTCGGCAACGTAGGTTACACCGGCGTGGGTCTCGGCATACTCCTTGATGCGGCCGCGGCGGACTTCCTTCAGCTCCTTGACGTAAGCCAGGTCAATGCCGTTGGGGTCGTGGACAAAGCCGTTGGAGTCGGACATGGTGACCACCTTGGCGCCCAGGGCCGTGGCCTTTTCGCAGGCGTAGATGGCCACATTGCCGGAGCCGGAGATGACCACGGTCTTGCCCTGGAAGCTGTCGTTGCGCATGCACTTCAGGGCCTCAGCAGTGAAGTAGCACAGGCCGTAGCCGGTAGCCTGGGTGCGGGCCAGAGAGCCGCCAAAGGTCAGGCCCTTGCCGGTGAGCATACCGCCCTGGAAGCTGTTGGTCAGGCGCTTGTACTGGCCGAACATATAGCCGACCTCACGGCCGCCGACACCGATATCACCGGCGGGGCAGTCCACGAACTGGCCGATGTGGCGGTACAGCTCGGTCATGAAGCTCTGGCAGAAGCGCATCACTTCCATGTCGCTCTTGCCGTGGGGGTCGAAGTCAGAGCCGCCCTTGCCGCCGCCCATGGGCAGGGTGGTCAGGCTGTTCTTGAAGGTCTGCTCGAAGCCCAGGAACTTCAGGATGCCCTGATTGACAGAGGGATGGAAGCGCAGGCCGCCCTTGTAGGGGCCGATGGCGCTGTTGAACTGCACGCGGTAGCCGCGGTTCACCTGCACCTTGCCCTGATCATCGACCCAAGGCACACGGAAGGAGATGATGCGCTCCGGCTCGACCAGACGCTCGATCAGACCGGCCTTCTCGTACTCGGGGTGCTTCTCCACGACGGGCTGGATGCTCTCCAGCACCTCGCGGACAGCCTGCAGGAACTCAGGCTCGTTGGCATTGCGCTTCTCGAGGCCCTCGTAGACACGCTTCAGATATTCATTCGTCAGCATAATAGAATACTCCTTTTAAAGCTTTGTGCAGCGATTTACAATAGAGGAAATCGGAAAATGTTTCAGTGAAGCCAAAATAAAAATGAATCCGCTTCACAGCGTCAGTGCCCGGCAGCGCTGGGGATCTCCTGCAATTCAAAGCGATATTCCTGCGCGGCATCGGGGTATTTTGCCCTGTCCACGGGGCTGAGGAACATGGCAAGGGGCCGCAGCCAGAGCCCGCCGTCCCCGTAGAGCTTACGGTAGACCACAAAGGGCTCCCCCGTTTCGGAATCGTTGGCAACGGCCTCCACCAGATAAAAGTCGCCCTTGAAGTGCCGGTACACCCGGCCGATCTTGAGTTCGTTCGGCATTTGCGTTCTCCTTTACATTCCAGCCAAAATGGCATTCACGGCAGTCACAAAGGGCTCCATATCCTCAAACAGGACTTCGACGATGATGCTCCAGTTGATACCGTCGTAGTCATGCACCAGCCGGTGGAGCAGCCCGGCGACCATATTCCAGGGCTGCTCCGGATAAGAGGCCTTGAACTCCGGACTGAGCTGGTAGACCTGTTCTCCGATGTTATAGAGCGGGGTCGTGACGGCCCACTGGGAAAACTCGTCCTCGAGCAGAAGCTCCGGCGTAATGCCGCGCTTGTGCATCTCGGCTTTCAGGCTTTCCCATGTGGCAACGATCTTTTCAGGCGCTCCTTGTCCGATTTCTTCATGCGATCTTGACCCCCTCCCGCATGATGCTTTCATAGAAGGGAGTGCCGGTGTTGACCTCCCGGATCTCAAAGGCATCCACGTCCTTCTGGGTGCGTTGGCGCAGCTCCTCCCCAAAAAAGCAAAGATGTCCCTTGGCCGGAAGTTGGCACCGCCCACCACGATCACATCGATATCCGAAGCGGCAGTGGCTTCTCCCCGGGCGTAGGAGCCGAACAGCAAGGCGTACTCGGCGTGATATTTGTGCAGCAGCTCCCGGATGACCTGCTCGATCTCAGTGCGGGAAAGCGTGTCCATGCGGACACCTCCAATCGGAAATTCTCTACCAATATTGTACCATAGAATGCCGGAAATGCAAACAAAAAATCCCCCGCAGGCGGCTGGCGCTGGCGGGGGACAGGCGCATGATTTACTTCTTCAGCAGCTTCTCGCAGGCATCGGCGGCACCCTCAAGGTACTGGCCGGGGTAGGCCTCGATCATGCCGGCAGCGGAGCAGGCAGCCAGCTGGGGGTCGATGGGGCACTTGGCCAGCACAGGCAGATGATGCTTTGCGGCAACCTCGTCCACATGGCTGTTGCCAAACACATTGATGTGCTTGCCGCAGTCCGGGCAGACGATGTAGCTCATGTTTTCCACGATGCCCAGCATGGGCACCTTCATCATCTCAGCCATGTTCACGGCCTTTGCCACGATCATGCTTACCAGCTCCTGCGGGCTTGCCACCACAACGATGCCATCCACCGGCAGGCTCTGGAACACGGTCAGGGGCACATCACCGGTGCCCGGGGGCATATCCACGAACAGGAAGTCCACCACGTCCTTCCAGACCACATCGGTCCAGAACTGCTTGACCGCGCCGCCGATGACCGGGCCGCGCCACACAACGGGGTCCTCCTCGTTCTCGACCAGCAGGTTGATGCTCATCACATCAATGCCCATCCGGCTCTGGATAGGCCAGCAGCCCTTTTTCATCGGCCATGGCACGGCCATGGATGCCGAACAGCTTGGGGATGGACGGGCCGGTGATATCGTCATCCAGGATGCCGCAGTGGTAGCCCCGGCGGGCCATGGCGCAGGCCAGCAGGGCACTGGTCATGCTCTTGCCGACACCGCCTTTGCCCGAAACAACGCCGATGACCTTTTTCACGCTGCTGTTGGGGTTGGGGGCATCGTGCTCAGGTGCGGCGGTGCGGGAAGAACATGCTGCCCCGCAGGTGGAACAGTCATGGGTACATTCTTCGCTCATACTCTAACCTTTTCTCCTTTATCTTAATTAGACAGATCGTCTTGACCATCCCATATCATACCAAAACCGGGTGGGAAACAACCCACAGGGGCGCTCATCTTCACAAGAGTGCATATTGCCCGGGAAAGGCCGCATACACTGAACCGAACGCCTGTGCGGGGGAAGGAGGAATACCATGGGGCAGAGCTACCTGAAAAACGCCGCCCTCCTGACCGGGGCGGATGTCCTGCTGCGGCTGGCCGGGATGGGCCTGCGCATCTATCTGGCCAACGCCCTGGGCGGCGAGGGATGGGGCTGTACCAGCTGGTGCTGGCAGTCTACGCACTCTTTGTCACGCTGGCAACGGCGGGGGTCTCGGTGGCGGCCACCCGGCTGATGGCTGAGGAACTGGCCCGGGGCCGGGCACAGGCGCGGGGGATGCTGGTGCGTCTGGCGGGTACAGGGGCTGCTGCTGGGCGCGGCGGCCATGGCGGCGCAGTACGGGCTGGCCGGGGCCGCTGCCCGGTGGTGGCTGGGAGATGTGCGGGCAGCGGGCGCGCTGCGGGTGTCGGCCTTCGGGATGCCTTGGATGGCCCTCTCGGCTGTGCTGCGGGGGTTCTTTATCGCCCGGCGGCGGGTGGAGCCCAACGTGCTCAGCCAGCTGGTGGAGCAGAGCGTGCGCATCGGGATCATCTGGTACGCGCTGGAATGGGGAACGCGCCGGACGTGAGCGCCCGCTGCACGGCGGTGCTGGCCGCCACGGCGGTGAGCGAAGCGGTGTCGGCCTGTATCCTGCTGCTGTTTTACCGTGGGGAGGCGGTGCGTGCGTTCGGCGCAGAAAAGGCCCGACGGCCTGCCGACCCTGCCCGGCGGCTCTGGGAGATCCTGTGGCCGGTGGAGGGCGGGCGGTGCCTTGCCAGCGCCCTGCACACGGCGGAGAACATGCTGGTGCCCGCCTGCCTGACGGTCTGTCTGCTGGATGCCGGGGGCCGCAGTGCCGCGGTGGCCCAGTACGGCAGCCTGAAGGGGATGGCCCTGCCTCTGCTCACCTTTCCCTTTGGGCTGCTGGGGAGCCTTTCGGTGCTGCTGATGCCTGAGATCACCCAGGCCCACATCCGGGGCGAACGCGCCCGGCTGGACTGCCTGCTGGACCGGATGCTCCGGCTGACGGGCTGCTTCTCGGCGCTGGCTGGGGCGCTGTTCTGGGTGTGGGGCGAGCCACTGGCCCTGCTGCTCTACCACAGCCAGGAGGCCGGGTTCTATCTGCGGGTGCTGGGCCCGGCCATGCCGCTGATGTATCTGGAGAGCATGGTGGATGGTGCCATGAAAGGGATGGGGGAGCAGAAGGCCGTGTTCCGGTACAGCCTGTGGGACGCGGTGCTCCGCATTGCGGGGGTGCTGCTCCTCCTGCCCAGATGGGGAATGAAGGGCTTTTTGTGGGTGATCCTGCTGTCCAGTGCCTATACCTGCCAGATGAATACAGCCCGTCTGCTGCACGTCAGCGGGCTGAAGCCCAGGCTCTGGCGGTGGCTGGGGGCTCCGGCGCTGGCGGCACTGGTCTCAGCGGGGGCGGGCGAGGGCCTGCGCACTCTGCTGGCAGGGTGGCTGGGCAGCGGGAGCACGCCCACCCGGCTGGCGGCGCTCTGCGCGGGAGGCTTTGGCATGGCGGCAGTCTGCCTTGCCGTGCAGTGGCCGCTGGGGCTGGGCGAAGAGGTGCGGGCCATCCTGCGGACAGAAAAATCCCGCAGGGAGCAGCAGAAAAAAGCCCGGAGAATCGGAATTGTTCTGGACACAGGGGGAGAATTGAGTATAATACAATGGATATTATGGCGGAACAGGCGCATGGGGCTTTGGCCCCTGTGGCTGACAACGCCGGGAAAAACGGGTGCGGACAGATCCCGCCCCGATGCAAAAAGAGGATTTTTGTGAAGAAAACAGAGAAGCTTGTGCCGCAGGTGCTGCTGCGCCGGATGATCCTGGTGCTGCTGGACGCGGCCATCGTGATATTCAGCTTTTACTTTGCCCTGCTGCTCCGGGCTGACGGCGCGGTGGAGGCCAGCTGGTGGCCCCACAACCGTGCCCTGCTCTACCAGAACCTGCCCTGGATCGTGGCGCTCTACCTGCTCAGCTTTCTGGCGGGCGGGCTGTACCATGTGCTCTGGAAGTATGCCGGGGAGCGTGACCTCATCCGTCTGGGCGGCATGATCGCCGTGCCCACGGGGGTGGTCTATTTCGTGAACCATTTCTGCGTCCACGGCGTGCTGTTCGATTCTGCCAACGCCATGGCCGCTGTCCTCATCTTCCTGCTGGTGGGGGGGCAGCCGTCTGGCATGGCGGCTCTTCCTGAACCATCCCATCGGCGAGCGGCTGCGGGGTGTGCCCAACAAGGATCCCAACCGCCCCGTGATGATCGTGGGCGCGGGCGAGGCCGGTGCCTGGGCCATCAATGTCTGCAAATCCAACAGCAGCTACGGCCACCCCGTTGTGGCGGTGGACGATGACCTGGTCAAGCAGGGACAGACCATCCACGGCGTGCCGGTCAAGGGCACGCTGGAGCAGATCCCCCAGCTCTGCACCCAGTACAACATCCAAACATCATCATTGCCATCCCCCACCCTGCGGGGCAGCAGGCTGAACCATGTCATCGACCTCTGCGTTTCCACCCACTGCCCGGTGCAGATCCTGAGCGATCCCCAGCTGGTGGGCAGCAACGGCCCCAGCAGGGCGCGTTCCGTGAGCTGAACACCGCCGATTTCCTCTCCCGTGACGAGGTCACGCTGGACAACGAGAAGATCTCCGGCTACCTGACCGGCAAGACCGTGCTGGTGACGGGCGGCGGCGGCTCCATTGGCAGCGAGCTCTGCCGCCAGGTGATGCGCTTCCGGCCCGGCAAGCTGCTGATCTTTGATATCTACGAGAACTGCGCCTACGAGCTGCTGATGGAGCTGCAGCAGAAGTATGGCCGCGACATCCCCGTGACCGTGCTGATCGGCTCCATCCGGGATAAAAAGCGGCTGGACGAGGTGTTTGAGACCTACCACCCCACCGTGGTGTTCCATGCAGCGGCCCACAAGCATGTGCCGCTGATGGAGGTCAGCCCCGCCGAGGCGGTCAAGAACAACGTGCTGGGCACCAAGAACCTGCTCACCAGCGCCAGCGAGCACGGCGTGGAGCGGTTCGTCCAGCTTTCCACCGACAAGGCGGTCAATCCCACCAGCGTGACGGGCTGCACCAAGCGGATCTGTGAGATGCTCATCCAGACCTTTGCGGGCAACACCGACATGAAATGCGTGGCGGTCCGCTTTGGCAACGTGCTGGGCAGCCACGGCAGCGTCATCCCGCTGTTTGAGGCCCAGATCAAAAAAGGCGGGCCTGTTACCCTGACGGATCCCAACATTGAGCGCTATTTCATGACCATCCCGGAAGCCGCACAGCTGGTGCTGCAGGCCGGCGCATTGGCTGAGAGCGGCAGCATCTATGTGCTGGATATGGGTGAGCCGGTCAAGATCATGGATCTTGCCAAGCAGCTCATCCGCTTTTACGGCTATGAGCCGGGCGTGAATATGGAGATCAAGATCGTTGGCCTGCGCCCGGGCGAGAAGCTCTACGAAGAGCTGATGATGGACGAGGAGCAGGACAAGATGCGCCGCACCGTCCACAATAAGATCTTCGTGGCTCCGCCCCGGGACATCGACCTGGCCGTGTTCTACCAGCAGCTGCAGGATCTTGCCGCTGCCGCCCAGCACAACGACGAGGGCGTGGTGGATCAGCTGGAAAAGATGATCCCCACCTTTACCCCCACCCGGAAAAATCTAAAGGTGTAAACTCCTTCCGTCATCGCTGGCGCGATGCCACCTCCCTCAGGGAGGGAGGCTTTGCCGTGCGGTCAGGCTCCCTCTCCGAGGGAGCTGTCTGCGAAGCAGACTGAGGGAGTAAACTACGTTCGCAACTGCGGCTCCAAAGCCGTATGCGCTATAAAAACGAGAGGGAAGTATATTATGGAAAAGAGACCGTTTCTGACCGAAGAGCAGGCCCAGGAGATCATCCAGGACGTGCCCACCCCGTTCCACGTCTACGACGAAAAGGGCATCCGTGAGAACGCCCGCCGCATCAACAAGGCCTTCAGCTGGAACAAGGGCTTCCGGGAGTATTTTGCCGTCAAGGCGCTGCCCAACCCCATCATCCTGCGATCCTGAAGGAAGAGGGCTGCGGCGTGGACTGCTCCTCCCTGACCGAGCTGATGCTGAGCGAGGCCTGCGGCTTTACCGGCAGCGATATCATGTTCTCCTCCAACCAGACCCCTGTGGAGGACATGAAGAAGGCATACGAGCTGGGCGCATACATCAACCTGGACGATGCCACCATGGTGGACTTCCTGGACCGTGTGGCCGGGATCCCCGAGAACATCTTCTGCCGCTACAATCCGGGCGGCACCTTCCAGCTGGGCGACAGCGAAGAGGGCTTCCAGGTGATGGACAAGCCCGGTGATGCCAAATACGGCATGACCGAGGAGCAGATGATCGAAAGCTACAAGAAGCTGATGGCAAAGGGCGCAAAGAACTTTGGCATCCATGCCTTCCTGGCCTCCAACACATCTCGGATGCCTATTACCCGGAGCTGGCCGCCATCCTGTTCCAGCTGGCAGTCCGTGTGCAGAAGGCCACCGGTGCCCACATCGGCTACATCAACCTGTCCGGCGGCGTGTGCATCCCCTACCGCCCCGACCAGACCGAGAACGACATCATGGCCATCGGCGAGGGCGTGCGCAAGAAGTTTGAGGAGATTCTGGTGCCCGCCGGCATGGGTGATGTCGCCATCTTCACCGAGATGGGCCGCTTTACCACCGGCCCCCTACGGTGCGCTGGTGGCAACTGCCATCCACGAAAAGCACATCTACAAGGAGTACATCGGTCTGGATGCCTGCGCTGCCAACCTGATGCGCCCCGCCATGTACGGCGCTTACCACCACGTAACGGTGATGGGCAAGGAGAACGCTGCCTGCGATCACATGTACGACGTGGTCGGTTCCCTGTGCGAGAACAACGACAAGTTCGCCATCGACCGGATGCTGCCCAAGATCGACATCGGCGACCTGATCTACATCCACGACACCGGTGCCCACGGCTCCGCCATGGGCTACAACTACAACGGCAAGCTCCGCAGCGCCGAGGTCCTGCTCTGCGAGGACGGCTCTCACCGCCTCATCCGCCGCGCTGAGACCCCCCGCGACTACTTTGCAACGCTGGACTTCCTGCCCGCCATGAAGCCCCTGTTCGAGGGCTACGACGACTGAGTCCCCCTGAAAACCTGCGAGGTGTGATATGTTTTTTGGATTCCAGCTTACCTGCGGCCTGATGATGGTCTTTTTACGGCTACTCGGTGATGAAGAATCCCCGTGTGTGGGGAGATCAGGGCCGTCAGGCGGTCAAGGCGGAGAATTTCCCGGAATACTGCCGCCAGAACGGCCTGTTCTTCCTGAAAGCGGGCCTGATCATGGCGCTCATCGGCGCGTTGGACGCACTGGTGAGCCTTTCCGGCGCGCTCTACGTCCTGCTGTATCTGTTCGGGCTGGCGTTCTCGTTCTATCCGCTGGTCAAATGGTGCCGCGAGAACGAGGGCTTCTCCTGGCCCTGGCCCCATGTGGAAAGTGAGAAGAAGCGGATCAGAAAGCTGCGCAGGGAGCAGGAACAGGAGCAGCAGAGCAACTCTGAGAAAAAATAAGAGAGAACCGGAATGCGGCGCTCTCCCTGAAGAAGGGAGGGCGCTGCTTTTGTCTGCTGAAGTTTCGACCCTTGACAGCCGGAGCCGCAGAACCTATAATGAAACCACGATGACCCCTCTTGAAACACATTTGGAGGTACAAAACCATGATCAACTATCCCAAGAATTATGCTCCTCTGGCGGAAGAGGAAATGGAGTACACCAGCGGCGGCCTGTCCATCAACTGGATGGCACTGGGCTCCACCGTTATGGGCCTGGCCACCAGCATGCTGGCCTACCTGAATGTCTCCAACATTGCCGGTGTGGCGGTCCAGCTGCAGAAGAAGGACCCCGAGAAGTACCCTGAGCCGGAAGGCACCATCAACGGCAACCTCATCATTGATTCCACCCTGACCTACTTCTCCAGCGTGGCAGGCATCGGCATGGGCCTACTGAACATCGCTGCGGGCGTGGGCACCGTCTACCTGGGCATGAAGTCCGGTTCTTAAAAATTAGCACTGGACATTTGAGCCAAAACGTGGTATAATTCTTCCTGCATTCGCGGGCATCGTACATCGGCTAGTATATCAGCCTTCCAAGCTGAGGAGGTGGGTTCGATTCCCATTGCCCGCTCCATGCAGAAAAAAGCCCTGAGTTCTCCGGAACTCGGGGCTTTTTTTGCATATCTGGGGCAAAATGTTTGGCCTTCATCTCTTGTTTACAAAAAAATGTTGACATTGTGCATACAACGTATTATATTAAAGGCAAAGGAGCGTGATTTGTATGTCTCAGACAACGGTAAGCATCCGTATGGACAATGAGTTGAAGAACAATTTTGACCATATCTGCACCGAGTTGGGCATGTCGATGTCCACCGCCGTGACCATGCTGGCCAAAAAGATGACCCGGGAACAGCGCCTGCCTTTTGAGCTCTCGGTAGACCCGTTCTACTCCGAGCAGAACATGGCCCGCCTGCGCAAGTCCATTGCGGAGATGGAAGCCACCGGCGGCACAGTCCATGAGGTAAATCTGGATGATTAAAGCGTGGACAGAGGAAGCATACGGTTCACACTATCGGGATAAGTGATGCAAAGCAGATGGCCTGTGGGCTGTCTGCTTTTTTGATGGGGAGAGGTCATTCACACTTTTACCTGTTTACTTTGAAGCGATTTTATAGTAAAATAAGATGAATAAATCAGGGGCAGGGGAAACTCCGGCCTGATGAGAGAAATGATTTAGGTGGTGTATTGATATGGCATTGAAATATCAGCGGATCCTTCTGAAGATCAGCGGCGAGGCCCCTGGGCGGCGAAAAAGGGCACCGGCTTTGACGAGCCGACCATGGACGCGATCTGCGGCGGCGTGAAAAAGAGCCCACGACCTGGGCGTGCAGATCGGCATCGTGGTGGGCGGCGGCAACTTCTGGCGCGGCCGTTCCAGCGGCAAGATGGAGCGCACCCTGGCCGACAAGATCGGAATGCTGGCGACCGTGATGAACGCGCTGGCCGTCTCCGACAAGCTGGAGCAGCTGGGCGTGGAGACCGAGGTGTTCACCTCCATCACCATGCCGCAGGTGGCCCCCGCCTTTACCCGCAAGGATGCCCTGAAGGCCATGGCAGACGGGAAGATCGCCATCTTCGGCGGCGGCACCGGCAACCCCTTCTTCTCCACCGATACCACCACGGCCCTGCGTGCTGTTGAGGTGAGCGCGGACATCATGTTCAAGGCCACCATGGTGGACGGCGTCTACGACAAGGACCCCCACAAGTACCCCGATGCCAAAAAGTACGACACCCTGACCTTTACCAAGGTGCTGGAGGATCGCCTGGCTGTGATGGACGGCACTGCCGCCACCCTCTGCCGCGACAACAAGCTCCCCATCCTGGTCTTTGACCTGGCCGACCCGGACAACATTGCAAAGGCCGTGCAGGGCGAGAACGTGGGCACCCTGGTCTACGAGGGCTGAGCATAGCCCGCATCCCCGTACCATAGAATGGAACAGGCAGCAATCACAGCGCCTGTGCAGAACAATATATAACAGGAGAAAAGGACAATGAGCAGCAACACCAAGGCATTTGAAGAAAAGATGAAGAGCTCCGTGGAGCATCTGGACCGCGAGCTGGCCGCTGTGCGTGCAGGCCGCGCCAACCCCGCCGTTCTGGACAAGGTGAGCGTGGACTACTACGGTGCCCCCACTCCCATCCAGCAGGTGGCCTCTGTGGCCGTAAGCGAGGCCCGCACCCTGACCATCACCCCCTGGGACCGCACCCTGCTGCGCGCCATCACCAAGGCCATCATGGCCAGCGACGTGGGCATCACCCCCATTGATGACGGCTCCACCATCCGCCTGAACTTCCCGGCTCCCACCGAGGAGCGCCGCAAGCAGCTGGCAAAGGAAGTTGCCAAGCTGGGCGAGGAGGCCAAGGTGGCCGTGCGCAACGTCCGCCGTGACGCCATGGACAAGGCCAAGGCCATGAAGAAGGCCGGTGAGCTGACCGAGGACACCCAGAAGACCATGGAAGAAGAGGTCCAGAAGCTGACCGATAAGTATATCAAGAACATCGACGCAGCCGTTGAGGAAAAAAGCAGAAGGAGATCATGTCCGTCTGATCGCCGCGGCGAAACGAAATGTGTGAGGTGCCGTGCGCTGGAACGAGTGCGCGGCACTTTTTGCCGAAACCGGGGCAGGGAACACCCGCCCCGCAAACGCAGGAGAATGATTATGAACCATCCCAAAGAATTTGCCGAGGGCCTTTCCATCGGCATCATCATGGACGGCAACGGCCGGTGGGCCAAGAGGCGGGGCCTGCCACGCACCGCCGGGCACAAAAAAAGGGTGCCGCCGTGTTTCAGGATATTGCCAACTACTGCGAGGAGCTGGGCGTTTCGTCCGTGACCTTCTACGCCTTCTCCACCGAGAACTGGAAGCGCCCGCTGGAAGAGGTCTCCGCCATTATGAAGCTGTTCGGCGAGTATCTGCTCAAGGGCTTCAACTATAAGGACCGCAACATCCGCATCAAGTTCCTGGGCGACCGGGCCGCGCTGGATGCAAAGCTCCAGAAGCTGATGAACGAGCTGGAGGAGGACTCCGCCGCCAAGACCGGCATGACCCTGAACATTGCCGTGAACTACGGCGGTCGCCCCGAGATCGTGCGGGCCGCCCGGCAGCTGGCCCAGCAGGTGGCAGAGGGCACCCTCAAGCCCGAGGACATCACCGAAGAGATGATGAGCGACCACATGTATACCGCCGGCCAGAAGGACCCGGATTTCATCCTGCGTCCCTCGGGCGAGAAGCGCCTTTCCAACTTCATGCTCTGGCAGGCTGCTTACGCCGAACTGGTGGAGATGGATGTGCTCTGGCCTGATTTCACCCGCGATGACCTGGATGCCGCCATCACGGAGTTCAACAAGCGCTCCCGCCGGTTTGGCGGCATCTGACCCTTGCAATTCCCAAAAGGAGAAATTTGAATGAAAACTCGTATCATAACCGCAATTGTGGGCATCCTCGTCCTGATCGGGGTGCTGTTCACCTTTGACACGCTGGTGTTCAATTTTGTCATTGCCGCCATTACCCCTGATCGCCATCCACGAGGTCTTCAAGGCCCTGGGCTTTGGCAGAAAGGAATGGCCCATGTACGCCGTGTTCGTGCCCTACACCCTGCTGATCATGCTGTCCAGCTATCAGGTGTGGCGGCGGCTGGTCATGCCGGCCTCCTTTTTGATGGTGCTGTTCTTCGGCATCTATCTGGTGGTGCGCAACGCACAGGTGGATTTTGCAAAAGCCAGCGGCCTGCTGATGTTCTCCGGTATCGTGATCTTCTGCTTCTATTCCTTTATCCGTTTGAAGGAGCTGCTGCCGGTGGAGACCTACGGCTATGACGCGATGTTCTTTATTCTGCTCATCCTCTGCTTTGCCTGGGGCGGCGATACCTGCGCCTACTTTGCAGGCAGAGCCTTTGGCAAGCACAAACTCTGCCCCGTGGTCAGCCCCAAAAAGACCGTGGAGGGTGCCATTGGCGGCGTGCTGGGCACCATGGTGTTCGGCGTGATCGCCACTGTCATCTACTCCATTGCGGCCAACCGGATGGAGGCGTTCACCCGCACCAACATCGGCGTTTCGATGTACGTGATCATTGCCCTGCTGGCCTGCGTGGCCGCTGTGCTGGGCATCTACGGCGACCTGTTCGCCAGCGTGGTCAAGCGCCAGTGCGGCATCAAGGATTATGGCACCATCTTCCCGGGCCACGGCGGCATTCTGGACCGCTTCGACAGCGTCATGTTCATTGCGCCGTTCGTCACCATGGTGGTCATCGCTGTTTTCTATCACTGAATGCAGGAGGTAGCTTATGTCTAAAAAAAATCACGCTGCTGGGTTCTACCGGTTCCATCGGCACCCAGAGCCTGGATGTCATCCGTGCCCAGGGGTATGAGGTGTTCGGCCTTTCCGCCCACAGCCATGTAGACAAGATCCTGCAGCAGATCGAAGAGTTTCATCCGCGCTATGTTTGCATGACCGACCCCGATGCCGCCGCCCGGCTGGACGCGGCTCTGGCGGGCCGTGCCAACGCCCCCCGGCTGCTGACCGGCCCAGAGGGACTGAAGGAGCTGGCTGCCATGGACGGCACCGATGTGGTGCTGAACAGCGTGGTGGGCATTGCGGGCCTGGGTGCCAGCCTGACTGCCATCGAGAGCGGCCATGATCTGGCCCTGGCCAACAAGGAGAGCCTTGTCACCGGCGGCCATCTGGTCACCCGGGCGGTGGCACAGCACGGCGTGAAGCTGCTGCCTGTGGACAGCGAGCACTCGGCCATCTTCCAGTGCCTGCAGGACAAGGAGAGCGCCCCCAGCCTGACCAAGATCCTGCTCACGGCGTCCGGCGGGCCGTTCTTCGGCATGAAAACCGAGGAACTGCGCACCAAGACAAAGGCGGATGCCCTCAAGCACCCCAACTGGAACATGGGTGCCAAGATCACCATCGATTCTGCCACCCTGATGAACAAGGGCCTGGAGCTGATCGAGGCGGTCTGGCTGTTCGGCCTGCCCCCCGAGAAGATCCAGATCGTGGTGCAGCGCCAGAGCATTGTCCACTCTGCCGTGCAGTACAGCGATAACTCCATCATTGCCCAGCTGGGCGTGCCCGATATGCGCATCCCCATCCAGTACGCCCTGACCTACCCGGCCCGTGTGCCCGGTGTGGTGCCCGAGCTGGACTTTACCGCCCTGAAGCTGCTGACCTTTGATGTGGCCGACGAAGAGACCTTCCGCTGCCTTGCCGCCTGCAAAAAGGCCATCAAGAAGGGCGGTCTGGGCCCCTGCGCCGCCAACGGTGCCAACGAGGAGGCAGTGAAGCTCTTCCTGGAGGATAAGATCGGCTTCCTCGATATCGGCCGACTGGTGGAGGCTGTTGTGGACAGCGACAGCTTTGGCGGCGATTACACCCTGGCCGATGTGTATGAGTGCGACAAGATGGCCCGCGCCTTTGTGAGAGCGCACCTGTAAGGAGAACTGATGTCTTTTATTGTCACCTTTATTGCTGCGGTGTTCGTGTTCAGCGCCGTGATCGCCATCCATGAGTTCGGCCACTTCATGGTAGCAAAGCTCTGCGGTGTGCAGGTCAACGAATTCTCCATCGGCATGGGGCCGGTGCTGTGCAGGCGGGTGCGCAGGGGCACCCAGTACAGCATCCGCGCCCTGCCCGTGGGCGGCTTTGTGGCGCTGGAAGGGGAGGAAAGCCCCGAGAGCAAGCAGGCGGAGGAACGGTCAAACCCCTCAGCCGCCGATGGCGGCAGCTCCCCTGATAGGGGAGCCCTTGGCATAGCGGAGACTTCCCCCGAGGAGGAAAAAAGCCTGCTGGTATTCCTCTGAATGAGGCCCCTGTCTGGCAGCGGGCCCTCACATGCTGGCGGGTGCCGGGATGAACTTTGTGCTGGGCTTTGTGGTCATGGCCATCCTCATCACGGCCCAGAGCGAACCCATCACCAGCAAGGTCCTCTATCAGGTGGAGGAAAACGCCCTCTGCGGCCAGACCGGCCTGCAGGCAGGGGATAAGATCCTTGCAGTGAATGGCCGCCGCTGCTTTGTGGCAAACGATATCCTCTATGAGCTGATGCGCACGGAGGACTACACCGCCGATTTCACCGTTCTGCGGGACGGCAAAAAGGTGGAGCTGCCCGGTGTGCAGTTCGACACCTGGCAGGATGACAAGGGCGAGACCCACATGAGCCTGGGCTTTACGGTCTACGGCATCAAAAAAACACCGCTGAACGTGCTGAAAGAGGCGGGTAACAGTGTGCTCTACTACGGGCGCATCATCTTTGCCTCCCTCTCCGACCTGCTGCGGGGGCGGGAGAGCATCAACGACCTCTCCGGCCCGGTGGGCATCGTAACGGCCATCGGGCAGGCCGCCAGCTACGGCTGGGAGGATGTTTTCGAGCTGCTGGCGCTCATCACCATCAACCTCGGCGTCTTAAATCTGCTGCCGTTCCCGGCGCTGGACGGCGGCAAAGTGGTGTTCCTGCTCATTGAGGGCGTGACCGGCCATGCCGTGCCCGAAAAGATCCAGAGCGGCCTGACCGTGGCAGCCTTTTGCGCTGCTGTTCGGGCTGATGATTTTTGCAACTTACAACGATATCCTCCGGCTCATTACCGGGGCAATGTGATACGGAAAGGAAAACGACCATGCGGCAGCTGAAACGAGAAGTGAAGATCGGCAATGTGACCATTGGCGGCAACAACCCCATTGCGGTGCAGACCATGCTGAATGTCCCCGTGGAGGACATTGAGGGCAATGTTGCCCAGGCAAAGCGCTGTGAGGCGGCGGGCTGCCAGATCCTGCGTGTGACCTGCCCCAGCGCGGCGGATGCCAAGTGCATCGAGGCCGTGAAGAACGCGGTGAACATCCCCATCGTGGCGGATATCCACTTTGACTACAAGGCAGCGCTGGCCTGCGCCGACGTTGGTGTGGACAAGATCCGCATCAACCCCGGCAACATCGGCGACGACGACCGGGTCAAGGCCGTGGTGCAGGCTTGCCAGCAGAAGAACATCCCCATCCGCATCGGTGTGAACGGCGGCAGCCTGGAAAAAGCACATCCTGGCAAAGTACGGCGCGCCCGTGCCCGAGGCCATGGTGGAAAGCGCCCTGTACCATGTGCGCCTGCTGGAAAAGTTCGATTTCAACAACATCGTCATCTCCATCAAGAACTCCAACGTGCCCCGCATGATGGAGGCTTACCGCCAGCTGAGTGCCGTCACCGACTACCCCCTGCATGTGGGCGTGACCGAGGCCGGCACCTACCAGATGGGCCTGCTCAAGAGCGGCATGGGCATCGGCGGCATGCTGCTGGAGGGCATCGGCGACACCATTCGCGTTTCGCTGGCCGCCGAGCCGGAAAAGGAAGTGGAAGCCGGTTACAACATCCTGCGGGCCGTGGGCTTCCCCGTGGCTGGCCCCGAGGTCATCACCTGCCCCACCTGCGGCCGCACCCAATACCCCTGCACCGAGATCGCCAACGAGGTGGAAAAAGCGCCTGCAGGGCTATAAGAAATCCATCAAGGTGGCCGTGATGGGCTGCGTGGTCAATGGCCCCGGCGAGGCACGCGAAGCCGATATCGGCATTGCAGGCGGCAAGGGCGAGGCTGTCCTTTTCATCCACGGCCAGCCCATCAAAAAGCTGACCGGGGATAATATCCTCGACCAGTTCATGGAGGAGATCTATAAGATTTAAGGAAACCCTCTCAGTCTCGCTGCGCTCGACAGCTCCCCCAAAGGGGGAGCCAACGCATCTGCAAGGGGAGAGGGTGCTGAAGGCTAAACCTCTCGGCCCTCGCTGACGGTTAAACCTCTCCGTCATCATCGCTTCGCTCGATGCCACCGTACGGGTTGAGCCGGGAGCAGCTGCTGGAGTCAAACCCCACCGTCATTGCTTCGCAATGCCACCGCCCCTAATAGGGGCGGCCTTGGCAAAAAAGATGAAGCTTTACGAGATGCCAAAGGCCCCCCTTATTAGGGGGGCTGTCGCCGCAGGCGACTGGGGGTTAAGTTCAGCACCCCCTAAAGGTCATGCCGCAATTGCCTCTCCCTTTGGGAGAGGTGGCATCCCGCAGGGATGACGGAGAGGGCGCAGGCGCGAAGCGCCTGAGAGGTTCGGAAATAACATCAAAAGGAGTAACCCATCGTGACACCACTTGTATCTCAGCTATGGCCGCAGTTCATGGCGGACCCGGATTTCGCGGCCAGTTTCGGGCGCGTGATCGTGGAGCATGCCCGGATGCTGCGGCAGGAGCGGCAGGTCGTTTTTACCCTGCGCAGTGCCGCCCCGCTGGACAAGGGGCTGTGCGCCCGGCTGCTGGCCTCCCTGCAGCCGGATTATGAGGGCTTTGAACTGAAGATCGACAACCTCTTTGGCTATGCCACGCTGGACGAAGCCGCCCTGCGGGAGCTGATGGAGGAGATGAAGCGGGACGGCATCCCCATCAATGGCTTTCTGGACCGGTGCCGGATCACCATCATCGGACAGAAGATCACCATCGGCGTATGCCATGGCACCAAGTTTTTGCAGGAGATGGAGTTTGAGCGCCTGCTGGCGGACCGCGTTGCCGCCCACACCGGTGTCAGGCCCAAAGTCACCCCTGACAAGCGCGGTGGGCGAGGCCGAACAGCGCCAGATGGAGGAAAAGCTGGAGCGCAAGATCGCGCCGCCGGTGGTCAAGTTCGAGAAAAAGAACACAGCACCGCTCCATCAAGGTGGATGGTCTGGACCTGACCGATAAGCCCGTCACCATTTTCCACGGCAAGATGTTCACTCCCAAGAACCTCACCCCCTGAAAGACCTTGGCGGCGAGGGCGGCAAGTGCACGATCTGGGGCGATGTGTTCTTCTCGGAGGTCAAGGGCAACTTCCGCAAAGATTTATACCGTATCCATCACCGATTACACCGGCTCCATCAACCTGAAGATCCGCGCGCAGGAAGGGGAGGACTGCTCCAAGTGGGAGAACATCGCCAAGGGCACCACCCTGCTGGTGCGCGGCGACTGCACCTACGACAAGTACGAGCACGATTATATCGTCTACCCCTACGATGTGCTCATCGTGGAGCGGAAAAAGCGGGAGGACAACGCCCCGGAAAAGCGGGTGGAGCTTCACCTGCATACCAAGCTGTCCAGCATGGATGCCTTCTGCGACCCGGGCGGCATCGTCAAGCTGGCCCACCGGATGGGCCACCCTGCCATTGCCATCACCGACCACGGTGTCTGTCAGGGCTACCCGGAGGCCATGCTGGCCACCGACGAGATCCACAAGAGCGACCCGGATTTCAAGCTGATCTACGGCTGCGAGGCCTACTTTGTGGATGATATGGTGCCCTGCGTCTACGGCGTGAAGGACCAGCCGCTGGACGGCGAGTTCTGCGTGTTCGACACCGAGACCACCGGCCTGGACCCCGGCGTGGAGTACCTGACCGAGATCGGCGCGGTGATCGTGCGGAACGGGGAAGTGGTGGAGGAGTTCGACACCTTTGTCAAGCCGGGCAAGCCCATCACCCCCAAGATCACCGAGCTGACCGGCATCACCAACGAGATGGTGGCCGATGCCCCCGGGGAGAAGGAAGCGCTGGAAGCCTTTCTCCGGTTCGCGGATGGCCGCATCCTGGTGGCCCACAATGCCCATGCGTTCGATATCCGCTTCCTGAAAGCCGCCGCCAAGCGCAGCGGCATTTCCTTTGAGCCGACCTATATCGACACCCTGACCATGGCGCAGGCCATGTATCCGGGCCTGCACAACTACAAGCAGGGGACCATCAACAAGCATCTGGAGCTGCCCAGCTACGAGGCCCACCGCGCCTGCGAGGACTCCGCCGCGCTGGGCCGCATCTTCTGCGTCATGCTCAGCGACCTTGCCGAGAAAGAGGTCACCACCGTGGAGGGCATCAACACCGGTCTGGGCGGCAACCGGGAGGTGCTGAAAAAGAAGTACTTCCACCTCATCATTCTGGTCAAGAACCAGATGGGCCTGAAGAACCTCTACAAGATCGTGAGCGAGGCCCACGTCAACTACTTCTTCAAGAAGCCCCGTGTGCCCCGCAGCCTGCTGAACAAGTACCGCGACGGCCTGATCCTGACCAGCGCCTGCGAGGCGGGCGAGCTCTACCGTGCCGTTGTGGAGGGGCGCTCCTACGAGGAACTGAAGAAGATCGCCTCCTACTACGACGTGCTGGAGATCCAGCCGCTGGGCAACAATGCCTATATGGTGCGGGACGGCAAGGTGGAGAGCGAAGAGGTCATCAAGGACTTCAACCGCACCGTCATCCAGCTGGGCGAAGACCTCCACAAGCCCGTCATCGCCACCGGCGACGTGCACTTTACCGAGCCGGAGGATGCCATCTACCGCACGGTGCTGCAGGCGGGCAACGGCTTCAAGGATGCGGACACCCAGCCCCCGCTGTTCTACCGCACCACTGAGGATATGCTGGAAGCAGTTCAGCTACCTGCCCAAGGAAAAGGCCTACGAGATCGTGGTGACCAACCCCCCGCAAGATCGCGGCCACCATCGACAACAACGTGCGGGCCATTCCGCGCGGCACCTACCCGCCCAGCATCGAGGGTGCAGAGCAGCAGCTGCGCGATGCTACGTGGGAACACGCCAAGCGCGATTACGGTGACCCCCCGCCCAAGATCGTGGAGGACCGCCTGAAAAAGGAGCTGGACTCCATCTGCGGCCACGGCTACGCGGTGCTGTATGTCATCGCGGTCAAACTGGTGGCCTATTCCAACGCGGGCGGCTATCAGGTGGGCAGCCGTGGTTCGGTCGGCTCATCGGCCGTGGCCCACTTCTCCGGCATCTCGGAGGTGAACAGCCTGCCGCCCCACTATCGCTGCCCCAAGTGCAAGCACAGCGAGTTCATCACCGACGGCAGCGTGGACGACGGCTTTGACCTGCCGGATAAAAACTGCCCCAACTGCGGCACCCGGATGCTGGTGGACGGCCACGATATTCCCTTCGAGACCTTCCTGGGCTTCTACGGCGACAAGGAGCCCGATATCGACCTGAACTTCTCGGGCGAGTATCAGTCCAACGTCCACCGCTACACCGAGGAGCTGTTCGGCAAAGCCAACGTGTTCAAGGCGGGCACCGTGTCCGGTATTCAGGACAAGACCGCCTACGGCTATGTCAAAAAATATCTGGAAGCCCGCGGCAAAACCGTCAACCACGCCGAGGAGAATCGCCTGACCCTGGGCTGCACCGGTGTCAAGCGCCCCACCGGCCAGCACCCCGGCGGCATGGTGGTTGTGCCCGATACCTACGAGATCTACGATTTCTGCCCCATCCAGCACCCGGCGGATGACGTGGCAGGCGGTCTGCTGACCACTCACTTCGAGTTCAAGTATCTGCACGATACCCTGCTCAAGCTGGACGAGCTGGGCCACGATATGCCCACCTTCTACAAGTATTTTGAGGAGTACACCGGCATCCCCGTGGACAGCATCCCCATGAACGACCCCAAGGTGTACAGCCTGCTCACCAGCCCGGAAGCGCTGGGCGTGACCCCGGAACAGATCGACAGCCAGACCGGCACCTTCGGCATTCCGGAAATGGGCACCAACTTCGTGCGCGGCATGCTGGTGGAGGCCCGGCCCAGGAACTTTTCGGAGCTGATCCAGATCTCGGGCCTGTCCCACGGCACCGATGTCTGGACCGGCAACGCCGACGAGCTGATCCGCAGCGGCACCTGTACCATCGCGGAGGTCATCGGCTGCCGTGACAGCATCATGCTCTATCTGCTGCGCAAGGGCCTCGAGCCCAAGATGGCCTTTGACATCATGGAGGCTGTCCGTAAGGGCAAGGTGGCCAAGGGCGGCTTCAAGCCCGGCTGGGAGGAAGCCATGCGGGAGCACGAGGTGCCGGACTGGTACATCGAGTCCTGCCGCAAGATCAAGTATATGTTCCCCAAGGCCCACGCTGTGGCCTACCTGATGAGCGCCATCCGGCTGATGTGGTTCAAGCTCTACCGTCCGCCGGAGTTCTACGCCGTATACTTTACCGTACGCGGCGACGACATCGACTACGAAGCCGCTGTGGGCGGTGCGGCAGTGGCCCGCGCCCACATGGAAGAAGTCAAGCGCCGCCTGAAGGAAGAGAAGAACGCCAAGGACGAAGATGTGCTGGTCAGCCTGCAGCTCGTCAACGAGATGCTGGTCCGCGGGTACGAGTTTTTGCCCATTGAGCTGGGCAAGAGCCGCGGCAACAAGTATATCGTGGAGGATGGCAAGGTGCGCCTGCCCTTCTGTGCCCTGAAAGGCGTGGGCGGCACTGCCGCCGCCTCGCTGGAGCGGGCCACCATCGACGGGCAGGAGTATATCTCCGTGGAGGAGCTCCAGCAGGCCACCGGCGTGACCAGCGCCGTGCTGGAAAGCCTGCGCAGCGCCGGTGTGCTGGCAGACCTGCCCGAAAGCAGCCAGGTGAGCTTCTTCTGACCCCTTGACTTTTGGGGGAAGGCGGCATATAATAAAGATGTGAATGAGAATGTGAACTCTTCACGGGTTCACCAAATGCAACAAGAAGCCCCTCCGGTATCCCTCAATACCGAGGGGGCTTCCTGCTTGCCTAAGGATTAGTGCTTACCGGCCTTGAACTGATCGTCAAGCCACTTGCAGATGTAATTGCTCGTTACGCCTGCTGCGACGGACAGTATGAATGAGAATAACTGCTCCACGGGTTATCACCTCCTTCACCATAAAATGGTGTCGGAAGGCCGACACTTACAGCATACCATAAAGTTAGACAATTGGCAACGAAAAAACCTCTGCATTGACGCAATGTCTTTGCAGAGGTTTTGCGATTTTGCTACAATATCTGAGCAGCAGGGCAATGGCCCCTTTACGCATCCTTTTCCATAGCGGCCAGCGGAGTCAGGTACTCCTTGCAGCACTCCTCGTACATGAGGGAGTATTCCTTGCTGGGGTTGTGGTGCATCAGGCTCTTGAGGGTGTGGGAATCGTAGTCATCGCCCCTCGCTGGTGCCCACCAGACGGGCCGCCACGTTGGAGCAGTGGTCGGAGATGCGCTCCACATTGTTCAGCACATCCAGGAACACCACGCCGGTATCAATGGAGCAGATGCCATCCTTCAGGCGCTTGATGTGGCCGTCGCGGAGCTTCTCCACCAGAATGTCGATGACCTCTTCCAGCGGCTCCACCTGACGGGCCAGCGCGATGTCATCGTTCTCAAAGGCATCGTTGGTGCGGGTCAGGATCTGCTCCAGCGCGGAATCCAGCAGCTTCAGCTCGTTCTTGGCGATGTCGCTGAAGGAGGCCTCTTTCTCGTAGAGCTCCACAGCCTTTTCCTGAATGTTCACGGCGTAGTCACCGATGCGCTCGAACTCGGTGACAAAGAGCAGCTCGGTCACGGCGTGGCTCTCGTCGTCGCCCAGCTCCTGGTCGGTCATCTTGATGAGGTAGTTGGAGATCTCCACCTCCATCCGGTCAATGAGGTTCTCCCGCACATTGATGGCGCTCACCACGTCCTCATCCATCTTGAGCAGCAGGGGAGTGGAGAGGCTGACGTTGCGGGCGGCACGGCGGGACATCTTAACCACGGCGCTCTTGGCCTGCTGCAGGGCCACGGCCGGGCTCTTGAACAGACGCTCATCCAGCACGGGCATACTCATCTCCTGTGCTTCCTCGGCACTGTTGGGCACGGTGAGCATGGCCAGCTTGGAGAGCACACTGCTGAAAGGCAGGAACAACAGCATGGCCTCCACACTGGAAAGGGTGTGGATGTTTGCAATGGTGCTCTTGTTCATTACGTCGCCCCACACCGGGATGCCGATGGTGTACCGCACGGCGTAGATGGCACCCAGCAGCACAAAGCTGCCGATGATGTTGAAATACAGGTGGATCAGGGCGGCGCGCTTGCCGTCCTTGGAGGAGCCGCCGATGGTCAGCAGCGGGGTAAAGGCGGTGCCGATGTGGGCACCCAGAATGATGGGGATGGCGCTGCCAAAGGTGACAAGGCCGGTGCTGGACAAGGCCTGCAGGATACCCACCGAGGCCGAGGAGGACTGGATGATGACGGTGACGACCATGCCCACCAGCACGCCCAGCACGGGGTTGGTCATGCTGACGAACAGCTCCTGAAAGGCTGCGCTCTCCCGCAGAGGGGACACGCCGGTGTCCATCAGGCTCATGCCCGTGAACAGGATGCCGAAGCCCAGCATGATCTGGCCGATGTTCTTCTTTTTTGGCGTTGCGCAGGAACACATAAAAAATGCAGCCGATAAACGCCACCACCGGCGCAAACGTCTTGGGCTGGATGAGGGTCAGGATGAGGCTGTCGCCCGAAATATCCGCCATGCGGATGAGCTGACCGGTGACCGTGGTACCAATGTTTGCACCCATGATGACACCCACCGACTGCGTCAGGGTCATAATGCCAGAGTTGACAAGGCCGACACAGATGACGACCGTACCGGCGGACGACTGGATCACGCCGGTGATGAGGGTGCCGAAAATGACACCCTTGATGGTGGAGGAGGTCAGCTTTTGCAGCACGCCCTGCATCTTGCCGCCCGCCAGCTTTTCCAGGCCGAAGCACCCATGATCGACATACCATAGAGGAACAGCGCAATACCGCCCAACAATGAGGTGATGTGTGTGATATCCATCTCGATACTCCTAAAAACTTCCTTTTGCTCTTAAAACAAACCAAGGACGGCCGCACGGGGCTTTCTGCCCTGAACGCCGTCCTTTTTATTATAGCATTGAACTCCCCCGGACAACAAGCGTTATTTTACATGTTTTTTGCATTTTTACTGCATTTCCGCGCCGTTTTGTCCTTTTGTCGACTGTTCTTTTCTTATATTTTACAGGTATTTTACATTTGAGCTTTCCCCGCGCGCTCCTGACATGCTTCCGGGAACTGCCGGGAATATGTCAAGCGGCCTCGTCCAGCTCCTCCATGGCCTCCCGCACCGTGTCCGCCGAGAAGAGGAACACCCCGCCCCGGGTATAAACCTCCACATGGCCGCCTACAGATCGGATCTCGTACTCACTCATGGTGTTCCCTCCTGTTCCTGCAGCCCGCCTCCGGGCCGCTCCTGTTTTCTTCGACAAGAGGAGTATACCAAATGCGGGGTACGATAAGGGGGGACTTTCAAGCAGTCCGCTTGACTTTTTTCATAAGCCAGCATATAATGGATATGACACCACATACGACACCACAAAGCGGGCTGTACGCCCATTACGATACCCAAGCACGAACCGATCAAGAAAGTATATGTGGAAATGGTGCGTCAGATCGTAGAGAGTGAGGCGAAGAACGATGAAAACGCTGAATGAATATCTGGCCCTGCCGTATCGGATGGAGATCGTGGAGGACCGGGAAGAGGGCGGCTATGTTGTCTCCTATCCCGATCTGCCGGGGTGCCTGACCTGCGGCGAGACCATTGAAAGCGCTGTGGAGAATGCTCGGGATGCTAAGAGGGTCTGGCTGGAGGCCGCACTGGAAGAGGGCGTATCCATTCCGATGCCGGACAGTCTGGAGGATTACTCCGGGCAGTTCAAGCTGCGGATGCCGCGCAGCTTGCACCGCGCTCTGGCGGAGCACTCCCAGCGGGAAGGCATCAGCATGAATCAGTACTGCGTTTACCTGCTGGCAAAAATGATGCCCTGCACGCAGGGTAAAAGGAAAGCTTTCCGGCCCTTCGCTCTGGTGAGCGGGGGCTTTTCTTATTTTCTCCCTCTTTTTTCGCATTTTTTCGCGCGAAAAATCGCCGGAACATACTCGTTGACGATACAACCAAAAGGTGTTACACTTTGGGTAACAAAACAACGCTGTGTAATGCGAAAAGAAAGAGGTGTTTCCATGAACGAAATGAAGGAAGCAGTGGGGAACTGGCGGGAGGCAAAGCAGTTCAGCCCGGCGGACGAGAACGACTTCCTGCGGTGGCTGGACAAGGCCGACACCGAGGAAAAGCTCTTTTCCCGGCTGACCTTCTGGTTTACCTTCCGGGGCCTGCCTGCGGACCAGAACCAGCGGTATCATCTGGTGCAGGAGCGGGCCCGGGAACTGCGGCTCTGGAACGGGCTGGAGCTCAAGCTCCGGCGCTGGCAGGACCGTGTGGCCGACGAGTACGAGCAGATCGGAAAGGAGGCGTTCGCGGCCCGCATCGGCGAGGACTACGCCGATTACATCAACAGCCTGACCGACCCGGAGGCCGCCCCGCAGCAGGCCACCCCGGAGCCGGAGACCGCAAAGCCTGCCGGGGTGCAGGCGTGGTCGGCCCGGGAGCTGTCTGAGATGGTGCTGCCGCCCATCCGCCATGTGGTGGAGGGCCTGCTGCCCATGGGCATGGGGGTGCTGGTGGCAAAGCCCAAGCTGGGCAAGAGCTGGATGGTGCTGGACCTCTGCCTTGCCGTGGCACAGGGGGAGCCGTTTCTGGGGTTCCCCACCCGGCAGCACGGCACGCTCTACCTCGCCCTGGAGGACGGCAAGAGCCGGATGCAGACCCGCCTGCGCCGCTTGCTGGAGGGCAGGCCTGCCCCGGCCAACATGCACGTGATGTTTCAGGCCCAGCGGCTGGGCGAGGGCCTGCTGGAAACGCTGGGGGGAGTATCTGGATGCCAACCCGGACATCCATCTGGTCTGCATCGAGACCTTATCCAAGATCGAAGCCCAAGGCAAAGCCCTTTGAAAATGCCTACGATGCCGATTACGACTACATGGGCAGGCTGAAGGCCTTTGCCGACAGCCGGGGCATCTGCGTGCTGCTGGTGCACCACACCCGCAAGAGCAAGAACCCCGAGGACAGCTTCGACAACATCAACGGCTCCACCGGCATCCTGGGCGCGGCGGATTTCACCATCGTGCTGGACAAGCAGAGCCGGATGGACGATGAAGCAGGCTTTCTGCTCACCGGCCGCGACATCGAGCAGTGCGAGCGGGTCATCCGCTTCGATAAGGCCCGCTGCCGCTGGGTCATGCAGGGCACGGCGGCCCAGCTGGCCGCGCAGCGCCGGGTGGCCGAATATGAGGCAGAGCCTATCGTCAAGACCCTGCGGGTGCTCCTGCAGCAGGGGGATGGAACGTGGAGCGGCAATGCGCAAGCATTGATGCAGATGGGAGCGCGTTATACAAACGAAGAGCTTGCTTCCAGCACACGAGCATTGGCAGGACGAATCAAAGAGCTGCAACCAATGCTCTGGGAAAGAGATGCAATCAAGTGCTGGGATAAACAGAATGGAACAGGCGGAAAACGATACTGCTTTAAGATGAATCGGATTGATAATACTGTGCCTGTTATGGATTCTACACAACTGTCGTTAAGACATAATTATCGTTGATATCGTTGCTATCGTTGATAAAACCGCATTCTCTGCAACGATTGCAACGAATGCAAATAGAAATGAGTATAACGAGAACCCCCTCCGGTATGGTGTGTACCGAAGGGGGTTCGTTGGGGTTTGATGGCGTGCCCTCTCAGTCTCGCTGCGCTCGACAGCTCTCCCGAAGGGAGAGCCAACGCATCTGCAAGGGGAGAGGGTGCTGAAGGCTAAACCTCTCCGTCATCTTCGCTAATGCTCGATGCCACCTGTCCGGGTTGCGGCACCCAGCGTCCACTTCGTGCAGAGCACTCGTGTCCTGCTGACTGCGGCCCCAACAGCTCCTCCCTGTATCCGCCGCTGGCGGCGGTCGTCGTTGTTGCCTAGTAGGGGAGGCCTTGGCATAGGGTTCATTTTTCGCAATGATCGCCTATAGGCTCCAAAACGCACTCCTGCCGCAAGGGTAAGACTTTGCGCCAGCAGGGCAAATAGGAGCGAAGCGTCAGACCACGAAAACGCAACGGCCTGCCAAGGGCTCCCCTACTAGGGGGAGCTGCCGAGCGTCAGCGACGGCTGAGAGGTTTAATACCGTCAGCACCCCTAAAGGCCGGGCCGCAATTGCCTCTCCCTTTGGGAGAGGTGGCATCCCGCAGGGATGACGGAGAGGGCGCAGGTGCAAGAGAAGGCGCAGGCCCGGAGGGCCTTACCCTCCGCCGCAAGGCTGCCCTTTGGGGCAGGCATCCGGGGCGCTCTGGGCCTTCCGGGCCTCGGTGCGGGCCTTGTCGTAGCAGTAGCGGATGATGGCCTGACGGCGGACGATGCCGATGAACATCCCCCGGTCGTCCACCACGGGCACAAAGTTCTGGTTCATGGCCGCTTCGATCAGCTGGTCCATGCTGGTGGTGACAGTCACGGCCTTGTAATCCCGCTTGTGGGCAAAACTCGAGATGGGCACATCCTCGGCGGCTTCAATGTCCAGCCCGTGCTGCTGTTTCAGCCCCCAGAGGATATCCCCCTCGGTCAGGGTGCCCACATACTCGCCCTTGCGGTTGAGCACCGGGATGGATGCGTAGCGGTTGTTCTCCCATTTTTCCAGCGTCTGCCGCAGGGTGAAGTCATCGTAGACATACATCAGGTCCTGCTTGGGGGAAAGGAAAAACAAAATGTTCATCAAACAGCTCTCCAATCGTTATCCTATCGTAAACAGTGGTTCTGCCGTAAGGGCGCAGCTCCCGTTCCTCTGCTTTGATTTTAGCACTTTTCCACAGGCGGATAAAGTCAAAACTCATACTTTTTAGAATTTATTCACAGTCGCGCCCGGCCTTTTTGCAAAACATGCAGGAAAACCGTGCACAGGGCAGGGTTTTGTGGTATAATAGGAACACGAATCGGCTCACATTGCCCGCCCTTTGGAAATTGTGCTGTACACAGGGCGTGGGAAGTTGTATAATAGGGATACCGATTCCTTTCCCGGCATGCGGCGGGTTTGCCGCGGCAAGCCGGGCCACCCCAACAAGATTTCAAATAAAGGAGCAGAGCGACTATGATCACTTCCCGTTTCCCGCTGGGAGATGTCAGCTTTTCCGCCGAGTACTTCTCTACGCTGGTAGGCGAAGCAACCAAACAATGCTACGGCGTGGCCGCAATGACCCCCCGCGACCTGACCGACGTGGTCAAGAGCGTGGTGCGCGGCAACGATTACTCTGAAAAGGGCGTTCGTGTCACACAGGAAGAGGGCCGTCTCGTGATCGAGCTGCACATTGCCGTCAGCTACGGGCTCAACATCTCCACCGCCGCGCGCAGCATCTCGCACCGCGTCAAGGACGAAGTGGAGCAGGCCACCGGCCTGAAGGTTGCCCGCGTGATCGTGTCGGTGGACGACGTGATCGCCTGATGGAACTGTATATTAAGGAGTAAGGACAATGATTTCTGGTAAGATCCTGCGCGACGCGATCATCTCCGGCGCGAACAACATCAACAACCAGCGCTCCCGTGTGGACGAGCTGAACGTTTTCCCCTGTGCCCGATGGCGACACCGGCACCAACATGGGCATGACGGTGGTGGCCTCCGTGGCAGAGCTGAACGCGCTGGACGACGGCTGCACCGTGGCGGAAGCCGCCAAGACCGCTGCTTCCGCCATGCTGCGCGGTGCCCGCGGCAACCCGGCGTCATCACCAGCCTGCTGTTCCGCGGCTTCTCCAAGGCGCTGGAAGGCAAGAAGGAAGCCGACACCGCCGACATCATCGCCGCCCTGAAAAAAGGGTGTGGAGGGTGCCTACAAGGCCGTGATGAAGCCCACCGAGGGCACCATCCTGACCGTTGCCCGGGTGGCCAGCGAGGAAGCTGCCGCCTGCGGTGCCGAGGAGATCCCCGCCCTGTGGGACGTGGTGATGACCGCAGGCCAGAAGGCGCTGGAGGATACCCCCAACCTGCTGCCCGTGCTGAAAAAGGGCTTTAAGTTGTGGACGCAGGCGGCCAGGGTATTATGATCATCTTTGAGGGCATGAGCAAGTTGTTCCACGGCGAGCCCATGGTGGCCGGCGGCGAGGGCACCCCCAACAAGACCAAGCTCCACCGAGAACGCAGGCAAGGGCGTGTTCACCGACGACCTGATGAAGGTGGAGGACATCAAGAACGGCTACTGCACCCAGTTCCTCATCAACAAGTACGAGGGCGCAAGCGCCGCAAAGATGCGCGCCTTTGCCGAATCCAACGGCGACAGCGTGGTCTGCATCGAGGATGACGATGTCATCAACCTGCATGTCCACACCGCTGACCCCGGCAAGATCCTGAGCGAGGCCATCAAGTACGGCTACCTGACCAACTTCAAGATCGAGAACATGCACGAGCAGTTCCTGGCCCGCCAGAAGCAGGGCAAGAGCCTGGAAAAGCAGGCCTCCGCTGAAAAGGCTCCCGCACAGGCCAGCGAGTTCGTTTACGCCGCAGTGGACCCCAGCCGTGACTACGGCTTTGTGGCCGTTGCCGCCGGTGAGGGCCTGAAGGCCGTGTTCACCGACCTGGCTGCGGACGCTGTCGTCTCCGGCGGCCAGACCATGAACCCCGCCACCGAGGACATCCTTGCCGCCATCCAGAGCGTGCCTGCCAAGACCGTGTTCGTGCTGCCCAACAACAAGAACATCATCATGGCAGCGGAGCAGGCCCAGAAGCTGGCTGACCGTCAGGTGATCGTTCTGCCCACCCGCACCGTGCCCATGGGCATCACCGCGCTGCTCAACTTCGACCCCTCCGCCAACGCTGAGACCAACACCATCAACATGATGGCCGCCGCCGACAAGGTCAGCACCGGCCTCATCACCTACGCCGCCCGCGACAGCGAGTTTGACGGCAAGCGGATCCGGAAGGGCGAGATCATGGCTCTGGAGAACGGCAAGATCGTTGCCACCTCCACCGACCTGACCAAGGCCACCTACCGCCTGGCCCGCAGCATGTGCAAGAAGGACTCCAGCTTTGTCACCATCATCTCCGGCTGCGATGTCTCCGACGAGGAGGCCGAGAAGCTGACCGAGATCGTCAAGGCAAAGTGCCCCAACCACGTTGAGGTCAGCCACATCCGCGGCGGCCAGCCCGTATACTATTATATGATCAGCGTGGAGTAAAATTGCACTCCGGCTGAAACAGAACCGCAAAACAAACCCCCTGTGCCATGGTCTGGTACAGGGGGTTTGTTGATTGCACATTGTCGGTTTCTATGCTATACTGTAGCTAATGCTGGAAACAGCAGGAGAAAAGCGCTGTCTGCAATGCAGGTGGTCAACTTCGCGCTCCCGAATGCCTATTTCCGGAAGGAAGCCAGGCGGATGGGAACGGAACTTTTTTGAATTGGATCCTTTCCCCGGAGCCGCCTGTCGGCGAAGGGAGGGATGTCGGATGACTCTGACAGAAGTTTGCGCGGTACTGACGGTAGCAATTGCTCTTTTGAGCCTGCTCGTCTCAGTTGCGAAAGCGGCATTTGATGCTGGCTGGAAAATTTCTCACGAGAAGAACGATAAAAGCAAAAAAGATTGACCGCCCCCAGTCTCACAAACTCGGCGGTCAATCTTTTTGACTTAAAGGGAACGTGGAGCTGGCCATATTGCGGTCAGCGCTCTTTCTGTTCATAGTATAGTTGATTTGCGATGGTTTGTCAAGTTCAAGCTGGGGGCCGCAGCCCGGACGGAGCGGTTCACCCTCCCAGATCCTCCAGCACCTTCTGCAGGGCGGCATCTCCCGTCACTGTCATGCCCTGCTTGACACGCAGCGCGTCGTTTTCTGGCAGGAGGTTGACGTAAATATCCGTCTGCCGGGCAAGGCGGGTGGGGGAGCCATCCGGCCCGCAGGTGTAGACGGCCACCATGCCGCCCTCGTCCCGGAGCAGGTATTGGGTGGGCTGGCCGGTGTCGGGCAGAGTCTGGGCCGCAAGGCTCGGCCCGGAGGGCACCGGCGTTTCGGCGGCGCTGTCCGCTCCCGGTGCAGGGGAGGGAAGCGCCAGCCGGGGCAGGTCCATCCAGAACAGGCTGAAGGCGATGGCAAAGGCGCACAGGGCGTAAAACAGGCAGAGAACTACTTTCCATGGAGAAAATCACTCCTTTCCAGCGGGTCTTTCCAGCGGTAGTATGCGCAAAAACGCCGCCCCTGAGACAGAAGTGCACAATTTTCACACCGGAATGCTGTACTTTACGGGGGAAGTGTGCTATACTAGCAGTATCTGATTAGAAATAGGGTTCAGCCCCGACAGCGGGCTCGCCCTCTCCGTCAATGCTGGCGCATTGCCACCTCTCCCAAAGGGAGAGGCCTTGGCAACACCCGGCAAAGTTTCCGATTTCGTCAGAAGCTCCCACTTTGGGGGAGCTGTCGAGCGAAGCGAGACTGAGAGGGTGAGGATGGAAGAGAGGATGAACTTGTCAGGAATAACCGTTTAAGCAGGTAGGAGGCGATCCTTATCTCAAACGAATCGAGAAAGATCCACCGGGGCGGTGCACGCACGGACGTGCAGCCCACGGGGGACGTAAAGTGAATGTGAGCAACAGCCGCAGGGAAGAGCCGCCCAAGCGCGGGCGTGCCCCCAGAGCCAAAGGAGCCCCGGGAAAAGGCGAAGCACCCCATCCTCAGGGCGCTGGGCCGCACGCTGGCCACCCTCATCTGCCTGGGCATCATGGTGTGCAGCCTGGCGGCAGTGGCGGCGGTGTACTACGCCGTGCAGGCCACGGCCAACGACGGCGACCTGCTGAACCTCGACAACATCGAACTGAGTCAGTCGAGCCCCGTGGTGGCCACCGACCCCGACACCGGTGCACAGGTGGAGTATGCCACCCTGCGCTCCTCCAACAGCCACCGCGTGTGGGCCGACCTGGAGCAGATCCCCACCAACCTGCAGTATGCGTTCATCTGCACCGAGGACAAGGATTTCTACAACGAGCCGGGCGTCAACTTCAAACGCACCATCGGTGCCATGGTCAACGAGTATCTGCTGCCCATCTACAGCTCCAAGCAGGGTGCTTCCACGCTGGAGCAGCAGCTCATCAAGAACCTGACCAGCGACAAGAGTGCCAGCGGCGTGGAGGGTGCGCTGCGCAAGCTGCGCGAGATCTACCGCGCCCTCTGCCTGAGCCGCGCTTACTCCAAGGAGACCATTCTGGAGGCTTACCTGCACACCATCAGCTTCACCGGCACCATTCAGGGCGTTCAGACAGCGGCCAACGAGTATTTCAACAAGGACGTGAGCCAGCTCACCCTCTGGGAGTGCGCCACCATCGCGTCCATCACCAAGAACCCCACCAACTACAACCCCTACACCAACCCCGAGAATCTGATCCACCGCCGCAACTTCATCATGTATAATATGTGGCAGCAGGGCCTCATCCCGGAGGAGGATTACCGCAACGGCGCGGCCCAGCCCCTTGTGCTGGCCGAGGAGGACACCAACAAGAAGACCTCCTCCGTGACCAGCTACTTCACCGATGCCCTCTTCACCGAGGTGGTCCACGACATCATGGACAAGGAGGGCGTGGACGAATCCACGGCCCAGTCCATGCTCTACACCGGCGGCTATACCATCGAGGCCACCGTCAACCCCAAGATGCAGACGGCCATGGAGAACCTGATGCTCAACGAGGGCGACGCTTACTTCCCGGCCGGCTGGCATGAGGAAGAGGTGACCAGCATCTCGGACGATGACGTGCAGGTGATGAACGCTGACGGCACCCCCAAGACCCGCACCGGCGACGACGGCACCGTCTACTACTACCGCAATGTCCGCACACAGGCCGCCATGGTCACGCTGGACTATGACGGCAATGTGATCGCCATTGTGGGTGGTCTGGGCGAAAAGAACAAGAGCCTCTCGCTGAACCGTGCCTACAGTGTCACTCGTCAGACGGGTTCTACCATCAAGCCCATCGGCGCGTATGCGCTGGGCGTCGAGTATGGTCTGGTGAACTGGTCCACCATGCTCAACAACTCGCCCTTGTATCAGAAGCAGGATATGGTGATCCGCGATGAAGATTACTGCCGCAAGAACGGCCTGATGGGCCTTTCCGACAAGCAGCTCCGTGCCTACCCCAACGCATGGCGCAGCTGGCCCCGCAACTACGGCGGCAACTATGGTGACGGCAGCGACCTGCCCCTGTGGAACGGTCTGGCCCGCTCCCTGAACACCATTGCGGTGCGTGTGGGCGACCTTGTGGGCGCAAGCAACATCTTCAACTTCCTGTACAACACCCTGCAGCTGACCACGCTGGACCCCGCCAACGACGTGGGCCTTGCCCAGATGGTCATGGGCAGCCAGACCCAGGGCGTGACCCCCATGGCACTGGCCGCTGCCTTCCGATCTTCTATGACGGCGAGTACACCACCCCGCACCTGTACACCCGTGTGCTGGACCGGGACGGCAACATCTACCTGGAAAACAACGCCACCAGCTATCAGGCCCTGACCCCGCAGACAGCCTATATTATGAACCGTCTGCTCAAGAACGTGCTCTACTCCAACGTGGGCACCGCCAGCGGCCGCTACCCCAACTCCAACGGCATGGAGTCCTTTGGTAAGACCGGTACCGCCAGCGACGAAAAAGATCTGTGGTTCGTGGGCGGCACGCCCTACTACGTTACCGCTGTCTGGTGGGGCTACGATGCGCCTTACGATATGACCAACACCCTGGGCAAGAATCAGGCCAAGACCCGCACCTGTGTCATGGCGTGGAAGGCTTATATGGAGCAGGTGCAGGCAAACCTGCCCTATAAGGCATTCCCCACCAGCGACGGCGTGGTGGAGCGCGCCTACTGCACCCAGAGCGGCCTGCTGGCCGGGGCCAACTGCCCCAGCCGCGCCACCGGCTACTACCGTGCCGATGACCTGCCCGATACCTGCAACTACTCCCACAGCAGCGGCGTGGCCGCAGCACAGAGCGCGGACACCGCCCCCGTTGTGGGTCAGGATACCACCGGGATGGATACGGATTGAACCTTTTAGGCGGCCCTTCCAGACGGCCCTCTCAGTCTCGCTGCGCTCGACAGCTCTCCCAAAGGGAGAGCCAACGCATCTGCAAGGGGAGAGGGTGCTGAAGGTTAAACCCCTCAGCCGTCGCTATCGCTCGGCAGCTCCCCTAGTAGGGGAGCCCTTGGCAGGCCGTCGCGATTTCGTGGGTTGACGCTTTGCTCCTGTTTGCCCTGCTGGCGCAAAGCCTAATCCTTGCGGCAGGAGTGCGTTTTGGAGCGTCAGCGATCATTGCGAAAAAATGAACCTTATGCCAAGGCCTCCCCCCTACTAGGGGAGGTGGCAAAACCGACAGGTTTTGACGGAGAGGTTTAACACCGTCAGCGGCGACTGGGGGTTAAAAGTCGCACTTTCTCAATTCCGTTGCGACAGCTTGCCACTTCACGCTTCAAAACTGGATAATCTGACAAAAAAAACATCCGGTCTCTTGCAATGCAGGGGCCGGATGCTATTATATTCCCTGTAAGAACACTTGTGTTTGTGAGGTGAACAAGTTGGAACGCCGTTTTTATCTGGTGGACGCGGAGGTCCTGCCTGAGGTCTTTCTGAAAGTGGTCAAGGCCAAGGAGCTTCTGGCAAGCGGGGAAGTACGCAGCATCTCGGCTGCCACCCGCAGCGTGGACCTTTCGCGCAGTGCTTTTTATAAATATAAGGACTGCATCTTTGATTCCGAAAATGGCCGCGAGGTCGTGACCGTAATGGCACCGCTCCGGGATGAAACAGGCGCGCTGCAAAGCCTGCTGGCGGGCATCAGCGCAGCCGGGGCAAGCATTGTTACCATCAACCAGTCCACGCCGGAAAACGGCGCAGCGCTGGTTGCCGTTACCATCCGTACCGATACCATGCAGATGACCCCTGAGGAGCTGACGGAGCGGTTGAGCCGCCAGCGCATGGTGGTGGGCGTGCACTGCGGGTATAACCTGTAAGGGCACCAGAACAGTCAGGAAATAGGAACGAGGGTTGAACTATGGCAAAGATCGCGATTTTAGGCTTTGGCACGGTGGGCAGCGGCGTGTACGAGGTGCTGTGCCGCAACGCCGCCGGTGTTTCCCGCCGGGCCGGTGAGCCGGTGGAGGTCAAGTACATCCTGGACCCGAAGGATTTCTCTGCCCACCCGGCGGCAAACCTGTTCGTCAAGAGCTTCGACACCATCCTGGAGGACCCGGAGATCCGGGTGGTGGTGGAGACCATCGGCGGCACCCGCTTTGCATACCCCTATGTCAAGGCCTGCCTCGAGAGCGGCCGCAGCGTGTGCACCTCCAACAAGGAGATGGTGGCCACCTACGGCGCGGAGCTGCTGGCACTGGCCAAGGCACACAACTGTGCCTTCCTGTTCGAGGCCTCCGTGGGCGGCGGCACCCCCATCATCACCCCCATGCATCAGTGCCTGGCCGCCAACGTCATCACCGAGGTGGAGGGCATCGTGAACGGCACCACCAACTTCATGCTGACCAAGATGGTGCGGGAGAACCTGGGCTTTGACGAGGCCCTGAAGATCGCGCAGGAGCTGGGCTATGCCGAGACCAAGGACCCCGGCGACGATGTGGACGGCCGGGATGCCTGCCGCAAAGATCGCCATCCTGTCCTCGCTGGTCTGCGGCCACCAGATCTACCCCCCAGAACATCCCCACCCGGGGCATCCGGGACATCACCGTGGCCGATGTGGCTGCGGCGGAGCGGCTGAACTGCGTCATCAAGCTCATCGCGTGGATGAAGCGGGGCGACGATGGCAGCGTGGCCGCTGGTGTGGAGCCCTGCCTGGTGCCCAGGAGCCACCAGCTGGCCGGTGTGGACGATGTGTTCAACGCCGTGCTGGTCAAGGGCGATATGCTGGGCGACGTGGTGTTCTACGGCAAGGGCGCGGGCAAGCTGCCCACCGCCAGCGCCGTGGTGGCCGATGTGGTGGATGCCCTCAAGAACGGCTCCAAGGTCCACGACAGCCTGTTCTGGCAGCCTGCGGAGCCGGTGGAGGGGATGCTCACCGACCCGGCTCCCGCCGCATATTATGTGCGTGCAGCGGGCGTTGCTCCCGCCGTGGTGGAAGCCATCTACGGCAGGGGCCGTGGTGGATGAGCACTTTGACGGCTGCTCCTATCTGGTGGAGCAGGCCGATGCAAAGCCATGGCCGAGGCAGCCCGCAAGGTGGAGACCGTGGGCGGCAGCGTGAAGCTGGTGCTGAAAAAGCTGCCCGAGGAAGCATGAGAAAAGGGGACGGACGATGAAGATCAAAGTTTCCGTCCCGGCGACCAGCGCGAACATCGGCTCCGGCTTCGATGCACTGGGCCTCGCGGTCACGCTGTACAACACGGTGACATTTGAAGAGAGCGACCAGCTGGACATCTCGTCCGCAGACGGCACCCGCATCCCCCGCGGCGAGAGCAACCTGGTGTACCGCTCGGCCAAGGGACTGTTCGAGAAGGTGGGCAAGCAGATCCCGCCCCTCAAGATCGTCCAGACCAACGCCATCCCCATGGCCCGGGGCCTCGGCTCGTCCTCGGCCTGCATCATCGCGGGCCTGCTGGGCGCAAACCGGATGCTGGGCGATGTGCTCAACACGCAGGAGCTGCTGACGCTGGCCACGGCCATTGAGGGCCACCCCGACAACGTGGCCCCGGCCCTGCTGGGTGGTTTGACCAGCAGCGTCTTTGAGGACGGCGTGGTCTACTCCGTCAAACGGGATGTGGACCAGAGCCTCTGCTTTGCGGCCATCGTGCCGGACTACAAGCTGCTGACGGAGGCCGCCCGCGCGGCCCTGCCCAAGCAGGTGGCCCACAAGGATGCCGTGTATAACCTTTCCCGGGCCGCGCTGGTGCCTGCCGCCTTCTGTGAGGGCCGGCATGACCTGCTGAACATTGCCACCGAGGATAAGCTCCACCAGCCCTACCGGATGTCCCTGATGCCCGGTTCCCGGGAGGTGTTCGCGCTGGCAAAGCAGTGCGGGGCAAAGGCCGTGTATGTATCGGGTGCCGGTTCCACCGTGATGGCGGTGGCCGAGCGCGCGGAGGCTGAGCGTTTTTATGCCGGGCTGCGTGCCGGGCTGGAAACGCTGGAAGGCCTGGACGGATGTGAAGCATTTACACTGTTAGAGCTGGATGCAGATAATACCGGCGCAACTGTGGAATGATATAAATTGGGAGAAACTAGAGGAGAGTGACAAACTATGGCGTTGATCGTACAGAAGTTCGGCGGTTCTTCGGTGAAGGACCGGAACCGTATCTTCAACGTGGCCCGCATCGTGGCCAACACCCACAAGGCGGGCAATGACGTGGTGGTGGTGGTGTCTGCACAGGGCGACACCACCGACGACCTGATCGCAAAGGCGGCGGAGATCACCCACAACCCTTCGGCCCGTGAGATGGATATGCTGCTGGCCGCCGGTGAGGAGATCAGCATCGCGCTGCTGGCCATGGCCCTGAACGAGCTGGGCTGCCACGCCACCAGCCTGACGGGCTGGCAGGCGGGCTTCCGCACCGACCGTGCCTACACCAAGGCACGCATCACCCGCATGGAGACCGAGCGCATTTCCTCCGAGCTGGAGCGCAACCGCGTGGTGGTCGTGGCGGGCTTCCAGGGCCTGAACAAGCTGGATGATATCACCACCCTGGGCCGCGGCGGCTCTGATACCAGCGCCGTGGCCATTGCAGCGGCCCTGCACGCAGACCGCTGCCAGATCTACACCGATGTGGAAGGCGTTTACACCGCAGACCCCCGCAAGGTGCGCAACACCCGCAAGCTGGAAGAGATCACCTTTGACGAGATGCTGGAGCTGGCCTCTCTGGGTGCGCAGGTGCTGAACAACCGCAGCGTGGAGCTGGCAAAGAAGTATAATGTGGAGCTGGAAGTGCTGTCCAGCCTGAATCCCGTGCCCGGTACGGTGGTCAAGGAGGTTACAAAAGACATGGAAGGTATGCTCATCAAGGGTGTTGCAAAGGACACCGATGTTGCCGTTATCACGATCCTGAACGTTCCCGATGAGCCGGGCACCAGCTTCAAGATCTTTGGCCTGCTGGCCCAGAAGAACATCAACGTGGATATCATCCTGCAGTCCACCGGCCTGACGGCAAGAAGGATATCTCCTTCACCTGCGCCGAGGGCGAGGCTGAGACCGCCATGCGCGTGCTCAAGGAGAGCGGCAAGTTCAAGGATGCCACCTGCGACGAGACCTGCGCAAAGGTCTCCATCGTGGGTGCCGGTATGCAGAGCCACAGCGGTGTTGCCTCCAAGATGTTCGAGGCACTCTGCAACAACAACATCAACATCAAGATGATCTCCACCAGTGAGATCAAGATCTCCTGCATCATTGCCCGTGACGACGCTGACAAGGCGGTCAGCGCCATCCATGATATGCTGTTTGACTGATTGAAACACTTTGGGGCGGTTCGCCCTCTCCGTCAATGCTGACGCATTGCCACCTCTCCCAAAGGGAGAGGCAATGGCGGCTTCGGGACAGGGCACTGCAAATTTGCAGTTGTCTGCCTGTCAGATGCGTTGGCTCTCCCTTTGGGAGAGCTGTCGAGCAAAGCGAGACTGAGAGGGCCCGCCCCTTTTTTTGCAAAAGCGAGGGAAAGTATTATGTTGGAATCGATCAAATGCAGCACCTCGGGTGCATACTACCTGCGGGGGCAGTGGGTGCCCGCCGACGCGCAGGCTCCTGCGGCACTGGCAGCCGCGGGCGTGACTGCGGAGCAGGCCGGCCAGGCCTACAAGGGCACCATGGCCTACGGCATCCTCACCGCCCACAACACCAGCGGCAACGACCGGGATCTCCGGATCAAGTTTGATGCCATGGCAAGCCACGACATCACCTTTGTGGGCATCATCCGGACAGCCCGCGCCTCGGGGCTGGAAAAAGTTCCCCATCCCCTACGCGCTTACCAACTGCCACAACAGCTTGTGCGCCGTGGGCGGCACCATCAACGAGGACGACCACGTGTTCGGCCTCTCGGCCGCCAAAAAGTACGGCGGCATTTATGTGCCGCCCCACATGGCGGTCATTCACCAGTACATGCGCGAGGCCTTTGCGGGCTGCGGCAAAATGATCCTCGGCTCCGATTCCCACACCCGCTACGGCGCGCTGGGCACCATGGCCATCGGCGAGGGCGGCGGCGAGCTGGCAAAGCAGCTGCTGGGCCGCACCTACGATGTGGCCCGCCCCGGTGTGGTGGCCATCTGCCTGACCGGCGCTCTGCCCGCAGGCTGCGGCCCCCACGATGTGGCCATTGCACTGGTGGGCGAGCTGTTCAAGAGCGGCTATGTCAAGAACAAGGTCATGGAGTTCGTGGGCCCCGGCATTGCCTCCCTGCGGCAGGACACCCGCAACGCCATTGATGCCATGACCACCGAGACCACCTGCCTTTCCTCCATCTGGGAGACCGATGAAAAGACCCGGCAGTTCCTCACGGTCCATGGCAGGGCAGGGGACTACAAGCCCCTGCACCCGGCAGAGCTGGCCTATTACGACGGCGTGGTGAGCGTGGACCTTTCCAAGATCCGGCCCATGATCGCCCTGCCCATGCACCCCTCCAACGCCTTTCCCATCGAGGAGCTGAACGCCAACCTCAAGGACATCCTCCACGAATGTGAGGAGAACGTCCAGAAGCTGGTGGGCCGTTCTGACGTGAAGCTGGATCTGTGCAGCAAGATCGAAAACGGCAGGCTCCGGGTGGATCAGGGGAGTCATCGCAGGCTGCGCGGGCGGCCTGTTTGACAGCATCTACGAGGCCGCTTCCATCCTCAAGGGGCCATACCGGCGGCTGCGGGGATTACGCCCTCAGCGTTTACCCCGGCAGCCAGCCCATTATGATGGAGCTGAACCGCACCGGCGTGCTCACCGACCTGATGGCCAGCGGTGCCACCATCCGCACGGCCTTCTGCGGCCCCTGCTTCGGCGCGGGCGACGTGCCCGCCAACGGGGCCCTCTCCATCCGCCACACCACCCGCAACTTCCCCAGCCGCGAGGGCTCCAAGCCCGGCAGCGGCCAGCTGGCAGGCGTGGCCCTGATGGATGCCCGCAGCATTGCCGCCACCACGGCCAACGGCGGCATCCTGACCCCGCAACGGAGGTGGATTACGACCCCACCGTGCCCGAATACCACTACGATCCCTCCAGCTACGAGGCCCGGGTGTATCAGGGCTTTGGCCACGGCGATTATGATGTCCTGCTCAAGCTGGGCCCCAACATCAAGGACTGGCCCGAGATCGCCCCGCTGGGCGACAACCTGCTGCTGAAGGTGGCCTCCTACATCACCGACCCCGTCACCACCACGGACGAGCTCATCCCCTCGGGTGAGACCTCTTCCTACCGCTCCAACCCCCTGGGTCTGGCCGAGTTCACCCTCAGCCGCAAGGACCCGGAGTATGTGGGCCGTGCCAAGGCCGTGCAGGCCGAGGAAGCCGCCCGCCGGGCAGGGCAGGGGGATGCAGCCCTGCTGGCAAAGATCCGCGCCGTGCCCGGCTGCGAAAACCTGACCTGGGACGATGTGCAGATCGCATCCACCATCTTTGCCGTCAAGCCCGGCGACGGTTCTGCCCGTGAGCAGGCGGCCAGCTGCCAGCGTGTGCTGGGTGCCGGTGCCAACATCGTTACCGAGTACGCCACCAAGCGTTACCGCTCCAACGTGGTCAACTGGGGCATGCTGCCCTTCCAGCTCAACGGCGCGGCTCCCTTCGGCCTGGGGGATTACATCCTCATCCCCCATGTCCGGGAAGCCCTTAAGGGCGATCTGCAGAACATCCCTGCCTATGTGCTGGGTGAGGAAGTGAAGCCCTTTGCCCTCTATATGGCACCGCTGACCTCTGATGAGCGGGAGATCCTGGCAGACGGGTGTTTGATCAATTATTATAAGCATTAAACCTCTCAGCCGTCGCTGACGCTCGGCAGCTCCCCCTAGTAGGGGGAGCCCTTGGCAGGCCGTTGCGTTTTCGAGGTCTGGCGCTTCGCTCCTGTTGGCCCTGCTGGCGCAAAGTCTTATCCTTGCGGCAGGAGTACGTTTTGGAGCGTCAGCGATCATTGCGAAAAATGAACCTTATGCCAAGGCCTCCCCTACTAGGAGGTGGCATCGAGCGTTAGCGAAGATGACGGAGAGGTTTAGCCCGTTACATTCTCAGGAGGTTCCATTCCATGCCCGGCGATCTACACAACCACACCACCTATTCCGACGGTTCCGTGCCCGTGGCCCGGCTGCCCCTGATGGCAGCCCGGGTGGGGCTGGATGCCATGGCCATCTCTGACCACGCTACGCTGCGCAGCGTGCAGTATGCCTACGACCACCCGGTGCAGGATGGGGTAAAGTTCATCCCAGCCACCGAGCTCACCGGCTACGATTACGAGCGCCAGCACCGGGTCCACCTGCTGGCCTACTGGCCCGACCCCGACAGCCCCGCCCTCCGGCGGCACTGCGATATCATGCGCCAGCGCCGCAACGAGTGCTGTTTACAGAGCGCCCGGGAGCTGGAAGCCATCTTCCCCAGTTCCGCACCGAGCAGGCGCTGGAGTACGCCAGAGACAGCGGCGTCCTCTTCAAGAGCGGCATCATGCAGGCGCTGCGGGAGCTGGGCCTTGCCGACAGCATCTACGGCGAGCGCTACCATGAGCTGTTCGGCTGGAACCCGCGGGGCCGGGTGCTTCACTCGCCCGAGTATATCCCGGTGCGGGAGGTGCTGGCCACAGCCAGAGCCGCCGGTGCCGTGGTGGTGTTCGCCCACCCCACCGTGTACAAGAGTATGCCCCTGCTCCGGGAGCTGGTCAGGGAGGGGATGGTGGACGGCATCGAGATCGACCACCCCAGCAACAGCCCCGAGGACAAGGCCGAGTGTGCCGCCCTCTGTGGGCAGTATCACCTCATCCACACCGGCGGTACCGACTTCCACGGGGCCAACCACAAAAAGGTCTACCCCGTGGGCACCTGCACCACCCCCGATGACCAGATCGCGCGGATCGAGGAGCTGGCGAGGAAGAGAAAAAAGATAAACCGATTTGAGCATTCTTATGAGAACTGCCAAGGCCTCGCCCTTCGGGAGAGGTGGCATTGCGTCAGCAATGACGGAGAGGGTGAGTTCGGTAAAGTCCGTGAGCATCCTCACCCTCTCAGTCTCGCTTTGCTCGACAGCTCCCCCGAAGGGGGGAGCCCTTGGCAAAGAGGGCAGGTTCCGCCTCTTGCAGGAACGTTGTTTTTGTAGTATACTGTGGGCAAGTCAAAAAGAGAGGATGTTTTCCATGAGCAAATCTTTCAGCTTCCCCAATGTGGGCACCTGTTCCAGGCAGACCAACATCGTGCTGAACGATGACCACACCATCGAGTCCGTCGAGGTCATCGGCGGCTGCAACGGCAACCTCAAGGGCATCAGCCGCCTGCTCAAGGGCATGAAGGCTGAGGATGCCATCGCCCGCATGGAGGGTACCACCTGCGGCCCTCGCCCCACCAGCTGCCCCGACCAGATCGCCAAGAACCTGAAAAAGGCCCTGGCAGAGATGTAACCACCAACGCAGAGAAAGCGTCGTGCATTGCACGGCGCTTTTTTGCTGTGCAGCGCCCTCTCAGTCTCGCTTTGCTCGACAGCTCTCCCAAAGGGAGAGCCAACGCATCGTCTCAATTCAGCAGCCTCTAAAGGCCAGGCCGCAATTGGCTCCCCCCTCGGGGGAGCTGGCAAAGCCGATAGGCTTTGACTGAGAGGGTTGACACAAATTGCTGTTTTTTTCGTGGAGGTTGAGCCTATACTTTGCTGTGTATGAAACAATACAGCAAGGAGCAGAGCATGAGCATTTGGGAAGCATTCGGCATGGGCAGACACAAGGGGTTTTCGCGGGAGGCAGGGCTGCTGCTGGACGAAGCCGTGGAGCTTGCGGGCAGCATGGGCTGTGCCCGGGCGGATACCGGGCACCTGCTGCTTGCCATGCTGCAGACCGACCGCGGCCCGGCGGGGCGGTTTCTGGCGGGCAAGAACATCACCGAGCCCGCCGTGCGCCGCCAGCTGGCCGAGGACCGCACCAGCCCGGCCCGCCAGCTGGACAGAAAGGCGCTGGCCCCAGACCTGCGCCGGGCTGGATTATGCCCTCATCGGGGCACAGAACGCCCACCTGCCCAAGGCGGAGCCGGAGCACCTGCTCTGTGCCATGCTGGAGGATACCGACTGCGCGGCGGGGGTGCTGCTGGCCTCCATGGGGGTGCAGCTGGCCGAGGCCGTGCGGGAGTGCCGCCAGCTCTCGGGGCAGTTCATCCTCCCCGGCACGCCCCGGGCCAGCGCCATGCCCCGGGGCAGCCGCGCCAGCGATAAGTATTGCCGCGACCTGACCCGCCGCGCGGTGGACGGCGAGCTGGACCCGGTGTTCTGCCGGGATGCGGAGCTGGACCGGATGGTGGAGATCCTGTGCCGCCGCCAGAAGAACAACCCCTGTCTGGTGGGGGAGCCGGGCGTGGGCAAAACGGCCCTTGCCGAGGGCCTTGCCCAGCGCATCGCCAGCCGGAACGTGCCCCGGATGCTGCAGGGGCGGCGGCTGTTGGCGCTGGATATGGCCAGCCTTGTGGCGGGCACCAAGTACCGGGGCGACTTTGAGGAGCGGTTCAAGACCCTTCTGGAGGAGCTTGTGCGGGACGGCAGCGCCATCCTGTTTGTGGACGAGTTCCACACCATCGTGGGAGCCGGCGCGGCAGAGGGAGCCATTGATGCCGCCAGCATCCTGAAGCCCGTGCTGGCCCGGGGGGGAGCTGCAGCTCATCGGGGCCACCACCGATCAGGAGTTCCGCACCCATATCCAGAAAGATGCCGCGCTGGAGCGCCGCTTTGGCCGGGTGCAGATCGAGGAGCCCACCCCGGCGCAGGCCGCGGCGATCCTGGAGGGGCTTGCCCCCCGCTACGAGCGGTACCACAGCGTGCACCTGCCGCCCGAGACGCTGCGGGAGGCCGTGGAGCTCTCGGTGCGGTACCTGCCGGGGCGCTTCCTGCCCGATAAGGCCATCGACCTTGTGGACGAGGCCTGTGCCGCTGCCCGCATCCGCGCCGAGCGGGAGGGGAAAGCAGATCCCACCCTCACCCGGGAGGACATTGCCCGGGTGGTGGCGCAGGCCAGCGGCGTACCCGTGGAGCGGGTGGGGGAGAAGGAGCGGGAACGGCTGGACAAGCTGGAATCCCGCCTCAACGCCGAGATCGTGGGCCAGCAGAAGGCTGTGGCGGCGGTGGCCGGGGCCATCCGGCGCAGCCGCACCGGGCTGGGGAGCCGGGCCGCCCCATGGGGGCCATGCTTTCTTTCTGGGGCCCACCGGCGTGGGCAAGACCGCCCTTGCCAAGGCCCTTGCCGCCAGCTGGTTCGGCAGTGAGAAGGCCCTGCTCAAGTTCGATATGTCGGAGTATCAGGAGCAGCACACCACGGCCCGCCTGCTGGGCGCGCCTCCGGGTTACCTTGGCCACGATGAGGGCGGTCAGCTCACCGAAGCCGTCCGCCGCCGCCCGTACAGCGTGGTGCTCTTTGACGAGATCGAAAAGGCCCACCCGGATATCCAGAATATCCTGCTGCAGATCCTGGAGGACGGCCAGCTCACCGATGCCATGGGCCGGAAGGCCGATTTCCGCAATACCATCGTCCTGCTCACCTCCAACCTCGGGGCACGCTTTCTGGCCGGGCAGAGCGCCCCGCTGGGCTTTGCGGCGGGCAGCGAGGCCGTGTTCGAGAAGCAGTCGGCCCAGGCCATTGAGGAAGCCAAGAAGTGGTTCCGGCCCGAGCTGGTGGGGCGGCTGGATGAGCTCATCGTGTTCCGTCCCCTTGCGGAGGACAGTCTGTGTGCTATCGCCGAGAAGCTGCTGGGCCAGCTGGAAGCCCGTGCCGCCCGCAATGGGTATCAGCTGACCCATACGCCCCGGGTGGGGGCAGTGCTGGCTGCAAGGGCGCGCTCGCCCTATGGGGCCCGGGAGCTGCGGCGGCAGGTGGACCGCGCCGTGGAACAGGCCCTCGCCAACCAGATCGCCTCCGGCACGGCCCACACCGGCCAGCACTGGACCGCCGACTGCACGGTGGATGGGGCAATCGTGTTGGAAGAGGGGAAGTAGTAAGCAAACCATCGGCTAAACCCCTCAGTCACGCTGCCCTTACAGATGCATTGGCTCCCCTTCGGGGGAGCTGGCGAGCGAAGCGAGACTGAGAGGGTGAGCACGCTTCCCCCTTGCATCCTCCGGCGTTTTCGTTTATCATAGAGAAAGCGAAACGCCCCAAGGAGGAAACCATGCGCTATTTGTTTTTACTGAATCCCGCTGCGGGTAAGCAGGACTGCACCGTCCAGCTCATCCCGCAGATCAGAGCCGCTGCTGCCCGGGCCGGGTGGAGCGCGGCGGATTATACCATCCACACCACCGAATATGCGGGCCACGCCCGGGAGCTGGCCCGTGCCGCAGCCCAGGAGGCAGCGCAGGCCGGGGACAGTCTGCGCATCTGGACAGCGGGCGGCGACGGCACCTTCATGGAAGCCATGACCGGCGTGCAGGGGCTTTGCCAACGCCGCCGTGGGCTGCCTGCCCTACGGCAGCGGCAACGACTTCCTGCGCACCTACGGCACCCGGGCGGAGTTCACCGACCTCGATGCCCAGCTGGCGGGCGGGGAAGTGACCATCGACCTGCTGGAGACCAGTCTGGGCCTGTCCGCCACCATCTGCGCGGCGGGTCTGGACGCGCAGGTGGCCTACGGCATCCCCAAGTTCCGGCGCATCCCGCTGTGCGGTGGGGAGGTGTCCTATCTGCTCTCCATCGTGGAGCAGCTGTGCGGGCACATCGGCCGCAGGGTCACCTTTACCATCGACGACGAGGAACTGACCGTGGACTGCCTGATGTGCGCCATCTGCAATGGCCGGGCCTATGGCGGCGGCTTCCTTGCCGCCCCCGAGGCCGACCCCGCCGACGGCTGGCTGGACGTGATGATCGTCCGCAGGGTGGGGCGGCTGACCATTGCCAAGCTGCTGGGGATGTACAAGAGCGGCCGGCATTTTGTGAACGGCCAGCTCACCGAGGAGGCAAAGCCCTACTTCCTCTACCGCCGTGCCCGGCGGGTGGCGCTGCGCCCTGCCGATGGCCGCGGCCCCATCGTTGCCACCGCCGACGGCGAGTGCGCCCCCTGTGATGCGGTGGAGGCTGTTCTGCGCCCCCTGAGCGGCCGCATCCTCCTGCCCGCCCCGGCGTATGAGCGGTTTGTGGCGAAACACGCCGTGGTATAAAATTTACAGAAATACGCTTGATTTATGAAGAATTCTATGATAAGATGAAGCCGTAAGAAGGTGTTTGGAAAAAAAGCAGGAGGGATGGGGCTATGAACTGGTCGGATGCAGAGAAAAAAGAAAAGCGGCATCAGGAAGACCTTGACCGTCTGCGCAGCTTTCGCCCTATGGATGATACCTTTATGCGAGGGCTCTTTAAGGAAAATCTTCCGCTGGCAGAGTTGGTGCTTCGGATCATTACCGGAAAGCCTGATCTGATCCTGACAAAATGCGAGACACAGGCTGATATGAAGCGAGTGACCGGTGCGCGTTCAATCTGTCTGGATGCCTATGCAACCGACAGTGCGGGCAAGAAGTATGACATTGAGGTCCAGCGCGCGGACAATGGCGCAGACCCGCACCGGGCAAGATATCATTCCAGTGTGATGGACGTGGAAAATCTGGACGAAAAGCAGGATTATAAAGAACTGCCGGATACCTATGTTATTTTCATCACGGAAAATGATTACTACAAGGCTGGCGAGCCGGTCTATACGATCCAGAACATGAATCTGACGCTGAACCGCCCGTTCAATGATGGCGCCCATATCCTGTATGTGAATGGGGAATACCGGGATGATTCAGAGATCGGCAGGCTGATGCACGATTTCAATTGCACCAGCGCGGATGAAATGAATTTTGAACTGCTGGCAGAGAGAACACGCTATCTGAAAGAAAACCCGAAAGGAGTGAGCGAAATGTGTAAAGTGATGGAAGACCTGAGAGTGGAAAGCTATACGGAAGGCCGGGAAGAACAGGCCAGAATGATGGCACAGAAATTGTACCGAAAGGGATACTCCATTGAGGAGATCGCTGATATGGTGGAGTACAGCACCGAGAAGGTGGAGGAATGGCTCACGCCGAAAGCAGGTTGAAACAGGAGAAAAAGCGCCCGGGTATCGCAACGAAAAAATACGATATCCGGGCGCTTTTGCGTTGTCATAAATTCTTAACAAACAAATTTTGAGAAAACCCTTGATTTTTACCCTTGAGATGAGTACAATACACTTAGCACTCAGAGAAAAAGAGTGCTAAACAACCGGAGGCCCGGCAGAAACGGGCCGAAGGTGCCAAAAAAGTTTTCATTATATTTTATTATAGGAGGGCAAGAACTATGAAGATCATTCCTCTTGCAGACCGTGTTGTCATTAAGGCCGTTGAAGTCGAGGAGACCACCAAGGGCGGCCTCATCCTGACTGGCAGCGCCAAGGAGAAGCCCCAGGTGGCTGAGGTCGTGGCTGTTGGCCCCGGCGGCATCGTGGACGGCAACGAAGTCAAGATGACCGTGAAGGTTGGCGATAAGGTCCTGACCAGCAAGTACTCCGGTACTGAGGTCAAGGTGGACGGCGAGGAGTGCACCATCGTGCGTCAGGGCGATATCCTGGCCATCGTGGAGTAAGTTTCCCCTGAAATTGAAATTTGAGCTTTGAAGGAGCGATTTGATTATGGCAAAACAGATCAAGCAGGGCGAGGATGCCCGCAAGGCACTGTGTGCCGGTATTGATACCCTGGCAAATACCGTTAAGATCACCACTGGGCCCCAAGGGCCGCAATGTCGTGCTGGACAAAAAGTTCGGTGCCCCGCTCATCACCAACGATGGCGTGACCATTGCCAAGGAGATCGAGCTGAAGGACGAGTTCGAGAACATGGGTGCACAGCTGGTGCGTGAAGTCGCCACCAAGACCAACGACGCCGCAGGCGACGGCACCACCACCGCAACCGTTCTGGCACAGGCCATGGTCACCGAGGGCATGAAGAATGTCACCGCCGGTGCCAACCCCATGGATATCCGCCGCGGCATGAGCAAGGCTGTTGCCAAGGCCGTTGAGACCATCAAGGCCCACAGCCAGAAGGTCAAGGACAGCAACGATATCGCCCGCGTCGGCACCATTTCTGCCGGTGACCCCGAGATCGGCCGCCTGATCGCCGAGGCTATGGAGAAGGTCACCTCCGACGGTGTCATCACCATCGAGGAGAACAAGACCACCGCTGAGACCTACAACGAGATCGTGGAAGGCATGCAGTTCGACCGCGGTTACCTCACCCCGTATATGGTCACCGATACCGACAAGATGGAGGCTGCTCTGGACAACGCCGCCATCCTGATCACCGATAAGAAGATCAGCGTCATCCAGGATCTGGTCCCCCTGCTGGAGCAGGTCATGCAGAACGGCATGAAGCTGCTGATCGTGGCTGAGGACATCGAGGGCGAGGCTCTGTCCACCCCTGATCGTCAACCGCCTGCGCGGCACCCTGAACGTCTGCGCTGTCAAGGCTCCCGGCTTTGGCGACCGCCAGGAGATGCTGCAGGATATCGCTATCCTGACCGGCGGCACCGTTGTGTCCGCTGATCTGGGCTATGAGCTGAAGGACGCTACCGTCCAGATGCTGGGCCATGCCCGCCAGGTCAAGGTCACCAAGGAGAACACCACCATCGTGGGCGGCGCAGGCGATAAGGATGCCATTGCAGCCCGCATTGCACAGATCCGCAACCAGATCGAGGCTTCTACCAGCGATTTCGACCGTGAGAAGCTGCAGGAGCGCCTGGCAAAGCTGGCCGGCGGCGTTGCAGTCATCAAGGTCGGCGCTGCTACCGAAGTCGAGATGAAGGACAAGAAGCTGCGCATCGAGGATGCTCTGAACGCAACCAAGGCTGCTGTTCAGGAAGGCGTTGTTGCTGGCGGCGGCACCGCTCCCATCAACGCCATCCCCGCTGTGCGCGCCCTGTGCGACACGCTGGAAGGCGACGAGCGCACCGGTGCCAAGATCGTCCTGAAGGCTCTGGAGGCACCTCTGCGCCAGATCGCCAAGAACGCCGGTCTGGAGGGCAGCGTCATCATCGACAAGATCGTCTCTGCCAATAAGCCCAACTACGGCTTCGACGCTCAGAACGAGGTCTTTGTTGAGGATATGATCGCCGCCGGTATCGTTGACCCCACCAAGGTCACCCGTTCCGCTCTGGAGAACGCAGCATCCGTTGCTGAGATGGTGCTGACCACCGAGAGCCTGGTCGCTGATCTGCCCGAACCCCCCCTGCTGCTCCCGCAGCCGGTGGTGACATGGGCGGCATGGGCGGCATGTACTAATAACTGCCAAAAACCGCATGAATCCTTGATTTTTGGAGCGCGCAAAAGCGGATTTACGCCAAACTTACGCCACTTACGCCAAAAATCAAAGCGCACTATAGGGTAACAAAATCGGCACTCGCTGAAAAGCGGGTGCCGTTTTTTTGTGTCACGAAAAAGCTGATGGATGCTGCACGCTACACACCGTCAGCTTTTTTCGTTTACAGAAAAGTGGGTGGTATAATAGAAATAGAGTTTTGTAAGAGTGCTTTCATAGTCAAGGCTATAAAAAATACGGATAAGCATAAAGCCGGTGGATGATATGAAAATTCTGGATAACATCACCAATACCGTTCGAGATGATTTACGGGTCGAGATCAAAAAAAGGCAGCAGGGTGTCTATTGCGGCAGCCTGCTTTTCGATGTATGCTTACAAAGAGCTAAAGAAGCAGCTGGAAACCATAGACGAGTTTGAATTTATCTTTACATCCCCCACGTTTGTGAAAGAAAAGGCTGAAAAGCAGAAGCGGGAGTTCTACATTCCCCGCATTTCTCGTGAAACAAGCCTTTATGGTACAGAGTTTGAAATCAAACTGCGCAATGAGATGACCCAGAGAGCCATCGCAAAGGAGTGTGCAGACTGGATCAGAAGGAAGGCTACGTTCAAATCGAACACCACCGGTGAAAATATGGCTGGCTTTATGACTGTGGATTCCGGCGCAGCACAGACCGCTTATATGCCGATTGGCGGCTTTACAACGGTCGATATTGGTTGTGAACGCGGAAATAACAGCTACAACATGGTCAACTGTATAGAGGCTCCGTTCGCACAGCAGTACATGAAGTTGTTCGATTCTCTTTGGAACGACCGGGACAAAATGCAGGATGTCACAGATGTGGTTCTGGAAAATATCAGCACGGCTTATGCAGAAAATTCCCCGGAGTTCATCTACTTTATGACGCTGTATCATGTGTTCAGCGAGTTTTTGGACGACATCTCAGAAGATGAACTGCCGAATGAGGCAACCGGCTTTAAGCAGAGCAAAATCTGGAGCCTGCTGTACGACTTCCAGAAGGATGCGGTGCTTGCCATCATCAATAAGCTGGAAAAGTACAACGGCTGTATCCTTGCGGACAGTGTTGGCCTTGGCAAGACCTTTACCGCACTGGCAGTCGTAAAGTATTATGAGAATCGAAACAAGTCGGTTCTGGTGCTGTGTCCCAAAAGCTGGCGGAAAACTGGAATACCTATAAGGACAACTATGTGAACAACCCGATTGCATCGGATCGGCTGAACTATGACGTCCTGTTCCACACAGACCTGTCCAGAAGCAGCGGAAAATCGAATGGTCTCGATCTGGATCGCCTGAACTGGGGCAACTACGATCTGGTCGTCATTGATGAATCGCACAACTTCCGCAACGGCATCGGTACGCACAGCAAGACGCAGGACAACCGTTACCAGCGGCTGATGGATAAGGTGATCCGTGCCGGAGTCAGGACCAAGGTGCTGATGCTTTCGGCAACGCCTGTCAACAACCGCTTTGTGGATTTGAAAAATCAGCTGGCCCTTGCCTATGAGGGAAGCTCCGAGTATCTGGACGAAAAGCTGAACACCTCAAAAGAGCATTGAGGACATCTTCAAGCAGGCGCAAAAAGCCTTTAACGCATGGAGCAAACTGAAACCAGAAGAGAGAACCACGGATGCGCTGCTGCGGACAGATTGGATTTCGACTTCTTCGAGCTGCTGGACAGTGTTACCATCGCACGTTCTCGGAAGCATATCGAGAAGTACTACAACACCAATGCTATCGGAAAGTTCCCAGAGCGGTTGAAGCCGATCTCTGTTCGGCCATGTCTGACAGACCTGAATAATGCCATCAACTACAACGAAATTTATGAGCAGCTGATTCAGCTGAGCTTGTGCGTCTATATGCCCTCCAACTACATCTTCGCAAGTAAGATCCAGAAATATCAGGAGCTGACGCACAATAAGGGAGAGAATCTGACCCAGAGGGCCGTGAGCAGGGTATTTGTCGGTTGATGAGCATTAACCTGCTCAAACGGCTGGAAAGTTCTGTACATTCGTTCCAGCTGACCCTGATGCGCATCAAGAAACTGATTGATGGTACGATTCAGTCCATTGACCAGTTTGAACGCTCCGGCCACGCTGATCGGATATATACGACATGGCCGGAGACGATTTTGACATGGACGATGAAAACACTGACTTTTTCACCGTCGGCAAAAAGTCAAAATCGACCTTGCGGATATGGACTGGAAGAGCTGGCGTACGGAGCTTCGGAAAGATGCAGAAATTCTGGAGCTGTTGACCTTTATGGTGGCAGATATCACGCCGCAGCATGACACAAAGCTGCAAGAACTGTTCCAGCTGCTGTCTGAAAAAATTGAGCACCCGATCAATGCCGGCAACAGAAAAGTGCTGATTTTCTTTGCATTTTCGGATACGGCAGAGTACCTCTTTGACAATGTGAGTGCGTTTGTAAAGCAGAAATATGGGCTGAATACCGCTGTAATTACCGGCTCGATTGACGGACGTACCACGATCAAAGGCTTCAAGGCAACACTCAACAACGTGCTGACCTGCTTCTCTCCCATTTCCAAAGACCGGGATGTTCTGATGCCCGGTAGTGCCACGGAAATTGATGTGCTGATTGCGACAGACTGCATTTCTGAAGGTCAGAACTTGCAGGACTGCGATTATCTGATCAACTATGATATTCACTGGAATCCTGTGCGCATTATCCAGCGTTTTGGACGAATCGACCGTATCGGCAGCAGAAACCAGTACATCCAGCTTGTGAATTTCTGGCCTGATCTGACGCTGGACGATTACATCAACCTGAAATCCCGTGTGGAGACCCGCATGAAAATCACCGTTATGACCTCCACCGGCGATGATGACCTTATCAACCCCGAAGAAAAGGGCGATTTGGAGTACCGCAAGGCACAGCTGAAACGCTTGCAGGAAGAGGTCGTTGATATCGAAGATATGTCGGACGGCATCTCCATTATGGATCTGGGCCTGAACGAGTCCCGGCTCGACCTGCTGGATTACATCAAACACAATGGTGATCTGGACAAGAAGCCCCGTGGACTTCATGCAGTGGTTCCGGCTACGGATGAACTGCCGGAGGGAGTGATCTTCGTGCTGAAAAACATCAATGACAGCGTCAATGTGGACAATCGGAACCGCATCCATCCGTTCTACATGGTTTACATCGGCATGGATGGGCAGATCATCTGCGACTACCTGAACCCCAAAAAAGATGTTGGACGATATCCGGTTGCTGTGCCGTGGAAAGACTGAGCCGATCAAAGAGGTATACGAACGCTTCAATCGGGAAACAGACGATGGAAAGGACATGGCAGAAATGTCCGAATTGCTGAGTGAAGCCATTGATTCAATCATTGATGTTAAAGAAGAAAGCGACATCGACAGCCTGTTCTTTGCGGGCGGAACAACGGCAGTGCTCAGTCAGGTTTCCGGACTGGATGATTTTGAGCTGATTTGCTTCCTTGTTGTAAAATGAACGAACAGAGGTGAAAAAATGTGCTTGGTTTGCCTATGAATACCGAGTTCAATAAACGCATCCCAAAGCAGAAGTTCTATGAGAACATCGCCGTTACTCCGGCTATGAAGCAAGCCTTTGTCGAGCAGATCAAAAATCATCTACTGGCGCAATAAGATTGCGACTACCACCCTGAATCTGGCGGCTGGGGAGCAGGTGACGGAGATCGAGGTGTTCGAGGTACGGCTGTCTGCCCCGAAGCTGGATGAGAGTGTCCTGCGCCAAATCGACCGGGAAATTCCGTATCACATCCTATTTTTGCTGGAATACGAGGGCAAGTATCGTGCTGTCATCGGCTACAAGGAGGCTGCGGCGGGCAAGACAGCCTTTAAGGTAGACCGCTATTATTCTACGGACTGGCTGGACGAGGAGGACCTGCCGGTGCATCTGGAAGGGCTTACACTGGATGCTGTGTACGAGAACTTTGTCCGTCAAATCGCAGGCGATGCGCTTGGCACAGGGGAAAGTACATCCCTGAAAGACAGCGTTGAGCAGCAGAAGCAACGTGAGCAGCTGGAAAAGCAGATTGCAGCACTGGAAGCCAAAATCCGCAAGGAAAAAGCAACCGAAAAAAGAAATTTGAGATGGTTCAAAAAAATTAAAATGTTAAAGGAAAGGCTGAAAGATGTCTAATTCAATGATTTCAAAGCATAGTAAATCAGCTTTTGACGAGTCTGAATCAATCAGAATTCTAGAGGAACTTTTGGAATCAACACGTGAAATTAAAACTTTTTTAGCGAAAATGATCGGACTCCAAATTATGATGGAACATTTGAGCTTGTAAACAATGAATGTGAACCTGTCAAACAATTTATCGTCCAAATAAAAAAAGTTGACAAATTGATACAGAATACAAAAAGGAAAAAACATTGGAAAATATGATTATTCACTCAAAACAAATTTCTTGCAGTATGTTAAAGACAAGGTGACGGAATGTCCGGCAATTTACTTTGTCGTAGATCTTTCGACCAAAAAGGTATTCTTGATATATCTTTCAGATGAAACGCTTATGCGATTGAATTTTGAAGGAAAAAAAGACAGTGACATATCATTTTCAGGAGACAGAGTTTATTTCTGATATAAATTCTTTCATTTTGGAAATGAGGCATATCGCTCAAGAACGTAATCGACTTGTATATAAAACACCTCAGCAGATTTCAGAACTTCAAGATGCCGTGGATTACCTTAACCAGCACTTGAATGGTGACTTGAAGAAGATAAAGGAATGTGTTTTTCCGGATTTGTGGAGGATTGGCATTAAGTATAGCTCGAACCGTGATATTCAAGTTAATGATAGAACGATTCAAGTTGCTGGGTGTGTTGCGTTGTATCCTCAAATGCGTGGAAATCTTGACACAGGAGTGCACGAATATGACTGGAATATAAAAAGAAAATATGTTTACACATTTTTCTTTTATATCTGAAACCGATTTGAAGAAATATAGTAAAAACACACTACATGAAATTATTCAAAACTATTTTAGAATCGGAATACAACACGACTGCTTACCAACACTTGTGCTGTTAGAACGGGTGGAGGACTTCATTGAAAAAAAAGCAACTGTTTCTTTGAAAAATCAAAATCGAATATATACTTGCCGTCTGATATTCATCGTAGATTCGTATTGTTGCACAATTACATGTGCTTTGTTCTCTCAGGATATGCGTCTTCAGATAAGGAAATTGCATATGTAAAACGGACAAATGAAATTCTCTCTCGTGGAAGAAAAAATTTCTACGATATCTTTGAGTGCGCACGTTCATGTCCGGAAGATTTCAAAAAATATTGTGCTTCTGGAAGAGATGATGAAAATCGTTTTCGAGGAAGTGTGCTTGGGCTTTTGACAGATGAAAGTGTACGGTGGTTTTTGGCAATTCTTGAACTTGAAAAACGGAAGGTGCAAGAGATTACTCCTGTTTGGGGATATCATTGGTACGATTTGGTTCAATTCAATAATCCAGAGTATATTTCCAGATGCAATGATATATGCGGAAAACTGTTTTCTAATTTGCCTGAATTATACGAAGAAACATATTATAATATTTTTGATACTAGCAAATATCTTATTCGAAATAAATATGACTATAAACTTATCTGCAATAATATTGGTTATATGAGATTTCTGTGTATAGATTCACAGTGCTATTCATCGAAAAAACTTGGCATACAAATGAATCCATTCTGTACAGCGGACTTTCCAGACGGCAATGTGCCGGATGGTCTTATATCGACTACGGGGAGTGCAACGATTCAGAGATTTATTCAACACAGAAATCTGTACTATGATTCGATTTGTTGTCTTCTTTATCGTGGCGTCTGCAAAGGATTAGAATTTGAAGAAAAAGATTTGCCACTATATGAACATGAAGACGTTGAATTCTATTTATAAAAAGTGAGAGGTTATATGATGGACACCCTAAAAATGCACAGCCTTGACGGCGTACAGCGCAACATAGAATTGATTGGCAAGCTATTCCCCAACGCCATTACCGAGGTAAAACGCAACGGCAAAGTAGAACACGCCATTGACTTTGACGTTCTGCGGCAGGAACTTTCCGACTCCATTGTGGAAGGTCGGGAGGAACGCTATCAGTTTACTTGGCCGGACAAGAAAAAAAGCGATGCTGGCGGCCAATGCGCCCATCACGGCAACCCTGCGTCCCGTTGTGGCGGATAGCGTTGGCAAAGATGGCACTCCCGGTGGCTTTGACAGCGAGAACCTCTACATCGAGGGCGATAATCTGGAAGTGCTGAAGCTCTTGCAGGAAACCTATCTGGGCAAGGTCAAGATGATCTACATTGATCCTCCATACAATACGGGCAATGACTTTGTCTATGAGGACGATTTTGCCCAGAGTGCGGCGGAATATATGGATAATAGCGGTCAGTACGACGAAGAAGGCAACCGCATGGTGACAAACACCGAAAGCAATGGCCGCTTTCATACGGATTGGCTCAATATGATTTATCCACGCCTAAGACTAGCAAAAGATTTGCTTGCAGATGATGGTGTTATTTTTATTTCGATTGATGATAATGAACAAGAAAATCTAAAGAAATGCTGCGATGAAATTTTTGGTGCGGATAATTTTATAGCCCAAATGGTTTGGCAAAAGAGGACTTCTCCCGATGCAAGAAGAATTGTTAGTGCAGGACATGAATATGTGCTTGCATATATAAAAAATTCGGAGATAGGTCATGAAGTGTTAAATCCGTTGCCGTTTGATGATGCGGATTATGCGAGATATAAGAACCCGGACAATGATCCAAATGGACCGTGGATTTCGACTGATTGTACTGCGCAAGGCGGACATGGTACAAAAAGATCAATTCTATGATATGGTAACTCCAGCGGGACGTGTTGTAAAATTACAAGAGGGTCTGTGCTGGAGGTATACGAAAAAAAAGAATGGAAGAAGAGATAGCGGCAGGGCATATTTGGTTTGGTTCGGATGGAAACGGTGTTCCGAGAAAAAAGACATATCTTGCAGATAGAGCAGGAAAAACCATGTGGACATGGTGGCCAAATACAGAAGTTGGACATACGCAAGAGGCAACTAAAGAAATTGCGACTCTTTTGGGGCAATCAGGAATAATGGATTTTCCGAAGCCAATTCGATTGATGAAGAATAGTTCATATAGCTTCAAAGAAGGATTCGATTATTCTCGATTTTTTTTTCTGGTTCCGCCACAACTGCCCATGCTGTAATGAAACTGAACGCCGAGGACGGGGGACACCGTAAATTTATTATGGTGCAGTTGCCGGAAAAGACGGACGAGAAGAGCGAAGCCTACAAGGCAGGCTATAAGAACATCTGCGAAATCGGCAAGGAGCGTATCCGCCGGGCTGGCCGGAAAATCAAAGAGGATGCCGGTTTGACGGCTCCGGCTGATTTGGATATTGGCTTCCGCTGCCTGCGTCTGGACGAAAGCAACATGAAGCCTGTGTACTACACACCGGATGAAGTCGGTCAGCAGGATCTGTTCTCGTTGGTGGACAACGTGAAGGAAGACCGTACCCCGGAGGACTTGCTGTTCCAGGTGATGCTGGATCTGGGTGTGTTGCTGTCCAGCCCCATTGAGGTGAAAGAGATTGCGGGCAAAAGGGTGTTCAACGTGGCAGAGGCTTCTTGCTGGCCTGCTTCGACCATGATGTGACGGGGGAGACTGTCAAGGCCATTGCCCAGATGAAGCCCTACTATGCCGTGTTCCGTGACAGCTCCATGGCAAACGACAGCGTTGCAACAAACTTTGACCAGATTTTTGAAACGTATAGCCCGGAAACGGTAAGGAAGGTGTTGTGAGATGACAGCAAAAATTCAATACGAGGACATTGACCTTTATCACTATACATCACTGGCGTCACTTTTCGCTATTTTGCAGAATGAAACAATTCGTTTGACAGACTATCGATTTTTGAATGATACGCAGGAGCTTTCTTATGCGACACACTGGTTGAAAGCACTCCTTCAACCCATGGCTGAAAATGAGTTTGTGCAAAAGCTTTTGACTGCAATCGAAAACATTGAGCAAGGAAAAGTTGAACGGCTCAAAGGGATTGGCGAAGATCGCCGTATCTGCAATGGAATATGTGCGACTTGAATTACTATATTCTTTCCCTGTCGCAAAACTACGACGACCTTGCTATGTGGCGGATGTATGCCAAAGATGGTTGCTCTATAAAATTTAATAGTCAAAAATTGAACGAGTTTTTATATTCACTCCGTGGTGATAATTTAAAAAACGGTTTTACAAATTTAATAAAGGGCTCTGTCAACTATAATGCCGGGCAAAGTATGGATGCAGTTGTAAAGAGTTGGCTGGAACACCATAACGAACCAATGATTTATGATGATGTCCTGCAATATTGCTTGAGCATTAAATCTCCGGACTTTTCTTTTGAGCATGAATATCGCTTTGGCATTCCATTTGAAGATCAGTACTTGGGCGAAAAAGCCACCAAAGAGGTTACGCTGGTCGGAAATACAATTCGCCCACAGCTTGAACTGAAAAAATTCCCCGTTGCGGATGTTATAGAAGAAATTACGATCAGCCCGTTTGTTACATCTGAACTTACCAAGATTGGACTTCAGGAACTCTTGAAATCTAAAAAATATGTCTCCGGATATCGTTAAACAGTCGAGCATCAAAATACGATAAGAAAGGCAGACTACAATGCCCGAAAAAAAGAATAAAGAACAGGCAATTCACAGCTCTGCGGCAGAATATTTGACCTTCGTGGCTTCTACCGGAGACAGTGATACCAGCTATGAAATGCGCTATGAGGATGAAAACATCTGGCTGACGCAGAAGATGATGGCAACCTTATATGATGTGTCCAAACAGACGATCTCACAGCACATCAAACGCATTTATGCGGATGGGGAACTCGCTCGGAGGCAACTGTCAAGAAATACTTGACAGTTCAAACCGAAGGTGACCGGCGATCAGCCGCAAGCAGGATCATTACAATCTTCAAATGATTATTGCAGTCGGCTTTAAGGTGAATAATCAGCGTGCTGTGCAGTTCCGCAAATGGGCGGGTCAGATCGTGAAAGACCATACGATTCAGGGCTGGACAATGGATGTTGACCGCCTGAAAAAAGGTCACATGTTTACGGATGAATATTTCGAGCGGCAGTTGCAGCAGATTCGGGAAATTCGCCTGTCGGAGCGCAAGTTCTATCAGAAAGTGACGGATTTATACGCAACAGCGTTTGATTACGACAAGGACGCCAAGACGACCCGCCTGTTCTTCCAGACGGTTCAGAATAAGATGCACTATGCTGTGCATCGCCACACGGCGGCAGAACTGATTGTGGAGCGTGCCGATGCCGACAAGGAGCACATGGGGCTGACGACATGGGAAAATGCGCCGGATGGGAAAAATCCTGAAAGCGGATGTGACAGTAGCCAAAAACTACCTGAGCAAAGAGGAAATGAATTATCTGGAACGCATCGTGTCGCTCTATCTGGATTATGCCGAGTTGCAGGCCGAGCGCAAGATCCCCATGAGCATGGAGGACTGGGCAAAGCGGCTGGACGGTTTTCTGGAGTTCAACGGCAATGAACTGCTGACAGGCCCCGGTAAAATCAGCGCAGAACAGGCCAAACTCCACGCAGAAACCGAATACGAAAAGTATCGTGTCATTCAGGATCGCCTGTATGAGAGCGATTTTGACCGGTTCCTGATGCTGGAGCAGGAGGTAAACCACAAAGATGAAGTTTAGTTTTAAGATTCAGCAGTACCAGACCGATGCTGTGGATGCTGTGGCACGGGTCTTTCAGGGTCAACCCTATAATGCAGGTGTGTCTTACCTGCGGGATATGGGAAACCTGTCTGCACAGCCGCAGCAGTTGAGCCTTGTTTCCAGTGGGGACGATGCAACACAGGTGGAGTTGCTGGATTTGATCAACGATTCCGGTTTTAAGAACGAAGCACTCCAACTGACCGACCAGGAGCTGCTTCCAGAACATCCGCGCGTTGCAAGCAGAAGCAAACATCCATCAGTCGGACAAGTTGGTGGCACCGCTGGGCAGGTGTTCTCTGGATATTGAGATGGAAACCGGCACAGGCAAGACCTATGTTTACATCAAGACCATGTTCGAGCTGAACAAGCGGTATGGTTGGAGCAAATTTATCGTTGTTGTGCCGAGTATCGCCATCCGTGAAGGCGTAAAGAAGTCCTTTGAGATCACTGCCGATCACTTTATGGAGTGCTACGGCAAAAAGGCACGGTTCTTTATCTACAACAGCAGCAACCTGAATCAGTTGGATTCCTTTTCCAGCAATTCCGGCATCAATGTCATGATCATCAACACGCAGGCGTTTGCCGCCTCCATGAACGAGGACAAGAACGTGGAAGGCCGCAAGGGTGATGCCGCTGCGAGAATTATCTACACCAAGCGGGATGAGTTCGGCTCCCGCCGCCCGATTGATGTGATTGCCGCCAACCGCCCGATCCTGATTCTGGACGAACCGCAGAAGATGGGCAAAGAGGACTCTGCCACTCAGAAAGCCCTGAAAAAGTTCAATCCACTTTTCACACTGAATTACTCTGCTACCCACGCCAAGCAGCATAATCTGATTTACGTTCTGGATGCGCTGGACGCTTACAATAAGCGACTGGTCAAGAAAATCGAAGTCAAAGGCTTTGAGGTCAAAAATCTGCGTGGTACGGACAAGTATCTGTATCTGGAAAGCATCATCATCTCCCCGAAAAATCCGCCGCGGGCAAAAGTGGAGCTGGAAGTCAGCCACCAGAACGGTACGAAGCGAGAGTTCCATACGTTGGATGTGGGCGATAATCTTTATTATATCTCCGAGAAAATGGAGCAGTACAAGGGCTTCGTGGTGTCGGAAATCGACCCGATTACGGGTGTTGTGACTTTACGAACGGCGATACCATCCGCAAAGGCGATGTGACCGGTGACATTTCCGAAAATGATATGCGCCGGGTGCAGATCCATGAAACGATCCTTTCGCACTTTGAAAAAGAGCAGGAACTTTTCAAACTGGGCATCAAGACGCTTTCCCTGTTTTTCATTGACGAAGTGGCAAAATACCGCCAGTATGATGAAGACGGAAACGAGCTGCTGGGCGAGTACGGCAAGATTTTTTGAGCAGGAGTATCTTTCGGTTCTGAATGAGCATCGCACCCTGTTCGACCCGGCTTATACTGCCTATCTGGATTCGACCGATGTGCATGATGTCCACAAGGGCTATTTCAGCATCGACAAGAAAGGTCACAGCGTCAACAGTTCAGTTAAGCGTGGCAAGGATATATCCGATGATATTTCGGCCTACGATCTGATTTTGAAAAAATAAAGAACGTCTGCTGTCCTTTGAAGAGCCGACCCGGTTCATCTTCTCCCACTCTGCCCTGCGGGAAGGCTGGGATAACCCGAATGTGTTCCAAATCTGCACCCTGAAGCACAGCGACAGCACCACGCAGAAGCGGCAGGAAGTAGGCCGTGGTCTGCGTCTGTGCGTGAATAAGGACGGAAACCGCATGGATGCGGAAGTGCTGGGAGATAAGGTGCAGGATATCAACGTCCTGACCGTTATTGCCAGCGAGAGCTATGCAGGATTTGTAGACGGACTGCAAAAGCAGACCGAAGCAGTGCTGTATGATCGCCCCCCGCAAGGCAGACATTGCATATTTCACCGGCAAGACCATCAGGTTGGATGGCAAAATTGTCAAGGTGGATGACCGTCAGGCACGGGCAATTTATCAGTATCTTGTCCGCAATAACTATGTGGATGAGCAGGATAACGTCACGCAGGACTACCGGGACGATGTACAGACCGGAACACTTGCACCGGTGCCGGAAACGCTGAAGCCCATTGAAGAGGGCGTGCACACGCTTGTGCAGGCAATTTATGATGACAGTATGCTCAAGTCTATGTTTGAGGATGGCAACAAGCCGAAAGTGCTGGAAAATCCGCTGAACGACCGGTTTGAAAAGGCAGAGTTCCAGAAGCTCTGGCAGACGATCAACCACAAATACGCCTATACGGTGGATTTTGATTCTGAGGAACTGATCCGGAAAGCAATCGAATACATCGTCAGGGAACTGTACGTCAGTCGCCTGCAATATACCGTTACCTATGCCGGGCAGAAGATGTCCTGAGTGCCGATATGGTGCGAGAAGGCAGCAGCTTCAGCGATGCCAAGAGCAGAACAAAAAAATTAGAACATGACTACGCAGGTCAGGTTGCGTATGACCTGATCGGCAAAATTGCAGAGGGCACAACGCTGACCCGGCATACCGTTGCACGGATTTTGCAGGGCATCAAGCCGACAACCTTTGCGATGTACCAGAACAACCCAGAAGAATTTATCGCAAAGGTGATCCGGCTGGTCAAGGAGCAGAAAGCTACCATGATCGTGGAGCATATCACCTATGATACCATTGAGGGGTAGCTACGACAGCAGCATCTTTACGGCAGAGAAACACGCTCTGACGATGGATAAGGCTTACAAGGCACAAAAGGCGATTCAGGATTACGTTTTCACCGATGGCACAGCGGAAAAGAGCGTGGAACGGAAGTTTGCGGAAAATCTGGACGGTGCAGAGGAAGTCTTTATCTATGCAAAACTGCCGAAAGGCTTCTATATTCCGACCCCGGTTGGACACTACTCCCCGGACTGGGCAATCGTGTTCCATGAGGGCAAGGTGAAACACATCTATTTTGTAGCAGAAACCAAAGGCACGATGGAAAGCCTGAACTTGCGCCCAATCGAGAAGTCCAAGATCGACTGCGCCAAGAAGCTCTTCGCAAAATTGTCAGATGGTCTTGTGACATACGACCATGTGGACAGCTATCAAGAGCTGATGAATAAGGTACTGCAGTGACCAGTACAAAATGAATCATGAAGCGGCTGTTTGCGTAGATGCAGATGGCCGCTTCTGCATTTGACATCCTGATCGAGAGTGTGAGCGATAATATAGGGCTGCGATGAGTTTGAACGAATCAGCGATGCAATCAGCACAGCCTGCATCCATCGGATGCAGTTCAAGGGTTTGACTTTCCCAACAAGTGTTTGGCAACGCAAAAATGGTCTTTGTATAACCTCTTGCTAGCGCTATGAGGCCTTTCAAAACGCCTCCCAAATTTGAAAATGATCGTCCGTTTTCAAGCTCAACTTGAAGTGGACGGTTGTTTTTCTGCTCAAAAAAGTTCCGAGTTGGCATTCCATTACAAACAGAACGAGTTGTCCTGTTCGCTCTTTTTTACCAAGGTTTCCATCTTTTTTCTTGCAAGCTGCCGAAAGTAGCCTGTTTTCAAAGTTTCATGTTGACACGGCTCGATTTTTGTGGTAATCTATCTCAACAATTTAATATAACATATTTATCTTAGAGTTCCAGCTCGGCTCCCGAAGGAGCCGGAGCAAGTTTTTAACTTTCTTATCGCTACATAACGAACCCGAACCAAGGCCATCCCGGAAAGGATGGTCAGGTTCAGGTTGTTGTGTGGCGATTTTTTTTTATTGCCAAATCCAGCGCCGCACCTTGAAAACCGCATGACCGTCTGCATGGGATACCCGGCGATGACCTCGCAAAAGCGAGCCGGAAAACGCCGCCGGAAGGGGGCAGGAAAGCCATGCAGGGAGAACGGCTAAACGTTGATTCCTCAGTTACCAGAAAACAATGTGGTCAAATTGACCACATTGTTTTTCTGTAACGCCAGTGAAAGGAGGGTCATCTCCATGTATATGACAAACGAAGAATGGAAGCAGAACAATCAGGATTATTTGAAAGAATCGTATGAGGAAACGGGCTTTACCGCCGGAGGATACGCTATCCGCAAACTTATCTGCGGCGGCTGCGGTCGGGTGTTCTACACCACCATCTACACCAAGAAATACTGTCACAGCTACTGGTGCGGCAATCAGGCCAACAATCTGCGGCAGCGGGAATACCGCCAAATGCGCCGTCAGGATTTGGTCTGCCAGTGCTGCGGCGAAAAATTCACGCCCAAACGTGCAGGTGCCCGTTATTGCAGCAATGCCTGTCGGCAAAAAGACTATCGAAAACGTGTTACAGATGCTGCAAGTACTCAAAATGAGCACATCGTTTTTTCGTACCGTCTCAAGGTCTGTTGAAAATCAGGTGCCGCCACCCGGCACTTGATTTTACCCGTAACAGAATCAGTTGGTCATTTTGGCCAACTGAAACCGGACGAGCTGTCCGTTCAGGACAGCTTGCTCGGAGCAAGAGTGCAGAGAGGTGCGGGTCGCCTGCGGCGACCTCAAAAGGCCACTGGCCTTTTGAAGCACCGACCGAGCCGACAGGCGAGACCGCAGCTCTTTTGAAGGGAGTCAAGGGGGGCAACGCCTTGCCCAGTGATATGACGCTGTGCGTCATATCCTACTGGGTATTATCTGGCGCAAAACGGCGGCAGATCCAGCAGCTCCGCTGCTGCGTTCTCTCCCGGCAAGCTGTTGAAATGAAAGAAGCCCCCGCTAAACCTTATACTAAAATCAGGAAAAAAGTAACCAAAACAGGTTCACTTAGGGGAGCCAATAATAGGCCTACGAGGCCCACGAATTTAGTGATTTCAGGTGCTATAATAATTGCAGAGATGCAGCATCTTAGTGATTTTCTGCAAAGAAAGAATAACGATGCAACAAGAAATGGGAACGATGCTTCCTACTTTCACCGAAAATTAGGAACTCTCGGTTCCTGTTCGAGTATGAGTTTCTTTTGCTATACTTTTCTTGCAGAGCGAAAGCAAACTCTTCTAAGCGGAAAGCGACAAACGCCATGATCTCCCACTGAGGGAAGGAGCGATAGGCCACTTTCTTTGCAGTAGAACAAACACATAAATCCTTTTCTGAAAGGACTACCTCTCGATTCCGAGAGAAGATTTCAAGACACGGTCTTGAAATGCGAGACCCGTTGCTTAGAAGAATTGTATCACTCCTGTGATTTGATCGCACGAGTGGCCGTACACAAAAAATACAGGAAAAGAGGGATGTCTATCTGAAATTAACACGACACAACGGACGAGCCGGAACCCACGGCACTTACAACCCCAAGCACAACGACCGCAGTTTCAATCTTGCCAACAGTGAGCACATCGACCCGGAACGAGCTAAAGGTAACATCTACTGGGACTGCTATCATGGCATCCGTTCTGCATCCGACAAGGATAAACAGACTACCGCATTCAGCGATGTGGAGAAGATGTTCTATGAAATCCATTACGCTCACTTTGTGGAGAACCAGAACGCCCGCAATGCGAAGATTCGCCACACCGAGCGCAATCGAACCATAGAGGACTTGCTTGCAGGTAAGAAAACCTGCCCGGAAGGAACCATCTACCAGTTCGGAACGTTGGACGGCCTCGCTCTGGTGGAAGGCAAAGTAAACGAGAGCAAGAAGGCGAAGATCGCCCGGCCGGAGCAGGCCCCCACGGACTTTAAGGTCTACTGGGTCGTCCGCCCGGGGACAAAGCGGAGCCGTCGATGCAGATCCCCGGTGCGATCATCGGCAGCGAGGAGGAAGCCCGCCTCTTTGAGGGCTGGTTCCTCGAAGACGGCACCCGCTTGGAGGATAGCCCCTACTACATGGGCCCGGGCGCGGACCATGTGGGCAACCTCGACCGGGACGTGACCTTCTATGGCCATTGGCGCACCGCCGAGAGCGGCGAGGGCAGCCCAGACGGCGGAGACGGCTTCGGCACCCTTCTGGTGGGCGTCGCAGTCGTGGGCGTGGCGGGCGTCGTGGCCTATCAGGTGGGCACGGAGCTCATCCTTGACCAGCTCCTGCCTGCAGGGGTGGCCGTGCCCCATACCCGCGCCGAGCTGGCAATGTTCCTCTGGAACACCGCAGGCCGCCCGGCCCCGGCCACTCTGCCCGCCTTTGCGGATGTAGCCGACCCGGAGCTGGCCCAAGCCGCCCAGTGGGCCATCGAGCAGGGCTACCTGAAAGCCCGCGCCGACGGCAGCTTTAAGCCGGACAAGGGCGTCGCCAAGTGGCGCGTCATCCGCGGCTACCGGGCAGTGACCGAACCATGACCGTGCAGGTAAAATAGCCCCACAGCACAAGGCCCCGCAGACTTTGAAAAAAGTCTGCGGGGCCGCTGTTTGTTTATATATTTATTTATTTATTTATTGCAGCGTCTCTTTGGTGCGCAGGCGGCGGCAGACGTCTTCCTTCACCAGCTCCAGCACCACGTCAGCGGGATGAAGAAGAGGATGCCGAGGATGCCGAAGAGCTTGCCGCCGATCATGGCTGCCACAAGGGTGTACAGGGGCGAAAGCCCCACCGATTTGCCCACCACCCGGGGGTAGATGAACTGGTTCTCGATGAACTGCACCGCAAGGTAGACCAGCAAAGCGCGCACCGCCAGCAGGGGGTCCACCAGCAGCACCAGAAACACGCTGATGACGCAGGAGAGCAGCGCCCCACATAGGGGATGATGGCGCAGATGGCGGTGAGCATCCCCACCAGGCTGCCGTAGGGAATGCGGAAGAGGGAGAATGCGAGGCTCATAAGCATGCCGAGGATCACCGCCTCGCTGCACTGGCCCGTGAGGAAGTTGGCGAAGGACTGGCGGAACAGGCGGCAGAACTTCAGCACCCAGGCGGCGTGGCCGGGCTTGAGGTAGGCGCGCACCAGGGTGCGGGCCTGGTGGCCCAGGCTCTGTGCCCCCAGCGAGAGGTAGACGGAGATGATCAGCGCAAAGGAGGCCGTCACCACAAGATTCACCGTGGCGGAAACGGCCCCCGCCGCGTTCACCAGCACCGTGTCGAGGCCGGAGGTCACCTTGTGCAGCAGCTGCTCCCAGTCGATGCCCTCCAACCGGCTCATCAGCCAGCCCATGTCGGGGTCCTGGGCGTGGAGGTAGGCCGTCCAGCGGGGGATGTTGGCTTCAATTTGCAGATACAGGCTGTGGAAGGACTGCACCAGCTCCGGGATCAGCAGCGTCAGGGCCAGCACCAGCACCAGCACCACCCCCAGCAGGGTGAGCAGAAAGCTCAGCAGGTGGAGCGCCTTGCCCGAGGGCTGCTTTCTCGCTTTGGCAAACAGCCGCCCCAGCCGCTTTTCCAGCCCGGCCATGGGCACGCTGAGGAACAACGCCAGAATGCCGCCCGCCAAAATGGGCAGCACCAGATCCACCAGCTGCGCGGCAAAGGCCAAAACGTCCGAAAGCCGCAGCAGCGCCACAAAAAGCGTCACGCCCACCACCGTCACCAGCAGGGCCTGTTTCGTGTTCGATCTCATCCAAATGTTCCTTTCCCGGAGCGTCTCCGAGGTTTTTTCTTTGTATTGTATCCAGAAAAAACCAGCTTGTCAAGCAGCCGGGGCGCGGCGCAGCACGCGCTTTACAGCCGCCCCTGGAGCTTCCGGCTTAAATCGGCCAGACACCATGCGATGGCCATGCCGCCCGCAATGCCCAGCGCCGCCAGAAAGGTCTGCTCCCCAAAATGCTCGGCGGCGGGCAGGTCGTTGGAGACGACGGCGTTCATGCAGTAATATAGGGTGCTGCCGGGGATGAGGGGATGGCCGCGGTGATGAAAAACGGGGTAGAGGGGGCGTTGCGGCAACGGGCAAGCACCTCGGCGTAGAGAGCCGCGCAGAACCCGGCCAGCAGGTTGGCCAGAACCGAGAGAAGATTTCAAGACACGGTCTTGACGCTAAATCCCTGACAGAGCTGCGGAAAAAAAGAGGAAGAACTGTGGCGCGATCTGGCAGACGGCATCGACTACGCCGCCGGAGAGATGACGGTGGCTGATCTGGTTGACCGCTATATGAACCTGAAACGTGGGTTGAAACCCAATTCACTTCGGTCGTACAACACAGCGGTCAAGCGGATTCATGCTGACCCTTTCGGGCAAAAAGCCATCAAAACGGTAAAATTGTCCGATGCGAAAGGCTGGTTCGTGTTTCTGCATGACAGCGGTTTCAAGCAAAACACCATAGGAATCCTGCAAAGCGTTGTCAGACCGGCGTTTGAGATGGCGGTGGAGGATGACATTATCCGCAAGAATCCGTTCAAGTTCAAACTGTCCGATGTTGTGCCAAAGGACGCTTATGTGCGTGATGCTCTGACCAGAGAGCAGCAGATGAAATATCTGCAATTCGTTCAGGACTACGGTGGCAACTATTATGATGATATCGTCATTCTTATGGGAACCGGCTTGCGTGTGAGTGAGCTGTATGGCCTGACACGAGCAGATATCGACTTTGAACGGCACTGTATCCATGTCCGGCGGCAGCTTTGCCGGACGGCTGAAAAACCCTACTTTGTCACACCGCCGAAAACAAAAAGCGGTATCCGCAATGTTCCCATGACAGATACCGTTTGTGCAGCGTTGCGGCGTGTAGTAAAAGCCAGAGCGTCCACGAAAGTGGAAGCGCTGGTGGATGGTTGCAGCGGATTCCTCTTTCTGGACAAGTCCGGAATGCCGAAGGTGGCAATGCACTTGGAAAACTATATGCGTGGCGTGCAGGGAAAGTTTGAGAAGGCGTACGGCAAACCTGTTCCGCGCATTACACCTCATGTGCTGCGACACACCTTCTGCACCAATGTCCAGCAGGCCGGGCTGGATGTAAAAAGCCTGCAATACCTGATGGGACACTCTAATGCCAGTGTGACGCTGGATGTCTACACGCACAGCAGCTTTGAATCGGTTGAAAGGGCCTTTGAACAAATCGCCGTAACAACCTGTGATTTTCGACGTATGAAGCGGAATTGCTTACGCCGAAACTTACGCCAAAACTTACGCCAATCACCCGGTAAGTGGCGTAGATTTGCGTAGAAAAGCGTGGATCGTGCAAAAACGGAGAATCTGGAAAAATCGGCTTGTGGCCTTGTCGTGGAAGCCACCCGTACACAGAGCGGCTTTGTCAGCGGCGTATCTACCCGCGGTGCGCTGGCGCTCTATCAGGCTGCGCAGGCGTATGCCTCCTCCTTGCAGGGCAGGAAATACGTCATCCCTGAGGACATCAAAGGGCTGGCCCCGGCGGTGCTTTCTCACCGCATTTCTCTGGGCAGCAGCATGAACGCCGAAGCCGCCGCTCTGCGGATGCGCAAGCTGTTGGCCGAGATCACTGTGCCGCTGGAGAGTGCGGAATGAGCGCCGTCATCTTCGCGCTGCTATTGGTGGCCACAGCCCTTGGGCTGGAGCGTTACAGCACAGTCCACAGTCTTGACGATGTGCAGGGGCGGCTGGAAGTGGAGGATCACCTTGTGGAAGCCGGGGAGCCCGCCGTGATCCACCTTGTTGTCCGGAACAGCGGCCCCCGTTGGAAGATGTTCCTGGCGGCAAAGCTCCACCTGAACAAGGAGTTTCTTCCCTGCGCGGAGCACCACATTACGCAGGATCAGGCAGGTTGGGGCCACACGGTGCGGTTCACCACCTGGCTGCGCCCGGGGCAGGAGGCGGATTTCTCCACCGCCCTTAGGCTGGAACGCCGGGGCCGCTATGTGCTGGAACCGATGCAGGTCATCGGCGGCGATTTTCTGGGTCTTGTGGAACAGTCCCGCACCGAGCGGGGCTTCCACGAGCTCATTGTTCCACCCAGGGCGTGCGCTCTGCCGGAACTGGAAGAGATGCTGGGCGGTTTTCTGGGCGAGCTTTCGGTGAACCGCTATCTCTACGAGGATCCTATTCTCACGGCGGGTTACCGCCCCTACACCAGCGGTGACCCCATGCGCTCCATCGCCTGGAAGCAGAGCGTCCGGGGGCAGGGACTTATGGTCAAAAAAGTGGGATTACACCACTGAGCCCCGGGCAGTGGTGCTAGTCCATGCGGATACCAAGGATTACGACCACCCGGAACCGGCGGAGCTCTGCTACTCCATGGCCCGCACAGTCTGCCGGAGGCTGGAAGAAAAGGCGGTGTCCTACCGCTTTGCGGCAAACGCTGCCTTTGACCTGCTGCTCAATGCGGCTCTCTCCGGTGAGGAGTGGAGAAAGCCGCTGGAAACCCCCCGGCAGGGCTACGGCCCCGAACACTACCGCAGGGTGTTGGAAATTCTGGGCCGCGCCACCGGGCAGACCGCCCTTTCCTGCGCGCGGTTCTGCGCCGAATACTATCACCCGCAGGAGCAGGTCAGCTGCATCGTGGTGACAACGGAGCCGGAAGAAGCTGTGCGTGCTGCCGTGCGGCCCCTGCCTGGCATTCCGCTGCTGGTGCTCACTCCGGAAATGGCCGCAGAGACGGCCCAGACAGGGGAGGCGGGCGCATGATGTTCTTACATACCCTGCGCTTGGCAGGTGATCTGAGCTTTTACTATGCCTTTGCGGGCTTTTTTGCCGCCAGCTTCGGCGGGACCCCCATGCCGCTGGTGCTGGTCTGGCCTGCCCTCTGCTTTGGTCTGGACTCCTGCTTTGAGGGCAGCCGTCCCCTCCGCACCACTCTTGCGGCCCTGAGCGCGGCGGCGCTGCTCTTCCTGCCTACAGGGGCGGACAAGTTCTGCTACTTCCCGGCGGCAGTCTACCCGGTGCTGCTGGCCTACACCGGCGATTTTGCCCTTTCGCCGATGCGTCAGGCCGAGCACCTGCGCTGGCTCTGCCGGGTATGGCCCTTCTTTGCAGTGGCAATGCTGCTGTGGAACGCCTACGCGGTGCTTTCGGCGGCCCTGCCCTTTGCGACGGCGGCAGCGGTGCTTCTGGTGGGGTTCAACCGCACCACCCGGCAGGACCCGGAGATCTCCACCCGGCCGGGCTATCTGTTGCTTTCCGGCGGCGTGCTGGCGGCGGTGTGTGCAGGGCCGTTCCTGCTCAGCCGCAGTGTTGTGGTTGCCGGTGCAAAGGCGGCTGCGTCTGCCGTTTACTTTGGCGGGATCGTGCCGGTGCTGCAGCTGTTTTTGAACAACATTGTGGTGCAGGGTGTGACTTGGCTGTTTCACGGCATCCTGCAGTTCATCCGCTGGCTCTTCACCCTCTTTCCGCCCAAACCGTTGGAGCGCACCGAGATCGTTTCTACCGATGAGGTCATCGCCAACGCCCAAAGGGCCGCCAAGGACGCGGAACCGCTCATCAACGGGATGTCGATGCTGACCGTGCTCGGTATCCTGCTGGCGGTCCTCTGTGCGGTGCTGGTGGTGCGGCATTTCCTGCGCCAGAAGTTCCGGCACACGGACACTGCCTGCACGGACACCACTGTGCGGCGTAGCACCCACAAGCGTGTCCGCCGCTGGCCCGGGCTTTTTCAGCCCGGTGGACAAGGTGCGGCGGGAGTATGCCATCTATCTGGACCACTGCCAGCGCCACGGCGTGACCATCCTGCGGGGCGATACCAGCCTTGACCTGACCGGCCGCGCTTTCGGTATGGACTTTGCCGCCGAGGCCGAGCTGCGCCAGATCTACCTCAAAGCCCGCTACAACGGCACCGCCACGGCCGAGGATGCCGCCCGTGCTGCTGAGCTCGTCCGAAAAATCTGCTCCTGAACGCATCAACGCCCCCTTTCCTGCCCATCCTAAGCGGGAGAGGGGGCGTTTTCATGTCCGGCAAACGGGTGCTGGCCCTGTATGTGGCCCTGCTGTTCTGCTTTGCGGCGGTGATCTGCCGCCTGTACTGGCTCTGCTCCGACACGGCCTATGGGGCCCGGGCGGCGGCGCAGAGCGTGGTCACCCTCCACCTGCCCGCCCGGCGGGGCAATTTTTATGATCACAGGGGCCAGCTCCTCACGGGGCAGACCACCCGCTGGATGGCCCTCTGCGTGCCCGGGGAGGGCAGCTATGCCCGCCTGTTCGCCTACACCGATGCCGCCGGGCAGGCGGCGCTCTACCAGAAGCGGAACGCCGCATCCCCGTTTCTGTTGGAAGTGGACCGGGATGTTTCCTCGCTGGGCATTTCCTGCTGGCCAGTGGCGCGGCGAAGCTCTGCCGCCCCGCTGGCAGTGCAGCTGCTGGGGTATCTCGATGGCGAGGGCCATGGTGCTGCCGGTCTGGAAGCCGCCTTTGACGAACTGCTCACCGGCAGCGGGGCGGGGGATACCCTGCTCTGCACCGTCAACGCCCAGGGAAAGCTGCGGGCCGAGCCCGTCCTCACCCCCGCTGACAGCGGGGCCGTGGGGGTGCAGCTGACCCTTTCCCGGGAGATCCAGCAGACCGCCGAAGCCGTGGCCAACGAGACGATGCAGAGCGGCTGCATCCTGGTGCTGGACACCGCCAACGCCAAGGTGCGGGCCTGCGTCAGCCGCCCCGGCTATGATCCCGAAAACATTTCGGCCAGCCTGAACGCCCCGGACAGCCACCTGCTGGAACGGGCATTCCAGTGCTATGCCGTGGGCTCGGTGTTCAAGCCGGTGGTGGCGGCAGCGGCGCTGGAGGCAGGGGGAGAGCGGCTTTGTCTACACCTGCCCCGGCTGGTGCGCGGTGGATGGCCGGATCTTCCGCTGTGCGGGCGGCATTCCTCATGGTGAGGTGGATCTGGCCGAAGCGCACTGGAAAAGAGCTGCAACGGCTACTTCATCCGGCTGGGGCAGGCGCTGGGGGCCGATGCTGTCCGCGCCATGGCAGAGCAGCTGGGCTTCGGGCAGGCGATCCCACTCACCGATGCCCTGCACACGGCGGCGGGGGTCCTGCCGGAGCGGGAGGCTCTTGCGTCCAGCGGGGCCTACGCCAATTTCTGCTTCGGGCAGGGGGAGCTGCTGGCATCCCCCTGCAGGTCGCCGCCATGATGAACACCATTGCCAGCGGGGGGATCTGCCGCACCCCGCTGCTGCTGGAGACCACTCTGGACGAGACCACCGGCGCGCCCCTCACGGCGCTTTCCCATGTCCGGAGCAGGCGGGTGCTTACAAAGCGCACCGCCGCCGCCCTCAGGCAGGCCCTGTTGGCGGGTGTAGTGGCCGGGGGCACCGGCCATGAGGCCGCCCTGCCCGGCCAGACCGCGGCAGGCAAGACCGGCACAGCCCAGACCGGCCAGTTTTCCGGCGGTACAGAGCTGAAAAATTACTGGTTTGCGGGCTTTGTCCCGGCAGAGCAGCCCCGCTATACCATCGTGGTGCTGCAGGACACGCAGGCCGAGCCTGCCTTTTCCAGCGCGGCCATCTTTGCCCGGGTGGCGGCAGGGCTGGAAATTCTGGCCCCGTAGCCCACGGTTTTTCTTGCATTTCCCGGGCTTTTGTGCTATCATACACTTGTATTTGTATGCAGTCTCTATGAAACTAAAGATAAAAGGAGCGTTCCATCCATGTCTGTCATTGAAATCGTCGGCGGTGCCATCCTGCTGGTCGTCTCGGCCGTCATCATCCTCCTCACCCTGATGCAGCACACCCACGGTCAGGGTCTGGCCGGTGCCATCAACGGTGGTGTGGGCGGTGCCAACAATGCACGACTGACCCCTGCGGATCAGATGCTGGCCAAGGTGACCCGCATTGCAGGCATCGTGTTCTTTGTGGTGGCTATCCTGGCCTGTGTGTTCGCCAGCCGTCTGGCCTGAGCACCCGTGTACAGCCCCGTGTAAGGCGGGGCTGTTTTTCTGTCTAAACCTCTCGTGGGAAAGAAGTTGTCCGGGTTCCATTGGAGAATGCCGGAAAAGTGTTAAGGAGAAAAATATGTCATTACGCGATAAAATCGAACATGCCATCCAGAACCAGCCCTGCATGGTCAAGGACCTCAAGGCAAAGTTCGGCGGCGACCGTGCCGCGGACCGCAAGGTGATGGAGGCTCTGGACGAGCTGGTGCACGACGCTGTGGTCTGCCAGAAGTCCGGCGTGTTCTTCACTGCCCGCTCCGGCCGTGCCGAAAAGGCTCTGCCCTGCAAGGTGGTCAAGCTGGGCAAGAACTTTGCCTTTGTGATGCTGGAGGATGAATCCGGCGATATCTTCATCCCGGGCCGCTTCACCCGCGGTGCCATGCCCGGCGATTCCGTTCTGGTAGAGAAGTTTGCCCACCCCCCGGGTGGAGGGCAGCGATGAGGGCGAGATCCTTGCCGTGCTCGAGCAGAAGAACGACATGGTGGGCACTGTCCGCCGCATCGAGGGCCGCCTGAAGTTCGTGCCCGATGACTGCCCGGCCATCTCCATGACCATCCAGCGCGACTGCGAGGGCGGTGCGAAGGACGGCGACAAGGTGGCTGTGGAGATCCTGCAGCGCGGGACCCGGCAGGAGGATCACCCGCGTGGGCGTTTCCATGCGCTTTGGCAGCTGCGAGGAGGCCAAGCGCTGCGCCAAGGCCCTGCTCTATGCCAAGGACATCCACACCCGTTTCCCCGAAAAGGTGCGGGACGAGGCCAAGAAGTTCGAGGACATGATCGTGTCTGAGGAGGAGGACTGCAAGGGCCGCATGGATCTGCGCGCTCTGCCCATCTTCACCATCGACAGCGCCGAGACCAAGGATATCGACGATGCCGTCAGCCTGACCCGGCTCCCCGGTGGCGGCTATGAGCTGGGCGTTCACATCGCCGATGTCTCCCACTACGTCAAGCCCGGCAGTGAGCTGAACGAGGAAGCCTTCAACCGCGCCACTTCGGTCTACTATGCGGATCAGGTCGTGCCCATGCTGCCCAAGAGCCTTTCCAACGGCATCTGCTCCCTGAACGAGAAGGAGCTGCGCCTGGCGTTCTCCTGCCTGATGCGTCTGGATCAGGACGGCAATCTGACCGACTACAAGTTCGTCAAATCCATCATCTGCAGCCGGGTCAAGGGCGTGTATTCTGAGATCAACGCCCTGCTGGCCGGCTCCAATGACTGCCTGATGCCGAGACGCAGGCCAAGTACGCCGAGGTGCTGGATCATCTGCCCGCCATGAAGGAGCTGTACGCCCACCGCGCCCGCCTGCGCAAGGAGCGCGGCTGCATCGATTTCGAGAGCGGGGAAGTCAAGCTCATTCTGGATGAGAACGGCCACTGCATCGATGTGAAGAAGCGCACCTCCGGCGAGAGCGAGGCCATGATCGAGGAGTTCATGCTGCTGGCCAACCAGTGCGCCGCCCACTTTGCCCGGGTCAAGCAGATCCCCTTTGTCTACCGTGTCCACGAGGAGCCCAACGGCGAGAAGCTGGAGCGCCTGCACAGCCTGCTGCAGGCCTGCGGCATCAACGACCACTTTGCCAAGGAGGTGCCCACCCCCAAGGAGCTGAGCGCCATTCTGGAAGGTGTGCGCGGCACCCCGTTTGAGCAGATCGTCAACACCGGAATGCTCCGCTGCATGTCCAAGGCCTGCTATGAGGAAAAAGCCCAAGGGCCACTACGGTCTGGTGCTGAAGGATTACGCCCACTTCACCAGCCCCATCCGCCGCTACCCGGACCTGGCCATCCACCGCATGATGACCGACCTGCTCAGCGGCACCGATAAGGAGACCATGATCGTCCGCTACACCGATTTCGCGGAGAAGGCCTCCAAGCAGTCCAGCGAGCGGGAAGTGCTGGCCGTTCAGATCGAGCGCAAGGCCGAGGATTACTACAAGGCCGAGTACGCCCGCCGCCATCTGGGTGAGTGCTATGAGGGCATCATCTCCGGAGTGACCCAGCGCGGCATCTTCGTGGAGCTGGAGAACGGCGTGGAGGGCTTTGTGCCTGCTTCCAGCCTGACCGCCACCGGCACCACCCTCACCGAGGGGATCCGCCTTTCTGACCCCGCCTCCGGCAAGACCTGGAGCCTGGGCGACAGCATGATGATCACTATCGTCCGCGCCGATATCAACCTTGGCAAGGTCGATTTTGAGGTGGCACCCGAAACAAAATAACTGATAAAGAAACGCAAGCGTTCACCTTCCCTGGAGGGTGAGCGCTTTTTTTTTGTTGGACTAAACCCCTCAGGCGCTTTGCGCCAGCTCTCCTAGTAGGGGAGCCCTTGGCATAATGGTGCAGTCTGTGCGGAAAGGGGGACTTGCAAAGCTTTATGCAATGCCAAAGGCCCCCCTATTAGCGGGGCTGTCACCGCAGGTGACTGGGGGTTTATACACAGTTTTGCCATATTTCCGACAATGGTTGTGTTTTGTATAAATTTTATACACTGTTCAGGATTTGTTTGTTGTTCTGAAAAAACCACTGGGGTATACTAGGCACAACGAAAGGGAAGACGACACAGAACCATGAACGCGGTCTTCCCAATACGATTTACAGGAGGTTCCCAGTATGTACTATTCCAGTGGCAACTACGAAGCATTTGCACGTCCCAAAAAGCCGGAGGGCGTTGACAATAAATCTGCTTACCTCATCGGCTCCGGTCTGGCGGCCTTGACTGCCGCCTGCTACCTGGTGCGTGACGGCCAGATGAAGGGCGAGCATGTCCATGTGTTCGAGAAGGAGGCCCTGCCCGGCGGTGCCTGCGACGGCTACAAGTACAGCATCGGCTACGTCATGCGCGGCGGCCGTGAGATGGACAACCATTTCGAGGTCATGTGGGACCTGCTCCGCTCCATCCCGTCTTTGGAGACCGAGGGCGCCAGCGTGCTGGACGAGTATTACTGGCTGAACAAGGAGGACCCCAACAAGTCCCTCTGCCGTGCCACCGTCAACCGCGGCCAGGATGCCCACACCGATGGCAAGTTCGCCATCTCCGATCAGGGTGCCATGGAGATCATGAAGCTCTTCTTCACCCCGGACGAGCAGCTGCAGGACAAAAAGAAATCACCGATATCTTCGACGATGAGGTGTTCTCCTCCAACTTCTGGATGTACTGGCGCACCATGTTCGCCTTTGAGAACTGGCACAGCGCACTGGAAATGAAGCTCTACCTCAAGCGCTATATCCACCACATCGGCGGTCTGCCCGATTTCACCGCCCTGCGCTTTACCCGCTACAACCAGTACGAGTCCATCATCCTGCCCATGGTTACCTACCTGAAGGACCACGGCGTTGACTTCCAGTACGAGACCAAGGTCACCGATGTCCAGTTCCGGATCGAGGGCGGCAAAAAGCAGGACAGCAGCGTGACCGTGGACCACAAGGGTGAGAGCAGGACCATCGACCTCACCGAGGACGACCTGCTCTTCATCACCAACGGCGGCTGCGTGGAGAGCTGCACCATCGGCGCTCAGGACAAGGCCGCAGGTTTTGATCCCACCATCAGGCCGGGCAACGGCTGGGATCTGTGGAAGAAGATCGCTGCACAGGACCCCGCATTCGGCAATCCTGAAAAGTTCTGCTCCGACCCCGAACATTCCAACTGGGAAAGCGCCACCATCACTACGCTGGACGACAAGATCCCGCAGTATATCCAGAAGATCTGCAAGCGTGACCCCTTCAGCGGCCACACCGTCACCGGCGGCATCGTCACGGTCAAGGATTCCAGCTGGCTGCTCAGCTGGACCCTGAACCGCCAGCAGCAGTTCCGTGACCAGCCCAAGAACCAGCTCTGCGTCTGGGTCTACGGCCTTTTCGGCGACCGGCCCGGCGATTTCGTCAAGAAGCCCATGCGCGACTGCACCGGCCGCGAGATCTGCATGGAGTGGCTGTATCACATCGGCGTGCCCGAGGAGGACATTGCCGAGCTGGCTGAGCACAGCGCCAACACCGTGCCTGTGATGATGCCCTATATCGATGCCTTCTTCATGCCCCGTGCCTTCGGCGACCGCCCCGACATCGTGCCCCAGGGCGCTGTCAACTTCGCCTTCCTGGGCCAGTTTGCCGAGACCGCCCGCGACACGATCTTCACCACCGAGTATTCTATCCGCACCGGCATGGAGGCCGTCTACACCCTGCTGAACGTGGACCGCGGCGTGCCCGAGGTCTGGGGCAGCACCTATGATGTCCGCAGCCTCGATCGATGCAACGGTCAAACTGCGTAACGGCAAGAAAGATCACCGATATGGATCTGCCCTTCATCCAGCGGGTGGCCCTCAAGGAAGTGCTCAAGAAGATCGAGGGCACCGACCTTGAGAAGTTCCTCAAGGAATACCATGCCATCTGATGCTGTCTGAGAATCGCCCCGATCCTCTGACCCTCTTTTTCTGAATGTGGCAAAGCCCTGCACCCTTTCCATGGGATGCGGGGCTTTGCCCTTTTTCTCGGAATTTTCAAACGTTTTACCAAAACAGTATGACTATTGTGGGATTCCTTGACACGAATTTTACAAAAAATCCCTTTGCGGAAACTGGGGTTCTATGTTAAGATTTAGGTAACAAACAGCCCTCTCGGTCTTGCTGAAGCCAGCCAGTTCCCCAAAAGGGAAAACAACGCTGCACAGCATGGAAGGAGAGGGCTGAAAGAGCGTATTGAATCAAAGGAGGTCTTTCCCTGTGAAACAGTTCATTACCCGCCGCAGCTTTATCAAGGCTGCCGGTGCTGCCACGGCACTGACCGCAGTTTCTGTCGGTGCACCCGCCGCCTTTGCGGAGGAGACCAATTGCTTCTTTGGTGACAAAGCGGATGTGACCATCCTCTACACCAACGATGTCCACACCTATATCGACAACAAGTCCCCCAAGCCCACCTATGCCGCCATTGCTGCCCTGAAAAAGAGCATCGAGGACACCGGCCGGGATGTGCTGCTGGTGGATGCAGGTGACCATATCCAGGGCACCGCTTACGGTTCCATGGATGACGGCGCTACCATCATCGAGCTGATGAACGAGGCCGGTTACGATTTGGCCACCCCCGGCAACCACGAGTTCGACTACGGCATGGCCCGCGCCAAGGCTGTGCTCCAGGAAGCCGACTTCCCCTATGTCTCCTGCAACTGGGTCGATCTGCGTACCGGCTTCAACGTTCTGCCCAGCGTCAAGTTCTTCTTTGTGGGCGGCCGCAAGATCGCCTTTGTGGGCGTGACCACCCCCGAGACCTTCACCAAGTCCACCCCGGCCTACTTTATGAACGATGCACAGACCAAGTACATCTACGATATTCTGGGCGGCGAGGACGGCCAGAAGCTCTACGATGCCGTTCAGAAAGCCATCGACAAGGCTGAGTTCTGGGGCGCTGACACCATCATCGGTCTGGGCCATCTGGGCGTTGACCCCTCCTCCTCCCCTGGACCAGTGAGGAAGTCATTGCACACACCCACGGCTTCACCGCCTTCATCGACGGCCACTCCCACACCGTGATGGCCAACAAGCAGGTCACCGATGCTTCCGGCAAGGCAGTCACCCTGACCCAGACCGGTTCTTACTTCAAGAACATCGGCAAGATGACTGTGGGCGCAGACGGCACCATCACCACTGAGCTCATCGACACCTACGAGGGTCTGGATGCTGCCGTGGCCGCCACCGCCTCCAACTGGATCAGCGCGGTGGACGATATGCTGGGCGAGGAGATCGCAGTGGGCGATACCAAATTCTACATCAACGATCCCGCCACCGGCAAGCGCCGCATCCGCTCCGGCGAGACCAACCTCGGCGACTTCGTGGCCGACGGCATCTACACCTACTTCAACGAGATCGAGGAGCTCCACTGTGATGTCGCCATTATGAACGGCGGCGGCATCCGCACCGATGTGGAGGCTGGCCCCTGGAGCTTCAAGACCTGCAAGACCGTCAGCCCCTTTGGCAACGTGGCCTGCCTGATGTCCGTGACCGGCCAGCAGATCCAGGACGCTCTGGAGTTTGGTGCCCGCTTTGCCGGTGCTGAGGGCAAGGAGAACGGCGGCTTCCTGCAGGTGGCAGGTGCAAGGTACACGATCCACCCCATGATCCCCAACACCGTTCAGACCAACGACAAGAATGTCTGGACCGGCAGCGCCGCCACCCCGCGTGTCAGCAATGTGGAGATCTACGACAAGACCACCGGTACTTATCAGCCTCTTGACCCGAACGCCACCTACGCTCTGGCCGAGCATGAACTACACCCTGCGCAATCTGGGCGATGGCTTTGCCATGTTCGATGGCGCGACCCTCATCAAGGACTATGTCTCTGAGGACTACCTTGTCATGTCCAGCTACGCAGCCATGTTCGGCGGCGTGGATGCCAACGGTCTGCCGCATCTGGCAAGCGCCAACAGCCCGCTGGCCGATTACCCCGGCTACCTGATCAACTACGAGGATCCGTACGGCGCAGGCCGCATCCAGATGATCTGGTAAATTAAGGATACGACCCTCTCCGTCAACGCCGCAGGCTTTGACGGAGAGGGTTATTTTTAAGCAGCATTGTCAGCAGGAAACGAACCCGGTTTGTGGATCGGGATAGGGGAAAGTTGCACAAATCCGGCAGAGCATCCTTGTATACTACGCCAAAGTTTGTAACTTTTTTTTATTTGTTTGCTTGCGAACGATCTGCGCTGGAAGTATAATAAACAGGCAAGTAATATATCAGCTGTGCTGTGGCAGGCACAGAGACAAAGGAGAAACATTATGCAGACACGGTATACCAGCGCCGACCAGTGGGCAGAGGCCAAGGACGGCGTGATCCCTGCACCCTACGCTCTGGAAGAGGGCGAGCAGATCATTGACCAGTATCTTGAGCCGGTCATCTTCCACAACGTCAACGGCCCCGAATCGGTGTGACCACCTGCGGCGTGATCGTCAAGGACGGCCTGTACTTTAAGGATCTGGACAACAGCGGCGAGCTGGCCCCCTACAAGGATTGGCGGCTGAGCCCTGAGCAGCGCGCTGAGGATATGGTCAAGCACCTGCGGCTGGATCAGCAGGCAGGCCTTGTGCTGAACACCCTGTTCAACACCCCTGTGGTGCCCACCCGTGCCGAGGCCACCAACGCCGAAGGCAAGCTGGAGCTGGGCAAGATCTACAAGCACCACAACCCCGGTGAAAAGCCCATGCCCGGCCCTCTGCCTGGCATGACCGTCAGCATTGATGACAGCCACGTGTTGGAAAAAGCACATTGCCGCCGGTGTTTACCGCGGTGACATGCGCTGCGAGGCCGAGCATGGTGGCCCTGTACCACAACGCCGAAGCACCCAGATGCTGGAATACGAGGCCTGCAAGGGCGGCGTGGCCATTCCGTACTCTCTCCACACCAACCCCATCAACATCGGTTACCGGACTCTCTGGGCATCGGCGCGGCTGTCATTGGCGACGGCAACACCGACATGGTCTATGAGATGGCCCAGACCGACCGCAAGATGATGAAGGCCGAGGGCCTGAACATCATGTACGGCCCTCAGGTCGATGTGACCTCTGACCCCCTGCTGGCCCCGTACCTCCGGTACTTACGGCGAGCGTCCCGATGTCACCAGCGATATTGCCGAGGCTCTGGTCAAGGGCTATCAGGATGGCGACAACGGCCTGAACGAGGGTTCTGTTGTTCTGACCATCAAGCACTTCCCCGGCGATGCCCCCTCTGAGAATGGCTTTGAGCCCCATGTGCCCATCGGCCAGTGGCGCATCTACCGCACCCCCGGCTCTATGGAAAAGTATCATCTGCCCCCGTTCCAGCGCGCCTTTGACCACAAGGTCTCTTCCATCATGCCGGACTACTCCCGCATCGCCACCGATGGCCGTGCCGTGCCCCAGACCTACCGGGGCGAGGTGACCAGCACCGAGGAAGTGCCCAGCGCTTACAGCAAGGAGCTGATCACCGACCTGGCCCGGAACAAGATGGGCTTTGACGGTTATGTCAACTCCGACTCCGGCATCACCACCGTTCAGATCTACGGCGTGGAGAACCTCACCGAGCCCGAGCGCTACGCCAAGGCCATCTCTGCCGGTACCGATGTCATCGGCGGCAACACCGACCCCGAGAACATCGTCAAGGCTGTGGAGGACGGTCTGCTGCCCAAGGCAGATCTGGACCGTGCCAGCTACAACCGTCTGCTGAGCCTGTTCCGCACCAAGCGGGTGGATAACCCCTACCTCGACCCCGACAAGGCCGATCAGGCCCGCGTGGATAACTTCGATGGTGCCAAGAAGAAGGCTTACGAGGCCAACCAGAAGGCCGTTGTTCTGGTCAAGAACCACGAGAAGCTCCTGCCTCTGGCCAAGAGCCAGAAGGTCTGCATCGTCACCTTCAAGGGTGTGGACTCCGGCTTTGCACAGATGGCACAGGCCATGGGTGCCGGTCTGGGCAACACGGACGAGGATGCCGCTCTGCGCAAGACCCTGACGGAAGCCTTTGAGAAGAAGGGTTACACCGTGGTGGCCGCCCCGGAGGAAGCCGATGTGCTCTACCTGCACGTCTGGCCCATCAGCAACGGTCTGGTGTTCAACCAGTACGCAATGCCCGTCATCGAGATGGGCGAGATCGTCACCGACGAGCGCGAGCGCAACAAGAGCCAGAAAAAAGACCGGCAACAAGGTCACCGTTGTCACCCTGAAGGACGTGGAGAAGATCAAGGAACTGGCCGATGCCATCCATGCCCGCGGCGGCAAGGTGGTTGGTACCTGCGTGGTCTGCAACCCCTGGCTGCTGGACAAGCTGGAGCCCTACTGCGACGCACTGACCATCCAGTACACCGTCAGCGCCGTTGCCCTGAACAACGCCCTGAACGCTCAGGTCGATGTCATCAGCGGCGACTTTGCCCCCACCGGCAAGCTGAGCCTGACCATGGTCTCTGACCCCGCCGTTATCGCCATCACCGAGCAGGAGATCGACGGTGTGGTGCGCGAGATCTGCGCCTCTCCCAACGACGTGCCCGGCTACGATAAGGATCAGTACATCGATCCCGCCATCCTCGCCAACGTCAAGGGCGGCAGCTACGCCTACTGCGATGCCGACGGCAATTACTACCGCAGCGGCTTCGGTCTGAATTACTGATTGCCGTTAACCAAAAAGAGCGATACAGCGTTTGCTGTATCGCGCTTTTTGGCTTTCTCTAAAACAAAACAGAACAAAAAAAAGACATCCGAAAAGTTCGGATGTCTTTTTGGTTGGGGATGAGAGAATCGAACTCCCACAAGTAGAGTCAGAGTCTACCGCACTACCACTATGCAAATCCCCATCAGCTTGGGTCTGTCTTGCGGGGTGAGCCGCTCAACGTGTGCTATTATACGGAAAAAGCGCCGCTTTGTCAAGCACTTTTTTGAAATTTTTTGCAGAAAAAGACGCACTTTCGCAGGAGTTCTTGCGGGCTGCTTGATTCCGTCATCCTTCTCATGCTCTTTGCATATACTGGAAATCAGAAGAAGCAAAGACGCACAAAGAGGAGGAACCGCCATGACCCAGACCACGCAAAAAGGAAAAAACCCTGCTTTCGCCCCGCATCCCGCGGGACACCGAACACGAGCGCTACCACCCGGAGCTGGAGGAGGAGCTGAAAGAGTGCCTGTTCTGCCTGCACCGGAACGAGATGATGTTCGACCTTGAGGTGGACACCGACCTCATCGAACAGCACATCTATGAGCGGCAGGCCCTTCTGGCCCGCTACCGGTACTTATTGGGCAAGGCCCGGGAATTAGGACTGCATACGATACTAGAAAAGTATCAGCCGGTGGGGTAAGGCTTCGTCTTTGCACAGCCTACAAAAATACTGCCCACAGAAGATGCGACAAAAATCTTGACAGAATCCCTGAACCGTGCTATCCTATATCAAGATAACAATGCGCAGGTGGTTCTGCGTATCAACTATTTGGAGCTAGAGAGGTTTTTAATTATGGAACGTATTAAGACGATCGCTACTCGTGACCTGACCAAGAGCGTTGTGACCGGTGGCTGCGGCGAGTGCCAGACTTCCTGCCAGTCTGCCTGCAAGACTTCCTGCGGCGTGGCTAACCAGAAGTGCGAGAACAGCAACAAGTAATTTCTGCAAATCGGATGCCGCCTTTGCCGGGCGGCATTTTTTTATGTTACAATAGAATGGAGAATGAAATGGTACACCAGTATCAACTGAACGGATATAACATCGTGCTGGACACCTGCAGCGGCTCGGTGCATGTGGTGGATGAGGTGGCGTATGATGTCATTGCCATGTACCCCGACCACACCGCCGACGAGATCGTTGCCGCCATGATGGCAAAGTACGGCGACCGTGAGGACGTGACCGAGGCCGACCTGCGCCAGTGCATCGATGACGTGGCAAGCCTGAAGGAATCCGGCAAGCTGTGGAGCCCCGATACCTATGAGAACCTCGCGTTCGATTTCAAGAACCGCAACACCGTGGTCAAGGCCCTCTGCCTGCATGTGGCCCACACCTGCAACCTCAACTGCTCCTACTGCTTCGCCTCGCAGGGCCGCTATCAGGGCGAGCGTGCCCTGATGAGCTTTGAGGTGGGCAAGCGTGCAATGGATTTCCTCATCGAGAATTCCGGCAGCCGCCGCAACCTCGAGGTGGACTTCTTCGGCGGCGAGCCTCTGATGAACTTTGATATGGTCAAGAAGCTGGTGGCCTACTGCCGTGAGCAGGAGAAGATCCACAATAAGAACTTCCGCTTCACCATGACCACCAACGGCATGCTCATTGACGATGATGTCATCGACTTCTGCAACAAGGAGTGCCACAACGTGGTCCTGAGCCTGGACGGCCGCAAGGAAGTCCACGACCGCTTCCGCAAGGATTACGCCGGCCATGGCAGCTACGATGCCATCGTGCCCAAGTTCCAGGAGTTCGTGAAGAAGCGCGGCGATAAGGGCTATTACATGCGCGGCACCTTTACCCACTACAACACCGACTTCACCAACGATATCTTCCACATGGCGACCTCGGCTTTACCGAGCTGAGCATGGAGCCGGTGGTGTCCAAGCCCGGTGACCCCAGCGCCCTGACCGCAGAAGATCTGCCCATCCTGAAAGAGCAGTATGAGATCCTGGCCAAGGAGATGATCAAGCGCGACCGCGAGGGCCGTGGCTTCACCTTCTACCACTACATGATCGACCTGACTGGCGGCCCCTGCATCTACAAACGGATTTCGGGCTGCGGTTCTGGCACCGAATATCTGGCCGTGACTCCCTGGGGCGATTTTTATCCCTGCCATCAGTTCGTGGGCGATCCCAAGTACCTGATGGGCGATATCTGGAAGGGTGTCACCAACACGGCAGTCCGGGACGAGTTCAAGCACTGCAACGCCTACGCCCGCAAGGAGTGCCAGGACTGCTGGGCAAAGCTCTACTGCTCCGGCGGATGTGCAGCCAACTCCTACCACGCAACCGGCAGCATTACCGGCGTGTACGAGTACGGCTGTGAGCTGTTCCGCAAGCGGATGGAGTGCGCCATTATGATCCAGGTGGCTCAGAATCAGGAGCTGGCTGCACAGGGCAGCGAAGTGCCCATCCAGCTGGGCTCCACCTGCAATGCCTGCGCCGACGGCGAGGCCTGCGAATAAATGACCACCCCCATCGTCGATTTTGTGCGGCGGTACGCCCAGTTCGGCACTGCCCGGCTCCACATGCCGGGGCATAAGGGGCAGAGCCTGCTGGGCTGTGAGCCGTGGGATATCACCGAGATCCGGGGGCCGATGAGCTCTACGAGGCCGAGGGCATCATCGCCCAGAGCGAGGCCAACGCCACCCGGCTGTTCGGCACGGCCCACACCTATTACAGCACCGAGGGTTCTTCCCAGTGCATCCGGGCCATGCTCTGCCTTGCTATGCAGGGTGCGCCCCGCACCGGCAAGCGCCCGGTGCTGCTGGCGGCCCGCAATGCCCACAAAGCCCTGCTCTATGCGGCGGCTCTGCTGGACTTCGACATCCGGTGGCTCTGGCCCGCGCCGGAGGATACCGGCGCACTGTGCAGCTGCCCGGTAACGGTGCAGGCCCTTTCCGCCGCCCTTGAGGAGCTGGCCGGGCAGGGGAGAGCACCTTTCGGCGTTTACCTGACCAGCCCGGATTACCTGGGCGGAATGCAGGATATTGCGGCCCTCTCTGCCGTCTGCGATGCTCACGGCGTGCCCCTGCTGGTGGATAACGCCCACGGGGCCTACCTGCGCTTTCTGCCCGGCGGGAGCCGCCACCCCATCGACCTGGGCGCGGCGGCCTGCTGTGACTCCGGCCACAAGACCCTGCCGGTGCTTACCGGGGGAGCCTACCTGCATCTGGGCCCCAAGGCCCCCGTGCAGGAGGAAAGTACCGTGCGCAACGCGCTGGCGCTGTTCGGCTCCACCAGCCCGTCTTACCTGATCCTGCAGTCGCTGGATGCCTGCAACCGGCTGCTTTCCACCGATTACCCGGCACGCCTGCAGGAGTGCTGTGACCGGCTGGCTGCTCTGCGTGCCCGCCTGAACGCGCTGGCTGCCGCACAGGGCACGGCCCTGCCGCTGGCACTGGACGGTCCCGCCCGGGAACCCATGAAGCTGACGCTGGACGCAGCGGCGCTGGGCCTGACCGGGCAGGCACTGGCCGACCATCTGCGGCAAAACGGGATGGAGTGCGAATATGCCGACCCCCGCTACCTTGTGCTGATGTTCACCCCGGAAAACCCGGCGGAGGACATGGCCCGGCTGGAAGCGGCTCTGGCAGAACTCTGTGCACGGGGCATCCCCCGGCAGAACCCCCTGCCGAGCACCGGGAAGCATTTTGTGCGCTGGCCCGGCAGGCGGAGCCCCGCCTGACTGTGCGGCAGGCCGTGTTTGCCCCGCAGGAGACCATCCCGGCAGGGTCTGCGCTGGGCAGGGTCTGCGCTCTGCCCACCGTTTCCTGTCCGCCCGCCATCCCCATCGTGGTCAGCGGCGAGGTGATCGGCCCGGCGGCGCTGGAGCTCTTTGCAGCCTACGGCGTGGAGACGGTCTCGGTGGTGAAACCGGAAAAATCTTGAAAAAATCAGGGCGGATCTGCAAGATTCTGCGGCTCTGAAACGTATTAAGGATAGAACAGAGAACATAACCCCTATTCTATGCGGTAATCTGAGGTGTTCCAATGAAAATTCTTCTTGCATCAGATACATGGTCCCCAATGGTCAACGGTGTGGTGCGCTCGGTGGAGCTGCTGTACCACCAGCTGCTGGCACTGGGCCATGACGTGCGGGTGGTGACCCTTGCCCAGAATGGCCATTCCCATGAGGAAAACGGCATCCTGTATGTGGGCAGCATCAGCGCGGAGCGGGTCTACCCGGGCGTGCGGATCAGTGCGGCGGGCGCTCTGCCCATCTCCCACTGGCTGGACGAGCTGGAAGCCTGGGGCCCGGAGGTCATCCATACGCAAAGCGAGTTTTTCTACCTTTATGCTGGCACAGCGGGTGGCCCGCCGGTGCCACTGCCCGGTGGTACATACCTACCATACTGTCTACGAGGATTATACCCAGTACCTTTTCTTCAGTGAGCGTCTGGGCCGGATGACCGCCGAAAAGGCCACCCGCATCCTCTCGGGCTATTGCTCCCTCATGCTGGCCCCCACCGAAAAGGTGCGCGCCATGCTCAACCGCTACGGGGTCAGCTGCCCGGTGGTCACAGTGCCCACCGGCATTGACCTGACCGCCTTTGGCCCGGCGAAGGACAACGGCGAGGAAAAGGCCAGGATGCGGGCAGAGCTGGGCATCCCGGAAGGGGATACCGTCCTCCTCTCGCTGGGCCGTCTGGCTGCCGAGAAGAACCACGCCCAGCTGGTGCGTCTGCTGGCCGCGCAGCCGGAGGAAAACCGCCCGTGGCTGGTGTTCGTGGGCGACGGCCCCGCCCGGCCTGACCTGGAAGCACTGACAAAGGAGCTGAAGCTGACCGACCGCGTCCGCTTTGCGGGCATGGTCAAGCCAGATGAGGTGCCCCGGTGGTACCGTGTGGGCGATATCTTCGTCAGCGCCTCCCAGAGCGAGACCCAGGGCCTGACCTACTTCGAGGGCATGGCCTGCGGTCTGCCGGTGCTCTGCCGTGCGGACCCCTGCCTGGATGGCGTGGTGGAAAACGGCTTCAACGGCTGGCAGTGGAAGGACGAAGCCGAGTTTGCATCGGCACTGAACACCATCATCTCGGACCCCGCCCTGCGCGGGCAGCTGCACCAGAACGCTCTGGCCACCGCCGCCCGCTACTCGGCAGAGCATTTCGCCCAGCAGGTGCTGGATGCTTACCAGCAGGCCATTGCGCTGAAAGCAGTACGAGTCTGAACACAAAAGCATCCTCAGCTGGGTGTGAGCCCAATCCCAAAAGAATCCAGAAAAAGCAGCAGCGCCCTGTCTCCCGCAATGGGAAACAGGGCGCTGCTTTTGTGCATCCGTTATTCGATGCCGGTCACCTTGTAATCCTGATCCTCAACAGCCTTCTTCAGGTCTGCGTCGGAAACTTCGGCGTTCAGAGTGACGATGGCGGTACCGGCCTCGTGGCTGACCACGGCCTCGTCCACAGCGGGCAGGGCTTCCAGCGCCTTTTTCACGCGGGCTTCGCAGTGGCAGCACATCATACCTTCAACATGCAGGGTCTTTTTTCATGGCATTGTCCTCCTTGACAACGGGAGCCGAAACGGGTTCGGCAGTATTTTCAGCCGCTGCAGGCTGCACGGGGGCAGCGGGCAGGGCGGCAGACTTGGGTTTACGGTCGTGTTTGGTGCTGTGCAGGTCGAACAGGTTCAGCCGCAGGGCATTGCTCACGACACAGAAGCTGGAAAGGCTCATGGCCGCAGCCCCGAACATGGGGTTCAGGGTCAGGCCGAAGGGGATGAACACACCGGCAGCCAGCGGGATGCCGATGATGTTGTAGATAAACGCCCAGAACAGGTTTTCGTGGATGTTGCGCAGGGTGGCGCGGCTCAGCCGGATGGCGGCGGGCACATCGGAGAGCCGGGAGTTCATCAGAACCACATCGGCTGCGTCAATGGCAACATCGGTACCGGCACCGATGGCGATGCCGGTGTCCGCGCGGGTCAGGGCGGGGGCATCGTTGATGCCGTCGCCCACCATGGCCACCTTGCCGTTCTCCTGCAGCCTGCGGATCACGGCCTCCTTGCCGTCGGGCAGAACGCCTGCAATGACCTCGTCCACGCCCGCCTGCCGGCCAATGGCATCGGCGGTGCGCTGGTTGTCGCCGGTCAGCATGACCACCCGGATGCCCATGTTCTGCAGCTCACGGATGGCGCGGGGGCTGTCCTCCTTGAGGGTGTCCGCCACGGCGATCACGCCCATCAGGCGGCCTGCACCACCAAAGAAGAGGGGCGTTTTGCCCTCAGCGGCCAGTCGGGCGGCTTCGGCCTGGAGTTCGGCGGGTACGGATGCCTTGGCGGCGATGAACTCCGCATTGCCGCCGTAGATCTCCATGCCGTCCAGCCGGGCGGAAAGGCCATTGCCGGGCAGGGCGGCAAAATCGGTCACATCAGGGGCAGGCGATGGTCTCTGTCTCGGCATAGGCCAGCACTGCCTTGGCCAGCGGGTGCTCACTCTTCTGCTCCAGCGAGGCCGCCAGCGTCAGCAGCTCACTCTCGGAAACGCCCTTTGCTGGCAGGATGTCGGTGACCCGGGGTTCGCCGCTGGTGATGGTGCCGGTCTTGTCAAGGGCCACGATCTGGGTGCGGCCTGCAGCTTCCAGCGAGGCGGCAGTTTTGAACAGGATGCCGTTTCTGGCGCCCATGCCGTTGCCCACCATGATGGCCACCGGCGTGGCAAGGCCCAGGGCACAGGGGCAGCTGATGACCAGCACCGAGATGCCGCGGGCCAGCGCATAGCCGAGCTCCCGGCCCAGCAGCAGCCAGACAAGGGTGGTCAGCACCGAAATGGAGATGACTGCAGGCACGAAGAAGCCGGAAACGGTATCGGCGATCTTGGCAATGGGGGCCTTGGTGGCGGCGGCATCGCTGACCATCCGGATGATCTGGGCCAGCGTGGTGTCCTCGCCCACACGGGTGGCTTCGCACTTCAGGAAACCGGACTGGTTGGTGGTGGCGGCGCTGACCTTGTCTTCCGCAGCCTTGTCCACCGGGATGCTCTCGCCGGTCAGGGCACTCTCGTTCACGGCGCTGGAACCTTCCAGCACAAGGCCGTCCACCGGGATGTTCTCACCGGGGCGCACCACAAAGAGGTCACCCTTTTTCACCTGTGCAATGGGCACGGTCACTTCCGCGCCGTCCCGCACCAGGGTGGCGGTCTTGGGGGGCCAGCTTCATCAGGCTCTTGAGCGCGTCGGTGGTCTTGCCCTTGGAGCGGGCCTCCAGCATCTTGCCCACGGTGATCAGGGTCAGGATCATGGCGGCAGATTCAAAGTAGAGCTCCATCATGTAGTGCATGACGAGCGCGTCGTTGCCGTCTACCTGAGCGCGGGTCATGGCGAACAGGGCGTAGGTGCTCCAGAGAAAGCTGGCCGAGGAGCCCAGCGCCACCAGAGTGTCCATGTTGGGGGGCACGGTGGAGCAGGCCCTTTGAAGCCGCTGATGAAGAACTTCTGATTGATGACCATTACGATGCCCGCCAGCAGCAGCTGGACCAGACCCATGGCAACGTGGTTGCCGTCGAACCAGTGGGGAGCGGCCAGCCCCACATCATGTGGCCCATCGAAAAATACATCAGCACTGCCAGAAAGACCAGTGATGCGATGAGCCGTTTCTTCAGTCTGGGTGTTTCGTGGTCAGCCAGTGCATCCAGCTCGGCGCTGGGGGTCTCGGCGGCAGCAGCCTTGGGGCTTGCGCCGTAGCCCGCCTCCTGCACTGCCTTGACGATGGCTGATGCGCTGGCGGTGCCCTCCACGCCCATAGAATTGGTCAGCAGGCTCACCGAACAGCTCGTGACGCCCGGCACAGCTTTTACGGCCTTTTCCACCCGGGCAGAGCAGGCCGCGCAGCTCATGCCCGTAACAGTATACTGTTCCATTGTTTCCCTCCGATAAAAAACGCTGCGTGAATGGGATCAAACGAGCTTGTTCAGGATCCACAAAAACTCCTGCAGCTTCTCCTCACCGCCGTTTTTCAGGTCCTCAGCCACGCAGGTGCTCAGGTGCTGGTCGATCAGCTCCCGGGTAAAACCGTTCAGGGCGCTTCTGGCGGCAGCGGCCTGCACCAGAATATCCGTGCAGTACACGTCCTTTTCCACCATGCTCCGGATGCCCCGGATCTGGCCCTCGATGCGGTTCAGCCGGGTGATGAGGTGCTTGTACTCCTCCTCGGTGCGCTGCTTGTGGCGGAAGCTGCAGCCGGTGCTTCCCTCAGCTGGGGCACAGCAGGGCTCTTTTGCCGGGGCGGGGGAGCAGTGGGGGCAGCTTCCCTCCGGGATCTTGTTCACATCGCTCATGTCTATTCTCCTTCCATTACCCCTTGGGGGTATCTTACTCCATAACTGCATTATAGCACGGCGGTCCTGTTTCTGCAAGTAGGGCTGGGGGGTATTATTGTGAATTTTTTATGAACACAGAAGATAAAACAAAAGGCCCTGCGCCCCAAACGGGGAACAGAGCCTTTGAAGCATCCAAAACGATCAGTAGGCGAATCTGCGCATAAAGGCAAGGTCGCTTGCGGCGCGGGCGGGCACAGCTTCCTCCCGCAGCACGGGCAGGGAAGCCTGCGGCATCTGCCGCAGCATCTCAAAGCCGCCTGGCGTAGTCCACACAGGAATCCTCCAGGCTGGTGGAATAGAGCGTTCCATCCGGCTGGAAGTTCTGGCCCTTGAAATGGACCGCCGTGATCTTGTCGCCGTACCAGCTGCCCACCTTATCCCAGATGCGGCGCTGTGCATCCACAGACGCGGCCTCCGGGCCCACATAGTTGGCAAATCGCAGATGACGCGCAGGTTGGGGCTTGCCATAGTGTCCAGCACCATCCGCACTGCCTCGGGGGTATTCATGGCGTGGTAGTAGACGCACTCCACGGCAAAGAGCACTCCCTGCTCTTCGCAGGCAGGCAGGATCTCACCCAGACTGCGCAGGAGCGCTTCCTGCGCCTCCTTCCGGGTCACACCGGGCTGTTTGGCCATGTTGGTGGTCTCGCTGCCCATGCAGCCGGCCCGGAGAGCCTTTGCCACCGGCACCTGACTCAGGGCCTTCGCCACCTCGGCGCGGCGCTTGTCCTCGTCTGCATAGCCCAGCTCGACATAGGTGCCGTCCACGGCAATGCCCACGCCGGATGCTGCCGCAGCCGCTCTTGCCCGCTCCACCAGCGCAGGGGTCACATCGGCATAGCTCTTTACGCCCTCCACCGCCTTGGTAAAGGCCAGCTGGGTGCAGGCAAAGCCTGCCTGCCCGATGGAGGAAAAGAGGGTTTCGGGGTCATGGCGGCCAAAATCGTGGCCGCGCGCACCAAGAATGAATTCAGGCATCCTCCACCTCCATCAGCCGAACACACGGGCGGCAAAGAGATTCAGCTCCTTGCCCCACCAGTACCAGTCGTGGGAGACATCGCTGCCCCACACTTCCAGATGCACGGGCAGGCCGCAGTCGGTCAGTGCATCGGCCATGGCCTGGGTGTCCACCAGCGCGTCGCCCTCGTAGCTACCCTGACCGGCACAGAGGAGAAGGGCATTCTCCTCAGCCTTTGCCAGCAGCTTCTTGTCCACAAGGCCGTCCTCTGCCAGATAGGCCAGGGGAGCATTGCGCAGGACCAGGTCATCTGCTGCATTGCCCAGGAAACGGCTCACATCGTACAGGCCGGAAAGGCCGATGGCACCCGCGAACACCTCGGGGCGGCGCAGGCGGCAGTTCACTGCCTGATACGCGCCGGTGTCCACGCCCACCGCCCAGAGCATGGTGTCCTTTTTGGCACCGTTCAGGGTCAGGATGCGGGGAGCCAGCTCACTTGTCAGGTAATTGAAATACTTTTCCTGCATCTCGGCCCGGCGGCGAGGAGCTGTGTCCCCGGCCAGCAGGCTCTCAGCATCGATGCTGTCGGCGCAGAACAGCTGCACCTTGCCCTCATTCAGCAGCGGGGCAATGGCATCGGGCATCCCGTTGTTTTCCCAGTCGTAAAAACGGCCGCCCCGCGCGGGCAGAGCCAGCACCGGCGTACCGGCATGGCCGTAGACCTTGAACTCCATGTCGCGGCCCAGCATCCGGCTCCATTCCTTATAATACGTCCCTTGGATCATGGCAGCATCCTCCTGTTGTCACACAAATTGATTGCGCTGAGGGTCATAGGCGTACCCCACAGCGGAAAGCCTGGCACACAGCGCGGCCTTGTCCTCATCCAGATCCTCGCACAGCGCGTCCAGAGTGGGGTAGAAGTCCCGCAGCTTCAGGTTGATCATGCTCAGCAGCATAATCGGGTCATTTGGCAGAGCCATCGTCGATCCCTCCAGAAGATAACAAAAAAGCCGGCCACTCGACAAAGTGACCGGCAGATGCAGCTACTTAGACAGCGCGGGTAACCTTGCCAGCGCGCAGGCAGCGAGAGCATGCGTAGATATACTTGGGAGAGCCTTCCACGACCGCCTTGACACGACGGACATTCGGCTTCCAGGTACGGTTGGAACGGCGATGAGAGTGGGAAACCTTGATACCAAAGGTAACACCCTTGCCGCAGCATTCACACTTAGCCATGGTACTTGCACCTCCTACAGTGAAGTATGGAATTCAAAATAATCAGCTTGACTATTTTACCAGAGATGCGGAGAAAAAGCAAGAGCAAATTTGATTTTTCCGCAACTTTTTTTTCTTGCAGGGCCAAACCCTTGCCCCAAAAGCGAAAAAAAAATAGTACAATAGAATAAAATCCAACTGAGGGAGAAACGAATGACCGCACAAGGAATGTATTATCTCATCCGGGCACTGGTGACCCTGATCGCCATCCCGTTCCATGAGGCGGGCCACGCGCTGGCCGCCTGGCTGCTGGGCGACCCCACCGCAAAGCGGGAGGGCCGCATCAGCCTGAACCCGTTCCGCCACTTTGACCTCGTGGGCACCCTCTGCATGATCTTTTTTGCCGGGGTGGGCTGGGCAAAGCCTGTTTCCACCGACCCCCGCAATTTCAAAAACCCCAAGTGGGGGGATGGCCCTCACCGCGCTGGCAGGCCCGGCGGCCAACCTGCTGCTGGCCTACCTCGGCATGGTGGCGTGGAAGATCCTGTATTATTGGGCCCCCACCACCATGATCACGATTTTCGCAGCCCGCTTCCTCCAATACTTAGTGATGATGGATGTGGGCCTTGCGGTGTTCAACCTCATCCCCATCCCGCCGCTGGACGGCAGCCGCATCCTGCTGGTGGTGCTTCCCCAGCGCATCTACTTTCAAATCATGCGGTACGAGCGCGTCATCTTCGTCATCCTGCTGGCAGCTGTCTGGGCCGGTGTGCTGGATGGCGTGCTGGGCACCTTCAATGATGTGGTCTGGGATCTGCTGGATCTCGGTACCGGCTACATCGACCAGATCGCCTATTCTGCGTATTATGCAGCCATCGGGACGGTGATCTGAGTGGCAGAAGAACTGACCTTCCGTCTGGAGGATTTTGAGGGTCCGCTGGAGCTGCTGCTCACGCTGGTGCAGAAGCACAAGATGGACCTGCACAACATCCCCATTCTGGAGCTCATCGACCAGTACACCCGCGCGGTGGAATCGGCCGAGAGCACTGAACATGAAATTTCCAGTGCCTTTATCGAGATGGCCGCCCACCTGGTGGAGATGAAGAGCTATCTGCTGCTGCCCCGCAGTGAAGAGGGCGAGCGGATGAAGCAGGAGCTCACCGGCCAGCTCATTGAATATGACCAGTGCCGCCGGATGGCCGCCCGTCTGCGGGAGCGGGGAGAGGAATGTACCGTGTTCGTGCGCACTCCGGCGCGGCTGGCATGGGACAACAACTATGATCTCTTCCATTCGCCGCAGGTGCTGGCCGACTGCTGGCAGGCCCTGATGGGGCGCACCACCGTCCGCAAAATGCCCACCCAGCAGCAGTTCGAGCCGCTGGTGTCGGCCCCGCAGGTCTCGGTGAGCAGCCGGGTGGTCTACATCCTGCGCCAGCTCATTGCAGGCGGTGCGAAAAAGATGGACCAACTGTTTTCCCGCCGCAAGACCCGGGGGGCCAACGTGGCCACCTTTCTGGCACTGCTGGAGCTGGTGCGCGGCGGCCGTGTGACGCTTGGCCCGGAGGGCGAGCTGAAGATGCGCCGGGGACGCATCGACCGCACAAAGGAGGAGCAATGAATCAGAAACAAATTCGTGCCGCCGTGGAGGCAATGCTCTTTGCCTACGCGGAGCCCATCGGGGCCGACAAGCTGGCCCAGGCGCTGCAGCTGCCCACCGCCAGCGTGGAATCTGCGCTGGAAGCGCTGCACGAGCGCTGCCAGAAAGAGGACAGCGGCCTGTGCCTGCTCCACCTGAACACCCACTGGCAGCTGGCCACCAAAACGGAATTTGCAGAGTGCGTCCGCCGTGTGCTGGACACCCGCCGCTCCATCCCGCTGGGCCCGGCGGCCATGGAGACCCTGACCGTCATCGCCTACAACCAGCCCGTCTCCCGCGCCTTCATCGAGCAGGTGCGCGGCGTGGATTCCTCTTCCAGCGTGTCGGGCCTGCTGGAAAAGGGGCTCATTGAAGAGGCAGGCCGTCTCGATCTGCCCGGCAGACCGGTGGCTTTCCGCACCACGGACGTGTTCCTGCGGTGCTTCGGCCTGTCCAGTCTGGAAGATCTGCCCCCGGTGCGGGGCACGGAAAGTGAGGCGGCCCAATGAGCGTCCTGTGGAGTGTTCTCGCTGGTATCGGTACGGTGCTGCTGTTCCTCTTAAAAGGAGTAGGCATCCTGCTGGTGGTGGTGCTGGTGTTGGGTCTGCTGCTCATGTTCTGCCCCTTCTGCGCCGATGTGCAGTGGACGGAGGGCATCTTTCAGGTAAAGGCCGGTGCACTGGGCATCACCTTCCCGGTGTTCCGGTATCCCGCGCCGGAAAAGCCTGAGAAAAAGAAAAAAGAAAAAAAGAAGAAAAGCGTCCGGCGGGCAGAAGCCCAAAAAGGAAGCCCCGCCCCGCCAGAAGGCGAAGCTGACCCTGCAGATCGTCTGCACCATCTTAAAAGGGGCGGGAAAGCTTACCCGGGCCATCATCGGCTCCCTGCGCTTCACCCGGATCGACGTTGTCCTCGGTGTCCGGGGCGATGACCCTGCCGAGGCTGCCCGCAGCTATGGCAGGCTGAACGCCTGGCTCTATCCGACCCTGGGCTTCCTGGACCGGTTCCTCTATCTGGACTTTGAGCAGCTCCGGCTCCTGCCGGATTTCGGCAGCGCCGAGCCCACCGTAAAGGATCACGTCTCCTTCCGGGTCACGGCCCGGGCCTATGCCATCGTTTTCACGCTTCTGCGCGTTCTGTACGCGTTCTGGCGCGAAAAGGTACTGGACGTTTTTATCTAGCTCGGGTATAATATTTTTGTATGGTGTGTCCGCGTCCCGGCCCGGACAGGGCAGGGAAGTGGTTCCCGCGGGGGCGGTGTTTCGCTCCCCGATATAGAAGTAAGGAGGCCGAATTTATGGCTGAGCATCCCATTCAAAACCTGATGACCGTTACGATGGACAAGTTCCGTCAGATGGTGGATTCCAACACCATCGTCGGCAAGCCCATCACCACCGATGACGGCACCACCATCCTGCCGGTATCCAAGGTGAGCTTCGGCTTTGCCTCTCGTAAGCACCGATTTCGACGGCAAGAACGCCGCCAACAAGGATCTGTTCGGCGGCGGCTCCGGCGCGGGTGTCAACATCCAGCCCGTGGCATTCCTGGTGGTCAAGGACGGCTGTGTCCGCACCATCCAGCTCTCTGACGGCAACAACACCGTGGACCGCGCTCTGACCATGATCCCCGAACTGGTGGAAAAGGTCAGCGCACTCATTAAAAAGGACGAGCCTGCTGCTCCTAAAAGCGAGCAGTGACGGCCAGCGGGCAGCTTTCCCTCGCAAGTGAATACGGGTTGCGGCTCCCAGCATTTGTTTCGTGCGCCTGCACTCACAAATCGCTGGCCGCGGCCCCAACAACAGTTCCCTGCATCCGCCACTGGCGGCGGTCGCTGTCGTTGCAGGCCATTCCATCGCCCGCCCTATTGCCTGCGGCAACAGGGTCCCACCCCAGCGGACACTTGCTCAGGAAACTGCCCGCCGACCCTCAACACATCGCCGTAACTGCAAGATTCCAACTTGCAGTTTTTTCAGCGCATGCTCCGGCGTGCGCTTTTGAGCGCCGGGAGGCGCACAAGGAGTTTTATTATGGCAGAAGAACGTATTCAGAAGATCATGGCCGAGCAGGGCTTGTGCTCCCGCCGCGCGGCCGAGCAGATCATTGCCGAGGGCCGCGTCAAGGTCAACGGACACCCCGTCAAGGTGGGCGACAAGATGGACCCCAACCGGGATGTGCTGCATGTGGATGACGAGCGCATCTACATCCAGAAGAACCAGCAGCTCTACTATCTGGCCCTGTACAAGCCCCGCGGCTATGTGACCACCGCCAGCGATGAGCTGGGCCGCAAGACCGTTATGGAGCTGGTCAGTGATATCCCCCCGCCCGCCTGTACCCGGTGGGCCGCCTGGACAAGGACAGCGAGGGCCTGCTGCTGATGACCAACGACGGTGCCTTTGCGCAGGCTGTCACCCATCCGTCGGGCGGCATCTCCAAGCTGTACCGCGTCACCGTGCAGCCCCGGGCCGATGAGAGCCAGATCCTGAAGATGAGCTCCGGCGTTGTTCTGGACGATGGCACCAAGACCATGCCCTGCGCCATCAACGTCGTCACCGATGAGCCCGGCCGCACCGTGATGGAGATGACCCTGAAAGAGGGCAAGAACCGCGAGATCCGCCGCATGTGCGAGGCCGTTGGTCTGGAGGTCGTCCGCCTGAAGCGCAACGCCGAGGGCGTGGTCAAGCTGGGCATGCTCAAGCCGGGCACCTACCGGGAGTTGACCAAGGCAGAGATCAACGGTCTGCGTGCCGCCGCCGCCAAGGGCCGCGCCCAGACCCGCAGCGCATCGCTGCAGTCCAAGGCTGCCGCCCGCCGTCCCAAAGGGCCCTGTGGGCAGCGGCACTGCCCCCCCGCAAAACGGAGAAAGTGATCGTTTTTCAGCTTTCACGGCGCAAAAACCGTCTGATTCTGGAAAAGATTGTGAAATTTTTTTCGCAAAATGGGCCTTTCAGCCCTTGTGAACGCTCTCAAAATAAGGTATAATGATACTAATTTTGAAAGCTCAAAATAAAAAAGCTCAAAATAGAAAAAGCAGGAGGTCTTACCATGGCTTCAAAGAGTAACAAAGGAGAAATCCTCGCCAAGTTTTTCGATGACGGGGGGAGTATACCGCACTGTTTGCGGACGGCGCAGTGAGTGCTGCCTGTGGCTATGCGGCTGGTCAGCAGGCTTATGCTGTTTACCAGAACGGCGAGGCTGTCTCTGTCAAGGACGTTGAGAAGAACATCAAGGTCCTGGAGATGGCTGCTCAGACCGGCTGCCCGGTGGTCACGTTCTACAACTCTGTCGGCGCTAAGCTGGCTGAGGGTCTGGACGTTCTGACCGCCAGCGCCAAGCTGAACGCCACCATCGCCAAGGTGTCCGGTGTCATCCCCCAGATCGCAGTCGTCACCGGCGTGTGCGGCGGCACCAGCGCACTGAGCGCTGCCAATGCTGACGTGTGCGTCATGGCTGAGGATGCAGAGCTGTTCTTTACCGCTCCGTTCACCTCCGCCGCCAAGGGCGACAAGGTCCCCGGCGCAGGCACTGCCGAGGCTGCTGCCAAGGCTGGTGTGGCTGCCATCGTGGCTGCCAACGCTGAGGAAGCTGCCGAGAAGGCTGCCCACATCGTGGGTCTGCTGCCCGCCAACAACTGACCGGCCCCGCCATCTTCGAGTTCGAGCAGCCCACCAGCGTTCTGAGCGCCGGTGCTGCTCCTGAGAAGGCTGCCGCTGCCCTGATCGACAAGGACAGCGCTGTGGAGCTGTATGCAGGCTTTGGCAAGCACGTCTACACCGCATTCGCAACCATCGGCGGCAACGCTGTGGGTATTGTGGCCACCGGCGAGACCCTGTGCCACAACTGCGTGGCCAAGGCTTCCCGCTTTGTCCGCCTGTGCGATGCTTTCAGCGTGCCCGTGCTGACCATCGTCAACACCAATGGCTTTGTACCCAGCGCCACCGATGACATCGCAGGCGGCATCCGTGAGGCTGCCCGTCTGGCTGCCACCTATGCCGATGCTACCACCGCCAAGGTGGCTCTGCTGTCCGGCAAGGCTGTCGGCCCTGTTTACACCGCTCTGGCCAACGCTGACCTGAAGATCGCCGTCAACGGCTGCACCGTCAGCGCTCTGGAGCCCAACGCTGCCGTCTCTGTCCTGTACAAGGCCGAGATCGACGCTTCCGACAACATCATTGCCGCCACCAACGCCAAGGCTGCCCAGTACATCGCTGAGGTGTGCAGCGCTGCCCACGCCGTTGCCGCCGGTGCCGCTGATATGACCTGCGACGCTGCCAACGCCCGTGCAAGCGTGGTTGCCGCCTTTGAGCTGCTGAGCACCAAGCGTGCTGCCCGCCTGCCCAAGAAGCACGGCAACATGGCTCTGTAAGCGGTTCCGGAACGTAAACCGTACATCGAATCCATACATTGATTTTGTTCAGGAGGATCCTTCCATGAAGTACTACAATATTACCGTCAATGGCGTTGCTTACAGCGTTTCCGTTGAGGAGACCGCCGCAGGCGCAGCTCCCGTTGCAGCTCCCGCTGCTCCCGCCGCACCCAAGGCTCCGGCTGCTCCCGCTGCCGCTCCCAAGGCTGCTGCTCCCGCCGGTGCTGCCGGTGCCGTCACCGTCAAGGCTCCCATGCCCGGCAACATCCTGGATGTCAAGGTCGCAGCCGGTGCTTCCGTCAAGGCTGGTGACGTGCTGGTCATCCTCGAGGCCATGAAGATGGAGAACGAGATCGTTGCTCCTCAGGATGGCACTGTGGCCTCCGTCAACGTCAACAAGGGCGACACCGTCAACTCCGGTGACGTTCTGGTTTCCATGAACTGAGAACTGAGGAAGAGGTGACAACCATGGCCAAAAAGCCGATCAAGATTACGGAAGTCGTCCTGCGTGATGCTCACCAGTCTCTGCTGGCCACCCGTATGACGATGGATGAGATGCGTCCCATCCTGCCCGAAATGGATAAGATCCCTTACTTCTCTGTCGAGTGCTGGGGCGGCGCTACCTTTGATAGCTGCATCCGCTTCCTCGATGAGGACCCCTGGGAGCGTCTGCGCATCCTGCGCAAGGAGCTGCCCCACCAGAAGCTGCAGATGCTGTTCCGCGGCCAGAACATGCTGGGCTACCGCCCCTATGCAGATGATGCCGTGGAGTACTTTGTGCAGAAGTCCGTTGCAAACGGCATCGATGTCATCCGCATCTTCGACGCACTGAATGATCCCCGCAACCTGCAGACCGCCATCAAGTCTGCCAACAAGGAAGGCGCACATGTTCAGGGCTGCATCAGCTATACGCTGAGCCCCGTGCACAACAACGAGTATTTCGCCAAGTACGCCAAGACCCTGGAAGAGATGGGCGCGCACAGCATCTGCATCAAGGATATGGCCGGCCTGCTGACCCCCTATACCTGCTATGACCTGGTCAAGGAGCTGAAGAACACCCTGTCCATCCCGGTCGATATCCACAGCCACTACACTGCCGGTCTGGCTTCCATGTCCCTGCTGAAGGGCATTGAGGCAGGTGCCGACATTGTTGATACCGCCATGAGCCCCCTGAGCGGCGGCACCAGCCACATGGCCACCGAGAGCCTGGTCGCTGCCCTGCAGGGCACCGATTACGACACCGGTCTGGATCTGAAGCAGCTGAACGTTGTCCGCGCATACTTTGCAAAGCTGCGCGAGAAGTACATTGCCAACGGCCAGATCAGCCCGAAGAGCCTCGGCGTGGATGCAAACACCCTGCTGTATCAGGTGCCGGGCGGCATGTTCTCCAACATGCTCAAACAGCTGAAGGATGCAGGCAAGGAAGATAAGCTGGACGAAGTGCTGGCTGAGATCCCCCGCGTTCGTGAGGACGCAGGCTATCCTCCGCTGGTCACCCCCACCAGCCAGATCGTTGGCACGCAGGCTGTGTTCAACGTCATCCTGGGCGAGCGCTACAAGATGGTCACCAAGGAGTTCAAGGGGCTGGTCCACGGCGATTACGGCAAGACTCCCGCTCCCATCAGCCCCGAGTTCACCAAGAAGATCCTGGGCGACGAGCAGCCCATCACCTGCCGCTTTGCCGACACCCTGGCTCCCGAGATGGACAAGCTGAAGGCTGAGGCCGCCAAGTGGGCAACGCAGGAAGAGGATGTTCTGACCTACATGTTCCCGCAGGTCGCACCCAAGTTCTTCGAGAAGCGCAATGCCAAGAAGCAGGGCGTGGACGCTGACCACGCTGATTACACCAATCAGTCTCACCCTGTCTAAATCATAATACCAGAAGGGGCTGCTGCACCGTTTGATGCAGCAGCCCCTTCTTTTTGTTTTTATTTGTGCTCCCGCAGGTCTCAGTTGTTCTTGCTATTCTCAGCCTTCATGGCGTTGTAGCCGATCAGCACGGTCCAGACGTAGGCGCAGGTCTTGGGGATCATCAGCATACCAATCATGGGGTTTACGTCTGCCCACAGGACAACGGGGATATAGAAGCCGAAGCTCAGCACGATGGTCAGCCACATCCAGCGGAAAGCCTTGTCGTTGTTCTGCTTGGCGCTGCGGTAGAACAGCACGATGATCAGCAGACCTAGCAGGGCAAAGGGCACATTGCGCAGGATGCCCCATGCCAGCGGGGTGTGGTTGGTGAGCCACTGGTTCTGCGGCATCATGCACAGCACGATACGCACAGCGGAAAGGGCATACACGGCAATGGTCAGATCCTTCTGGCCCTCGATCTGGTAGCGCTTGCGCCAGACGTAGTACAGCAGCACATAGAACACGGTCATGGTCACAGAGGTGATCCACTTGCCCAGACCCAGCGGCACAGCGTAGTTTTCCAGACCGGTGGTGCACAGCGCCAGTGCGCGGGGCACCAGATGGAAGGAGTCACCCGCGCCCAGCACAACGGCCATCAGGCCGAACAGGCGGAACTGGGTGTTGTCTTTGCTGCCGCGGATCATGCGGATGCCCACCGTCAGCACGGTGACCAGATAGAAGATGTCGAAAACGGTCTCAATGATTGCTCTCATAAAAATGTTGCTCCTTTATGGTTGGTTTGCTGCTCTATCGCGATCCGGTCAGCGATTGCCGGCCGGACTGCATCGTTGTGATGTGCAGGCTGCCGTGGGTGGAATGCCGGGGGACGATGTCCCACATCACTCAATATGAACGTTGTTCACTTTTGGCCGTAAAAAACTCCCACAAGACTGTGGGATGTTTTTTATACTTCATAAATGGTCCTGCGGATGATCTCCAATACCGCTGTGGGGTCAAAATTCTGCTGCACCACCGCAGACAGCATCAGGGAGAACAGGATGCCCGCAAATTTCTGGCGGCTGAACTCCTCAGTAAATGCGTCTGGCCGGATCTTTTTGTCCCTGGTCAGCACCATGGTCAGCGCATCCAGGATGTGCTGCCATGTCTGCCGCATCTGCTGCTTGCCATCGGCGGTATCCTGCCGCACAAAGCCAAGCGCGTGGTGGGTGAAGAAGCCGGGATACTGCTGGCAGCCGTATTCCATCTGCCGGTACATCCAGCGGATGCAGGACAGGGTATCCTCAAACACCGCCGGGTCGTCCGGGTGGTGGAAGATGTCGTTCCAGATGCTTTCCACGGCCGCGCTTACCAGCTCGGTCTTGGAGCCGAAGTAGTTGTAGATGCAGCCCACGGAGACCCCGCAGGCGGCCGCGACCGCACGGATGTTGACCGCCGCCCAGCCGTTCTGCTGAATCAGCTCCCGGCTCGTTTTCAGGATGTCCGCCTTGGACGTTGCCATTGGATTCGTATGACCACCCCCTCAACATGAACGCTGTTCACGATGCACAGTATAGCGCCGTTCCTGCCCCTTGTCAAGGGGGCAAAATAGATTTTTTTCGCCGCATTGCTTGCAAAAAAAAGGGGCGGCAGAGTAAAATATATAGTATATGTATCGTAACATGGGTCTGTGTGCCCCAAAGCGGATACATATACGAAGAATGTCCGCAGAAAACCCTTTGGAATACGAGGAAAAAAGCATGATTTTGAGCATGACCGGTTTTGGCCGGGGAACTGCTGTGCGCAATGGCCGTGAGATCACGGTGGAGCTGCGCAGCGTCAATTCCCGGTACTTTGAGTATTCTTCCCGGATGCCCCGCACCTGCAGCTATCTGGACAGCCGCCTGAAAAAGCAGCTGAACGAGCGGGTGACCCGCGGCAAGGTAGAACTGAGCCTGACGGTGCAGACCGTGGATGCCGCCGATACCGTGGTGGCTGTGAACCAGGAGCTGGCCAAGAGCTACCAGCAGGCCCTGCGGGACCTGTCTGAGACGCTGGAGGTCAAGAACGATGTGACCGCCGGGATGATCGCCCGCTTTCCCGATGTGCTGACCACCCGCCACGCCGATGTGGATGAAGAGCAGCTGTGGGAGGATGTTTCCGCTGTCACCGCCCAGGCACTGGATCGTTTTTGTGGAGATGCGCGCCGCTGAGGGTGCCAAGATGAAGGCTGACGTGGAGAACCGCCTGCGCTTTCTGGAAGAATGCGTGGGCCGGGTGGAGACTCTGAGCGCCGGTCGGGTGGAGAACTACACCAACCGCCTGTACGAAAAGCTCAAGGTCATTCTGGAGGACCGGAACATCGACGATGCCCGCGTCCTGACCGAGGCCGCCATCTTCGGTGACAAGACCGCAGTGGACGAGGAGACCGTCCGCCTGCGCAGCCACATTGCCCAGTACCGCTCCATTCTGGAGCTGGATGAGCCGGTGGGCCGCAAGCTGGATTTCCTGACGCAGGAACTCAACCGCGAAACGAACACCATCGGTTCCAAGTGTCAGGATCTGGACATCACCCGCATCGTGGTGGATATGAAGGCGGAGATCGAGAAGATCCGTGAGCAGATCCAGAATCTGGAGTAAACCCTGAGATTCAGATGGTTCGGAGGAAAAGATGAAACTGATCAACATCGGCTTTGGCAATATGGTCAGCGCGGGCCGGGTCGTGGCAGTGGTCAGCCCGGATTCTGCGCCCGGTCAAACGCCTTGTCAAGGAAGCGCGGGAGCGGGGATGCTCATTGATGCGTCCTATGGCCGCAGCACCCGCGCCGTCCTCATCATGGACTCCGACCACGTTGTCCTTTCAGCCCTTCAGCCCGAAACGGTGGCCAGCCGTGCCGCCGGTCAGGCCGAGGGCAAAACAGTGACAGAAGAGGAGCAGTAAGACCATGGAAAATGAAAAATATCTGTTTGTCGTCTCCGGTGCCGCCGGCACGGGAAAGGACAGTGTGGTGAGCGCTTTGCGCAAGGCCCACCCCGAGATCGAAAAAACGGTTTCTGCCACCACCCGTTCTCCCCGCCCCGGGGAGCAGGAAGGGGTAGACTACTACTACCGCACCAAGGAGCAGTTCCAGCAGCTCATCGATCAGGATGAGGTCGTGGAGCACAACTTCTTCAACGGCAACTACTACGGCACCCTGAAGGAAGAGGTCAACAAGCGGCTGAACGCGGGCAAGCTGGTGGTCATGGTCATCGATGTGCATGGCGCGGCCAATATCCGCCGCATGTATCCCGGTGCCACCACCATCTTCCTGCTGCCCCCTCCCCTCAGGAGCTGGAGCGCCGCCTGCGCGGCCGCGGCACCGAGACCGAGGAGAGTATCCGGGAGCGCCTGGAGATCGCCCGCAATGAGCTGGCCCAGCAGGATAAATTCACCCTCAAGCTGGTCAACGACGAGGTGGATGCCTGCGCCGCCAGGCTCTATGATGTCATCTGCCAGCGTGCGGGCCTGACCCGCTAAATCGCTTTGAAGGAGCTGCCTGAATGCCCAAAACGGTAGGCGTTGCAGTGAGCAACGCGACCTTTCATTTCGACAAACTCTATACCTATGCCGTCATGCCCGACCAGCAGGATACCGTCCGGCTGGGCAGCATGGTGCTAGTGCCCTTCGGGCGGGGGAGCCGTGCCCGGATGGGCGTGGTTCTGGCCTGCGATGCCGAACCGGAGAGCGCAAAGCTCAAGTTCCTGTTCGATGTGGCCCCGGCCTCTGCCTGCCTCACCCCGGAGCTGCTGCGGCTGGTGCACTTTTTGAAGGAGCGCACCTTCTGCACCTACTACGAAGCCGTCAAGGCGGTCATCCCCTACGGCGCGCAGTATAAGCCCACCGTGGCGGAGGACGGCGTGACCCCGGTGCTTCAAAAGCAGCTCGTCCGCCACACGGAAAATGCCTACAAGCTGGTGGGCACGCTGCCCCCAAAGCCCAGACCGACCGCCAAGCAGCTGGCCGCAGTGGCCCTGCTGGCCGGAGGTGAACGCACCCTGTCTGCATTGGAGGAAAAGGGCATCAGCCGCGCCGTGCTGGACAATCTCTGTACCAAAGGCGTGCTGGAATGCACCAAGGTGAATAAATCCATCGACCTGTATGCCTCCATTCCGTTGCAAAACGAGCCGATCACCCTCACGCAGGAGCAGCAGGCCGCCTATGACGCGCTGCTGCCCGGGCTGGAGGATGCAGCCCCGCACTCGGCCTTGCTCTACGGCGTGACCGGCAGCGGCAAAACGCTGGTGTTCCTGAAGCTCATTGAGCACTGTCTGCAGATGGGCCGCCGGGCGCTGGTGCTGGTGCCTGAGATCAGCCTGACCCCTCAGATGATCCTGCGGCTGAAAAGCCAATTTGGCAAGCGGGTGGCCGTGCAGCATTCCGCTCTCAACCACACCGAGCGCCTGCTCCAATGGCAGATGATCCAGGACGGCGGCGCGGATATCGTGGTGGGCACCCGCAGCGCGATCTTCTCACCGCTGGAAAACATCGGACTGATCATCGTGGACGAGGAGCAGGAACATACCTACCGTTCCGAGTCGGCGCCCCGCTACTCCGCCCACGAGGTGGCCCGGCAGCGCGCGGCGGAGAACGGGGCCCTGCTCCTGCTGGCCAGCGCCACCCCCAGCACCGAGAGCTATTATGCCGCCCAGCATGGCCGCACCCAGCTGGTGCGCCTGACCAAACGCTATGGCGGCAACCCGCTGCCCAAAGTCCAGATCGTGGATATGCGGGCCGAGCTTGCCTCCGGCAACCCCCGGGAGATCAGCCTTGCCATGGAGGATGCAATCCGGCACAACCTTGAGGCAGGCAAGCAGACCATTCTGCTGCTCAACCGCCGGGGTTACCAGACCGTGGCCCAGTGCGAGGACTGCCGCGAGGTGCTCAAGTGCCAGAAGTGCAGCGTGCCCATGGTCTACCACAAATCGGCCCACAAGCTGCTCTGCCATTACTGCGGCAGCCAGCTGGACCCGCCCCCCTTAGATGCCCCGCCTGCGGCGGCAAACTGCAGTACCGGGGCTTTGGCACCCAGAAGGCCGAGGAGGAGCTGGCAAAGCTCTTTCCGGAGGCCCGCATCCTGCGGATGGATCAGGATACCACCGCCGCCAAGGATGCCCACGAAAAGCTGCTGGCAAAGTTTGCCCGGCATGAATATGACATTATGGTGGGCACCCAGATGGTGGCCAAGGGGCTGGATTTCGAGGATGTGACGCTGGTGGGTGTGCTGGGCATCGATTCGCTCCTGTTCGCCCAGGGCTTCCGGGCTTATGAGACCGTGTTCAGCCTCGTCACGCAGGTGGTGGGCCGGAGCGGCCGGGCAAAAAGACCCCGGCTTTGCCATCATCCAGACCACCGACCCGGACAACCCGGTGCTCAACCTTGCCGCCGCGCAGGACTACGACGCCTTCTTCGAGCAGGAGATCGCCTACCGCAAGCTGGGACTTTACCCGCCCTTCTGCGGCCTCTGCGTCATCGGCTTTTCCGGGCCGAAGGAAATCGAGGTGGCCCGGGCCGCCGCCCGCTTTGCGGCCCTGCTGGGCCGGCAGGCGGCCAAACAGCCCGACCTGCCTTTGCGGGTGCTGGGCCCCACCCCCGGCAGCATTGAAAAAGATCAACGATTCCTACCGCTATAAACTCACCGTCAAGTGCCGCAACGACCGCCGTTTCCGGGACCTTATCCGGGAAACGCTGACCCTCTACGAGCAGGAAAAACTGCCCGGCAAGGCCACCGTTGTGGTCGATCTGCACTCGGACGGGGATATCTGATACAACACAACAAATTTTGGAGGTACCACTATGGCTATCCGCAATATCGTAAAAGAGGGCGACCCCATCCTGAACAAGGTCTGCCGCCCCGTGACCAACTTTGACGACCGCCTTGCCACCCTGCTGGATGACATGCGGGAGACGATGATCGCCGCCGACGGCGTGGGTCTGGCCGGCCCGCTCAGGTGGGCATGCTGCGCCGCGTGTTCGTGGTGTGGGACACCACCGATGCCCCCCTGAGGAGATCCCTCGAGGATTATGAGTACAAGTTCATCGACTTTGTGAACCCCGAGATCCTCGCGGTGTCTGAGGATGAGGAGACCGCCTATGAGGGCTGCCTGTCCTTCCCGGGGCACAACGGTGCGGTGACCCGTCCCGCCGCCGTCAAGGTGCGTGCGCAGGACCGCCACGGCAACTGGTTTGAACTGGAAGCCGAGGACCTGCTGGCCCGCTGCATCCAGCATGAGAACGACCATCTGGACGGCATTACCATCATGCAGTCCAGCGAATATTTCTACGAGGACACCGAGGAGGGCAAAAAAGGCTGCCCGTGAAGCGAAAGGAAACAACTGATGCGCATTCTGTTTATGGGGACCCCGGATATCGCCGCGGAGTGCCTGAAGGCCTTGTATGCCGCCGGTCACGAGATCGCGGCGTGTACACCCGGCGGGATAAGCCGGTGGGCCGCAAGCAGGTGCTCACCGCGCCCCCGGTCAAGGAAGTTGCTCTGGAGCATGGGACCCCGTGTTCCAGCCCCGCACCCTGCGGGACGGCAGCGAGGATGCCAACATCCGGGCGCTGGCCCCTGACCTGATCGTGGTGGTGGCTTACGGCTGCATCCTGCCCAAGTCGGTGCTGGAAGCTCCGAAGTACGGCTGCATCAACCTGCATGTCTCCCTGCTGCCGAAGTACCGCGGCAGTGCTCCAGTGCAGTGGGCCGTGCTGAACGGCGATGCCGAGACCGGCGTTTCCATCATGCAGATGGACGAAGGTCTGGATACCGGCGATGTGCTCTGCTGCGAGAAGATCGCCATTGACCCGGAGGAGACCAGCGGCGAGCTGTTCGACCGGGTGACGGCCGTGGGTGCCCGCGTCCTCTGTGAGACAGTGCCCGCCATGGAAGCTGGCACCCTCAAGCCCCAGCCCCAGCAGCATGAGAATGCCACCCTGGCCCCCATGCTGGACAAGGAGCTGGCGGAGTTCAGGCTGACCGATACTGCCGCGCACATCCACAACTGGGTGCGCGGCATGAACCCCTGGCCCATGGCCTGGTTCGTGACCGCAGGCGGCAAAAAGGTCAAGGTGACCGAGTGCCGCGTGGCTGCCTCCAACGGTGAGGCTCCCGGCACGGTGCTTTCCACAAAGCCCCTGACGGTGGCCTGTGCCGATGGCGCGGTCCAGCTGCTTCATGTGGTGCCTGAGGGCAAAAAGCCGATGGATGGCACCTCCTTTGCGGCCGGTCTGCGTCTCAAAGCGGGGGATACCCTCTGATGGCGGCCAATCCACGGGCAGCGGCAGTGGCTGCACTGGTCCGGCAGGAGCAGGACGGCTTCTCAAACCTTGTGCTGGATGCCGAACTCCGCCGCCAGAAACTGGAGGGCCGGGATAAGGCCTTTGCCGGTGCCATCTTCTACACCGTGCTGGAACATCAGGGCACGCTGGATTTCATTCTGGAACAGTTCCTGCCCAAGGGCCTTGCCAAGCTGGATGCGCCGGTGCGCGAGATTTTGCGCGCCGCGCTGGCGCAGGCCCGCTATATGCAGGTGCCGGTATCCGCAGCGGTGAACGAAGCGGTCAAGCTGACCCGCACCTTCAAAAAGGCGAGTGCATCCGGGCTGGTCAATGCCGTCCTGCGCAAGGCCTGCAATTATGATCTGGAAACTGCCCGCTTCCGGAACGAGACCCAGCGCCTTATGGTGCTGGGCTCTGCGGGGCAGGATGTGGCAGAGTTCCTGCGCACCCATTACCCCGAGGAAGCGCTGGGCATCCTGACCCACACCGCCGACGGCGGCTGCACCAGCCTGCGGGCCAACTGCCTGAAAATGGATGCCGCGGCCCTCTGCGAAAAGCTGCTGGAAAGCGGCGTGAAGAGCGCGCAGCCCGGCCTTGTGCCCGGCAGCGTGCTGGCAAAGTTTGAGGGCAGCCCGGCGGAGCACCCGCTCTTCAAGGAGGGCTGTTTCCATGTGGAGGGGGCAGGCCAGCCAGCTGGCGGCTCTCTGTGTGGAGGCAAAGCCCGGTGAGACCGTGCTGGACCTGTGCGCCGCGCCCGGCGGCAAGACCCTGCTGCTGGCCGAGGAAATGCAGGGGCAGGGCGCACTGTACAGCTGCGATGTGGCAGAGCACCGGGTCGGGCTCATCCGGAGCGCTGTGGAACGGATGGGTTTTGCCCATGTCACCGCCCTCTGCAATGATGCCACCCGCCCCAACCCAAAGCTGCCCGCCGCAGACCGCATTCTGGTGGATGCCCCTGCAGCGGCCTGGGCATTCTGGCAAAAAAGCCGGATATCCGCTATAAGACGCTGGAAAAAGCACGCCACGATGAATTATTGGCCACCCAGTCGTCCATTCTGGACACAGCAGCCGCTCTGCTGAAAGCGGGCGGGCGGCTGGTTTACTCCACCTGTACCATCGACCCCGCTGAGAACGAGGAGCAGGTGGCGGCGTTCCTGCCCGCCACCCGGAGTTCCGGGTAATCCGGCCCGCTGTGGCGTTCCCTGACGGAATGACAGTGGGGGAACACGGGGCGCTCTCGGTGCCCACCCGCACCGGGATGGACGGCTTTTTCCTCTGCGCCATGCAGAAAACGCAATGAACCCGCCGTCCGGTTCGTATTGATTCATAGGAGAATACCATGGAACAAAAACGCTGTATCTCTTCCCTGACGCTGGCCGAGCTGACCGCTGAGCTGAAAGCGATGGGCCAGCCGGGCTTCCGGGCAAAGCAGATCTTCCACTGGGTCCACCAGAAGCTGGTGACCGAATTTTCGGCCATGACCGACCAGCCCAAGACCCTGCTGGCAAAGCTGGAAGAGCACTTCTACATTGCCGCGCCCAAGATCGAGCGCAGGCAGGAAGCAAAGGACGGCACGGTAAAATATCTGCTGCGCATGGCAGATGGCAACTGCATCGAGACCGTTGTCATGCGCTACCACTACGGCAACACGGTCTGCGTCTCCACGCAGGTGGGCTGCCGGATGGGCTGCCGCTTCTGCGCCTCCACCCAGGCGGGCCGCGTGCGCAACCTGGAAGCCGGTGAGATCTGCTCTGAGATCTATACCGCCCAGAAGGACATCGGGGAGCGCATCTCCCACATCGTCCTCATGGGCATCGGGGAACCGCTGGATAATTTTGACGAGGTCATGCGCTTCCTTGAGAACATCTCCCCCCGGAGGGCGTGAACATCGGAATGCGCAACATCAGCCTTTCTACCTGCGGTCTGGTGCCCAAGATCGACCAGCTGGCCGAGAAAAAGCTGCAGCTGACCCTCTCGGTGTCGCTGCACGCACCCAACAATGAAATTCGCAGCGGCATGATGCCGGTGAACGATGCCTACCCCGTGGAAGTGCTGATGCAGGCCGTGCGCCGCTATCAGGATACCACCGGCCGCCGCGTGAGCTTTGAATATTCCATGGTGCGCGGTGTCAATGATTCCGATGCCTGCGCCAGACAGCTGGCAAACCTGATCCGGGGCATGGGCGCCCACGTCAACCTGATCCCCATCAACCCGGTGGATGGCAGCCCGTACTCGGCCACCGACGCGGCCAACGTCCGCCGCTTCCAACAGAAGCTGGAGAGCCTGGGGGTCAACGCCACGGTACGCCGCCGTCTTGGCAGCGAGATCAGCGCCGCCTGCGGCCAGCTGCGCCGGGACGAAATGAATGGTAAGGCGTAAATCGCAAGAGGAGAAGCCTATGAAACTAGCAGGAAAAACGGATGTGGGCCGCGTCCGGCAGGAAAATCAGGATGATTACCGTGCCGGGGAGCTGCCCGGCGGTGCTGTCTGGGCACTGGTGTGTGATGGCATGGGCGGTGCCAAAGGCGGTCGCGAGGCCTCACAGGGGGCCTGCAATGTCATCGAACAGGTGTTTCAGGAGCAGTACGCCCAGTGCGGAGCAGGGCAGGAGGGAGCTTTTTTGAAAAAGGCCCTCATCAGTGCCAACCGCTATGTGTTCAACAAAGCTGCCCACGAGGAATCGCTGGCCGGTATGGGCACCACGGCGGTCTGCGCACTGGTGCGGGGTGGGGAAGCCACCCTCTGCCACGCGGGCGATTCCCGCGCCTACCTCTGCCGGGGCGGTAAACTGACCCAGCTCACCCACGACCACTCCTATGTGCAGGAGCTGGTGGACTGCGGCACCATCACGGAGGAGGAGGCCGAGCATCATCCCCAGAAGAACATCATCACCAGGGCGCTGGGCGTGGATTATCGGCTGGAGCCGGAGGTCACCTCGGTGCAGCTGCAGGCAAAGGATCTGCTGCTGCTCTGCTCGGACGGCCTGACCAACATGGTGCCGGTGGAGCAGATGGAGCAGCTGCTGGCGCAGGGCCCGTTCTACGACCTGCCCGACCGGCTGGTGGATGCCGCCAACGAGAACGGCGGCTCCGACAACATCACCGCCCTGCTGCTGGCTGTGGAACCTACGGAGGTGCACCATGGATAACCTGATCGGCAAAACGCTGGACGGCCTGTACACGGTGCGGGAGCTCATCGGCACCGGCGGCATGGCCAATGTCTACAAGGCCGTTGTGGGGCCGGGGGCCCGGTGCCGGAGGGCACGGTCGTGGCCGTTAAGGTGCTGCGGCAGGAGCTCATGCACGACCCCGACCTTGTGCGCCGTTTCAAGAACGAGTCCAAGGCCATCTCGCTGCTCAACCACCCCAACATCGTCAAGGTGTATGATGTCTCGGTGAGCGACCATCTGCAGTATATCGTGATGGAATATGTGGACGGTATGACCCTGCGCGAGTATCTGAACGAGCGGGGCGGCAAGCTGACCAGCCGGGAGACCGTCCACTTTATCTCTCAGATCCTGAAAGCACTGGACCATGCCCACCGCAACGGCGTGGTGCACCGGGACATCAAGCCCCAGAACATCATGCTGCTGGACAACGGCCAGCTGCGGATGATGGATTTTGGCATTGCCCGCATCTCCCGGGCCGAGAACCAGCTCTCGGGCGGCAAGGCCATGGGCAGCGTCCACTATATCAGCCCAGAGCAGGCCAAGGGCGATGAGACCGACTTCACCAGTGACCTTTATTCGGTGGGCGTGATGATGTACGAGATGCTCTCGGGGCATCTGCCCTTCGATGCCGATGACGTGGTGGAGGTGGCCATCAAGCGATCTCGGATCAGCCCAGGAACCTGCGGGAACTGGCTCCCTGGGTGCCGGTGGGGCTGGTGGAGATCACCGAGCGCGCCATGGCAAAGCGGCCCGAAAACCGCTACAAGAGCGCCGCTGAGATGCTGGAAGCCCTCAACGCCTTTGTAGAGAACCCGGCCATCGTGTTCAACTACACCTATCTCCCCGATGAAATTCCTGAAAAGGTGGTGGAACCCCCCTATGCCCAGAAAAAAGAATCCCGTCCGGAGCGCGGCAGTGCCCCGGCAAAAAGGCAGAAAAAAGAAAAAAGCGCACCGTGTTCCTGCTTACGCGCTGTTTGGCATCACCGTGGCCTTTGCACTGGCCTGCGCGGCCCTGTGCTGGATGATCCTGAATGATTCCAGCTCCCTGATGGGGAAAAGGCCGATGTGGTGCTGGCAGATTACAGCGGCATGACCCAGGATGAGGTCAACGCTTCCCAGCAGGTGGCATCCGGCCGATCGTCATCAACTGGGAGCAGGCCTACAGCAACGATTACGCTGCCGGTTACGTCTACCGGCAGTCCCCGGTGGCGGGCCGCACCGTCCGTGAGGGCCAGAGCGTGACCCTGACCGTCAGCCTGGGCATCCAGTATGTCACCGTGCCGGATGTCTCCAATTATGTGCAGGCAGATGGTGAGCAGCAGCTCAAGGATCTGGGGGTCTCTGTCCTGATCACCCAGGCGGTGGAACCCAGCGTGGCCGCAGGCTCCATCATCCGCACCGAACCTGCTGCGGGCAGTCAGGTGGCCGCAGGTTCCACGGTGGTGGTCTATGTCAGCCGCCCGCAGGTCAACACCACGGCCAAGGTGCCTGCCCTGACCGGTCTCAAGAGCGTGAACGATGCCCGCTCCGTGCTGGTGCAGAACAAGCTGGGCCTTGGCAGCACCACCGAGCAGTACAGCGACCAGCCCGCCGGTACCATCATCGGCCAGAGCCCGGCGGCAGGATCTACCGTCAAGGTGAACAGCCGTGTCAGCATTACCGTGAGCGCAGGCCCCGAGCCGGTGCCTGAGACCCCGGCTGAACAGCCGGGCAGCTCCTCCAGCGATTGGTGGAGCGGCCTGATCGGGGGCAGCTCTTCCAGCAGCGGCGATTCTTCCAGCAGTGAGGGCACCGGCCTGGGCGACTGGTGGAGCGCGCTGCTGTCCTGAGGGAGGAACGGATGAAGGGATATATCGTAAAAGGAATTGGCGGCTTTTACTACGTCAAGACCGAAGAAGGTGTGATCGAGTGCAAGCCCCGGGGCATCTTCCGCAAACAGAAGATCACCCCCGTGGCGGGCGATGAGGTGACGCTGGAGACCGAGAACGGCGCGTCAGTCATTGCCGAGATCGCACCCCGCAAAAACGTGTTTGTCCGGCCGCCTGTGGCCAATCTGGATGTGTTGTTCCTTGTGGCCAGCACCACCCAGCCTACCCCCAGCACGCTGGTGCTGGACAAGCTCTCGGCCATCGCCGTGGACAAGGGGGTGCAGCCCGTCATCGTCTGCACCAAGGCTGACCTTGGTGAGGTGGAGTTCCTGCGCAGCGCCTATGAAAGATCCACTCTGCCCTTCATTGCCATCCGCTACGACAGCGGGGAAGGGCTGGACGAGGTCAGGCAGTGGATCAGCGGGCGGCTCTGCGCCTTCTGCGGCAACTCCGGTGTTGGCAAATCGACCCTGCTGAACACCCTGCTGCCTCAGGCCGAGCGGGAGACCAGTGCCATCAGCCAGAAGCTGGGGCGCGGCCGCCACACCACCCGCGAGGTGACCATCTTTGAGGCCTTTGGCGGCGCATTGCGGATACGCCGGGCTTTGCCAGTCTGGAAGCGAACCGCGCCGGGTTCATCCCCAAGGAAAATCTGGAGCATGCGTTCCCGGAGTTCGGGCCTTATCTGGGCCAGTGCCAGTTCACTGGCTGCTCCCACCGCACGGAAAAGGGCTGTGCCATCCGTGCCGCTCTGGCCGAGGGAAAGCTCTCCCGGACCCGGTACGACAGCTACTGTGCCATGTATGAGGAAGTCAAGGATGTGAAGGATTGGCAGAGGAGGGATTGTGATGCGCTGCGTGATCCTCTCGGCCTGCCCGGTCTCGCCGGAGCTGAAGCGTCTGCTCCGCCCCGATGACTTCATCATCGCCTGTGATGCAGGCTACCGCAACTGCGCGCCGCTGGGCTGCAAGCCCAATATCATCCTGGGAGATTTCGATACCGCTCCTGTCCGGTGCAGCAGAACGACGATATCATCGTCCTGCCTCACGTCAAGGACGACACCGACACCGAATATGCCGCTAAGCTTGCCAGTGAGAAGGGCTTTACCGAGGTGCTTCTTCTGTGGGCGCTGGGCGGCAGGCGGATCGAGCATACCCTCTCGAATCTTGCCACCGGCCTTGGGCTGGAAGAACGGGGCGTGCGGGCAACGCTTCAGGATGAGCGCAGCCGCGTCACCTTTGTCCGCTCCGGCGAGACCCGCGCCTACCCGAAGGAGGAGTTCTTCTACTTCTCCACTTTCCCCATGGAGGGCAGGGCGGAGGGCGTGTGCGAGCACGGTTCCTACTATGAGCTCACCGACGATGTGCTGGTGGCCGGTTACCCGCTGGGGGTCAGCAATGAGTATGCCGAAGGCTCAGACTGCATCACCATCTCCACTCGCAAGGGGGCGCTGGTGGTCGTGGAAACGGTGCCGGATACACCGATCCTGACCGGGAACAAGGCCTGAGCCGCACACTTTGCCGTCCTGCCGCTTATATTGTGGTATCACACCACGAAAGGCGGGAGAGCGATGCAGGTGGTCGTTATCAAAAGCCCGAAGTGTCTGCGCGGCGTTCTGCGCAGGCTGTTCGGCATCAAAAAGGGATAAGAAAAATACCGGGGCAGGCGGCTGCTCCGGTATTTTTTGTGGCACATCATTCTTTTGTGGTATAGGTCAGATCCAGCACCGGGCCAAAGGGGTCAAAGATGAGATTCTGGATGCCGGGTGCGATCAGCAGGCGCTTCTGCTGGGCAAACAGAGGGACCGCCACGGCATCGCTGAGCAGCTGGCGCTCACAATCGCCCAGCAGGCGGCAGCGGGAGCTTCCGGTGGCCTGGGTGCTGGCCTGCAGCTGGGTGGCATACAGGGAATCTGCATAGCCGGTCAGGCCGCCGCCCGCTGCGGTGAACTGGTTCAGCATGTTGTACACACTGCCGCCCTCGGCGCTGATGGGGGCCAAGGCGATGGTGTAGTCCCCCTCGGCCAGCCGTTTCGCAAAGGTCTCCTCGTCCACTTCCTCTACGGAGAAGAAGAGGGAAAACTCCTTTGCCACACGCCATTGATCTCCTCAGCGGCGCTGGTCACGCCGGAACCGGCGGGCACCATCAGGCTGACCTTGTTGAAGTCGGAGGTGGTCAGCGTCTGCCGCACCGTGAGGTAGAGCGCTCGGGCATCCACCGCGGCGGGAGTCACATCCCCGGCGGTATCCCGGTAGTTCATGCCGTCCACAGTCAGGCCGTCCGGTACCAGACCGTTAGCGGCGGCATAGAGCCCGCCGTCCGGCACCTCGGCTGCACCCCGCGCGGCGGAGGCCAGCGCCTGCCGCAGCTCGGTGGAAGCAAACACGCTGCTGCAGTTGAACAGCAGGCTCCATGTGGTATCGGAGTAGGAGAGGGAAGTCAGGGTGGTGGGCGCGGCGGTGTCGTCCGGGGCGGCAGAGCACTTCTCGTTGGCGATCAGCTCTGTGGCGGACTGCCCGGCGCTGTTGGTGTTCTGCACCAGCCGCAGGCTGTCGATGAGGCTGTCCGAGGGGGCACGCCGCAGGAACAGACCGCTGGCTGTCCAGTTGTAGAGATAGAAGCTGCCGCTGGAAAGGGTGGTCTTGGCGGTCAGGCCGTAGGTGCCGCGGGTGCTCTCAAAAAATGCTTCATCGCAGGGCATGGCACCGGGCAGGGTGAGCTTCTCGAGGAAGTTATCGTCAGCACTGCTCAGGTGGAACACCAGCGTCAGCGGCCCGGAGGCCGTGACTCCCAGCGCGCTCTCGGGCATCTGCCCGGCCAGCACGGCGGCGCTGTTTTCAAGGGCCGCAAACTCCACCGCGTAGGGGGGGAGTTGGTCTCCGCCCGGAACAAGCGCCGGAAAGCGAACACAAAATCTTCGGCGGTGATGGCGTAGTCAGTGGCGTTGCCCTTGGCGGCGGTGTAAGTCAGGCCGTCCTTGAGGTAGAAGGTGTAGGTGAGGCCATCGGAGGACTTCTCCCACCGTTCGCAGAGGGCAGGCTCATATTTGCCGCTGGGATCTTTGCGGACAAGGCCGCTGTACAGGTTCTCGCAGGCGATGACATCCGCAGAAGCCGAGGCCACCTGCGGGTCAAGGTTGGCCGGGATGCTGTCTACGAACCAGGTGAAGCTGTTGGAGCCCGAACCACAGCCGGTCAGGGCAAAAACAAACGCAATGGTCAGCACCACTGCGGAAAAGCGGATCAGGGAATGTTTCAAGAAAATGCGCTCCTTGTAAAATGATACGATTAAAGTATAGCGGAAACGGTCGGAAAAAGACAATCGACATTTTGTGAATTCAGATAGGATTTCGGTGCATCCGGGGCCAGAACAAGGTTTGGCGTTGCCAATTGGCTGGAAAAGGTGTAAAATGGAGCAGTGAATCAATTTCAGCCTGAATTTTCATAGAGGAGGTTCTTTCTTTATGCAGAAAGATCAGCAGAAGCTTGCAGAACTCATCCGGGGCAAAAAGGTGGCGTTCATCGGTGCCGGTGTCAGCCACAAGACCCTTATCAAGGAGTTTGTGGAGCTGGGGGCCCATGTGACCCTGTGCGACCAGAAAAAGAGCGTGGAGGAGTTTGGCGATTATGCCGCTACCATCCGGGAACTGGGCATTGACCTGAGCCTGGGCGAACACTATCTGGACGGTTTCAAGGGCCAGGATATCATCATGCGCACCCCCGGCTTTGTGGGCTACTTTGAAAAGCCCCTGCAGGATGCCATGGCGGCGGGCACCATGGTCACCAGCGAGGTCGAGCTTTTCTTCGATTTCTGCCCCTGCGAGATCGTGGCCGTGACCGGCTCTGACGGCAAGACCACCACCACCACCCTCATCTCCAAGTTCTACGAGGCCGCAGGCCGCAAGGTGCATCTGGGCGGCAACATCGGCGCGGCCCTGCTGCCCATGCTGCCTGAGGTCCGGCCGGAGGATGTGGCTGTGGTGGAGCTGTCCAGCTTCCAGCTCATCAGCATGCACCAGAGCCCGAAGATCGCGGTGGTGACCAACGTCACCCCCAACCACCTCGATCACCATAAGGATATGCAGGAGTACATCGACGCAAAACGCAACATCCTGCTCTACCAGAACCCGCCCTGCCGTGCCGTGCTGGGCTACGAGAACGAGATCAGCCGCTCCATGCAGAAGGACTGCAAGGGCAGGCAGGTCTGGTTCACCCGTCTGCACGATACCGACAACGGTGCATTCCTGCGCAAAGAGGACAATATGCTCTGCATGGCCGAGGACGGTGTGGTAACGCCCTTCCTGGCCCAGAAGGACATCAAGCTGCGGGGCCTGCACAATATCGAGAATCTGCTGGCCGCTGCCGCAGCCGTCTGGGGCGAGGTGCCTGTGGAGGCCATCCGGCAGGTGGGCAGCAGCGTTACCGGCGTGGAGCACCGCATCGAGCCGGTGCGGGTGCTGGATGGCGTGCTCTACTACAACGATTCCATCGGCACCAGCCCCACCCGCACCATTGCGGGCCTGCGCAGCTTTGACCAGAAGGTCATCCTCATTGCAGGCGGCTACGATAAGCACATCCCCTATGAGCCGCTGGCCCCGAGATCGTGGCCCACGTCAAGGATCTGGTGCTGATGGGTGCCACCGGCCCCCGCATTGAAAAAGGCCCTGCGAGAGGACCCCGGTTTCAACGAGGCCGCACTGCCCATCCAGCACGCGGACAATATGCAGCACGCTGTGGAACTGGCCCGTGCCGCCGCAAAGCCCGGCGATATCATCATCCTGTCTCCCGCCAGCGCATCCTTCGACCTCTACCCCAACTTTGAGGTGCGCGGCCGCGAGTTCAAGAGCATCGTCAACGCACTGAAATGATCACGCAGGTCAGAACGCCCCGCCAGAGGCAGCGGTTCCGCAGCGCCTGCCGCGGAAAGCTCTGCCTTGGGGTCACGATGCCGCAGGCGCTGGCGCTTTTCGGCAAAAGCCAGCCGGGCCGGTTCTTCGCCGGGCCAACGCTGGCGCTGGATGTGGGCGGCAGCACCGCCTGGCTGGCGGGCCACGCCAACCCGGACGAACTGGCCAGCTTCCTGCATTTCTGCGGCTGTAAGGCGGTCATCCTGGACGAAGCCGAGTGCCCGCCGCCCACCGGCTGGGCCCGTGCAAAGTCCCATTTTGTCTTTGGCCTAGCGCCGGGAAAGCAGCTGCCGGAACCCGCTGTGGAAGAAACGCTCTGGGCCTCCCTGCATTTTGACCCGGAGCCCCCGGCGGGCCCCGTTGCACAGATGCTGTTTCCGGACCGCCCCACGCGGCGGGATGATTTTTACTCTGAGCTCTGCTCAAAGCGCACCCGCGGCAGGGCTGTGGTCTGGGCTCTGGAGCAGGGAGGGGAGCTTGCCTGCACCGTGGGCGCTTACGCCATTGGAACGGAGCAGGCTTATATGGCCTGCGGCGAGACTGCGGAGCCCCTGCGGGGGCGCGGCATCGGCGGGCGGCTTATCGTCCGGCTGGCCAACACCCTCTCGGCGCAGGGCCTGCAGCCCCTTTTCCTCTGCTCCCCGGAACGGGTGCACTTTTTATACCCGCCTCGGCTTTGAAAAGCTGGGAGAGTATGCCCGATATGAAAATAAAGATCAAGGATAGATTATGTCAATGTTGAACCACTTTTTTGATTATAAACCCGAAGTCCTGGCGCTGGACGAAAAAAGCCATGGAACTCTGCCAGCCCTATTTCCGTCACATGGAGGAGATCCGGGACTACAACCAGCTGAAAATGCTCAAGGCCTTTGCCGATACTCAGATGTCCTCCACCGATATGCTGGGCACCACCGGCTATGGCCTGTGGGATACCGGCCGCGCCAAGCTCGAGCAGATCTTTGCCGAGGTGATGGGCGCGGAGGATGCCCTTGTGCGCAGCCAGTTCCAGAGCGGCACCCATACGCTGGCGGTGGCCCTGTTCGGCCTGCTGCGGGCAGGGGATACCCTGCTGGCTGCTACCGGCCGCCCCTACGATACGCTGGAGGGCGTGATCGGTCTGGACGGCAAGGGTAAGGGCACCGGCACCCTGATGGACTACGGCATCCGGTACGACGAAGCCCCCCTCAAGGCCGACTTCACCCCGGATTACGCGCTGATCGCTCAAAAGGCCCCGGGGGCAAAGGTGTGCCATATCCAGCGCAGCCGCGGCTACCTGCAGCGCAATGCCTTTGATCTGGATACCATTCAGAAGATCGCCGACACGGCCCGTGCCGCCAACCCCGAGATCATCATCTTTGTGGACAACTGCTATGGTGAGTTCACCCAGATGAAGGAGCCCTGCCAGGCCGGTGCCGACCTTGTGGTGGGCAGCCTCATCAAGAACCCGGGCGGCGGCATCGCCCCCACCGGCGGCTATATCGCGGGCCGGAAGGATCTGGTGGAGCTGTGTGCCTACCGCCTGAACGCCCCCGGACTGGGCAAGGAGCTGGGCTGTACGCTGGAAACGCACCGTGATATGTACCTTGGCTTCTACTATGCCCCCGGCGTGGTGTGCGAGGCTATCAAGACCGCCATTTACGCCCAGTGTATGCTGGAGTTGGTGGGCAAAAGCCCATCCCGCGCTACTGCGAGGACCACAACGATATCGTGACCTGCTTCGATGCCGATACCGCCGATGCCCTCATCGGCTTCTGCCGCGGCATTCAGGCCGCCAGCCCCGTGGACAGCTATGCCGCACCGGAACCCTCTCCGGAACCTGGCTATACCGATGAGGTCATCATGGCAAGCGGAAGCTTTACCCAGGGCAGCACCATCGAGCTCTCCTGCGACGGCCCCCTGCGTGAGCCTTACACCTGCTACCTGCAGGGCGGCCTGAACTTTGCCGCAAGCCGTGCAGGCGTCCTGCTGGCCGTGCAGAATGCTTATTTCAAGGATTGAACTTTTCAGAAAGAAAGCGTGAATCAAATGAATCGTGTTACTCCCATTGATGCCCGGATGCTGGAACGCTTTGAGCAGGGCTATGCTGCCCGCCCGGAGCTGAATGTGATGTCCAATGCAGTTTCCCGCACGGCTCTGCCGGACGCGGCCTTTGTGCCCGCCGCCGCTGCCAAGCTGCGGATGGACTTTTCTGTGCTGGTCAAGACCAATAACATCACCAACCAGAAGCAGAGCGGCCGCTGCTGGATGTTCTCCACCCTGAACGTCCTGCGCCAGCGGGTGATCGCCAAGTGCGCGATCTGGAGGATTTCTCCTTCTCTCCCACTTATCTGGCGTTCTACGATAAGCTGGAAAAGGCAAATCTCTTCCTTGAGAACATCCTCCACTTTGCGGATCAGGACCTGACCGACCGCGAGACCTACACCCTGCTGGGCAACCCGCTGCCCGACGGCGGCCAGTGGGATATGGCCATCAGCCTGATCAAAAAGTACGGCGTGGTGCCCTCCTGGGTCATGCCGGAAACAGTCCACTCCACCGGCACGGCCAAGTATCTGCCCATCCTGAACCGCAAGCTGCGGGAGGATGCGCTGGAACTGCGGGCCATGGCAAAAGAGGGAAAGGACACGGCCGCCCGCCGCGAGGAGATGCTGGCGGAGATCTACAACGCCCTGTGCATCCTCTACGGCCAGCCCCCCAGGAGCTTTGACTTTGAGTATACCGACAAGGATGAGCACTACCACTGCGACCGGAACCTGACCCCGCACACCTTCCTGGAGAAATATGTGGGCAATGATCTGGATGATTACGTCGTCATCATCTCCTCGCCCATCCATGCGCTGAACCGCACCTACTGCCAGCCCTTTATGGGTGACGTGGTGGAGGAGAATATGTTCTGGCTGAACCTCTCGCAGGAGGAGCTGGAGGATCTGACCATCCGTCAGCTGCAGGCAGGGGAGGGGGTCATGTTCAGCTGCGACTGCCACCCCGACGGCGACCGCGCCAACGGCTATTGGGACCCCGACTGCTTCCAGTACGGCGAGGTGCTGGGCGGCCTGACCGTTGGCATGACCAAGGCCGAGCGGCTGCTCACCCGTGAAAGCACCATGAACCACTGCATGATGTTCTGCGGTGTCAATCTGGACGAGAACGGCAAGGCTGACCGCTGGAAGATCGAGAACAGCTGGGGCGATGCCTCCGGCCAGAAGGGTTACTACATCGGCAGCGAGAAGTGGTTCAAGGCCAATGTCTACCAGATCACCGTCCGCAAGAGCCTGCTGAGCGATGCCCAGCGCGCCCTGCTGGATCAGGAACCCCTGCCCATGAAGCTGTGGGACCCGCTGGCTTAAATTTAAATAAGATGCTATAAAGAAATCCCCCCGCCTATGGCGGAGGGGATTTCTTTGTTAAGCGGATAATAGGGGAAGCTTCAACGTGAAGCAGCTGCCTTTGCCCACTTCGCTTTCCAATAGGATTTCTCCGTGGTGCAGGTGGGCAAGCTCCTGCGCAATGGTCAGTCCCAGACCTGTGGAGTCGTGCTTGGAAGAGGTGGTGGTGTGGAAATACCGGTCAAATACGGCGGCCTGATCCTCCGGCGCAATGCCGCAGCCCGTGTCCCGGACGCTCACCAGAGCAGCACCGGCCTCCACCCGGCTGTTGACGGTGATGCTCCCTCCTGCAGGGGTGTAGTGAATGGCATTTGTCAACAGGTTCTGCAGGATCTGCTGCAGCCGGATCTGGTCGCCCCACACCGGCAGCTCCGAAGCCGGGGGGAGCCTGAAGCACCACGCCCTTCTTCTCAGCCTCCTCCCGGCAGCTGTCACAGACTGCAGCGATGACCTCCCCCAGAGATACCCGGTCCTCGTTGAGCATCACCTGTTTCTGCTCCAGCTTTGCAGCCAGAAACAGATCCTCCGTCAGGCGGCGGAGAAAGGCCGTCCGCTGCTGTAAGGCGGGCAGCAGGGGCCGGCAGGGCCTCCGGTGCAGCCTCCAGCGTATCCAGGCCACTGCTGACCGCAAACAGAGGACTGGGCAGGTCGTGGAAAATGTTCAGCATCATGCTTTTCCGGGCCTCGGTCTCCTCCGTCAGGGCCTTTGTCCGCTGAATGACCCGGGCATCCAGCTCCCGGGCCAGCTGCTCCGCCCGATCATTGCAGGGCATACCGGCGGCAGACGTAGGCCATGCAGCCCAGAGTAAAAAGGAGCATCGTAGATCCGGGCACACCGGAACAGATAGAAAAACACGCTCTCCTGAAAAAACGGCACATGCATGCCCGGCAGGACCACCCATACCCGGAAGCCAATGGTGATGGCACAGGGAAACAGCATCAGCAGGGCAGCGTCGGAGCCCCGGGCATACATCGCCATCAGTATGCCCAGACAGTAGCCCATGCCCACAAGCAGCCCCACCGCCCGTACACGGCTGAGGGGAATCAGCGTCAGAACAAGATACCCCAGCGTCAGAAGCAGGGAACGGAGCCGCTGCCCGTGAGACACCGGCACAGCCTCTGTCAGAGCGGCGCACAGCAGAATACCTGCCAGAACCGTGACGGTAAAGAATCCCCGGCGGAAAAAGACGCTCCAGCCGGAACTTCCCACCGGAGCCAGAATGATCACCAGAGCCCAGAGGGTCAGCACCGTCAGATACAGCAGAAAATACCCCAGTTCCTTCTGAGGCTTGTATCGGTACAGGGCCAGCACCACCGCCCCCAGAGTGCAGAATACCGCTATGGCCATCCACTGCAGCACCGTGCGGAAGGTCAGGGCAGCCACTCCTTTTTCCGGGAACAGGGCAGCCCATGCCATCAATTGGGCTTCGGAGTCCATGCCGGGGACCCCAAAATCCGCCAGCGCCGAAGCAGCTGCTGGTTGAACCAGATCCCTGCCAACCCAATGGTCAGTGCCAGTGCCCCGGCGGCAGCCGGAAGCAGAAATCGCTTTTTATCATAAAAAGACCCCCTGCAAAACTTTGGAGAACCGGTTGAGAACAGCCCGGAAATACGGTATACTAGATAAAGATATTATAGCAAATTCACGCCGAAAAGGGGAGTGCAAACCGCATGATCCGCATTCTTCTGGTGGAAGATGATCCGGTGATCCGGGACACTACCAGCTATTTCTTGAAATGTCAGCAAAATTTTGAGGTGGTCTGCGCTGACACCGGCGGCGAAGCGCTGAGCCACGCCCGGGAAAAGTTCGATGTGATCCTGATGGATATCCTGCTGCCGGACACCAACGGCATGGATCTGTGCCAGCGCCTGCGCAGCTGGCACCACTGCCCCATCATTTTTACTTTCCTGTCTGGACGATACAGACACAGTGGTACGGGCACTGGAATTGGGCGGCGATGATTTCCTGACCAAGCCCTACAACCACAAAGTTCTGCTGGCCCGCATCATGGCAAACATCCGCCGTGTCCAGATGGATGCCGCAGAGCCCAGCGTCAGCGGCTACCACTGTGCGGCCTTTACGCTGGATTCCAACAGCCATTGCGTGGAAAAGGACGGCCGGAGCATCCATCTGGCCGACATGGAGTACCGCATCCTGACCCTCTTCATCCGGCATCCCAACACCTTCTTTACCGCAAACGAGCTTTACCGGAAGATCTGGGGAAGGAAAGCCTGGGGATGTCCGCACTGTGCAGGTGCATATCCATAACCTCCGCAGTAAGATCGAGCCCGACCCTGCAAAGCCCGTCTACCTCAAAAATGTCTGGGGCAAAGGCTATATTTTCCGCCCGGAAGGGGAGACGGAAGCCTGAAATGGTTTTGCTGTCTTAAATATCGTTAACCCTCAAAGCGCCAACTTCTTAAGGAAACTTAAGCCGTGGGTGCTTTTTTCTGCTCTGATTTGACCGTTATTTATCAAACAAAGTGGAAAACAGGAATTTCCCAGCGAAGAAACGGCAAAGATGTTTAAGAATTCTTAAAAGACAACAGGCGGACTTTGTGTTAATTTATTATCGAACGAAGTCTGCACCGCATTGTGGCGGTACGTTTCGGATAAGAAGGAAAATCAAAGAATAAGAACAGAAAAAAGAGAAGAAAGGATCATCAAGCATGAACAAGATCTCGCGTAAAGGCTTTCTGAAGATCGCCGCTGCCGCTGCCATGTCCGGTGTCACCGCCGGTGCACTGGCTGCCTGCAACGCTGCAAGCTCCTCCACCGCCGCTTCCTCCGGTGCAGCAGGCAGCTACACCCCCGGTACCTACACTGGCACTGCTGAGGGCATTTCCTCTACCGTCAAGGTCACCATGACCTTCTCTGACAGTGCTGTGACCGACGTTGTGGTCGATACCTCCGGCGAGACCGCTTCCTACGGCGCTGCTGCTGCCGAGGAGCTGAAGAACCAGCTGCTGAACGCCGGCTCTGACGAGATCGACGGCGTGTCCGGCTCCACCATCACCTCCGATGCCGTGAAGAAGGCCGCCAAGAGCTGCTTTGCACAGGCAAAGGGAGAGGCAACTGTGACCTCCGTCCAGCTGCCCACCGGCGATGAGACCGACTGGCTGGGCAAGGAGCCTGACATCGACGAGGCTGCCATCACTGAGACCGTGGACACCGACATCCTCATCGTGGGTGCCGGCAACGGTGGTATGTTCGCTGCTGCTTATGCCGCTGCCAAGGGCCTGAACTTCCGTGTCATCGAGCAGAACGGCAATGTGCAGGATACCCGTCACTGGGTGGGTGCCGTGGACGGCTTTGGCGCTCAGGAACAGGGCATCAAGATGGATCGTGCCAAGCTGCTGAGCGAGGTCTCCCGCTACGCCTCCGGCAAGTGTGATCAGCGCGTGGTCAAGACCTGGATCAACGAGTCTGCCGAGATGATCGAATTTGTCCGCTCCATCATGGAGGACAAGTACGGCGTGAAGATGATCTACACCTACGGTGATGAGGCCAAATGGCCTGCAGAAAACGCCGAGCACAACACCGATTATATGTACCCCGAGATCGAGTATACCTATGATCGCTCCAGTGGCGCCGCCCGGAACGAGCTGCTGCTTCAGTACATTCAGGAGCTGGGCTACGATGTGGACTTCAAGACCAGTCTGGCAAAGCTGGAAAAGAACAGCGATGGCCGCATCACCGGCATCATCGCCCAGAACATGGATGACGACCACTTCATCCGCTACAACGCAGCCAAGGGCGTTCTGCTGGCCTGCGGCGGCTTCCCCGGCAACCCCTACATGATGGAGCAGCTGGATCCGCTGGGAACCTCCGTCACCACTGCCTGCTCCTACTCTCCCGCCGATAAGGGCTACGGCATCCGGGCTGCAATGTGGGCTGGTGCCAATCTGGACAAGGAGGCCGCTCCCATGCTGTTTGACCGCGGCATCGTGGCCCCCGGTGTGGATGGCGGCTATGTGGACAGCGACACTGCCTTTGGCGGCAAGGCTTTCCCTGGTACCATCCGTCAGTACAACCCCGGCACCCAGCCCTTCCTGAAGGTGAACCGCAACGGCGAGCGCTTTGCCAACGAGAGCAGCCCCTACAATGATATCGTCTACGCTGCTGCTCACCAGCCGGGCCGTGTCTACGCTCAGATCTGCGATGCCAACATTCTGGAGGACGCAAAGCGTTTCCACACCATCGGCTGCTCTGCCCAGACCCGTAACGGCGGTGAGAAGTACATTCAGGGTAAGATGGACGAGGCGATCGAGGCCGGTGCATTGTTCAAGTGCGATACGCTGGACGAGCTGGCTGACAAGATGGGCTTTACCGGTGCTGCCAAGGACACCTTCCTTGCTACCGTGGAGCGCTACAACGAGCTCTACGACAAGCAGAACGACGAGGACTTCGGCAAGCCCGCTTACCGCCTCAGCGCCATCCGCACCGCTCCCTTCTACGGCTGCTGGCTGGGTGCCTCCCTGCTGTGCACCGAGCAGGGCATCGCCATCAACGATAAGGGTCAGGCTCTCGACAACGACAACAAGCCCATGCCCGGCCTGTACGTCACCGGCGATATGTCCAGTTCCTTCTTCGCCAACAACTACCCCTGCCTGATGGCGGGTGTGGCTATGGGCCGCACCCTGACCTTCGCCATGAAGGCCGTCAAGCAGATGGCCGGTCTGGAATGATACCACTCCCCGGAAAATGAACTGAAAACTGCATAAAAATGCAGCGCCGCTGAAGCCCTGAAAAGCTTCGGCGGCGCTGTTTTACGTTTCCTCTATACACAAAAAAAATGTCAGGCAGTCCTCAGCACACGGCGCGGCGGGGAGCGGCCAGAGGCTCGATCACCGGCGGGTGCATCCCTTCCCGGTAGTCCAGATCCCCCTGATCCATGCCGCGGAGCAGTACCTCGGCGGTGGCAATGTTGGTGGCAATGGGTACGCTGTGCATATCACACAGGCGGAGCAGGTTCTGCTCGTTGGAGCTGCCGCTGTCGGCCCGGAGCGGGTCGCGGAAGAACAGCACCAGATCCACTTCATCGCAGGCAACACGGGCGGTGATCGCTGAATGCCGCCCAGCTTCCCGGAGAGGTAACAGTGAACTGGCAAGCCGGTGGCCTGGTTCAACATCCGGCCGGTGGTACCGGTGGCAATGACCGTGTTGCGGGATAAGATTCCACTGTAGGCGGTACAGAACTGAAGTGCAAGTTCTTTGCGGGAATCATGTGCAAGGATGGCAATTGTCATAATTCGCTCTCTCCTTTGTACTAGTGTCGTCATGCGGACATCTGTTTGAAATGGATTGCAGTTGTGAGAAGGACAGTTCCGGGCACACTTCAGAGCGCCCCGCCGAACTTGTTTCCATACTTTCCAATATAGTTTCACCGCGTCGAAATAGGGGTTGTCAAGGGGAAAATGAGAATTATTACCCTAATTTCCGATAAAAGTACGACTTTGTTTTTGTACAGAATGGAGAAATGAAAAATACATCATGGCACAAACGAAAAAATAATTTTCGAAATTTTGGGGCGAAAGTGTTTCTATAGCAAAAACAGTCCATCCCTGCAAAACAAAAATACAGGCCGCTGTCCTTCCACGGCGGCCTGTAAGAAAAAAAAAACGGAAAAATGTTTTCGCAATTGAACGGTTCAGCGGATCTGGCCGCTGCCGTGAATGATGTACTTGTAGCTGCAAAGCTCTTCCAGCCCCATCGGGCCACGGGCGTGGAGCTTCTGGGTGGAAATGCCCATCTCGCACCCCAGCCCGAACTCCCCGCCATCGGTAAAGCGGGTGGAGCAGTTGACGTAGACCGCCGCACTGTCCACCGCCGCCGTAAAGAGGGCGGCATGGGCCTCGTCCCGGGTCAGGATAGCTTCGCTGTGGCCGGTGGAGTGCGCGGCGATGTGGCTGACGGCCTCCTCCACGTTATCCACGATTTTGATGGCCAGGATGTAGTCCAGAAACTCGGTGTCAAAATCCGCAGGGCCTGCAGGGGTGCCGGAGATGATGGCGGCGGCGCGCTGGTCCAGCCGCAGCTCCACCGGGTGCAGCCCCTTTGCAGCGCGGTCAGGGCCCAGCCGCCGGGCCAGCTTGGGCAGGAACTCTGCCGCAATGTCACGGTGCACCAGGCACACCTCCTCCGCGTTGCAGACGCTGGGGCGGCTGGCCTTGGCGTTTTCGATGATGGCCAGCGCCTTATCCTGCTCGGCAGAAGCATCCACGAAGATGTGGCAGATGCCGGTGCCGGTCTGGATGCAGGGGACTTTTGCGTTTTCCACACAGGCGCGGATGAGTCCGGCCCCGCCGCGTGGAATGAGCAGATCCACATAGCCTACCGCCGTCATCAGGGCGTTGGCCGAAGCGTGGGTGGTGTCCTCGATCAGGCAGACCGCTGTTTCGGGCAGGTCGTTTGCCCGCAGGCCCTCCCGAAGAGCCGTTACAATGGCGTTGGCACTGCGCCATGCCTCCCTGCCGCACCGCAGGATGCAGGCATTGCCGCTCTTGATGGCAAGGGCGGCGGCATCGCTGGTCACGTTGGGGCGGCTCTCGTAGATGATGGCGATCACGCCCATGGGCACGGCGGTCTTTTCGATGACCAGCCCGTTGGGGCGCTCCACCCGGCGCAGAACTTTGCCCACCGGGTCGGGCAGGTCAGCCACTTCCCGGATGCCCTTTGCCATGGCGCTGATGCGCTCCGGTGTCAGGGCCAGCCGGTCCAGCATGACCTCCGAGATGTGCCCTCTGGCGGCTTCCAGGTCGGCGGCATTGGCATCCAGAATGGCCTGCTGGCGGGCAGGGGAGCAGAGCGCCTCTGCCATGCCCAGCAGGGCGGCGCGGCGTACCTCGCCCGAGGAGAGGCCCAGCGCGCTTCTGGCTGCGCGGGCGGCTTCCAGGATCTCCTGTGTCGTCATGGATCAGCCCTCCTTTCTGCCCGCAAAGCGGGTGCCTGCGGGTCTGCCGTCTGCAATGTCGTAGAGCAGCTCCGGGTGGGAACCGTTGGCGATCACCATGTCCGCGCCCCTCTGCCGTTACCATCTGGGCGGCACGGAGCTTGGTGGACATGCCGCCGGTGCCCAATGCGGAGCCTGCCCCATCTGCCAGCGCCAGCACCTCCGGAGTGATGCGCTCTACCAGCGGGATGAGCTTTGCGTCCGGGTGGGTGTGGGGGTTGGCGGTGTACAGGCCGTCGATGTCGCTCAGCAGCACCAGCAGATCCGCATGGATGCAGCAGGTGACGATGGCGGCCAGTGTGTCGTTGTCGCCGATGGAGGTGATCTCGTCGGTGGCAACGGTGTCGTTCTCGTTGATGATGGGCAGCGCACCCAGCTCCAGCAACCGGGTCAGGGTGTTCTGGAAATTCAGCCGCCGTCCCTCGTGCTCCACATCCACGCCGGTGAGCAGGATCTGCGCCACGTTGTGGTTGTAGGCGGTGAACAGGCGGTCGTAGGTGTACATCAGCTCACATTGGCCCACAGCGGCGCAGGCCTGCTTGGTGGCCATATCACCGGGGCGGGAGGGCAGGGACAGCTTGCCCACTCCCATGCCGATGGCACCGGACGAGACGAGGATGACCTCGTGCCCTGCGTTCTTCAGGTCGCTCAGCACCTTGACCAGATCCTCTGTGTGGCGGATGTTCAGCCGCCCGGTGGAGTGTGCCAGCGTGGAGGTGCCAACTTTGACGACGATGCGCATAAACTTAACCCTTTCCCATTTCCTTTGTCTTGTTGTAGGCAGCAATCACCGCATCGGTCACCGCGCCGCGGAAGCCGTGCTCTTCCAGCACGCGCACGCCCTGAATGGTGCTGCCGCCGGGGCTGCACACCGCATCCTTGAGCTCACCGGGGTGTTTTCCGCTTTCCAGCACCAGCTTGGCGCTGCCCAATACCATCTGGGCAGCGTATTCCTGCGCCTTGGCCCGGGGCAGGCCGCAGGCCACGCCGCCATCGGCCAGCGCTTCGATGAACTGGTACACCCAAGCCGGGCCGCAGCCGGAAACGCAGCTTGCCGCATCGATCAGGGCCTCGGGCACAGCGTCCAGCCGCCCGGCGGGTGCCATCAACTTCAGAAACTCCTGCTCCTCCTCCGCTGTCACATTGGCGGAGCAATACTGGATCATGCCTGCCCCCACCGAAGCCGGGGTATTGGGCATGATGCGGATCACGGGGTAATCTTCCCCGCCATCTCCTGGATGCGCGCGATCGAAAGCCCTGCCGCCATGCTGCAAAGGATGAAGCGGCTCGGCCGCTCGTTCAGGGTGAACTTAAGCGGAGCCAGCAGAGCCTCCATCATCTGGGGCTTGACCGCCAGAAAGATCAGGTCGGAGCGGCCCGCCACTTCGGCGTTCGTGGTGGTGTTGCAGCCCAGCTCTGCGGCCAACGCCTCTGCCTTGGCGGCAGTGCGGTTGGCAAGATAAACATTCTGTGGGTCGGCAGCCTTGCAGACGGCCCGCGCAATGGCACCGCCCATGTTCCCACAGCCTAAAAATCCGATGGTCTTGATCATACTGACGTTCCCTTCCTTTCTCACTCAGAAAGAAATAAATGGAACGCACATTCGTTCCACTCCATCCATTGTAAGCATCCGGAGCCAGAAAATCAAGAGGGAACCTCCCGGAAACCCGGCAAAAAGGCGGCGGGACGGCTGCAAAATGGAGAAGAACGTGAAAAAAATATCAAAATGAGAGATTTTGAACTTGCAAAACGGGGGGCATTTGCGTTATAGTATAAAGGAAGTATTCTTACTTCTCTGGCCCCATAGGGCGGCTACCACGGTCAGCGGCACAGTGTGTGCCGCTGGGAAAGGATGGATCTCGTGTCGCAAACTACAAAAAGGGCGTTGGAGGCATCGCTGAAAAAAAAGCTGTTGCTTCAAAAGCCGCTGAATAAGATCACCATCAATGATATCACTGAGGACTGCGGCGTGAACGGTATGACCTTCTACTACCACTTTAAGGACATCTACGACCTCGTGGATTGGATCATGGTCGAGGATGCCGCCAAGGCATTGAGAGGGCAGACAGAGCTTTGAGAACTGGACAGATGCCTTTCTGGACATCCTGCATCAGGTGCAGGACAACAAAGTGCTGGTGATGAATGTCTACCGCTCCGTGAGCCGTGAGCAGGTGGAGCAGTACTTATATAAACTGCTGGACCACATGCTGCGGGACTTTGTGGACCGCAGTGCGCAGGGCTTTACCGTGCAGGATTCCGACAAGCAGTTCATCATCGACTTTTACAAATACGCGCTGGTGGGCATGGCACTGGAATGGATCCGCAAGGATATGAAGGAGGATCCCGTCCGGATGACCGAGCGGCTGAATGTTCTGCTTCATGGCGAGCTTGAGCGGGCGCTCCGCCGCTTCCGCACCGACCGCAGCCCCGCAGATCTTGACGACTGACAATATTTTATCAATCCGGGCACCGTGATGGGTTTTCCATCACGGTGCTTTTTTCTGTTTATGGCCTTCCGTTTGACAAAATGTTACAGTATGGTCAGCGCAACATGAAAGGTGAAAACCTGGAAACCACAGCAAACGGAGGGAATAAAATGTATTATTCCAGCGGGAACTATGAGGCCTTTGCGCGCCCGAAAAAGCCTGCGGGAGTGGATCGGAAATCGGCCTATCTCGTGGGCACCGGTCTGGCGGCCCTGACTGCTGCCTGCTATCTGGTCCGTGACGGTCAGATGAAAGGGGAACACATCCATCTCTTTGAAAAAGGGGTCCATCCCCGGCGGTGCCTGTGATGGCTGCCAGTACCTGGCATCGGTTATGTGATGCGGGGCGGCCGGGAGATGGATGACCATTTTGAAGTCATGTGGGATCTGTTCCGTTCCATCCCGTCGCTTGAGACCGAGGGCGCAAGCGTGCTGGATGAGTACTACTGGCTGAACAAGGCAGACCCCAACTACTCGCTCTGCCGCGCCACGGAAAACCGGGGGCAGAACGCCCACACCGATGGGAAGTTCGGCCTTTCGGATCAGGGCTGCATGGAACTCATCAAGCTCTTTTTTTACCCCGGATGAGCAGCTCTATGATAAGCGCATCACCGATGTCTTTGACGCGGAGGTGTTCTCTTCCAACTTCTGGCTTTACTGGCGCACCATGTTCGCCTTTGAGAACTGGCACAGCGCACTGGAAATGAAGCTCTATCTGAAGCGCTACATCCACCATGTGGGTGGTCTGCCCGATCTGCGGGCACTGCGCTTCACCCGGTACAACCAGTACGAGAGCATGATCCTGCCCATGATCCGCTATCTGGAAGGGCACGGCGTGCGCTTCCACTACAATACCAAGGTCACCAATATTGAGTTTGAGCTGACCGAGGGCAAAAAAGCAGGCCAGGACCATCTGCCTGCTGGTGGACGATGAAGCGGAACGGGTGGACCTGACCGAGAATGATCTGGTGTTCATCACCAACGGCGGCTGCGTGGAAAGCACTTCCATCGGCTCCCAGGATCAGCCTGCAGTGTTCAACCCCACCCTCCGGCCCGGCAACGGCTGGGATCTGTGGAAGAAGATCGCCGCGCAGGATGAGGCCTTTGGCCGCCCGGAGAAGTTCTGCTCCGATCCGGAGCAGACCAACTGGATGAGCGCCACCGTCACCACGCTGGACGAACGCATCGTGCCCTACATCCAGAACATCTGCCAGCGTGACCCGTTCAGCGGCAGGACTGTCACGGGCGGCATCGTCACGGCCCGGGATTCCGGCTGGCTGCTCAGCTGGACGTTCAACCGTCAGCCCCAGTTCCGCGACCAGCCCAGGGGGCAGCTCGTTGGGTGGATCTACGGCCTGTTCAGCAACACGCCCGGCGACTACATCAAAAAGCCCATGCGGGATTGCACCGGCAAGGAGATCTGCATGGAGTGGCTGTATCATCTGGGAGTCCCCGAAAACCAGATCGAGGATCTGGCGGAGCACAGTGCCAACACCGTGCCCGTAATGATGCCCTATATCACAGCCTTTTTCATGCCCCGCGCGGCAGGCGACCGTCCGGCGGTGGTGCCGGAGGGCGCAGTGAACTTTGCTTTCATCGGCCAGTTTGCCGAGACGAAGCGGGATACCATCTTCACCACCGAGTATTCCATGCGCACCGGCATGGAGGCCGTGTATACCCTGCTGGACATCGACCGGGGCGTGCCGGAGGTCTGGGGCAGCACCTATGATATCCGCGATCGCTGAACGCCGCTGTTCAGCTGCGGGATGGCAAACCCCTGAGTGATCTGAAAATGAACTGGATCAAAAAAATTCGCACTGGGCAAGCGGTAGAAAAGGTACAGGACACCGACCTGGGCCGTCTGCTGCTGGAGTATAAGATCATCTGAGCGCCGGGAATTCAGCCCGGCAGGCAGGGGAGAGAGCCCTGTAAAATTCTATTGAATCTGGAGGAAATAAAAATGAATACCGCATTTGATTCTCTGACGCACAAAATGCAGCGTGCTGCACTGGGCAAGACTGTGGATCTCGTGCTTTCTCACGCCGAGAAGGACCCCGCCAAGACGGTTGGACAGATCGTAGATCTTTCAAAGCAGTTCTACGGCGATTCCTTCAGCGAGGAGACCTACGCACACGCCAAGCAGACCCTGACCGACCCCAACAGCAAGTGGTCGAAGCTCATCAACTGTGTGCTGAACCAGCTGGACCCCAACGTGGCCCGCACCACGGCCTTGAACCTGGGCTATGAGGCCTTCTTCCGCGGTACCAAGACCATCCGCGAGAATCGTGTCAAATATCAGTGCAACATTCCCTGGCTGATCCTGTTTGACCCCACCTCTGCCTGCAATATGCACTGCGTGGGCTGCTGGGCCGGTGAGTACGGCCACAAGAACAACCTCAGCTTTGAGGATATGGACAAGATCGTCACCGAGGGCAAGGAGCTGGGCGTTTATCTGTACATGCTCACCGGCGGTGAGCCGCTGGTGCGCAAGGCTGATATCCTCAAGCTGGCCGAGAAGCACAACGATGTGCAGTTTGCCATCTATACCAACTCCACCCTGATCGATGAACCTTTCTGCAAGGAAGTGGTCCGTCTGGGCAATATCGCCTTCATGCTGTCCATTGAGGGCACCCCGGAGACCAACGATGCCCGCCGCGGCGAGGGTCACTATGCTGCCGTTATGCGCGCGATGGATCTGCTCAAGGAGCACGGGATCCTGTTCGGCACCTCCATCTGCTACACCCGCGACAACATCGAAGCCGTTACCAGCGATGAGTTCATGCGTTTCCTCTGCGATAAGGGTGCACACTTCGGCTTCTACTTCCACTACATGCCCGTGGGCAACGACGCAGCGCCCGAACTGATGCCCACTCCCGGAGCAGCGCAAGTATATGATCGACCGCATCCGTTACCTGCGCAGTGAAGCCTGCGATATCCCGTTCTACCCCATGGACTTCCAGAACGATGGCGAGTATGTAGGCGGCTGCATTGCCGGCCGGGACGCAACTACTTCCACATCAACTCTGCCGGTGACGCAGAGCCGTGCGTGTTCATCCACTACTCCAATGCCAATATCCATGACAGCAGCATCCTGGAGATCCCTGCAGAGTCCGCTGTTCATGGCCTACCACAACGGCCAGCCCTTCAATAAGAACCATCTGCGCCCCTGCCCCATGCTGGAGAACCCCCGAACTGCTGCGCAAGATGGTCCACGAGACCGGTGCCCACAGCACCGACCTCCAGAGCCCGGAAAGCGTCGATCATCTGTGCGACAAGTGCAAGTCCTATGCCGCCAACTGGCAGCCGACCGCCGACGAGATCTGGTCCCATACCAAGATCCGTGAGAGCCGTTACGAGAACTATAAGGATTGGAAGCCCAATCAGCAGTGATTTGCAGGCATAAGCCCTTGAAATAGAACAATTTCCCTCCCGATGTGCTGAGACGGCATAGGGGAGGGAAATTTTTTGTGTAAAGCAGAAGTTGCTTATGATTTATGGCTCTCTTTAAGTGCCTTCAGGATACAAATTCCCATAGCCAAAACAGGAAACAGCACCCTGAGCGCTAGAAATCCTTGCGGGTCTCCAAAATCGATGTTTACGTCTGCAAATAGCCCAACGAACCATGCCGCTAAAGTAGAAATGATCGCGATCGTGTAAGTCATTTGTCAAACCTCCGTGAATTATATCTCGGTTGTGTTTTTGCCCCGTACAAACATACCGGCAATTGTGATTAAAAGACCTGCGGCTCCACCAACAAAAGCAAAAATATTACTTATAGATAAGGCAATCCCAGCCAGAATAACGGCGATACCCAATAACATGATTTTAATACCCATTAAATCGTTCTCCTTTGTATACGTTCTTATGGTACGGCATGGCTAAAAAATACCCCGCATCGGAAGTGCTCTGATGCGGGGGCAGGGAAGGTTTACTAGTTTTCGGCAGGTTGCGGTGCAGCGGGCTGTGCCGGATCACTCGTCGTCGGGGTCACCGAAGGCATCGTGATAGAGGTTTACCATGCCGGATTCGTCGTTGCGATTCAGGCCGTGGAACACCAGCTTTTTGATGACATCATAGATGACCGCGAAGAGCGGCACGCCGATGATCATGCCCACAAAGCCCCACAGGCCGCCAAACAGCAGGATGGCGAACAGCACCCAGAAGCTGGAAAGGCCGGTGGTGTTGCCCAGGATCTTGGGTCCGATGATGTTGCCGTCCACCTGCTGGAGCACCAGAACGAACAGCACGAACCAGAGCGCCTTGATGGGGTTCTGGATCAGGATGAGCAGGGTGGCGGGAATGGCACCGATGAAGGGGCCGAAGAAGGGGATGACATTGGTCACGCCGATGATGACTGACACCAGCAGGGCGCTGGGGAACTTGAAGATCAGGCAGCCGATATAGCACAGCAGGCCGATGATGGCAGAATCCAGGATCTTTGCCATTGATAAAGCCGCCGAACATCCGGTCAGCGTAACGGACTTCCTCCATGATGAGGTCGGCCCAGCGGGGCTTGACCAAACTATAAAGGATGAGCTTGCCCTGCTGCCCGAATTTCTTCCGGCTGGCCAGCAGATACACCGAAACGATGAGGCCGATAATGAAATTCTTGATCCAGGTTACCACATTCACCACGCCTACAGCGGCACCGCTGAGGATGTTCTGCATGGAGGGGAGCAGGGTGTTTTTGATCCAGGCATCCAGGTTGGCATCCAGGCTGTCGTAAGAGGTCTCGATGAAGTCCAGCAGCTTTTTGTTGTTGGCAATGAACTCCTGCTTGGAGATCCACTCCACAAAGTCGCCGATGTTGTCCCGTGCCGTGTACAGGGCGGTCACGCTGTTGATGAGCTGCGGCACGATCATCATGATCAGCGCGTAGATCAGCAGCAGACCAAACAGGATGGTCAGAGCAACGGCCAGCATGTTGGCAAAGCGGTGCATCTTTTCCGGGAACAGCTTGTGGAGAAATGCTTCAAGCCAGTTGCACACCGGCTTGAGCAGATAGGCAATGACACTGCCGTAGATAAAGGGCATCAGGATGCCGGTCAGGGTCGAAACGGCATTGCCGAAGCCCTGAAAGCGGTAGATCAGGAAAAAGAAGAGGATGCTCAGGCTGATCGCGCCAAAGCCTGCGAACATTCCGTAGAGATAGGGTTTGATATGCGGTTTTTTGTCCATCATGTCATAGAAACTCCATTCCTGCCGCAGACAGCAGGATTCCCTGCGGCAATGTCAGCGCTTGTTGCTCCTGCGCCAGATGTGCAGTTTTTCGGCTTCGGCGATCAGCTCGTCCCGAAATCGGGGTGTGCCACGCTGATCAGTGCTTCTGCCTTTTCCCAGCTGGTCAGTCCCTTCAGGTTCACACAGCCGTACTCGGTGCACAGGTAGTGCGCGTTGGCGCGGGTGTCGGTGACGATGCTGCCGTTTTCCAGGGTAGGACGGATGCGGCTTTCCAGCTTGCCGGTCTTTTTATTCATAAAGGTAGAGGACAGGCAGATGAAGCTCTTGCCGCCGTTGGAAAGGTATGCGCCCAGAACAAAGTCCAGCTGACCGCCTGCACCGGAAATGTGCTTGATGCCTGCACTCTCCGCGTTCACCTGACCGAACAGGTCAATATCCACCGCATTGTTGATGGAGATGAAGTTGTCGATGGCGGAGATGCTGCGGATGTCGTTGGTGTACTCCACGGGAGCGGCCATGCACTCCGGGTTGTTGTTCAGGTAATCGTACATCTTCTGGGTGCCGGCGGCAAAGGCGTAGACCTGACGGCCCTTGTCCAGATTCTTGTGGCGGCCGGTGATCTTGCCGGCCTTTGCAATATCCACAAAGGCATCGACGTACATCTCCGTGTGGACGCCGAGGTCCTTCAGGTCGCTCTGGGCGATGAGGCTGCCGATGGCGTTGGGCATACCGCCGATGCCCAGCTGCAGGCAGGCACCGTCGGGGATCTGGGGCACGACGAGATTTGCGACCTTCAGATCGACCTCGGTGGCGGCACCGGCAGCGGCCATCTGGCCGATGGGCGGGTTGCTGCCCTCCACAACACCGGCAACCTGGGAGATGTGCACCCAGTTCTCAGTGCCGCCCAGGCATTTGGGCATGTTCCGGTTGACCTCAACGATGATCTTCTTGGCCTTATCGCAGACGGCACCCAGGTGGGAAGCACAGGGGCCAAAGTTGAAATAGCCGTGCTCGTCCATGGGGGTCACCTGGAACACCGCCACATCCACGGGGTCAGAGCTGTCGCGGTAGTAGCGGGGCAGTTCAGAGTAGCGGATGGGGGAGTAGAAGGAGAAGCCCTGAGCAATGGCCTTGCGCTCAATGCCGCCCATATGCCAGCTGTTCCATGTCATGTGTGCAGCGGGATCGTCGATCTGGAAGATCGCGGGCACCCACATCAGGATGCCGCCGCGGAAGTTGACACCTTCCAGCTCAGGCAGACGCTTTGCAATGGCAGCGTCCACTGCAACGGGGGTGTTCACAGCCCAGCCGTAATCCACCCAGTCGCCGCTTTTGACCAGCGCGGCAGCCTGGTCAGCTGTCATTGTCTTCTGTGCATACAATTCCGTAAAATCCATTATAAACCATCCTCTCTTACAATAACATAAAGGAATTGTAAATTCCAACTTAGTTATATCATTAACAAACGGGAGAATCAATACTTTCCTGGCAAAAAACAGGGCTGGATGCAATATGACTAAAAATCTTAGCTTTTTGTAGAGATTCTTTGGTGCACAAAAAAATAAATTTTACACAAAAAATACTTGATAAAATTTTGACGATGTGCTTTACTTATAGCGTAGCAGGATGCAGCGTGGCACTGCGGGTAGGATTGTTTAAAAATTAACGATACACCGCAGCAGAAGAAAAAAGAACATCTTGCACAGCAAACTGGAAAGTGCTATCATGTCAGAACCAATGCGCTTTTCAAAGGCGCGCAAGGAGGACAAAGCCGATGGCAACTGCAGTTTACCCCGGGTCGTTCGATCCGGTCACACGAGGTCATCTCGATATCATCAAGCGCGCGGCAAAGATCAACGATCATCTGATCGTGGCCGTGCTCATCATCAGTGCAAAGCACCCATTGTTCACCGTGGAGGGGCGGGTGGCCCTGCTGCAGGAATGCTGCAAGGGTATCCCCAATGTCACGGTGGAGAGCTTCGACGGCCTGACCGTGGAGTTCGCCAAGAAGCGCCACGCTTCGGTCATGGTGCGGGGCCTGCGGGCGGTAACGGATTTTGAAAACGAGATCCAGCTGGCGCAGACCAATCACGCGCTGATGCCCGGTATTGAGACCATGTTCCTTGCAACCAGCATCAAGTGGAGCTATCTTTCCTCTACCATTGTAAAGGAAGCCGCCCGCTACGGCAGCAGCATCTCCAAGTTCGTTACCCCGAATGTGGAAGCCGCCGTGGAGCAGAAGATGGCCGAGCTGCGCAGCAGGGGAGAGAACGTCTGACCCCCATTCCTTATGCAAGAAACGCTTCGGCGTTTTGATAAAACAGTCTTTCTTAAATCACAACATACACAATCAGGAGGCTATTCACATGAAAAAGATCGTTATCGCATCTGCATGCCGTACCGCCATTGGTAAGTTCGGCGGCACCCTCGCCAATGTCCCCGCCGCTGAGCTGGGCTCCATCGTCATCAAGGAGGCTCTGAACCGCGCCAATGTCAAGCCGGAGCAGGTCGACCATGTCTACATGGGCTGCGTGATCCAGGCCGGTCTGGGCCAGAACGTTGCCCGTCAGGCTTCCCTGAAGGCTGGCCTGCCCATCGAGACTCCTGCCGTCACCGTCAACGTGGTCTGCGGCTCCGGTCTGAACTGCGTGAACATGGCCGCTCAGATGATCGAGGCAGGCGATGCTGATATCGTGGTCGCAGGCGGCATGGAGAACATGGACATGGCTCCCTTTGCAATGATGAAGGGCCGTTACGGCTACCGCATGGGCGCTCCCATGGGCAAGAGCGAGCTGGTCGATACCATGGTCAACGATGCTCTGTGGGATGCCTGCGGCTTCAACAAGCACATGGGCATGACCGCTGAGAATGTCTGCAGCAACGAGACCTATCAGAAGAAGTACGGCTACAGCCCCATCACCCGTGAGCAGCTGGATGAGTTCTCCTACAACAGCCAGATCAAGGCTGACAAGGCCATCAAGGACGGCGCATTCAAGGACGAGATCGTTCCTGTTGTCATCAAGGGCAAGAAGGGCGACACCGTGTTCGATACCGATGAAGGCCCCCTCTGACCCCGGTCGAGAAGCTGGGAACCCTGAAGCCCGCTTTCACCAAGGACGGCATCGTGACCGCAGGCAACTCTTCCGCCATCAACGACGGCGCTGCTGCTCTGGTCATTATGAGCGAGGAAAAGGCCAAGGAGCTGGGCGTTAAGCCTCTGGCAACCTGGGTCGCCGGTGCTCTGGCAGGTGTCGAGCCCGAGGTCATGGGTCTGGGCCCCATCGCAGCAACCAAGAAGGTCATGGCAAAGACTGGCCTGACTGTTGCTGATATGGACCTGATCGAGGCCAACGAGGCATTCGCTGCTCAGTCTGTGGCTGTCAGCCAGGCTTTGAACTTCGATATGAGCAAGGTGAACGTCAACGGCGGCGCCATCGCTCTGGGCCACCCGGTCGGCGCTTCCGGCGCTCGTATCCTGGTCACCCTGCTGTACGCTATGAAGCACCGTGGTGCTCACAAGGGCCTGGCTACCCTGTGCATCGGCGGCGGCATGGGCTGCGCTACCATTGTTGAGATGTATGCTCTCCCTTTGGAATTGAATTGAATGACAGCCCGCGCCCCGGCTCAGACCGGAGACTCTGCCGGGGCGCGGGAGCTGTTTTGAAACACTGAGAATCTGAATTGGAGGTTTTCACAATGGCTTTTGTAAAAACCGAGGTGCAGGGCGCAGTTGAGATCATCACCATCGACCGTCCCAAGGCACTGAATGCCCTGAACCCCGAGGTTCTGGCAGACCTGAAGGCAGCTTTTGAGGCTGTGGATCAGGACACCATCCGCTGCATCGTTCTGACCGGCGAAGGCGACAAGAGCTTCGTTGCAGGCGCTGATATCGGCTCCATGAGCACCATGACCAAGGCAGAGGGCGAGGCCTTCGGCAAGCTGGGCAATGACGTGTTCCTGATGATTGAGAGCTTCCCCATCCCCGTCATTGCAGCCGTCAACGGCTTTGCACTGGGCGGCGGCAATGAGCTGGCCATGAGCTGCGACATCCGCATCTGCTCTGACAACGCTGTGTTTGGTCAGCCGGAAGTGGGTCTGGGCATCACGCCGGGCTTCGGCGGCACCCAGCGTCTGGCACGCCTTGTCGGCATGGGCATGGCCAAGCAGCTCGTCTACTCTGCCCTGAACATCAAGGCAGACGAGGCCCTGCGCATTGGTCTGGTGAACGCTGTGTATCCTCAGGCTGAACTGATGGAGAACGTGCTGAAGCTGGCCGGCAAGATCGCAAAGAACGCTCCCATTGCAGTGCGCAACTGCAAGAAGGCCATCAACGATGGCATCAGCCTGCCCATTGAGAAGGCTGTTGAGGTCGAAGAGAAGCTGTTCGGCGACTGCTTCGAGACCCACGACCAGAAGGAAGGCATGGCCTGCTTCCTGAGCCGTGAGAAGCCGAAGCCCAAGGCAGTGTTCACCAACAACTAATCCATTACATAATTTTTGATATTAAAAGGAGAGATTTCCTATGAAGATCGGTGTTATCGGCGCTGGCACTATGGGCCAGGGCATTGCAAAGGCATTTGCACAGGTTGAGGGCTTCACCGTTGCTCTGTGCGACATCAAGCAGGAGTGGGCTGAGAACGGCCTGGCAAAGATCAAGAAGGGCTACGAGAAGCTGGTTGCTAAGGGCAAGATCCCCCAGGAAAAGGCTGACGCGATCGTTGCAGCCATCACCCCGGGCCTGAAGGAAAATCTGTGCGCAGACTGCGACCTGATCGTTGAGGCTGCTTTTGAGGATATGAAGGTCAAGCAGACCACTTTCGGCGAGCTGGATAAGATCTGCAAGCCCGAGTGCATCTTCGCTTCCAACACTTCCTCCCTGTCCATCACCGAGATCGGCAAGGGCCTGAGCCGTCCTCTGGTCGGTATGCACTTCTTCAACCCCGCTGACCGCATGAAGCTGATCGAGGTCATCGCCGGCTGCAACACCCCCGCAGAGACCGTTGAGAAGATCAAGGAGATCTCCGTTGCCATTGGCAAGAACCCTGTTCAGGTCAACGAGGCTGCAGGCTTTGTGGTCAACCGCATCCTGATCCCCATGATCAACGAGGCTGCCTTCATCAAGATGGAGGGCGTTTCTGATATCGCAGGCATCGACACCGCTATGAAGCTGGGTGCCAACCACCCCATGGGCCCCCTGGATCTGGGCGACTTGGTAGGTCTGGATATCTGCCTGGCCATCATGGATGTTCTGTACAAGGAGACCGGCGACAGCAAGTACCGTGCATGCCCGCTGCTCCGCAAGATGGTCCGCGGCGGCAAGCTCGGCCGCAAGACCGGCAAGGGCTTCTACGTTTACAACGCAGACCGCACCAAGACTCCTGTTGACCAGCTGTAATTTCTGATAAACATTTCTCCTGGCCGTGGGGAAAGCGGTCAGGAGGAATTTGTTTGCAACCGGGTAGGGAAGAACCCCGACCCCGGGAGATAAAAAACACCCGTTAGGAGGATATAGCGATGGATTTTACTCTGTCCAAGCAGCAGCAGATGGTGCAGAAGATGTACCGCGAGTTTGCTGAAAACGAAGTCAAGCCCCTGGCTAAGAAGGTTGATGCAGACGAGTACTTCCCCAAAGAGACCGTCGAGAAGATGGGCAAGCTGGGCATGATGGGCATTTACTTCCCCACCTCTGTCGGCGGTGCAGGCGGCGATGTGCTGTCTTACGTCATGGCAGTGGAGGAGCTGAGCAAGGTCTGTGGCACCACCGGTGTCATCGTCTCCGCTCACACCAGCCTGTGCGCTGCTCCTATTTATGAAAACGGTACCCCCGAGCAGAAGGCAAAGTACCTGCCCAAGCTGTGCAGCGGCGAGTGGCTGGGTGCTTTCGGCCTGACTGAGCCGGGCGCCGGCACCGACGCACAGGGCCAGCAGACCATCGCCAAGGAAGAGGATGACTGCTGGGTCCTGAATGGCTCCAAGATCTTCATCACCAACGCCGGTTTCGCTGATGTCTTTATCGTCATCGCTGTCACCGACCGCGTTCTGGATAAGAAGGGCCGTCCCACCAAGCTGTGCTCTGCCTTCATCGTTGAGCGCACCGACCCGGGCTTCTCCGTCGGCAAGGCTGAGGATAAGATGGGCATCCGTGGTTCTTCCACCTGCGAGCTGATCTTCGAGGATTGCCGTATCCCGAAGGATCGTATGCTGGGCGTGCGCGGCAAGGGCTTCCAGCTGGCTATGGCTACCCTGGACGGCGGCCGTATCGGCATCGCTTCTCAGGCTCTGGGCATTGCCGAGGGCGCTCTGGAGGAGACCGTTGCCTACGTCAAGGAGCGCAAGCAGTTTGGCCGCAGCATTTCCGCATTCCAGAACACCCAGTTCGAGCTGGCTGAGATGAAGGCCCGCGTCGAGGCTGCAAAGTATCTGGTCTACGCTGCCGCTCTGAAGAAGCAGGAGGCAATGGACGGCGCAAAGGTCCGTTACAGCGTGGAGGCTGCTCAGGCTAAGCTGATCGCAGCCCGCACCGCAAGCGATGTGACCCGCCGCTGCCTGCAGCTGTTCGGCGGTTACGGCTACACCCGTGACTTCCCCATCGAGCGCATGATGCGTGATGCCAAGATCACTGAGATCTACGAGGGCACCAGCGAAGTGCAGCGGATGGTCATTTCCGGCGCTCTGCTGAAGTAAGGGAGGTAAGATTTACAATGAAAGCAATTGTTTGTGTAAAGCAGGTTCCTGATACCTCCGGCAAAGTCGCCGTCAAGGCAGACGGTACTCTGGATCGTGCCTCTATGGCCACCATCACCAACCCCGATGACCTGAACGCTCTGGAGGCAGCTCTGAAGCTCAAGGACGCTACCGGCTGCGAAGTCGTTGTCATCACCATGGGTCCTCCTCCGGCCGAGGGAATGCTGCGTGAGCTGCTGGCCCGCGGCGCGGACAAGGCTGTTCTGGTCTCCGGCCGTGAGTTCGGCGGTTCTGATACCTTTGCAACCAGCCAGATCTTGGCTGCTGCTGTCAATAAGATCGGCGTTGGCCCCGAGGACGTTGTGTTCTGCGGTCGTCAGGCAATCGATGGCGATACCGCACAGGTCGGCCCTCAGATCGCTGAGAAGCTGCACCTGCCTCAGGTGACCTATGTTGCAGACATCCAGAAGGATGGCAACACCCTGACCGTGAAGCGTATGCTGGAAGACGGCTACATGATGGTCAAGGTGCAGACTCCCCTGCCTGCTGACCTGCATCAAGGAGCTGAACCAGCCCCGTTACATGAGCGTGAATGGCATCTTCACCTGCTACGACAAGCCGATGGAAGTGTTCGATTACAACGCTCTGAAGGATGATCCGCTGATCGAGGTCGATACCATCGGTCTGAAGGGTTCTCCGACGAACGTCTTTAAGTCCTTCACTCCTCCGCAGAAGGGCGCAGGCACCATGCTGACTGGCGACGACACCGCCGCACAGCTGGCAGGTATCCTGGCCAAGAAGCACCTGATCTGATGAAAGGAGCATAGGATTACAATGGCTGATTTTAACGAGTACAAGGGCGTTTGGGTCTTTTTTTGTGAGCAGCGCCAGGGCAAACTGATGCCCACCGATTTCGAGCTGGTCAGCGAGGCCCGCAAGCTGGCTGATGAGCTGAACTGCGAAGTCACCGGCCTGCTGCTGGGCGATAACGTGGACGGCATTGCCAAGGAACTGGGCGGCTATGGCGCTGATAAGGTCATGGTCTGCGACAGCCCCCTGCTGAAGGATTACACCACGGACGCATACGCCAAGGTCGTCTGCGACATGGTCAACGAGTACAAGCCCGAGGTCCTGCTGATCGGTGCCACCAACATTGGCCGCGATCTGGGCCCCCGCTGCGCAGCCCGCCTGCACACCGGCCTGACCGCTGATGCTACCCACCTGGATATCGACACTGCAAAGTACATCGACTTCCTGAAGGGAGAGCTCCACCATCGACCTGTCCAAGCAGAAGTTCGATATGGAAGACCGCAACCTGAAGATGACCCGTCCCGCATTCGGCGGCCATCTGATGGCTACCATCATCTGCCCCCGCTTCCGTCCTCAGATGTCCACCGTGCGCCCCGGCGTTATGAAGAAGGCTCCCTTCGATCAGGCCAAGGCAGATGCCTGCGATCGTGAAGCCCGCTTTCGAGCTGTCCGCTGCCGACATCAAGACCGAGGTCCTGAGTGTCGAGAAGGCTGCTGAGAAGCTGGTCGATCGATCGGTGCCGATGTCATCGTCTCCGTTGGCCGCGGCATCAGCAAGGATGTCAACAAGGGCATCGAGCTGGCTGAGCAGCTGGCTGCTGCACTGGGCGGCGGCGTTGTGGGTGCTTCCCGTGCCGTTACCGATGCAGGTTGGATGACCGCTGACCATCAGGTCGGTCAGACCGGTAAGACGGTCCACCCCAAGATCTATGTTGCTCTGGGCATTTCCGGTGCCATCCAGCACACCGCTGGTATGCAGGATTCCGAGTGCATCATCGCTGTCAACAAGAACGAGAGCGCACCCATCTTCGGTGTTGCTGACTACGGCATTGTGGGCGATCTGTTCAAGGTCGTTCCCGAGCTGATCAAGCAGATCGAGGCTGCCAAGGCTGCTGAGTAAGCACCTGATTTTCCCTGAACCCTGATTGTGATAAGGCCGCCGCGCAGTGGAAACACTGTGCGGCGGCTTTTTGCGTCTCCGGAAAGTAGCTCCGTTCTATCCCACCTGTTCCCAGAATAAAATGACACCAAGAGCGGACAGGAAAGGAGCGCGTACCATGGAGTTGAAGATCTTTCGGGATGCCCTGCCTAATGGCGGGGGACAAACTGTACCATCAAGGCAGAGCTGCCGCTGGAAACAGAGATCCTGATCTCTGATTATCTGCCACCGGTGTTCAAGCTGGTCAAGTGCTTTGTCAGGCCGGTGGTGCTGCAAAAGCGGCTGCAGCCCGGCAAGCTGCAATTGGAGGGATATCTGCGCTGTGTGGTCTATTATCAGGGGAAGATGGAGCGGGCTTGTGCCAGACCGAGCAGAAGCTCCCTTTTACCAAGCTGCTGGATCTGCCGGAGTTCGTCTTTACGGCATGGGCCGTGCAGGTGGAAGGCCAGACCGAATATCTGAACTGCCGCACCGTCAACCCGCGCCGCATCGAGGTGCGGGGGGCGTATGGGCTGGTGGTATCGGTGCATACGCAGTTCAAAATCGATGTCATCACGGCTCTGTCGGATGGTGGTGTGGAGCAGAAACTGGTCACCCTTTCTGGGGTGCGGCGCGCCGCTGTGCTGGAAAAGTTGGTCACGGTCGAGGGCGAGATCCGCTTTCCCACGCCGCCCGCCGCCGTTTTGGACCTCAGCGGCAATGCCTCTGTCGGAGACCTCAAGCTCCTGAACGGGAAAGCCGTTGCCAAGGGCGTGCTGGTCGTTTCCTGCGCCTGGCGTGCCGAGGGCGACCCTGCACTGCAAGGCCAGAGCGTGAACCTGAACTTCAATCAGGTGCTGGATGTGGACGGCCTGAGCGAGGACTGCCGCTGCCTCTGCGTGGCCGAGCCGGTGGGCTTTACGCTCACGGAGGGAGAAGGGAGGAACCCAGCCGCCTGACTGCCAACCTGATGCTGTGCCTGCGGGCATGGAGACCCTATCAGCTGCAGTGCGTGGCGGATGCCTTCTCCACGAAATTTGAGACAGAACAGACCCCGCAGACGGTACAGACGGAATCGCTGGCCTGCACCCTGGACGAGACCGTGACCCTGACCGGCTCCGGCCCTCTGCCGGACGCTGGGGCTAAAATTCTGGCCTGCTTTGCCTCCTTTGGCCCGGCCCTGCTGGCATACAGGGAAAACAACTGGGATCGACCAGCCGGGTGACTGTGACTGCCTTTGGGGAGAACAGCCTTTCAGAGCTGGAAAGCTATGAAAAGGTGTTGGAGCTTGCCCTGCCGCTGGGGCGGGAGCTGCCCTCGGACACGGAGGCTGATCCCGGAGTGCTGGCTCCGTGCCGAGGACCTGCGCTGTGTCTGCGCAAACGGCACACTGGAGGTCAACCTTTCCGTCAAGGCAGAAGGAGCCATCCTACAGCGGAGCGGAAACACCTGTGTGGGCTCCATCGCGCTGGGAGAGCCGTTGACCCCGGCAGACCCGGAGATCAGCCTGCGCATCTATTATGCACATGCGGGGGGAGGAGCTGTTTGCCATCGCCAGGCGGTTCCATGTCTCCCCGGCCCAGATGCTTGCCGCCAACGATCTTGCAGAGGGCACCACGGCCATTGATGCGCCTCAGAGACTTCTGGTGCCGGGAGCAGGGGGGCGGATCCATCTGATTTTGTGCTTCACAGAAGAACAATTTAATGTTAAAGTATGACTTATGAACTAAAAATGAACAAAAAACATCCCGGACCTCTCCCAATTTGAGAAAGGCTCTGATATAATAATTTTTGTCGTGTAAAAAGCCTTTTAGATAAAGGAGAAGTTATGATCAAAAAATATCGAGTTGGAGAAGGGCGCATACCAGTTTGATGCCAAAATGCCCCTTCGCCAGGCCATCCCGCTGGGCCTGCAGCATGTATTTGCCATGTTCGTGGGCAACCTGACCCCGCTTCTTATCATCACCAGTGCCTGCGGCCTTGCAGGCGGTGAGTTTGCTGACCTGCAGGTCAGCCTGCTGCAGAACGCCATGTTCGTGGCCGGTGTGGTCACGCTGGTGCAGCTGTTCTCCATCGGCCCGGTCGGCGGCAAGGTCCCCATTATCATGGGTACCAGCTCCGGCTTCCTGGGCGTGTTCAACAGTGTGGCTGCTTCCATGGGCGGCGGTGTGCTGGCCTACGGTGCCATCATGGGCGCTTCCATTCTGGGCGGCCTGTTCGAGACTGTGCTGGGCTTCTTCCTCAAGCCCCTGCGCAAGTTCTTCCCCACGGTGGTCACCGGAACGGTGGTGCTGTCCATCGGTCTGTCCCTGATCTCCGTGGGTGTCAACTCCTTTGGCGGCGGCAACGCAGCCAAGGACTTCGGTTCCGCGGAAAACCTGCTGCTGGCCGTGTTCGTGCTGGTGGTGATCCTGTTCTTCAAGCATTGGACCACGGGTTTCCTGAGTTCTTCCTCCATCCTCATCGGCATTGTGGCGGGATATCTGGCAGCCTTTATCATGGGCTTTGTCCTGCCCACCACCGGTGTCACTGCCGAGGGTGTGGAGTTCACCAAGGCATGGGTGCTGAACTGGAGCAAGGTGGCACAGGCCGACTGGTTTGCCATCCCCAAGCTGGTTCCCGTCAAGATCGTTTTTGATATGCGCGCCATCCTGCCCGTGCTGATCATGTTCATCGTCACCGCTGTGGAAACCGTGGGCGATATCTCCGGCGTGATGGAGGGCGGCATGAGCCGTGAGGCCACCGATAAGGAGCTGTCCGGCGGTGTTATCTGCGACGGCCTGGGCTCTTCCTTTGCCGCTTGCTTTGGTGTTCTGCCCAACACCTCCTTCCAGCCAGAACGTGGGTCTGGTTTCCATGACCAAGGTCGTCAACCGCGGTGCACTGGCTACCGGTGCCATCTTCCTCGATCCTCTGCGGCCTGATCCCCAAGCTGGGCGCACTGGTCTCCATCATGCCGCAGGCCGTTCTGGGCGGCGCAGCCGTCATGATGTTCTCTTCCATCGTGGTGTCCGGCATCCAGCTCATCACCAAGGAGAAGATGACCCCCCGCACCCTGACCATCGTTTCCGTCGCGCTGGGCGTGGGCTACGGCATGGGTGCGAACGCCAGCATCCTCGCCAACACCCCCCAGTTCTTCCAGTTGATCTGCGGCGAGAGCGGCATCGTGCCCGCAGCCTTTGTGGCCATTGTGCTGAACGTGCTGCTGCCCAAGGACGATAAGGCCGAATAAACCTCTCAGTCACCTTCTGTGACAGCTCCCCTGACAGGGGAGCCAAGAAGTGCCCTTGCCTCTCCTGTCAGGGGAAACACCATTGCGTTGCAATGGCGGAGAGCTCCTCCAGAGCTTCCGGCGTATCTGCATCCAGCAGTTCTTCCCGCCGCTGGGCGTAAACGATCTGTACCTGCTCAGGGTGAGCCTTGAGCACAACACTGCCGCCCTTGCCCTCGGGCAGGGTGCGCAGAGCGGGAAAATATTCGCATCCAAACAGAACGGGACTTCCGACAACGGTGTCCGGGCCATGTGCGGCCCGGGCTCCCAGCCGGAAGACGCCCGCTCTGTTTCTTTTTGTGTCTGGGCAAAAGCAGTGATCAGCGCTTCCAGCGTCTCCCGCTGCAGCAGTGGCTGATCTCCGGGCAGGAAGATGCAGCCTGCAAGATTGGGGCATTGCTCTAGCAGCGCCTCCAGCCCCAGCCGAACAGTGTCGTTCCGGCCCGGCAGGCTGTGGAGCAGGCAGGGAACGGCCTGTGCGTCACACAGGGCCTTGACCTCGGCAGAGCGGGTCACGACCACGCGGGCAGCAAGGGCGGGGGGGTGGCGGTGACCTCCAGCGCCCGGCAGAGCAGGGGGCGGCCCCCGAAGTTGGCCAGCAGCTTGTTGGAGCCGAACCGCCGGGCCAGCCCCGATGCCATGATGACGCATCCCACCGGAGGGTGGGCGTTCTTTCTGCACAACTCTGCCATAAAATCATTCCTCCTCAACCTGCCGGATCTGCGGCAGTCTTTCCAGTGGCATTATAAGGGATTTTGTGATAAAATAAAAGTAGCAATCGAAAAAAGAGAGGTACTGCGTATGATGACGATCCGGGAATACAAACGGGCCGAAAGCCTCGAGGAAGCCTGGCAGCTCAACCAGAAGCGAAACAATCGGGTCATCGGCGGCATGATCTGGCTCAAGATGGAGAACATCAATGTCGGCACCGCCATCGACCTGTCGGGCCTTGGGCTGGACAAAATTGAGGAAACGGCCGAGGGCTTTTCCATCGGGGCCATGGTGCCCCTGCGGCAGATCGAGCTCCACGAGGGGCTCAATGCCTACACCGAGGGCGCAGTGCGGGAGTCGGTGCGCCACATCGTGGGCGTCCAGCTGCGCAACCTTGCCACCGTGGGCGGCAGCATTTACAGCCGTTTTGGCTTTTCCGATGTTCTGACCATGTTCCTGGCCCTGAACGCTTCGGTGGAGCTCTACAAGGGCGGCATTGTGCCGCTTTCGGAGTATGCTCAGCGCCCGTATGACAGGGATATCCTGGTACGGGTCATCGTGCCGAAAGAGCAGGCCGCATTCTGCTATCAGTCGGTGCGCAACAGCCAGACGGATTTCCCGGTGCTGACCTGTGCCGCCGCGAAAACGGCCGGGGCTTCCGGGTCGCCATTGGTGCCAGGCCCGGTAAGGCAGTGCTGTATACCCTGCAGCCCAATGCCGCCGAAACGCCGGAGCTGACCGCCGCCCGCTTTGCCGCTGAGGTGCGGGCAAACATCCGGACGGAGAGCAACATGCGCGGCAGTGCGGAATACCGCAATCATCTGGCCGGGGTGCTGGTCAAGCGCGCTGTGCTGAAATTGGAAGGGAACAGGTGAGACAAGATGCAGGTGAATCTTATTTTGAACGGAACCAAAGTCACGGCAGAGGCCGCACCGGACACCCTGCTCATCGATTTTGTCCGCGCACACGGCTGTTACAGTGTCAAGCGCGGCTGTGAGACCTCCAACTGCGGCCTGTGCACCGTCTTTCTGGACGATGTGCCGGTGCTGTCCTGCTCTGTGCTGGCAGCCCGTGCCGATGGCCACAGGGTGACCACGCTGGAGGGCCTGCAGGAGGAGGCTGCTGAGTTCGGTGCTTTCATCGCCGATCAGGGTGCGGAGCAGTGCGGCTTCTGCAACCCGGGCGTTATTATGAACGCCCTCGCCCTCTTCCGGGAAAAGGAATACCCCACTGAGGAGGAAATCAAGGAATATCTCGCGGGCAACCTCTGCCGCTGCTCCGGCTACGAGGGCCAGCTGCGGGGCATCCAGAATTTCCTCGCCTGGAAGAAAGCAAAACAGGAGGGTGCCGAATGAAAAACGTCAACAAAGCATTCCGCAAAAAGGATGCCATGCAGCTTGTGACCGGCAAGCCCGTTTACATGGATGATCTGGCCCCGGCAGACTGCCTGATCGTCAAGCTGTACCGTTCGCCCCATGCCAATGCCATGGTGGAGCGCATCGACACGTCCGTGGCCAAAAGGTGCCCGGCATCGAGGCCATCTTCACCTGGGAGGATGTGGATCAGAACGCCCGCCGCTACACGCAGGCCGGCCAGACCTACCCTGAAGCCAGCCCCTACGACCGCCTGGTCATCGACCGCCACGTCCGCTTTGTGGGGGACGTGGTGGCCATTGTGGTGGGCAAGGATGAGAAGTGTGTCGAGAAGGCCATGAAGCTCATCAAGGTGGAGTATCAGGTGCTGGAGCCGGTGCTGGATTTCCACACCGCGAAGGACAACCCGATCCTCGTCCACCCGGAGGACAACTGGGAGAGCCTGAGCCCCGTGGGTGCCGACAACAAGCGCAACCTCTGTGCCCACGATGCGTGCGGCGACGGCGACATCGATGCCGTGCTGGCAAAGTGCGATGTTGTCATCGACCGTGTCTACCACACCAAGGCCTGCCAGCAGGCCATGATGCAGACCTTTCGCACCTGCTGCTGGATGGACCTGTACGGACGGCTGAACATCCTCAGCTCGACCCAGATCGTGTTCCATACCCGCCGCAATGTGGCAAACGCCCTGCACATCCCCAAATCCATGATCCGCGTCATCAAGCCCCGCATCGGCGGCGGCTTTGGTGCCAAGCAGACGGCGGTCTCGGCCATCTATCCGGCCTTTGTTACCTGGAAGACCAAGAAGCCCTGTAAGCTGATCTTCACCCGCGAAGAGAGCCAGACCGCATCTTCGCCCCGCCATGAGATGGAGATGCACGTCCGTCTGGGTGCCACCAAGGACGGCATCGTGAAGGGCATCGACCTCTACACCCTGTCCAACACCGGTGCTTATGGTGAGCACGGCCCCACAACGGTGGGCCTTTCCGGCCACAAGTCCATCCCACTGTACGGCAAGGCAGAAGCCTTCCGTTTTGTCAGCGACGTGGTCTACACCAACCACATGTCTGCCGGTGCGTACCGCGGCTATGGTGCGACCCAGGGCCTGTTTGCGGTGGAATCTGCCGTCAACGAGCTGGCTGCCAGGCTCCACATGGATCCCTTCAAGATCCGTGAAATGAACATCGTCAAAGAGGGCGATGTGATGCCTGCCTATTACGGCGCTGTGAACACCAGCTGCGCGCTGGACCGCTGCCTGAAAAAAGTCCACGAGATGATCGACTGGGACAACAAGTACCCTGCGCGCGACCTTGGCAATGGCAAGGTGCGCGCCGTAGGCATGGGCATGGCCATGCAGGGCTCCGGCATTTCCGGCATGGACGTGGGCAGTGCTACCCTCAAACTGAACGATGACGGCTTTTATACCCTTATGATTGGTGCTGCCGATATGGGCACCGGCTGCGATACTACGCTGGCGCAGATCGCTGCCGAGGTTCTGGACTGCCCGCTGGATAATATTACCGTCTTTGGTGCGGATACGGATACCTCGCCCTATGACTCCGGCTCCTACGCTTCTTCTACCACCTATGTCACCGGCAAGGCCGTCGAGAAGTGCGCCCTCCGGCTGCGCGGCCAGATCTGCAAGCTGGGCGCGGAGCTGCTTCAGACGACCGAAGATGCCGTGGATTTTGACGGCAAGTTCGTCTCCCTGAACGCAGACCCGGAGAAGAGGGTCTCTCTCTCTCTGAGGTGGCCTTCGCCTCCCAGTTCGGCCACATGGTTCCGCTGGAGATCACCGAGACCCACACCTCGCCCCTTTCGCCCCCGCCCTACATGGTCGGCGCAGCTGAAATTGAGCTGGATAAGGAGACCGGCGAGGTGAAGGTGCTGGAATTTGACGCCTGCGTGGACTGCGGCACCCCCATCAACCCCAACCTGACCCGTGTGCAGGCAGAGGGCGGTATTTTGCAGGGCATTGGTATGACCCTGACCGAGAACATCACCTACGATGCCAAGGGCTGGCCGATGGAGAATTCCTTTATGCAGTATAAGATCCCCGCCCGTGTGGACATCGGCCACATCCGGGTGGAGTTTGAGAGCAGCTACGAGCCCAACGGCCCGTTTGGTGCAAAATCCATCGGTGAGGTGGTCATCAACACCCCGCTGCCCGCCATCGCGGATGCCATCTACAATGCCATCGGCACCCGCTTCTATGAGCTGCCCATCACCCCGGAGCAGATCGCCATGGCGGTGGAAGAAAACCGCTGATGCTTTCGGAAAAACAGTTTCCGTTTCTGGCAGAAAAGGGCCATGTGGTCTCGCTGGTGGGCGGCGGCGGAAAAACAACGCTGCTGTATGCCTTTGCCCGGCATTGTGCCGCCAAAGGCTGGCGGGTGCTGGTGAGCACCACCACCCACATCCGGCAGCCCAGGGAGAATTATGCCGCAGATGAGGCTGCTCTTGCGTCCCTCTGGGCGGCAGGGCAATATGCCGTGGCCGGTGTCCCGGCAGAGGAGGGCAAGCTGACCGCCCTGCCGCCGGAGCAGCTGACCTGCTGGATGGCACAGGCGGATATGGTTTTTCTGGAAGCGGACGGTGCAAAACGGATGCCCTGCAAAGTTCCGGCGGCCCATGAACCGGTGCTGCTGCCGGAAAGCGATATCGTGCTGGCCGTGGCCGGGTTGTCCGCGCTGGGCAGACCTCTGCGGGAGGTCTGCTTCCGGCTGGAGCAGGCCTGCGCCCTGCTGGGCACTGCCCCCGGAACGCTTCTGACCCCGGAGCTGCTGGCAAAGCTGCTGGCCAGTGAGCAGGGAGAACGAAAACTGGTGGAGGACCGCCGTTTTTCTGTGGTGCTCAATCAGTCGGATGCCCCCGCCCGCATTGCTGCCGGAGAACAGACCCTCGCGCTCCTGCGCAAAAAATATGAGGTGCAGGGCGTGTTGACTTATTTTGATGAAAGGGAGCGTGCATGAAATGGCAGAACAAGGCCCCATTGTCTTCTGCACCGGCGGCGGCTGCACCGCAAAGCTGGGTGCCGGGGTGCTGAGCCGCATTCTGGAAAAGCTGCCCCGGGGCGAAAAAGACCCGGATCTTCTGGTCGGCTATGACAGCCGGGATGATGCCGCAGTCTACCGCATTACGGACAACATTGCACTGGTGCAGACTGTGGACTTTTTTCCGCCGATGGTGGACGACCCCTATACCTTTGGGCAGATTGCAGCCACAAACGCCCTGAGCGATGTCTACGCCATGGGCCGTGATGTCAAAACGGCACTGAATCTCGTCTGCTTCCCCGAGAGCATGGACCTGAACGTTTTGGGCGAGATCCTGCGCGGCGGAGCCGAAAAAGGTAGCCGAGGCCGGGGGTACGCTGGCGGGTGGGCACTCCATTGCAGACACCGGCGTCAAATACGGCCTGTCGGTGACCGGTCTGGTAGACCCGCACCGCCTGACGGCTAACGATACCGGCCGCCCGGGCGACAAGCTTCTTCTGACCAAGGCGCTTGGCGTGGGGCTGATTTGCACCGCCAACCGGGTGGGCGAAGCCGCTCCGGAACAGATGGAAGCCGCCGTCCGTTCCATGACCACCCTGAACAAAACGGCGGCAGAGATCGCACGCAGGTACGAGGTGCACGCCGCCACGGATGTGACCGGGTTCAGCTTCCTGGGCCATCTGCACGAGATGATGGGGGAGAAGCTCTCCTGCGTCATCGATGCCCATGCGGTGCCGGTACTGCCCGGTGCGTGGGAGGCCGCAGATGCCTGCCTGTACACCGCCGCCGGTCAGCGCAACCGCAACCACACCGGGCCCTTTGTCCGGTTTGAGAAAGTGCCCTTCCCGATGGAAGAAATCCTGTTTGATCCCCAGACCTCCGGCGGCCTGCTGTTTGCCGTGGCCCCGCAGGATGCCGCTGCCCTGGAAGCAGAGCTGCAGGCGGCGGGTCTGCCCGCAAATGTCGTGGGCACCATTGGGGAAAAGCAGACACCGGAGATCACAGTAACATACGAATGAGAGAGGAACAACCGATGATCGAAGATCGATGCCCGTGGAGATGCCTGTCCGCTGCCCGTGGTCAAGGCCAAAAGGCCATTGCAGAGCTGCACGGCCCCGGCGAGGTGGAAGTGCTGGTGGACAATGAGATCGCTGTCCAGAACCTGACCAAGATGGCCCAGCAGAAGGGCTATCTGTCCAGCTCCGAAAAACTGGCCGAGCAGGAATACCGTGTCCGCTTTACCATCAAGGACGCGCCTGCTGCGGGAAACCGCTGTGCCGGGCAAGGTGAAACAGCAGGCAGAAGCGGAAACCTGCATCCCGGATGCCCGCACCGATACAGTGGTGGTCATCGCGTCCGACAAGATGGGGGGAGGGGGCCGAGGAGCTGGGCAAGACCCTGCTCAAGGCCTTCGTGTTCTCTCTGACCCAGCAGGACAAGCTGCCCAAGACGATCCTCTTCTATAACGGCGGCGCATCCCTGACCTGTGAGGGTTCGCCCATGCTGGAAGACCTGAAGGCACTGGAGGCCGAGGGCGTGGAGATCCTGACCTGCGGCACCTGCCTGAATTTCTATGGTCTGACCGAGAAGCTGGCCGTGGGCGGCGTGACCAATATGTATGTCATCGCTGAAAAAATGCTGAGCGCCGGGAACGTGGTCAAGCCGTGATCTACCTTGATAACGCCGCAACCACCTTGTACAAGCCCCCGGAGGTGGGGCAGGCGATGCTGGATGCTTTGCAGACAGCGGGCAACCCGGGCCGTGGAGCCCATGCGCCCACCCTGCACGCCTCCCGCATCGTCTACGAGACCCGGGAAACGCTGGCTCGGCTCTTCCACGCCGAAGGCCCGGCCTGCATCGCCTTTGCATCCAATGCGACCCAGGCGCTGAACACGGCCATCAACGGCCTCTTTGGCCCGGGGGATCATGTCATCACCACGGTCTGCGAGCACAATTCCGTCCTGCGGCCCCTCTACCGCCTCCAAAGGCAGGGGGTTGAGGTGAGCTTTGTGGATGTGGACGCAAACGGTGTGCTCTGCTATGCACAGTTTGAGCAGCTGCTCCGTCCCAATACCAGGGGAGTGGTTGTGACCGGTGCTTCCAATGTCACCGGAAACCGCACGGACCTGGCGTTCGTGTCCGCTTTTGCAAAAAAGCACGGCCTGTTGTTTCTCGTGGATGCCGCCCAGACTGCGGGTGCCATGCCGATGGATGTGCAGGCGCTGGGGATCGATGTGCTCTGCTTTACCGGGCACAAGGCGCTGCTGGGCCCGCAGGGCACCGGCGGGCTGTATGTCCGGCCCGGGCTGCAGGTTGCCCCCCTCCTGTGGTGGGCGGCAGCGGAGTCCACAGCTTTGATGAACGCCACCCTACCGAAATGCCCACCGCTCTGGAAGCCGGAACGCTGAATGTGCCGGGAATCGCCGGGCTGGGGGCCGGGGTGCGCTGGCTCCTGACGCAGGACGTGGAAACGCTGGAAGCAAAAGAAAATGCACTTGCACGCCTGTTTTACGAAACTGTCCGGGAAATTCCCGGTGTGCGGCTTTATGGTGACTTCACTGCGCCGCGTGCGCCCATCGTCTCACTGAACCTGGCGGGCGAGGATTCCGCCCGGGTGGCGGATGCGCTCTGGGAAGAGTACGGCATCTGTGTGCGGGCCGGTGCGCACTGCGCTCCGCTGATGCACAGGGCGCTGGGCACCGTGGAGCAGGGTGTGGTGCGGTTCAGCTTCTCCCACACCAACACCCGGGAGGAGGCGCTTGCCGCTGCCTGTGCGGTGCGCAGCCTTGCGGAGGAATAAACGATGCGTGCAAAGAGACCCTATATCGTGTTATCCTTCCGCACCACAGTGGAAGCGATGGCATGGGAAAAACACTGCGAAGCGGAACACATCCCCGGGCGGCTCATTCCGCTGCCCCGGGAACTCTCTGCCGGGTGCGGCCTTGCGTGGCGGATGCCGCCCGAGGACTGGCAGCTGTGGCAGAGCCGCATCGACCCCGCTGCCTATGATGCCGCAGCGGAGGTAGAACAATAACAAATAAAGGAGAATTGGATGGGAAACCGTTCTTTTTTCAATGCACTCCATGACCGGGAGGGGGGGATTTTCTGCTGGCCACGGTGCTGGAAGGCCCGGCGCAGGGGGAACGTGTCCTGCTGCGGAACACAGCACCGGTCTGGCCGGAGGAACTGCCTGCGTTCTGGGGGGAGCATCTGCCTGCTCTGGCCGCTGTGACCTCCAGTGGAATTCTGAAATCAGCCGGACAGCGCATCTTTGTGGAGCGCGTTGGCGCAGCTCCGCAGCTTGTGGTCTGCGGCGGCGGCCATGTGGGCGCGTCGGTGGTGCGGCTGGCAAAGCTGCTGGGCCTGCCGGTTACAGCGCTGGAGGACCGCCCCGAGTTTGCGGAGGAGCTGCGTCAGGCCGGGGCCGATGCTGTGCTCTGCCAGCCCTTTGCAGAGGGGCTTGCGCAGATCCCCGGCGGGCAGGAGACATACTTTGTGGTCGTGACCCGTGCCCACAGCTGTGATATTGCCTGCCTGCGTTCTATTCTGCAAAAGCCCGCCGCCTATGTGGGCATGATGGGCAGCCGGAAGCGCGCGGCTCTGGTGCACACACAACTGGCCGAGCTGGGGCTGCCGCAAGAGCGCATTGATGTCCTGTACGCGCCCATTGGGCTTTCCATTGGCGCAAAAACCGCACAGGAGATCGCACTTTCTATTCTTGCGGAGATCGTCTCCGTTAAAAACAGCCGCCAGCAGACCGAGGGCTTTTCCCCGGCGCTGCTGGCGGCGCTGGAACAGCAGACCGCTCCGGCGGTGCTGGCGACCATCGTAGGCCGCCATGGCTCTACGCCACGGGAGGAAGGCTCCAAGATGTTGGTCCTGCCCGATGGCTCTGCCGTGGGCAGCGTGGGCGGCGGCATCATGGAGTACCGCACCCAGCAGCTGGCGCGGGAATTGCTGGAGCCGGGGGCTGCCCCGTGCAGGCTGGCCGCCTTTACCGCAGAGGGGGCCAGCGATGCCGCGGCCATTGCCGCCTGCGGCGGCTCCATGGAAGTCTTTTTGCAGCGTCTGGAACCGGAGGGATGAGCCATGAAGCGGGATGACCTGATTGTTGTCCGGGGTGGGGGAGACCTTGCCACCGGTGTTGTGCATCGGCTCTGGTCGGCGGGGCTGCGGGTGCTGGTGCTGGAAACATCCCATCCCGCCGCCATCCGTCGGCAGGTGTCTCTGTGAGGCTGTTTACGAAGGCGAGACCGCTGTGGAAGGAATGCGGGGCATCCGGGTGGAGACGCTGGCGGATGCCGATGCCGTCTGGGCACAGAACGCAGTGCCGGTCCTGATAGACCCCACAGGTGCGTGCCTGCCGCAGGCAAGGCCTGCTGTTCTGGTGGATGCCATCATCGCAAAGAAAAATCTGGGCACCACCCGGGAGATGGCTCCGCTGACCATTGCCCTTGGCCCCGGCTTTGCGGCGGGGCAGGATGTGGACGTGGTGGTGGAGACCAAGCGCGGCCACAAGCTGGGCCGCATCATCCGGGAAGGGGCTGCCGCACCCAACTCCGGCGTGCCGGGCATCATCGGCGGCTATGGTGCCGAGCGTGTACTTCATGCACAGGCCGCGGGTATCTTCCGCAACCAGCATTCTATCGCTGATTTTGTGGAGGCGGGCGAGGCTGTGGCCGAGATCGAAACGCCGGACGGCCAGCGTTTCCCGGTGGTTACACAGATCTCCGGCATCCTGCGGGGGGCTGCTGCGGGATGGTTACCCGGTGACCAAAGGATTCAAGGTGGCCGATGTGGACCCCCGCCGTGCGGAGCTGGAAAACTGCTTCCTCATCTCGGATAAGGCCCGCTGCATTGCGGGCAGTGTGCTGAACTGATCGCCGCAGAGTGCTGGAACTAAAAGAAACGGGACTGTTTTTGCAACAGCCCCGTTTCTTTGTTACTCTGTCAGTTTTGTGATGAGCATCTGATAGATCTCGTTGCCCTTGAGGATGAATTGCTTCTTGACCAGATCGGCACTCAGCCGGTCAGGCGTGCCGATGTCCAGACAAAACAGCTCCTGATCCAGTGCCTTGATGGTGCAGCGGATGGAGCAGTGGCCGTCCGGCTTTTCGGTGATACGGGCGCTGTACTCGGCTTCCTTGCGGGCCCAGGTCTGGCTGCGTAGAACCGCCGCCACCGCGCGCTCCCGCACACTGCGGGGCAGGTCATAGGCAAGCTCCTGCGCGACCTTGCGTCCTTTTTCGGTGATGGAATAGCGATCTTCCTTCAGCGTGACCAGCTGCTGGCGGGTGATATCATCCAGACAGGAGCCGATCTCAAAATAGTTGACCAGCTGCTCTTCCATCAGCGCATTCTCGATCTCCGTCCGGGTGATCGGCCCGGCATTTTTCACTAAATAACACAACAGCAACCGGATCTCCGTGCTGTCGGTCAGTCCGCCGGGACGAACACCGGCGGTAAAAGCATCGTTGGCGGCCATCGTTCTGCACATCCCCCTGTTATTTCAAATTGCTGCCCGGCTCTGCCTCAGGGCAGGCCGTAAAGAATCACTTTCTTATAGTATAAAGGGTTTCAGACAGGATTGCAAGCCGCAACCGCAAAATCTGTCTCAATGCGCTTGCGGCTTTCAGGGGTGGAATACAGCCAGTGGTCGATATGCCCCTCGGTGATGAAATAGCGCAGGTCGAACCGGTGGCTCTGGCCCAGGCTGTGGTTGACGATGACCAGCTTGATCTTCATTTTATCAGGCAGGATGTTTTTGATGTAGACGCTCACCGCCTGCCCGGGGTGCAGGTCGGGGCAGGTCTCGGCAAGGCCGGCCAGATTGGGGGCGATCTCCACAAAGGTGCCGTATTCCTCCACGCTCCGCACAATGCCCACCACGGTCTCGCCCACGGTGAACCCGGCGGCGTTCTCCTCCCAGGTGCCCAGCAGCTCCCGGATGGTCAGCACGAACCGCCCCTGCACATCCCGGCTTTTGATGGCGCACAGGATCTGCTGGCCCACACTCACCCTGTCGGCAGGGGAGGAGATGCGGCTGACCGACATGCAGTCGATGGGCAGCAGGGCGCTGATGCCGCACCCAACGTCACAAAAAGGCACCAAACGGCTCGATGTGGGTCACAGTGCAGGGCAGGATGTCCCGGGCTGTAAGGTGTCCAGATACTCTGCCTTGCACATCCGCTGTGCCTCAGCCCGGGAAAGCAGGTAGCAGGGCTGGCCGTTTTCCCCGGTCTCCATCCCTTCGATCACAAAGCAGGTGGGGCGGCCCACCCGCGTCAGCACTGCAATGTCCCGCACGGTGCCGCTCTCGGCCCCATCGGCACACTGGCCAAAGGGCATCACGGCCCGGACGCCGCCCAGGTCGAACCGCAGCTGCCGCTGGGTGTCAAAGGCCAGGGCGGTGGCCTGCAAAATCTCGTGGCTGGCCATGGCGGCGCGCAGTTCTGCGGGGGCTGAGCCGGTCTGCGGAACGGTAATTGCCTTCAGTACGAAATGTCTGCATCATGGTTTGTTCCTCTTTCTGTGTTATTTTAGCGTTTTCCGCTGCACGTCGGCACACAAAGCAGGTGTCGGCATTAAAACTCTATGCGCGGACAATTGCATTTTATACGAGTTTGGTTTATACTATATCTGTATGGCATGGAAACCAGCTGCACAGGGTACTGCCCCGCCAAGGGGCGGCAGGAGGGAAAGAAATATGGATATCGCAGTGGGAGATACCATCCAGACCCGCAAAAAACACCCGTGCGGAGCTTCCAGCTTCGAGGTGCTCCGGGTCGGTATGGATTTCAAGATCGCTGCACGGGCTGCGGCCGTGAGGTCATGCTGCCCCGCGCGAAAATTGAAAAAACATCAAGAAAGTGCTCAAGCCCGGCGCTGCCGAGTAACCATTGGGTCATGTAAGGAGAACTGCACAGTATGTCAAGACTGCTTTCCCAAATGGAGGCTGTCAGCCACCGGTTTGAAGAACTTTCCATCCGCCTGAACCAGCCGGAAACAGCGGCAGATCCCGCACTGTTCCGCCGCTTGATGCAGGAGTATCACGAGGCAGAACCTGTGGTGCAGGCCTATCAGGCCCTGACCACGGCGCAGGATCATCTTGCTCAGGCCAAAGCCCTGCTCGAGGGCGAGACCCTTGATCCGGACTTTAAGGAAATGGTACAGCAGGAGATCGGCGAAAAAAAGTCAGGAAGTGGCGCAGCTGGAAAATAATCTCAAAATTTTGCTGCTGCCCAAGGATGTCAACGATGACAAAAGTGTCATCATGGAGCTGCGCGGCGGTGCGGGCGGCGAAGAAGCCGCCCTGTTTGCCCACAGCCTGATGCGGATGTACACCATGTACGTTCAGAGCAGGGGCTGGGAGCTGGAGGTGCTGAACCTCAACGAGACGGAGCTGGGCGGTGTCAAGGAAGCCATTCTTGCCGTGAACGGCGCAGGGGCCTATAACCGGCTCAAGTATGAGAGCGGGGTGCACCGTGTCCAGCGTGTGCCTGAGACCGAAACGCAGGGCCGCATCCACACCTCCACGGCAACCGTGGCGGTGATGCCGCAGGCCGAAGAGGTGGATCTTGTCATCGACCCCCAAGGATCTGCGCATCGATACCTTCCGCTCCTCGGGTGCGGGCGGTCAGCACATCAACAAAACGTCCAGCGCCATCCGGGTCACACACATCCCCACCGGAATGGTGGTGGAGTGCCAGAACGAGCGCAGCCAGTTCCAGAATAAAGATAAGGCGCTGGAGATCCTGCGCAGCCGCCTGCTGGCCCAGAAGCAGAAGGAACAGCAGGATGCCATCAATGCTAACCGCGCGGGGCAGGTGGGAACCGGTGATCGCAGCGAGAAAGATCCGGACTTACAACTTCCCGCAGGATCGCTGCACCGACCACCGCATCGGCCTGACGGTCCACAATCTGGATAAGATCATGGACGGCAATCTGGACGAGATCATTGATGCACTGGCAACCCATGAACAGGCCGAAAAACTGCGTCAGCTCAACGCACAGGCCGAATGATGCTGCAATGAAAAGAATGACGTGTTTGCGTTGATTTGATGATTGAAAAGTACTTTTACTTTACAGATAGAAAGAACGATGAACTGCATGAAAATGGAAACTGAAATTTTACCTGCTGAGAGCGAAGCAATCGCCAAAGCGGCTGATCTGCTGCGCAGAGGGGAGCTGGTGGCCCTGCCCACCGAGACGGTCTACGGCATTGCCGCCGATGCGCGCAACGGCGCGGCAGTCGCAAAGATCTTTGTGGCCAAGGGCCGCCCGCAGGACAACCCCCTCGATCGTCCATGTCACCGGCCCGGAGATGCTGCCCGGCCTTGTCAGCGAGGTGCCCGAGCGTGCCCAGCTGCTGATGGCCGCGTTCTGCCCCGGCCCTCTGACCATCATTATGCCCCGCGGCCCGGAGGTGGCCGCGGAGTGCTGTGCCGGTCTGGACACGGTGGGCATCCGGATGCCCAGCCACCCGGTGGCACGGGCTGTCATTGCGCAGAGCGGCTGTGCCTTTGCGGCCCCCAGCGCGAACCTTTCCGGCAAGCCCAGCCCCACCAACGCACAGGATGTGTTCACCGATATGGATGGCCGTCTGCCCCTGATCCTGGATGGCGGCGAGTGCGATGTGGGTGTGGAGAGTACCGTGATCTCTGTGGTAGGCGAAAAGCCCACCCTGTTCCGCCCCGGCCATATCACGCTGGAAGATCTGGAGCGCGCTCTGGGTGAGGAGGTCGAGGTCTCTAAAGCCATCCTCGAAAAGCTGCCCGAGGGTGCTGTTGTCCGCAGCCCCGGCATGAAGTATAAGCATTACGCCCCTAAGGCAGATGTCACCCTGCTGGAGGGTACCTTTGAGCAGTTCAAGGCCTATGTGGATGCCCATGCCGACCAGAACCCCAGCTGCCTTTGCTTTACCGGCGAGGCCGAAAAGCTCGGCTGGCCCTGCGTGGAGTATGGCAGGGAGGGCGATGGTGCCGATCAGGCAAAGCATATCTTCCGCAGCCTGCGTGCCCTGGATGAGCAGGGGGACGGGGTGGTCTATGCCCGCTGCCCGAAAAAGGACGGCCTGTCCATGGCAGTGTACAACCGCCCGATCCGAGCGGCAGCGTTCCGGGTGATCCAGCTATGATCGCGCTTGGATCACGGGCCGCAGCGGCTGCGGCAAATCCACGGTCACGGCGGTGTTTTCGGCCCACGGTGTGCCGCTGGCCGATGCCGACCAGATCAGCCGCGAGATCCTTCTGCCCGCGTTCTCCGCTGCTGCCAGTGCTGGCCCAGCGGTTCGGGGCAGATATCCTGTATGCCGACGGCAGCCTGAATCGCCGCCTGCTGGCAGACCGCGCCTTTGCTGCGCCGGAAGGAAAGGCTGCTCTGGATTCTCTCGTGCTTCCGGAGATCATCCGGCGGGTCTGCAGACTGAAGCAGGCCGCCCGGGAAGCCGGAGCACCGCTTTTTGTGATAGACGGAGCCGTGATCGTGGGCACCGATGCGGAAAAAGAGTGCGACCACCTCTGCGTGGTCACTGCGCCCTTTGCCACCAGTGTGGCCCGCATTGCGGCCCGGGACGGCATCGCCCCGGAGATGGCGGCACGGCGGCTCAACGCCCAGACCCCGGAAGAAGTCCTGCTTGCCAGGGCCGATCTTGTCCTGCGCAACGATGCTGATCTTGCTTCTCTGGAAGCGGCGGCAGCGGCGCTCTGTGAGCAGCTGCAGGCTGAGGGCGCACGGAAAGGGGGCGCGGACACTTCGCTTTGAAAAAGTTTTTGAAAACGCTGGTCCTGCTCTTTCTGCTCTGTGTGGTCCTGCTGGCGCTGCCGCCGGTGCGCCGTCAGGTGGAACAGCGGCTCTACCCGCAAAAAATACAACGACCTTGTGGAGCAGTACGCCGCCGAGTATGACCTTGACCCGCTGCTGGTCTATTCCTTCATCCGCACCGAGAGTGGCTTTGACCCGGGCGCAACTTCCAGTGTCGATGCGCGCGGCCTGATGCAGATGACGGAGGAGACCTTCCTCTGGCTCCGCAGTAAACTGGGCTTGGGGGAGTAGGTTTCCTTTGGCGACCTGTACGACCCGGATGTGAGCATCCGCTTTGGATGCTATTACCTCCATCTCTGCCTGGTGCGTTACAACGGCGATATCTCCACGGCCGCCGCAGCCTACCACAGCGGGTGGGGCACCGTGGATGCCCTGCTTCAGAAGGAGGAACATTCAGAGGACGGGTTGACCCTGTCGGGTTTCCCCTATAACCAGATGCACCACTATGTGGAAAAGATCACCGCCTGCTATGCCAAGTATACCGAGCTGTACGGAGCCTGAGCAGGCTGCAAACCCGCTTGAACCGGCTTGCGCCGGTTTGAAATATTTAGGAATACCGAAAGAGAAAGGCAGGAGAAATTCTATGGCAGAAAAAACTCCGAACCAGCAGCTGGCTGAAAAGCTGCTCTATAAGCCTGCTTACGTCGCCGATAAGGACGCTGACGTGAAGCAGAAGGCCCACGACTTTGCCGAGGGGCTACAAGAAGTTCCTGGATGCAGGCAAGACCGAGCGCGAGGTCGCCGCCGAGAGCGAGCAGATGCTCAAGGATGCAGGCTACCAGCAGTTCGACCCGAAAAAAACTACAAGCCCGGCGACAAGATCTACTTTGTCCAGTGCAACAAGGCTGTGGTGGCTTCCACCATCGGTACCAAGAGCTTTGAGGATGGCTTCCATCTGGTCATTGCCCACACCGACAGCCCCCGTCTGGACCTGCGTCCCACCCCGCTGTATGAGTCTGACCACCTGAGCTACTTCAAGACCCATTACTATGGTGGAATCCGCAAGTATCAGTGGGGCACTATCCCTCGGTCCATGCACGGCGTGTTCACCCGTGAGGATGGCTCCACCGTCACTGTCCGTGGGGGCGAGGACGAGAACGATCCCGTTTTCTGCATCACCGACCTGCTGCCCCATCTGGGTGCCGAGCAGAACGCCCGTCCCCTGAAGGACGGCATCAAGGCTGAGGAGCTGAACATCCTCATCGGCTCCGATGCTGTTGATGACGAGAACGTCAAGGAAGCTGTCAAGCTGAACACCATGATCCTGCTCAACGAGAAGTACGGCATTACTGAGAAGGAGTTCATGCGTGCTGAGATCGAGATCACCCCGGCTTACAAGAGCCGCGACGTTGGCTTCGACCGCTCCATGGTGGGCGGCTATGGCCACGATGACCGTGTGGACGCTTATCCTGCACTGATGGCCGAGATCGAGACCAAGAACCCCGCTTACACCACTGTCTGCGTCCTGACCGATAAGGAAGAGATCGGCTCCGACGGCGTGACCGGTATGCAGAGCATGTACGCCTTCCACTTCATGCAGGAGCTCTGCCGTACCGCCGGTCAGGATGACATCATTGCCTTCCGCAACAGCGTCTGCCTGTCTGCTGACGTGACCGCTGCCTACGATCCCACCTGGGCAAGTGCATTCGAGCCTATGAACGGCACTTATGCAGGCCGCGGCGTTGCCATCTTCAAGTACACCGGCGGCGGCAGCAAGGGCTCCGCAAGCGATGCCTGCGCTGAGCTGGTCAGTGATATCACCCGGATGCTGGACAACGGCAACGTTGCATGGCGATCGGTGAGCTGGGCCGTCTGGATCTGGGCGGCGGCGGCACCATCGCCAAGTATGTCGCAAACCGCGGCATCCCCGTGCTGGATATCGGTGTGCCTGTGCTGTCCATGCACGCGCCCTTCGAGGTCATCCATAAGAACGACCTGTACATGGCTTACCGCGCCTTCTCCCTGTTCAACAACGCACAGTAAGCGCGATCTAGAATGAATGCCCCGGCAGGTTTTGCGCCCGCCGGGGCATTTTTGCGCTATTTTTTGAAAAATGCTTGACCTTCAACCGACTTTATGGTGTAGTGTAAGGGCGGAGGTGAAGCAAATGAACATCAAACAGGCTGCGGAACAGAGTGGAGTTTCCAGCCCCAACATCCGCTTCTACGAAAAAGAAGGGCTGATGACCCCTGCCCGTAACCGGGGCAATGCCTACCGGGATTACACCGCCGGGGATATCCGGACCCTGAAACTGATCCGGATGCTTCGGATGCTGGATATGCCGCTGCCCGTAATACAGAGGGTCCTCAACGGGAACAGCCGCTGAGCGAAGCACTTCAGGCACAGCAGGCGGTACTGGAGCAGCAGGCGGCACAGCTGGCGGGTGCGATCCGCTTTTTGCGCAGAGCTGACCCAACAGACTCCTCAGGTGGATCAGCTGGATGTGGACGACTGCCTGAAACGGATGCAGGACCCGCAGGAGCCGGGCAGATTTTTCTCCGGCTGGCTCAGGGATTACCGTACCGTGGCAGAAAACGAACAGAAAAAACGCTTTTTCATCGTATCGGAACAGTCCATCAACACCCCGGAGGATTTTGCAGCCGTGCTGCTGCGCTATGGGGAAGCTCAAGGGAGCCCCGTCTCCATCACAAAAGGGGAATGTACCCGGAGTTTGAGTGGCACGGCATCCGGTATAAGGCATGGCGCGGGCAGGGCCGCTATTGCGATTCCATCTGCTGCGAAGCACTCTTCCCGGAATCTCTCCAAACAGGACTGCCGCCCAGGCGGGAACGCCTGCTGCGCTGGCTGCGGCGCTGCTCCCTGTGGCAGTGGCCGCTATGGTGCTGGGAGCACTTGCTCTACGCGGCAGAATGTGAACCCTTGATCCCGATACCACTGGATGATGTCCGGCAGCGCCTCGGCGGTGGTGCGGGTGGTGGCAGAATCATGCATCAGAACGATGCACTGGGTCTGCTCGCCGGTCTCACGCACCACATTTCGGTAGATGGTCCCGGCACTGGGCTTGCCGCCCACGGCATCCTCAGCGCAGACATTCCAGTCTACATAGGCATATCCCTTCTCGGCACACTGCTGTTTCAGCTCGGCCATCACACCGCGCCCGCCGTAGCGGCGGCTGACCGTGTTGGTGCTGCCGCCCGGAAAGCGCAGGTAATGCAGAGAAGCTGTGTTAACATAGGGCGAGATGCGCTCTTTCAACAGCTCGATATCCTGCCAGTAAGCATCTGCACTCTGGTAGATGTCACTGTATTCATGGGAAGCAGAATGCAGCGCGATCTGGGTGGCCTGCCGCCGCTGCATCTGCAATGAGCGGCAGGTATTTTCATTGTAGCCCGTGGCCACCACAAAAAAAAGGTGGCCTTGACCCCGGCGGCGTTCAGCGCATCCAGAACCGCTGGGGTCGTTTTGCTGGGGCCGTCATCAAAGGTCAGGCAGACCCATTTCTCCGGAACCGGCTCCTCCTGCGGCAATGAGCTTGCAGGGGCTGCCTCTGGAGCAGGGGAGGCAAAGCCGGTATCCGGTACCGGGGTCAGGTCGCTTTCCTGGCAGCCGGGCCCCGCCGGCACAGCAAAGAACAGCCCCAGCCCAAAGCCTGCCGCTGCGCCCGCCAGAAGCAGAGCTGCCCCGCGAAATAAGATCTTCCCGTTTGCTCTCAGCCATGAAACCATCTCCCGAACCTCCTTGACAGATCGCATTGGATCTGCAGTATCTCTTATCGGATATGACCCGCTGAAAATTTGTAGAATACAAAAAGCAGGCAGAGGAATTGACATTTCCCACAAAAATTGATAAACTAAATAAGTTCTCCGTGCAGGAGTGGCGGAATGGCAGACGCGCTGGTTTTAGGCACCAGTTCCCAGTGAGTGAGGGTTCAAGTCCCTTCTCCTGCATACACAAAACGGCAGGCCCTTGGATAGAATCCGGGCCTGCCGTTTTGTTTGCGGCTTTGGTTGGAAAGCATAAGAAAAGCCCACGATCTATCGCTAGACCGTGGGCTTTCTTTTTTATGCGAGGGAGGGACTCGAACCCCCAAGGATAAACCACACGCACCTCAAACGTGCGCGTCTGCCAGTTCCGCCACCCTCGCACAACTATAAAATTGTTGCAATCCCGGATTTCTGAGGCTTGAAACCGTTGTTGCGGACTGCTTGAATATACTACCACATTACCCCGGGAAAGTCAAGCGATTTTGATAGAAATTTCCTCGTTTCATATTCAACGGTTTCCCGGTGCATACTAGAACAAATTATCACCGGGGAGGCAGGACCGTGAAACGACGCAACAGAGCATACCGATTGCTGAGACTGACAGCAGTATATCTGCTCCTGCTGCCGTTTCTGCTGCTGGGTTGGCTGTACAGACGCCTGCCGGATCGTGTTTATCTGGAACCCGGGCAAGCCTTGCTTTTGCCCCGCTTTGGCTGGGTGGAACCTATGGGGCTTCACGGCAGCCAGAATGCGGCCAGTACCCAGGTCGTAGGCAGTTACCAGACCACTCTGTCACTGGGCGGCTGGCTTCCCATCAAGAATATCCGCACGGTGGTCACGGAGCGCACGCAGGTCACGGTCTGCGGTACGCCGTTCGGGGTCAAAATGTTCTCCGAGGGGGCACTGATTGTTGGTTTTTCCGATATCGACAGCCCCGGCGGGAGCACAGTGAACCCGGCAAAGGCAGCGGGACTGCGTCTGGGAGACCGCGTGATCCGCATTGGACAGATCAGGACGGAAAACAATGACGCTGTGAAGGAAGCGCTGGAAGCCGCCCGAGGAAGCGCCGCAGAGGTCATCTATGTCCGCAGCGGGGAACAGCGCAGCACCACCCTGACCCCTGTCTGGGATGTTGCTGCCGCCCAGTGGCGGGCAGGCATGTGGGTGCGGGATTCCTCCGCCGGGGTGGGCACTCTGACCTTTGTGGACCCGGAAAAGGGTGTCTTTGCGGGGCTGGGGCATCCCATCAGCGACGGCGACACCGGCGAAAGCATCGCTCTGCGCAGCGGGGAGATCGTGCCATGTGAGATCACCGGGTGCAGCATGGGCACTGTGGGCAGCCCAGGGGAGCTGAAGGGGAAGTTCTTGAGCGCCCACGCCATTGGCAGCATCCGGATCAATGGAGAAAACGGTGTTTATGGCACAACACGGACAGGCTTTTCCGGGCAAACCATGCCGGTGGCGTTTGCGCAGGAGGTCGAGACGGGGGATGCACAGATCCTGGCTACCGTCGCCGGGGAAACGCCACGTACCTACCATGTCCGCATCGAGAAGATCAGCGATGCCGTTCCGCGCCGCAATATGGTCGTCCGGGTGGTGGACAAAGCCCTGCTTTCCCGGACCGGCGGCATTGTGCAGGGATGAGCGGCAGTCCCATTTTGCAGAATGGGCGGCTGGTCGGCGCAGTGACCCATGTTCTCGTCAACGATCCGACACGGGGCTACGGGATTTTTGCGCAGACCATGTTGGAGCAGGCTGAACAGGTTGCATCGGCGGAAAAATGAGCAGATTTGGTAAAACAAAACAGGCTGATTCGACTGAAGATACCATAATGTGGCAAAAATAACAGTTGAAATCCATGGGAATTTATGGTAAAATCAGAAACGTAAGGAAAACCGCACACATTGGAGGAATGAACGATGGACAAGATCAAATTTTTGATGTCGGATACTGGCGCAGAGATCACGGCAGCCTGTCGTGAAGCTTTGGAGCAGAAGGGCGTAGAGGTGACCGTGGTGGAAAAAGACGGCCTGAAGGTTCTGCAGAAAATGCTTGCAGTGCGGCCCCAGGTGGTGTTGCTGGATGCCTTTATGCCCGGGCTGGATGCGCTGGCTGTGAAACAGAAGTACAATGCAGCCGGTGAGCGCCACACCTCTTTCTTTGTGACGGGGGCGTTCCAGAGCGAGGAAATGGTGCAGGAGCTGCTGGACGAGGGCTTTGCTTACTACTTCGTCAAGCCCTTTGACGAAAACGTTCTGGCATCCCGCGTGCTCAAGGTGGCTGCCGGGCAGGAAAAGCGCATCCTGTACACCAGCGTGGACAGCGATGAACTGACAGTCACTGAGATTCTGCACCAGATCGGCGTTCCCGCCCACATCAAGGGCTATCAGTTCCTGCGGGATGCCATCCTGCTCACCATGAACGAGCCGGAGTACATCAACGCTGTGACCAAACGCCTCTACCCGGAAATCGCCAAGAAAAACGGTACCACTGCCAGCCGCGTGGAGCGCGCCATCCGCCATGCCATTGAGGTGGCGTGGGACCGGGGCGATGTGGATACCCTCAACAGCTACTTCGGCTACACCATCCACAACCTGCGGGGAAAACCGACCAACAGCGAGTTCATTGCAATGATCGCTGACAAAATGCGGCTGGATAAGCGGCAGAGGGCAGTGTGATGGATGCACATGCCGACGTGATATTTTGTGTGCACATCTGGCAATTCTGGGAGGCTGAAAAATGTTTATCGCTATGGAATTATAGAATTATGGATTCCGTAGCGATAAACAGAAACCTTCCATAGCAATAAACCTTCTGGATTCATTGAGCGGCAGCGGATGATCCAGGAGGTTATTTTTATGTTGGAACGTGATGCGGAACTGTTCATAGAGCACTGTGAATTGAAGGGGTTGAGCCAAAAAAGACGATTGGAAGCTACGAACAGACGATGCGATTATTTATTGGATTTTCCAACGAACAGGGGATCGTGCAGACGGAGAAGGTGACGCACATGATGGTACAGAACTATATTAGCGTCAACTAATGTGGTTGAACGAGGGTTGATAAAATGACTGCTCTATGATAATCTAAACAATAGAAACAGGAGGTAAGGGACGTTGCGGGAAACTGAAGCACAGAAGCGTGAACGGCATCATCAGGAAGACCTTCAGCGATTGAGAGGGTTCCGGCCTATCGACGATACGTTTATGCGCGGGATGTTCAAGGATACTATTCCATTGGCAGAACTGGTGCTCCGCATCATTGTGGGTAAACCTGATCGACACTGACCAAATGTGAAACGCAGGCCGACCTGAAGTGCGTGACTGGAACACGGTCAATTTGTCTGGATGCATATGCCACCGACAGCACGGGCAAGAAATATGATATCAAGATTCGGCGCTCTGACAATGGAGCTGACCCGCACCGGGCAAGATATCATTCCAGCGTGATGGATGTGGAAAATTTGGACAAGGATCAGGATTACCGAGAACTGCCGGATTCCTATGTCATTTTTATCACGGAAAAAAGATTACTATAAGGCCGGAAAACCTGTATATGTCATTCGGAATATGAACTTGACGTTGGGACTGCCGTTTGAAGATGGAACTCATATTCTGTATGTGAATGGCGAGTATCGTGATGATTCTGATATTGGAAAACTGATGCACGATTTCAATTGCACCAGTGCAGAGGAGATGAACTTTGACCTGATGGCAGAACGAACGCGCTACTTGAAAGAAAACCCGAAAGGAGTGGGCAGCATGTGCAAGGCTATGGAAGAATTGAGAGTTGAAAGCTATGCCGAGGGAAAAGCTGAAGGCGTAGAAATCGGTAAAATGGAACAGGCAAAAAAGACTGCCTTGAAACTCAGTCGGAAGGGAAATTCCGTAGAAGAAATCGCAGACCTTCTTGGCTATGATGTTGATACTGTAAGCAGTTGGATCGCCCCGAAAGCATGTTGAGCGAAATGTGCAAGGCTATGGAAGAGCTGAGAGTAGAAAGCCGAAGAGAAATGGCAGTTGAGATGGCACAGAGCCTTTATGAACAGGGTGTATCGATTGAGCAGATTGCAAAAAGCAAGCAAGGTCGGTGGACACCGTAAAAGGATGGCTCACACCGAAGGCTGGGTAACAGCAGAACAATAAGACACCAGCGTATCGTGTTACGAAAACATGGTACGCTGGCGTTTTTGCTTGAAGAAATTGCTTTGTTCTCTTTCTGCTGGTAAAATAGGGGCGAGTGAATAGATGGGCAAGATGGATGTACGAATAAGAATAAATGCGGGAGCGTGATGGAAAGTGGATATAGGATGAGATTTTCAATCTTCCGGATGGGTTCACGATCCGAACGGAAGTGCGATGATGAATCTGTGCTTTCGATGTTGACGTTTTTGTTGTACAAAATTGAGGGATTTATCCTAATGACATTCCTTCTGCTGTGATATAATTGTATCGATCAAAAGGAGGAATGCAAGATGATCCATCTGCTGTTAGCGGTGATCTATGTTTCTTTTTATCAGTCTGGGCCTGCCGGATTCTCTGCTGGGGGCAGCGTGGCCTTCGATCTATCAGGGATTTGGGGTTCCGGTCTCCTATTCCGGTGTGATCTTCTGCATCATATCGGTGGGAACAGTGCTCTCCAGCCTGCAAAGTGACCGGATGACCCGCCGGTTTGGAGCAGGCGGTGTTACGGCCATCAGCGTTGCCATGACCGCTGCTGCACTGTTCGGGTTCTCCATCAGCAGCTCGTTCTGGGCCATGTGCCTGTGGGCAATTCCTTATGGATTTGGGGCTGGAAGCGTGGATGCGGCACTCAACAACTATGTGGCGCTCCATTTTGCCAGCCGCCACATGAGCTGGCTCCATTGTATGTGGGGGGATCGGTGCATCGGTCGGGCCTACATCATGGGCGCGGCGCTTTCTTCCCGCGCCGGGTGGCAGACGGGGTATCGGGTCATCAGTGTGATGCAGATGGTGCTGACGATCATTATTCTGCTGAGTCTCCCGCTCTGGAAAACGAAACCGGGCGCGAATGCCGAGGAGAGGGAAGCAGCTCCGGCAGAAGCGCTGACCCTGAAACAGATTTTCCGGATCTCCGGCGTAAAAAGAGGTTCTGGTTACATTTTTTTTTGCTACTGCTCTCTGGAGCAGACCACCAGTCTGTGGGCCAGCAGTTATCTGGTGCTGAACAGGGGAATCGCGCCGGAGACCGCCGCCGGCTTTGCCAGTCTTTTCTTTGTCGGCATCACCGTGGGGCGGGCTTTGTGCGGCTTCCTGACCTTGAAATTCGATGATACCCAGATGGTTCGTATGGGGCAGGGGATCATCGCGATTGGGATAGCGGCGTTTCTTCTGCCGCTTGGGGAAGCAGTGACACTGGCAGGGCTGCTGCTGGTTGGTCTTGGCTGTGCTCCGATCTATCCCAGTATCATTCATGCAACGCCGGGCCGCTTCGGTGCGGACAGGTCGCAGGCGATCATTGGGGTTCAGATGGCCAGCGCCTATATTGGCAACTGCCTGATGCCGCCGTTGTTCGGTGTGATCGCAAACCACACTACGATCGCGATTTTTCCGTATTATCTGCTGGTGATCCTGATTTTGATGGGATATATGCACGAAGCGCTGCAAAAGAAAACGAAAGCGGCGCAATAAAATACCGCTGCTCTTGCATTTGGGAAAAATGCACAGGAGCAGCGGTATTTTTGTATGCATATCAATCCCGCACCTGCACCGGAATAGTCGGCTACAGCACACCACGATTCTGGATGTGGCACTGGGGGAAAACCTTTACTCAGACGGCCCGGATCGCTGGGGTTCTCTTGCCTGTATGCGTCGGCAGGCATCCTCCTTCACAAGCTCAATGATCACTGCCGTCAGGGGGGATAAAGAAGATGATACCGATGATGCCAAAGAGCTCTCCACCGATCATAGCAGCCACAAGGGTGTACAGCGGAGAAAGCCCCACGGATTTTCCCACCACCCGGGGGTAGATGAACTGGTTTTCAATAAACTGTACGGCAAGGTAAACAATGAGACCGCGCACGGCCAGAACGGGATCCACCAACAGCACGAGGAACACGCTGACCACGCAGGAGATCAGCGCTCCGACGTAGGGGGATAATGGCGCAGATGGCGGTCAGCATTCCCACCAGGCTGCCGTAGGGGATCTTGAAGACGGAAAACGCAAGGGCCATGAGAATGCCAAGGATCACGGCCTCGCTGCATTGCCCTGTCAGAAAGTTTGCAAAGGATTGCCGGAACAGTCGGCAGAACTTCAGCAGCCAGGCGGCATGGCTGGGCTTCAGGTAGGCACAGACCAATGTGCGGGCGTGGTGGCAGAGACTCTCTGAGCCAACGGACATATAAACAGAGATGATCAGGGCAAAGGATGCGGTCACCACGATATTTACCGTGGCAGATACGGCACCTACCGCATTGACCAGCACGGTATCGATGCTGTCGGTGACCCTGTGAAGCAGTTGCTCCCAGTCGATGCCTTCCAGCCAGCTCATCAGCCAGCCCATGTCGGTATCCTGCGCGCTGAGATAGGCGGTCCAGCGGGGGATGTTTGCTTCGCTCTGTACATAGAGGCTGTGAAAAGACTGCACCAGCTCCGGGATCAGCAATGTCAGCGCCAGCACCAACACCAGCACAACACCCAGCAGGGTGATGAAGAAGCTCAGGAGATGGAGTACTTTATCCGAGGGCTGTTTTTTGGCCTTGCAGAACAGGCGTTTCAGCCGTTTTTCCAGCCCGGTCATAGGCACATTGATAAATAGTGCCAGAATGCCGCCTGCCAGAATGGGCAATACCAGGTCTACCAGCTGTGCAGCAAATGCCAGAACGGAAGAAAGCCGCAGCAGCGCCACAAAAAGCGTGACTCCTACAACAGTTATGAGCAGATATTGTTTTGTTTTTGGTTCCATGAAAAAATCCTTTCCCGGAGCGAATGGCTGAAATATGCAAAGAGAACGTCTGCGAACTCTTTTTTTCGTATTGTAATCAGAAGCAGCTGGCTTGTCAAGAAGTTGGGAACTGCGGGGTTTTCTTTTTGGGCTGGGCGTGATATAATATGTAGGTCGCAATTCCGTGAAAAAGCTCAAAATAAACGGGAATGCGTGGAAAAGCAAAGGAGTATAACAGGGAGTATCTTTGCTACTTGCATAAGGTTGAATGAAAATCAACTTAATACAAAATTCCATAGTACAGTCTGTATAAAAATGACACGAAAAAAGCTGAAATTTCCTCTTGCTTTTTCTGAGATCTGTGCTATAATATTAAGGCAATCGTTTCCAAGGCCGCTCGCGGGGTAGCCGATATTGAAGGTTGTGATGGGCACATACATTTATAATATGGCCCCAATAAGTCAGAACCAGAAATGAGGTGAAAAAAGAATGAAACAGGGTATCCATCCGAACTACGTTGACTGCACCATCACCTGCGCATGCGGCAACGTCATTAAGACTCGTTCCACCAAGCCTGAGATCCACGTCGAAGTTTGCTCCAAGTGCCATCCCTTCTACACTGGTAAGCAGAAGCTGGTTGACACCGGCGGACGTGTTGAGCGCTTCAACAAGCGTTTCGGCCGTAAGTAATTACTGGTCTTTTCAGCGCCGTCTCCTTTGGGAGGCGGCGTTTTTTGTTGTTATGACGCACAAAAGCGCTCTTTCTGTAATTTACACGCCGTTCCCTTATTTTGAACACATTTCCGGACTAAAATAAACCAGTATCTTCAAAAAGCGCTTTGCGCTGCCTTAGAAAGGAGCGTTGTGAACGTGATCGAAGTTTCTCATCTCACCAAACAGTATGGCAATCATCTTGCCGTGGACGATGTCTCGTTTACCGTGGCAGATGGCCAGATCTGTGGTCTGCTGGGGCCCAACGGCGCGGGCAAATCCACCATTATGAACATCCTCACCGGCTATCTCTCTGCCACCAGTGGGCAGGTGACGGTGGCAGGGCACCCTTTGCCCGAGGAGGCCGATGCCGCCAAGGCCTGTGTGGGCTATCTGCCCGAACAGCCGCCCCTTTACCCGGAAATGACGGTGCAGGAGTACCTGACCTTTGCCGCCGAGCTGAAGGGTGTGAAAAAGGCGGAACGGAAGGAGCAGATTTGCCGGGCTGCCCGCCGTACCGGGCTGGAAACCGTTCTGCCCCGGCTCATCCGCAGCGTTTCCAAGGGCTACAAGCAGCGGGTGGGCATTGCACAGGCATTGCTGGGCAGTCCCAGGCTCATCATTCTGGACGAACCGACGGTCGGCCTGGACCCGGCACAGGTCATCGAGATCCGCAAGCTCATCCGGGAGCTGGGTCGGGCGCATACGGTCATCCTGTCCAGCCATATCCTCAGTGAGGTGCAGGCAGTCTGCCAGCAGATCCTGATCCTTTCCAAAGGGCATCTGGCGGCAGCAGGCACTCTGGAGGAGCTGACCGCCGATGGCAAGAGCCTGGAAGAGGTGTTTCTGGAACTGACTGACGGTGAACCGGAAGAAGCAACCGGAGAGGAGGACGCAGAATGACAGCTATTTTCAAGCGGGAATTCCGCAGCTTCTTTCACGGGATGCTGGGGTACGTCCTCACGGCGTTTCTGGCGGCGAGTTCCGGCCTGTATTTTCTGGCCCGGTGCCTGATCTACGGCCTGACCGATTTCAGTTATTACACCCTCTACCAGACCATTTTCATGCTGCTGCTCTATATCCCGGTGCTGGCGATGCGCTCACTGGCCGAGGAGCGCCACAGCCGCACCGACCAGCTGCTGCTGACCAGTCCGGTCTCAGTGTGGGGCATCGTGCTGGGCAAGTTCTTTGCCATGGCGGCTGTGTTCGCTCTGCCCTGCGCTGTGGATGCGGTGATGATCTTCATCCTCTGGGCGCTGGGCGGCACCGTGTCTGCTCTACTCGCAAACCTTTCGGGGCTGCTCTGCTACTTTTTGCTGGGCTGTACGGCCATTGCGTTGTGTGAGTTTCTCTCCGGCCTGACCGAGAACCAGATCATTGCCGCCGTGGCGGGCTTTTCAGCCCTGCTGCTGGCCTACCTGATGCCCAGCCTGCGCAGTATGTTCAATGCGGGCAGCGCCGTGGCGCTGGCAGTGTTCACCGGGATCACAGGCGCGGCTTCTCTGGCGGCCGGTCTGCGCACCCGCAGTTTTGTGCTGGGGTGCCTGACCTTTGCGGCGCTCTGCCTGGGCCTGACGGGGCTGTTTCTGCTCCGCAGTGCATGGCTTACCGAGGCTTTCAGCGCCGTGCTGAGTGCCCTGTGCCTGTTTACACCCTTTGAGGATTTTGTCAACAACAGCTTCTCTATCCCCGCCGTGGTCTATTATCTGACCGTGACGGCAGTGTTCCTGTTCTTTACGGCGCAGGACATTGAGAAGCGCCGCTGGAACTGAGAGGAGGGAACACAGATGAAGCTTTTTGCAAAGCAGAGCTCCTCGGGTGACGGGCGGGTGTTCCGCAGCGGGGTGTGGTCGGCAGCCATTGCCGCGGCTGTGATCGTGCTGGCCGTGCTGGTTAATCTCATTGTCCGGGCCATTCCTTCCAGATATACCGAGTTCGATCTCTCCGAGGCGGGGCTCTACACCCTGAGCGAGAGCTCCAGACAGGTGGCCGACGATCTAACGCAGGATGTGACCATTTACTATCTGGCCCAGACCGGCAATGAGGACCAGATCATCTCCAAGCTGCTGGACAAATACGCCGCCCAGAGCAGCCATATTACCTGGGAGCTGAAAGATCCGGCAGTCTACCCGACCTTTGCGGCCCAGTACGGCGCACAGGATCGACCTCCGGTGGGCTGATCCTGGTCTGCGGGGAACAGAGCAAGGTGCTGGATGCCGCAGAGCTTTACGACTACGATTACAGCGATTATGCCGCCACCGGCGCGGCCAACGTGACCTTTGACGGTGAAAGCAGGATCACCTCTGCCATCTACCAGCTGACCAGCGGAGAGAGCCGCCATGTGTACTACACCACCAACCACGGCGAGCAGGCGCTGACTTCCACCCTGACCGATGCGCTGGAAAGCCAGAACCTGACCGTCTCGGCACTTGACCTGCTCTCCCAGACCATCCCCGAGGACTGTGACCTGCTTGTCATCAACGATCCGGCGCAGGACTTTTCCGGCGCAGGCAGTCTGGTGGATGAGCTGAGCCAGCTGCGCAGCTATTTGAGCAACGGAGGCCGCGTGCTGCTGCTGACGGATTCCTATTATAGTACCCCAATCTGGATGCTGTGATGGCCGAGTTCGGCCTGACCCGCACCGAGGGCCTTGTGGTGGAGGGCGACACCAACCACTACCTCAGTGGCTACCCGGCCCTGTACCTGCTGCCGGATTACGCCAGTACGGAGAAATCCACCGCGCTGGACGGTGTGAACACCAGCCGCAGAGTTCTGCTGCAGATGGCACAGGGCATCACCCTGACCGAGACAGAGCATGTGGTCTCGGATGCCCTTCTGGTCAGCTCGGACAGTGCTTACAGCAAACCGGAAGGCTACGAGATGACCACCACCGAGAAGGCGGACGGCGACATTGCCGGTCCCTTCACGCTGGCAGCATACGCCCGCAATGAGGACACGGGTGCCCAGGTCATCTGGGTCAACTGCGGCAATATGGACAATGAGGGCATCTATCAGGTCATCCCGGGCAATGTGACCTTCCTGCAGGGGTGTGCAGCCTCGCTGGCCGGGCAGGAGAGCGCTGTCCTCATCGACAGCAAGGCACTGGAAGCAACTCCGTTGGAGGTGCCCGGCATTGCCGCCTCTACGCTGGGCCTGCTCTTTGTCATCGTTCTGCCTGCGGCCCTGCTGGCTGTGGGTGCCGTGGTGGTCGTGCTGCGGCGCAGAAAGTGAGGACCTGTCCATGAAAGCAAAACAGCGTACCCTCGGGGTGCTGCTTTTCCTCATCCTGCTGGCAGGCGGCGTGTTTGCCCTGCTGACGCTGCGGAATGCCCGGGAAGAACAGGCTGCCAGTGCGGCCGCAGATGGAACCATTCCGCTGGCGGCAGTTTCGGGCAATGACCTGACGCAGATCGTGCTCCATTATCAGGGCGAGACGAACACCCTTCTCTATACCGCCGATGGCTGGACGCTGGCTGAAGATCCAGCTTACCATCTGGACACCTCTGCCTGCAACACAATGCTCACCGCGCTTTCCTCTTTGAACGCAAAGCGGGAGCTGAGCCCGCAGGCAGGGGAGGACTACGGCTTTGCGGAGCCTGCGCTGACCATAGAGGTGACGGCAGCGGGCGAAACGGACACCTATACCTTCGGGGCCAGCAATACCATGACAGGGGATCTCTATGTCCGCAAGAATAACAGCGATGTCATTTATACGGTATCGGGGACCAAAGCCGCCTGCCTTGAGTTGACCAGGGCGGAGCTATTCGGTGCCTTCAACCCGGCAGGGGCTGACGGCCTCGGAGATCGAAGCCGTTTCCTACGCTGGCCGATGGCGAGACCGTGACCCTAAAAGCAAACTCGGAGCCTGCGGCAGAGGCGGCAGCAACGCCTACCAGACTGTCTGGCGGCTGGCAGGGGACACCGCCGCCGACCTCGATGAGACAAAGGTGGATGCCATCCTCTCGGCGCTCTGCACCTATGTCTCGGCACAGGCAACAGATGCCGACCCGGCGGCGTATGGTTCTGAGGCCCCGCTGGTCACAGCAGAGGTCACCACAGCCGATGGCACAATAAATCTGACCTATGCCATGGGGACAGACGGCTGTTACCTGATGGTGGAAGGCGACAGCTCCGTTTATACGGTGGATGCCAGTGTGGTGAGTGCGCTTTTGTACCCCGCGGATCAGCTGAAAGCAGAATAAAACGTTTCACTCCCGCGCTGTGCGAATTCTTGGTACAGCGCGGGATTTTTTTTGCGCCGGATGTAAAGTTTCGGCAAACCTCGACAGAGTGATTGACATTTCAGTTCGGATTGTTTATGATAAGCCATGACAGGGCAGAATAACTGCGCAATATTACGGTCGTCATGGATGTTGTGCAGGGCTGGGTCGCCCTGGTACGAGGGATGGGGTGGATGCCCTGTCTTTTTTCGTATCTGAGTTAAAGGAGGATATGTAAAAAATGGACAACTCGGTGATCGTTTCACTGCGGGATATCGTAGTGGAATTTGACGGTCAGCGCATTCTGGATGGGCTGAACCTCGACATCCATGACAAAGAATTCGTAACGCTGTTGGGTCCTTCCGGCTGCGGCAAGACCACCACCCTGCGCCTGATCGCAGGCTTCCTGGAACCCAACGCGGGTCAGGTGCTGCTGAAGGGCCAGGATATTACCGGTGTGCCCCCCTATAAGCGTCCGGTGAATACCGTGTTCCAGAAGTACGCGCTGTTCCCGCACCTGAACGTGTTTGAGAATGTGGCCTTTGGCCTGCGCCTGAAAAAGATGGACGAAGAGACCATCCGCCGCAAGGTGCGCGATATGCTGGAGGTGGTCGGCCTGAAAGGCTTTGAGCGCCGCAGCATCGGCCAGATGTCCGGCGGCCAGCAGCAGCGTGTTGCCATTGCCCGCAGTCTGGTCAATGAGCCTGAGATCCTGCTGCTGGACGAGCCTCTGGGTGCACTGGACCTCAAGCTCCGCAAGGAGATGCAGCTGGAGCTCAAGCGCCTGCAGCGTGAGATGAACATCACCTTTATTTATGTTACCCACGATCAGGAAGAGGCCCTGACCATGTCCGATACCGTCGTTGTGATGAACGGCGGCAAGGTGCAGCAGATCGGTACCCCCGAGGATATCTACAACGAGCCTAAAAATGCCTTTGTGGCGGACTTTATCGGCGATTCCAACATTGTGGACGGCGTGATGCACCGCGACTTCCTGGTCTCCTTCTCGGGTGTGCAGTTCCCCTGCGTGGACCGCGGCTTTGCCCGGGAACAGAGCGTTCAGGTGGTGGTCCGCCCCGAGGACATTGAAGTGGTCAGCCCCGTGGAGGGTCAGCTGGTGGGCGTAGTCAATGATGTCATCTTCAAGGGCGTTCACTTTGAGATGCACGTTGAGTGCGAGGGCCGTGAGTGGCTGATCCACTCCACCCGCGCCTGCACCCCCGGTGAGACCATTGGTATGCGCATCGGCCCCAACGAGATCCATATCATGGCACGTTCGGAGGGCTGAATGGGAAATGATGAAAATTTACGATAAGAAGCTGGCCTATCCTTATTTTATCTGGATGGTGTTGTTCACGGTGGTTCCGCTGATCATCGTGGTTTATTATGCCCCTGACCGATGGCAGCGGCAATTTCACCATTGCCAACCTGACCAGCGTCAGCGGCTACGGCTCCGTGTTTGCCCGCAGTCTGCTGCTGGCCCTTGTGGCTACCGTGATCTGTCTGGTCATTGCATTTCCGGTGGGCTATTTCCTGTCCCGCTTGCGGGTGAACAAGCAGCATATCATGCTGATGCTGGTCATGTTGCCCATGTGGATGAACTTCCTGCTCCGCACCTATGCCTGGATGGGCCTGCTGAGCATCAACGGCCCTGTGAACGCGGTGCTGGGCTTTTTTGGTCTGGGCCCCTATACCATGCTGAACACCTCCGGCGCGGTGGTGCTGGGCATGGTGTATAACTATGTGCCCTACATGATCCTGCCCCTCTACACCAGTATGACCAAGATCGATCAGAGCCTGGTGGAAGCGGCACAGGATCTGGGAGCCTCCACCACCCAGACTCTTTTCCGGGTGCTCATCCCCATGAGCGTGCCCGGCATCAGCACCGGTATCACCATGGTGTTCGTTCCGGCGGTGTCTACCTTTGTCATCAGCCGTATGCTGGGCGGCGGCTCCAACCTGATGATCGGCGACCTGATCGAGATGCAGTTCCTGGGCAACAGCTACAACCTGAACGTCGGTTCGGCCATGAGCCTTGTGCTGATGATCATCGTCCTGCTCTGCATGAGCTTCACATCCAGCTTTGATGAAGATGAAATGGAGGGCGTGTCCTGATGAAAACGAAACATCTGCGCCTGATGCAGCGGGCCTACGTCATCCTCTTCTTCTGCTTCATGTACCTGCCCATTGCCTATATGATCGTGTTCAGCTTCAACCAAAGCAAGGGCTACGCACTGTTCACAGGCTTTACCCTCAAGTGGTACACCAGCCTGCTCCATAACTCTGCCATCCTGAGCGCTTTGCGCGTCTCGCTGGAGGTAGCCCTCATCTCTGCGGTCATTGCCACGGTGCTGGGCACGGCGGCCTCGCTGGGCATTGCGTCCATGAGCCGCAAGAGCCGCCTGGTGATCACCAACATCACCTATATCCCGGTGGTCAACCCGGAGATCATCACCGGCATCTCCCTGATGCTGCTGTTTGTGGCCTACCAGCGCTTTGCCGGGGGTGTCTCCTGGCTGCCGGATACCATCATGGGAATGCCCACGCTGCTGATCGCACATATCGCCTTCAATGTGCCCTATGTCATCTTCAACGTGACCCCCAAGCTCAAGCAGCTGGACATCAAGCTGTATGAGGCGGCTCTGGATCTGGGCTGCGATCCCAGGCAGGCGTTCTTCAAGGTCATCCTGCCCGAGATCAGCCCGGCCATCCTGTCTGCCTTCCTCATCTGCCTGACCTACTCCATCGATGATTTTATGATCTCCTATTTCAACTGCGGCACGGTGGAGACCCTGCCCATTGCCATCTATTCCATGACCCGGAAAAAGGTCAGCCCGGAGATCTATGCCCTGTCCACCATCATGTTTGTGGTGATCCTGACCATCATCCTCATCTCCAATGCCATGGAGAGCCGGGAGTACCGCCGGGATCAGAAGGCGCTGAGAGGGGAGGACGTAAAATGAAACGCTTTGCTGTTCTGCTGCTGACGCTGGCCATGGCGTTCTGCTGTGCTGCGCCCGCCTTTGCCGCCAGAACCATTGAGGTGAATGAGGACGTTTCGGTGTCCGGCGATTACGACTGGACCCGCTTCAAGGGCCAGAACATGACTCTGAACGTCTACAACTGGGGTGAGTACATCTCCAACGGCTCCGATGACAGCGTGGATGTGGTGGCCGCCTTCGAGAAGCTTACCGGCATCAAGGTGAACTACACCACCTTCGACTCCAACGAGTCCATGTACGCCAAGCTGAAATCCGGTGCGGCGGACTACGATGTGGTGATCCCGTCGGATTACATGGTGGCCAAGATGATCGCCGAGGGAATGCTTGCACCGCTGGATTATAGCAACATCCCCAACTCCCAGAACATCGATGCGGTCTACCGTGATCCGGATTATGACCCCGCCAATGCCTATACCGTGCCCTATATGCTCTGTACCACCGGCATCATCTACAACACCACCATGGTGGAGAATGCCCCCCACCAAATGGGCTGACCTGTGGGATGAGCAGTACGCGGGCAATATCCTGATGTTCAACAACAGCCGTGATGCCTACGCTATTGCGGCGTTCAAGAACGGTACCAGCATCAACCCCGAGACCCCGGAAGAGGTGGACGAGGTGGTGGAGACCCTGAAAGCGCAAAAACCGCTGGTGCAGGCCTACGTTATGGATGAGATCTTTGATAAGATGATCGGCGGCGAGGCGGCCATCGGCGTGTATTACTCCGGCGATGCCATCACCATGATCGATGATAACCCGGACCTTGCCTGGGTGTTCCCGGAAGAGGGCAGTGTGCTGTCGGTGGACTGCATGGCGGTGCCTGCCACCAGTGAGCACAAGGAAGCTGCGGAGATGTTCATCAACTTCATGTGCGAGCCGGACATCGGAAAAGCCAATGCGGAGTATATTGGCTACACCACCCCCATGCAGAAGGTGTGGGATATCCTGGATGAGGACCTGAAGTACAGCGAGATCGCATACCCCTCTGAGGAAGTGGAAGCCAAGGAAAAGGTGTTCACCGCACTGAGCGATGAGGTCAACAACGAGCTCGACGTAAAGTGGAGCGAGATGAAGAGCTACGATGAGGGCGGCAGCGGCGTTGTGTTCCTGATGCTGCTGCTTGCCATGGTGGCGCTGGCTTGCTTCAACATTTGGCGCAAGCTGCGCAAAAAAGACCCGGAATCAGTATTAAGAAGAAAGAGCCCTCTCCGTCAAAGCCTCTGGCAATGCGAAGCAATGATGGAGGGGGTCCTCTTTGGAAAGGAAACGTATGAATCAATATACCTATCATACCACCGTCCTGAACGCAGACGGCGATTTTCGCCGGATGATCAAGCCCAGCGCCCTGTTCCGCTATGTGGAGCAGGCGGCGGCAGACCATGCCCGCGCCTACGGCATGGACGATGCTTTTTTCAAAGCGCACCACACGGCGTTTCTGGTGGGCAAGCAGGCGGCGCAGATCACCCGGATGCCCCTGCGTGCCGAAAAGCTGACCTTTCTTACCGCCTGTGAGCCGTGCAAGAAAGGTTCGATGAAGCGGCTGACCCGAATTCTGGACGAAGCAGAGAAGGAGTGTGCTTTGATCGACAGCCGGTGGATCGTGGTGGATACCGATCGCGAGTGCATCCTGCGCCAGCCCTCCTGGCATACGCCCGGTTACTGGAACGAGGATCGGATGGGGAGCTGCCCCAGCTGGTGCACAAAGCAAAGGAACTGACCTGTGCAGGCAGCCGGACAGCCAGCTACTCCCTATGCGACCTGAACGGCCATGTGAATAACGCCTGCTATCTGGACATCGCCTGTGATGCCCTGCCGCTGGAGGTAGTCAAGGGCGGGCCGTTGAAATTCGTCTCCGTCAAGTACCACCGGGAGATCCCGCTGGGCAGTCAGGTCGAGGTGTTTTATGCGCCCTCGACCGATGGCTGGTATGTGGTGGGCCGCCGCGAAGAGCACGCCGCGTTTGAATGCTACCTGGAATTTACAAAATAAATCCAGGAAAATTACAAAAATGTTACAAAATCTGCAAAAAAGGTCTTGCAAAACGGGAACAAAAAGAGTTACAATATGGTTACAGAAAGCGATGAGCGCTTTTTGAGACTGAAATCTTTTTTCTTCTTGTTGAATAAGAGATATCGGGTGCAGGGCCTTCTCCTCCTCCGGCTGTTCTCCTTCACAGCTGTCGGCCTCTGTACCGCACAGGCGGTATCTCGCTTCGTGTGCAAAAAAAGTCCGTCCGGTTTTCCGGTACGGACTTTTTGCATTCCACTTTGTGCCAGAAAACCGGCCTGTCAGGCGGAAAAGTATGACCTTGCACGTTTTTGGTGGTCAATTTTACTGTTTTTCCGCAAAGGACAGTTCTAAAGTTTGTTGCCGCTGGGGTTTGTATTCTTGCGGGCTTTGTGGTAAAGTATATACAATCAATTTATAAGCAGCAAACATGAATGATTTTGATGCTGGTCCGTTGTTGATGCGTTAAGAAAAAAAAGGAGTTTAGAGTATGGCTTATTTTTACGAAGAACCCTCCCGTACCTTTGGCGAGTACCTGCTGGTCCCCGGCTATTCCTCTGCGGAGAATGTGCCCACGGCGGTCAGCCTGAAGACCCCGCTGGTCAAGTACCGCAAGGGGGAGGAGCCCTGCCCGCTGCAGATGAATATCCCCATGATCAGCGCCATCATGCAGTCGGTCTCCGGCGATAAGCTGGCCATTGCACTGGCTCGTCAGGGCGGCGTTTCCTTTATCTATGGCTCTCAGAGCATCGAGAACGAGGCTGCCATGGTGCGCCGCGTCAAGAGCTACAAGGCCGGTTATGTGGTGTCCGATTCCAATCTGGCTCCCACCGCCACCCTGCACGATGTTCTGGAGCTCAAGGCCCGCACCGGCCACTCCACCATCGCTATTACTGCCGACGGCACTCCTCACGGCAAGCTTATGGGCATTGTGGCCTCCCGTGATTACCGTGTCAACCACACCCCCGATGATGCTTCCGTTACCACCTTTATGACTCCCATCGAGAAGCTGGTCACCGCACCGGAGAATACCTCCCTGCACGACTGCAACAACATCATCTGGGACAACAAGATCAACACTCTGCCGCTGGTGGACGCTGAGGGCAACCTGAAATACTTCGTGTTCCGCAAGGACTACGATTCCCACAAGAAGAATGTCAACGAGCTGCTGGATGCCAACAAGAGCTATGTGGTCGGTGCCGGCATCAACACCCGCGACTATGCCCAGCGCGTGCCCGACTGGTCGAGGCTGGCGTGGATGTGCTCTGCATCGACTCCTCCGAGGGCTACTCCGAGTGGCAGAGCCGTACCATCGCCTGGATCCGTGAGCACTACGGCGACACCGTGAAGGTGGGCGCAGGCAACGTTGTGGATGCCGAGGGCTTCCGTTTCCTGGCTAAGGCCGGTGCAGACTTCGTCAAGATCGGCATTGGCGGCGGTTCCATCTGCATTACCCGTGAGACCAAGGGCATCGGCCGTGGTCAGGCCACCGCAGTCATCGAGGTCGCAAAGGCCCGTGACGAGTACTACAAGGAGACCGGCATCTATGTGCCCATCTGCTCCGATGGCGGCATCGTCCACGATTATCACATGACCCTGGCGCTGGCCATGGGCGCCGACTTCGTCATGCTGGGCCGCTACTTCGCCCGTTTCGACGAGTCCCCCACGAACAAGCTGCGCATCAATGGCCAGTATATGAAGGAGTACTGGGGCGAGGGCTCCAACCGGGCCAGGAACTGGCAGCGCTACGACCTGGGCGGTTCCACCAAGCTGAGCTTTGAGGAAGGCGTGGACAGCTATGTTCCTTACGCAGGTCCTCTGGCCGATGGTGTCCAGACCACCCTGTACAAGGTCAAGAGCACCATGTGCAACTGCGGCGCGCTCTCCATCCCCGAGCTGCAGCAGAAGGCCAAGCTGACTGTGGTTTCCTCCACCTCTATCGTGGAGGGCGGCAGCCATGACGTTGTGCTGAAAAAATGCAACCCCCAATATTATAAACGGCTGAGCCTGAACAGGCTTGCAGGGCCGCTCCCGGAGCTTTCGGGGGCGGCCCTTTTGTCAGTACCGAAAAAAGATTTTTCTTTCTGCACGCAGGAAATTTACAAAAGCCCTTGCACCCGGGCGGCAAAGATGCTATCATGGTACAAACGTCCTGTCAAGACAGGGTGCAGGCCCACGCACTGCCGGAACAAAGGCAGGGGGAGAAGGGGCTGTTTTTTCAGCAGCGGCAAGGCTTTTCGCTGCTGCGAAGTACAAGGAGAGGAAACTTTTCATGGACGAGATCAAAGTTGTTCCGTACATTCCGGACGAAGATTATGATAACCCTGCCATGGTGGTGGATTTCTACGAATTCACGATGGCAAACTGCCTGTTCCTGCACGGCTTTAAGAACACCACCCTTGTGTTCGATATGTTCTTCCGTAAGAACCCGGACAACATGGGTTACTCCATCAGCGCAGGCCAACGCAAGCTGACCCGGTTCCTGCTGAATTATCACTTCAACGAGCAGGATATCCGCTGGCTGCGCACCAAGGGTATGAGCGAGGAATTCTGCGAGTATCTGCGCACCTATAAGTGGAAGGGCGATATGTACGCTCTGCCTGAGGGCACGGTGGCATACCCGCATGTGCAGATGGTGCGCATTGAGTGCGACCTGGTGGGTGCGATCCTGATCGAGACCTACCTGCTGCAGACGATGAACTTCCACAGCCTGATCACCACCAAGGCGACCCGTGTGACCGGCCTGAACACCCATACGCCTCGCAGTGTCATGGAGTTTGGCACCCGCCGCGCACAGGGCGAGAGCGCAGGCAATGATGGCGCGTATGCCGCTGTTCTGGGCGGCTGCATCGGCACTGCCAACTGCCTGGCTGAGATGAAGTATGGCTCTGAGGTCAAGGCGGTTGGCACCGTGGCACACAGCTTCATCGAGTTCTTCCCGACGGAGTTTGATGCCTTCAAGGCCTTTGCGGATACCTACCCGGACTCGGTCAGCCTGCTGCTGGATACCTACAACATCATGGAGAGCGGTCTGCCCAACCTGATCAAGCTGGACGACTACCTGATCGAGAAGTACCCCAATGACCCTAACCGCCGCGTCAAGAGTGCCCGTATCGATTCCGGCGATCTGGCCCGTGGCTCCAAGCGCCTGCGCAAGGCACTGGATGCCGCAGGCAAGCCCTATATCAAGCTGGTGGCTTCCAATGGCCTTGACGAGCGGAAGATCGCCAACATGGAGCTCTATGAGCACGCTCATTTTGATTCCTACGGCGTGGGCGAGAATCTCATCACCTCCGCTTCTGACCCCGTGTTCGGCGGCGTGTACAAGCTGGTGGCTGTCAAGCTGCCGGATGGCACCTATCAGCCCAAGATGAAGTGCTCGGATTCTGCCAGCAAGGCCATCATCCCGGGCAAGAAAATGCCTTGGCGGCTCTACGATGAAAATGGTCAGGCCCAGTGCGATCCGATCGCCATGGATGGCGAGGTCATCGAAGCGGGCAAACCGGTAAAGATGGTCAACCTTGACCCGGATGCCATCGAGCGCACCATTACCATCACCCCCACCAAGGTCAAGCGGCTGCTGGTGCCCCATATCCTGAACGGTGAGCTGGCCATCGAACTGCCCGGGATTGCCGAGAAAAAGGCCTATATCGCAAAGCAGCTGACCGAAGAGACTTGGGAGACCGAGTTGCGCATCGAGATGCCGCATAAGCACTATGTCAATATGACCCCCGCTGTGGCCGAGTGCCGTGCCAAGATGTATTCGGAACTGCATGGCGGAAAGGTGTAACTTGACAAAGCAAGGTTTCTATTGTATTATAATAGCCGTTGTGTGAATCTTACATGTTTTGATACATGTTTGCAACTCCGTAACGACGGACTTGTGATAAATGTTTACCTCATCACCTGTTATTCCCGGCTCTCTGTGAATGTCCAGAGCAGCAGGGCTTTGTAAGCCGGGTTTCTATGCGCCACTGTGGTGAAATTGGCAGACACGAGGGACTTAAAATCCCTTTCTGGAGACAGAGTGCGGGTTCAAGCCCCGCCGGTGGCATGAAAAATCCCCTTCAGCGTAAGCTGAGGGGATTTTTTACTGTTGTATCGCGTACAAAGCGTGATTCGGCGCAGGCAGAAATGCGGATGCAGCTCAGTGGTTTTCTATAGCATGGAATCGTTCCAGGAAGCTGTGATCCACACCCTCAGATCGATAACCGGGCATGGTATCAATGGCAACATTGTGGATGCTGCGGAAGATGCTGTTCTCGATGTTGGGGTTGTCGCGCTTGAGGCGGCGCAGCAGGGCCTTGACCTCCTGCCGCTTGGAACCACCGCCGCCGTTGTCACACATGGTACAGTTCTCGGTAAAGCGGCAGGCGCACTGGATGAATTCCAGATCATTGTAGCGCTTCCAGGCCAGAATATCCTCTTCATGGATGCAGTACATCGGCCGGATGAGCGTCATGCCGGGGAAGCTGGTGCTGTGCAGCTTCGGCGGCATGGCCTGCAGCTGAGAACCGTAGAACATGCTCATGACGGTGGTCTCGATCACATCGTTGAAGTGATGCCCCAGCGCGATCTTGTTGCAGCCCAGCTCCTTGGCCTTGCTGTACAGGTGGCCGCGGCGCATCCGGGCGCAGAGGTAGCAGGGGTTCTTTGTCGGTGTTGTTGGCAACGGAAAAGATGTTGCTCTCGAAGATGGTCACCGGGATGTGCAGCAGCTCGGCGTTGGATTCGATCTTCTGGCGATTGATCTCGTTGTAGCCGGGGTCCATGACCAGAAATACCAGCTCAAAGGGAACATCGCTGTGTTTTTTGCAGCTCCTGCATCAGCTTTGCCATCAGCATGGAGTCTTTGCCGCCCGAGATGCAGACGGCGATCTTGTCTCCCTCCTGTACCAGCTCGTAGCGCTTTACCGCCACGATAAAGGGGGTCCACAGCTCCTTTCGGTATTTCTTGATGATACTGCGTTCGATCATCTGATAAGGTTCAAGCTCACGTTTCATGTTGGTTCCTCTTTTTTATTTAATGTAGGGCGGTCAGCTCACGGCAGCAGACATCGAACGCCTGCAAAAAGGCTTTGATCTCGTCCTCGGTGGTCAGGTGGCTCAGGCTGATGCGCCAGGAGGACAGTGCGTTGCGACGGTCGCGGCTGACCGCAAACACCGCACGCGAAGGCAGACCGTCCGAAGAGCAGGCTGACTTGACCGAGACGCAGACCCCTTTGGCATCCAGCTCCCGCTGGAACACGGTGCCCTTGACATTACGGACGCTCAGATTCAGCACATGAGGGACGGCGTGTTCCGGGCTGTTGATGCGCACCAGCGGGTATGTGCTGAGGGCGGCGCGGAGCTCTGCATTCAGCTTGGCCACATGGTCAACGCGGTTGGGCAGGTCGATGACGGCGAGATCAAGCGCACAGGCCAGCGAGGAGGCCAGCGCCACAGTGGGGGTGCCGCTGCGGTAGATGGTGGTACTCTCGCCGCCATGGATGAGAGGCTCCAGCGCCAGATTCCGCCGCTTGATCAGCAGGCCGATGCCGTTCAGTCCGTAGAATTTGTGGGCCGTCAGGCTCATGGTGTCCACGCCCTCAAAAGAAACGGGGATCTTTCCCACAGCCTGGGTCGCATCCACATGCAGGTGACAGTGAGGGTATGCTTTCAGGATGGCGGCGATCTCCTGTACAGGCTGCACCACGCCCAATTCACTGTCCACCAGCGTAACGGCAACGCAGATGGTATCCGGGCGAAGCAGCATCCTTCCAGGTGCTCAAGATCCACGGTGCCGTCCTGCTTCACGTCCAGCAGGTCGATCTCATACCCCTGTTCCTGTAATGCCGTCAGGGTGCCGCTGACCGAAGAATGCTCCAGTGGAGTGGAGATGATGTGCCTGCCCGCATGGCGGGAGAGACGGGCCAGCCCCTTTAAAGCAAAATTGTTGGCCTCGCTGGCACCAGAGGTATAGATGATCTCTGCCGGGCTGAACGCCCAGCAGAGAGGCGATTTTGATGGTGGCGGCATCGATCTCGCCTTGGCGGCAGAGCCTGCCTGGTGGTGAGAGTTGGCGTTGCCGATGCAGCGGCGCTCCACGGCACAGAACTGCTCCAACACCCGCGCATCCACCGGGGTGTTTGCAGAATAATCCAGATAGATCATAACATTCCTCTTGAAATACAAATCAATTCAATAGGTTATATTATAGTGCGGACAGGGGCATATTTCAAGATGTCCGGCCAAAAAGCTGAGGAAACTGCGGCAAACGGATTGCATCCGGGCATGGTTTCTGGTATACTTTATAAAGTCAGACAGGGAAGGGGAGAGCAAAATGTTTCGTTCGACTTTGCGGAGCGCGTGTTTTGCCTTCCGGTCCCGTTTTTTGAATCTGCTCCAGAAGATTGAGGCACTGCCGTTGCTGCGGCAATGCCTCTTTTTTTGGGCAGCGATGAAAGGAGAACTTCTCTATGAGTGAAAAGATCGATTACTCCAAGGGCATTTACGATGCCCGGCAGCTCGGCACCGGACGGATGCTGATCCTGGGCTTGCAGCACATGTTTGCCATGTTCGGCGCAACTGTGCTGGTGCCCCTGCTCACCGGCCTGAGCGTTTCCACCACTCTGCTCTGTGCCGGTCTGGGCACCCTGCTGTTCCACCTTATCACCAAGGGCAAGGTCCCGGCCTTCCTTGGCTCCTCGTTTGCCTACCTGGGCGGTTTTTCCATTGTAGCCCCCATGCTGGCTGACGCAGACGGCAACCTGACCGTTGCCAATACCAAAATGCTGCCCCTACGCCTGCGCGGGCGTGGCACTGTCCGGCATTCTGTACCTGCTGGTCAGCCTGCTCATCTCCACCTTTGGCATCCGCCGCATTATGAAATTCTTCCCGCCTGTGGTCACAGGCCCCATCATCATCTCTATTGGTTTGATCCTGGCCCCTCTGCCATCACCAACTGCGAGTCCAACTGGCTGCTGGCTTTTTGTGGCCCTGGGCACCGTTATTGTCTGCAACATCTGGGGCAAGGGCATGGTCAAGATCCTGCCCATCCTGATCGGTGTGCTGGTCTCCTATGCTGTGGCTCTGGTCACTGGTGCAGTCAACTTTGAGGCCATTGCTGCTGCCGACTGGTTCGGCATCCCCCCTGCACAAGAGTGCCATGGGTCTGTTTGCCATCGACGGCAGCCCTGAGTTCATCAGCGCAATGTTCACCATCATCCCCATTGCGCTGGCAACCATGATGGAGCATGTAGGCGATATCGCGGCCATCAGCGCTACGGTCGGCCACAACTATATCAATGATCCCGGCCTGAACCGCACCCTGATGGGCGACGGCCTTGCCACTGCCATGGCCGGTCTGCTGGGCGGCCCCGCCAATACTACCTACGGTGAGAACACCGGTGTTCTGGCCCTGAGCCGCATCTACGATCCGCTCGTCATCCGCATTGCCGCTGTGATGGCTGTGATCCTGAGCTTCAGCCCCAAGTTTGAGGCCGTCATCAACACCATCCCCACCGGCATCATTGGCGGCATCAGCTTTGTGCTGTACGGCATGATCTCCGCGATCGGTGTCCGCAATGTGGTCGAGAACCGTGTGGACTTTACCAACAGCCGCAACCTGATCGTTGCCGCTGTCATCCTGGTCTGCGCACTGGGCTTCAACTCTGTGGGCGGTCTGACCTTCGCTGTGGGTGGTGTCTCCATCAACCTGTCCGGCCTGGCCATTGCTGCTATCGTGGGTATCCTGCTCAACGCCATCCTCCCCGGCAATGATTACGAGTTTGATGCTGCCAACGGTTCCGATGCTCCGAGCAGCGGCAACCTGCAGGTCTAAAAAATAAATAGGAATAATTCTTAAAATTAGTCTTGACTAATCTAGGAATCATTGCTATAATAGGCTCAGAAGCAAGGCCCCCTGTACCAGAGGAGAGGCCAAGATCATAATGAAAAACAATGGAGGATATTCTTATGAAAAAGTATGTTTGCACCGTCTGTGGTTATATCGCTGAAGGCTCTATCCCTGAGCAGTGCCCTGTCTGCAAGGCTCCTGCATCCGCATTTGTTGAAAAAGACCGGCAACACCTATGTGACCGAGCATGTGGTCGGCATCGGCAAGGCTGAGGGTGTGCCTCAGGAGATCGTTGACGGTCTGCGCGCAAACTTTGAGGGTGAGTGCAGCGAGGTCGGTATGTATCTGGCAATGGCCCGTGTGGCTGAGCGTGAGGGCTATCCCGAGATCGCTGAGGCATACAAGCGCTACGCCTACGAGGAGGCCGATCACGCTTCCCGTTTCGCCGAGCTGCTGGGTGAGGTCGTGACCGACAGCACCAAGAAGAACCTGATGATGCGTGCTGAGGCTGAGTGCGGCGCATGCTCCGGCAAGATGGACCTGGCCAAGAAGGCAAAGGCCCTGAACCTGGATGCGATCCACGATACCGTCCACGAGAGGGCAAAGGATGAGGCTCGTCATGGCCGCGGCTTCGAGGGCCTGCTGAAGCGCTACTTCAACGTGGAGCTGTAATTCCTGCATTCTTCTGAACCTGTTATCATAAAACTGCCGTGCGGTTCCAAAGCTGCACGGCAGTTTTTTGCTTGACGGGATCCATGGCAGGGCGTACAATGGAAAAAAACATTCCGAAAAGGGGGAGTCTTATGAAATCAACTTCCACACGCTGTGCGCTGCTGGACGAGCTGCGCGGGCTGGACCTGATCAGCATGATGCTTTACCATGGCATGTGGGATCTGGTCTATCTGTTTGGTGTGCGTGCACCGTGGTATGGCAGCTGGCAGGGAGAACTGTGGCAGCAATCCATCTGCTGGGTGTTCATCCTGCTGTCCGGCTTCTGTCTGCCGCTGGGCCGCCACCCGATCAAACGAGGCGCGGTGGTGTTTGGGTGCGGCGCACTTGTCACGGCGGTCACGCTGATCTTCATGCCTGCGGATGTTGTCTGGTTCGGCGTGTTGACCCTGCTGGGCTCGGCTATGATCATCACAGGACTGCTGGAAAAGTGGATGGAAAAGGTGCCCCCGGTGGTCGGCCTTGCAGGGAGCATGTTTCTGTTTTACTTCACCCGCTATGCAGCCGATGGCTATTTGCAGCTGGGCCATTGGCTCATCACGCTGCCGGGCTTTCTCTACGCCAACTACTTCACGGCCTATCTGGGGTTTTATCCCTTTTGCTTCTTCTCTACGGATTACTTTCCGCTGATCCCGTGGCTCTTCCTGTTCTGGGCTGGTTTTTACCTGCATCATCTGGCAGAGCGAACAGCGCAGAGTCTCCGTCCGCTGCGTCGTTCGGTTTGCCCGCCGCTGGGGTGGCTGGGGCGGAACTCGCTGATGCTATATCTGCTTCACCAGCCGGTGATCTACGGCGTGCTGACGGTGGTGTTCCTGTTGCTGCGCCGGGGTGGAGGAGCGCTCTGAAAAATTCTGCAAAAGGTTCTTGACAAGGAGCCCGCCCTGTGGTATTCTTTTTTTGGTGGTTAGAAAGTCCTAACCAAATTGCTCTGTCTTATGTCAGGCAGAGCAATTTCTTGGAGATAAAAAAGTTAGAATATACTAACCAAAATTGAAAGAGAGGTTCTTCTTTATGAGCAAAGTAGCAGTCGTATTCTGGAGTGCAACCGGCAACACGGAGACCATGGCCAACTGCGTGGCAGAGGGTGCAAACGGCACCATCGTTCCCCTGTGGCGAAATGAACGCCGCCAAGCTGGGCGAGTATGATGTGGTCGCCTTTGGCTGTCCTGCCATGGGAGCCGAGCAGCTGGAGGAGAGCGAGTTCGAGCCGATGTTCTCGGATCTGGAGGGCTCGCTGAACGGCAAGAAGATCGCTCTGTTCGGCTCTTACGGCTGGGGCGACGGCCAGTGGATGCGTGACTGGGTGGAGCGTGCTCAGGGGACGGCGCACAGGTGCTCAACGGTGAGGGCCTGATCTGCAACGAGGCCCCGGACGAGGATGTTCAGGCTGCCTGCCGCAAGCTGGGTGCGGACCTGGCAGCGTGGTGACCGGATTAGAAGCACATTGCAAAATTTGACAAATGGGGTTTGCTGTATTAAACTTTAGAAGTTGCGCAGCAGCCCATTTGCCGGACAAACGAACCTGAGAGCAGCAGGGGAACAACAGGGGCTGAACCCGGTCTCCTGCTGCTTTGCTTTTTAGGAAAGGTGGTGTGTATGGAAATGGCTGTTGCTGTTGGAATTACGGCCTGTTTCGCAGTTTTGCGTCACGCGGTGCGTTGCGCGGCTCTGCGGATGGCCCGCAAGGAAAAAATGCAGGAGGAACAGTCCCAATGTCCAAAACCACCCCGGAAGACCTGGCAAAGAAGCGTTCCGACGAAAAAAATGCTTGTCAGTGAGATGATCGCGCTCTACTGCCGCAAGCAGCATCACACCCTCAGAGGCAGTCTCTGCCCGGAATGCCAGCAGCTGCATGATTATGCGCTGGCCCGCATTGAGCACTGCCCCTTTATGGAGAACAAGACCTTTTGCTCGGCCTGCAAGGTGCATTGCTATCAGCCGGAGATGCGGGAAAAAATCCGCACTGTCATGCGCTGGGCCGGGCCCAGAATGCTACCGGTGCATCCCGTTCTCTCCATCAAGCATGTGATCGTGACAATGAAGGCAAGGCGTGAAGCAAACGCAGGAAAATAAGCAGCCATGTATAATCGCCTGAAGCCGGGGCAACCTAGAGCTAAGGAGGCGATAGAAATGGAAAACACAGGTGTGACCTGCGATGTCTGCGAGTGCCGTCACAATGTGCAGAACTGCAAGTGTGATCTGCCCCAGATCAAAGTGACAGAGCACTGCTCCTGCACCACCCAGCAGGTGGAGACCCCGCACTTCTGCCAGAATTACGAAAAAGAAATAATCTGTAATGGCAGAAAACTCCCCGCCCAGCGCCCCAGACAGGGCATTGAGCGGGGAGTTTTTGTGTGTTGTTCAGTGGATGACCACACTGCAGGTAGCAAGGCTGCGCACCAGTGTGCCGACGCTGTCCTTCATCTGGATGCCGGCAAAGCCCAGACGGAAAGCGGCCTGTACATTCTCCAGCCGGTCATCAATGAAAACACTTTCCACGGCCTTGAGCTGGTATTTGTCCAGCAGGGCCTTATAGATGCGCGGGTCAGGTTTGTTGATGTGCACCTCGCAGGAGGCCACGCCGCCGTCGAACAGGCCCTTGAGGTCGCGCTCGGTCAGAAACTCCAGCACATCCTCGGGGATATTGCTCAGGTAATAGACGCAGTAGCCACGGCTCTTGAGTTTCCGCACCAGCTCCTGCATCCGGCGGCGGGGGCGGAGGATATGCATCCAATCGTCCAGCACGCCCTGCACCTCAAACGCGCGGCCATATTCCTTTGCGCGGGCCAGCATCCGCAGGTTGGCCTCAGAGCGGGTGATAAGCCCTGCATCCAGCAGCTTCCACTCCTCGCTTTCAAAGGTCAGCTGGGATACCTGCTCCTCTACCTCGGCATTGCAGAAGCGGTCTACCAGGTAGGTCTTGGGGTCGAAATCCACCATGACGCCGCCCAGATCAAAGATGATATTTTTATACATCGCTGTTTCCTCAATTCTGTATGGATGTTTCTGCCAGAAAGATTCTGTCCACAGTATAGCACAACTGCCCGCTCTGCATCAAGCACTGCGCTGCCGCATAGGATGAAACAGGCAAACTGCGGGGAGGGATCACGATGAAATTCCGGGAGCTGTGCACAAAGGAGATCGTTCAGCTGAGCAACGGGGCCTGCCTTGGCCGCGCCGATGATCTGGAGCTCGATCCGGCAACGGCGCAGGTCAAAAGCCTGTTGCTGCTCGGGCAGCCTCATCTGTTTGGGCTGCTGGGCCGGGACGAGACTCTGGTCATCCCCTGGACGGACATCGAAACACTGGGAGTGGACGCGATCCTGGTCCGCACGGAGCTGCCGGAGCCGGAAGCCAAAAAGCAGGGTTTCTGGCAAAAAATGCGGCACTGGCTGGACGGCTGAAATTTTTCGTGAATTTTTCCTGCATCAGGGTTTGATTTTACAAAAAATCGGATTATAATAGAGAACCGTGAGCGGCAGAGCCTTGCCGCTCCGGTTTGAAATCTGATTTCCGGAAGTGAAAGGAACTTCTCTCTATGAACGCAAAAAACATACGCCGCTTTCCCTGCATGGGCTGCGGCTGCTCTTCCCTCCACTGGCAACGCTGGGCATCCTGTTCCTGACGGAGTGGATCGCCCGCGGCAGCCTGACAGGGGAGACCTTTACCCAATACATTTTCCCCCATGCCGAAGCCTATCTGCTGGCGTGGGCCATGCTGTTTCTCATCTGGCTGGCAGTGGACTGGCTGACCCGGTTTGCACCGTTGGCGACCCTGCTGGCGGCGGTGCTGGGCTGTGCCCCGGCGGCAGTCAATTTCTACACACTGCAGCTGCGCGGCGAGCCCTTCCTGCCCTGGGATCTGATGCAGGTGTCAGAGGCTGCGGGCGTGGCAGCTGCAGCCGGTATCCACATCCAGACCAGCATGGTGGTATCCATTGTTATTATCGTGCTGCTGGTCGTAGTGTCTTTCTTCCTTTATAGAGGGCGGAAGAAGCTGAACTGGATGCCCCGGGTGGCAGGCTTTCTTGCCAGTGCGGCAGCTACCTGCGGCCTGCTCTTTGGCGTGTTCCTGCAGCCTGCCGTGACACAGGCCATTGGCATTGTGCCGGATGCCTGGATGCAGGATCGCTACTACCGCTATTATGGTGTCATCACCAGCTTTCTGACCAATCTGACCAATCTGGAGATCTCCAAGCCGGAGGGGTATTCAGAGGAGGCTGTCAACGAGATCCTGGATGATACCGAAGCTGCACAGAAATATTCCACCGCTCCGCTCTACCCGGGATCTTACGGTGCCACCACCTCTGCGGACGAGACCGTGAAAAAGCCCACCATCATCTATGTGATGGACGAGTCCTACTGGGACGTGTCGGAGCTGGAACAGTACGGTTTCCAGTTTGATACCGATGTCTCCGCCAACCTCCACGCCCTGCAGCAGACCAGTGCTTCTGGCCGGGCGTACAGCCCCAGTTTCGGCGGCGGAACCTGCGATGTGGAGTTTGAAGCGCTGACAGGCTATTCGGCTTCCTTTCTGCCCAACGGCAGCAAGCCCTACCAGCAGCATGTGACCAAGCCCATGTTCTCGCTGCCCAATTACCTCAAGCTGACGCAGGGATATCAGACGGCGGCAGTCCATTGCTTCTGGGCCAAATATTGGAGCCGGGACACGGCATACCCCAACCTGGGCTTTGACACCTTCCTGAGCCTGGAACAGATGACCCATGTCAACAAGGTGCGCAGGCACTACTGGACCAGCGGTCTGGTCACGGATGACTCCATGGCAGACCAGATCATCCAGCAGTACGAGAAGATGAAAGCATCCTCGGATGCACCGGTTTTCCTGCACGCGGTCACAATGCAGAACCATACCAATTATAATAAAGACAACTACCCGGATGATGTGCGGGTGAAGGTGACAGAGCACCCGGCGGGCCTCAAGGCCAGCACCATCGGCGCGCTGGAAGATTTTGCGACCGGCATCCGGGATGCCGATGCCATGCTGGGCAAGCTGACCCAATACTTCTCGCAGGTGGATGAGCCGGTGATCCTGGTGTTCTGGGGCGACCATTACAACCCCATTGATTCCAATTATGATGTCTTTACCAGCAGCGGCTATGCCAGCGATTCCAGTGCGGACCCGCGCCTGCACCAGACCACCCTGTTGATGTGGGCGAACTACACCGACAAGCCCGTGGATCTGGGCACCATTGCCGCTTACGATATCTCGCCGGTGATGATGAACCTCTACGGTCTGGAACAGCCGCTTTATTTCCAGCTGCTGAACCGCCAGCTGCAGGTGGCTGACCGCGCCAATACCCGGGGCACGGTGATGAATCTGGACGGTACCACCACCCAGACCCCAAGCTCCCTTGCAGGAAAGCTGGAGCCAGAAGCACTGGCTGCTGCAATATGACCTGATGTTCGGCAAGGGCTATGCCCTCAGTCGGATGGGCATGGAGAGCCTGAGCGGCACTCAGACGGACGAATAAACGAAAAATACGCGATTTTCTTGTAAAAAACAGAGAAAACCCCTTGCATCACACGCCGGTTTGTGCTATTATTATTTGGCATTACACACGCATCACTATGCCCTTTTGTGCTCTTTCGGGAGTGGAGGGCAGTCCAAAGCCATCCGATATGGCCGCGGATCACGGTGTGCGGAGGCAAAACAATATTGGAGGTATTTTTACTATGGCAGTCGTTTCTATGAAACAGCTTCTCGAGGCAGGTGTTCACTTTGGTCACCAGACCCGCCGCTGGAACCCCAAGATGGCAAAGTACATCTTCACCGAGCGCAACGGCATCTATATCATCGATCTGCAGAAGACCGTGAAGAAGCTGGACGAGGCTTACAACTACGTGAAGGAAGTTGCAGCTGAGGGCGGCGACATCCTGTTCGTCGGCACCAAGAAGCAGGCTCAGGAGTCCATCCGTGACGAGGCTCTGCGCTGCGGCATGCACTATGTCAACGCTCGCTGGCTGGGCGGTATGCTGACCAACTTCCGTACCATCCGTAAGCGCATCGACCGTATGGATCAGCTGGCTAAGATGAAGGAGAACGGCACCTTCGAGCTGCTGCCCAAGAAGGAAGTTGCCAAGCTGGAGCTGGAGATGGAGAAGCTGGACAAGTACCTGGGCGGTGTCAAGAACATGAAGACCCTGCCGAAGGCTATGTTCATCGTTGATCCTCACAAGGAGCGCATCGCTGTTGCTGAGGCCCGCAAGCTGAACATCCCCATCGTGGCTATCGTTGATACCAACTGCAACCCCGACGAGATCGATTACGTGATCCCCGGCAACGACGACGCAATCCGCGCTGTCAAGCTGATCGCTGGCGCTATGGCTGACGCTGTTCTGGAAGGCAAGCAGGGCAACCAGGAGGCTCCCGCTGAGGAAGCTGCCAACGCCTGATTTTTGGCTATACAGAACAAACCCGTGAAATAACGTGTAAGGGAGACTACAAAAATGGCTATTTCTGCAAAGGACGTTATGGAACTGCGCAAGCAGACCGACTGCGGCATGATGGAGTGCAAGAAGGCTCTGACTGAGGCTGACGGCAACTTCGAGAAGGCTATTGAGATCCTGCGCGAGCGTGGTCTGGCTACTGCTGCCAAGAAGGCAAGCCGCGTTGCTGCCGAGGGTATGGTCTACGCTGACTACTGCCCCAAGTGCAAGGTGGGTGTTGTCATCGAGGTCAACGCTGAGACCGACTTCGTCGCCAAGAACGACAAGTTCGTTGATTTCGTCAAGGAAGCAACCAAGGTCGTCATGCTGCAGAACCCTGCTGATGTTGAGGCTCTGATGGCTTGCAAGACCGAGACTGGTGAGACCGTTGATGAGGCTCTGAAGAACCTGATCCTGGTCATCAAGGAGAACATCAAGATCCGTCGTTTTGTTCGTTACGAGGGCGTTTGCTCTGCTTACGTCCACGGCGGCGGCACCCACGGCATCCTGGTCAACTTCGAGACCACCAACGACATCGACAGCAAGGACGAGTTCACTGCTTACGGCAAGGACATCGCCATGCAGGTTGCAGCTGCTAACCCCGGCTATGTCGATGAGGCTTCTGTCCCCGCTGAGGTCGTGGCCAAGGAGAAGGAGATCATGCTGGCTCAGATGGCTGGCGATCCCAAGAACGCCAACAAGCCTGATGCTGTGAAGCAGAAGATGATCGAGGGCAAGATCAAGAAGTTCTTCAAGGAGAACTGCCTGGTCGATCAGGGGAGTTCGTCAAGGACGGCGATCTGTCTGTTGCTCAGTACACCGCTAAGGTCGCTAAGGATCTGGGCGGCGACATCAAGATCGTCAAGTTCACCCGCTTCCAGAAGGGCGAAGGCCTGGAGAAGCGTGCTGACGACTTCGCTGCTGAAGTTGCAAGCATGGTGAAGTAATTCAGTCTGACTGAATGAATTTAAGAGCTGTGGTACCTGTAACAGGGTGTCACAGCTCTTTTTGTTTGTGTTTGAACGGGAAGTGTGCTATCATAGGAACAATTACAATGAAGGGAGGGCTGGAAGTGAAGAATCTCAACCAGCCGCTGTACCGAAAAAAAGGAAGGCGGCATCTGACAGGAGATGTTACGATGAAAACACAGAAACTTGAGATCAGCGGTATTCCTGCTTTGCTGTACGGGAAAGAAAGCCGAAAAGTATATCTCTATGTCCATGGCAAAATGGGTTGCAAAGAAGAAGCCCTGCCGTTTGCAGAACTTGCCTGCCCAGCAGGATATCAGGTTCTTGCTGTTGATTTGCCCGAACATGGAGAGCGCAGGGGCAGCTCCGAGAAGCTGCTGCCGTGGGTGGCGGTTCCAGAGTTGGAAGCGGTTTATTCCTATGCCGCAGAGCGTTGGAAGGATGTTTCGCTGCGGGCTACAAGTATTGGAGCCTGGTTTTCCATGTTGGCCTTACAGGCAAAGCCTTTACGGAGTGCTCTTTTGCTCTCACCAGTAGTAGATATGGAAGATCTTATCACCAATATGATGCAGTGGGCAAATGTGAGTGAGGCCCAGTTGAAAGAAGCAGGGGGAGATTTCCACGGATTTCGATGAGACGCTGTCGTGGCAGTATCTCTGCTGGGTGAGGGAGCATCCCTACCGCTGGAAAGTGCCCACGCAGGTGTTCTATGGCGCAAAGGATAACCTGACTTCCAGGGCAGTGCTTGAGCAGTTCAAACAACGGACAGGTGCGCATCTGACCATCATGGAAGAAGGAGAGCACTGGTTCCATACCGAGCTGCAATTGGCTGTTCTGCGGGAATGGGAGCGAGCACATATCTGAAAGAAGAGGAGAGAGAAACATGAAGATCGAACCCAGAACGTTCACACTGCCCAGCGGGGAAGTGCTGACAGTGCGCAGCTTATGCGCCGATGATGCGGAGGCTCTGGACGCATTCCGCAATGCGACCTACAGCGAAACACATTTTATGGCCCGATACCCGGAGGAAGGGGCGAGTCTGGAAGCGATGCGGAACGGGCTCGCAGGCTGCGGGGGAAAGCCCTGTGAACTTTGAGGTAGGCGCTTTTGCCGGAGAAAAGCTGGTGGGGGAGTTTGGTGTTGCGCAGGTGCGGCCGCATATCAAATATCGCCATCGTGCCGTAGTAGGCATCTCCGTACGGAAAGATCACTGGGGTTGTGGTCTGGGCAGCTATCTGATGCAGCTGGCCATTGACCAGACCCGGGCCAATGGATTTGAACAGCTGGAACTGGGGGTGTACAGCGATAACGCCCGTGCCATCCATCTCTATGAGAAGTTTGGGTTTGAGCGCTATGGCATCCAGCCCAGGGCCTTTAAACTGAAAGACGGCACCTACCGGGATGAGATCATCATGGTGAAGATGCTGTGACCTGAAAAGATAAAATAAAAATCTCCCGCTGACGGGGTTCGATGTCGTCAGTGGGAGATTTTTATCGTTTTACGGTCAAACCGTGAAAACCTCAGATTTTGGCCTCGCTGTTGTGCTCAGCCTTTTTGTAAGCAGAGAAGGAGTGGAACACGATGTTCAGGCCCAGAACGATCAGCAGCACGGCAAGGATCAGCTGCAGGCCGTTTGCGATGAACACAGCGCCCCAAGTGGTCTCACCGGCAGGGATGGTGACAGAAGCGGCGGTGCTGATGGCCTTGACCATAGCGATCAGGCGCTGCACCAGAGCGGTGAAGGTGACGCACAGCATGATGATCAGCGGGGGGAACAGCATTTTGTTGCTGCGGCCGGTGACCTTCAGGAAGACGCACAGGGTGGCCAGAACCAGTGCGCTCAGCAGCTGGTTGGCAGAACCGAACAGCGGCCAGATGTTGGCGTAGCCGATCTTGGTCAGGATAAAGCCGAACACCAGCGTGATAAAGGTAGAGAAGTACACATTGCAGAACAGCTTGCGCCAACCCTCAGCGTGCTCCATATCATCCACGCTGAACAGCTCCTGGAAGCTCATGCGGCCAATGCGGGCCACGGCATCCAGACTGGTCAGTGCCAGTGCGGAAACACACATGGTCATGAACACGGTAGCAGCGTAGGCGGGCACACCGAACATCTCAAAGAAACCGGCAACGCCGCGGCTGAAGATCTGGAACGGAGTACCGGCGGCGGGGTACCGTCGGCAGCTGCGGCAGCACCGGCAACGCACAGAGCCAGAACCGCCAACAGGCTTTCAAGGATCATGGCACCGTAGCCGACTTCAGCATATCCTTCTCGTTCTCAACGGTCTTGGAGGAAGTACCGGAGGAAACAAGGCTGTGGAAACCGGAAACTGCACCGCAGGCCACGGTGACGAACAGGATGGGGAACATGGTGCCCAGCTTTTCGTTGGTAAAGCCGGTGAACACAGGCAGATTCATGGTGGGGTGTGCCACCAGCAGGCCAACCACAGCGCCTGCGATCATGGCAACAAACATAAAGGTGGTCATGTGGTCACGGGGCTGCTTGAGCAGCCACATGGGCAGGACAGCGGCAAAGAAGATGTACACAAAGGTGATGTAGCTCCATGCGGCCTTGCCCAGGATCAGGGGCAGGTTTGCGCCGATGACAAAGGACAGCACGATGAACACGATGCTGATAACGCTTTCCTTCCAGCCGGAGAAGCTGAACTTTTTCTGCAGCAGGCCAAAGATGACGGCGAACACCATGAACATGATGGAGACCATGCCGGCAGCGCCGTTGGTCTGGGCAGCCTCCACCAGAGCACCGTCAGTACCGTAGGCATTGAAGGTGCCTGCGACCATGTCAGCAAAGGCTGCAATGACGATGCCGCAGAACAGCCAGCAGAACAGCAGGAACAGCTTGCGGCCAGTCTTGCCGATATACTTCTCGATCAGCATGCCCATGGACTTGCCGTCATTCTTGACGGAGGCGTACAGCGCACCGAAGTCGGTGACGGCGCCGAAGAAAACGCCGCCGATCAGGACCCACAGCAGGACCGGCAGCCAGCCGAACGCGGCGGCCTGGATCGCACCGGTGACAGGGCCTGCACCGGCAATGGAACTGAACTGGTGTGCAAACACGGTCCAGCCGTCGGTGGGAACATAGTCCCGGCCATCCTCATGGACAACAGCCGGGGTCTTGGCGGTGGGGTCGATGCCCCACTTGTTTGCCAGCCAGCGGCCGTAGAGGGCGTAAGCACCGAACAGACACACGGCTGCGATCAAAAAACGATGACCAGCGTGTTCATTTCTTTTACCTCTTTCCTTTGCTTTTCATGCGGCAAAGAGGTCACGCTGTGGCTCCTTTGCCTGAAAATTGTGTATACTTTATCCCCATTTTCATAATTTGTCAATATTTTTTTCGGAGCAGTTCAGAGGATGTGCCAATTCGACAGAAAATCCGGCAAGAAATTTTAGGTGATTTTATTTCACTTGTGAAAAGAAAAAAACTGTTGACGTGCTGAATTGAAAACGATTCACGCAAAAGACTTGACTTTCGCACTTTCGTGTGCTAAAGTGATAACATAATATGATTCTTTCTGTCAGAAGTTCCGGCGTTTGCCGCAGAGGAGACCGCAATGACTGAGAAAAATTCCAGAAAAAACGAGACCGTAGATGCATTGTTCGATGCCATCCTGAGCCTTGAGAGCCGGGAGGAGTGCTATGCTTTTTTTGAGGATCTGTGCACAGTAAAGGAGATCTCCGATATGGCACAACGGCTGGAAGCGGCAAAGCTGCTGCTTGGCGGCCGCACCTATGACCAGATCGTGAAAGAGGTAGAGATCAGCACGGCGACCATCAGCCGTATCAATCGCTGTATCCAATACGGAACCGGCGGTTACCAGAGCGTAATTGAAAAGATCTCTGCACAGGAGAAAAAAGCAGTAACGGCTGCACGGCAGGGGACATAGGATGGGGTACACCTTATATAGAAAGGATGAGTCCCCTATGGCAACGATCAATTGTCCCACTACGTTGGAATGTCCGGCCCTGCCCCGTGTTACCCTGAGTCAGGCTGTGATCGATCTGATGGAAAGTATCGCGCTGCAGGAAAGTGCTCTGAGCCACATCCTCTGCGCCGAGAGCCAGAAGATGAAAACCGCACTCGCCATGAATGAGATCGACCTGTGCAAGCTGCTGGAAGTGAACGATTCGGCCACCAACATGGTGCACGCCGTGGCAAATCTGGAGCTGGTGCTGAAGGAAAAGCTGGAGTTTATCTCCAATAACCTCTATTATCCCTCCGCTGATAACGGCGCTGCAGCCCAATAAGCCTGCACGACCCCCCCTGCCTGTCCGCATTCTGGCGGGCAGGCATTTTGCGTTTTAAGGCCAGATTGTGACCGATTTGTATAAAAAAAGAATAAAAACGATTTGTTGGAATTGCTGAAAACGCAATTCTGTGCTATACTATACCGTGTATATGTGTGAAAGAGAGGGAAACGAACTTGCAGCACTATGACGTGATCTTATTTTTGACGTGGACGGAACCCTCGATCGATTCCGCCCCCGGCATCCTGAATACACTGGAAGAAGTTTTTTTACCAAGATGGGCGTGGATGTCACCCATGTGAACCTGCGGCGCTATCTGGGGCCGCCGCTCCGCAAGAGCTTTGGAGAGCATTTTTCTGACCCTGCAAAAATCGAGGAGGCCACCGAGCTCTATCGGGAGAGTTACCGCGAAAAGGGCAGCCATGAGGGTACAGCCTACCCCGGTGCGGCAGAGATGCTGCGCCGCCTGAAGGAGGCAGGATTTGTGCTCTGTACCGCAACCTCCAAGCCGACTGTGGTCGTGACCCCCATTCTGGAAGAACAGGGACTGGCCCCTTACTTTGATTTCATCGGCGGCGCGTCCATGGATGAGAGCCGGGATACCAAAACAGAAGTGGTGCGCTATGTTCTCACCCAGCCCTGTGTACAGGGCAAGCGGGTGCTGATGGTCGGCGACCGCAACGATGATATGCGCGGTGCTGCTGATTGCGGGCTGGATGCCGCCGGTGCCCTGTATGGCTACGGCAGCAGGGAAGAACTGGAGCCCTTTGGCCCGGTGCTGCTGGCGGAAAGCTGTGAAGAACTGACGGACAAGCTCCTGGCCTGCCGTGCAAACGGTTGAACGATAGGATAAGTGGTGAATATAACATGAATCATAAGAATCAATCGGACAAACAGTCTATGACATCGCTGCAGCGGCAGGCCGTTCTGGTCTGTGTGGTCTGCGCACTGGCGGCTTTGCTGACCGTAGGCATTACCCTGACCCTGCTCAAACGGGGAAAACCGGAAACGCCCGGCACACCCGCAGACTCCGTGCCGACGGACACCACCGGGGACGGTGAAAGCACAGATCTTGCCAATCACTATCAGATCGATAACACCTCCAGTGCTCTGCTGACTGAAACAGCGGATGCGGGCACGGAGTATCTGGACAGCACCCTGTTTCTGGGAGACTCCAACACCGTGCGTCTGTATAACAACGGCCTGATCTCCTTGCAGCAGTTCTGTGCCAAGGAGGGCATTGGCACCCATGTGGCCCCTGAACGAAGGAATCGTCACCTTTAAGAATGACACCACCCATTACACCATCGCACAGGCGGTGGCAAAAATGAAGCCCCGCCGCGTCGTGATGACCTTTGGCACCAACGACACCGGCATGGAGGTGGCTGATTTTATCAGTAACTATACCGCGCTGGTGCAGGCCATTCAGGAGGCTTACCCCTACACTGATATCATCGTGAACACGGTGCCTCCTATCCGAGAATCACTCCAATTACCCCCACATGGATCAAGCCAAGATCGATGATTTTAACATGGCGCTGCTCAACATGTGTGAACAGCTGGGGGTCAAATTTCTGAATACGGCGGAGGTCCTCAAAGGAGAAAATGGCTACGGCCAGCCGGATTACTACACGGACGGTGATATCCACCTCAAGAGCGCCGGTCTCAAGGCGGCACTGAGCTATCTGCGCACCCACGCTTACCAGACCGACGACCGCCGTCCGGACACCAATAATATCCCCACCCGCACACTGGAATATGTATCCAACCCCAGCTCGGCGGTGCAGGCCCCCAGCTCGGAAGAACCCGCTTCTTCCAGCGAGAGTGAAAGCGTCAGCAGCTCTGAAACTGCCAGCGTCAAGTTTGAGGCCCGTTATCAGGTGGAAAAGAGCGGCGGCGGCACCCTGAGCTGTGGGAACGAGAGCGGCAAGACCAGCCTGACATACGGCATCACAGATGCATCCCAGTCGCTGACTGTCACGGCCACCCCTGCGGAGGGCCATGTGTTCGTCAAGTGGAGCGACGACGTGACCAGCAAGACCCGCACCGATACCGGCTTCAAGCAGAATCTGGACGTGACAGCCGTGTTTGCAGCTGCTTCCGTTCACATCTCGGAAGGCAAGGCTTCCGCCGGCTCCTATGTCTTTAAGGCTGCGCTGGAGGGCAAATATGCCAAGAGTGAAAACCTGCATTGGTTCGCCAACGGTCAGGAAGTGAAGGAGGCCGCAGGCCATACAACGGTCACCGTGTCCGCTTCGGCCATCACCAGCGGCAGCTATAAGATCTATGCGGTGGTCGTGTACAACGACTGTGCCGTGGCCAGCAATGCGCTGACCATCACGGTCAGCCCGGAGCCCGCCTCCAGCTCAAGCTCCGGCAGCTCTTCTACTTCTTCCGGCAGTACATCCGCGTCCTCTTCGGAGAGCGGCAAGTCTGAGAGCTCGAGCAGCAGTTCTTCCCACAGCACGGCGGAAAGTGAGAGTAAGAGCGAATCCAAGAGCGAGAGCACCTCTTCTTCTCACAGCAGTTCGGAGAGCAAGGCAGAGAGCACTTCGTCCTCCAGCAGTGCTGCCTCTGAAAGCAAAACGGAATCCAAAGAGCAGACCAACAGTGAATCGGTCTCCGCTTCGGTTGAAAATGATATTGAGCCCGCAGAGGGGGCTTCCGCTTCCACCGAAGCAGAAGCCAGCCGGTAAACCTTTTTCTGTCTGCCCGCATAGGCTGGGCAGAAGGGAGGGAACCGGATGTTCTGTGAAGAGATCAAGATCCCCGGGCTGCCCGGTGAGGGAACTGTGACCGATGGCAGTGTGGACTGGTATGAGATGGACTGGGAGAATGTGGACAACGGCGTGACCGAGGAGCAGATGCCCAGAAACGTTGACAAACCCTGCACCGCGCAAGATCCGTGCACGGACAATTCCCCGGTGCAGACCGATGATGAAAAACCTATGAGATAGTTCAGGAATAACCGGAAGCCAGCTCTGCCGGGGCGGGGCTGGCTTCTCGCTGTTCTTTTCGATCTGGGAAAAATTCCCCGGTGATCGGGGACAAGCGTCCCGGAAAATGACACAAGCATGAAAGAGGGGTAACGAACCATGGCAAAATACTATTGTGTTCTGTTTGATGCTGATAATACGCTGCTGGATTTTGATGCAGCGGAAAACAAGGCGCTGGCAGACACCCTGCGGGAGTACGGCATTGAGCCGGATGCCGAGACGGTGCAGACCTACCGCACCATCAACGAGGAGCTCTGGCGGCAGCTGGAAAAGGGTCAGATCCGCCGGGACAAGCTGATGGGGGAGCGGTTCACCCGCTTTCTGAAGGCAGTGAATGCCGCAGGCAACGGTGTGGAGATGAACAAATTCTATCTGGATCAGCTCTCTACCCACCCTGACCTGACATCTCCCAACGTGCTGGACGTGCTCCGGGAACTTTCCGAAGTGGCAACATTGGCTGTAGTGACCAATGGCTTTGACCGGTGCAGAGCCGCCGTGTGCGGGAATCCGGCATTCTGGATTTTGTGGAGGATGTCTTCGTTTCTGAAAAAATGGACAGCGAAAAGCCCAACCGCAAGATTTTTTGATGCCGCGCTCCGTGCGCTGGGCGTGGAGAACCGTGAGCACGTGCTGATGGTGGGCGACAGCCTGAGCAGTGATGTGCAGGGCGGTGTGAACGCCGGGCTGGATACCTGCTGGTATAACCCCAACCACGCCGAGAATCCCGGCAAGGTCGTGCCTACCTATGAGATCAGCAGCCTGGAGGAGCTTTATCCGCTGGTGATGGAGCCGGAGGAACTGGCCAATGTGGGCCTGAAGAATCGCCGCCACCAGCTGTAATGCTGTGCGGCCTGTGTGAGAGATTGGAAAACGAACAATGCTGATACATTTGGAAAAGCTGGGCAAGAGCTTTGGCGAGAAAGATCGTCCTGCATGATGTCACGGCCAGTGTCGAACGGGAGGACCGCATCGGCATCGTGGGCCAGAACGGCGCGGGCAAGACCACCCTGCTCAAGATTTTGACCGGCGAGTACCAGGACTACGAGGGTGAGTTCAGTGTGACCAATGGTGTGACGCTGGGCTATCTGGAACAGAACGCAAAGCTGGATGCCACGCTGGATCTCTACGGCGAGATGCGCTCCACCTTTGCCCCTGTGCTGGATGCCATGGCCCAGATGCAGGTGCTGGAACGCAAAATGGCCGCCAGCCCCCGGAGGATGCCTCTCTGCTGGAACAGCATGATGCATTGCAGAACATCATTGATGCCGCTGACGGCTACAATATGGATGTCAACATCAAAAAGGTGCTGTCCGGTATGGGGTTTGCGCAGGATACCTGGACGAAGAATATCGCTGTGCTTTCAGGCGGTGAGCTGACGCGCCTTCGTCTGGCAAAGCTGCTGCTGGAAAAGCCGGATGTCCTGATTCTGGACGAGCCGACCAACCACTTGGATTTTGCCACCATGGAATGGCTGGAGAATTACCTCAAGGGCTATTCTGGTGCCGTGCTGGTCGTCAGCCATGACCGCTATTTCCTGGACAATATCTGCACCAAGATCTGGGAGGTCTCCTTCCAGACCATGACCACTTATAAGGGCAACTTCTCAGCCTATCTGCCCCAGAAGGAAGCTGCCGATACCCTGCGCCAGAAGCAGCACGATGCAGATGTAGCACTGGCTGAAAAGCTGCAGGATTATGTGGACCGCAACCTTGTGCGCGCTTCCACCACCAAAATGGCCCAGAGCCGCCGCAAACAGCTGGAAAAGCTGGAGATCACGGAAGCACCAAAGGATGAAACGAACCAGCTCAAGTTCCGCTTTGAGTATGATGTGGAGCCGTGGAACGAGTTGGTGCTGATGAAGAACCTGACCATCAGGATCGGGGAGCGCACCCTGCTGGAACCCTTTACCTATACGGTCTGCCGGGGTCAGCGGCTGGTGATCGCAGGCCCCAACGGTGCGGGCAAATCCACTCTGATGCAGGTGCTGGATGGTAAGCGCCGCCCCTCCGGCGGCATGGTGCGGCTGGGTACGGGAGCCCGGCCCAGCATTTTTGCCCAGCAGCAGAACCGTCTGGGACAGGGCCGGGTGATCGATGTCATCTGGAACAAGTATCCCCGGATGACGGAGCTGGAAGTGCGCAGCCATCTGGCAAAGCTGGGCTTCCGGGGCGAGACAGTGTTCAAGCCCTGCGAGGCACTTTCGGGCGGCGAGCTGGCCCGCCTGCGCTTTGCGGAGATCGTGCTGGAGCGGCCCAATCTGCTGTTCCTGGACGAGCCCACCAACCACCTGGACATCTACACCCGCGAGAACCTGACCGAAGCCCTGATGGCATACACTGGGACCCTGCTCATGGTCACCCATGACCGCCACCTGATGAACAGTCTGGGCTGTCCCATCCTCTATCTGGAAGATGGCAAGGCCACCCTGTATCCGAGCTACGATGCCCTGATGGGCCGTGCCACTCCTGCTGCCGCTCCGGAAAAAGCCGGGGATCAGCCCGCCAAGGCCGGTTACGGCAAAGAGCAGCGCCGCCGCCGCGCGGAGCTGCGGGCCAAGATCAAGGCTTGCGAGGATGAAATGGAAGCCTGCGGGGCAAAGGGAAGTGGAGCTTGACAATGAGATCAACTCCCCGGAGGTCTACAATGACCCCGATCTGCTCCGCCAAAAGAGCGATGAGCTCAGTGATCTGCGCTTCCATCAGGAGGAGCTGTTTGCTGCCTGGGAAAAGGCAATGGAAGAGCAGGAACAGTACGAACAGGCTGCTGGTGAAGAATAATCTGCTGCAAAGGAGAACAATGATGCCCTATAACCGCCGCAATTACAACAAAACGCACAGCATCGCCCTTTCAGGTCTGCTGTTTGCTCTGGCGATGGCGCTTTCCTTCATCGAGGGCACATTGGTCATCCCCGGGCTTTTGCCGGGTATGAAATTGGGTCTGGCGAATATTGTGGTGATGTATGCCCTGTTCTTCATGGGGCCAAAACAGTCTTGTGCTGGATGTGCTGAAGGCGTTCTTCGTCTTTCTGGTCTCCGGCTGGACGGCAGGTTTTCTTTCCCTCTGCGGCGGCCTGCTTTCACTGCTGGTGATGTGGCTGCTCTACTATCACTGCCCGCTGCGGCCTACCTGGTTCATCCTGTCGGTCTGCGGCGCGCTGGCCCACAACATCGGCCAGCTGCTGGGAGCCAGTGTCATCCTTTCCACAGCAGTGTCCCTTTACTATGCACCGGTCATGCTGGTGCTGGGCCTTGTGATGGGAATGCTCACCAGTGTCACCCTGCGGGCCATGCTGCCTGCGCTGGGACGGCTGGGTTACAATATCCAGGAAAACCGCAAAGGATGAGCTGCCCGGTTGCAACCTGGGCTGGAATCCGATATAATAAATCAAATCTGAATTTTTACCCAACAAAAAACTGCCCACGGGATAGCGCACTTTGGCGCGGGGCAGCTGGGAGGTATGAGTTTATGTCTGAAAAAGTGACTGTCAAGGTGGAGCGCAATATCCTCCATCTTCCCGCCATTGCCCTGCGTGGGCTGGTGGTGTTCCCCAACAACCTGCTGCATTTTGAGGTAGGTCGTGACAAGAGCATTGCCGCTGTGGAATGGGCCGTGCGGAATAAATCCGAGGTGTTCCTCATTGCGCAGAAGGATATGAAGGCTGAGGACCCCAAGGCAGAGGAGATGTACCAGTACGGCGTTGTGGCCGAGATCAAGCAGGTCATGCGTGTTTCGGATGATCTGGTGCGCATTCTGGTGGAGGGCAAGTTCCGCGCCAAGCGCACCGAGCTGGATACCGACGGCAGCTTCCTGCTGGCATCGGTGCGGCCGGACTCCTGTGCGCCCCATCAAGGCAGAGGAAGAGACCGAGGCGGAGGCCCTGCTCCGCAACGTGAAAACGAGCTTCGACGCGGTGCTTTCCATGAATCCCCGCATCAGCAAGGATGTGGTGTTTGCTGTTACCTCGAATAACGACCCCGCCTTCCTGTGCGAGTACATCCCTGCCAATCTGCTCTTCCGCTTTGAGGATAAGCAGGCTGTGATGGAGGAAAGCACCCTCATCGGCCGTCTGCGCCTGCTGGTGGAACGCCTGCATCGGGAGCGCCGGATGCTGGAGATCGACAAGGAAATCGCCCAGAAAGTGGACGAGGCCATGGACAAGAACCAGCGTGATTACTACCTGCATGAGCAGATGCACATGATCAGCCAGGAGCTGGGCGAGGACGATGATACCACGGCAGAGGCCGAGGAGTACCGCCGCAGGATCCAGGAGCTGCATCTGGACGAGGAGCGGGAGAAGAAACTGCTCAAGGAAGTGGACCGCCTTGCCAAGATGCAGAGCAGCAATCAGGAGGGAACGGTCATCCGCACCTATCTGGATACCTGCCTGGATCTGCCCTGGAACAGCTTTACCGAGGACGACCTCGATATCGCCAAGGCACAGCGCATCCTTGACCGCGACCACTACGGCCTGAAGAAGGTCAAGGACCGCATTCTTGAGGTGTTGGCTGTCCGCAAGCTGGCTCCGGATGTCAAGGGCCAGATCATCTGCCTGGTCGGCCCTCCGGGTGTCGGCAAGACCAGCATTGCCCGCTCCATTGCCGAGAGCCTGAACCGCAAGTATGTGCGCATCAGCCTGGGCGGCGTGCGGGATGAAGCAGAGATCCGCGGCCACCGCCGCACCTACATCGGGGCCATGCCCGGCAAGATCATCAACGCCATGATCTCCGCCAAGAGCTCCAACCCCTGATGCTGCTGGACGAGATCGACAAGCTGGCGGGCGATTTCCGGGGTGACCCGGCTGCTGCCCTGCTGGAAGCTCTTGATCCCGAGCAGAACACCACCTTTAATGATCACTTTATCGATATGCCATTTGATCTGAGCCATGTGCTTTTTATCACCACGGCAAATGATCTGAGCGCCATTCCCGGCCCTCTGCGTGACCGCATGGATGTCATTGAGCTGCCCAGTTATACCCGGGTGGAGAAATACAACATTGCCCGCAAGCATCTGGTACCCAAGCAGCTCAAGGCCTGCGGTCTGGCCGGGAAGGTCACCTTCTCCCAGAGCGCGCTCTACGGCATCATTGACGGCTACACCCGCGAGGCCGGTGTCCGCACCCTGGAGCGTACCATCACCAGTGTCCTGCGCAAGTGCGCCCGCAAGATCGCGTCCGGTGAAGCAGAAAACGTTTCTGTGACCGGCAGCAGCCTGGAAGAGCTGCTGGGGCCCCGCTTCGTCAAGCCCGATTTCCTCAACCGGACCAATGCCATTGGTATTGCCAACGGTCTGGCCTGGACCAGCATCGGCGGCGAGACCCTGCCCATCGAGGTACAGGTCATGGACAATGGCAGCGGCAAGATCACCGTCACCGGTTCGCTGGGCGACGTGATGAAGGAAAGTGCCCAGCTGGCCATCACCTATGTCCGTGTCCACGCCGAGGAATATGGCATCGACCCTGAGCGGCTGAAAAAGTGCGATCTGCACATCCATGCCCCCGAGGGTGCCGTGCCCAAGGACGGCCCCAGCGCCGGTGTTACTCTGACCACGGCGCTGGTGTCCTGTCTGTCCGGCATCCCGGTGCGCGGTGATGTGGCCATGACCGGCGAGATCACCCTGCACGGCAACGTGCTGCCCATCGGCGGCCTGCGCGAAAAGAGCATGGCCGCCTACCGTGAGGGATGAAAACTGTGCTCATCCCCAAGGATAACGTTCCGGACCTATACGAGGTGGATGACGAGGTGAAGAAGAATCTGACCTTCCTGCCCATGTCTGACCTCGCACAGGTGCTCAATGCCGCTCTGCTTAAGCCCAAGAGCGTTTCTGCCCGTCATCCGCACCCCGCCAAAAAAGGCAAAGCCGGTGGAAGCGGCCATTCCGCCCGCACCGGAAAAACCGAAGCCGGGGGCTGTCTGCTAATCAAAGGAGCAAACGATGAACTACAACAAAGCGGATTTTATTGCAAGCTACGGCATTTCCAGCCAGCTGCCCGAAAGTGACCGCCCGGAACTCAGCTTCTCAGGCCGTTCCAACGTGGGCAAGTCCAGCCTCATCAACAAGCTGTGCAACCGCAAGAACCTTGCCCGCGTGTCCAGTACACCGGGCAAAACGGCCACCATCAACTTCTATGAGGTGGACAACTGCTATTTTGTGGATCTGCCCGGCTATGGCTATGCCAAGGTCAGCAATGCAGACCGCGAGCGCTGGGATGACCTCATCAACAGCTATTTTGAGGCTCCCCGGCATCATACCCTGCTGGTGCAGCTCATCGACTGCCGCCATGCCCCCAGCGCAGATGACCTGCAGATGCTGAAGTATCTGCACTACCATCAGATCCCCTTTGTTGTGGCATTGACCAAAGCCGATAAGCTCAAAAAGAGCCAGCTGGCCAAGACACAGGAGGATTTTGAAAAGGTCTGCCTGCCCTATGGCTGCCAGAAGGTGGTGCTGACCAGCGGCGAGAACGGCTACGGCATCCCGGAGCTGCCGGTGTTGAACGAGGCCGTGGCGGCTGAGTTCACCGATGACGAGGAAGCGGAGTAAACCATGGCCTACAATGAATTTGCCTATTTCTATGATGAATTCAACGGCGGAGCCGACTATGATGCCCTCTATGAGCAGATCCGGCAGGAGCTGAATGCCCACGATATCCAGAATGGCATTCTGGCCGATCTGGGCTGTGGAACAGGGGAGCTGACCCTGATGCTGACCCAGGCGGGCTATGATATGATCGGCATCGATCAGTCCGAGGAGATGCTCTGTGTTGTGCGGGATAAGGCGGAACAGCTGGGCCTTTCCGGCAAGCTGCTGCTTTTGCAGCAGGATCTGCTCAAGCTTGACCTCTACGGCACCATCCGGGGTGCGGTGTCTACCTTCGATACCTTCAACCACATCCCGGACCTGGATACCGCCATTGCCAACGCGGCTTTTTTTTTCATGGAAGAGGGCGGCGTGTTCCTCTTTGATATGAACACCCCTTACAAGCACCAGAAGGTGCTGGGGGAGAATGTATTTACCTTTGAGGAAGAGGATGCTGCCTGCGTCTGGCGCAACCACTATCGCCCTGCGGACCGCCGGGTGGAGATCACGGTGGACATCGACTACCGCGAGACCGGCGAACACTTCCATGAACAGTTCTATGAATATACCTACGACCTGGATACCATCCGAGCTGCGTTGGAAAAGCACGGCTTTGTGCTGGAAAAGGTCTGCGACGGTGAGAGCTTCGGCCCCCTGACTGAAGAGAGCGAACGCTATTTCTTCTGTGCCGTCAAGCAGTATACCCAATTGGAGGAAAAAGAAAATGTCTAATCTGATCCGCGGTATTTCTGAAAACGGCGGTGTTGTGTTCTGCGGTGTGGACTCCACTGAGATCGTCCGCACGGCCGAGCAGCTGCACCACACCAGTGCGACCTGCAGCGCAGCCTGGGCCGCCTGCTCACCGGTGCGTCCCTGATGGGCTCCATGCTCAAGGACGATGGCGATTCCATTACGCTGCGTGTGGCGGGCGGCGGCCCCCACCGGCACGGTTGTTGCCTGTACCGATGGCACCGGCAATGTCAAGGGCTGCATCGACCACCCGCTGGTAGAGCTGCCTCTGAAAGCAAACGGCCATCTGGATGTGGGCGGTGCTGTGGGCAAAAACGGCGTGCTGACTGTCATTCGTGACAACCGCCTGCAGAAAGAACCCACTGTGGGCCAGGTGCCGCTGGTCTCCGGCGAGATCGCCGAGGACCTGACCAGCTACTATGCTTACAGTGAGCAGGTGCCTACCGTCTGCGCTCTGGGGGTGCTGGTGGATACTGACCTGACCATTGCCTGCGCGGGCGGCTTCCTGCTGCAGCTGCTGCCCGGTGCCACCGATGCCGAGATCACCCAGCTGGAGCAGAACATCGCCGCAATGCCTTCCGTTACTGAACTACTTCGGGAAGGCAAGACCCCCGAGGATATGATGAACCTTGCTCTGGCAGGCTTCAACCCCAATGTACTGGATGAGCGCGAGGTGCAGTACAAGTGTGACTGCAGTGCCGAGCGCACCGAAGAGATGCTGCTGAGCCTGGGCCGCAAGGAACTGGAAAAGCTCCGGGATGAGGATCCTGACTGCGAGGTCGTCTGTCATTTCTGCCACACTAAATATCATTTTGACCTGAATCAGCTGGTGGAGAAGGCTGCTTATAAAAAAGAAGCGGCCGAAGAGCCCGCCGAAAATGCATAAGATGTAACTTAAAAAACGGCCCGGAGCGAGAAACTCCGGGCCGTTTTCAGGTGCAGATATCAGCAATGATGGTGTAGACTACCCGGTAATGCAGCGTATCGTTCTCGGTTGTGACATCCACTTTCTGCGCCACAAATTCTGCGTCCGGGTAATCATTTTGCAAGGCCTGTAAGCCATGCAGACGGGTCAGTGCTCTGGCTTCATCCTCTGAGGAATGAATTTCATTTTCCGCCTGTTCGTAATAGGTGGTTTCCTCGACGGAAAGCGGGAGCGTCAGCCCCAGAAGCTCCGGCTGAAGATGCCGTGTGACCGCCGTGGAATCGTCCGCAGGGGAGAAAAGGGAAGGCAATGGGAACACCCGCCCGGCAAGGAAAAAGCCTTCGCTGAACGACAGTGTTCCCAGTCAGCTGGTATGTGGCAGCCATCAGCGGAAGCTCTTCCGCAAACTCCCACTCGAACTGCGCCCGGACGCTTCCAGCGGCAGGCTGAAAGATCAGCGTACCGTCCCGTTCAGCCCGGGCAGTGCCGATGAGTCCCTGGCCTTTTTCCACTGTCTGCCCGGGAACCACCAGCATCGTCCCGCTGACAAGGTTTGTGCTGACCACCGTACCTGCAGCCTTTGCCCGCAGGCCATGGAGCGTTCCGGCGGCGTCTCCGGCACCGGTTTGGCTTCTGCCGCTTCCAGTACCAGCCGCCCATCCAGAAAATTCAGGCTGACCCACGAGAATTCACCGCTCTGGAGCAGAGCATATTCCCCGGCGGCAAGTTTTTCCTGCGTGACGATACTGCCCGGCATCAAGGAAACGGTTTCCCGCAGCACGGAAGCGGCCCGCGCCTGCTGGCCGGTCGTCAGGCCGGAAGCATCCACAGCCCAGACAAGGCCCTGGGACCAAAACAAAAGCGGCACAAACAGCAAAAGCCCGGCCCACAGTCCCCGCCGCCGGAGGTAGGGCCGCAGGAGAAAAAACAGCCCTGTCTTTTTGCGGATGCGCAGATGCACCCGCCGCTTGCGGGCAAGTTTTGCCAGCCGGAGGTAACGCCATGCCGCGCACCGGGCCGTAAAGCCGCCGGGAGCAGGGAAGATGTCGGTGAGATGCAGGCCTGTCCGTGCAGCTTCGGAGAGCAGGCCCTCGGTATCACCGTTCCGGGCAGAAAATGCTACCCCGGCCCAAAGCTGTAAGATGCTGCATCCCTCCCTAACTGCTGGAAAATTCTGTGCGTAAGAACCGCCCCCGCAGGGTAATGCGGTGAGCGGCCAGCGTTTCGATTCTAAGCCCGTCCCCATACACGGTGAACAGCCCGCCCGCGAATTCCAGGCAGAGCCTGCCCTCCTCATAGGTGCGCACCCTGCGGAAGTGCTCGATCTCCATCACACCTCCGCTCAGATAGACGGAGGGCTGGCCGTAAAAGCCCCGGGGAGGCTGGCGCAGCATCCGGCCAAACCAGCCGCGCAGGGAGAGCCGCCCGGTTTTCTGCTGTTTCACACCCGCTCCCTCCCCGCCGGGCAAAACTGCGCCCCGTATCACATATATATGGAACCGGAGGGCGTGTGTATGAATCGGCTTTTTGGATGGAAACAGACAGGTTTGTTTTTGCTGGCACTGGCGGCAGGGATTCTGCCGTTTGCAGTGCCGGAGGTTTGTGCCGCTGCTCTGCGGGAAGGGCTGACCCTCTGCAGCGGGCCGCTGCTGCTCTCGCTGTTCCCGTTTCTCGTGGTATCGCGCCTGCTCATCCAATGCCCGGAAAGCGACCTGTTGGCCCTGCCGTTCCGTCTGGCGGCGTGGGGCATCGGCATCCGCACACCCTGTGCGGCACGGGTGCTCTGCATCGGGTTCCTGGGTGGCTTTGCACCAGCGGCCAGTGCTGCGGCGCAGGCAGTCAGGACCGGTCAGCTTACGGCTGAGGAAGCGGATGCTCTGCTGCCTGCCTGTATCTGTTCCGGGCCATCTTTTGTGGTGCTGACGGTGGGGCAGAGCCTGCTGGGCAGTGCAGAGCTTGGCGTGCTGCTGTTTGCGTCACAGATCACCGCAAACTATCTGACTGCCGCCCTGCTGAACCGGTTTGCAGGAGTGCATTCGGTCAAACCGGGATCTGCAGCGCCAGCATCCCCTGCACCGCCGCGGCTGGATGAGATCCTGGCCGATGCCGCCATAACGTACTGCAAGCTTTGTGGGTTTATCCTCTTTTTCCGGATGCTGGCCGCCGGGGCAGGGGCGCTTTTGCCTGCCGGTGCGGGCACACTCTGTTCCATTCTGCTGGAAGTCTGCTCCGGCTGTGACCTGGCCTCCCGCACCGGACGATGGGGGAGCCTGCTCTGCTGTGCAGCACTGAGCGTGCAGGGGCTTTCTGTGTTGCTGCAGGTGCGCACCATCTGCCCGCCGGAAATGACCCTGCGCCCGCTCTACCGGGCCAGGATGCTCCATCTGCCGCTTTCATTGGCCCTGTTCTATCTGCTGCTGCCGGGCGGGGAGGCGGACGTGTTCAGTACTCTGCCTGCCCGGATCCTTTTGATGCGGCGGGTGCCGCCGGATTGTGCCCTGCTCGTTTTTGCAGTGTGCTGTATGGCAGCCTGCACTTTGCGCAGTGGAATCCGTCAAGTTGAACAGAAACAGATGGCAAGAAATGCAGGTGGGTGTTGTATAAATTCCAAAACTTTGCTATAATAAGACGTAAGCATTCAATGACAGGGAAGCTTCCCTGAACAGATGGAAATAAAATAAATGAGCACACGCTTATTTTAGATGGAGGACCATAGAATGGATTTACAGAATATGGATCTTAAGGGCGGGAGCCTGCAAATTTCCACCGAGGTCATCGGCAAGATCGCACGCTGTGCTGCACTGGAAGTGGACGGTGTGTCCGAGGTCTCCTGCGGCAAGCAGAACAAAAAGGTCAAGGAGCTGCTGGCTGCTGCCAGCATCCAGCCCCTGTTACCGTGGAGATGCGGGACGGCACCGCTGAACTGACCCTGAATCTGGTGGTCAAGTTTGGTGCAAAAGATCCCTGCTGTGGCCGAAAAGGTACAGGAGAATGTCAAGTCTGCTGTTCAGAACATGACCAATGTCACGGTAAGCCGTGTGAACCTTGTCATTGCCGGCCTTGCGGCTGAGGAACAGGAATAAAAAGTAGAAGAGGAAGATTATGGAAAATATTTTGCCCCGTCGTGAAGCCCGTGAGAATGCGTTCCTGCTGGCTTTTTCCCAGACCTTTGGTGATGTGCCCCTGCAGGAAGCACTGGATACGAACAACGAGTGTGGGGAAAGAGCGCCCTGTGGATGTGTTCGGCCAGCGCCTGCTGAGTGCCTATTACAGCCATTCTGCAGAGGTGGACGACCTCATCCGTGACCATCTGCGCAACTGGACCATGGAGCGCCTGCCCCGTGTCAGCCTGACTGTCCTGCGTCTGGCTCTGGCTGAGATGCTGTATGGCGACGAGCGTAAGCCCGGTGTTGTCATCAATGAGGCTGTGGAGCTGACCAAGAAATACGGCGCAGATGAGGACTATCAGTGCGTGAATGGTCTGCTGGGTGCTGTTGCCCGTGAGCAGGGTCTGGATACGGAGCCGGTGGAGTCGGAAGAACAGTGAGCCACTATACGCTGGGCATCGACACAAGCAACTATGCAACCTCTCTGGCGGTTTTTCACACAGCCGGAGAGGTTGTTTGCGCAAAGAAACGTTTTCTGCCGGTCAAGGAGGGCCAGCTGGGCCTGCGGCAGAGTGATGCGCTCTTCCACCATACCACAGCTCTACCCGAGATGCTGGAGGAGCTTGGCCGGGAGTTTGATCTGACCCAAATCTCGGCAGTGGGCGTTTCCCAGAAGCCGCGCCCCGTGGAGGGAAGCTACATGCCCTGCTTCCTGGCGGGTGTCAGCGCGGCCACAGCCTTTGCGCAGGCCCGGGGCATCCCGCTCATCCACACCACCCATCAGCAGGGACACGCGGCGGCAGCGCTGTTTGCAGCAAAAAGGGGAAGAGCTCTTCCGCCAGAGAGTGCTGCTCTTCCACATCTCAGGCGGTACAACGGATCTTCTGCTCTGCAATGAGGTAAAGGAGATCACCACACTGGGCACCAGCACCGACCTATACGCCGGGCAGGCAGTGGATCGTGTGGGGGTCAAGCTGGGGTTTGGCTTCCCGGCAGGTGTGGAAGTTTCCCGTCTGGCTGCCTTGTGTGAGGAACCCATTAAGCCCAGATCCAGCGTGAAGGGGATGCAGTGCAGTCTTTCGGGGCTGGAAAATCAGTGCAATGCCCTGCTGAATGAGGGCAAACCCCGGAGTATGTCTGCAAATACTGCCTGCTCTGTGTGGCAGACACTGTGGTCAAGATGACAAAAAGCCGCCCAGAAGGAATACCCCCGGCCTGCCGGTGGTTTGTGCGGGCGGTGTGATGAGCAGTGATATCATCCGTGCTTGGGTGCAGCAGCGCCTGCCGCAGGTGTATTTCGTGCCCGGGCAGTATTCCAGCGACAACGCCATCGGTGTGTCCATTCTTGCCGCACAGGGGGCTGGATTATGGCTGAAGTGATCTCAGTCTCGGCCCTGAACCGGTACGTCAAGAATCTGCTGGACGTGAATGATGTTCTGTTCGATCGGCCCTGCGGGGCGAGATTGCCAACTTTGTGCAGAACGCCCGGAGCGGGCACTGCTACTTTTCCCTGCGGGACGAAGCCGCCAGCGTCAGGGCTGTGATGTTCCGCTCCGATGCGCGGCGGCTGGGTTTCCAGCCCGAAGAGGGTATGAAGGTGGTGGTGCGCTGCCGTGTGACCCTCTACGAGCGGGACGGTGCGTTTCAGGTCTATGTCAACGACATGTTTCCGGACGGCATCGGTTCGACACAGCTGGCTTTTGAACAGCTGAAGGCAAAACTGGACAAAGAGGGACTTTTTGCACCGGAGCACAAAAAGCCGCTGCCCCGGTTCCCGCAGTGTATCGGCCTTGTTACCAGCAAGACTGGTGCTGCACTGCAGGATATCCGCAATGTCATCGGGCGGCGCTGGCCCGCAGTGCGTCTGCTGCTGGCTCCTGTGAATGTGCAGGGCTTTGAAGCGGCAGAGGAGATCGCTGATGCCATTACCCGGCTGGACAAAAGCGGGCGGGTGGACGAGATCATTGTTAGCGCGCGGCGGCGGAAGCCGGGAGGACCTGTGGGTATTCAACGCCGAGGTCATTGCCCGGGCAGCCTACCGCTGCAAAACGCCCCTCATCAGCGCCATTGGTCACGAGATCGATTTTACGATCCTGGATTTTGTGGCAGATCAGCGCGCGCCCACACCCTCAGCGGCGGCAGAGCTTGCTGTGCCCGACCGTGCCGAACAAGGACGGAAATTATGCACTTTGGAAGAAAATATTCACAATTGTATCCAATTTAAGCTGAGTTTATGTTATAATAGGCTGGAACAGACCGAACAGCTGCTTTCCCGTGCTGGTGTACAGGCAGCGCTGGAGGAGCGTGCTGCCCGCCTGGATACTCTGGCCGGGCGGCTGCAAACTGCCGCCAGAGGTAAGCTGCAGGCCGGAGAGCTGCGTCTGAAGCATACGGCAGCACTTGCCGCATCCCTGAACCACTACGGTGTGCTGGCCCGCGGCTATGCCATGGTGCAGGACAATAGGGGAAGGATCTGCACGCCGGATGCGCTCCGGCCCGGGCAGACCTGTAAACTCCGGGGCACGGAACACCGCGTGACCTGCACGGTCAACACAGTGGAGGAACTGGATGAGAGCACCCAAAAGCTTTGAGGATGGAATGACCCGGCTGGAAGCCATCCTTGAACAGATGCAGCAGCCGGAAACAACGCTGGCGGAATCGGTCAAACTCTATGCCGAAGCCGCATCCCTGATGGATTATTGTAACGGTACGCTGGAAAAGGCCACGCTGCAGCTGGATGAGATCGACGCGCAACGGGCCCCCGGCCGGATGCCGCACATTAAGGAGGAAGTTTCATGGATTACGCGAAGCAGTATCAAGAGTATCTTGCCCGGGCAAATCAGGCACTGGAAAAGGCCTGCGAGACTTTTTTGCCCGAGGAATCTGAGGTCTGCCGGGCTGCACGTTACAGCCTGCTGGGCGGCGGCAAACGCATCCGCGCAGTGCTGGTTCTGGCCGTGTGCGATATGCTCAACGGCAGCGCTGAAGCAGCCGAGCAGTTTGCGGCGGCGGTCGAGATGCTGCACTGCTATTCTTTGATCCATGATGACCTGCCCTGCATGGACAACGACGACCTGCGCCGGGGCAAGCCCAGCTGCCACAAGGCCTTTGGTGAATCCGCTGCTATGCTGGCCGGCGATGTACTGTTGACCGAGGCGTTCAACGTGGTCGCAAGTGCACCGGCTTCGCCCATTGTCAGTGTGCGGGCCGCAAGGGCCTTGGGCGCTGGTGCGGGCAGCCATGGCATGGTTTACGGGCAGGAGCTTGACCTGAAATATGAGGCACTGGCTGCCACCGAGGAGCAGCTGCGGCTGATCCACCGGAACAAGACCGGTGCGCTTATCAATGCTGCTGTTCAGATGGGTGCTGCCGCTGCTCAGGCCAATGAGACCCAGTGCAAGGAGCTGGAGGACTATGCCTTCGGCATTGGTCTGGTGTTCCAGATCGTGGACGATGTGCTGGATGTGACCAGCACCGCTGAACAGCTGGGCAAACCCATTGGCAGCGACAGCGAAAATGGAAAGACTACCTTTGTGACCTTGTATGGGGCCGAGGGTGCCATGGAGCTGGCAAAAAACTGAACAACGAGACCTGCGCCTCCCTGCACGCGGAATTTGGCGAAAGGCCGCTTTCCTGGAGCAGCTGGCAAAAGAGCTGCTGGTGCGCCGCAGCTGATCCGAAAAAAATAAGAAGGTGGAACTACCATGCAATTTATCCATAGCGTCCTGACGTTCAATGAGATCCTTACAGTATCCCTGTTGTCCTGGTTTGTGGCGCAGGTGCTCAAGACCATCATCAACTTTGTCCTGCTGGGCAGGTTCCAGCTGGAGCGGATGTGGGGCGATGGCGGTATGCCCAGTGCCCACAGCGCAACGGTAACGGCTATGGTCATTGCTACGGCACGCAGCGAGGGCATCCATTCGGCTATCTTTGCAGTGGCCGCAGTTGTTGCCATCATCACCATGCACGATGCTATGGGTGTGCGCCGCGAGACCGGCGAGCAGGCCAAGGTGCTGAACAAGATGCTGGAGCAGTGGATCGAAGTGACCGAGAAAAACAATCCCTTCCTGCAGAATATGCACCTGAAAGAGATGGTTGGTCACACTCCGCTGCAGGTTATGGCCGGTTTTGCACTGGGTATACTGGTCGGCTTCCTCTATCCTATGGGCCTCTGAGCGCCCCATTTCAAAACGTGAGAAGGACGTGAATTTATGAATTCGCCTTTGCTGGAGAAAATCTCTCAGCCCAGCGATCTGAAAAAGCTGTCCAGTCAGCAGACCGTGCAGCTTTGCGCAGAAATCCGTGAATTTCTTCTGGATAACGTATCAAAGACCGGCGGCCATCTGGCATCCAATCTGGGTGCTGTGGAGTTGACGGTGGCTCTGCACCGGGTGCTGACTACCCCCACGGATGAGATCGTGTTTGATGTAGGCCATCAGTGCTATACCCACAAGCTGCTGACCGGCCGCCGCGAGGGCTTTGCCAAGCTGCGGCAACTGGATGGCATTTCCGGTTTCCCGAACCCCAACGAAAGTGAGCATGATGCTTTTATTGCCGGTCACGGCAACACCGCGCTCTCGCTGGCCGTAGGCATTGCCTGGGCCAAAAAGCTGCGGGCGAGCCGGGACAGGTGGTTGCCCTCATTGGTGACGGTGCCTTTACGGGCGGCATGGTCTACGAGGGCATGAACAACATCGGCTCCCTGGACAACCTGCTTGTGATCCTGAATGACAACAAGATGTCCATTTCTCACAATGTGGGCGCGTTGTCCCGCTACCTGAGCCATCTGCGCACCACCAGCCGCTATTACGATGCCAAGGAAAATGTGCGTTCCTTTCTGGATGGCGTGCCTGTCATTGGACCGCCGCTGAAATCTGCGATCCAGAACAGCAAGGCTATGGTGCGCAGGGCAATGTATCACTCAACCATGTTTGAGGATATGGGCTTCCACTATTATGGTCCTTTGATGGTAACAATGAGCCGGAGCTTGAAGGGATCCTGCGCGATATCCACAGGCAGCCCGGCCCCCATTTCCTACATGTCGTGACCAAGAAAGGCAAGGGCTATGCCCCGGCTGAGAGCAACCCCGGTAACTTCCACGGTGTTTCGACCTTTGATCTGGTCAACAGCATCCCAGACCCTGAGGTGGCTCCCAAGGAGTCTTTCTCGACGGTGTTCGGCAATGTCCTGAACAAGGAGGGCGCGGAAAACCAGAAGATCTGCGCCATCACTGCAGCAATGAAGTATGGCACCGGCCTGCAGTTTTTTGCGCACACCCACCCCAAGCGCTTCTTTGATGTCGGTATGGCAGAGCAGCACGCTGTGACCTTTGCTGCGGGCCTTGCCAGTCAGGGAATGCTTCCGGTAGTCTGCATCTACTCCACCTTCCTGCAGCGTTCCTATGACCAGATCATCCATGATGTGAACCTGCTGAAGGAGAATGTTGTCCTTGCCATCGACCGTGCCGGTTTTGTTCCGGCAGACGGCGAGACCCATCAGGGAATCTTCGACCCGGCCTTCCTCAGTCAGGTGGGGATCCCTGTCTATTCGCCCTCCAACTATGCCGAACTGCGGCACTGGCTGCCCATCCTGCTCAGTGATGAGATGCAGGGCCCCGGCAATCCGGTATCCCCGCGGTGGTGAGAGCGTAGCACTGGCGCAGTTTGGCTGTTCCGGCAGGGAATATGACCGGCTCTATACCGCCCCTGATGCCAAGGCTGTAATGGTCAGTTACGCCGACGAAGTCGAGGATGTGCTGACTGCGGCGAAGCTTCTGGGCAAAGAGAACGTTCCCTGTGATGTTTATAAGCTTGTAAAGATATATCCCTTGACACCTGAGCTTATTTCTGAAATTTCAAGATATGACGTTGTTTTGTTTGCGGAGGAATGCGTAGCCTGCGGCGGCATCGGTGAGCATCCGGAAATGGCTCTGCAGAAAGCAGGCTGGCAGGGTGCTTATATCCACCGTGGTGTGGAGGATGTGCGTCTGCCCCATGCGACGGTTCCGCAGATCGAAGCAGAGCACCGGCCTGGATGCTGAACATCTGGCACAGGCCATCCGTACATGGAAAGGAGCAGAATCTTGAAGATTCGGTTGGATCAATATCTGGTTCAGCATGGTCTGATCCAGAGCCGTGAACGCGCCAAGGCCATGATCATGTCCGGTGTGGTGTTTGTCAACGAACAGAAGGTGGACAAGGCCGGTGAGATGATCAAGGAAGATGCCAAGGTGGAGGTGCGCGGCCATGATATCGGTTATGTGAGCCGCGGTGGACTGAAGCTGGAAAAGGCGATGCAGTGTTTTCCGCTGACCCCCAAGGGGAAAGTCTGCATGGACATTGGCGCATCCACCGGCGGCTTTACCGACTGTATGCTGCAAAATGGGGCAGTCAAGGTCTACGCAGTGGATGTGGGCTACGGTCAGCTGGCATGGAGTTTGCGCACCGATGAGCGAGTGGTCAATATGGAGCGCACAAACATCCGCAACGTGACCCTTGACCAGCTGGCAGAGCCAATCGAGTTTTTCAGTGTAGATGTCTCTTTTATCTCGCTGCATCATATTTTCCCGGTGGCGCAGGCCATCACCACTCCGGACGCTATGGGTGTCTGTCTGGTCAAGCCTCAGTTTGAGGCTGGGCGCGAAAAAGTGGGCAAGAACGGCGTGGTCCGTGACCCTGCCACCCACCGTGAGGTGCTGCACAATGCCATGGGCTATGCTGCTGCCAACGGCTTCAAGGTCTGCGGACTGGATTTCAGCCCCGTCAAGGGCCCTGAGGGAAACATTGAATATCTGATGTTCGTTCAGAAGAGCGATGAACCCGGTGCGCTGGATGATTCGGTTGCTGAACAGGTGGTGGTATCCAGCCATTCTACGCTGGACCGCTGAACCATAATCCATAAAATCAGGGAGGGCGCGGACGATGACCGTCTACATTTCCCCAAACCCCGGCAAGGCTATGGCCTACGGCATTTCCCAGCGTGCGGCACAGATCCTGCTGACCCATGGGGCACAGGTGCTGATGCAGGACGGCCTGCAGGCCGAGTGCATGACCATGGGCGTGGAGTATCTGACCCAGAAGGAATGCCTGGAACGGACGGATGTCATCCTGACCATCGGAGGAGATGGCACCATCCTGCATGAAGCCAACCTCTCACTGGAATACAGAAAGCCCATTCTCGGCATCAATCTGGGCCGGTGCGGCTTTCTGGCTACCTGTGAGGTCGATGAAATGGAAGCCAAGCTCTCCGCCGTAGCCCGGGGTGAATATTTTCTGGATAACCGGATGCTGCTTTATGTCCGTGTGCTGGGGATGACAGCTGGGAGGGCCATGCCCTGAATGATGTGGTTATGACCAAGGGCCGCCTGCAGCAGGCAGTGGATTTCAGCATCTATTGTGATGATATCCTGGTGGAGCATTACCGGGGCGATGGTGTCATTGTGGCAACGCCCACCGGCTCCACCGCTTATTCTCTGGCGGCAGGCGGGCCGATCCTTGATTCTCAGACCAAGGGCATCGTTGTCACACCCATCTGCCCCCACAGCCTTGCCAGCCCGGCCATGGTTTTTGCGCAGGAGCGCAAGATCAACCTCTGTGTGGGCCAGGTGGCAGATGAAGAAGTTTTATCAGTTGTGATGGGAATGCGGGCTATTCCGTAAAAGCCGGAGCCACCGCGGAGGTGCGGCTGTCTCGATCAGGTCGTGCAGCTCATCACCTTCAGCAAGGCCGACCAGTTCCAGGCCATTGACCAGAAACTGCGCGGCAGACGATGACACAAACACAACGAAGGGAGAAGATCACATGGGACGCACCAGCCGAGGGGATAACAAAAGCAAGCAGCAGCGGCAGCAGACCATCCTGCGTCTGATCCAGGAGAATCCCATCAGCCGGAACAGGAGACCCTGTTGGAGTACCTGAGCAAGGAGGGTTTTGATGCCACACAGGCAACCATCTCCCGCGATATCCGGGAGATGAACCTTGTCAAAGCTGCCACCACCACCGGCTACCGCTATGTTTCCAGCCACAGCGAGGCACTGAACCCCAAGATGCAGGCCCGGTTTGAGACCATCTTCCATGAATCGGTTTTGGGAGTAGACTTTGCGGGCCATGTGGTGCTTGTCAAATGCTATTCCGGCATGGCCAATGCAGCCTGCGAGGTGTTTGACGCACTCAAGTGGAAAAATGTGGTTGGCACCCTTTCTGGTGACGATACCTTTCTGATTGTGGCCCGCTCTGAGCGGGACGCAAAGACCATTTGCACCGAGCTTGGGCATTACATCGGGCAGAAATAAAGGCAGGAGAGAACGAACATGTTGAGCAGTCTGCAAATTGAAAATGTTGCAGTCATCCAGAAGGCCAACGTGCATTTTGAGAAGGGCCTGAATGTCCTTACTGGCGAGACCGGTGCGGGCAAATCTATCCTGATCGACTCCATCAATGCCATTCTGGGCAACCGCACCTCTAAGGATCTGGTGCGCACGGGGGCTGCAAAAGCAGTCATCCGGGCGGCATTTGATGATGTTCCGCCTGCAGTGCTGGACAGCCTGGAAAAGGCGGGGTATGAGCGCTCAGAAGCGCTGACCCTGAGCCGTGAGATCACTGCCGAGGGCAAGAGCACCTGCCGCATCAACGGAATGCCTGCCACAGCAGCCATTCTGCGGGAACTGTGCGGTGGGCTCATCAATATCAACGGCCAGCACGACTCCGTAGGCCCGTTGAATCCGGCCCGACATGAGGGTATCCTGGATGCCTACGCCCAGAACGGGGCGGTGTATCAGGAGTATTATGCTGTTTACCGGGAGCTTATCAAGGTCAAAAAAAGGAGCTGGATGCCATCATCACCGATGAGGGTGAAAAACAGCGAAAGATCGATCTGCTGAGTTATCAGGTACAGGAGATCGAGGATGCCGGCCTGACCGCCGGCGAGGAGGAGACGCTGGAAAGCCGCCGCAAGGTGCTGGCCAACGCGTCCACCATCCGGGAGCGCATCTCCCAGAGCTATGCGCTGCTTTCGGGCGGAGATGATGCTCCGGGTGCCGTTGATCTGCTGGGAGAAGCTTCCAATGCGATTGATGGTGCCGCCCAACTGGACAGCGGCCTTTCTGCTGCCTCCGGACAGCTGCTGGATCTTTATTACACCGCAAAAGACCTTTCTGCTGACCTGATCGGGCGGCTGGAAAGCTACGAGACGAATGATGCAGAGCTGGATGAGATCGAACAGCGGATGGATCTGATCTACAAGCTCAAGCGGAAATACGGTGATACTGTGGAAGATATCATCGCCTTTGGACAGCAGGCAAGGGAAGAGCTGGACCGCATCCAATTCTCTCAGGAGCGGACAGAGCACCTGCAGGCTGAAAAGCATCGGCTCTATGTACTGGCCCGGGATAAGGCAGAGGTACTGACCCAGACCCGCCTGAAAGCCTTTGAGGAGCTGAACAGGCGCATCTCCGGCACACTGGATTTTTTGAACATGCCTGGTGTCCGCATGACCCTGCGCCATACTCGCGGCCCGCTGGCCAGCCATGGGCAGGACAGCGTGGAGTTCTATATTTCCACAAACCCCGGTGAGGATCCCAAGCCGCTGGCAAAAATCGCTTCCGGCGGTGAGCTGAGCCGCATCACGCTGGCCATCAAAAACGCTATGGCCGATAAGGACGCAGTACCTACGGTCATCTACGATGAGATCGACAGCGGCGTATCCGGCAAGGCAGCCAGCCGCATCGGTGAGGTGCTCAAACAGAGCGCAAAAAGATCACCGATCCTCTGCATCACCCACACAGCGCAGATCGCTGCACTGGCTGACTGCCATCTGCTTATCCAGAAGAATATCACGAATGAGCGAACCTATACCGAGATCCACCCGCTGGATACCGAGGGCAGAGTGGACGCGCTGGCGCATATTATTTCCGGTGACCATGTCACGGAGCTTTCCCGTGCCAATGCTCGAGAGATGCTGGGGCTGGCCGAGCATGAAACCGGTGATTGACAACCCTGCTGATTTGTGCTAAACTGATTTTTGTTGAAAGACGTTGAAGGGAACAAGTACCTTGTCAGTGTCTGCCCAGAGAGACCCCGGTTGGTGTAAGGGGCCTGCAGAACAGCAGGGGAAATACCTCCCGGAGCTGCAGGCGGAATGCCGTGGTTAATAGGCTGTGCCGCGTGCGAGCGTTACAAACGCAGGAGTGTATCCCATCTCTGTGGGGCGCACTCGTGAGGCCGTTTCCGTGAGGAAGCGGCAAACAGAGGTGGTACCGCGATTTTCTCGCCCTCTGCCAAATTCATTTTTGGCAGGGGGCGTTTTCTTTTGTCCTCTGCCCGACAAAACAGGAGGATAATCCCATGACCCTTTACGAAGAACTGCAGGCACGCGGTCTGGTGGCCCAGATCACCGACAATGAGATCATTGACCTCATCAACAACGGCAAGGCCACTTTCTATATTGGTTTTGACTGCACTGCGGACAGTCTGACTGCGGGCCACTTTATGGCCTTGACCCTGATGAAGCGCCTGCAGATGGCTGGCAATAAACCCATCGCCCTGATCGGCGGCGGCACCACCATGATCGGTGACCCCTCTGGCCGTACCGATATGCGCAAAATGCTGACCAAGGAGGACATTGCTCACAATGCAGCCTGCTTCAAGAAGCAGATGGAGAAGTTCATCGATTTCTCTGAGGGCAAGGCTCTGATGCTGAACAATGCCGACTGGCTGCTGAACCTGAATTATGTTGAGCTGCTGCGTGATGTGGGTGCCTGCTTCTCCGTGAACAACATGCTCCGCGCCAAGTGCTACGAGCAGCGCATGGAGAAGGGCCTGTCCTTCCTCGAGTTCAACTACATGATCATGCAGAGCTACGATTTCTACGACCTGTTCCAGCAATACGGCTGCAACATGCAGTTCGGCGGCGATGACCAGTGGAGCAACATGTTAGGCGGCACTGAGCTGATCCGCCGCAAGCTGGGCAAGGATGCCTACGCGATGACCATTACTCTGCTGACTGATTCTCAGGGCAAGAAGATGGGCAAGACTGCAGGCAATGCGGTCTGGCTCGACCCCAACAAGACCAGTCCCTTTGAGTTCTACCAGTACTGGCGCAATGTCGGCGATGCTGACGTGATGAAGTGCATCCGGATGCTGACCTTCCTGCCGCTGGAGCAGATCGATGAGATGAGCACCTGGAAGGATCAGCGTCTGAACGAGGCCAAGGAGATCCTGGCCTACGAGCTGACCAAAATGGTGCACGGCGAGGAAGAGGCTGAGAAGGCCCAGAACGCTGCCCGTGCCCTGTTCAGCGGTGCTGCTGACACTGAGCACATGCCTTCTACTCAGCTGACCGAGGCCGACCTGACCGATGGCTCCATCGGCATCCTGACCCTGATGGTCAAGGCTGGTCTGGCAGCTTCCAACGGCGAGGCACGCCGTCTGGTCGTGCAGGGCGGTGTTCTGGCCGACGGCGAAAAGGTTGCAGCTCCCACCGTTGGCTTCACTGCTGAACAGCTGGCAAAGGGTATTGTGATCAAGAAGGGCAAGAAGGTCTACCACAAAGTGACCCTGTAATCTTTTAGAACCAGCGTATGATAAAAGCCCGGCGGCATCCGATTTTTTGATGCCGCCGGGCTTTTTACGTTTGTGTAATGTTTATAGAGAAGGGCACTTACAGCTCAAAGGCCTTCTTCAGCACATCGTAAGCGGAGTCCTCGTTCTCACTGCGCACCAGCAGAGAAATATCCGATCGCTGGTGGTGATGAGCAGAACCTCGATGTCAGCCATGGCCAATGCATTCAGGGCCCGGGCGGCTACACCGCAACTGGTGACCATGTCCTCGCCGAAGAGGTTCAGTTTGGAATAGCCGACACTGATCAGCGGGGAAGCCTTGGCATCCTTGTCCAGGTTGGCGGCAGAGATGGCTTTCATCACCAGCGTCAGATCGCTGGCAGATGCGGTAAAGCTGAAATCAATGTTGGTACCGTGAGGGGCACTCTGGCTGATCATATCCACCACAACGCCGGTATCGGCAAAGATCTGCAGGTAGCGGGCCAGGCTGTTGCCCTTAAACTCCACGTCCTGCACACTGATCATCATCAGGCTGGGCTCAATGTTGATTTTGGAAACACCATACATAATGAACACTCCAATCTGCCCCAAAGGGCTGCAAATTCAGGCGAGCGCCAAAAACGCGCTGTTGATGTTGGTCTGTAATACGTTCTGAATGTACTCTATCCCAAAGCTGGGGTAGGCGGCCCGGACACCGTGCGCCTGCGCCAGTTCCGACGTGTAATCCCGGAAGAGGTAGGTGCGGACGTTGGATTTACCGGCATCATAGTGGGTCACGGTGGGATGTAATTGCGGGGAAGCGACAGCGCAGTGAACGCTGCCATCCGGGTCCGTCGTCTTGTTCAGTTCCAGTGTCAGGATGGCACCGATGAGCTGATCCGGTTTGCTTTGGGTGCTGAGGAAATTTCCCAGAGAATAGGCTACAAAGGTCTGTCGGCCATCCATAGAGGTCTTCCACTCGGCATCCTGCACCACATGAGGGTGCGTCCCCAGGATAACATCCGCACCCCAGTCGGAAAGCTGCTGGGCGAGGTCCCGCTGGGTCTGGGTGATTTTGTGACTGTCCTCCACGCCCCAGTGAACTCCCACCACCACGAAATCGGCCAGCTCACGCGCCCTGCGCACCTGCTGTTCCATCACATCCCGCTGGTTGGTGTAGATGACATTGGCTGTCATTGCACTGCTCTGCGGGATGCCATTGGTGTGGTCGGTGTAGGAGAGGTAGGCAATCGTCACACCGTTCACCGTCTGCAGGGGGATGGTACCATAATCGCTCTCTCCGTACCACAGGCCGGTCGTGACCACATCTTCCGGCATCTCGTCCCAGAACCGCAGCGTTGCTGCGATACCTTTGGCACCTTTATCGTAGGTGTGGTTGTTGGAAAGACTGAACACCCGGATGCCTGCCCGGTAAAGAGCCTCTGCGCATTCACCGGGAGTAGAAAAGCAGGGATAGGTGGAAGGCTCCAGTTCCTTGCTGCAAAGCGTTTCCTGGTTGATCCAGTTAACATCCTGCGCGGCATAAAAAAATCCAGCAGGTGCTCGTAGCAGTAGTCAAAATTATATCGCTGGCCTTCCGCTGCCCGGCGGGCTGCCTGTTTGTAGATGAGAGCATGGATCAGATTGTCCCCGGTGGCCGAAAAACGCAGTGTGGTTGTAACAAGCTGCGGTTCCGGTTCGGGCGGGGAACGCTTTCAGCGGTCGAAGGCTCGTCCTCAAAGGGGCCAAGCACGATGCCAGGAGTCTGGAAGCGCCAGAAGCCAAAAGCAGGTCAATGCCGCACCAGCCACCAGCAGCACTCCCATCATCCTCAGAAAAACGGGTTTTCGTTTTCGCCGGTTCTGCAGTTCGTGCCGCGAATGTCGTTTCGTGGATGCAGCGTGTCTTGCCTGTTCCATTCCGTCAGCCCTCCTGCCGCTCAAAATGGTGGAAGACGCAGAGACCTTACAGCTCTGCGATCATGTTACCCATATTGTACAGGCCCGGCTCCTTTTTTGCAAGATAGACAGCAGCATTTATTGCGCCATTTGCAAAAACACTGCGGGAATATGCAGTATGCTTGAGGGTGATGACCTCGTCCGGACCGCAGAACAGCACCTCGTGGTCGCCCACGATGCTGCCTCCGCGCACGGAGCTGATGCCGATCTCCTTGGGGTCGCGCTTCTGGCGCACAGAGGAACGGTCGTAAACATAATGATATGTGCCGTTGTTCTCTTCGTTGATGGCATCGGCCAGCATCAGAGCAGTGCCGCTGGGGGCATCCAGCTTGTTGTGGTGGTGCTGCTCCACGATCTCCACATCATAGTCTGCACCCAGAATGGCCGATGCACGCTTGCATAGCTCGGACAGGAGGTTGATGCCGATGGACATGTTGGCGCTCTTGAACACGGGCACAAGGCGGGACAGCTGCACCACCTTCAGCTGCAGCTCTTCGGAAAGGCCAGTGGTGCAGACCACGATGGGCATTTTGTGTGCTTCGCAATAGGTCAGTGCCTTTTCCACAGCAGCAGGAGCGCTGAAATCAATGATGACATCGCCCTTGCCGTCCAGCTTATCCAGACTGTCGTATACGGGGATGCCGTTCTGTTCACCGTCCTGCTGGTCGATCCCGGCGACCACGCGGCAGTCACTCCGGTTTGCAATCATCTCGCAGAGGGCGTGACCCATCCGGCCGCCAATGCCCTGAATGATAATATCCGTCATTTTTGTTTCCTCGTTTTCTGTTGTAACGGCAAATGCCCGGGAGGAACCATTTCCACCGGGCATTGTGCGCTGTTTTGTTTATTCCTGAATCAGACCTTCGGCCTCCAGTGCCTGCTCGATCTTCTCCTTGTGGGCATCACTGGGCTCGACCAGCGGCAGACGGCAGGGACCGGCCTCCCAGCCCAGCACATTCATGGCGTACTTGACAGGGATGGGATTTACTTCGCAGAAGAGTGCATCCGCCAAGGGCAGGATCTCCAGCTGCAGCTTGCAGGCAGTTTTGGTGTCGCCCTCAAACCATGCCTTGCAGCAGTTGTGCACCAGCTCAG
>VOFF01000181.1_pt1 | contig 244000 bp, 204 predicted proteins | sample 5384061 | NCBI WGS metagenome assembly VOFF01 (sample SAMN12384725, study PRJNA508395) | human gut metagenome | isolation source: healthy gut E | host: Homo sapiens | reverse complement strand
TAAGGAATGCCTTCCTGCGCAAACAGGTCCGCAAGTGGCTGGTAGTCGGCTTCCACCCCGCCAAAGCGCGGGTCCAGCGTGACCGCCATGACCTCAAACGGAACGCCGAGATACCGCCGCAGGTGTCCCAGCGCCACGGTCACCGCAACGCTGTCCTTCCCGCCGGAAACACCAACGCATACCCGGTCGCCCGGTGCGATCATCTCGTAATCCTGCACTGCCTTGCGCAGCAGACCCTCAAAGCGCTGCATGCCCGTTCCACCTTACCTTTATACACTCTAAGACGATACTATAAACATCGCTATTATAGCACATCCTGCTGCCCAATGCCAACAGCCGCAGCCAAATCGGAAGAATTTTATCAAAGCACCGCACAGGAGCTGCAAATCGGCTCATTTTGGGCCGACATTTTTTATGACGTGTTTTCTGTTACAGTCAGGAACATAGTGCCTGCCCGTTCAGGCGGTTGGACTTGATGTGGAAGGGGAACCTATGTTATCAACAAAAACAAAAGAGCATATCCGGCGCCGTGCCGCGCTTGGGTTGCCGCGGTGGGGAACTCTGCTGGTAAGCCTGGGGGTGCTGGCGGGCTGTGTGGCCTTCACCGGCAGCCAGCTGCATGTGGTTAAAATTACCGATACCCACGGTGCACAGGGCATGGCTATCACCTCGGCGCATGATATCAAAACGCTGATGCAGCAAGCCGGCATTGCGGCACCCGATACCGAGGACGAGCTGGAAATTACCGAGGATGCAGGCCTTGACCAGATCCACATCCTGCGCGCTTACACCGTGCCCGTCACGGTGGACGGCGGTGTGCAGGAGGTTGTGGTGACCGGCGGCACCGTGGGAGATGTTCTGGCGGAAGCCGGCATTACCCTTGGCCCAGATGACTGGATTGAGCCTGCGCTGGATACCCCGGCCCAGGAAAACACCATGGTGACCATCCAGCGGGTGCGCTATGAAGAATACACTCAGGACGAAGTGATTCCCACTGAGACCCAGTATGTGGAAACCAGCCTGTTCTACCGCAAACAGAGCAAAGAACAGCTGATCCGGCAGGGCAGCGACGGCCTGTGCAGCGTGAGCTACCGGGAAACCTATGTGGATGGCGAACTGACTGACACAACAGAAACGAACCGCGAAACTGTGATAGAAATGGTGCCCACCATTATAAAACACTATGACGAGCAGGCACCTGTCAGCTCCTTCGTGGGCCCCGAGATCGTGGACGGCAAACCATGCGAGGGCATTGCGGCGACTTATACCGCACAGCGTTCCACCGGGTATTCGGCATCGCCGACGGCAAAAGGATCTTCGGGGCGGCGGCTGACCTATGGTACGGTGGCGGTCAACCCCAATGTGATTCCCTATGGCAGCCTGATGTATATTACCTCCGCAGACGGCCGGTTTGTGTACGGTTATGCTTATGCGGCAGATACCGGCACAGCCATGATGACGGGGAGCGCATTTATTGACCTGTATTACGAGACTTACTCCGAAAGCGTTGATAATGCAGTGATTGCCGTGAATGTGTATGTGCTGGACAGCGATACCGCAGCCAAGTATAAAGAGGAAAACGACGCCATTTTAGAGGCAGATAATACGCCCGGATTATAAAGGCAATACCGCATAATTCTAAGTGCCGATACGGCGAGCGAGGTGCGGCAGATGCTAAGCCAAAAGCGCAGATAATACTGGATGCTGCAAAGGTGAGCGCCGCCAGTGGCGGAAACAGCGAACCGAAGCAGGGGCAGCGGTCGCAGAGTGCGAGGGGCTTTTGCCCCCGAAGCACGATGCGGGTACCGCAACCCGACATTATCGAGCATTTTGGCAACGCAGATGCCGTGCCGCAGCTGCCGGAGCGGTGCTTAAGCCGCAAGGCGGGAATTGTGCGGTGTTGCCTAAAAATAAACAGCAGACAAAAAAGCGCCTGCCGCACGTTGCTGTGCGGCGGGCGTTTTGCATAACACCTGATATAAAATTTTATGCAGTACGCGGCAGCGGTTATCTGCTATAATACAAGCAACAAGCAAAACAGGTGTATCGGAAAACAGAGAAACGGGCTGTATTTTCAGCTTTTAAGATACACCCCAAGGGAGTAGAAACATGAATACAAACAACAAACACCCCCATTTTTCCCGCACGGTGCTGCATAACGGGGAAGAACGCGTAAAACGCATCTTTCGTGACCAGCTGGCCGAGTTGGCCGGCCTGCTGGAAGTGGGCATTTCGCTGCTGGTTGTGGTGGCGTTGATGCTGGCGGTGGTGCCGCTGATCAAAATGCTGCCCGGCCTGCTGGTGGATACCAATGAAGTGGAAATCAGCCTGTTTTTGCAGCGCGCGCTGGATATCGTCATCGGCATCGAGTTCATCAAGATGCTTGCCAAGCACAGCCCCGGCAGTGCGCTGGAAGTGCTGCTGTATGCCATTGCCCGCCATATGATCGTTGGGCATGAATCGGCAGTGGAAAACTTTATCAGCGTGGCATCCATTGCGCTCATCTTCTTTGTGCGCAAGTTCCTGTTTGTTCCGGCGTTTGGTGCAACCATGCCCGGCGGCCGCAAGGCACCGGATATTGAGAAGATGGAAAAACAGGATACGGCAGGGGAGAGCGAAGAATGAGCCACTGAAAAATCAGACAAAACAAAAGCTCCGCAGCTGGGCATTTGCCTTTGCTGCGGAGCTTTTTGGCATAGTATGTAAATTTAAGGCAATACCGCATAATTCTAAGTGCCGATACGGCGAGTGAGGTGCGGCAGATGCCAAGCCAAAAGCGCAGATAATACTGGATGCTGCAAAGGTGAGCGCCGCCAGTGGCGGAAACAGCGAACCGAAGCAGGGGCAGCGGTCGCAGAGTGCGAGGGGCTTTTGCCCCCGAAGCACGATGCGGGTACCGCAACCCGACATTATCGAGTATTTTGGCAACGCAGATGCCGTGCCGCAGCCGCCGAAGCGGTGCTTAAGCCGTAAGGCGGGAATTGTGCGGTGTTGCCTTAAGCTGTTTCAGGGATAAAACGCCATCAGAACAACCCGGTAATGCGGCCTTCTGCGTCCACATCAATATCCATGGCGGCGGGGTGCTTGGGAAGGCCGGGCATCGTCATAATGCTGCCGCAGATGACGACCACAAACCCAGCACCGGCGGAAAGGCGCACTTCGCGTACATTCATTTTAAAGCCGGTGGGGGCACCGGTCAGCTTGGCGTTATCGCTGAAAGAATACTGCGTTTTGGCAATGCAGACAGGCAGCTCGCCGTAGCCCATGGCGGCCAGGTCGTCCAGCATCTTCTTGGCGGCGGGAGTGTAGGTCACGCCGTCAGCACGGTAGATTTTTTTGGCAACTGCTTCGATCTTCTCCGGCAGAGAAGCGCCCAGATCGTAGGTGTACTGGATGGGCTGGGGAGGCTTCCGGCATGATGGAAAGAACGGTCTCGGCCAGGGCTTTGCCGCCCTCGCCGCCCTTGGCGAACACTTCGGACAGGGCGCACTTGACACCCGCCTTGGCGCATACTTCCTCGATTACGGCCATCTCTTCCGGCGTGTCGGTGGGGAAAGCGTTGATGGCAACGCAGACGGGCAGGCCAAAGCCGTTCTTGATGTTGTCAATGTGGCGCTCCAGGTTGGCCGCGCCCTTGCGGACGGCCTCCACGTTAGGCTTGTTCAAATCCGGCTTGGCAACGCCGCCGTGGGATTTCAGCGCACGGACGGTGGCAACCAGAACCACCGCAGAGGGGTGCAGGTCCGCCATGCGGCACTTGATATCCAGGAACTTTTCAGCGCCCAGGTCGGCACCAAAGCCTGCTTCAGTCACAACGTAATCGGCCAGCTTCAGGCTCAGTTTGGTGGCAGTCACGCTGTTGCAGCCGTGGGCAATGTTGGCAAAGGGACCGCCGTGGATGATGGCGGGGTTGTTTTCCAGCGTCTGGACCAGGTTGGGGTCAATGGCATCTTTCAGCAAAGCCGCCATTGCGCCTGCTGCGCCGATCTGCCCCGCAGTGACCGGCTGGCCATCGTAAGTATAAGCACACACAATGCGGCTCAGGCGGTCTTTCAGGTCGGCCAGGTCGGTGGCCAGGCAGAAGATCGCCATGACCTCGCTGGCAACGGTGATGTCAAAGCCGTCCTCACGCGGGGTGCCGTTCACCTTGCCGCCCAGACCGTCCACAATAAAGCGCAGCTGGCGGTCATTCATGTCCATGCAGCGCTTCCAGGCGATGCGGCGGGGGTCAATGTTCAGCGGGTTGCCCTGCTGGATGGAGTTGTCGATCATGGCAGCCAACAGGTTGTTTGCGGTGCCAATGGCGTGAATATCGCCGGTAAAGTGCAGGTTGATATCTTCCATGGGCACAACCTGGGCGTAACCGCCGCCCGCAGCGCCGCCCTTTACACCGAACACAGGCCCAAGGGAGGGCTCACGCAGGCAGAGCATCGTCTTTTTACCCATGGCGTTCAGGGCGTCCGCCAGGCCAACACTGGTGGTGGTTTTGCCCTCGCCAGCAGGGGTGGGGCTGATGGCGGTCATCAGGATCAGCTTGCCGTCTGGGCGGTCACTGTGGATCAGCTTGTGGTTGATCTTGGCTTTGTAACGGCCATAAGGAATCAGGTCCTCGTCCGTAAGGCCCAGTTTTTCAGCTACTTTGGCAATGGGCAGCATTTTGGCTGCCTGTGCAATTACAATGTCGCTCAGCATGTGGCATTCCTCCGTTTACAAAAAATAAAGGGCTGCGTACACTATACATCAGTGTATGCAGCCCAGACGGTCGGCTTAATGCAGGGAATAGCCCGCTTCCCCGGTGGTCATGCCCACCAGATTCCGTCAGTCAGCGGCCCTGCGTTATTGTTACTGTATCACACCGGCACACAGTTTGTCAAGCCAATTTTTGGCGGATACAAACAGAATAAAAAACAACGGATCAGCGCTTGCTGCTCTTGCGCCACAGGCCCATCTTTTCGGCGTCGGCAATCAGCTGCTCACGGAAATCTGGGTGGGCAATGTTGATCAGGGCTTCGGCACGCTCCCAGGCGGTCAGGCCCTTCAGGCGGGCAACGCCGTACTCGGTCACCAGATAATCGGTGTTGGCGCGGGTATCGGTCACAACACTGCCGGGGTGCAGCGTGGGACGGATGCGGCTTTCGTTTTGGCCGGTCTTTTTGTTAAAGAAGGTGGAGGACAGGCAGATGAAGCTCTTGCCACCCTTGGAAAGATAGGCGCCCAGCACAAAGTCCAGCTGGCCGCCTGCACCGGAAATGGCACGGGTGCCGCTGCTTTCGGCGTTCACCTGGCCATACAGGTCAACGTCAATGGCGTTGTTGATGGAGATAAAGTTATCCAGGCTGCTGATCACCCGCACATCGTTGGTGTAATCAACGGGTACAGACATACACTCCGGATTGTTATCCAGGTAGTCGTACATCTTTTGGGTGCCGGCACCGAACGCATAGACCTGGCGGCCGTTGTCAATGTTCTTGCAGCGGCCGGTAATGCGGCCAGCCTTTGCCATATCTACAAAAGAGTCCACATACATCTCGGTATGTACGCCCAAATCTTTCAGGTCGCTCTCGGCAATCATGGCGCCGATGGCGTTGGGCATGCCGCCGATGCCAAGCTGCAGGCAGGCGCCGTTGGGGATGCGGTCCACCACCAGGCGGGCAACAGCCTGGTCAACTTCGGTGGGGGCACCGCCGCCGCCCAGCTGGTCGATCGGCGGGTTGTCACCCTCGATAATACCGTCAACCTGGGAAATGTGCAGGCAGTTGTCGTAGCCGCCCAGGCAGACCGGCATGTTCTTGTTCACTTCCACAAACACCTTGTCGGCTTTGCGGGCAGCATCGGCCAGATGGCTGGCGCAGGGGCCGAGGTTGAAGTAGCCGTGGCTATCCATGGGGGCAACCACAAACACCGCAATGTTCAGCGGGTCGGGGCTTTCGCGGTAGTAGCGCGGCAGCTCGGAGTAGCGCAGGGGAGAATAGTAAGCGTAACCGGCGGCAACGGCCTTGCGCTCAATGCCGCCCATATGCCAGCTGTTCCAGCAGAAGTGCTCTGCCTGATTTTCAATCTTGAAGATTTCCGGCACATGGCACAGGATGCCGCCGCGGAATTTAATCCCGTGCAGCTCCGGCAGGCGCTTGGCCAAAGCAGCGTCAAAGCTGACAGGGGTGCCGATGGCCCAGCCGTAATCGACCCAATCGTCATCCTTGACCAAAGCGGCAACGCGGTCGGCCGTTGTCAGTTTCTGTGCATAAACAGTGTTAAAATCCATTTCTACAAACAGCTCCTTTGTTCATTCCGCAAAAACTGCTTATGCAATCTTTGCGGATTTGCTTACCTATTTATATAATGTTTATGGGGCGGTACACTGCTCTGGCGGTACGCACAGTGCGGATGCCTGAAAATCAGCCGCCCGGTGGCGTGGCGCGCTGCCCGCAGCGGGGGAGCCCCGCCGGAAGAATGGCGGCACAGCACCACAACCATTGATATTATTTTAACATTATATTGACGCTTGTCAACCAATAAAGTTCATTTTTTGCCCCCAAAACGTGCAAATCGGGTGGATTTTGTACATTCCACTGAAACAGCCCAGAAACTTTTGTCGGATTTTTAACAGATAAGCCATTGACAAAAGCTTAACAAAAGTGTAAAACTATAAGTGTGAGCTAAGCGGACCCCTGAAATAGGAGCCGGAGTTCACTTGCGGCACCAGGCAGGCGGTACGGTCTGCGGCGGGGGTTAAGGCCCGCCCATTAAACGCGCGGCGCGCAGGGTGCTTTTATTTCCGCCCAGGACTGTTAGATTTTTAACAGCTTTGGCACTGCAGAGGAACTAAAGATTATGCCCATTGCAATGTATCCCGGCAGCTTTGACCCCGTTACACGCGGCCACCTGGATATTATCAAACGCAGTTCCCGCATGTTTGATACCCTGATCGTTGCCGTGCTAAACAACAGCGCCAAAACCCCGTTGTTTACCGTGAAGGAAAGGGAAGAGATGCTGCGGGAATGCTGCAAGGATATCCCCAATGTCAAGGTGATGAGCTTTGACGGCCTGACAGTCAACTTTGCCCAACAGCAGCACGCCACCGTAATGGTGCGGGGGCTGCGCGCCGTAACGGATTTTGAAAACGAGATCCAGCTGGCGCACACCAATCACGCGCTCTACCCGGGGATCGAAACCGTGTTTCTGTCAACGTCCCTGAAATGGAGCTACCTTTCCTCCACCATTGTGCGGGAGGCTGCCCATTACAACCACGATGTTTCCAAGTTCGTTACCCCCAATGTGGAAGCTGCCCTGAAGAAAAAAATCCGTGAGGGTAAAGTTTGACCCCCAAAAAACGTGCTTTGTCGGGTCGCTAAGGCCTGTAAAGATACAAAGGATTCCCAACCGTCTAAATAAGATTCATATTTTTAGGAGGCTGTTTCTTATGAAGAAAATCGTTATCGCATCCGCATGCCGTACTGCTATCGGCAAGTTCGGCGGCTCCCTGGCCAATGTTCCTGCTGCAGAGCTGGGCTCCATCGTCATCAAGGAAGCCCTGAACCGCGCCAATGTCAAGCCGGAGCAGGTTGACCACGTTTACATGGGCTGTGTTATCCAGGCTGGTCTGGGCCAGAACGTTGCACGCCAGGCTTCTCTGAAAGCCGGCCTGCCCATCGAGACCCCCGCTGTCACCGTCAACGTTGTCTGCGGCTCTGGCCTGAACTGTGTGAACATGGCTGCCCAGATGATCGAAGCAGGCGATGCTGACATCGTTGTTGCAGGTGGTATGGAAAACATGGATATGGCTCCGTTCGCTATGATGAAGGGCCGTTACGGCTACCGCATGGGCTACCCCATGGGCAAGAGCGAGCTGGTGGACACCATGGTCAACGATGCTCTGTGGGATGCAACCGGCTGCAACATGCACATGGGCATGACCGCCGAGAATGTCTGCACCAATGAAACCTACCAGAAGAAGTACGGCTACAGCCCCATCACCCGTGAGATGCTGGATGAGTTCTCTTACCATTCTCAGGAGAAGGCAGCCAAGGCTATCGCTGACGGCGCTTTCAAGGATGAGATCGTTCCCGTTGTCATCAAGGGCAAGAAGGGTGACACCGTGTTTGATACCGATGAAGGCCCCCGCATGAGCTCCATGGAAGTTCTGGGCAAGCTGAAGCCCTGCTTCAAGAAGGATGGTATCGTTACCGCTGCAAACTCCTCCGCCATCAACGATGGCGCAGCTGCTCTGGTTATCATGAGCGAAGAAAAGGCCAAGGAGCTGGGTGTTGAGCCTCTGGCTACCTGGGTTGCCGGTGCACTGGCTGGTGTTGAGCCGGAAGTCATGGGTCTGGGCCCCATCGCCGCAACCAAGAAGGTTATGGCAAAGACCGGCCTGACTGTTGATGATATGGACCTCATCGAAGCCAACGAAGCATTCGCTGCACAGTCTGTTGCAGTCGGCCAGGCTCTGCACTTTGACCAGGCAAAGCTGAACGTCAACGGCGGCGCCATTGCTCTGGGCCATCCCGTTGGCGCTTCCGGCGCTCGTATCCTTGTCACCCTGCTGTACGCCATGAAGCATCGCGGCGCACACAAGGGCCTGGCTACCCTGTGCATCGGCGGCGGCATGGGCTGCGCCACCATCGTGGAAATGTAATTTACGGAGGAATTGACAATGTCCTTTGTTACGACTGAAATTCAGGGCGCTGTTGCGATCGTCACCATTGACCGTCCCAAAGCCCTGAATGCACTGAACCCCGAAGTTCTGGCTGACCTGAAGGCCGCTTTTGAAGCCATCGACCAGAACACCGTGCGCTGCGTTGTTCTGACCGGTGCAGGCGACAAGAGCTTTGTTGCCGGTGCTGATATCGGCTCCATGTCCACCATGACCAAGGCAGAAGGCGAGGCCTTCGGTAAGCTGGGCAATGATGTGTTCCTGGAGATCGAAAGCTTCCCGCTGCCCGTTATCGCAGCTGTCAACGGCTTTGCCCTTGGCGGCGGCAATGAGCTGGCCATGAGCTGCGATATCCGCATCTGCTCCGATAACGCCGTCTTCGGTCAGCCCGAAGTTGGCCTGGGCATCACCCCTGGCTTCGGCGGCACCCAGCGTCTGGCCCGCCTGGTTGGCATGGGCATGGCAAAGCAGCTGGTTTACTCTGCCCTGAACATCAAGGCAGACGAAGCCCTGCGTATCGGCTTGGTCAACGCTGTTTACCCGCAGGCTGAATTGATGGAGAACGTGATGAAGCTGGCAAATAAGATTGCCAAGAATGCTCCCATCGCAGTCCGCAACTGCAAGAAGGCCATCAACGAGGGCATCTCCAAGCCCATCAACGAGGCTGTTGCGGTTGAAGAAAAACTGTTTGGCGATTGCTTCGAAACCCACGACCAGGTGGAAGGCATGCAGTGCTTCCTGAGCCGTGAAAAGCCGAAACCCAAGGCAGTGTTTACCAACAACTGATTTTGAAAGAAAAATGAATAAGGAATAATGAATAATGGTGGTGGATCACAGCGCTGCGCGCTGTTCAAAAAGGCCGGGCGCTGTGGCTGCACCAAAGTTCATTATTAAAATCGTGCCGCTTGCGGCACACCTTCATTCTTCTTTTTTCTCTATTCATTATTATTTTTAACAGGAGGCACAACTATGAAAGTTGGCGTTATTGGCGCTGGCACTATGGGCCAGGGTATTGCTAAGGCATTTGCACAGACTGAGGGCTTCACTGTTGCCCTGTGTGATATCAAGCAGGAATGGGCCGATAAAGGCAAGGATAAGATCGCAGCTGGCTATGCAAAGCTGGTTGCCAAGGGCAAGCTGGATCAGGCTGAAGTTGACCGCCGTATGGCTGCCATCACCGCTGGCCTGAAAGAAGATCTGTGCGCTGACTGCGACCTGATCGTTGAGGCTGCTTTTGAGGATATGAAGGTCAAGCAGACCACCTTTGGCGAGCTGGACAAGATCTGCAAGCCGGAGTGCGTCTTTGCTTCCAACACCTCTTCTCTGTCCATCACTGAGATCGGCAAGGGCCTGACCCGTCCCCTGGTTGGTATGCACTTCTTCAACCCCGCTGACCGTATGAAGCTCATCGAGGTCATTGCAGGCGTGAACACCCCCGCCGAGACTGTTGAGACCATCAAAAGATCAGCGTTGAGATCGGCAAGACCCCCGTTCAGGTCAACGAGGCTGCTGGCTTTGTTGTCAACCGCATCCTGATCCCCATGATCAACGAAGCTGCTTTCATCAAGATGGAAGGCGTTTCTGACATTGCCGGCATCGACACCGCTATGAAGTTGGGTGCCAATCATCCGATGGGCCCCCTGGAATTGGGTGACTTCATTGGCCTGGATATCTGCCTGGCCATCATGGACGTTCTGTACAAGGAGACCGGCGACAGCAAGTACCGCGCCTGCCCGCTCATCCGTAAGATGGTTCGCGGCGGCAACCTGGGCTGCAAGACCGGCAAGGGCTTCTACGTTTACAACGCAGACCGCACCAAGACCGCTGTTGATGCCCTGTAAAATTTGAAACAATCTCTCCTGACGGAGTGCAAAATCTCCGTCAGGATTGATTTGTTCAGTCGCCTGCAAACCTGCCCTTGCGGCTTTGGCTGCGGGGCTGCGGGCGCACTGTTAGATAAGGAGGATACCGTTATGGATTTTACTCTGTCCAAGCAGCAGGCTATGGTACAGAAAATGTACAAAGAATTTGCTGAGAACGAAGTCAAACCCCTTGCCAAAAAGGTTGACGCGGAGGAATATTTCCCCAAAGAGACCGTTGAAAAGATGGCAAAGCTGGGCATGATGGGCATTTACTTCCCCAAAGAGGTCGGCGGCGCAGGCGGCGATGTACTCTCCTACGTGATGGCTGTTGAGGAAATGAGCAAGGTTTGCGGCACCACAGGTGTTATCCTGTCCGCCCATACCTCCCTGTGTGCTGCTCCTATCTATGAGAACGGCACTGCAGACCAGAAGGCAAAGTACCTGCCCAAGCTGTGCAGCGGCGAATGGCTGGGTGCTTTCGGCCTGACTGAGCCCGGCGCCGGCACCGATGCACAGGGCCAGCAGACCTTTGCTGTGGATGAGGGCGACCATTGGAAGCTGAACGGCTCCAAGATCTTCATCACCAACGCTGGCTATGCTGATGTCTTCATTATCATTGCTGTTACCGGTTTTGTGACCGACAAGCGCGGCCGCAAGCAGAAGGAAATCTCCGCGTTCATCGTGGAGCGCACCGACCCCGGCTTCAAGGTCGGCAAGCCCGAAGATAAGATGGGCATTCGTGGTTCTTCCACCTGCGAGCTGATCATGGAAGACTGCATCATCCCCAAGGATCGTCTGCTCGGCGTTAAGGGCAAGGGCTTCCAGCTGGCTATGGCTACCCTGGATGGCGGTCGTATCGGCATTGCCGCACAGGCTCTGGGCATCGCAGAGGGCGCAATCGACGAGACTGTTGCCTATGTCAAGGAGCGCAAGCAGTTTGGCCGTTCTATCGCTCAGTTCCAGAACACCCAGTTCGAGCTGGCTGAGATGAAAGCCCGCGTTGACGCTGCCAAGTACCTGGTTTACAAGGCTGGCCTGAAAAAGCAGCAGGCCATGAACGGCGCTAAGGTCCGTTACAGCGTTGAGGCTGCCGAGGCTAAGCTGATTGCAGCCCGCACCGCCAGCGATGTTACCCGCCGCTGCCTGCAGCTGTTCGGCGGTTACGGCTACACCCGTGACTACCCCATCGAGCGCATGATGCGCGATGCCAAGATCACCGAGATCTACGAAGGCACCAGCGAAGTGCAGATGATGGTCATCTCCGGCGCGCTGCTGAAGTAAGGAGGCAAGACGTACAATGAAAGCTATTGTTTGTGTCAAACAGGTTCCCGATACACAGGGCAAGGTTGCTGTCAAGGCTGACGGCACCATGGACCGTGCTGCGATGGCAACCATCACCAACCCCGACGACCTGAACGCCGTTGAGGCTGCCCTGCAGCTGAAAGATGAGACCGGCTGCGAAGTTGTTGTTGTTACCATGGGCCCGCCGCCGGCAGAAGGCATGCTTCGTGAGCTGATCGCCCGCGGTGCTGACCGCGGCGTGCTGGTATCTGCCCGTGAGTTCGGCGGTTCCGATACCTTTGCAACTTCCCAGATCCTGGCAGCTGCCGTTAACAAGATCGGCGTTGGCCCGGAGGATATCGTTTTCTGCGGCCGTCAGGCTATCGACGGCGACACTGCACAGGTTGGCCCGCAGATTGCTGAAAAGCTGCACCTGCCCCAGGTCACCTATGTTACCGATATCAAGAAGGACGGCAACTCCCTGATCGTCAAGCGCCAGCTTGAAGATGGCTACATGGAGCTGAAGGTGAACACCCCCTGCCTGCTGACCTGCATCAAGGAGCTGAACACCCCGCGTTACATGAGCGTTTCCGGCATTTTTGAGTGCTATGACAAGCCCGTTGAAGTGTTCGACTACAATGCTCTGAAGGATGATCCCCTCATTGAGACTGACACCATCGGCCTGAAGGGCTCCCCGACGAACGTTTACAAGTCTTTTGCTCCCCCGGTCAAGGGCGCCGGCATGATGGTTGAGGATGCTGCCCAGCTGGTTGGCATCCTGAACGACAAGCACCTGATTTGAGAGAGGAGAGAAGTACAATGGCTGAATTCAATGCAATGGACACCGCCGCCTTCAAGGGCGTGTGGGTATTCTGCGAGCAGCGCGAGGGCGAGATCCAGTCCATCAGCTATCAGCTGCTGAGCGAGGGCCGCAAGCTGGCCAACGACCTGGGCGTTGAGCTGTGCGGCGTTGTGATGGGCAGCGAGGTCAACGAGGACTACCTCAAGGCTCTCGGCGGCTACGGCGCAGACCGCGTTTACTATATCGACAGCCCCCTGCTGAAGGACTACACCACCGATGGCTATGCCAAGGTTCTGTGTGACCTCATCATGGAGAAAAAGCCGGAAATTATGCTGATTGGCGCTACCAACCTGGGCCGTGACCTTGGCCCCCGCTGCGCAGCCCGCCTGCACACCGGCCTGACTGCTGACTGCACCCACTTGGATGTGGATGTCGCCAAGTATAAGGACTTCCTGCGCACCACCTCCACCATTGATGTGGACAACACCAAGTTTGAAGAGAACACCAACCTGAAGATGACCCGTCCCGCATTCGGCGGCCACCTGATGGCCACCATCATCTGCCCGCGCTTCCGCCCGCAGATGTCCACCGTGCGCCCCGGCGTTATGCAGACCCAGCCGTTCGACGAAGCTGGTGCTGCCAAGGTTGTTGTTGAGAAGGTTACCCCCGCTCTGACTGCTGACGATATCCATGTTGAGATCCTGGACATCAAGAAGAGCGCTAAGAAGCTGGTTGACCTGATCGGTGCTGATGTGGTTGTTTCCGTTGGCCGTGGTATCAGCTCTGACCCCGAAAAGGGCATTGCCCTGGCCGAAGAGCTGGCTGGTGCCCTGGGCGGCGTTGTCGGTGCTTCCCGTGCCGTTACCGATGAAGGCTGGCTGTCTGCTGACCATCAGGTCGGCCAGACCGGCAAGACCGTGCATCCCCGCATCTATGTTGCTCTGGGCATCTCCGGTGCCATCCAGCACGTTGCCGGCATGCAGGATTCCGAGACCATCATCGCCATCAACAAGAATGAGAATGCCCCCATCTTCGGCATTGCTTCCTATGGCATCGTTGGCGACCTGTACAAGGTCGTTCCCGAACTGATCAAGGAGATCAAAGCCGCCAAGGCATAATTTCTGCTACTCATTTAAGGGCCGTACCCGCAGGGGTGCGGCCCTTTTTGCTGCCCGGCGGCAGGGCGGGGAAGAGCGGCAGATAAATGTTTTGACGCAGAATTGCAATTATTTTCACAAATACCGTTTACAAATGCAAAGGAATAGGCAAGAATAAAAATGTTGCGTCGTTTGCGGAAACCTGCGGCGCGGCGGGCATGTCTGCTAAAAAATCCCGCTGTGCGGGCGCTTTTGGTGTGCCCCGAAAATAACGTTTTGAAAACGGAGGTACATCATGGAAAAATTCTTCCACCTGAAAGAGAACCACACGGATGTAAAAACCGAAGTCATGGCCGGTATCACGACCTTTATGACGATGGCTTACATTCTTGCGGTCAACCCCAACATTCTGTCTGCAGCCGGTATGGATGCAAAGGCAGTTCTGATCGCCACTTCTCTGGTAGCATTTGTCGGCACCATGCTCATGGCGTTCCTGGCAAACTACCCCTTTGCACTGGCACCCGGCATGGGCCTGAACGCCTACTTTGCCTACACCGTTGTGCTCTCCATGGGCTACAGCTGGCAGATGGCTCTGCTGGCCGTCTTTGTTGAAGGCATCATCTTCATCGTGCTGTCCCTGACCAATGTGCGCGAGGCCATCTTCAACGCCATCCCCCTGACGCTGAAATCCGCTGTCAGCGTGGGTATTGGCCTGTTTGTTGCCTTTGTCGGCCTGCAGAACGCCAAGCTCATCGTCAACAGCGATTCCACCCTGCTGACCTACCAGCACTTCAAGGGCGAAACCTTCCACAGCGTTGGCATCGGTGCTCTGCTGACTCTGATCGGCGTGCTGCTGATCGCCGTTATGCTCATCAAGAACGTCAAGGGCGCTATCCTGTACGGCATTATCCTGACCTGGGTGCTGGGCATCATCTGCGAACTGACCGGCATCTATGTGCCGGATGCAGAAGCTGGCATGTACTCTGTCATCCCCACCGCATTCGTCAGCTTTGACTTCAGCTCCCTGGGCAATACCTTCGGCCAGGTGTTCAACCTGGATTTCACCAACTTTAATATTGGCAACTTCATCGTTGTTATGTTCGCTTTCCTCTTTGTCGACCTGTTCGATACCCTGGGCACCCTGATTGGTGTTGCTTCCAAGGCCGATATGCTGGACGAAGAGGGCAAGTTGCCCCGCATCAAGGGCGCCCTGCTGGCTGACGCTATCGCAACCAGCGCCGGTGCTGTGCTGGGTACTTCCACCACCACCACCTATGTTGAAAGTGCTTCCGGCGTTACCGAGGGCGGTCGCACCGGTCTGACCGCAGCTACCACCGCTGTGCTGTTCCTGCTGGCCAGCATTTTCAGCCCCCTGTTCCTGACCATCCCTTCCTTTGCAACTGCTCCGGCCCTGATCGTTGTTGGTTTCTACATGATGGGCGCTGTTGCCAAGATCAACTTCGACGATATGACTGATGCCATCCCGGCTTTCCTGACCATCCTGGTCATGCCGCTGGCTTACAGCATCTCCGAAGGCATTGCAATCGGCGTTGTTTCCTGGACGCTGATTAACCTGCTGTCCGGTAAGGCTAAGGAAAAGAAGATCACCCCGCTGATGTATGTTCTGACCGTGCTGTTCATCCTAAAGTACATCTTCCTGTAATTATAAGTTACAGCATTGCCAATAAAATGCGCCTGTGCTTGCTTTGAGCACAGGCGCATTTTTTATGCAAATTTTTGAAAGAGCGGTAAAAAATCAGCCAACAACCGCGGGGGTAGCCAGCAGTTCATCCGGAAGTTCGCTGTAATCTTCAGCGGATTCCTTGCTCATATTGTAACCAAAAAGTCACACCAAGGGCGTTGGCGGCATCCGTCATCAGGGCGTCTACATCCACCAGTTCGCTGTCAGCCATAACGAACAGAACCTTGTCGTCAAAAGTGGCAACGCTGGCCTTGTCGGCCGCCACGCAGACCCACTTGTGCATGTCAATGCCGTCCAGCATGGCTTCGGCAATCTCATCACCATTGGCTTTGTCTTTCAGGCGCACCAGTACCATGCAGTAAGCCTGGCTGCCGACACCTGGCTCGCTGGTTACAGCGGCATCCACCTTGGTGATCTGCTCTTCGTTCAGGCCGGTCTGGTAGGGGTACCACTCGGCGTTGGTCAGGTCCACGGCGGTCGTTTCCACCATCATCAGGTCAACCGGGTGTGCGGCATAGATCTGGTCCACAATGCCGCTCAGCTCGGCATCCGGTTCCGGCTGGAGCGCAGCACTGCTGTCCTCCGGGTCAACACCGAAACCGGGATCGATCTCCATGTCCGGGTCCGGCTTGGTAGCCGGGGCGTTCAGGATGTCATCCGGGGTGGCCGTTGGCTCCGGCGCTGTGGAGGAAGACGCGCCAGAATTTCCGCACGCAGCAAAGCTGGCAGCCAGCAGGGCAGCAGCCAGAAATAATGTCAGCTTTTTCATAAAAAATCTCCTTTATCTTGCGCGGCCCTGTATGATGCAGGGCTGCGTAGGTTGTGTTGTTGGAATGCGCAGCGGGAGCAAGCAGGAGGGCAGGGCGCGGCAAATGCCCCACTGTTTCTATTTTACCCCATTTTCCGTCAATATTTCACCGGGGGTAAAGGGAACATCCCATTCGTCCGTGGGCAGCGCGGGAAAGACCAGTGCCTCCGGGCAGAGCAAAAGCTTGGGGCCGGTCTGCCCAAAGCGGGTAAGGAACCGGTCATAATACCCGGCTCCGCGGCCAAGGCGCACCCCCTGCTTGTCCACAGCAAGGCAGGGAATCAAGGCCAGTGCGCCCGGCTCCAATGCGGCGATGGTGCGGCCGCCGCAGGGCTCCAGAATCCCGTACCGCCCCGGCTGCAGGTCGTTCAGGCTGGTGATTTCCACAAGCTCCATCCGCCCGTCATTGCCCGGCAGGCAACGCGGCACGCACAGGCGCTTGCCGCTGACCAGGGCCTGCTGCAAAATAGCGGTGGTGTCCGGTTCGTCCCGCATGGAAACAAAGCAGAACACCGTGCCCGCCTGCCGCCATGCCGGCAGGGCAAACAGTTGCTGGGTCATGGCAGCGCCGATGGCGTGCAGGTCCAGATTTTTGCGCAGTGCCTTGGCCTGCGCGCGTGCCTCAGTTTTTGTCATCACGTTCACCTCGCATCCATTGTAGCATAAATTTGCGGGATAGGGGAGGACCGGCCGCAATGTCATTTTCTGTTTTACGGTGCCCTCTTACCCCAATAAACGGATTTTTCCGCCCATTTGTTACAGCAAGGCGGCCATTTATTCAGGAAGTCTTGCGCAAAAACCGGAAACAGAATATAATGTATCTGTATTATTATGTTATTCTACGGGCAAAGCCCGAACGATAAAAGGAGAATATGAAAAAATGAGGTAAGTTTAATTTTATTGAAACCGAAATCCCCGGCGTTGTTGTGATCGAACCGACCGTGTTTGGCGATGACCGCGGTTATTTTATGGAGACATATCAGATCGACGATTTCGCCGCCGCCGGGATTGACAAGCCCTTTGTACAGGACAACCAGAGCCGCTCCACCCGGGGCGTGCTGCGCGGCCTGCATTTCCAGAAGAACCACACCCAGGGCAAGCTGGTGCGCGTGACCAAGGGCGAGGTGTACGATGTGGCCGTGGACTGCCGCCCCCACAGCGCCACCTTTGGCAAGTGGGTGGGCGTGACCCTTTCCGAGGACAACAAGATGTTCTATATCCCGGAGGGCTTTGCCCATGGCTTTCTGGTGCTGTCTGATGTGGCGGAATTCTGCTATAAGTGTACCGACGTATATGATCCGACCGCAGAGGGCGGCATCCCCTATGATGACCCGACCGTCAACGTGCAGTGGCCGGACTGCGGCTGTGAGCACAAGACCAGCGCAAAGGACAAAGAGCACACGCCCTTTGCCGAGCAGAAGTTTGAATACTTTGAAAAATACTGATTCAGGGGAACCGATGTGCAGAATTTAAAAAACTCGTTTGCAAGTTTCTGGAAATACCGCTACCTGCTGCAAAACCTCATCACGCGGGATTTTAAGCTCAAGTACCGCCGCAGCGTGCTGGGCGTTGCCTGGAGCGTGCTCAACCCGCTGCTGACCTGCCTTGTCATGTGGGCTGTGTTCGGCGCGCTGTTCAACCAGCGCGGGGATGGCATTGAGGATTTCCCGCTGTTTTTGATCATTGGCCAGTTGATGTTCAACTTCTTCCGCGAATCCACCAGCATGGCGATGGAAAGCGTGCTGAAAAACGGCCCGCTGCTGCGCAAGGTCTATATCCCCAAGTACATTTTTCCACTGGAAAAATGCTGCTTTGCGCTGGTCAACTTCTTTTTCAGCCTGGTGGCGCTCTTCTTTGTAGCGCTGGTTACCTGGTCCCATATTTCGCTGCGCACGGTGCTGCTGGCGGTGTATCCCATTGTTATGCTGTTCGTTTTCAGCCTGGGCGTTGGGCTGATTCTGTCCACGATGTATGTCTTTGTGCGCGATATCATGCACATCTGGGAGGTCTTCTGCACCCTGCTGGTATACGGCAGTGCCATTTTCTATGACCCCAGTCAGATGGCATCCTGGATGCAGGCTGTCATCAACCTGAACCCCATCTACTGGTACATCACGGCGGTGCGTTCCTGCGTGATGTGGGGCACCGGCCTGACCCTGAACATGGTGCTGATTCCTTTCCTGTGTTCTGCGCTCAGTCTGGGGATCGGTGTGTATGTATTCAAAAAGAACCAGGACAAATTTGTCCTGTATATGTAAGGGGGCTGCAAGATGAGCGAACAAAAGCAACAGCCCATTATTTCCATCGACCATGTTTCGATGCGTTTTAACCTGGCAAAAGAAAAGCACGAAAGCCTGAAAGAATATTTTGTGGCCCTTTTGCACGGCGGTGTGCGATTTGATGAATTCTTCGCCCTTTCGGATGTTAGCTTTGACATTATGCCGGGGGATTTTTACGGCTTGATCGGCCTGAACGGCTCCGGCAAAAGTACGCTGCTGAAAGTGATTTCCGGCGTCTACAAGCCCAGCGCCGGTAAAGTGACGGTGAACGGCACCATTGCGCCGCTGATCGAACTGGGTGCCGGTTTTGACATGGATTTGACCGCGCGGGAAAACATCTACCTGAACGGCACGGTCCTGGGCTATACCCCCAAGTATATTGATTCCAAGTTTGACGATATTGTGGAGTTCAGCGAGCTGCAGGAATTTTTGGATGTGCCGCTGAAAAACTATTCCTCCGGCATGGTGGCGCGCCTGGCCTTTGCCGTGGCAACCATGACCAAGCCGGATATCCTGATTGCGGATGAGATCCTTTCGGTCGGTGATTTCCTGTTCCAGGAAAAGTGTGAGAAGCGCATGGCGGAGCTGCTTTCCGGTGGCACGACCGTGATTCTGGTCAGCCATTCCATTGAGCAGATTGAGCGCATGTGCAATAAGGTGGCCTGGCTGGACCACGGCCACCTGCGCCGCCTTGGCCCCACCAAAGAGGTGACGGCGGAATACCGCAAGTTTGAAAAGAAGGACGCCATGAAGGCGGACAAAGTGGAGGGATAAGGCGCATGGCACAGGACCCGAACCAGAACCGCCCGGCGGATGTGGCCCAGGCGGACAGTGTGGGCGGCATGGCCAAACGCCTGCTGAACCCCGCCCATTTGTCAGACCTTGCCCGCCGCAGTGCCGCCACCCTGAAAGAGCAGGGTGCCGAGCAGCTGTGGCGCGATGTGACCTTCCGCGTGGGGCTGGCGTTCCACCATGATTCCTGGCAGCACCGGGCAGACCTGCCCCTGCGCCGGGAGCTGAAAGCCCAGCGCGCCGAGTACGCAGACGGCAAGCCGGGACCGGTGGTAAGCGTTGTAGTGCCACTGTACAACACGCCGGAAAAGTTCTTTGGCCAGATGCTGGCCAGCGTGCAAAAGCAGACCTACCCCCACTGGCAGCTGGTGCTGGTGGATGCTTCGGACGCAGCCCATGCCGCGTTCAGCACCCATGCCAGCAAGGCCGCGGCAAAGGATCCGCGCATCCTGTATAAGAAAGTGGAAAACGGCGGCATTGCGGCCAACACCACGGCAGGCTTTGCGCTGGCAACGGGGACGTATATCGCCCTGCTGGACCATGACGATGTGCTGTACCCCAACGCGCTGTATGAGAGCGTGAAAACCCTGCAAAGCCAGGGAGCCGAGCTGGTGTACAGCGATGAGATCGTGCTTTCGGCGGATTTGAAACAGCTGGGCGGCTACCACTTTAAGCCGGACTTTGCGCCGGACTATCTGCGCGGGGTCAACTTCATCACCCATCTGGCGGTGTTCTCCCGCGCATTGCTGGACCGTGCCGGTGCATATGAATCCAGTGAGTACGATGGTGCACAGGACCATGACCTGATGCTGCGCCTGACCGAACAGACCACGCGGGATAAAATTGCCCATATCAAAAAGGTGCTCTATATCTGGCGCGGCCATGCGGGTTCCACCGCGGCGGGCATGGAGGCGAAGCCCTATGCCCTGGCGGCCGGTGTGCGCGCGATTGATGCCCAGCTCAAGCGGCTGAACCTGCCCGGCAAAGCCATGCAGGTGGAGGACGCGCCCGGCGCGTTCCAGGTGCGGTACGAGCTGACCGGCCACCCGCTGGTCAGCGTTATGATCCCCAACAAAGACCATATTGACGATTTGGACCGCTGCCTGAAAAGCCTGTATGCCAACGCAGGCTATGATAACTTTGAAGTCCTGGTCATTGAAAATAACTCTGAACAGCAGGAAACATTCGCCTACTACAAAACCATGCCGGAGCGTTACCCCAACAGCCGGGTGGTGACCTATGTGGGGCCGTTTAACTTTTCTGCCGTCAACAACCTTGGTGCGCGCTTTGCCAAGGGCGAGCATCTGCTGCTGCTGAACAACGATATCGAGGTACTCAGCCATGATTTTCTGCGGGAGCTGCTGAGCTATTCCCAGCGGCCGGATGTGGGTGCTGTGGGCGCAAAGCTCTATTACCCGGATGATACCATCCAGCATGCGGGCGTGATTATGGGAATCAACGGCAGTGCAGGCCACAGCCACAAGAGCTACCCGCGCAAGGCTGTGGGCGATTTGTACCGCCTTGTCACCACGCAGGACTATATGGCCGTGACGGGTGCCTGCCTGATGACCAAAACGGAGCTGTACCGCGCGGCGGGCGGCCTGGACGAAGCCAAGTTCGCCGTGGCCTATAACGATGTGGATTACTGCCTGAAGCTGTGGCAGAAGGGCCTGCTGAATGTGTACACCCCCCGTGCCGAAGCCTACCATTACGAGAGCAAGAGCCGCGGTCTGGACACTACCCCGGAAAACGCCGCCCGCTATGCCCGCGAAAAGGCAAACTTTTACACGAAGTATCACGAATATATTGATCATTATGACCCGTACTATAACCCGCATTTCAACAACCTGTTTGAAAACTTTGGGCTGAAATAAGGCGGGGCAGAGGTTAAAACTATGGTAAATAAGTTTGATACCCAGTTTTTGATCGAAGGCAGCGACCTGGACGAGGATAACATCCGCGCCGGGATCATGGCCAGCGCCGAGGGCGACTGCCTGATCGTGGTAGGGGATGAGGAAGTGGTGAAAGTGCATTACCACACCGATACTCCCTGGAAGGTGCTGGAATACGCCGCCAGCCAGGGTGATTTGCACAAGATCATTGTAGAAAACATGGAGCGCCAGGCAAACGGGCTGGATGGGTAAAGTATATCGGGATTTTTATGTTTGGTGAACGGCATGCAGTATCATACAAGAGTGCCAAACCGTTTGCAGGGATATGATTACAGCCAAAATGGTGCATATTTCATAACCTTCTGTACGCAGGGCAGAGTGCATTTATTTTGGAAAGAACCCACCCGATTGCGGCAGAATTCCCAGGCCGTAGGGGCGCGCATTGCGCGCCCCTACGGTTTCCAACATCGTCCAACAATGAAAGAGCTGCGTAACCAAACACCTCCATCACCCCATCTGGCTGTACATCGATTCCAACCCCCAAACATGGCAGACGGACTGCCTGAACCCGAACCGGAACAACCCCCAACAATCTGACACCCGAAAGGACGTAACGTTATGAACCAGCAGGCCAAGCGCATCAAAGAACTATTTGGCTATGCCCGTACCTTGACGAAGGAACAGGGCATTGGCACCATGTGCGTGCGCGCGGCGGGCTTTTTCAAACGGCGCTTTTTCGGCAAGCGGGCGCGGTACTGGCCGTCCAACATGGCGCTGGAAGCCCAGCGCAGCGACCCCGCGGCGGAAACCTTCCCCATCATTTCTATTTTAACGCCGCTGTACAATACGCCGCAAAACTTTTTAACAGAATTTCTCGATAGTGTGGAAAACCAGACCGCCCACAACTGGCAGCTCTGCCTGGCGGATGCTTCGGACGATGCCCACACCTATGTGGGGGAGCTGGTGCAAAAGCACGTGGCGGCCAACCCGCGCATTCGCTATGTGAAAATTGAAAACAAGGGCATTGCGGCCAACACCAACGCGGCGGCCCGGCTGGCACAGGGGGAATATCTGGCTCTGGCAGACCATGATGACATCCTGGCCCCGCACGCTATCTACTGCATGGGCAAAGAACTGCAAAAAACGGGGGCCGATTTCGCCTACAGCGATGAAGCCCTTTTCCGCAAAAGCCCCAAAACCGCCCATGTGGCCCACTTTAAGCCGGACTATGCGCCGGAATACCTGATGGCCTGCAACTACATCTGCCACCTGGCCGTGTTCCGCAAAAGTCTGTTTGATGCCATCGGCGGGGAGCGCCCGGAGTGTGACGGCGCACAGGATCATGATCTGTTCCTGCGGCTGATCGACGCCATGCAGGCGAAAGACGCCAACGCCGCACCGCTGCATATCCCGCAGGTGCTGTATTACTGGCGGGTTCATGCGGCGTCCACCTCCGGCGGCACCGCGGCCAAGCCCTATGTGGTAAAAGCCGCGCAGAAAGCCGTGGCGGACCACCTGGCGGCAACCGGCCGCAGCGGCAGGGTAGAGGAGGGCATCTTCCCCGGTACCTGCCATGTGCAGTGGGAACTGCCGGAGCCGGAACCGCTGGTGTCCATCCTGATCCCCAACAAGGACCATGTGGACGACCTGGAAAAATGTCTGTTCAGCCTGTACTCCAAAACGCTGTACGAAGCGTTTGAAGTGATCGTCATCGAAAATAACTCCACCGACCCCGCCACAAAGGCTTATTATGAAAAGCTGCCGGACCGCTATGCCAACTGCCGCGTGGTGGCTTATAGCGGCGGGTTCAATTTCAGCCGCATCAATAACTTTGGCCGCAAGTTTGCCAACGGCAAGTTCTTACTGCTGCTCAACAACGATATTGAAATCATCAGCGGAAACTGGCTGACCCAGATGGTGGCCGAAGCCAGCCAGCCCGGCGTGGCGGCCTGCGGCGCCATGCTGTATTACCCGGACGATACCATCCAGCACGCGGGCATTATCACCGGTTTGGGTGGGTATGCGGGCCACAGCCACAAGTACCACAAGCGCGGCGGTAGCGGGTACATGTTCCGCCTGGCCACCGTGCAGGATTATTCCGCCTGCACTGCGGCCTGCCTGCTGGTGCGCACATCGGCTTATGATGCCGTTGGCGGGTTGGATGAAGCCTTTACTGTTGCATTCAACGATGTGGATTTCTGCCTGCGCCTGCGGGGAAAAGGCTGGCGTATTGTGTGGACCCCCTATGCGGAGCTGTACCACCACGAAAGCAAATCCCGCGGTTCGGACGAGGAAGACCCCGCCAAAAAGGCCCGCTTTGCCAAGGAGCAGGCCCGCCTGTATGAGGTACACGGTAAGCAGAATATCCTGCATGACCCCTATTACAACCCGAACCTGAGCCTGGATTATGAGGATTTCCGCGAAAGCGGGGATCTGCGTAATCTGAAAAACGTGACCCTGTGACCCATGCCAGAAAAGCAGGGCAAAATCTGTGCAGTTTTTTTGCTGTTACGGCTTGCCACGCTATGCCGGATATGCTATAATCTAACTGTTACCGCGGCCCGGCTTTGGGTGTATGCCCTGCATCAGGGAGCCTTGATTGCCTTTTGCTGCGCCGTAGGCAAATATTATAAAGCGAGGTATTACTACTATGAGCCAGAAGTCTGCTATCGAAAAACAGCCCATCATTGCAAAAGCCGCCATCCATGAGGGTGACACCGGTTCTCCGGAAGTTCAGGTTGCGCTGCTGACCGCACGCATCAACCACCTGACTGAGCACCTGAAGACCAACAAGAACGACAACCACAGCCGTCGTGGTCTGTTCAAGATGGTCGGCCGCCGCCGTAACCTGCTGGCCTATCTGCAGAAGAAGGACATCAACCGTTACCGTGCTCTGATCGCTGAACTGGGTCTGCGCAAGTAATTCGCAAAACGGGCAGGGCGCTGTATGTGCGCCCTGCCCATTTTCTATATTTCAGCAGGTGTTCCGGCATTCATTTTTATTATGCTCTGCCGCTGGCCTGTAATCATATTGAATAAAGTTAGGGCAATACCGCATAATTCTAAGTGCTGATACGGCGAGCGAGGTGCGGCAGATGCCAAGCCAAAAGCGCAGATAATACTGGATGCTGCAAAGGTGAGCGCCGCCAGTGGCGGAAACAGCGAACCGAAGCAGGGGCAGCGGTCGCAGAGTGCGAGGGGCTTTTGCCCCCGAAGCACGATGCGGGTACCGCAACCCGACATTATCGAGCATTTTGGCAACGCAGATGCCGTGCCGCAGCTGCCGGAGCGGTGCTTAAGCCGCAAGGCGGGAATTGTGCGGTGTTGCCTTAGGACCCCGAGGGAGAAGAACGGTACTTTGGCACTCCGGCCACCGTTGCCAGTCCATTATATCCCACTGCCTTTTACAATGTAATGTGCGGTACCTTTGGTCAGTGCTGTAACTCCTAACTCCTCCCTCCTAACTTAATGTTTTTGGCCGCCCGCATGGTTTGTGCAGTAAATCGAACGCCGGAGCAAAACAACCGTTCCGCCGCTGGATTTATTGCTCAAAGCATGGGGCTGCCTGAACCGCATATTCCCACCAGGTATCAAAAATTATATCAGAAGGAGAATTACTATGGCACTGGAATTTGCATCCCGTAAGGCAACCTTCCCCAACTACCGCAAGTTTGAAACAACTTTTGCCGGCCGCCCGTTTGTGGTGGAAACCGGCAAGCTCTGCGGCCTTGCCAATGGCAGCGCAATGATCCGCTATGGCGAAACCTGCGTGCTGTGCAATGTTACCATGAGCGAAAAGCCGCGTGAAGGGGTGGATTTCTTCCCCCTGAGCGTGGAATTTGAAGAAAAGCTGTACGCCGCCGGCCGCATTCCCGGCTCCTTTATGCGCCGCGAAGGCCGCCCCGGTGAACACGCCATCCTGTCCTCCCGCGTGGTTGACCGCCCCATCCGCCCGCTGTTCCCCAAGGATATGCGCAACGATGTCTGCGTGACCATGACTGTGATGAGCCTTGACCCGGACTGCTCCCCTGAGATTGCCGGTATGAACGGCGCATCTCTCGCCATTGCCATGTCGGATATCCCCTGGAATGGCCCCATCGGCGGCGTGGCAGTCGGCTATGTGGACGGCGAGATCGTGCTGAACCCCACCAAGGAGCAGCGCGAGCGCTCTGACCTGGCCCTGACCCTGGCTGCCAGCATGGAAAAGATCGTCATGATTGAAGCCGGCGCCAACGAAGTGACCGAAGAGGTCATGATGGACGCCATCAAGGCTGGCCATGAGGAAATCAAAAAGCTGCTCACTTTTATGAACGGCATTGTTGCAGAGATCGGCAAGCCGAAGAAGAGCTTTACCCCGGTGGAACTGGACCACGCTCTGTTGGCGGATGTGTACGCCAAGCACCTGGAAGATGTCAAGGCTGCCATGAACACCGACGACAAAAACGTCCGCGATGCCGCCATGCTGCCCATCATGGATGCTATTGCCGAGGAACACCCCGAACTGAACGCCGCCGACCTGGATCTGATCAGCTATAAGCTGCAGAAGAAGGTTGTACGCACCTGGCTGCTGGAAGAAGGCAAGCGTGTTGACGGCCGCGGCATCAATGAGATCCGCCCGCTGGCCGCCGAAGTCGGTGTGCTGCCCCGTGTGCACGGCTCCGGCCTGTTCACCCGCGGCCAGACCCAGGCCCTGACCATCTGCACCTTGGGCTCCACCAAAGATGCCCAGATGATGGACGACCTGTCCGACACCCCGCTCAAGCGCTACATCCATCACTATAACATGCCGCCGTACTCCACCGGCGAAGCCCGCGCACCCCGCAGTCCCGGCCGCCGCGAGATCGGCCACGGCAACCTGGCGGAGCGTGCCCTGATCCCCGTGCTGCCCAGCATGGAAGAGTTCCCGTACACCATCCGTACCGTTTCTGAAATCATGAGCTCCAACGGCTCTACCTCTCAGGCTTCTATTTGCGCTTCCACCCTGGCCCTGATGGATGCTGGTGTGCCCATCAAGGCACCGGTTGCCGGTATCTCCTGCGGCCTGATCACCGATGGCGACCCGCTGCACGGCGGCCGCTGGATGACCATGCTGGATATCCAGGGCGTGGAGGACTTCCACGGCGATATGGACTTTAAGGTTGGCGGCACCCGCCGCGGTATTACCGCTATCCAGATGGATATTAAGGTGGACGGCCTGACCTATGATATTGTGGCCGAAGCACTGGAAAAGTGCCGCAAGGGCCGCCTGTTCATCCTGGACGAGATCATCAAGCCCTGCATTGCCGAGCCGCGCGCAGAGCTTTCCAAGTATGCACCCAAGATGTTCAGCATGCAAATCCCCGTTGACAAGATCAAGGACGTCATCGGTAAGGGCGGCAAGGTCATTCAGGAAATGTGCGCCAACTTCAACTGCAAGATCGACATTGAGGAGGACGGCCACGTCTTTATCTCCGCTGTGGATCAGGACGACGCCAAGCGCGCGATTTCCACCATCAAGACCATTGTGGAAGATCCCGAAGTGGGCGCTATCTACAAGGGCCGCGTGACCCGCCTGATGAACTTTGGCGCATTTGTTGAGATTGCTCCGGGCAAGGAAGGTCTGGTTCACATCTCCAAGCTGGACGACCACCGTGTAGAGCATGTGGAAGATGTTGTTGCCGTGGGCGATCCCATCATCGTTATGGTAACCGACATCGACCAGCAGGGTCGCATCAACCTGTCCCGCAAGGATGCCCTGGCCGCCATCGCCAAAAAGCGCGCGGAACAGCAGCAGTAAAGTTACGGGAGTTTTGTTCCTTCTTTGAAAAGAAGGGAACCGAAGAAACTTTAATAGAATAAAAACAGGCAGTGCCGCTCCCGGAAAGGGGAGAAGGACACTGCCTGTTTTGGTATTGGGTAAAAAAGAAAGTGGGTACTTAAGCAGAAAAACAGCGCAGAAACGTTCGCTTCTGCGCTGTTTTTATATGGAGCGGGTGAAGGGAGTCGAACCCTCGTCCCCAGCTTGGAAGGCTGATGTACTAGCCGTTGTACGACACCCGCATTGAATACTTATTTATTTTACCGCACGGGTGCCGGTTTGTCAATAGCGGATTGCCGGTTTTTAGCTGCTCCGGCCTGATCCGGCGTGTTTTCACTCAGCGTTTTTACCTCCGAGCAAAAGAACCAGGAATTCCCTCAAAACTCTTTGCGCTGATAAATTTGTACGCTCAAGGCCCAGCTGCCAAGGTAGAGCAGCAGCACGGCCGCGCAGGGCAGCAACAAAGCACCGGCTGCGCGGTGAGGGCATTGCCCAAAGCGTCCAGCTGGGAAATGACGGAAGAACGCTGCAGATAGGGCAGATGCTCCATGGCAAAAATTATGAGGAAAACACCAAAGAATGCGACCAGGTACACCCAGGTGCCGGCACGCACCGCGCCGAATTTGTAGGAAAACGGCATGTTGACGGCAAACAGCAGCAGGGAAAACGCGGCAATGAGCAGAATCGAGAATGCCGCTTCCAACACATCTGTGTATTGGCCGGTAAGGAAAATCCCCACCGCGGCGCAAACGCTGCCAAACAGGGTGAACAGTAGCCCCAGCAGGTACTTGCAGCCAACAACCTGCCCCGGTGTGACCGGCAGGGTGCGGGCATAGGTATCCCAGTGGGCGTAATCATCAAAATTCATGGTGCTGGATGCGTAAACGCCGCACACGGCAACCAGCGCATAACACAGGTAATCCATATGCAGGCAGACCGCCATGCCAAGATAAAGCACAACCATAATAAGGAAATTTTTCTTGTAGCTGTTCACCAAAATGGCCCAGTCTTTGCACAAAAGACCTTTCATTGTTAACCCTCCTTGCTGGTCAGGCGCATGATGTCATCAATGCTGGCGGCATCGCATACCACACCGGGCAATGCGCGCAGGACGCTGACCCGCGGGTGTACCAGGCTTTCGCAGCCGGCGGCGGTGCGGCAGGTGGCGGCGATCCACTCCGGCGGCAGGCGGTCAAGGTCCTGCTGGCTGCACCGCAGAATGCCGTATTCTTCCATCAGGTCATCCTTGTTTTTGGCAAACAGCAGCTGCCCGTGGTGCAGGTAGGCAATGGTATCGGCGATCTGTTCCAGGTCGGTGGTAATGTGGCTGCTCAACAGCACGCTGTGGCGCTCATCCTGGATAAAATCAAGCAGGATATCCAAAATCTCGCTGCGGGCGGCGGGGTCCAGCCCGGAGGTGGCTTCGTCCAGCACCAGCAGCCCCGGCCGGTGGGCCAAAGCGCTGGCAAGGTTCAGCTTCATCCGCATGCCGCGGCTGAGTTCTTTGATGCTCTTTTTCGGCGGTAGGTGGAACTGCTCCAGCAGAGCGGCGAAATAACCGGCATCCCACGCTGGGCCAAATATGCCGCGCAGGCTGGCACCAACCTGTGCGGGGGTCAGCGATTCATAAAAATAGGCATCCTCAAACACAACGCCAATTTTCGCGCGTACGGCGGCATCATCTGGGGTGGCGCTCAGCAGCTCCACGGTGCCGGCATCCGGGCGGTTTACACCGGTCAGCAGTTTGAGCAGGGTGGTTTTGCCCGCGCCGTTTTCACCAATCAGGCCAACAATGCTCCCGGCGGGAATTTCCAGGTTCAGCGGGCCAAGGGTAAAACCGTGGTAATGTTTTGCCACACCATGCAGTGCGGCGGCCAAAGGTTCAGTCATCATGATTCCTCCCACAAAAGGTCAAGGGTTTCGCGCACTTCGTCTTTGGTAATGCCGCCGCGCCGTGCGGCATCAATGGCGTGCTGCAGGTGCTCTTCCATCTGTTTTAAGCTTTCCTCCCGGTGCAGGGCCGGGTTTTGCGGCGCAACAAAGCTGCCGCGCCCCGGCATGGTGGTAATAAAACCATCGGCCTCCAGGTCCTCATACGCGCGCTTGGTGGTGATCACGCTGATGCGCAGCTCCTTCGCCAACAGGCGGATGCTGGGCAGTGCATCGCCCTGCTGCAATTCGCCGTTCAAAATTTTGGCTTTGATCTGCCGGGTGATCTGCGCGTAAATGGGTTCCTGGCCGGAATTGGAGATATACAGCTCCATGCCGTGTTCCTCCTTGCAATCTGAACTGTTCATATGCTATATATACAGTATATACGCAATATACACAGCTGTCAACAGGTAAAATAAAAAAATCCCCGCCCATATTCAGGACAGGGATGGGAAAAGGCGGGAACAGGCAGTCAGGTTTCCGCCGCCGGTTCTTCCTCCGGTTCGCTCACCGGCAGGCCGCGGTGCTCCACCGGGGTGGAAAACACGATCTGCGTGCGGGTACGGCCAAACTGCTGCAGATGGTTGATAAAGGTATCCAACTCCTGCGTGGTGCCAAACAGCACTTCAATCAGCATGCTGTAATCGCCGGTCACACAGTTGCACTCCACAACATTGCCGCAGCTTTGGATGTAGGGGTAAAACTCCGGCTTGAGCTTGGGGTCCATATCCAGGTTGATGAACGCCTTGACCAGCTGCCCCAGCTTGAGCGGGGCAACCTGCGCCTGATAGCCGGTCAGTACGCCGTCTTTTTCCAGTTTGGCAATGCGGGCCGAAACCGCAGGGGAGGACAAAAACACCCGGTCGGCAATTTCTTTTAGCGGGGCGCGTGCGTTTGTTTGCAGAATATCAATGATTTTGCGGTCAATGCGATCCATACCATCCACCTCCATTATAAGTAAAAAAAAGGGACAATGCAGCCGCCAACAAGGGCGGACGACATTGTCCCCATAAATTACTTAAAATTCTAACACAAAAAACGGAAAAGGTAAAGTGGATTGCAAAATTTTATGGCAATACCGCATAATTCTAAGTGCCGATACGGCGAGCGAGGTGCGGCAGCTGCTAGGCCAAAAGCGCAGATAATACTGGATGCTGCAAAGGTGAGCGCCGCCAGTGGCGGAAACAGCGAACCGAAGCAGGGGCAGCGGTCGCAGAGTGCGAGGGGCTTTTGCCCCCGAAGCACGATGCGGGTATCGCAACCCGACATTATCGAGCATTTTGGCAACGCAGATGCCGTGCCGCAGCCGTCGGAGCGGTGCTTAAGCCGTAAGGCGGGAATTGTGCGGTGTTGTCTTATAAAAATGAAAAGCTGCTGCACTATAAAGTGGGGAACAGCAGCTGCGCGCTGAACCGCCCGCCGGGACCAAACATTTCAAAGTGGCAGTGGCAGCCGAAAGAATACCCGGTATCCCCCACATAGCCAATGATTTGGCCCTGCTGCACCACATCGCCCTGCTTGACGGCAAAAGCGCTCATGTGGGCATACAAGGTTCGGTAGCCATCCCCGTGGTCCAGAATGACATAGTTTCCATAGCTGAAAACGCTGTTGTGGTAGGTGGCTGTTACCACCGTGCCGCTTGCTGAGGCAATGATGGGGGTGCCGCGCGGCGCGGCAATATCCGCGCCCTTGTGGTTGTCGCTGCCGCCCATCCAGCGGCTTACATGCTTGTACTGCGGCACCGGCCAGATGAAGGTGTACCCATCCAGCTCCGCCGTCATGCCCGGCGCAAGATGGGTGCCGCGGGCAGTGACCTCCGGCACTGCGGGGGTCAATATATCAATATGTACCACCTCGGCGGCAGTTTGCACGCCGTTCACATAGGTGATCTCCTCGGTCAGCTGCTGGGTGCCGTCAACACCCTGCTGGATAGTTTCCACCACGCCAAAGCCAAGGTCGCTGCGTTCCACCGTCTGCTGGTCATAGGGATCGGCTCCTGATACACGCGGGTGTACACAGTTTTGACCTGCAGCAGATCGCGGCTTTGCAGCTGCTGAACGATCTCGCCATAAGGCTGCACCGAACCCGCCAGATAGATGCCATCCACCAGCCGGAGCTCGTGCAGAAATGCGGTGCGCACATTGCTTTGCCTGGGGGCGCGCCAGGGCCGCTGCAGCTGGTTGAAAAAGCAGCGCAGGTGGTCGCCCTCTACCGTAACAGCAAGGCTGCCATCCAGATACACTGCGGTGCCCTCCACAATGGAGCTGCCGCTGGCGCGCAGAATAGCATCCGTCAGCTGCAATTCCGTCATGGGGGTACCGCCGATGTGCAGGGTATAGGTTGGCTCCAGCACCGGCAGGGCGGCGGTATCGGAATCCGCCAGCTGCCGTGCGGCGGCAAGGCGGGCCTGGAGGTCTGCGCGGGCGGTATCAAAGTTCTGCTCGGTGGCAACGCTGCCAACCACGGTGCCGTTTACTTCCACCTGCAGGGTAAAGTGCAGGTTCAGCCCATGGGCAACCACAGCCCAAAGTATCACCCCGGCGGCGCAGGGGGCAAGCCATGGCACCAGCTTCCGCAGCGGGTGCGGCCCGGCCAGCGCGGTGCAGAATGCCTGCCCCAGCTCCAACACCGGGGCAAGCAGCAGCCAGATAAGATAAAGCGCAGCATCCCGCGCAGCGTGCGCCGCGGCGGCAGCCTTGCGGCCCAGGCAGATGAGCCAATATTCTGTTAAAAAGCCGACGGCATAAAAAATCTCGCCAGTTCTGTGCCAGCCGGGCAGCCGGCGCAGGTTGGTGCGGCGGGGTTTGCGCGGTGTTTTGTGTTGCAGTTCAGCCATAGTGTGTTTGTTTTGTACGTTAGCCGGTCAATCGACATTCTCCGTTCAGTGCGGGATGTATTGCAGCGGGTCGGTGCGGGTGCCGTTGATGCGCAGCTCCAAATGCAGGTGGTAGCCGCCGTTGGCACCGCGCACATCCCCGGTGTTGCCCACATAGCCGATCACATCGCCCTTATGCACCGTCTGCCCCGCGCTGACGCAAAAGCTGGACATGTGCGCATACAGGGTGGCATAGCTGCTGCCGTCATCCGCGGTGCCGTGGTCGATCTGCACACAGTTGCCATAACTGGGCCGGGCGGATGCCGCGCTGACCACGCCATCCGCCACGGCGTAAATGAGGGTGCCGCTGGCGGCGGGCATGTCGGCCCCTGTGTGCGGCTTGTTGTATACAGCATCCGGCTCCCCAAAGTAGGTGCTGATGCGCCCCACGCTGGGCAGGGGACAGGTGAAATCCAAACTGCAATGGCGGGCGGGATCCTGGTATTTCTGGCTCTGCGCTTTTAAGTAGGCATCCAGCGCGGCGGTGGCCTGTTCATAGGCCTTGCGTTTTTCTTCGGTCACGGCGGCCTGGGCTTCGGCGGCTGCCTGCTGGCTGTCCAGTTCCGTGCTGGCCTGCTGCAAGGCCTGTTCCAGCTGGATCTGCGTCTGGGTCAGTTCATCCTGGCGCGCCTGCAGGGCTTGGGCGGCCTGTTCGGCCTGCGTTGCAGCGGCTTCGGCCTGCTGGCGTTGGGTGTCCAGAGCCTGAGCTTCCGCATCCAACTCGTCCAGCAGCTGTTTATTGTGCTCGGTCAAATCGTTCAGCACCTGCCAAAAGGTCAGCAGTTCGTATAAATCATCCGCCTGCATCAACAGGCTGATTTCCCCGCCTTCGTTCAGCAGCTGCATGGCGGTCAGCTGCTGCTTGCAACTGTCATATCGGGCGCTGAACGCAGCCTGCTTTTCTTCCAGCGCCTTGGCCGCAGCGGTTGCTTGGTTCTGGGCTTCGGCCAGCTCGGTGCGGCTTTGCTCCAGCTGGGCCACAATGCTGCCCAGTTGGCCGCGCAGTGCATTGGTTTGGCTTTGCAAGTCGTTGACCTGCTGGCGGGTGTCACTGGCTTGCTGCTGCATGCTGTCCAGTGTGCTGGCGGCGCTTTCATATTCGCGCTGCGCCGCGCTCACCTGGCCCTGCAAGGCAGCGGAATCCGCTGCATGGGCGGGGAATGGGTACAAAAAAAGCAGGGCTGCCGCCGCAGCTGCAGCAGCCCGTACATAGAATATTTTCAGTTTCATTTGTTTTCTCTTATTGCGGCAGTATGGCCAGCGGGTCAACGGGGGTGCCGTTTACCAGCAGCTGGAAGTGCAGGTGGTTGCCGGTGGAACTGCCTGTGCTGCCCACATAGCCGATCACATCCCCCTGCGCGACCCGCTGCCCCACCTGCACGGCGGGCTTGCTTTGCAGGTGAGCATAGCTGGTGGCATAGTTGGCAGGGTAAGTGCCGTCATCGTTGGCAGCGGCGTTTGCACCGTGGTAGATGGTTACAAAGTAACCGTGGTCATCATCCCAGCCTGCCTGAGTCACAACGCCGCTCTGTGCAGCCTGGACCGGTGTGCCGCCCGCAGCGGCAAAATCCACGCCAAGGTGGGGCGGTGTGTCGGAATCATCGGTGCGGAAGGGGGCAGAAATTGCCGTGTAGCTTTCCAACGGGCAGATAAAATCCAGCGTGGTGGTCAAATGCAGGTCCGGGGAGGTGGTGTTATCGTAAGGAATCATCGTGCGGGTATCGGTCAAGGCTCCATCCACAAACAGCTCCAGGTGCAGGTGGTTGCCGGTTGATGCGCCGGTGGAACCCACCGTGCCAAGCTGCTGGCCTTGGGTTACAGTGTCGCCAACGGCCACGCTCAAGGTATCCATGTGGGCGTACAGCGTGCGGTAACTGTGGCCGTCCGGCAGGGTGCCGTGGTCGATGACCACATGATTGCCATAACTGGGGTGGTCGTAGTTGGCAACCACCACTGTGCCGCCGTACACCGCCAACACCGGCGTGCCCTTGGTGGCGCTGTAATCCGCCCCGCGGTGATAGTCTGATACAAAGCGGGCAATGTAATGAAAATCCGCCACCGGCCAGCCAAAAACCAGCGGCTCTGCCGTGGCCTGGGGCTGCTCTGGCTGTGCGGTGGGTTCCGCGGCGCTGTTGGTCAGCGTATCATCAGCAGGAGTGGCAGGTCCCGGCGTGGGTTCTGCCGCAGCGGAAACGGGTTCGGCCTGCGGTGTTATGGTTTCCGCCTGGGGCCGCAGGGCGCAGGCACCGCAGCCCAGCGCAACCAGCACACAGCCAAGGGCTAACAACAGCGGGGCGGGTTTGCGGTATTTCAGCAAGTGGGCCACCCGCTTGGCCACCTGGCCCTGCCCAAAAGCGAGGGCACCGGGCATCTGGCGCACCGTGGCAAAGCGCAGAATGCTTTCGCAGTAATCAGCACGTTCGGCAGCGGGAGCGGTGCCGATGGCGGCTTCGTCACAGGCAAGTTCCATGTATTGCTCAAATTGGCGGAACGCCAGCCACGCCAGCGGGTTCCACCAGTGCAGGCAGGCGGCCAGATAGTACAGCGGCTTGGTAATGGGGTCACCCCGGCGGATGTGGGTGCGTTCATGCAGCAGTACCGCACGGCGTGGGGGACCCTGCAGGCTTTGCGGCATATAAATGCGGGGGCGCAGCACGCCCAGGTGAACGGCGTGGCAACCGCAGCGCAGGTGTAGCAGCCATCCGGCGTTTTGCAGGCAAGGGTCACCATGCGGCGCAGGCGGCAATAGCCAGCCGCCGCACGCACCAGTAAAACCACTACCCCGGCAGCCCAGATCGCTGCCAGTGCCACCCAGATGTTAAACATGCTGCCGGGCAGGGGAGCACTGCCTGCCGCGCCCGGCAAAGCCTGCGCCGGGAGTTCCGCGGGCACGGTGAGCGCCTGAACCACGGCGCCAGCCTGTTGAATGGGGGCCGCGCTGCCCGGCTGCCGGATGGATACCGGGATGCCGCCCGGCAGCAGAAACCGCAGCCCGACCGCCAGCCAAAGCAGGCACAACAGTTTGCTGGGTGGCCCGCAGCCTGCGCAGCAGCGCGCACAACGGTAGGCAGAGCAGTACCAGCAGGCCGCCGCACATACTGGTGCCAACGGCATACAGCACAAAAGAACGGATGCTGAACATCATGGCGTTTTTCCTTTCCGTTAAGCAGTAAGCAAGCAGCATTCAGGCGTCGCTGTCCTGGCGGCGGGCGTCATCCAGCATGGCGCGGATGGCGGCGGCTTCTTCCTCGCTGATGGAGCTGGTGTTCAAAAAAGCGGCCACAAAGCGGGGCAGGCTGCCGCCAAAGCTTTTTTGCACGACGGCGGCGCTTTCTTCCTGTTGAACCTGGGCCTGTTTGACCAGTGCCGTTACGGTGCCGTTGCATTGTGTAATATACCGCGCTCACACAGCTTTTTCAGCACGGTATAGGTGGTGCTTTTCTTCCAGCCAAGGGCTTCATTTGCCAGCGCTACCAGTTGGCCGCTGCCCAGCGGCTCGTTGGCCCACACCAGGCAGGCAAAGCGGTATTCGCCTTCCGCAAGGCGGTAATCCTGTTCCATTTCGGGGTGCTCCTTCTCTTATTTGGTCTATTGCTATAAACCTAGTCTATAACAATAGACCAAACTTGTCAACCCCTGTAAAAAATGTTTGCCTTGCGCGCACACAGATGGTATAATAAGCGCACTTATGAATATTATGCACAAGGGTGCCCCGCCCCTGCGCCAAGGCACCGTGCAGTGAAAAATAAAAGGAGAACTCTAATTTATGAGAACGATCCTGCTGATTGCAACCGGCGGCACCATTGCTTCGCGCCCAACGGCGGCGGGCGGGCTTGCCCCGGCCATCACCTCGCAAGAGCTGCTTTCCTGCGTGCCGGAACTGGCGGAATTCTGCCGCATTGATGCCATCCAGCTGTATAACCTGGATTCCACCAACATGGGCCCCGAACAGTGGCAGGGCATTGCCGCCGCTGTGCAGGAAAACTATGACCGCTATGATGGTTTTGTCATCACCCATGGCACGGACACGATGGGCTATACCGCCGCAGCGCTCAGCTACATGATCCAGAAAAGCCCCAAACCGGTGGTGCTGACCGGCAGCCAGAAATCGATTTATAACCGCGATACGGATGCCCGCAACAACCTGTGGCGCGCCGTGGCCTATGCCTGCCATCCGGATGCCTGGGGCGTGCAGATCGTGTTTGACAATCAGGTGATTTTGGGCACCCGCGCCCGCAAAACCCGAACCAAGAGTTTTAACGCCTTCTCCAGCATCGACTACCCCGAAACCGCCATGTTCCGGGACCGCCGCCTGATCCAGTTCCTGCAGCGCCCGGCGGAGTATACCCATGCGGTGTTCAGTACCGCGCTGGACCCCAATGTGTTTGTGCTGCGGCTGGTGCCAGGCATGCGGGCGGATATCATCCCCTTGTTAGAGGGCCGTTACCGCGCCCTGGTGCTGGAAAGCTTTGGCGTGGGCGGCCTGCCCGGCGGGGATGATGGTGCCATGTTTGCCGCCGTGCGGGACTGGTGCGGCGCGGGGCACCTGGCTGTGTTCACTACCCAGGTACCGCATGAGGGCAGCGACCTTGCCGTGTACGAAGTTGGCCGCGCGGCCAAAGCCCTGCCCGGTGTACTGGAAGCGCACGATATGACCCCCGAAGCCACCGCAGTCAAACTGATGTGGGTGCTGGGCCAGACCACCGACCGTGCCGAGGCGGAAAAGCTGTTCCTGACCCCCGTGCAGTGGGATATCCTGTAAATCGTTCATTATCACATAAAAATAAAAAAACGGCGCAGAACCGGAGGAGATAACGCCCGGCTCTGCGCCGCTTTTTGATGTTATTTAGAATGTGAGCTAAGGAAACTTAAAGCAGAAATAGTATCAGATTACGTTGTGGTCCATCCACTTGTTGCTGACAAAGCGGATCATGAAGAACACGCTGCGGCAGATCCAGTCAATGAACATACCGAACCACACGCCGGTCAGCCCCATGTTGAGCTTGAGCACAAAGATGTAGCTCAAAATTACGCGGAACAGCCACATGCTGAAAATGCTCACCGTCATGGTGTAGCGGGCATCGCCGCCGCTGCGCAGGGCGTTGGGCAGCGTAAAACTGGTAGCCCAGCAGACAACGCTGAACAAAGAGAACCAGTGCATAACGGTAACGCACATGTTGAGCGCAGTATCCGAAAGGCTGAACAGCCGTGCAATGTAAGGAATCGTAAAAAACAGGCAGGCGTTGGTGCAGAACAAACCGAGCATTGCCATCAGGATAAACATCTTGGCGTAATGCTTGGCCTGTTTTTTGTCTCCTGCGCCAAGGCAGCGGCTGACGACAGGGATCATGGCAAGGCCCATGGTGCTGCCGGGAATGTTGGCGATGCCGCTGATGGTGTTGGCCACCGCGTTGGCCGCAATGGCGGAGGTGCCCAGGGTGGAAGTCAAGCTGCTGACGCACAGCTTGCCAATCTGGAACATGCCGTTCTCCAAACCGGAGGGAATACCAATGCCAAGGATGCGGCGGATCAGGTCGCCGTCCGGCTTCATATCCGCAATATGGCGGATGCAGAGCGGGTTTTCAATTTGCTGCTGCTGCCAGAACACCCACGCCGCGGCAAACACGCGCCCCAGCAGGGTGGCCAGCGCAGCGCCCAGTACCCCCATGCCCAGCCCATAAATGAACAGGGCGTTGAAGCAGATATTGATGATGTTCATGACCAGGCTGGCCAGCATGGAAATGCGGCTGTTGCCCTGCGCACGGAACAAAGCGGCCCCGGCGTTGTAAAACCCGATAAAAGGGTAGGAGATGGCGCTGATCAAAAAGTAGGTCTGCGAAAAGCTCATCACATCGTCATCAATGCGGCCGAAAACAATGCGCAGGATGGGGCGGCTGAGCACCAGAATGACCAGCATGACAGCGATGGTGCTGACCGCAAGAACGGTGTACAGCTGGGCGGCGCTTTTGGCGGCTTTTTCACCATCGCGCCGGCCAAGGTACTGGCTGCTGATGACCGCGCCGCCGGTTGCCAGGGCGGACAGGATCTGGATGATCAAAATATTCAGGCTGTCCACCAGGCTCACGCTGGACACAGCGGCTTCGCCAACGCCGGATACCATAAGGGTATCCGCCATGCCCATGGATACCGACAAAAACTGCTCCGCCAGCAGCGGCAAAATCAGCCGAACCAATGCCTGGCGGTTAAAAATCGGCTCCGACAGGGTGGATTCAGCGCTTTTTGTGTTGCTCATTCGTTCCCGATACTCCTTATTCGCTTTACGAAAAATTTACATGTTTATCATTATAAGACGAGAAAAGCAGAAAAGCAATATCTGTGCGAATCGAAACGATATTGTCCTTGCAAATGAGCAATTTCGTTTTCAAAAAGCAAAAAAAGAATGGATTTTGCACGGGTATCTGAAACGAAAAGCAACGATGAAAACAGCGCTTGAGCGAAATTTGTTCTGAAAGAAAAGGAAAAGATAAAAACAAATATCGACTAATGGCAAAATCCAGCGTTAAACACCGGGCAATTTCAGTGCGGCAAGGAAACAATCTTGCAATACTGGCGCACAAAACCGGGATAAACCGCCCCGCCAGCACATACGCTTGTGTGTGGAAGAAAATACAGGGGGGAGGCAGACCGCCATGAAACAGACCCACCGCCCGCCGCGCAGCATTTACCCTGCGCAGAACCGCCACATGCGGCGGCGCACCCGTGTGCTGGCCGGGCTGGTGGCGGTTTTGTGCTTTGGCGGGCTGCTGGCCCGGCTGTTTACCCTGCAAATACTGGACCCCAGCGGTTACGCCAACCGTGCCGCGGCCCAGCAGCTGCGGGATACCACGCTGCCCGCCGCCCGCGGCGAAATTTATTCCGCCGATGGCGTTACCCTGGCCGCCAGCAAAACCTGCTGGACCATCCGGGCCTCCCCGCGGGAACTGGCGGATGAGCTGGTGCAGCCCGCCGCCAAAGCACTGAGCGAAATTTTGATATTGATTATGACGCTACCCTGCAAAAGCTGAGCAAGCGCACCAGCAATGACTGCCTGCTCCGCCGCCGGGTGGATGCCGATCTGGCGGACGCCGTGCGGGCCTGGTGCACGCAGAACAACGCGCAGGGTATCCAGATTTTGCAGGATACCAAGCGCGTTTACCCGCAGGGCAACTTTATGGGCTGCCTGCTGGGTTTACCGATGTGGATAATCAGGGCCTTTGGGGGCTGGAACTGCAATATGACGCCCAGTTGACCGGCCGGAACGGAACCATCCTGACTGCAAAAAATGCCTGGGGGTATGATATGCCCACCCATTACAGCACCCTGCAGGATGCCGTGCCGGGGAATGATATCACCCTGACCATCCGGGCGGACATCCAGCACTATCTGGAAAGCGCGCTCAGCGCCGCCGTGGCGGAGCATCATGTGGCGGCCCGTGCGGTGGGCATTGTGATGGAGGTCGATACCGGCGCGATCCTTGCCATGTCCACCAAGCCGGATTACGACCCCAACGACCCGCGCACCATTGTGAATGAAACCATCCGCCAGCAGGTGAACGCCCTGAGCGGGGAAGAACGCAGCAAAGCCTTGCAGACCGCCCAGCAGGCCCAGTGGCGCAACAAGGCAATTTCCGATTTGTACGAACCCGGCAGTGTGTTCAAGCTCATCACCTGCGCTGCGGCACTGGATACCGGTGCCGTCACGCGGAACAGCCGCTTTGTCTGCGCGGGCAGGATCAATGTGGCGGGCACAAATTTCCGCTGCGCAAACGGGCATATCCATGGCAGTGAAACCCTGGCCCAGGGGTTGGCGGTATCCTGCAACCCCTGCTTTATCCAGGTGGGGGCGCGGCTGGGCAAACAGAACTTTTGCGATTACTTTGCCGCCTTTGGCCTGCGCGCCGCAACCGGTATTGACCTGCCCGGCGAGATCAAGCGCAGCGAATACTATACCGCCGACCGCATGGGCCCGGTGGAGCTGGCTTCCTGCTCCTTCGGGCAAAGCAGCAAGGTGAGCTACCTGCAAATGATCACAGCCGTCTGCGCGGTGGTCAACGGCGGCAAGCTGATGCAGCCCCATGTGGTGCAGTCCATCCACGATGCCGAGCGCAATACCGTGCAGCAGGTGCAGCCCACCGTAAAAGCGCAGGTCATCCGGCCCGAAACCAGCGCCGTCATGCGCGAATTGATGGAGGGCGTTGTGACCACCGGCACCGGCAAAAACGGTGCTGTGGCGGGCTACCGTGTGGGCGGCAAAACCGGCACCAGCCAAAAGCTGGACAGCGAGAATGAGCGCGCCCGCATTGCCAGCTTTGTGGCAGTGGCACCGATCGAAAACCCAAAAATCGCAGTCCTCATCTGCCTGGATGAACCCCACAGCTGGACCACCAGCGGCGGCGCGCTGTCCGGCCCCGTGGCGGCGGAAGTACTGCAAAAAAGCCTGCCGCGCTTAGGCATCCAGCCCAGCTATACCGAAGCAGAACAGGCAAAATATTTTACCACCGTGCCCGATGTGACCGGCTGGAAAGCCCCCGCCGCGGCCCAAAAGCTGAGCGAGTATACCCTGACTGCGGATGTGCTGGGGCAGGGGGAGCGGGTCGTCAGCCAGTACCCGCGGGCAGGCACCACCGTGCGGCGCGGCTCCGCCATCCAGCTGGACACCACCGGCCAGCTGGACCCCGCAGCGGACGAAGGATAACGCCGAGTGGTTGCACCCCCGCCCCATTTGCGATACAATAATATAAAGTTTATCCCAAAAAGGGGAGGGGAGCCGCTTGCCAAAGCTGCAAACAAACGGCGCAAAACAAAAACGAACCACCTATATGATACTGCTGCTCTGGGCGGCGGTCTGCCTTGCCCTGCTGGTGGTGGACTGGTGCTGCTGGGCACCCAACCGGCTGGACGCCGACATGGCGTCCGAACAACTGCTTGCCAACCTGCTGGCGCAGGAGGGCGGCGTGATGAGCACCAACTGGTACTATTCCACCGAGCTGCGGGTGCTCAACACCCAGCTGGTCATGGCACCGTTGTTCCGGCTGTTCACCAGCTGGCATACTGTGCGCGTGGTGGGCAGCGTGGTGCTGATCCTTTTGTATCTCGCGGCGTGGTTCTGGTTCGGGCGCAGTGCAAAGCTGAAATACTGCGGCCTGCTGGGGGCCGGGCTGCTGGTGCTGCCCTATGGCGTGCTGTACCGCCAGTATGTGCTGGAAGGCCTTTACTATATTCCGCACATTGCCATCAGTTTTGTGGTGCTGGGGTGCGCGGTGCGCATTCTGCGCGGCGGGGCGGCGGCTGGCCCCGGCGGCGGGCATGGTGCTGTTCAGCTTTGCTGCAGCGCTGGGCGGGCCGCGGCAGCTGTTCATCTTGAACATTCCGCTTACCGTGGCGGCAGCGCTGCTCTGCTGGCTGGATGCTCCGCCTGCGGATACCCTGCGCCAAAAGCTGGCCAATGCCTGGCGCACCCCCGGCGGGGCGCTGCTGGTGCCCACCCTTACGGCGGATGCTGCCGCGCTGGCGGGGTACGTGGTCAACGCAAAGGTGCTGGCGGAAAAATATCACTTCCAGGATCAGGGATATGTGGCATTTACCGGGCTGAACCTGGACCGCCTGCAATGGTTTGCAAATGCGCTGCTGGCTTCCTTTGGCTGGCAGGAGGGCAAAGTGTTTTCTCTGGCCGCGCTGTTTAACCTTGCAGCTGCGGCACTGATCCTTTTCTGCTTTGTGTTTTCTGTTTGGCTGGTGCGCGGCAAAGCACGCTACCCGCTGGGTCACCGGCTGGTGGGGGCGTTTTTCCTGGCCGGGGCCGTCTGCTTTGCGCTGCTGTACGGCCTGACCAACAGCGGCCATTCGGACCGCTACCTGCTGCCGCTGGCAATTTTATTTGTACCGCTGCTGGAAATCATGCTGGCGGACTGCACCCCCCCGCACCGCCCGGATGCCCGTGGTCTGACGGCCCTGCTGGCGGCGATATTACTGCTGCGCGCCGGAACAGACTACCGCGCAGCGGCAGTGGCAACCAACCCCAACCAAGGGGCGGCACAGTTCCTGGTGCAGAACGGCTACCGGGACGGGTACGCTTCTTTTTGGGACGGTAATGTGATGACCGAGTTGACGGACGGCACCCTGAACGTGTGGACCCTGACCCCAAACAGTGTGCCGGAGCTGCGCCCTTGGCTGCAGGTCACCAGCCATCTGCAAACCCCTCCGCAGGGTAAAATTTTCTTTGTTATCTCCAAATGGGAAGCATACGGCGAGCGCCAGCCCACTACCCAGGCCCTTGCCGATGCCATGCCGGAGGATGCGCTGATCTATGAGGATGAAACCGTAAAGATTTACGGTTTCGCCAGCGATGAAGCCATGCGCCAGGCGTGCGGATTTGCGGCATTCCCATAAAAAATAAGCCGTCACAAACTTTTAAGGCAACACCGCACAATTCCCGCCTTGCGGCTTAAGCACCGCTCCGGCAGCTGCGGCACGGCATCTGCGTTGCCAAAATGCTCGATAAGACATCCAGTATTATCTGCGCTTTTGGCTTGGCATCTGCCGCACCTCGCTCGCCGTATCGGCACTTAGAATTATGCGGTATTGCCTTAACAATTTTCTTTGAAAATAATTACATCCCGCTGGTTGACAAACCGGCGGGATGTGTTTATAATCGTACTGTTGCAAATCAAACTGTTTCAATTCAAACAATTAACAACCAAACGAATTGGAAAGTGAGGTGATCCAAACGCAGAACCGCAACCAACAGGATGACCACGGCTTTGTGCATGTGGGCCGCACCTTAAACTATGCCGCGCGGGAAATTTCCTGCGCGCTGGATGCGTACATCAGCACCAGGGTCAGCCCGGAGCTGACCGGTATGCGCGGCATGGTGCTGGGTTTTTTGATGCAGGAAACGGAAAGCGGCAAGCAAATCTACCAGCGTGATCTGGAAGCCCGGTTCCACACCAACCGTTCCAGCATTACCACCATGCTGCAGGGCATGGAGCAGTCCGGCTTTATCACGCGGGAAGTTGTCGCCAAAGACGCCCGGCTCAAAAGCCTGGTTCCGACCGAGAAAGGTCGCCAATGCGCCGCCGCCATCCACCAGTGCATTTCGGATTTTGAGCATGACCTGCAAAACGGGGTCAGCGCGCAGGAACTGGAAGCTATCCAGGGCACCCTGCACAAGCTGATTGAAAATGCAAAAGCCATCCGCGGCAAAAATTAAGGCGTATCTGAAAAGTCAAAAATTTGGTCTATTTCTATAAGCGCAGCGGGATTTTGCGTTAAAAAGCCTTGGGATCCATAAAGAATTCCTGCGGCTCCTTGCCTTACATCCTGCTTGTGTTTGCGAAATATCCGTTATTTTCTTTGTTTTCAGGCACACCCCAAAGTGTTCCGCAATGCTTTGGCTTAAGAAGTTCAGGCGCTGCCCCCGGGCAGCCAAACAGGAGATACCATATGTTTAAGTCACTTTACAAAGAAACAGAGGGGTTCCGGCTGGTTTCCATCCTGACCCCTTTGTGCATGATCGGCGAAGTGGTGATGGAAATGATCATCCCCAAGCTGATGTCCTCCATCATTGATGATGGCGTTACCGCCGGCAATCTTTCCCACATTTACCGCATTGGCGGCTGGATGATCGTGGCAGCGGCCTTTGGCCTGCTGTTCGGCGTGCTGGGCGGTGTGTTTGGTGCGCGTGCTTCCACCGGTTACGCCCGCAATCTGCGCCGCTCCATGTACCGCAATATCCAAACATTCAGCTTTGCCAATATCGATAAATATTCCACCGCCGGTCTGGTCACCCGTATGACCACCGACGTGACCAACATCCAGAACGCTTACCAGATGATTTTGCGTATGGCCATCCGTGCGCCGTCCAGCATGGTCATTGCCATGATCATGGCGTTCACCATCAACGCCAAGCTGGCTTCCATCTATCTGGTGGCGGTCATCATTCTGGGCGGCTGCCTGGTGCTCATCATGTCCCGCGCCAGCAACTACTTCTCCGCCGCATTCAAAAAGTACGATGACCTGAACGAGAGCGTGCAGGAAAATGTTTCCGCCATCCGCGTGGTCAAAGCGTATGTGCGCGAAGATTACGAGAGTGAAAAGTTCAAAAAGGCATCCGGCAATGTGCAGAATCTGCTGCTGCGTGCTGAAAAAGTTCTTTCCTTCAACTCTCCGCTGATGATGGCCACCGTTTACACCTGCATCCTGCTGATTTCCTGGCTGGGTGCCCGCATGATCGTGCTGTCCGGTGCTACCAGCTTTACCACCGGCGAGCTGATGAGCATGCTGACCTACTGCACCAACATCCTGACCAGCCTGATGATGCTGTCCATGGTGTTCGTCATGATCTCCATGTCCGCCGCTTCCGCCAAGCGTGTGGCTGAAGTGCTGGAAGAAGAAAGCACCCTGTCCAACGGCGAAAACCCGGTTATGAAAGTCAAGAACGGCGCTGTCCGCTTTGATCATGTCTGCTTCCGCTATAAGGCCGATGGCCGCGATGTGCTGTCTGATATCAACCTGAACATCCGTTCCGGCGAGACCATCGGCATCATCGGCGGCACCGGCAGCGCAAAAACCAGCCTGGTGCAGCTGCTGCCCCGCCTGTATGATACCACCGCCGGTCATGTGTACGTTGGCGGCGTGGATGTACGCGATTACGACCTGGAGATCCTGCGCAACAGCGTTGCCATGGTGCTGCAGAAAAACGAACTGTTCAGCGGCACCATTGCCGAAAACCTGCGCTGGGGCAATAAGGATGCCACCGATGCCGAGATCGAGGAGGCATGCAAACAGGCCTGCGCCGATGAATTTATTGAGCGCTTCCCCGATAAATACAACACCCACATTGACCAGGGCGGCACTAACGTTTCCGGCGGCCAGAAGCAGCGCCTTTGCATTGCCCGTGCTCTGCTGAAAAAGCCCCGCATCCTGATTCTGGACGACTCTACCTCCGCTGTGGATACCGGCACCGACGCCAAGATCCGCAAGAGCTTTGCCGAAAAGATTCCCGGCACCACGGTGTTCATCATTGCCCAGCGTATTTCCAGCGTGGAAAACGCCGACCATGTGATCGTGCTGGATAACGGCAGGATCAGTGGTTACGGTACCCCGGCCGAAATGCTGGCCACCAACCCCATCTATCAGGAAGTTTATAACAGCCAGACCAAAGGCTCCGGCGACTTTGACGAAAAGGGAGGCGATAACAATGGCTGAGCAGAAAGCAAAAGTGGTTAAGGTTGGCCGCGGCGGCCCCCGCGGCCCGCGCCCCAAAGTCCAGAACCCCGGCAAGATCTTCATGCGCATCCTGCGCTATGTGATGGAATGCTACCGCATTCAGGTCGTTGCGGTCGTCATCTGCATTTTTGTCAGCGTGTTTGCCAACGTGCAGGGCACTTTGTTCATGCAGACCTTGATCGATGGCTACATCCTGCCCCTGCTGAAAGAGCAGAGCAGTGATTTTTCCGGCCTGGCCCATGCCATCGCCCGCACGGCAGGCTTTTACGGCATCGGCATTGTTACCGCCTTTGCCCAGGCCCGTATGATGGCTTACGTTACCCAGGGCACCCTGAAGCGCCTGCGCGATGAAATGTTTACCCATATGCAGACGCTGCCCATCAAATACTTTGACCGCAACGCCCACGGCGATATCATGTCGCTGTATACCAACGATATTGATACCCTGCGCCAGATGATCAGCCAGAGCATGCCGCAGCTGCTGAACAGCGCTATTACCGTTGTCAGCGTGCTGGTTTCCATGGTTGTACTCAGCGTGCCGCTGACGGTGCTCACCCTGGTCATGGTCGGGATTATGCTGCTGGTCACCAAGTATCTTACCACCAACTCTTCCAAGTACTTTGTTTCCCAGCAGCGTGATATTGGTGCGGTGAACGGCTACATTGAAGAGATGATGAACGGCCAGAAGGTCGTTAAGGTGTTCTGCCACGAGGAAGAAGCCATTGAGCAGTTTGATAAGCTCAATGACCAGCTGTTTGAAAGCGCGGATAAGGCCAACCGTTACTCCAACCTCGGCGGTCCGGCTAACACCCAGCTGGGCAACCTTTCCTATGTGTTCTGCGCCATGATCGGCGGTGCGCTGGCGCTGTCTGGCATGACAGGCCTGACCCTGGGCAAGCTGGCCAGCTTTTTGACCTTCAACCGCACCCTGAACATGCCCATCAGCCAGATCTCCATGCAGTTCAACGCCATCATCATGGCTCTGGCCGGCGGCCAGCGTATCTTTGACCTGCTGGACGAAAAGCCGGAAGTGGACGAGGGCAAGGTCATGCTGGTCAACGCCAAACGCCTGCCGGATGATTCTGTGACCGAAACCAAGGAGCGCACCAACCTGTGGGCCTGGAAGCGTGTGAACGCCGATGGCAGCGCAGACTACCGTGAACTGAAGGGAGATATCGTCTTTAAGGATGTAGACTTTGGCTATGATCCGGGCAAGATCGTCCTGCATGATATCAACCTGTATGGCCGTCCGGGCCAGAAGATCGCCTTCGTCGGTTCCACCGGCGCAGGTAAAACCACCATCACCAACCTCATCAACCGCTTCTATGATATCCAGAAGGGCACCATTGAGTATGACGGCATTGATGTGACCCATATTCATAAAGACGACCTGCGCGCATCCTTAGGCATTGTTCTGCAGGATACCCACCTGTTTACCGGTACGGTTATGGATAACATCCGCTATGGCCGCCTGGATGCAACGGACGAGGAATGCCGCGCCGCCGCCAAGCTGGCCAACGCCGATGAGTTCATCCGCCACCTGCCGGATGGCTATAACACCACGCTGACCGGCGACGGCACCAACCTGAGCCAGGGCCAGCGCCAGCTGCTTGCCATTGCCCGCGCAGCTGTTGCGGATCCCCCGGTGCTGATCCTGGACGAAGCAACCTCCAGCATTGATACCCGCACCGAGCGCCTGGTGCAGCAGGGCATGGACGGCCTGATGTATGGCCGCACCACCTTTGTTATCGCCCACCGCCTTTCCACCGTGCGCAACTCGGACTGCATCATGGTGCTGGAACAGGGCCGCATTATTGAGCGCGGCACCCACGATGAGCTGATTGCCCAAAAGGGCCGTTACTACCGCCTGTACACCGGCAATTTTGCGGAAAACTCCTGAAATAGCCTTTCTGCCGGATAAGTGCGCAACAAAAGCGCAATCGGCATAAAAACGGAAAATCCCCATAAAAATACCGGGAAGGATTCCACCCTTCCCGGCGTTTTTGTGTAAAATGCCGTCACGCCGCACAAAACTTGACGATGTGGGAATAATTGGCTATAATAGAGGGGAACACAAGGAGGCTGAACCAACACAGCACTCCTTTTTATATAGATGACGCTTTGGAGGGGGGCTGCGCAGAACACTGCCAGCCGCAGGCGTACAAAACTGAACAACCAACACGATAAACTGAGAGGAGAGCTTATACATGGCTACCAAGAAAATTGCTCAGACCGTTATTACTGAGGATAAGTTTTATACCATCGCCGCTGCAAACGGCAAGGTTGTTGAAGTAAAGGATTACAACACCGAGAACGGCGCTCAGATCCAGCTGTGGGATAATGCCAACGCCGAATGGCAGCAGTGGAGCTTTGTGCGCGCCGGCGAGGGCGTGTACCGCATCAAGAACCGTTTCACCGGCAAGATGATGGACCTGGATTGCTCCGGCGTGACCGATGGCACCCATGTTCACCAGTGGGAAGGCGCTAACGCTTCCAGCCAGCTGTGGATCGTGGAGCCCGCCAATGATGGCCGCGTAAAGATCAAGTCCAACCTGGCCGGCAAGTGCCTGGACCTGGTCAACATGAACACCGAAAACGGTGCAGTCCTGCAGATCTGGGCCGATGTGAACGGCGATAACCAGTACTGGACCATCAACGAAGTGACCCGCAAGCCCAAGACCAGCGCCAAGGCTACCGCCGCTAAAGCAAAGGCTGAAGTGAAGGCTGCCGCTGAAAGCGCTGCCAAGACCGTTGACGCCGCTGCCAAGGCTGCTGCCGAAGTTGCTACCGAGGTTGTTGACGCCGTGAAGGCTTCTGCCGATAAGCCGGTTGCCGAAACTGCCGCTGAGGTTGTTAAGACCGCCAAGAAAGCCACCTGCAAGACCAGCACCAAAAAGGCTGCCGAGGCTGCTGTGACCACCGCAAAGAAGGCAGCCGAGGCTGCCACTGCCGTTGCTGCCGTGGCCACCGACGCTGTCAAGGAAGTTGCTGAAAAGCCCGCCGTTAAGGCCGCTGCCGATGAAGCTGTGAAGGCTGTAAAAGAAGTTGCCGAAAAGCCCGCTGTCAAGGCTGCTGTGGAAGCTGCCGACAAGGCCGTGAAGGAAGTTGCCGAGAAGCCTGCTGTCAAGGCTGCCGCCAAGGCCGCTGACGAAGCCGTTAAGACCGTTGTGGAAGCTGCAAAGCCGGTTGTTGAGGCTGCTAAGCCTGCTGTAAAGGGCAAAAACTCCCGCAAAAAGCACAGCAGAAAGTAATTTATTTTAAAGCGTCAGAATACCCCCTGATAAAAAATAAGTCCCGCCCGCAGCACCCCTCGCTGCCGGGCGGAACTTTTTTTGTGCAGGATCAATCCCAAAGAAAACTGCCCGTATCACTCCGGCCAAAAACCGGAAAGGATGCGGGCAGCTGTTTTATCAGAATAACGGAAATAAGAAAAAGCCAAATTTTACAGGAAGCTCTGGATCAAGGTTTTCAGGCCGATCAAAATCAGCACAAGGCCGCCAATGCGCTCCGAAACGGCGCGATACTTATCGCCAAACACGGCACCAACCTTAACGCCGATGGCAGACAGGGTAAAGGTGGTGCAGCCGATCAGCAGGGCAGCAACCACAATGTTGGCTTCCATTGCGGCAAAGCCAACGCCAACGGCAAAGGCGTCAATGGAGGTTGCAACGGCCAGCGGCAGCATGGCTTTGGCGGAAAAATCGTTGTCCACAGTTTCATCGCCGCCAAAGCTTTCCCGCACCATGTTTACGCCGATCACAGCCAGCAGGATAAAGGCAACCCAAGGGCCAACGCTGTTGAACAGGTGCTCGAACCGGGAACCGAGGAAGTAGCCAAAGGACGGCATAATGGCCTGGAACGCGCCGAACCAGGCACCGCAGATCAGCGCGTGGGACGGCTGTACTTTGCGCACCGAAAGCCCCTTGCAGATGGAAACCGCAAACGCATCCATCGAAAGGCTGATGCCGATCATGATCAAGTCAAACAAACTCATACCCAAATACCTCCAAATCAAATCCAAGGGCAGAGCCGGGCAAACAAAAAAGACCTATCCGCCCAGCACCTGCACACAGCATGCAGGTGAACCCTGTGCGGATAAGTCTCGTCATTTCAAGTAGTGCCAGAGCCTTTGCTGTTAGCTCATTGTGTTGGCAAAACTGCACGGCTGCTCTTGCCCAGTGCCGCGCCGACTACTCCCTTATTGCTTGAATAGTGTACCATGAGGAAAATTTGTTGTCAATGCGTTAGTTATTGCTAACCGCTAAAATCCCGGTCATTTTCCGGGTTTTGCCACAAAAATGGGTGTGCTGCACCGCAAAATCAGCCCTGCTGCGCTCCAAAGAGCAATGCAGGCAGAAATAACCGGAATCTTTACCGCCCCCTTGCGCAATGGCGGCTGATAGGGTAAAATAAAAAGACGAGAAAACAAAGGCAACACCGCACAATTCCCACCTTACGGCTTAAGCACCGCTTCGGCGGCTGCGGCACGGCATCTGCGTTGCCAAAATGCTCGATAATGTCGGGTTGCGGTACCCGCATCGTGCTTCGGGGGCAAAAGCCCCTCGCACTCTGCGACCGCTGCCCCTGCTTCGGTTCGCTGTTTCCGCCACTGGCGGCGCTCACCTTTGCAGCATCCAGTATTATCTGCGCTTTTGGCCTAGCAGCTACCGCACCTCGCTCGCCGTATCGGCACTTAGAATTATGCGGTATTGCCCAAAGAAACAGGGGATATTATGCAATACAAAGTTCTGGCACTGGATCTGGATGGCACACTGACCAACAATGCCAAAGTCATTACCCCACGCACCAAAGCTGCCCTGCAGGCAGCGGCGGACCGCGGTGTGCGCATTGTGCTGGCCAGCGGCCGCCCCACCGTGGGCATTGAGCCGCTTGCCAAAGAGCTGGAGCTGGACCGCCGCGGCGGCTGCATCCTGAGCTATAACGGCGGTAAGATCATTGACTGCAAAACCGGCGAAACGCTGGTGCAGCATGAGTTCCCGCCGGAGCTGATCGACCCGGTGTGCACCTTTGCCCGCTACTGGAACGTGATGCCGCTGACCTATGATGCCAAAGGCATTGTGACCGAGGATGCCGCCAACCCCTATGTTGGCGAGGAAGCCCGCATCAACAAAATCCCGGCCCGCCAGGTGGAAAACCTGCCCGCCGAGATCCAGTGGCCCATCAACAAGCTGCTGCTGGTTGGCGACCCTGTGGATATGCCCCATGTGGAGGAGCTGATGCAGCAAAAGTTTGCGGGCAAGCTTTCCATTTACCGCTCGGCACCATTCTTTATTGAAACGATGCCCCTGGGGGTGGAAAAATCCGCCTCGCTGGCGTTGCTGCTGAAAAACATGGGCCTTGGCCCCGAAAACCTGATGGCCTGCGGCGATGGCTGGAACGACCTGCCCATGATCCGCTATGCGGGCATGGGCGTTGCCATGGGCAATGCTGTGCCGGAAGTAAAACAGGCAGCCAAATACGTCACCGCAGATAATGAGCATGACGGGGTAGGGCTGGCCGTTGAAAAATTCATCTTGGAGGACCCGCAGTGAACCTGATCGTTTTTGACTTGGAATGGAACATGGGCAATGCGCCCAAAACCTTTAATTATCATGGGGCGGAGCTGACCCTGCGGGGTGAGATCATCCAGATCGGTGCAGTGCGGGTGGACGAGAATGGCGATGTACTGGATACCTTTGAGATGACCCTGCGCCCCCGCATTTTCCGCAAGCTGCATTGGCGCATTGCGGAGGTGACTGGCCTGAGCCAGGGCGATCTGGAAGCCGGGGTGCCCATTGCCGAAGGCCTGCGGCGGTTCCAGGAATGGGCCGGCCCCGACGCCGAATTTGCCGAGTGGGGCCTGGACGATGTGCCGGTGCTGAAGCAGAACCTGTTCCTTTATAATATGGACGAAAGCTGGCCCACCCGCTGGTATGACCTGCAGCAGATATTTTTGAAAAATTTCCCCCGCGGGGAAGGCGAGGGCCTGACGCTGGAAAGCGTGGTGGACCGCCTTGGCATTGAGCATGACGGCGATTTCCACAATGCGCTGGACGATGCCCTGTACACCACAAAAATCTGCCGCCGCCTGCCGCTGGCCCAGGGCATTGCCGAATACCCGGACCCCGCCGCCCAGCTGACAGCCGCCCTGCTGAACAATACCGATACCGAAACGTACGATATCCAAACCTACTTTGACCGCCTGGACCACGATGCTTACAAAAATGACCCTGCGCTGTATCAGGTGAGCTGCCCGTTCTGCGGCAAGCCGCTGGTGCTGAACGATATCTGGCTCAAGCGCGGCAACACCGGTTATTATACCGAAGCCACCTGCCCGGACCACGGCCCGTGGTTCCTGCGCTTTAAGCTGAACCGCCGCGACGGCCTGCATTGGAACTTTGCCCGCTGCATTGAGACCGTGCGCCCTGAAAGCTATGCCCGCTATAAAAAACTGGAAAAATCCCAGCGCGAGCGCATCCGCATGAAAACGGAACGCGCTGGAAAGAAAACCCAGGAATAAAAATAAAACGCTCCCCGCCCTGTGCATAAGAGAACTGCATGGAGAGGGGAGCATTTTGTAATGAATAAAGAATAAATAATAAAGAAGAATGGTGGTGGGCGCTGCGCGCCTTTTTTGGATATTAGGCGCGATGCAGGATAAAGAGTGCGCTCCGGGTGGGGGCTGCTTACTTACTTCATTTTGCCGATGTAGACGAGGTAGGAGTAGAGGTAGATCCAGACGGAGCCGCCAAAGACAACGGCCAGCAGCAGGATCATGGTGGCGGCATCGCCCAAAATGGTGGCCAGCAGTGAAATTACAATCAAAGCAGCACCCATAACAACAAACACAATGCCGCCCATGCGCTGGGTGCGGTTCCAGTTGTGTTCGTTGTTCAGCGCCCAGGGAGTTTTGCAGCCGAACATATAGTTCTGCTTGATGCGCGGCATATAGTTGCCCAAAAAGATGAACAGTACCCCGCAGCCGCCGCAGACCAGAATACCGACCAGGCTGCTGCCTTCCGGAATCAAGCCGAACACGCTCAGCTCCGAAAACCAGCTCATAGCTGACATAAATATTGTAAGGGCAGTGAGGGAGGCGTTCCAGACGCCCTTGAACTTTTCATAATTCTGGTGTTTGGGGTCAATGCGGGGCAGCGCTGCCATCAAAATCAGCATCAGGGCGGGCAGGGCCGCCATAATCAGCACAGTGGATTTTGGCCCCCAGCCGTTGGTTTGGCCGTCCGCGCCCCAGTGGGTGGGCACAACATCCGGCAGGGAGCCATAAAAGCAGAGGTGCGCCGCAAAGTTGATGGCGCAAAAAATCAGCAGCCCCCAAAATAGTTTATTTCGTTTCATCATCAGGTCCACCTTTCACAAAGCCAAAATCGAAAAACCACTTAACAGCTTCCTGGAACACAGTCAGGTTCAGGCAGTACACAATATTCTGGCCGCGGCGCTCATCCGTTACCAGCCCGGCATTTTTCAAAATGTTCAGGTGGTGGCTTACGGATGGCTTTGCCATATCAAAGTGCGCAGCAATATCACCGGCACTCATCTCGCCTTCGCTCAACAGTTCCAGAATGCGCCGCCGGGTGGGGTCCCCCAAAGCCTTAAACGCATCGCCTACCATAGGTCAGCGTTCCTCCCTATCTAATAACGTCTGCTGTTCCGGTTCTTGCAATGCACAATACTGCTTTTTGGCGTAAGCCGCGCAGCCCAGGCAGAGCACCAGCAGCAGTGCTTCCACCAGCCAGGTACTGTGCAGCACGCCGCACTGGAATAAAGCGGCGGGAACATCGAACAGCGCATGCAGCGCCACCGCCAATCCCAGATACCCGGCCTTGCGCTGCCGGACAGCCCGGAATACAACCACCGAGAGGGAAATGTGCAGCGTCATGGCAATCGCGCGTTCAGCCAGCCCCAGCAGCAGGTTGGCGGCCCCAAAGCTGGCAACGGCGGCGATCTGTGCCTGTACCTGGTCCAGCTGCGCGCCGGTCAGCCCATTGGTTATGGTTTCAATGCTGCCGCTGTTGACAAGCTGCGCAATCGCAATATTATTGATGGCGGTGAGCCCCAGAACCAGGATTGCCTCGATCCCGCCGTGGCCGATGCCATAGGTTACGGCGTCCCGCCGGTTGGTATAGCGCTTGAGCAGAAAGCGAAACGCAAGATAGCGCCCGACTTCCTCAAACACGCCCGCCAGCAGGCAGCCGATCAGGGTGTAAGCCCACGCATGGGTCAGCACATACTGCGAAACGCCGGTGCCGCCGCCAAAGAAAATAGCCTTGGGCACACCTTCCAGTACCTGGGCGAAAACAACGAAGGTCACCGCGCCGACAACAGCAGGAAACAGCTTTGCCCCCCGGCAGAATTTGAACTTCCATACCAAAAGAACCAGAACCGGCAGCCCGATACCGGCTGCGGCGGCCAAGGCGCTCCACAAAATGGTCTGCAAAGAAATTATCGTGCTCATAACATATACCCTTTCAGAAAATCACAAGAATTATATATTTAGATAAACGTCTAAATATTATGGCCCTAATATACCACCCGCACACGGCTTTGTCAAGCGGGCGCGGGTGGTACGGTTAAAAAACTTAAGGCAATACCGCATAATTCTAAGTGCCGATACGGCGAGCGAGGTGCGGCAGATGCTAAGCCAAAAGCGCAGATAATACTTTGTGTATTATCGAGCATTTTGGCAACGCAGATGCCGTGCCGCAGCCGCCGGAGCGGTGCTTAAGCCGTCAGGCGGGAATTGTGCGGTGTTGCCTTAATGGTCAGGGGGCAGCCAAACAGCTTGAGCAGCTTAGGCAACGTTGTCGATCTGGTTCTGCATCACAATGTCATGCAGAATGTTGGTTTTCACGTAGTTTTCGCCGTAAGCGTTCACATAGCTGGTCATATCGGTGGAGCCAAAGTAGCGGGAGAACTCAGCGTTCAGAATGTCGGTATCGCATACAATGTTGTTCTTCTCCGCCAAAGCCTGCATGATCAGGATCTGCTTGATCATGCTCTGCTTGGAGCTTTCGCTGTTTTCCAGGTATTCATCCACACTGCTGTAACCGGCCTGGCTCAGCATGGTCTCCAGCGAAACGCCGCGCATCTGGGCGTACAGGTACGGCTGGTACAGCACGGTATTGGTGAAATACTGCTGCACATCTTCGGGCAGGGTATCGGTATTGACTTCGGCAGCATCGTACAGCTGGCCGTACAGCTCATTGGCTTCCTGATTGAACAGCAGGCTGTTGCTGACAAAAGTTTTCAGCTCAGCCACATTGTTCATGCCCATGGACTCGGCCAGGTTGCTGCTGACCCAATCATCAGTCAGGTCGGGGGTCACATCCTCGTTGATGTAGTTCAGCGTGGTGGCGAACACTGCGTCCTTGCCGGCCAGGTTGGTGGCCTGGTAGTCATCCGGGAAGGTGACATTCACATCAAAGGTTTCGCCGGGCATGTGGCCAACGATCTGATCCTCGAAGCCGTCAATAAAGGTGCCGCTGCCCAGGGTCAGATCATAATCGCTGCCGGTGCCGCCGTCAAAGGCACCGCCGTCAATGGAACCGGCAAAGTCAATGTTCACAGTGTCACCGTTTTCGGCGGCGCGGTTGGTGATCTCGTTGGTGGTCTTATAGTTGGAAAGAATGTTGTTGGAAATGTAATCGTCAATATCACTGTCGCTCACGGTGGTGGCATCGTCCGAAAGGGTAAAGCTCTCAGTATCCGGCAGCGTGACGTAATCCAGCGCGGTGATGCCTTTCAGGTAGCCGTTCTCGTCATAGGCATCACTGAAAGAAAAATCAGCCAGATAAGAATAATCATCGGCGGCGCTTTCTGCGGTAGCGTCGTCAGGAACAGTGCTTTCACTGGCAGCTTCGCTGGAAGCTGCGCTCTCGGCGGTTGCTTCGCTGGAGGATGCGCTGGAACTGCAGGCAGTCAGGCCAAAAACCATGCCGCATGCCAGCAGGCTGGCAGCAGCGCGGGTCAGGTTGGTGTTTTTCATGGGTTGTCTCCTGTCTTTTTTGAAAAATACATCGCGTACCGCAGCAGGGAAAAATACCCCCGTCAAAAGCGGATACTTTTTTATTATACAGCTTTTTTGCAAAAAGTACAGCCCTGCATTCACAAAAGGGAAGCGGGTGTGTTATAATACCCGTGGCAGAGCACCCAATGCTCTGCCATGGGCGGCAGACTTGCTGCCCGGATATCCTTATATAAGGAAAGGAACAGAACCCTATGGAAAAAGAAAAAATCGCGCGCATCAATGCGCTGGCTCATAAAGCAAAAACTTCTGGCCTGACGGAAGCCGAACTGGCGGAGCGTGACGCCCTGCGGCAGGAATACCTGGCCGATATCCGCGCATCCATGATTGACCAGCTGGAGCACACCACGGTGATTGAGCCGGACGGCACCCGCCGCAAGCTGCAGGTGCGCCACTGATCCCCTGTTCAAAGTGGCGGCCCGGCTGGCGCGGGGCTGTGTGGTTTGCACAAAATTGTGCTGGGGTATTGGAATTTGCAAGCGGGTTTGCTATAATATAGCTGGCGGCGAATCCCGGCTACAAGAAATCAGTCAGCCACCCGGCAGACTGAACGGAAAAGGCTGTACATTTTGCCAAAGCGAGGTTATTTCATGCTTACTGCAATTACCGGTATCAACTGGGGCGACGAGGGCAAGGGCCGTATGGTGGACCTGCTCTGCCGCGATTATGACATCGTTGCCCGTTACCAGGGCGGCGACAACGCCGGCCACACCGTCAAAAACGAGTGCGGCAAGTTCGTACTGAACCTGGTGCCCTCCGGCATCCTGCACCCCAACATTGTCTGTGTTATGGGCGGCGGTATGGTCATTGACCCGGAACATCTCGAAAAAGAGATCGCCGCCCTGCGCGAACAGGGTGTTAAGATTACCCCGGACAACCTGAAAATTTCTGACCGTGCTACCATCACCATGCCGTTCCATGTGGCGCAGGATGGCCTGGAGGAGGCCCGCCTTGCCAAAACGGGCGCACAGTTTGGTTCCACCAAGCGCGGCATTGCTTACACCTATGGTGATAAGTACATGAAGAAAACCCTGCGCATGGGCGATTTGGTCCACATGGATGCCAGTGTGCGCAAGCGCCTGGAAACCCTGGTGGAATCCAAGAACCTGACCATGGTCAACATTTATAACCAGAAGCCTGTCAGCGTGGACGATATGTGGAACTGGTGCAAGCACTTCCAGGAAGTGTTCAGCGCTTACATCTGCGATGTCGGCCAGTACCTGGCAGATGCTGACGATGCCGGCAAGAAGATCATGTTTGAGGCCCAGCTGGGAGCCCTGCGTGATATCGACTACGGCATTTATCCCTACACCACTTCCTCCAACACCATCGGCGCTTATGCACCCATCGGCGCTGGCATCCCCGGCCGCAAGCTGAACAAGTCCATCGGTATCATGAAGGCTTATTCTTCCTGCGTGGGCGACGGCCCCTTTACCACCGAGCTGGCTATGACCGAGGAAGAAAAGCACCTGCTGCGTGAAGCCGGCCATGAATACGGCGCTGCCACCGGCCGCCCGCGCCGCGTTGGCCCGTTTGATGTGGTTGCTTCCCGTTACGGCGTTCAGTGCCAGGGCTGTGACGAGCTGGCCCTGACCCTGTTTGACGTTCTGGATTATATGGAAGAAGTTCCCGTTGTTGCCCAGTACAAGCTGGCTGACGGCACTGTGACCGACTGCTTCCCGACCGGCAAGACTTTGGACGATGCACAGCCGGTTGTCGTCAAGCTGCCGGGCTGGCACTGCGATATCACCTCCGTGCGCAAGTACGAGGACCTGCCGGAAGCTGCCCGCGGCTATGTGGAATATCTGGAAAAGGCCGTTGGCTGCAAGATCAAGTATATCTCCGTTGGCCCGGAGCGCGATGCCTGCATCATTCGTGACTGATCTGCATAAGATGGTCAGCAGGAACGCTGCTTGAACCTGAAATGATAAATGGCGGACCCCCATCGGTCCGCCATTTTTTAAAAAGGGCATAATTCTAAGTGCCGATACGGCGAGCGAGGTGCGGCAGATGCCAAGCCAAAAGCGCAGATAATACTAGATGTCTTATCGAGCATTTTGGCAACGCAGATGCCGTACCGCAGCTGCCGGAGCGGTGCTTAAGCCGCAAGGCGGGAATTGTGCGGTGTTGCCTAAATTATCTGTCTGTGGGTTTTGTCGGATACAACGCCCCAGCAGGAAACTTCAATTCCGAATATCCATATCTGTAGGGGAAGGGAAGAGCAATTCTTGACAAAACTTCTGATCAGACTTTTTATCCGTGATCCGGCCAATATCCAGGACCGCACCGTGCGCACTGCTTACGGCAACCTGGCCTGCATGGTGGGGATTGTGTGCAATGTGCTGCTGTTTGCGGGCAAGTTTACGGTGGGCACCCTGTTTGGCAGTATGGCCATTGCGGCGGACGCATTGAACAATCTGTCCGATGCAAGCTCCAACGTGGTCAGCCTGGTGGGCTTCCGCCTGGGGTCAAAACCTGCTGATGATGAGCACCCTTACGGCCATGCACGGTACGAATACCTGGCGGGGCTGGCGGTTTCGGTCATGATACTGGTCATCGGCATTGAGCTGCTGAAAGAAAGCTTCCTCAAGGTGCTGCACCCCACGCCGGTCACCCTTAGTGCGCTGACCATAGCGGTGCTGGTGGTGTCCATCCTGGTCAAACTGTGGATGAGCAGCTTCAACCGCAGCGTTGGCAGCCGCATCAAGTCCGAAACGCTCATGGCCACTGCGGCGGATGCCCGCAACGATGTGGTTACCACTGCCGCGGTTCTGGCCGCTACCATTCTGGCTCACCTGACTGGCATTGACCGCATTGATGGCCTGATGGGTGTTGGCGTGGCGCTGTTTATCCTGTGGAGCGGCGTCGGCCTGGTGCGGGATACCATCAGCCCGCTGCTGGGCGCGGCCCCTGACCCGGAACTGATCGATTACATTGAGAAAAAAGCCCTGAGTTACCCCGGTGTGCTGGGCATCCATGATTTGATGGTGCATGATTACGGGCCCGGCAGCAAGCTGGTCAGCTTCCATATTGAGCTTTCCGCCGACAGTGATGTGATGAAAAGCCATGACCTGATCGACTCTATCGAGCGGGATTTTCAGGTGCATGACCATCTGCTGGTCACGATCCACTTTGACCCTGTTGTGACGGATGACCCGCATATCAACGAACTGCGGAAATTCTTGAAAGAACAGCTGGCCGAGATTGCGCCGGAAGCGGATATCCATGACCTGCGCATTGTACCCGGCCCTACCCATACCAATGTGATTTTTGATTGTGCCGTGCCCGCAGACTGGCTGGCCGCCAAGGATCACCGCGCCAACAAAATCCCGGCTGCTTTGCGCAAAGCGGTATCGGACCGCTGGCCGGACCATTTCTGCGTGATCCAGCTGGAACCGATTTATGCAAAACTGAAATAAAAACAAAATCAATACAGGAATACGAACAAAGGAGCAACTACCATGGATTACAATGCCGCCGCACTTGAAATGCATGCAAAATACCCCGGCAAGCTGACGGTCAACAGCCTGTTTGAAGTCAAAGACCGTGATGCCCTGTCCACTGCCTACACCCCCGGCGTTGCGGAGCCCTGCCGCCAGATCAAAGCAAACCCGGACGATGTGTATAAATACACCTTCAAGGGCCGCACCGTGGCAGTTGTCACAAACGGTACTGCTGTGCTGGGCCTGGGCAACATCGGCCCCGAAGCTGGTCTGCCGGTCATGGAAGGCAAGTGCGTTCTGTTTAAGGAGTTCGGCGGTGTCGATGCGTTCCCCATCTGCCTGAATGCTTCCACCCGCGAGAAAGTTATTGCCGCTGTCAAGGCCATCGCTCCGACTTTTGGCGGCATCAACCTGGAGGATATCCGCAGCCCGGAGTGCTTTGATATTGAAGCGGAGTTGGAGCGCGACCTGGATATCCCTGTATTCCATGACGACCAGCACGGCACCGCGATTATCGTGCTGGCCGGCGTGCTCAACGCCCTCAAGGTGGTTGGCAAGCGGCTGGAAGATGTCAAGATCGTGCAGAACGGCCCCGGCGCTGCCGGTACGGCCATCATCAAGATGCTGCAGGTTGCCGGTGCCAAAAACATTGTTGCCGTGGATGAACACGGTATCCTGTACCCCGGCCGCCCGGCGGGCCTTGCCGACCATAAGGAATGGCTGGCAACCGTGACCAACCCCGAACACCTGACCGGCACCCTGGCCGATGCCGTGCGCGGTGCAGATGTCTTTATCGGCACCTCCGTTGCCGGTGCGCTGACCACCGAGATGGCCGCCACCATGGCACCGGATGCCATTGTGTTCGCCATGGCCAACCCCAACCCGGAGATCATGCCCGATGCCGCCAAGGCAGCCGGTGTGCGGGTCATCGGCACCGGCCGCAGCGATTTCCCCAACCAGGTCAACAATGTTCTGGCGTTCCCCGGCATCTTCAAGGGCGCACTTTCCGTCCGCGCACGGGACATCAACCCCCAGATGAAGATGGCCGCCGCGAAGGCCATCGCCGGCCTGATCCCGGAAAACGAGCTGAACGAGGAAAACATTCTGCCCAAGGCCTTTGACCCGCGTGTGGCACCGGCTGTGGCTGACGCTGTGGCGCAAGCTGCACGGGAAAGCGGCGTGGCGCGGGTATGAGCATCCGGGAAGTAAACGCCGTCGCCATTACCGATGCGGTGGAAGAACTGTGCATCCGCGCCAACACCCAGCTGCCGCCGGATGTGAAGCAGGCGCTGGACGCCGCCCATGCCGCCGAACCCTGGCCGCTGGCTCGCCAGACGCTGGAACTGCTGCAGCAGAACCTTTGCGTTGCTGCAGAAAAAGACCTGCCGATCTGCCAGGATACCGGCATGGCCTGTGTGTTCATCGAGCTGGGCCAGGATGTGCATATCAACGGCAATCTGGACGAAGCTGTGAACGAGGGCGTGCGCCGCGGGTATGAGAAAGCCTACCTGCGCAAGTCCATCACCGCGGACCCCTTGCAGCGCGTGAACACGGGGGATAACACCCCGGCGTTTTTAACGGTACATCTTGTGCCGGGGGAATGTCTGCAAAATTACCGTAGCCCCCAAGGGCGCAGGCAGCGAGAATATGAGCCGCCTGACCATGCTCAAACCTGCCGATGGCGTGCAGGGCGTAAAAGACTTTGTGATGGAAACCGTCAAGCAGGCGGGGGCCAACCCCTGCCCGCCCATTGTGCTGGGCATTGGCATTGGCGGCAGCTTTGATAAATGCGCAGCTCTGGCCAAAAAGGCACTGCTGCGCCCGCTGGACCAGCCCAACGCGGACCCCTATTATGCCGCGCTGGAAAAAGAGCTGTTGGATGCCATCAATGCAACCGGCTTTGGCCCGCAGGGCTTTGGCGGTGCAACCACCTGCCTGGGCGTCTGCATTGAACAGCTGCCCACCCATGTGGCCTGCCTGCCGGTGGCAGTCAACGTAAGCTGCCACGTTACCCGCCGCGCCAGCGCTGAGGTGTAAGGACTTTTTACGGGCATTGTTGTCCCTTCTTTGAAAAGAAGGAAGCAGAAACTTTGAACAATATAGGAATAAACGGTGGAAAAAAACTGCGAAACAATGAAATATGGGCAACATCAACTGCGAAATGCGATGTGAGCTAAGGCAACACCGCACAATTCCCGCCTTACGGCTTAAGCACCGCTTCGGCGGCTGCGGCACGGCATCTGCGTTGCCAAAATGCTCGATAAGACATCCAGTATTATCTGCGCTTTTGGCTTAGCATCTGCCGCACCTCGCTCGCCGTATCGGCACTTAGAATTATGCGGTATTGCCCTAAGCCACCAAAACCCAAAACAGGGGAAACAGCATCATAACATGCTGCCCCAAAGCAAGACACAAATTTTTAAGGAAGAGATCAAATTGGCAAACAAACCGCAAATTGATATCCCACTGGGGGAACCGGCTCAGCATAAACCGGGCAGTAAAATCGATATCTCCTTGGATGACGACCAGCCGCCCAAGCTGCAGCCGGACCCGGCACCAGGGCAGATTTTGCAAACTGAAATGGAAATTGTAAACCGCCACCATGAGGAAGTCAGGGAGCAGCACCGCCGCGCGCGTGTGCAGCAGGAAGGGTGATTTTTATATGCAGGTACGCTTAACAACGCCGCTTACACGGCAGGAGCTTGCCCCGCTGCACGCGGGGGATACCGTGCTGCTGACCGGCACCGTATATACCGCCCGCGATGCCGCCCACGCCCGTATGAACGAAGCGCTGGACCGTGGGGAACCGCTGCCGTTCGATATCAAAGGCGCGGCCATCTATTATGTCGGCCCCACACCGGAGCGCCCCGGCTGTGCCATTGGTGCGGCGGGTCCCACGACATCCGGCCGCATGGATTAAGTTTACCCCGCGCCTGCTGGACCTGGGCCTTGCCTGTATGATCGGCAAGGGCAAGCGGGATGAAGCCGTAAAGGCCGCCGTTGTGCGCAACGGTGCTGTGTACCTGGCAGCCATTGGCGGGGCAGGTGCCCTGATGGCTGGCAGCGTAAAAAGCTGCGAGATCATCGCCTGGCCGGACCTTGGGTGCGAGGCTGTCCGCCGCCTGGAAGTGGTGGATATGCCCCTTACCGTTCTGCTGGATGCCCATGGCGGCGACCTATACCAGTCCGGCCCGCAGGCATACCTGCAAAGCCTGACCTGATACGAAACCTAATATGACCCGTCTGCCTGCATTGACAAAAAGCGTGATACCTGCTAAAATACAAAGGTATTTTGAGCGGATATGGCGGAATTGGCAGACGCGCTGGTTTTAGGGTCCAGTGTCTACGACGTGCAGGTTCAAGTCCTGTTATCCGCACTGAATAATAAAAATCCGAACCTTTTCTCGACAGGGGAGAGGGTTCGGATTTTTGGTTTTCTTCAACAATCAAAAATGAAGATACAAATGAGTGCTGCATCTCGATTTTTCTCTCGGGACGCGGCACTTTTTAGCTCTTTTGGTCAGTGGCAGCTCCCGGCACAGCCGCCTTTGTCCTCGTGGCAGGAATGGGAGCCGCAGGCGTGCTCTGCTTCGTGGGCATGATGATTGCAGTGGGCGTTGGGGTCAAAAACAAGCCGACCAGCCAGATAATCTGCGGCAGCGGCATCCGCACTGCCGGAAATACCGCCAAACAGCTGGATGCCAGCCTGCGCAAGGGCGGCCTGGGCACCGGCACCAATCCCGCCGCATAAAGCCACATTGACCTGATGCTGAACCAGGAAGCCTACCAGCGCACCATGGCCCTGCCCGTTGGTGAAAACAACCTCGCTGCTCAAAATCAGGCCGTTTTCTGCATCGTAGATTTTGAATACGCCGGTGGCTGCCCCAAAAACGGAGCCGCCGGCCTTTGCTATTTGCTGCATGTGAGGATACTTCACAAAAGCTGACGCAATCCGGCGTGAACATAGGCAACACCACACAATTCCCGCCTTGCGGCTTAAGCACCGCTCCGGCAGCTGCGGCACGGCATCTGCGTTGCCAAAATGCTCGATAAGACATCCAGTATTATCTGCGCTTTTGGCTTGGCATCTGCCGCACCTCGCTCGCCGTATCGGCACTTAGAATTATGCGGTATTGCCCACAGCAAAAATGCCGGACATTTGTTGCTTGCCGCGGGAAACAAATAGCAGATGCACCCAAGGAATCTGTGACAAAAAAGTGTAAATTTGGAAGCTTTGCAGGTTGAAAGCCGCACAAGGATATGATAAAATAAACTACATAGTTAAAGGAACAAGATAAGACGAGCAGACGTTATAAAATGATAAAATACATTGCAGCGTCTGTAAAAAGCAAGGATGTCAGGTGATTGAGGTTGAAAACGTTGAACCAGAAGATGGAATACTTACGGAACGGCGTGCGGTACTGCCTGTTGCTGATTTTGTTGGTGCTTGCCTTTGCAACAGGTGCCCATGCGGCACAGGATGATTACTATTATCCCAATTATGATGCATCGGCCAATGGATGTGTGGACTTGATGAATTACGTCAAGCGTGTTACCGTTACGGTCAATGGTGTGGACTATACCCTGAACCAGCTGGACCAGATGCGCCAGCAGGGAACCCCGCTGACCATGCAGGTTGGCGATACCATCTCCTTCAACGTGCTATTCGGTTTGCAGGGCCGCGCTTATGACCCGAACGATGCCACACTGGTGGATGAGTCCAATTCGACCTATGTGACCTATACCCATGATACAACCATGCTGGATGGCACAACGGTGGCAGCGGGCAGCCAGGCAATCCTGGATGACTCCAGCCTGATGAAAGAAAACACCACCAAGGGCAACAGCTACCTGCGTATGGATATCGGCTGGCTGCTGGATGCCTGCCCCGGCAACTATAATATCGAGTATACGGATGGCAACGTCAGCTTCTATCAGGGCGGCGAAAACAACCGCTATCTGTATGTTTACTTCCCGCACGGCATCGGCAATGATACCTATGCTGAGAACGGCTACTTTACCATTACCACAACCCTTTCCCGCACGATGGACAGCATTACCATCCCGGTACCCAACTGTTTTTTTGGTTCTCGTACCAGCTGGATCGTGTACGTTATGGTCAAGGAACATGTGGAAAACAGTTACTCCGGCAACATCAGCAGCTATGGCCGCATCACGGTCAAGAAAAAGTGGATTACCGATGACAGCAACCACGGCCCGGCCAGAATTGTGCTGACCTATACCCAAGATGGCCAGCAGCGCAGCGCCACCCGTACCATCACGGGGGATGGCACCGTTTACTTTGATATCCGTCAGGGCATGACCAACTGCAACATCAGCGAGGATATGACCGGCCTGGATGGCTATGTTTCCACCATGACCACCAGCGATGACGGCAAAACCTTTACCTTTACCAACGCCAAGCGGCAAAAGCTGATCGTGAGCAAAAAGTCCGCCACCGGCAGCGATGAACTGCCCGGCGCAAAACTGGTGGTTTACAGCGTAGGCTCCGATGGCACCCAGAGCGAGATCGACAGCTGGAAGACCGAAAGCACTCCGCACGAGATGCAGCTTTCGCCCGGCAACTACCTGCTGCGCGAAACTTACGCTCCGGCAGGCTATGCCATGACCAGCGATATTACTTTTACTATCAATTCGGATTTTACCGTTGCCGTAACTTCCAAATCCGGCAAGCTGGATGGCCAGACATTGACTGTTATTGACCAGCCGCTGGAAGTCAAGCTTTCTAAGGTGGACCCCAACGGCAACTCTCTGGCAGGGGCTTCCATGACGCTGACGGATAAGAACACTGGCAAGCTGGTTCACAGCTGGGTTTCCGGTACAGAACCGGAAAAGCTGGTGATGACCGGCAACACCGGCGAGGTGCTGGTGGCAGGCCATACTTACATCATGCACGAGGAAAGCGCCCCAGAGGGCTATGCTCAAGCTGCGGATGTAGAGTTCTACTTTAACGGTGACGGCACCATCCCCAACTGTGGCTACCACCTGGTCAAGATGGTGGACCAGCCGAGCGCAACGCCGACACCGAGCAATCCTTCGGAGAACCCGGATAAAACGCCCAACCCGGGTAACCCCGGCGACGACCCGAATACGCCGGGTAACGCAATACCCAATGGCAATGGTGATACCCCCAAGATTAGCCCCACGGCCCCGCCGAATGTTCCGGCTTTTGCAAACGGTCAGTACGGCCTGCCAACCGGTGACAGCCCGGTGATGTGGATTTTCCTGGCGCTGGCAGTTGTATGTATTGGCGTGGCTGTTGGTGTGACCGTGGTGCGCAAAAAGAAAGAAAACGGCGATGATGCCTCGCATTCCGACAGGGGGTAAGCATGAACAGACAAAATCCCTCTTATAGCGGGCAGCCCCGCCGCTCCACAGGCAGCAGTACCCACCACAAATCCAGCAGAAAGCAGTACACCATGTACCGTGAGCCGCCGGAGAAAGACCCCAAGCCGCGCCGTCGGCGCAGTACGGATGGCGTAACGGCAGCGCAGCTTTCCAAGTTTATTGTACCGGCGCTGCTGGCTGCCGCGGTGGTGTTCCTGCTGTTGTTCTTCTGGCAGTGGACAAGCTACCAGAAAAGTGATGAAGAATACCAGACCCTGCGCACCCAGCTTGTCTGGATGGATACCAGCACCGGCGGCGATAACGCCCCGGCTTCCCGCCTGGACTTTACCGCGTTGAAAGAGCAGAACCCGGACGTTACCGCATGGCTCAGTGTGCAGGGGCTGGAACTTTCGCTGCCGGTGGTGCAGAACGAAGATTCCAACTATTACCTGCGCCGCAGCTTTTCCGGTGCAAGCAGCAACGATGGTTGTCTGATCCGCCCTTCGTGGGATTCCACCAGCTGGGCGGACGGTCTGTGCCATGTGATCCATGGCCACAACATCCATAACGGCGCCATGTTCGGCAAGCTGGATGCTTACCGCAAGCAGGATTTTTACAGCGCAAACCCAACGTTTACCCTGTACACGCCGGATGGCGACTACCAGTGCCGCATCTTCTCGGCACACGATGCCAAATCGGACGACCCGTGCTATGCGCTGGATTACAGTGAGGGCGAAGATTACGATGCCTTTTTGCGGTATCTGAAAGAACTTTCGCTGTATGATACCGGCGTGGATGTTCCCAGCGGCAGCCATATCCTGACGCTTTCCACCTGCCGCTCCGCCTATGCTTCCAACAACCAGCGCTTTGTGGTACACGCCATCATGGAACCCATCAACCACGCGCAGTAAGGTTGCGGGATAGCGAGACAAAAAGCACCCGAAATGATAAGACAAATTTATGGCAACACCGCACAATTCCCGCCTTGCGGCTTAAGCACCGCTCCGGCGGCTGCGGCACGGCATCTGCGTTGCCAAAATGCTCGATAATGTGGTTGGGTACCCGCATCGTGCTTCGGGGGCAAAAGCCCCTCGCACTCTGCGACCGCTGCCCCTGCTTCGGTTCGCTGTTTCCGCCACTGGCGGCGCTCACCTTTGCAGCATCCAGTATTATCTGCGCTTTTGGCTTAGCATCTGCCGCACCTCGCTCGCCGTATCGGCACTTAGAATTATGCGGTGTTGCCTTGATAACCGCCCGTCTGTTTGGAATATGACATTCCGGCAGGCGGGCGGTTATTTTGGTTTTGTATTTGTATAGTATGAAAAAAGGGCAGAAACCCTGCCCAATTTGTAGGGAACGGTCAAGGCCGTTCCCTACAGAGCAATAAAAAATATCATCTAAAACAACCAAGGCACGCTGCATCCCAAAATCCTGTGCAACGGGCCTTGATCTTATTTTGTATGTAATACGAGATTAAAGTTTCTTCTGTTCCTTCTTTTCAAAGAAGGAACACAAACCCTCGTAAAAAATCACACTCTCACCATGTTGCGGGTGATCTCGGCCAGGGAATGTGCACCGCACATACTCATGGTATCGGCCAGCTCACCGGCCAGCTTGTCCACATACACCTGAACACCCTCGGCACCGGCACCGTAAATGGCGTTCACAAAGGGGCGGGCAATCAATACGGCGTCTGCGCCAAGGGCCAACGCCTTAAATACATCCACACCCGTGCGGATGCCGCCATCCACCAGAATCTTGCAGCGGCCATTGACGGCCTCCGCAATTTCCGGCAGAACTTCTGCTGTGGCGGGCACCTGGTCCAGAACGCGCCCGCCGTGGTTGGAAATCACGATCGCCGAAGCACCGGCTTCCACCGCTTTCTGCGCGCCGCGTGCCGTCATGACGCCCTTGATGATGAACGGAACCTTGGCATCCGCAATAATGCCGCGCAGCTCCTCCACCGTTTTGCTGCCGGCGGGCGGGTTCAGGTTCTTCAAAAACGGCAGACCGGCGGCGTCAATGTCCATGGCAACGGCAAACGCGCCGGTGGCACGCACCAGGGCCATCTTTTCTGCAATCGTCCCGGCATCCCAAGGCTTTACGGTTGGAATGCCAAACCCGGCATTGGCTTTTACCGCCTTGCAGGCACCCACCATAACCGCGGGATTGGTGCCGTCACCGGTGAAAGCCAGGATCCCGGCATCGTGGCAGGCGGGAACCAGAATATCATTGTACTCCAGGTCGGTGTACTTGGTGCCGTAATGCAGCTGCATGGCACCCACCGGCCCGGCAAAAACCGGGATGCGGTAACTGTGGCCGAACATTTCCAGCGTGGTGTCCGGCTCACCCGATTCGCAAATGGTGTCCATGTTCACCCGCACGTTCTGCCATGCGCTGTAATTGCGGATGGCAACATCACCCACGCCCTTGGCACCGGGACCCGGCACCGTGTTGCGGCAGGCACGCCCATCACACACAGGGCACGCTTTGCAGGGCCCCATCTGGCCACGCGCTGCAGTAAGTACTTCATTATACGTCATGGTCGTTTGCTCCTTTGTGGCGGCAAAAGCCGCAGTGTTTGCTCACTGCCATTGTAGCCTATTTGCCGCAAACCCGCAAGTGCATTTTGCCCGCCGCACAGGGGGCTACCCAAATACCTGTTGGTGTGCTATGATATTATTGATAACATAACAAGGGCAATACCGCATAATTCTAAGTGCTGATACGGCGAGCGAGGTGCGGCAGCTGCTAAGCCAAAAACGCAGATAATACTGGATGTCTTATCGAGCATTTTGGCAACGCAGATGCCGTGCCGCAGCCGCCGAAGCGGTGCTTAAGCCGTAAGGCGGGAATTGTGCGGTGTTGCCCAAGGTTTAGCGCCAAATGCCCGTGCCTGCACGGAAAAATACTTATCCGTTGGGAAAGCCGAAAAAAGCAAAAAAATGGCCTGTTTTTGCAACGTGGCGGACTTTTTGAATTTCCGGTATCCCCAAAATGGATGTACAATAGAAAGGAATCGCTATGAAATTTTCAGAAATGAAGTACGAACGCCCGGACCTGGATAAGGTTCTGGCCCAGTGCGAAGAGTATGCCAAAAAGATGGCCGCTGCCCAGAGCGGCGAAGAACTGGTACAGCTTTACCGCGAAGAAAACGCCATGATGGCCCATTACCACACGGCATCCTGCCTGGCATCCATCCATTATACCCAGGATACCCGCGATGAATATTGGAGCGGGGAACAGGAATGGTTTGATGCAACCGGCCCGGCGGTCAGCAATGCAGCACGCAATGTTGCGGAGGCGATTCTTTCCAACCCGCACGCCAAAGCGCTGGAAGAAGCGTTCGGTACCCGCATTCTGCCCAGCCTGCGCAACCTGGTGCTGAGCATGGACGACCGGGTGATCGAACTGCAGAAAGAGGAAAATGCCCTGACCAGTGCTTACCAGAAATTGTACGGCGGTGCGATGGCGGAGCTGGACGGCAAACAGCTGACCATCCCGCAGCTGACGCTGTATAAGCAGAGCACTGACCCCGCCATGCGCCGTAAGGCTTACGAGGCGGAAGCCGTTTACTTTGACGCCCACCGCGCCGAGTTTGACGAGATCTATGATAAGATGGTCAAGAATCGCAACGAGCAGGCACGCATCCTGGGCTACAACGATTACAGCGAGCTGAGCTATATCCGCATGAACCGCATCGGTTACGGCCCGGCGGAGGTTGCCGCGTTCCGCCAGGAAGTGGTGGAGCAGGTGGTGCCCATGATCCAGAAGGCTCTGGCTCTGCGCAACAAGCGCACCGGCATTGAGAACCCCATGTTCTGGGACAGCACCATCAGCTTTGCGGACGGCAACCCCGTGCCGCACGGCAGCTATGACGAGCTGATGGCCGGTGCCCGCAAGATGTACCATGAGCTCAGCCCCGAAACGGCAGAGTTCATCGACTTCATGCAGGATAACGAGATGTTCGACGTTCTCAGCCGCCCCGGCAAAATGAGCGGCGGTTATGAGGAAATGCTGCCCGATTACAAGACCCCCTTCATCTTTGCCAACTGGAACGGCACGGCGGGGGATGTGGATGTGCTGACCCATGAAGCAGGGCATGCGCTGGAAGGCTACCTGGCTGCCCGCAGCCCCAAGAACATCCCCGAAGATATCCAGTGCCCCGGTATGGAGAGCGCCGAGATCCACTCCATGAGCATGGAGTTCCTGACCGCCCCGTGGCATCACCTCTTCTTTAAGGAGGATACGGATAAATACGAGCTGCTGCACGCCGAGGACAGCTTTATCTTCCTGCCATACGGCTGCATGGTGGATGAATTCCAGCACATTATGTATCAACAGCCAGATCTTACGCCGGATGAACGCAATGCCGTCTGGCTGGAGCTGGAAAAGAAATACCGCCCCTGGAACAAGTTCGGCGACCTGCCGTTCTATGGCCGCGGCGCAGGCTGGCAGCGCCAGCTGCATATCTTTGAATGCCCGTTCTACTATATTGATTACTGCCTGGCAACCGCCATTGCCCTGCAGTTCTTTGTGGCCAGCCTGAAGGACCACAAGGACGCCTGGCAGCGCTATATGAAGCTGACCAACCTGGCCGGTATGGCAACCTATACCGAGCTGGCCGAAAGCGCCGGAATGAAAGCCCCCTTTACCAAGGGCAGCCTGACCGAGCTTTCCCGCGCGGTGGCGGATTGGATCGAGCAGCATCAGGTAAGCTAAAACAGAATAAGGGCAGTACCGCATAATTCTAAGTGCCGATACGGCGAGCGAGGTGCGGCAGATGCTAAGCCAAAAGCGCAGATAATACTGGATGCTGCAAAGGTGAGCGCCGCCAGTGGCGGATGCAGCGAACCGAAGCAGGGGCAGCGGTCGCAGAGTGCGAGGGGCTTTTGTCCCCGATGTACGATGCGGGTACCGCAACCCGACATTATCGAGCATTTTGGCAACGCAGATGCCGTGCCGCAGCCGCCGGAGCGGTGCTTAAGCCGTCAGGCGGGAATTGTGCGGTGTTGCCTAAGCATCACTTTTATGCCGCAGGCTGTGTGCCTGCGGCATTTTTGCTGCCATTTTTGAAGTAGTGGGAAAGAACCAGATAAAATATATTGACTGACATAATATTATATGATATCTAATATATAGAACAAAATAATACCGGCAGAGCCGCCGCCACACGCAGCGGCACTGCCGGGCTAATACAACAGGGAAGGGGGCACCCACATGAGCTTTACCACAGGCGCGGCGCTGCTGGATGCCGTGGTGCTGGCGGTCGTATCGCACGAGGAAGAAGGTACTTATGGCTACAAGATCACCCAGGAGATCAAGCAGGCGCTGGAATTGAGCGAATCGACACTGTACCCGGTGCTGCGACGGCTGCAAAAGGATGGCTGCCTGACCATTTACGATGAACCGTTCAATGGCCGCAACCGCCGCTATTACAAAATTACCCCGCTGGGGCGGCAGCAGCTGGCAGGCTACAAGGCAGAGTGGAAAGTTTACGCCGCCAACATTGACCATATTTTTGGGGAGGATGCAAAATGACAAGGCAGGAATATATGCAGCAGCTGGCAGCTCTGCTGGCCGCAATGCCGGAAGCCGAACGCCGGGATGCTCTGGATTATTACGAAGAATACTTTGATGCTGCAGGCCCCGAAAAAGAGGCCCAGACCATCCAGGAACTGGGCAGCCCCCAGAATGTGGCGGAAAAGATATGGGAGGGAACCGGGGCACAGTCCGGCACGCCGATGCCGGATAACAGCATGCCAGAACAGGGCAGCAGACGCAGAAAAAGCCCGGTGTGGATTGTGCTGGCTATCCTTGCAATTTTGATTGTTGTGCTGCTGGTGTTCATCGGCTCTTTCAAAATTGTGACAAAATATCAGTACAGCATTGCAGAGAGCGCAACGGCAGAGGAGGTTCCCCCGCAGGAAACCACCGGGGAAGCCAATGGGGAAGCCGCTGGGGGAACAACCGAAAATATGGACGAAAGCACGGATGAAAATACCGAAACAGCCATCACAAAGGAAAGTACAAAAAGCGAAAGCACCAACCGGTTGGAAAGCAGCACGATGACGCTGGATGCAAAGCAGGTCCAAACGATGGTATTGGACCTGGACTGCGGCGAGGTTGCTTTTGTGCGCAGCAATGCAGCGGATGAGATAACACTCCGGTTTGAAAATTTCTATTCCGACTGGCTGGAGCGTACCGTGGACGAGAGCGGCTTTAGCGTGCGGTACAAAATACCCAAAGGCTATATTTCCGGCAGTGACCCCACGCCCACGCTGAGCATCGCCCTGCCGGAGATAGAACTGGAACAGATAGAGCTGAATCTGAACCTGGGCAGCGCCGACCTTGGTACACTGAAAGCCAAAAGCATACAGGCAGACCTTGCCCTTGGCAGTCTGTATGCGGATGAGCTGCAAACCGGGCAGCTGGATGCAACGCTTGCCCTGGGCAGTGCAGAGCTTGGCACCGTGCAGGCAGAGCGCGTGACGATTGAAAACGCCCAGGGCGATGTGACGATCAGCCGTCTGGTGGGGGCCAGCCAGGTGCAGGTAACCGACCAGCTGGGCAATATTGCCCTGACCCTGGGGGAAAAGGCAGACGGTTACAGCGTGCAGGCTGCATGCGGCCTGGGCAGCATTACGGTAAGCGGCGCCAAGCAGGCAAGCCCTTACAGCGCCAACAGCAAAGCAGCCAACGCTGTGATTCTGGATGCCGCGCTGGGGGATATTACCCTGAACTTTGAGGAATGAGCGGGGAAAAGAGCATCACATGTGCGGCATGCCGGAACGCGTTTGGAGCCCGTTCCAAACGGCGGACGGGTGCCGATGTGCAAAATGTTTTGATTAGTCATACTCTTGCGCCTGGCCATGGTGCAGTTTATACAACTTTTGCCCCAAAGGCCAAAAAAAGATTTAATGCAACAAATTTTGCATATTGTACGCGAATGTGGTACAATAACCAATAAGCAAATCAGGCAACGAAAAGGGTAAAGGAGAATTGCGAAATGGCGTATTATTTTAGTGAACCGTCCCGTACCTTCGGCGAGTATCTGCTCGTCCCCGGCTATTCCTCTTCGGAGTGCATCCCCACGGCTGTCAGCCTCAAAACCCCGCTGGTCAAGTACCGCAAGGGCGAAGAAGCCTGCCCCCTGACCATGAACATCCCCATGGTTTCGGCTATCATGCAGTCCGTTTCCGGTGAAAAGCTCGCCATTGCCCTTGCCAAGCAGGGCGGCGTTTCTTTCATTTACGGCTCCCAGTCCGTTCAGTCCGAGGCTGATATGGTTCGCCGCGTCAAGGCTTACAAAAAGGGCTTTGTCACCTCTGACTCCAACCTGCCGCCGGAGGCTACCCTGGCTGATGTGTTGGACCTGAAAACCCGTACCAGCCATTCCACCGTTGCCATCACGGCTGACGGCACCCCCCACGGCAAGCTGCTGGGCATTGTGGCATCCCGTGACTACCGCCTGTCCCGCATGAGCACCGATCTGAAAGTGACTGAGTTCATGACCCCGCTGGACAAGCTGGTTACCGCACCGGCCAACACCAGCCTGCATGACTGCAACGATATCATCTGGGATAACAAGATCAACTCTCTGCCGCTGGTAGACGAGCAGGGCAACCTGCAGTATATGGTTTTCCGCAAAGATTATGATTCCCACAAGGAACATGCCAATGAGCTGCTGGATGCCAACAAGAGCTATGTTGTCGGCGCCGGCATCAATACCCGCGACTATGCCGAGCGCGTGCCCGCCCTGGTGGATGCCGGCGTGGATGTGCTCTGCATCGACTCTTCCGAAGGTTACAGCGAATGGCAGTCCCGTACCATCGCCTGGATCCGTGAGCATTACGGCGACAAGGTAAAGGTCGGTGCAGGCAACGTGGTGGACCGCGAGGGCTTCCTGTTCCTGGCAAAAGCCGGTGCAGACTTTGTCAAGATCGGCATTGGCGGCGGCTCCATCTGCATCACCCGCGAAACCAAGGGCATTGGCCGCGGCCAGGCAACCGCCGTTATCGAGGTTGCCAAAGCCCGCGATGAATACTATGAGCAGACCGGCATTTATATCCCTATCTGCTCCGATGGCGGCATTGTGCATGACTACCACATCACCCTGGCATTGGCAATGGGCGCTGACTTTGTTATGCTGGGCCGTTACTTTGCCCGCTTTGATGAATCCCCCACGAACAAGCTGCGCGTTGGCGGCAACTATGTGAAGGAATACTGGGGCGAAGGTTCCAACCGTGCCCGCAACTGGCAGCGCTATGACCTTGGCGGTGCCCAGAAGCTGAGCTTTGAGGAGGGCGTTGATTCTTACGTTCCGTATGCCGGCCCGCTGGCCGATGGCGTGCAGACCACGCTGTACAAGGTGCGTTCCACCATGTGCAACTGTGGTGCGCTGTCCATCCCGGAACTGCAGCAGAAAGCCCGCCTGACGGTCGTTTCTTCAACCTCCATTGTGGAAGGCGGCAGCCATGACGTTATCCTGAAAAACAACCCGAACAATGTTTAAGCTGTTCCGGGTTGGGGCACCACGGCCAGCAGAATTTGCGCTTGCAATCTGATAGGATTTGTGGTATTATAACCAACATGAGATGCAAAGGGGCAGCTACCAATACAGCTGCCCTTTTTTGCACTTTTGCGGGTTCAGGCGGTAACATTGTGCGTTTTAACCGCCTGGGGCCGGGGGCTCGGCCCCAAAACAATCAGGGACGCGGCAGAATGGCTGCGCCAATTAAGAGAGGGAAAGAATTATGAAAAAATTTGCCTGCGCTGCGCTGAGCACTGCACTGCTGGCCAGCATGCTGGCTGCCTGCGGCAGCTCCGCATCCACCACCCCAGCGGCTTCCTCCGCTGATACATCCTCCGATACCGGGGCATCTTCCACCGAAGCTGCCGCTTCCACCGGGGCTGCAGCAGATGGTTCGCTGCACGTTGCCATGAACACCGATATCCAGACGATGGATGTGCACAAGACCAACAACGACTACATGGTGCCGCTGAATATCTTTGACCGCCTGTTTGAGATCAAAACCAATGCGGACGGCTCCACCGAGCTGGAGAAGAGCCTGGTGGAAGACTACACCGTTTCGGACGACGGCCTGACCTATGATTTCACCCTGCGCAGCGGTGTTACTTTCTCTGACGGCACCCCGCTGACCGCCAACGATGTCAAGTATACCTTTACCCGTATGCTGGCCCTGCCGGACAGCGTGCAGACGGATTATGGCTCTGCCATTGCCGGTGCGGAAGCTGTGATGGATGGCACCGCCACCGACCTGGAAGGCATTCAGGTGATTGATGACACCCACTTTACCGTTACCCTGTCGGATCCGTTTGCCGGTTTCCTGTATGAGCTGGCAACCGCTTCCTGCTCCATCATGAGCGAGAAGAACGTGGAGGAAGCAGGCGACCAGTTTGGTATGGACTGCTCCAAGACCATCGGCTCTGGCCCGTATGTGGTCACCAGCTGGACCCGCGACAGCAGCATTGTGCTGGATGCCAACCCCAACTACTGGGGCGAAAAGCCCAGCGTGCAGCATGTGGAAATTTCCATCGTGCCGGATTCTTCCACCATGAGCATGATGTTCCAGAACGGTGAGCTGGATATCCTGGACTGCGATTACATTGACGCTGCCGTTGTCAACTCTACCTACAAGACTCAGTATGCCGATGATATCGTAACCTCCAACCGTCTGGGCACCACCTACATGGCTCTGAACGAGAATGTGGAGCCGCTGAACGATGTCAAGGTCCGCAAGGCCATCCAGATGGCCATTGACCGCCAGACCATCCTGGATACCGTGTATAACGGCGATGGCAGCCTGGTGGACGGCATTTACCCCAAAGGCCTGATCGGCTACACCGAGGACAACGAGGGTTGGCTGAAGTACGACCCCGAACAGGCCAAGAGCCTGCTGGCCGAAGCCGGTTACGCGGATGGCTTTACCATGGAGATTGCTGCCGATAACTCCAGCAGCGATTCCACTCTGCTGGTCATCCAGATCGTGCAGCAGTACCTGCAGCAGATCGGGATTAACGCCGAGATCAAGAGCTATGACCCCGCCAGCTGGCTGGATCTGCGCAAGAGCGGCGATATGGTCAGCTTTGTCAGCTCTTGGACGGCCGACTATAATGACCCGGATAACTTCATTTACACGTTCTTCGGTACCCCCGAAAAGAGCAATGTGCGCAGCCTGAACTACTTTAACACCGACGCTATGAGCCGTGTTGCTGCCGCCCGCGGCATTGTGGACGACACCGAACGCCTGACCGAGTACGCCGCGCTGGAAAAGCAGATCGTGGAAGAGGACGCTGCATGGGTACCTATGTTCAGCCGTTCCCACCTGTTTGTTAAGGGCGACCGGATCGCCTCCTTCACCCCGCACTGGGCCGGTTATAACGATACCCAGTATATCAACGTTACCTTGAAGTAATTTTTGGACAAAAAAAGTTACAAATAATGCAATGCAGGCTGCGACCACAGGTTGCAGCCTGCATTTTTTATGTTATAATTTTAATGCTTGTATATTTTACAGCATAAAAGTGTAAAAATATACAGCCGCTCAAACAGACTGTCCATAAGGTAAAACTGCATTCTGCCTGGCAGGGACCGTAAGGGCGCACATTGTGCGCCCACGAACCTGAAAACTTAGGGCAACACCGCACAATTCCCGCCTAGCGGCTTAAGCACCGCTCCGGCAGCTGCGGCACGGCATCTGCGTTGCCAAAATGCTCGATAATGTCGGGTTGCGGTACCCGCATCGTGCTTCGGGGGCAAAAGCCCCTCGCACTCTGCGACCGCTGCCCCTGCTTCGGTTCGCTGTTTCCGCCACTGGCGGCGCTCACCTTTGCAGCATCCAGTATTATCTGCGCTTTTGGCTTGGCATCTGCCGCACCTCGCTCGCCGTATCGGCACTTAGAATTATGCGGTATTGCCTTAGCGCTTTTTATAAAAGCGCTGTGCCGAAGCAACGCCTGCGGGGAAAATGATATTCACCTGCACAGAGCATGGTTTTAACCGATTGGCAGTTTGGAAACAGCGGCTGTGAGGGACAAAAGGGGAGTGACTCCGTGTGAAAAGCGTGATAAAGCGCATTTTGGGCACCATTCCGGTGCTGATCGGCGTGGTACTGCTCATCTTCATCATGCTGCGCATTGTTCCCGGCAATGCGGCGGCTATGCTGCTGGGTGAACATGTGGACCAGGCCACCATTGACCGCCTGACTGAAGTGATGGGGCTGGATAAGCCGGTGATCGTGCTGTTCTTTGACTATCTGGCCGGGGCGATCCATGGGGACCTGGGCATCAGTTATAAATATAACCGCGCTGTTACCGATATGATCATAGAGGCGTTCCCCTACACGCTGGAACTGGCCCTGCTGGCGGCGCTGTTCGCCTGGGTGCTGGGCCTTGGCACCGGTATTATAGCAGCCATCAGGCAGAACAGCCTTGTGGACCACCTGTTCATGGGCGTTTCGCTGGCTGGCGTTTCCATGCCTATTTTCATGGTGGCGCTGCTTCTGCAATACCTGTTTGCCTTCAAAATCAAGGCATTCCCGCTTACGCTGGATGGTACCTTCCTTTCCATGATTCTGCCCGCCATTGCCCTGGGCTGGAACAGCGCAGGCAGCATTGCCCGTATGACGCGCTCCAGCCTGCTGGAAGTGATGCAGGCGGATTATATTGATACCGCCCGTGCCAAAGGCCTGCGCAAGCAGGCGGTCATTCTGGGCCATGCGCTCAAAAACTCCATGCTGCCGGTCATTACCATGATGGCATTGCAGTTTTCCGGCATGCTGTCCGGCGCGGTTATCACCGAGAGCATTTTTGCCATTCCCGGCATCGGCCGCCTTGCCACCACAGCAATCCAGAACCGTGATATGCCGGTGCTGCAGGGGACCGTGCTGTTTACCACCGTGCTGGTCATTGCAGGCAACCTGATTGCGGACCTGCTGTATTCTGTGCTGGACCCGCGCATCAGAAAGGAGGCATAAGCCATGGCAGACGAAATGTTGAAAAATGCCCAGCCGCAGGAACTGGAAAGCCAGATCGGCGAAGAGGACGGCCTGAAAGAACAGCTGCTGCGCATGTGCCGCCAGAACAAGCTGGCCGCCTTTTCGGCTGTGCTGATTCTGGTTGTCATCCTGATAGCTATTTTTGCTCCCGTTCTGGCCCCCTATGGTGAGGCTGAGCAGGACCTGATCAGCCGTTTGCAGGGCCCCAGCGCTGCCCACTGGTTTGGCACGGATGAACTGGGCCGCGATGTGTTCTCCCGTATTCTGTATGGTTCGCGCCTCTCGCTTACCATCGGCATTCTGCCCAGCATCATCTCGCTGGTGGTGGGCATCTTCTTTGGCCTGCTGGCCGGTTACTTTGGCGGCTGGGTGGATTATGTCATCATGCGCCTGGCGGATATCATGCTGTCCATCCCGTCCCTGCTGCTGGCCATGGTGGTTATGTACACCCTGGGCCAGTCCACCGTCAACCTGTTTATCGCGCTTTCCCTCACCAGCTGGGCCAGTGTGGCCCGCGTGGTGCGCAGCCAGACCCTGAGCCTGAAGGAGAGCGAATATGTTGAGGCTGCCCGTTCGATCGGCGTCAGCAACGGCAAAATCATGCTCAAGCATATCCTGCCCAACTGCATTCCCTCATTGATCGTTCTGTTTACCCTGAATGTTCCCTCTGCCATTCTGTCTGAAAGCTCGCTGAGCTTTTTGGGCATCGGCGCACAGCCCCCGGCAGCATCCTGGGGCCTGATGGTCAACCAGTCCAAGCAGTTTTTGTTCACCCAGCCCTGGCTGGCCTTGGCACCCTGCATTGCCATTATGATCGTGGTGCTGGCGTTCAACTTTTTGGGTGACGGTCTGCGCGATGTGCTGGACCCCTACATGAAGAACCAGTAACGGCGGGGGAGAAGTAAAAGATGGAAAATAATAATAATGTTCTGGAAATCCGCGGCCTGAACTCCTATTTCTTTACCGAAAAAGGCGTGGCCCCGGCGGTGGATGGTCTGGACCTGGATATTCCCAAGGGCAAGATCATCGGCCTGGTGGGGGAGAGCGGCTGCGGCAAAAGCATGACCGCCAAATCCATTATGGGCCTGCTGAAATACCGGCCGCGTGGCGGGCGGCAGCATCCGGTTTGAAGATCAGGACCTGACCAGACTTTCGGATAAAGAGCTGCGCAAGATCTGCGGCAATGATATTTCGATGATCTTTCAGGAGCCGATGACCAGCCTGAACCCGGTGCTCAAGGTGGGCCGCCAGGTGCGCGAAACTTTGCTGGTGCATAACCCGACTATGAGCAAGGCGGAAGCCAAGCAGCGCGTGGTGGAAATGTTCCAGCGTGTTGGCATCCCCGAAGCGGAAAAGCGCTATGACTGCTACCCGCACGAGCTTTCCGGCGGCCTGCGCCAGCGCGTGATGATTGCCATGGCCATGGTATGCAAGCCCAAGCTGCTGATTGCCGATGAGCCCACCACCGCACTGGATGTGACAATTGAAGCCCAGATCCTGCGCCTGATGAAGGAGCTGCGGGACGAAACCGGCATGAGCGTGCTGATCATCACCCATAACATGGGCGTTGTGGCGGAAATCTGTGACTATGTGTATGTCATGTACGCAGGCAAGATCATGGAACAGGCCGAAACCTTTGAGCTGTTTGACCATACCATGCACCTATACCAAGGGCCTGCTGGATTCCATCCCGCGCATTGGCCAGAACGCCGAGCGGCTGCACACCATCCCCGGTGTGGTGCCCAACCTGCTGCACCTGCCACAGGGCTGCCCGTTCAGCAACCGCTGCGAATATGCCACCGACCAATGCCGCACGGAAAAAGCGCAGCTGCATCCCGTTGCACCGGATCATCAGGTGCGCTGCTTCCGCTGTGAGGAGGAACACCAATGAGCGAGGTAAAACACGAAGTTCTTTTGCAGGCAAAAGGTATTTATAAAAACTTTGAAACCAGCAAAAAAGACCAGGCCGTCCATGCCCTGACCAATGTGGATCTGACCCTGTACCGCGGCGAAACGCTGGCCCTGGTGGGGGAGAGCGGCTGCGGCAAAAGCACCCTGGGACGCACCCTGATCCGCATGCTGCCCGCAACCAGGGGCAGCGTGACCTTTGAGGGGCAGAACATCACCGCCATGAAGGATAAGGAATTTGCCCCCCTGCGCCGCCGGATGCAGATGGTCTTCCAGGACCCGTATGCCAGCCTTGACCCGCGCATGAAGGTGCGGGATATCATTGCCGAACCGCTGGAAACCTATCATGTATGCAAAACCAAAGCCGAAACCACCCACCGCGTACTGGAATTGATGCAGGCTGTTGGTGTACCGGCAGAGTTTTTGAACCGTTACCCGCACCAGTTCAGCGGCGGCCAGCGCCAGCGCATCGGCATTGCCCGCGCCATTGCGCTGCAGCCGGACCTGATCGTCTGCGATGAACCGGTCTCCGCATTGGATGTTTCGGTGCAGAGCCAGGTGTTGAACCTGCTCAAGGACCTGCAAAAGCAGTACGGCCTGACCTATCTCTTCATCGGGCATGATCTTTCTGTCATCAACTTTATTGCGGACCGCGTCTGCGTAATGTTCCTGGGCCATGTGTGCGAGGTTGCCACCAAGGAAGAGCTCTACAGCCACCCCATGCACCCCTATACCGCCTTTTTGATGGATGCCATCCCGCAGGCGGATCCACACCGCCGCAACCAGCACCGCCGTGTGCTGATGGGCGAAGTGCCCAGTCCGGTCAACCTGCCGTCCGGCTGCTGCTTCCATACCCGCTGCCCTTACGCAACGGAGCGCTGCCGCACCGAGGTTCCGGAGCTGCGGGAATGGGATGGCCGTATGGTTGCCTGCCACCGCGCGGGCGAAAACTGGGACTGAGATAACACAGTGAGGAAATAACAATGCAGGCAGTAATCAACGTGGCCATAGCGCCGCTTACCACAAACCCGGCCCTCTGGGCGCAGAACCCGCAGCAATCTCGTTTGGTGGATGAGCTTTTGCTGGGCATGCCGGTGGAAATTACCGGCGAAGCCGAACAGCACATGGTACCGGTACGCACCTTTTACGGCTATACCGGCTGGGTAGCACAGGATGCTTTGCTGACTGGCCCCAAGGCGGAAGAATGGCTGGTTCAGCCGCAGATGGTGGTCATAGCCCGCTGGGCTGATGTGCTGGCGGAACCCCGTGTGCAGGGGGCCTGCGTGGCTGCTGGCCTGCCCTTGGGCGCCCGCGTGGCCGTGCAGGGGGAGCCGGAAGACGGCTGGCAGGCCGTAACGCTGCCGGATGGCCGCACCGGTTACCTGCGTGCGGACGCGCTGGCCCCGCTGTACACCCAGCCCTGCGAGCAGGACCAGGAAAAGCTGCGTGCAGCCATTGCCCAGGCAGCCAAGCGCTACCTTGGCACGCCCTACCGCTGGGGCGGCAAAACCCCGGCGGGCATTGATTGCTCCGGCCTGTGCAGCATGGCATACCTGCTGTGTGGTATTTCCATCTGGCGGGATTCCGAGCTGAAAGAGGGCTACCCCATCCATCCGGCCCATGTTTCGGATATGCGCGTGGGAGATCTGGTGTATTTCCCCGGCCATGTGGCGCTCTATCTTGGCAATGGAGAGTACATTCATTCCACCGCGCGAGCAGGGGATAATGGTGTTGTAATCAACAGCTTTTACCCGGATTCCCCCCTCTACCGCCCTGACCTGCCCAAGCAGATCACCGCAGTAGGCTCCTACTTTGCCCGCCGGGAGGCAACCTGATAAAATTGAAATGAAGAAAAGCGCCTCTCTGTGATAGGAACAGAGGGGCGCTTTGATATGGGTTTTATAATAAATGCGGTCAGATAAAAAGACTAGACGATAAAACATACGTTTTATCGTTCAACACTTTGGCGGGAGCTGGTGGATTCGCCAAGCCGCGGTCTAAGCAACAGTCCGCAGGACTGTTGCTTGCCGCCTTCGGGTGGCCGACCTGTTCGAACCCTACCAGTTCCAACACAAAAAAAGACCCGCAACCTCAGTTGCGGATCTCTTTTGGTGGGAGCTGGTGGATTCGAACCACCGAAGCATTAAGCAGCAGATTTACAGTCTGTCCCCATTGGCCACTCGGGAAAGCTCCCATATTCATTTGTGCGCCTGCCTTAACAGTGCTTGATTAGTATATCAGAGCCTGAGCAAAAATGCAAGCCCTATTTTGAAAAAAATTGAAGTTTTTTGCTGCAATGCGGGAAAATGGGGTAAAAGATGCTGTATAACGAACAATTTTCGCGCGAGAAGGCACAGTGGTTAATAATTTGAAGAAAAGCCCAAAAAGCCCTTGCTTTTTTTTGCGGCGGGTATGCTAAAATACTTTTTGCAATGCCAAGGCATTGCCTTATGCGGAAGTGCTGGAATCGGCAGACAGGCACGTTTGAGGTGCGTGTGTCTATGACGTGTGGGTTCAAGTCCCATCTTCCGCACCAACCAAAAGAGCGCTGAATCGTTAAGGTTCAGCGCTCTTTTGGTTTATCAGGACCCACTCTTTCAACAAAGCCTCTCACAATGTACATAGAACAAAACAGGCCGCACAGCCTGCGCCATTCTTTAATGGCGGCAGCCGTGCGGCCTGGTCTATTTGAATCATTCGTAAGTGCGGCGTCCGGCAAAAATGCACAGAGGGCGGTTACACTTGCCGGTGCCCATCAGCTGGGTGGCAGCACACAGGGTTGCGCCGGCGCTGGAACAGGCGGGGATGCCGTCATAGAACAGCACCTCCCGTGCGGCGCGCTCGGCATCGGCCGAAGAGACCGTCAGCACGGTATCCACTACATAGGGGTTATAGTTTTCCGGCACAAAACCGGGCCCGATGCCGGCAATGCTGTGGTGGCCAATGAACCCGCCGGAAATGGCGGCGCATTCGCTGGGCTCCACGGCCACAATGCGGATCATGCTGTTCCAGGCTTTCAGGTATTCCGCCACGCCAGTAATGGTGCCGCCGCTGCCCACGCCGATCACCACAGCATCAATCGCATCCCCGGCGGCTTTTAAAATCTGGGGGCCGGTCACGCGGCGGTGGTATTCGGGGTTGTCATCATTGGCAAAGTAGTTGGTAAAGTAACCGTTATAGCGGGCGGCGGTGTCCTTGGCAACCTGTTCCAGCGCACGGCGGCCGCCGCTGCCGCATACCACAATGCGCGCCCCCAGGTTTTGCAGATGCTGCCTGCGGGAAAGCGGCAGGCTGCTGGGCACCACCAGAATGCAGGGGTGGCCTGTGGTGGCGCAGCTTACCGCAAGGGCAGCGCCAAAGCTGCCGGAACTGGCTTCCACCACCGGCATGCCGGGCTGCAATGTGCCGCGCTCGGTGGCAAAAGCCAGCATAGTTTCGGCCACGCCGTCCTTGCAGGTGCCGGTAGCGCCGCCGAAATCCAGATATGCCAATATGCTGGAAGCAAGTTCGTGCCGCCCGGAATACCCCGAAAGCCGCACCACCGGGGAACGGTACACGTCCTGATAATAGCTCTGCAATATTGCCATAGCCTGGCAGACCTCCTTGCAAAAATCAGGCAGGGGAGAACACGCAGTCCGTAAAATCCGCCCCGTTCTGTAAATTTCACCCAATATACAACATATTATAGCATATCCGGCGCGGCTTTGTACATGAAAAAAACATATTTTGCCGCAGTTTTTACGGCAAAAATGCTGGGCGGGCACAAAAAGCTGAAAAAAACGCAAAAAACAGCCGGATACCGCACCTTTGGGCCTTGACAGTATGACTTTAGAGTGTTATAATTCAAAAGCTGTAAAGAAAAACACTTTACAGCAGTCAGAGGAACAGACAACACAAAGGGGGCACAGCCGTGGCAGCCAAAGCAGGTAAGGACCTTGGGTTTTCCATCCTGCTGGATTATTACGGCATGGTCCTGACGGAAAAACAGCGCAATATTCTGACAGAATATTATAACGATGACCTTTCGCTGGCCGAAATTGCCGAAAATTATGGCATAACCCGCCAGGGAGTACGGGATGCCATCAAGCATGGCGAAGCGACCCTGATGGAGATGGAGGAAAAGTTGGGCACTGCCCGCCGGACCGAAGCCATTCGGGCAGATCTTGCCCGGCTGGAAGAGCTTGTCAGCGAGGTGCGCGTGTGCAATACTGGGTTGTTTGAACCGGATACCCGCGTTCAGCGGGCTACCGAGGAGATGCTGACCATTATTCACCGCCTTGATACGCAGGAGGAACTGCCCGATGGCATTTGAATCTTTAAGCGAGCGTCTGAACGGCGTTTTCAAAAAACTGCGCGGCAAAGGCAAGCTGAGTGAAGCGGATATCAAGGCTGCGATGCGGGAAGTCCGCATGGCGCTGCTTGAAGCGGACGTCAACTACAAAGTCGCAAAGGATTTCTGCGCGCAGGTTTCGGAGCGCGCCATGGGCCAGGAAGTGATGGAAAGCCTGACCCCCGCCCAGCAGGTTGTCAAGATCGTCAACGAGGAACTGACCAAGCTGATGGGCGGCGAGGAACCCCAGACCCTGCACATCAAAAATAAAAAAGGGCCAGACCGTTATGATGATGTGCGGCCTGCAGGGGGTAACGGTAAAACCACCCATGCGGCAAAGCTGGGCCGCTTTTATAAGGCTCAGGGCCGCCGCCCACTGCTGGTAGCCTGTGATATCTACCGCCCCGCAGCAATTGACCAGCTGCGCATTGTAGGCGAGCAGGCAGGCGTTCCCGTCTATGAGATGGGCACCGAAAAGCCGGAAAAGATTGCCAAGCAGGCAGTTGAGTACGCCAAAGACCACGGCTATGATATCGTTATCATTGATACCGCAGGCCGTTTGCAGATCGACGACCAGCTGATGGACGAGCTGGTGCGCATCAAGCAGGCTGTTGAGGTGGATGAGACCCTGCTGGTTGTGGATGCCATGTCCGGTCAGGAAGCCGTAAACGTTGCCAAGACCTTTAACGAAAAGGTTGGCATCAGCGGCGTGGTCCTGACCAAGACGGACGGCGACACCCGCGGCGGTGCGGCGCTTTCGGTTCTGGCCGTTACCGGCAAGCCGATCTACTTCCAGGGCACCGGTGAGAAGCTGGATGCGCTGGAACCGTTTTACCCGGCGCGCATGTCCAGCCGGATCCTTGGCATGGGCGATGTGCTGAGCCTGATCGAAAAGGCCCAGACCTTGCAGAATGACAAGGAAGCTGAAGAAGCCGCCAAGCGAATGATGGCCAACAAGTTCGATATGAACGATATGCTGACCCAGTTCGCCCAGATCCGCAAGATGGGCGGTGCGTCCGCGCTGCTGGCCATGATGCCCGGCGCCAACCAGATCAGCTCCGAACAGATGGACCAGATCGATGAAAAGGCGCTGCCCCATATTGAAGCCATCATCTACTCCATGACGCCGGAAGAGCGTGCGCATCCTTCCATCATCAACCCCAAGCGCAAGCGCCGCATTGCGGCGGGCAGCGGCCAGACGGTTGAGGACGTGAACAAGCTGCTGCGCCAGTTTGAAGCCATGCAGAAGATGATGAAAAAGGTCAAGCGCAACCCCAAGGGCTTTATGCGCGGCCTTGGCGGAATGAGAGGCCTGCGCTGAGCAGCCTGTTATGAATTTGATATGACCCGTAAGCCTCTCTGGCCCCAGGGTGATATATAAATTGCAAGCCCACGAGGGAAAACCACGGGGCCGTAAAAACAAAATTTTGGAGGATATTTACCATGGTTAAGATTCGTCTGCGCCGCATCGGCGCCAAGAAAGCTCCTTTCTACCGCATTGTTGTTGCTGACAGCCGCTTTGCTCGTGACGGCCGCTTCATCGAAGAGATCGGCTACTACGATCCGACCAAGGAGCCCAGCGTTGTCAAGATCGACGCCGACAAGGCTAAGCAGTGGCTGGCCAACGGCGCTCAGGCTACCGATACTGTTCGTGTTCTGCTGAAGAAAGAGAACATCCTGTAATTAAACGGAGGAACGCCACATGCAGGAACTGCTGATTGCCGTTGCCCGTGGCCTTGTGGAAGATAAGGACGCGGTGCAGGTAACGGTTGACCCCGCGCGTGAGGACGGCACGGTTGTGTACCACCTCACGGTGGCAGAAGGCGACATGGGCCGCGTGATTGGCAAACAGGGCCGCATTGCCAAGGCAATCCGTGTTGTCATGCGTGCCGCCGCCGTCCGCCAGAACGAAAAAGTCGTGGTGGAAATCGGCTGATTTTTGCCACCCAGCACTCTGCCGCTTTGCGCGCAGGGTGCTTTTTATTTGCCGCCGCTTTTGTGTGATTTATTCTAGGAGGTTCCCCCTATGCAAAACTATCTGCCCGCCTGCAAAATTGTTTCCACCCACGGTGTCCGCGGCGAAATGAAAGCCCTGCCGCTGTGCGACGGCGCACAGTTCCTGGCCAAGTTCAAGCGCCTGTACGCTGCCGCAAACGGCAGCGGTGAGGTTGCGCTGCGCGGGGTGCGCGCCCAGGGCAATATGCTGCTGGTCAAGCTGGCCGGGGTGGAGGATATGGATGCCGCCCGCGCCCAGGTGGGCAAAACCTACTATTTTGCCAAGGCGGATGCCAAACTGCCGGAGGGCCGCTATTTTATTGATGATCTGATCGGCTGCACTGTGCTGCATGCGGACGATGGCCGCACCCTTGGCATCGTTGCAAAGGTGGACCACCCCGGCGTACAGGATATCTATATTGTGCGCGATGCAGCGGGGGAGGAGCACTGGATCCCTGCCGTGCCGGAGTTTGTGGTGGATGTGGATATTGCGGCCCGCACGGTAAAAATGCGCCCTATTGCGGGGATGTTTGATGAGCCGGTCAACGGCGATGAGGAGTAATTGATGCGCATTGATATTGTCACCCTGTTCCCGGAACTGTGCGATGGCTTTTTGAGCACCAGCATCCTGGGGCGCGCCCGCGCCAAAAACCTGTTTGAAGCGCACTGCCACCAGATCCGGGATTACACCAAAAACAAACAGCGCCAGACGGACGATTACCCCTATGGCGGCGGCTGCGGCATGGTGCTGTATGCTCAGCCCATTGCAGATTGTCTGCGCGCTGTGGCGGACCAGTGCGCCCAGCAGGGCCGCGCCAAGCCCCATGTGGTGTTTTTGACCGCCGCCGGGCAGCCCTATAACGAGGAGACCGCCCGCCGGCTTTCCAGCTATGAAAGCCTTGCGCTGGTGTGCGGCCACTATGAGGGCATTGACCAGCGCGTGATCGATACCTTTGGCGATGAGGAAATCTCCATCGGGGACTATGTGCTGACCGGCGGCGAGCTGGCCAGCCTGGTGGTGGCAGACAGTGTTCTGCGCCTGCAGCCCGGCGTTCTGGCCGAGGAAAAAGGCTACCAGGACGAAAGCTACTGGGACGGCCTGCTGGAATACCCCCAGTTTACCCGCCCGGAAGTGTGGGAGGGCCAGGCCATCCCGCCGGTGCTGCTGACCGGGGACCACAATAAAATTGACGCCTGGCGCGGCCGCCAGAGCCGGGAACGCACCCGCCAGCGCCGCCCGGACCTGTATGACCAGTGGTGCGCCACCCACCCGATCACCCAGATCCCGCGCTGGAAGCGTACCGAGCGTGCCCAGCTGATCAAGACGGATGCCCAGCTGGATGCAGCCGCAAAACTGTTTGCCGAAGGCTGCCGCACCGTCTGCCGGGATGTGTGCACCGAAGCAGGCCTTGCAGAATATACGCCGGAAGTCATGCGCCAGCGCCTGGAAGAAGAGCGCAAGGCGGGCTGGGCATTCTACCTGCACACCACTTCGGATACGCCGGACGGCATGGTGGGTGTCTGCCATAAAACGGGGGAGATCGGCCACCTGTTTGTCACACAGTCCGCCCGCGGCAGCGGCATTGGCACAAAGCTGCTGGATTTTGCGCGCAAAAAACTTGCGGAGCACGCCCGGCCCTGGCTGGCCGTGCTGGATGCAAACACGGCGGCCATCGGCCTTTACCGGCGCATGGGCTACCTGCCGGATGGCGTGCGGAACATGTACCAGCCGGGGGTGGACGTAGCATTCTGCAAGCCCTGCAAAGAGCTTGTTATGCGTTATCAGCCCCAGGATCAAGGCTGAACCAGCGGTATTCTGTCGGTTTTTCGTACAGGTTTTGTAGTCTATCTACAATCCGGTTGAAAATAAACTGGTAAAGTTGCACAAGCGGGCCCGGCGCGATTTGTGCCAAATGCGGAATCCTGCCAAAATTGCAAATTTACACTGTACAAAGTCGAACAAATGGGATAAAATATAAACAATCAAGGCGGCGCTGATTGTGCAATACCGCCTGAAAGGAGCCCGCGGTAGAGAACTTGGGCGTATCTTTTCATATAAGTAGGAGAGAATAATTATGTACGTTAAAGAAGTTACCGTTGAGAATCAGGTAGGTCTGCACGCTCGTCCGGCCACCTTCTTCATCCAGAAGGCAAACGAGTATAAGTCTTCCATTTGGGTCGAAAAGGAAGAGCGCCGCGTCAACGCTAAGTCCCTGCTGGGTGTTCTCTGAGCCTCGGCATCGTTGGCGGCACCACCATCCGTATCATTGCTGACGGCACCGATGAACAGGCTGCTGTGGATGGTCTGGTCAAGCTGGTCAACTCCGGCTTCTCTGAATAATCAGATCTTTTGTTTTTGCGGCGGGTGACTGGTCACCCGCCTTTTTTTGTCTGCGCGGCCATGCCACGCAGACAAAAAATCACTCACCACCCTTATTCAAAAACCATGACAAAACAAGAACTCTACAAAAAAGCCTGTATGCTCCCGCTGCTGCCGGGGGTGTATATCATCCGCGATAAAACGGATACCATCATCTATATTGGCAAAGCCAAGCGCCTGCGCATCCGTGTTTCACAGTATTTCCGCGAGGGCGTGCCCCATGACGCGAAGGTCACCCAAATGATCAACCACGCATTTGCGTTCGATGTCATCGTCTGCCAAAGCGAATTTGAGGCCCTGGTGCTGGAAGCCAGCCAAATTAAGGCCCATACGCCAAAGTATAATATCTTTTGCTCAAAGATGATAAGGGCTACAGCTATGTAAAGATCACCCACGGTCCCTGGCCGCGTATTTCTGCTGCCCTGCAAAAGGACGATGAGAACGCCGATTATATCGGCCCGTTCACCTCGGCTTTTGCGGTGCGGGAGATGGTGGAAACTGCCCAGAACTGTTTTTTGCTGCCCCGCTGCAATAAAGAGTTCCCGCGTGATATCGGCAAGGGCCGCCCCTGCCTGAATGCCCATATCGGCAAGTGCATGGCCGTGTGCAGCGGCAAAATTACCTGCGAAGCCTATAACGAAGCGGTGCAGGGGGCTCTGCGCATGATCCGGTACGGCAAAAAAGATATCGTCAAGCAGCTGAAAGAGAAGATGCAGGCGGCGTCTGACCGGCTGGATTTTGAAACAGCCGCCCTGCTGCGGGATCAGATCGCGGCCATTGACCGCGTGGCGGCGGGCCAGAAGGTGGTTATGGATGCCGGGACAGAGATGGACGTCATCGCGCTGGCGGGCACCACCCGCGCGGTATGCGCAGCGGTGCTGCGCTACCGGGATGGCCGCCTGACCGATAAGCGGGAGTTCGTCTTTCATGATACGACCGATATCGAAGCCGTGCGGGAGGAATTCCTGCCCCAGTATTATCTGGATGGCGAGACGATCCCCAAAACCATTGCGGTGGATACCCTGCCGCCGGACGCCGAAGCGCTGAACCAGGCGCTGAACGAAGCACGCGGCAGCAAGGTGGAGCTGTATGTGCCCCAGCGCGGCGATGTGGCCAAGCTGGTAACAATGGCCTACACCAACGCTGTGGAGCGCCTGGGGCGCGAGAGCGGCCGCTATACCCGCGAGGAAAAGCTGCTGGAAGAAGCCGCCCAGGTGCTGGGCCTGAAAACCCCGCCGAGGGTGATTGAAAGCTATGATATTTCCAACTGGGGCGATGGCTCCAGCGTGTGCGGTATGGTGGTGTTCAAGGATGGCAAGCCTTACCGCGCCGGCTACCGCCGCTTTAAGATGCGCACCGTTGCCGGCACGGACGACTATGCCTCTATGGCGGAAACGCTTTCCCGCCGGGCTGCGGAGTACGAGGCGGCCCGGCGCGGCGAAAAGCCGGATAATGAAACCAACCAGTTTGCCACCATGCCGGATCTGCTGCTGATCGATGGCGGCCGCGGGCAGGTGAGCGCCGTTAAACAGGCACTGCGCGGCACGGCACTGGAACATGTGCCCACCTTTGGCATGGTCAAGGATGACCACCACCGCACCCGCGCCATTGTGGATGATGCGGGCGGGGAAATCGCCATCAACCGGCACCGCAATATCTTTACCTTTGTGACCAATATCCAGGATGAAACCCACCGCTATGCCAACGATTACCGCAAGCGGATGATGCACAAAAAGTCCTATGCGGCAACCCTGACAGAGCTGCCCGGCGTTGGCCCCAAGACCAGCGCGGCACTGCTGGCACATTTCAAAACCGTAACGGCAGTCAAGCAGGCGTCTATTTCGGACCTGGAAGAGGTCAAGGGCATCAGCCACGCCAAGGCGGAGAACATTTATAATGCTCTGCGCCAGTAAACTCAACGCCGGCAACGGCAGGAGAGGGGAAAACCCGCCTGGATTGCAGGCTGGGTTGTAAAATAAGAATGAATGACGGTAAACTCCCTTGACAAGCGGATTTGAACCATCCATAATGTATAAGGCAACACCGCACAATTCCCGCCTTACGGCTTAAGCACCGCTTCGGCGGCTGCGGCACGGCATCTGCGTTGCCAAAATGCTCGATAAGACATCCAGTATTATCTGCGCTTTTGGCTTAGCATCTGCCGCACCTCGCTCGCCGTATCGGCACTTAGAATTATGCGGTATTGCCATAAGTGCAACTGTTTATCCCGAATAGGAGTGCTCTGGCTTGAGCTTCCCAGCGGGATGGGTGGCTGCCATATAACAAATGAAAGGCAGGCAGCCTAACATGATGCGTGTGATTGCAGGTACAGCCCGCGGCAAAAACCTTGCTGCGCTACCGGGGGAGGATGTTACCCGCCCCACCATTAACCGCGTAAAGGAGGCAATGTTCTCCAGCGTACAGTTCTCTGTGCCCGGCGCGCGCGTGCTGGACTTGTTTGCAGGCAGCGGCCAGCTTGGCATTGAGGCATTATCCCGCGGGGCCAAGCGCTGTGTTTTCCTGGATGCTTCCCGCGAGGCAATCCAGATCGTGCTGGCCAACTGCAAAACGGCGGGCGTGTTTGCGCAGAGCCGGGTCATCCCGGATGATGCGTTCCACTTTTTGGCCACCACGCAGGAAGAGTTTGATCTTGCCCTGCTGGACCCGCCGTACCACCACGGCACGGTAGCCAAAGCACTGCCGCAGCTGGCAGCGCACATGGCCCCTGGCGGTGTGGTGCTGTGTGAAACAGAACTGGACGCCGAGCTGCCGGAACAGGTTGAGGGGCTTGTTTTGGCAAAACAATATAAGTACGGCAAGATTTTGGTAAGCCGCTATGAGAAAGAGGAACAGCTATGAATGTTGAGGAACTGCTGGATATGCTGGAGGAAACGCTGGAGGAGGGTACCGCTGTGCCGTTTGCCGCCGCCAAGCGTGTGGTAGATGTGGACCGCTGCCGCGATATCGTGGATGAGGTGCGCAATAACCTGCCCGATGAACTGCGCGACAGCAAAAAGATTGTGGCAGACCGCGAGCAGATTTTAAAGAACGCCCAGACCGATGCGGATAACATCATCAAGCAGGCAGAGGAACGCGCACGGGTACTGGTATCGGACAAAGAGATCACCAAGCGCGCACAGAAGATGGCCGTGGAGCTGGTGAACGCCGCACAGGCACAGGCGAAAAAGATCAACAATGCCTCCGCGGCTTATTGTGAGAATATCCTCAAAAACTCGGAGGAAGTTCTGGCCCGCAGTGTGGCGGATATCAAAAATACCCGCATGAACCTGCGCAACCTGGCCAGCCGCGGCCCCCATGGCCCACAGAAACCGAATCTGTAAAATCGGCCCCCTGTGCGGGCTTTGTGAAAGGGATCTGTACGGTTCCTGCCCCGCAAACAACAAATAAGACAGCATTTGTGAAAACTTTATGGCCCGCAGCGCTTTTTGGCGCTGTGGGCTTGCTTTTTGCCCCGCGATTTGGTACTATATAAGTGTTCCAGTGGGTAAAAGTGGGCAATTCGGGGTTAAAGTGGTGAGTTATCCACACATTCCACAGGGTTGTTAACCGCGAAATTCCGCTGAAACGCTAAAAAAGCGACAGTTCCAACCGGGAAGGGGGCGGGTTCGACAATGTTCATGGGTCAGTATGACTACGCAGTGGACGCAAAGGGCCGTCTGAATTTCCCCGCAAAGTTCCGGGATGGAATGGGCGAAACCTTTATCGTGACCCGCTGGCTGGACCATTGCCTTGCCGCGTTCCCGCCGGAGGAGTTTGAAAAAGTGGCCCAGCGCATTGCCGAAAAAGGTATGGTAAAGGGCCGCAATGTCAGCCGTATGCTGTATTCCTCTGCGGTGGAAGTAACACCGGATAAGCAGGGCCGCATTCAGCTGCCCGCAAAACTGCGGGAATACGCCAACCTGGACCACGATGTGAGCGTGATCGGCAACCGCAACTTTGCGGAGATCTGGAACACCCAGGATTGGGAAGCCCGCCAGGCGGAAAGCGATGAAGATTTTACCGCCGCAATGGAAGACCTTGATTTTTAAGATACACTTTGAGCGGGGGTGTACCCCTGCATGTTAAACCGTGTGAAACGGGGAAAGAGGAGAACACCGTGGAATTTAGTCATATCCCCGTTTTGCTCAGCCAATGCCTTGATGGGCTGGCCATTGACCCTGCCGGGATTTATCTGGACGGAACGGCCGGCGGGGCAGGCCACTCAAAGGAAATAGCAAAACGCCTGACCACCGGGCGGCTGATCTCGCTGGATCAGGACCCGGATGCGGTGGCAACCGCTGCCGCAAGGCTAAAGGGCTTACCCGCCCAGGTGGTTCAGGCCAACTTCCGCGAAACCGCCCGCGTGCTGGATGAACTGGAGATCCCCTTCATCAACGGCGCGCTGCTGGACCTTGGCGTTTCCAGCCACCAGCTGGACGATGCCGAGCGTGGCTTCTCCTATCACGCGGATGCCCCGCTGGATATGCGCATGAGCCAGCAGGGGCCCACCGCGGCAGACTTGGTGAACACCCTGGACCGTGAGGAACTGACCCGCATCCTGCGCGATTATGGTGAGGAACCGTATGCCTGGCAGATTGCGGGTAAAATCGTGAAAGCACGGGAGGAAGCCCCGATTTTGACGACCCTGCAGTTTGCGGATCTGATTGCATCCGCTATGCCGCCTGCCGAGCGCCGCAAGAACAAGAACCCCGCCCGCCGCAGCTTCCAGGCAGTGCGGATTGCCGTCAATGGGGAACTGGATGCCCTGAACGAGGGGATGGAGGCGATTTTCAGCCGCCTGGCCCCCGGCGGGCGGTTCTGCATCATCACGTTCCACAGCCTGGAGGACCGGCTGGTAAAACAGAAGTTCCGCCGCTGGGCCCAGCGCTGCACCTGCCCGCCGGAGCAGCCTATTTGCACCTGCGGCGGGATGCCCAAAGCTAAACTGATTACCCGCAAGCCGATTGAAGCGGACGCTGGTGAGTTGGAAGAAAACCGCCGCAGCCGTTCCGCCAAGCTGCGCGTACTGGAAAAATTATAAGCGTGCCAGGAGGGAACATTGGCAGCGCGGCATGGCGCTTGTGACCATGCCGCACAGCTTAAGGAAAGCCGAAATTTTACGATACGAGAAAGGGGGCGGCGCCCATGGCTTCCACAGCAGCAGAAATTTCAACCAACAATCATTCCGGTTCCTCCCGCACACCGCGGGTGCGCGTTGTCAAGGGCGGACGCTACGGCCTGAGCAAGGCACGCCAGTTTGCCCGCACGGCGGGCACGGTGCTGGTTATTGCCATCTTTTTTGGTTTGTTTGCCAGCATTGTCGCCAGCCAGGCACGCATCACACAGCTTTCCGGCGAAATTGATGACGCCAAGTCGGAACTGACCAATGCCCAGAGCTATAACGACTATCTGTCCACCACCATGGATCAGATCACCAACAGCACCAGCGTCCAGCAGGAAGCGGAGGATCGGCTGGGGCTGGTTAAAATGGACCCCAGCCAGGTGACGTATGTCCGGCTGGAGGATGAAAGCGTGATCGAACGCGCAGCCGGCACAGCAGACAAGTTTTTTGCCGGTATGAAAACCGCAGCGCTCAGTCTGCTTGGCAGTTTTGACCCGTAACCGATCCGGTCAAGGCAATACCGCATAACTTTGGGTGCCCAAGCCGTCAGGTGGGAATCATGCGGTGCTGCCCTTACATTGCGCCAAAGCGTGCATCCCAACAGGAGCACGCTTTTTTTGCCATCATGGGCGGGCGCGTATTCGTGCAAACAGTCTTTTCTGTAAAGGAATGAACCTATGCCAAAGCAACCCGACAACAAGAATCAATCCACGCGTCATCACAACCGCCGCAGCCCGGAGCCGGGGCAGAATCATGCGCTTACGCTGAACGGACGCATCATGGTTTTGCTGCTGGTGATCGGCTTTATCGCTGCGGGGTGCGGCGTTCTGATTTATAAGCTGTATACCCTGCAGATCCGGGATGCTGAGCAGTACCGTGTTCAGGCGGCGGAACAGCAGCTTTCCGATACCCAGATTCCCGCCACGCGCGGCTCTATTTATTCCGCTAACGGCAAACTGCTGGCCAAAAGCAGTGTGGTGTGGAACATTATTGCCAACCCGTCCAAGTGCAACCAGGATTATGTGGCGGAAGCCAGCCAGAAAATCAGCGAATTGCTGAACGGGAGCGTCAGCGCGGAAAAAATTCAGGAGCAGCTGAGCAAAACGAACAGCCAGTACCGCGTGATTGCCAAGGGCATTGATATGGTAACGGCGCAATCCATTATTGACTATGCCAACACCAAACGCATTACCAACGGCAAGGCGGAGGGGGATCCGGATGCCAAGTACGAAACGGTGCTTTCCATGTACAAGGAATCCTCCTCCACGCGGGAATACCCTAACGGAATGTACCTTTCCTCGGTCTTGGGCTTTTGTGATGACAGCGGCAACGGCATGTACGGCCTGGAAAAATCGTATGATGAGAAACTGGTCGGTACACCGGGGCGCAGCATCAGCAGCGAGAACGCATGGGGCTATGAACTGGCTAACGAGGAAAGCGATACCCATGCGGCTATCAACGGCTATAACCTGAACCTGACCATTGACGATACCATCCAGACCGTGCTGGAAACCGAGCTTTCCAACGCGATTGATGACTATGATGTGCAGAACCGTGCCAGCGCTATTGTGATGAATGTGAACACCGGCGCGGTGCTGGGTATGGCAACGGCGCCGCAGTTTGACCCCAACGATCCGTATAATATCACCGAACCCAAATTGCAGGCTATCCTGGATAATGCCGGAACGGCGCTGACGGAGGACGATATTTCCGTCCTGCAAAGCCGTTTGGGGCAGGACGCCGTAGCTGATATCATTGCGGACGGCGTTGTGAACCCCAACGGAACAAAAAGCATCGACGAAGAAGGCAACGAAATCGACGTTCCCAGCGAAAAAAGCCAGCTGCAGGGCATGATCCGTGAGGCCGAGTGGAAGAACAAAGCCGTGACGGAATTGTATTACCCCGGCTCAGTCTTTAAGCTCATGACGGCCGCTGCGGCGCTGGATTCCGGCCTGATGGGGGCGGACCAGCAGTTTTACTGCGGCGGCGAGCTGACAGTATTCCCCAATACCGAGTGGGAACACAGCTACCACTGCGCCGAGGGCAACGCTCACGGCTGGCTGGATATGGCCGGGGCGCTGAACCACAGCTGCAACCTGTACTTTATCCAGGTGGCGGAAAAAATGAGCGCCGAATTCTTTTATAACTACTACCAGGCGTTTGGCCTGACCCAGACCACTGGCATTGACCTGCCGTATGAGGCAAAGGGCATCTCCAAAACCCAGCAGGAGATGGAGCAGGTGGAAACGGACCTGTACTCCACCGCGTTCGGCCAGTCCCAAAAGCTGACCCTGATCCAGATGGCAGCCGCCGTGGCTTCCACCGTGAACGGCGGCTACCTGATGACCCCCTATGTGGTGGATAATATGACGGACGACACCGGCAACGTGGTATGGCAGGCTGAAACCGACATTAAGCGCCAGGTCGTCAGCGAGGAAGTCAGTGAGCAGATCCGCGCCATGATGGAAAACAACGTGGGTCACACCGGTACCAGCAATGACCTGGACTATCACGGTTGTGCCAGCGCTTATGTGGCGGGCTACCGCATCGGCGGCAAATCCGGTACGGGAGAACAGCTGGACTGGAAAGGCGCTTACAAGTACCGCCCGGACGGCGACTATCGCAAGGCCATCAGCTTTGCCGCCATCTTTCCGGCGGACGACCCGGAAATTCTGGTGCTGGTCATGATGGATAACCCGCGCTGGATCTTTGACTACGCTTCCCAGATTGTGGCCCCTGTTACCGGCAACATCATCAGCCAGATCGCGCCGTATCTTGGCATTGAACGGGATGCTTCTTATGATAGCAACGGCAGTGTGGAAGTGCCAAATGCCATTGGCACCCGCTGGACTTCCGCCCAGGTCAAGATGAACGCCGCCGGGCTTTCCCACCGGTTTGTGGATACCAGCGACGGCGATGTTGTGTATCAGTACCCCGCAGGCGGCACCGTGGTGCCCGCAGGCTCCACGGTTTACCTGTATACCCAGTCCACCACCGACGCCACCACCACCGTGCCGGATGCCACCGGCAAAACCGGAACCTTTGCCGCACAGATGCTCAAGGCTTCCGGCGTCAATGTGGCAATTTCGGGCAGTGCATCGGACCGTGTTGTCAGCCAGGATATTGAGGTTGGGAGTGTGGTGCCCTACGGCACAGTCGTTACCCTGACCACGGAACCCGACGGCAGCAGCGATGCCCAGCAGGATGCAGATACCTCGCAGGACGATGCCGCCCAGGACGATACGCCCCAGGACGCCGCCGGTGAAAACGATCAGGATAGCACGACCCAGGATGATACCGGCAGCGATGCCGAGCAGCAATAACCCCGGCCACGGCAGGGGAACCCCACAGCAAACTGAAACATGCCGCAACTAAACCAACCAAAAGGAGCGTGTTCCCATGAAACCCATGAACGCGAACGAACTTCTGGCCGGGCTGGCACTGGCCCGCCCGGTGCCCATCACCGCCGTTGTAACGGACTCCCGCAAGGTGCAGCCGGGCTGCATTTTTGTCTGCTTCCCCGGCGAGCGTGTGGACGGCCACGACTATGCCGCCAAGGCGTACCAGGCCGGGGCCGAGTATGTGATCGCCAACCATCCCGTGGAGGGCGTGCCGGAGGATCACCTTGTCATCTGTGAATCCAGCTACCTTGCCATGATCCGTATGGCATCCAACTACCGCACGCTGTTCAGCCCGCTGATGATCGGTGTGACCGGCAGCGTGGGCAAAACCACCACCAAAGAGTTCTGCTATGCGGTTCTTTCGGCTTTTGGCAATACCTTAAAAACAGAGGGCAACCAGAACAATGAGATCGGCCTGCCCAACACGCTGTTCCGCCTGGAAGATACCACCCAGTATGCTGTGGTGGAAATGGGCATGAGCCACCTGGGCGAGATTGCCCGCATGGTGCGCGCAGCGCGGCCGTCTGCCGGTATCATTACGATGATCGGCGTTTCCCACCTGGAAAATCTGGGCACGCGGGAGAATATATTGAAGGCAAAGATGGAAATCTGCCAGGGCCTGCCGGACGGCGCCCCGCTGGTGCTGAACGCGGACGATGACCTGCTGCCCACCGCGCAGATCCCCGGCCGCCTGCACCCGGTGTGGTTCGGCATCCGCTCCAGCTCCGCAGATGTGCGCGCCATCAATATTCATACCGTAGGGGAGGGTACCGGCTTTACCCTGGTGGATAACGTGGACGGTGAAACCTATGAGTTCAGTGTAACCATCCCCACGGCAGGCGTTCATACCGTGTATGATGCCCTTGCTGCTTACACTGCAGCCACCCGCTTGGGGTTGGAGCGTGCCCGCGCCGCCCGTGCGCTGGCCAGCTATCAGACCACCGGTATGCGCCAGAACATTGTGCAGCACGGCGGTGTGACCTTTATTGAGGATTGCTATAACGCCAGCCCGGACAGCATGAAAGCAGCCTTGCAGATTCTGCATGACCGCCAGCCCGGCCCCGGCGGCCGCCGCATTGCCGTGCTGGGCGATATGCTGGAACTTGGCGCTGCCAGTGAACCCGGCCACCGCCAGACCGGCAAATGGGCTGCCGATGCCGCCGACCTGCTGGTGGCTTACGGCCCGTTGAGCGCAGCCATGGCCGAAGCAGCCCGGCAGAAAGGGCTGCAAACCATCCATTGCCAAGCGGCGGAGGAAGTAGTAGAATATCTACGGCAGAACGTCCGCCCCGGCGATGTTGTGCTGGCAAAAGCCAGCCACGCCATGAAGCTGGATGATGTATTAAAGCAGCTTTACGCGGCGCTGCCAAACGCATAATTGCATATTTTGGGGGAATATCACATGGGAATGATCGTTTCTTGGATGCTGGTTGCCGCGGCAATCGGTGCGTTTGCCGTTACGGCACTTTCAGGCTGTTTTGTAATTCCGGCACTGCACAAGCTGCACTTCGGCCAGACCATCCGGGAATCCGGCCCGACCTGGCATAACAAAAAACAGGGCACACCCACCATGGGCGGCCTGTGCTTCATCTTTGGCATTCTGGTGGCCTGCGGCCTGGTGTATGCCGGGTTCTACCGCTATGCACAGGACCTTTTGGGCATTGTGCAGGTGCGCGCCGCCTTGCTGGCGCTGTTCTTGGCGTTTGGTTCCGGCTTTATCGGTTTTCTGGATGACTATATCAAGGTCGTCAGGCACCGCAACCTGGGCCTGCTTGCCTGGCAAAAGCTTATCATGCAGTTCATTGTTACCGGCGGTTTCCTGGTGGGGCTGCACATGCAGGGCCTGCTGACCACCATCATTATGCTGCCCTTTATCGGTGCGGTAGATCTGGGCTGGGTGTATTATCCCATTGCGTTCTTCGGCATCATCTTTTTGGTCAATGCCGTCAACCTGACGGATGGTCTGGACGGCCTGTGCTCCTGTGTGACCTTTGTTTCCATGCTGGGCTACCTGCTGGCTGCCAGCATGCTCAGCTTTTATCATGTGGCCGTTCTGGCGGCGGCAACGGCTGCTGCGGCAGCGGGCTTCCTGGTGTGGAACTTCTACCCGGCCAAAGTGTTCATGGGCGATACCGGCAGCATGTTCCTGGGCGGTATGGTAACGGCCCTTGCCTTTATCATGGGCCGGCCGGAGCTGGTGTTCTTCTTTGGCATTGTGTATATCTGGGACGCCATGACCGTTGTGATCCAGCGCGTTTACTTCAAGCTGACCCACGGCAAGCGCATTTTCCGCATGACACCGATCCACCACGCATTCGAGATGCGCGGCTGGAAAGAAGTCAAGATCGACTTTTTCTTCAGCCTGATCGCCATTATCGGCGTGGTGCTGGGCCTGATGTACGTTTACATGGCATAAAATATCAGAAAGGGGGCTGTGCCGCAAATGACGTTTGCCCAGCTTTTCGATTTGGCCTTTGGCAACATTGGCAGGTTTTTTAAGGAAATCGCGTTCAAAAAAGAGGAACGCGGCAAACTTTCCTATGGCCTTGTCGGCACGCTGATCCTTGTGTTGACTTACGGGCTGATCATGCTGTTCTCCGCCAGTTATTCCACTGGGTATTACCGCTTCAAGGGGGATATTTACCACTTTATCCGCCCGCAGGTAATTCTGGCGGTGGTGGGGCTGGTGCTGATGTATCTGATTTCCAACATCAACTACCGCAGCCTGCGCCACATGAACTGGTACTTATACATTTTAACGCTGCTGCTTTTGGTGTGGGCCCTGTTCAGTGAGCCGTACAACGGCTGTTACCGCTGGGTGTATATGTTTGGCACAACCCTGCAGCCTTCGGAGCTGGCAAAGTTTTCGGCTATTTTGGGTCTTGCCTGCTTTGCGGACCGGTATTATGAAAAACGGGGAACACTGCTTTACGGCATTGTGCTGCCCGTGCTGCCGCTGCTGCCGGTGGTGGTTCTGTTGTACAAAGAACCCCATAACTCTGCTATCATGCTGATCCTGCTGATTGCGGGCAGTATGATTTTGTGTGGCGGTGTGGGCCGGTTCTGGTGCATCCCGGCGGCAGGCGCGGCTGCGTTTGTGATTTACAAAATGCTGACCGGACAGAATAACTATGTTCAGCAGCGCCTCGGCGCATGGAACGGTGACGAGGGCGATATTTTGTACCAGACCCAGCAGAGCCTGTATTCCATTGCGTCCGGCGGGCTGACCGGCCTGGGCATTGGCAACAGCCGCCAAAAGCACCTCTGGCTGCCGGAAGCCAGCAACGACTTTATCTTTTCCGTTCTGTGCGAAGAGCTGGGCTTTATCGGTGCGGTGATCTGTATGGGCCTTTTTGCCGCACTGATCATTCAGGGCGTTATCATCGCCCTGAACTCGCCGGATTATTTTGGTACGATGCTGGGTATTGGCATTATGTCGCAAATTGCCTGGCAGGCCATGATCCACATTGCGGTGGTCACCAATGTGGCCCCAAATACTGGCATCAGCCTGCCGTTTTTTTCCTCCGGTGGTACCAGCTTGCTGATTCTATTGTGTGAGATGGGCATTATACTAAGCATATCGCGGGCGGGCAACGCGCAAAACGCTGCGCGCAGCAAGCGCTCGCATGAAGAACTTGCCCGCCGGATGAACCCGCAGCGCCGCACCCACAAAGCCCTGCACAGCAACTGAGAATTCCCGCATGCCTGCGGAAAGCATTGTTCTCTTTGGTTTCAAATATAAGGCAATACCGCACAATTCCCGCCTGACGGCTTAAGCACCGCTCCGGCGGCTGCGGCACGGCATCTGCGTTGCCAAAATACTCGATAATACACAAAGTATTATCTGCGCTTTTGGCTTAGCAGCTGCCGCACCTCGCTCGCCGTATCGGCACTTAGAATTATGCGGTATTGCCATAACATAAACGTTCGATTTTACGGAGAAAAGAGGAACCACTATGCGTGTTTTGATTGCTGCCGGCGGCACAGCCGGCCATATCAACCCGGCGCTTGCCATTGCCGGAGCCTTAAAGGCGGCGGACCCCGCGGCCGAGATCCACTTTGCCGGGCGGAAAGAGGGCATGGAGTACGGCCTTGTAACCAAGGCAGGGTACCCGTTCCACCATATTGAAATCAACGGTTTCCAGCGCAAGCCAACCCTGAAGAATGTGGGCCGCAACGTGGTAGCGCTCTACCACCTGGCCCTGTCCGGCCCGCGCACGGCGGCTATCCTGAAAGAGGTCCGGCCCGATCTGGTCATCGGCTGCGGCGGTTATGTCAGCGGCCCGGTGGTGCGCGCCGCCGCCAAAAAGGGCATCAAGACCGCCATCCATGAGCAGAACGCATTCCCCGGTGTGACCAACAAGCTGCTGGCCAAGGATGTGGACGTGGTGTTTGCCGCTTCCGCCGCTGCGGTGGAAAAGCTTGGCGCGCCGGAGAAGACTCTTGTGGTTGGCAACCCTGTCCGCCCGGAAATTTTGAACCGTGACCGCGCCGCCGCCCGTGCTGCTGTGCACGCGGGGGACCGCACCGTGATTTTGAGCTTCGGCGGCTCTTTGGGGGCCCGCCGTATCAACGAGGTTGTGGCAGAGCTGTGCGCGTGGGAGCAGGCAAACGATCTGCCCGTGCTGCACCTGCACGCCACCGGCAGCCGCGGCGTAAAGCTGTTTGAGGACCTGGAAGCCAAGAACCACTTTGCCCCCGGTGCCAACCTTGTGGTAAAAGAATACATTGATAATATGCCGGATCTGCTGGCCGCGGCGGACCTTGTTATTTCCCGCTCCGGTGCGCTGACGCTGGCGGAGCTGGAAGCCATGGGCCGCGCGTCCATCCTGATCCCTAGCCCCAATGTGGCCGAAAACCACCAGTATTACAATGCACTGGAGCTGCAAAACGCCGGTGCCGCCATTGTGATTGAAGAAAAAGACCTGACCGGTATCAAGCTGATCGAAACCGTGCATGCCCTGTTGGCAGAGCCCGGCAAACTGACGGCCATGGGCACCGCCGCCAAGACCCTGGGCAACCCCAAGAGCCTGGAACTGATCACCGCAAAGCTGCTGGAACTGGTGAACGGAAAGTAACCTGCCGGAACAAACCGGCAGCAAATAAAAGCTGAAACACAGAAAGGAGGTACACCCCATGGACCGCAATCAGCGCAGCCGAAACCAGAAAAAAAGTGTACCTCCCCACAAGGGTCAGCCCAGCCATCGCAACACCAAAAGCGCCCCGCCGCAGCGCAGCAGCCGCCCGGCGGGCAGCCAGCAGCGGCCAAAGGGCAGCGGCCAGCGCCCCGCAAAACAGCCCGAACGTCAGCCGCCCAAACAGCAGCAAAAGCGCCCCCGCCCCCAACAGAACCCCCAAAAGCCGGGGTACCGTTCCAGCGCGCCACAGGTGCAGCGCCGCGTTACCCGCGCGGAACAGCTGCGAATCCGCCGCCGCAAGGCCATCATCGGGGTGCTGTGCGTTTTGGCAGTGCTGGTGGTCGGCATTGTGCTTTCCATCAACCTGTTGTTCAAGGTGACGGATTTCCGGGTGGAAAATGCGGACCGCACCACCCCCGCCAATACCGGCATTTATACCGAACAACAGCTGATCGATGCAACCGGCATTCAGGTGGGGGATAACCTGTACGGTTTTTCCACCAAAGAAAAATCTGACCAGCTGTTGGCGCAGATGCCGTACCTGGATGTGGCAGTCGTCATCCGCCAGGCCCCCGGCACCGTGATCATCCGGGTGCAGCCTGCGGTGGAACGCTTTAAGATGGAGTATTCCGGCAGCTGGCTGGTGCTGAGTGAACAGCTGAAAGTGCTGCGTGTGGAGCCGGCAGAGCCGGATAATCTGGTGCAGCTGGATGCCCTGCTGCCAGAGGGTGCGGCCACCACGCCGGGCAGCTTCCTGACACTGGATGCCCCCAGCGAGCCGACCGCCCTGGCAACGGCCATGCCAAGCGGCACCGCAACGCCGGAAAATGCAGACGAAGCCGATACGGCACAGGAGACCCCCAACGAGGTGCTGAACGAACTGCTGGGCGAACTGGACCAGTATGGCCTGCTGGATGGCACCACGGTGCTGACCATGCAGAACATGACCGAGCTGAGCTTTTTGTATCAGGGCCGTGTGTCGGTCCAGCTGGGCACGGCAAACAATCTGGATTACAAGATCCGGTTTGCCGCCTATATCATTCTGGATACCGGTGGCGATGGCCTGGCAAGCAGTGACCGCGGTACGCTGGATGTTTCGGACCAGCAGACGGACGGCACCATTCAGCCGCGCTTTTTGCCGGCGGAAAACCCTGTGGCCACCCCGGAGCCGACCCCGGAACCCCCGGCAGAGGATACCACGGATGCTGCCGCCGATGCAGCGGCAGATGGTGCAGACCTGACTGCTGATGCGCCCCAGGATGATACCCAAAGCCAGGAATAAAAGAACAACCGATCCTGCCGATGCCGTTTCCAAGCGGTGCGGCAGGATTTTTTTTATCGCTGCCTGTAACAAAACGGCGGCCGCAGCCACCAATATCATGTAAGGCGCCTGAACAAAGCGAAAGGAGGTGGGCCAAAGCATGAAACTGCCGGAGCTGGAGGAACTGTACCGGCGCTACCGGATGGATCTGTACCGCTACCTCTGCTTTTTGACCCACGACCCTGTGCAGGCGGAAGACCTGTTGAGCGAAACCTTTGTGCGGGTCATCAAGCGGCTGCCCACTTTCCGTGGAGAGTGCGAGGTAAAAACCTGGCTGTTTGGCATTGCACGCAATATCTGGCTGGAAAGCCTGCGCAGGCGGCACCAGTCCGTCAGCCTGGACGATTTGATGGAACGCTACATAACCGATGATGCCCTGACCGAAACCACCGCCGCCCGCCAAAAGCTGCGCCGCGTGCAGGCTTTGCTGCAGCAAAAGGACGAGCGCACCCGCAGCGTGGTATACCTGCGGGCGCAGGGGTATTCGTACCAGGAAATTGCCCAAAAACTGCAAATAACCGAAGCATCCGCGCGGGTGGTGGAGCACCGTACCCGCGCCTGGCTGAAAGCAACCCTGCAAAAGGAGGGATACGACGAATGACGCAAGAAAAAGAAACAAACCGGCAAGCAGAACAGGGAAAAGCAGAAACCGAAATTCCCTGCGCGGTCTGCCGGGATTTGATCCCGCTGGTGCAGGATGGCGTTGCCAGCCCGGAAAGTGAAGCGCTGGTAAAAGCCCACCTGCAAACCTGCCCGGAATGCCGCACCCTGTGGCAGGCGGGCGGCGGGCAGGCCCTGCCACAAAGCCTGCCCGCACCCGATGATGCCCGCCTGCTGCAAAAGATCCGCCATAAATACAATACCGGCCTGCTGATGTTTGCTGCGCTGGGCATGGGCTTTGGGGTGCTGACAAGTTACGGCGAACATTCCAACTGGATCATCCTGATTTTCCCGTTTGTGTGTGCTGCGGCCGTGTATCAGGACCCCCAGATGTGGAAGCTGCTGCTGGCAGTGGGGGAGAGCATTGCCCTTTGCGCGCTGCTGCGGACCTTCGTGCGTTATTGGCAGTATGGGGCCACCCTGATGGAGTACCCGGTCACCCTAATTGTGTACAGCGTTTTTATGCTGGGGCTGTGCGGCGTTGGCTGCCTGATTGGCTGGCTGCTGAACTATGCCGGTGGGAAAGGAGAGAAAAAACATGAAAGTGAAAAGTAAGCGGAAGATGGCAGGCATTCTGGCGGCGGTGCTGATTGCGCTGCTGCTGCTGGCATTTGACTGCATCAACGGCGACCCCATCAGCGAGCGCTGGGCCATGCACCGGGCCATACAGTTTGCGGAAAAACTTTACCCGGACCAGACTTTTACGGCAGAAAACGCAGGTTCGATGCGGGGATTCTGCTATACAACCAGAGTGCAGTCCCAGCAAAGCAAGGATACCTGGTTTTATGTGGAAACGCACTTTTGGCTTTTTACCAGTGATATCTATACGATCGACCACACCCAGTACATAGATGCGCGGCTTAATACATCTAATCGCATGGAGCTGGAGGCGCAGGATGAGGTGGCACCGGTCCTGGTTGATGCTTTGTCGGAATACGACATTCCCTACGATGAAGAGGAGCAGTGTGTGATGGTGATTCTGCCGTATGAATCAGGGAAAAATGTCTTTGATCGGGGCATAGAATACCAGCAGTGGCTGCCATTGGACGCCCCGTTTGAAAAAGACATTTTGCAGCATATACCGGCCAAACTGTGGGTCACGATTGAAACCACATCGCAGCCCCAGCGCGCGGATTTCCAGCCTGCCCTGCAAAAAATAAAAGCCGCCTGCGAAGCAAACGGCTACCATTTTGCCACCTATAATGTGACCATGATCCAGCGGGATATCCCCTATGAGACCGCTCTTGCCCAATGCATAGAATCCGGCGATGTGGCGGCGGGGGAGATTTGAAGCGGGATAGTAAAGCCATCATTTACGGTGCGGTAGGGCGGAATGCCCTCATCCCGCCGTGATGTATGATGGAATATAATTCCCCTAAAACTCAAAAAGGCTGCTCCTTCAACCGAAGAAGCAGCCTTTCGCTTATTCATCCAATCATGATGCTATCGTAATCTTATAATTCCTCAAGCCCAAATAAATCAAACATTCAGCTCCACATGCTGGCCAAGATCCTCTTTGTTGGCGTCCAGCACGGGACGGATAACTTCGGCCAGGAACTCTTCCACCTGCTGCGGGGCGCGGCCGGTGAAATCTTCGGGGCTCAGCTCGGCCTCGATCTCCTCGCGGGTCAGACCGAATGCAGGGTCAGCTTCCACGCGGGCAATCATATCATTGGGCTTGCCCTCCTGCTTGACCACAGCGGCAGCGGCCACGGCGTGCTCGCGCAGGCGCTCGTGCAGCTCCTGGCGGTCGCCGCCTTTCTTGACGGCTTTCATCATGATGTTCTCGCTGGCCATGAACGGCAGCTCAGCCATCACGCGGCTGCGGACAACCTTGGGGTAAACCACCAGCCCGTCCGAAACATTCAGCAGAATGTTCAGGATGGCATCAGCGGCCAAAAAGCCCTCAGCCATGGCGATGCGCTTGTTGGCGGAATCGTCCAGCGTGCGCTCAAACCACTGGGTGCCGGCGGTGATGGCGGGGTTCAGCACATCCACCATCAGGTAGCGGGAAAGCGCGCAGATGCGTTCGCAGCGCATGGGGTTGCGCTTGTACGGCATGGCGGAAGAACCGATCTGGTTCTTTTCAAACGGCTCCTCCATCTCCTTAAAGTTGGCCAGCAGGCGGATGTCGGTGGCCATCTTCATGGCGCTCTGGGCAAGACCGGCAATGGCGGAAAGCACATTGTAGTCCACCTTGCGGCTGTAGGTCTGGCCGCAGACGGGCACAACCTTGTCAAAGCCCATCTGGGCGCACACATCGGCTTCCACTGCCTTGACCTTGGCAGAATCGCCGTTGAACAGCTCAATAAAGCTGGCCTGGGTGCCGGTGGTACCCTTAACGCCGCGCAGGGCCAGCTGGCTGATCTGGTGGTCAATCTCCTGCAGGTCCATGTAGAACTCGTTCATCCACAGGGTAGCGCGCTTGCCAACGGTGGTCAGCTGGGCGGGCTGGCAGTGGGTGTAAGCCAGGCAGGGCATATCCTTGTACTGCTCGGCAAAATCGGCCAGGTTGGCCAGCACGCCGATCAGCTTTTTGCGCACCAGCTGCAGGCCTTCGCGCATGATGATAACATCGGTGTTATCGCCAACATAGCAGCTGGTAGCACCCAGGTGGATGATACCCTTTGCCTTGGGGCACTGCAGGCCGTAAGCGTAAACATGGCTCATGACATCGTGGCGCACCAGCTTTTCGCGGGCAGTGGCTTCCTCGTAATTGATGTCATCCTTGTGGGCTTCCAGCTCGGCAATCTGTTCATCGGTAATGTCCAGGCCCTGCTTCTGCTCAGCCTTGGCCAGCGCAATCCACAGCCTGCGCCAGGTGCGGAACTTGTTATCGTCCGAGAAAGTATACTGCATCTCATCGGAAGCATAACGGGTGGAAAACGGAGAAATATAACGATCATGTGCCATTGGTCGGGTTTCCTTTCTTACAGCATGTCTTACAGTTTGAAGTAGTTCACGCCGCCTTCAAAAATCGGCTGGTACTTGTCGCCGGTAACGTTTTTGTACAGGCTGTCGCCGCTGCGCTCAGAATGGCCCATCTTGCCGAACACGCGGCCGTCCGGGCTGGTAATGCCCTCAATGGCCAGCACAGACCCGTTGGGGTTGTAGCGCATATCCATGGTGGGCACGCAGTTCAGGTCAACATACTGGGTGGCAACCTGGCCGTTGTTGATCAGCTGCTGCAGCAGGCCGTCATTGCAGACAAAGCGGCCTTCGCCGTGGCTGATGGCGATCAGGTGTTCATCATCCACATTGCATTCGCTCAGCCAGGGGCTCTTGTTGGAAGCTACGCGGGTGCGCACCAGCATGCTCTGGTGGCGGTGGATGGTGTTAAAGGTTAGGGTCGGGTCGTTCTCGGTAATCGGGCGGATCTCGCCATAAGGCACAAGGCCCAGCTTAATCAATGCCTGGAAGCCGTTGCAGATGCCAAGTGCCAGGCCGTCACGCTGGTTCAGCAGACGGTTGACGGCATCGGCCACAGCGGGGTTGCGGAAGAACGCCGCAATGAACTTGGCGGAGCCATCCGGCTCATCGCCGCCGGAAAAACCGCCCGGCAGCATCAGAATCTGGCTCTGGTCAAGCTCTTTCACCAGGGCTTCGCAGCTGGCGGCAACGTCGGCGGGGGTCAGGTTCTTCAACACCAGAATGTGCGGGTCGCCACCGGCGCGGCGGAATGCGCGTGCAGTGTCGTATTCGCAGTTGGTGCCGGGGAACACAGGGATGATAACGCGCGGGGTGGCCAGGCGCACAGCCGGGGCAACGCGCTGGAAGCAGTTGACCTTGTATTCCAGGGATTTAACTTCCTCGCCAGCCTTGAGGTAGGGGAAGACAGGCTGCAGCTTTGCTTCCCATACATCCTGCAGGTGCTGCAGGTCGATGTTTTCGCCGTTGACGTTGATGGCGTAATCCACGGTGGTGGAACCGAGGAATTCACCGGCAGAAGCATCCAGAAGCTCCAGAATAACTGCGCCATAGCAGGGCTTGAACAGGTCGTCCAGGTTGATATCGCGGCTCAGGGACAGGCCCACGTGGTTGCCGACGCACATCTTGAACAGTGCTTCGGCAACGCCGCCGTAACCCGGCGTTGCTGCGGCCAGCACCTTGCCTTCGTCGATCATCTGCTCCACGATCTTGTAGATGGAAAGCAGGCTGCCGATCTCCGGCATGCCGTCCTTGTACTGCGGCTTCAGGATGACAACAGAGCTGTTGGCTTTCTTGAACTCAGGGCTCATGACGTTGGCGGTGTTGCCAATGGCGGTGGCAAAGCTGACCAGCGTCGGGGGCACATCCAGGCCTTCAAAGCTGCCGGACATACTGTCCTTGCCGCCGATGGAAGCAATGCCAAGGCCCATCTGGGCATCCAGCGCGCCAAGCAGGGCGGCCAGCGGCTTGCCCCAGCGTTCGGGGGCAGTGTTCAGGTGCTCAAAATATTCCTGGAAAGTCAGGTACATATCCTTGTGGCGGAAACCGGCGCAAACCAGTTTGGTCACGCTTTCCACAACGGCCATGTAAGCGCCGCGGTAGGGGTCCGCTTCAGTCAGATAGGGGTTAAAGCCCCAGGCCATGCCGGAGCAGGTGGTGGTTTCGCCATCTACCGGCAGTTTGGCAGCCATGGCCATGGTGGGGGTCAGCTGGTATTTACCGCCGTAAGGCATCAGCACGGTGGAAGCGCCGATGGTGGAGTCAAACCGCTCGCCCAGGCCTTTCTGGCTGCAAACGTTCAGGTCGCCAACCAGGTTTTCCAGCTTTTCGGCAAAGGTGGAACCGGCCCACTGGGGCTGCCATACCGTGCCGGGCAGAACATGCACATCGGCATGGCGCTCGGCACCGTTGGAGTTCAGGAACTCGCGGGAAAGGTCCACGATGGCAACGCCGTTCCAGTTTTCGCGCATCCGCTTTTCCTCGGTAACGGTAGCAACCACGGTGGCTTCCAGGTTTTCCTCATTGGCAAGGGCAATGAACTTTTCGGCATCCTCAGCGGCAACGGCAACAGCCATGCGCTCCTGGCTTTCGCTGATAGCCAGCTCGGTGCCGTCCAGGCCCTCGTACTTCTTGGTAACTTTGTTCAGGTCAATGTTCAGGCCGTCGGCCAGCTCGCCGATGGCAACGGAAACGCCGCCTGCGCCAAAGTCGTTGCAGCGCTTGATCATGCAGCAGGCGTCCTCGCGGCGGAACAGGCGCTGCAGCTTACGCTCAATGGGGGCGTTGCCCTTCTGCACCTCGGCACCGCAGGTTTCCAGGCTGGTCAGCTTGTGGGCCTTGCTGGAGCCGGTAGCGCCGCCAATGCCGTCACGGCCGGTGCGGCCGCCCAGCAGGATGATCACATCGCCGGGCTGGGGCTCTTCGCGGCGGACATGGCTGGCCGGGGTAGCACCCACAACAGCGCCGATCTCCATACGCTTTGCCACATAGCCGGGGTGGTACAGTTCAGCAACCTGGCCGGTGGCAAGGCCGATCTGGTTGCCATAGCTGGAATAACCGGCAGCAGCAGTGGTAACCAGCTTGCGCTGGGGCAGCTTGCCGGGCATGGTTTCGGCAACCGGCTTGAGCGGGTCGCCTGCGCCGGTCACGCGCATGGCCTGGTAAACATAGCTGCGGCCGGACAGCGGGTCACGGATGGCACCGCCGATGCAGGTAGCAGCGCCGCCGAACGGCTCAATCTCGGTGGGGTGGTTGTGGGTCTCGTTCTTGAAGAGGAACAGCCAATCCTGCAATTCGCCGTCCACATCGCACTTGATTTTGACGGTGCAGGCATTGATCTCTTCGCTCTCGTCCAGGTTCTGCAGGATGCCGCGCTGTTTCAGGGCCTTGGCGCCGATGGTAGCCAGATCCATCAGGGTGCGGTTCTTTTTATCGCGGCCGGTCTCGGCACGCAGGGCCATGTAACGGTCAAATGCAGCCTGCACAACTTCGTCGTCAATCTTGACATCGTTCAGGATGGTGCCGAAGGTGGTGTGACGGCAGTGGTCAGACCAGTAGGTATCGATCAGGCGGATTTCGGTAATGGTCGGGTCGCGCTGTTCAGATTTGAAGTAGTTCTGGCAGAACACAATGTCGGCGTGGTCCATGGCCAGGCCCTTTTCATTGCGGAAATTCTCCAACGCAGCGTCATCCAAAGCGCAGAAGCCGTTCAGGGTTTCCACAGCGGTGGGCACGGCAAATTCCATTTTCAGGGTATCGCGGGTGTCCAGGCTGGCCTCGCGGGCTTCCACCGGGTTGATGACGTACTTCTTGATGGCTTCCAGATCCTCTGCGCTCAGCTCGCCGTCCAGCAGGTAGATGCGGGCACTGCGCACAGACGGACGCTCGCCCTGGCTCAGCAGCTGGATACACTCGGAAGCAGAATCTGCACGCTGGTCAAACTGGCCGGGCAGATACTCCACAGCAAACACCGTCTTGGCGGTGGGCAGCTCGGTATAGGTCACATCGACTGGCGGTTCGCTGAACACGGTAGGGATGGCTTTCTCAAACAGGTCGCGGTCAATGCCTTCCACATCATAGCGGTTCAACAGGCGCAGAGCTTTCAGGCCCTTAATGCCAACCAGCTCAACCAGTTCATGCTTCAGGCCCTGGGCTTCGCCGTCAAAGCCGGGCTTTTTTTCTACATAAATGCGGTAAACCATTCTTGTTTAACCCTCCTGTGCTTTCATTGCCGCAAGGGCACGGGCACCAATATCACTGCGGCGGTGCAGTTTGTCAAAATGGATGCAGTCAGCAGCGGCGTAAGCCTTTTTCAGGGCTTCGGGCAGGGTGGCGGCGGTTGCCGTTACACCCAGCACGCGGCCGCCGTTGGTAACCAGCTTGCCATCCTTGATGGCGGTACCGGCATGGTACACGGTCACATCGGCAGCACCGGGCACCTGGCCATTCTCCAGGCCGGTGATCTCCTTGCCCTTTTCATAGGCAACGGGGTATCCGCCGGAAGCCAGCACCACACAGGCGGCAGCGCCATCGCTGAACTTGACCTCGGTCTTGTCCAGCGTGCCGTTGGTGCAGGCCTGCATCACGGTCAGCAGGTCGCTTTCCAGCAGGGGCAGTACTACCTGGGTTTCGGGGTCGCCAAAGCGGCAGTTGTATTCAATCACCTTGGGGCCGTCCGGGGTCAGCATCAGGCCAAAGTACAGGCAGCCCTTAAAGGGGCAACCCTCTGCCTGCATGGCGGCAACCGTAGGCAGGAAAATCTTCTCCATGCACTCGGCGGCAATGGCGGGGGTGTAGCAGGGGTTGGGGGCAACGGTGCCCATGCCGCCGGTGTTCAGGCCCTCGTCATGGTCCAAAGCGCGCTTGTGGTCCATGCTGGAAACCATCGGCTTGACGGTTTTGCCATCACAGAAGGACAGCACGCTGACTTCCGGCCCGGTCAAAAATTCTTCCACTACAACATGGTTGCCGGAAGCGCCGAACTTTTTGTCCAGCATGATTTCCTTTACGCCATCGGCGGCTTCCTGCTCATTCTGGCAGATCAGTACGCCTTTGCCCAGCGCCAGGCCATCCGCCTTGATAACAACCGGGTACTTGCCCTTGCTGCGGATGTAATCCATCACCTTGGCGGGGTCGTCAAAGGTTTCATAGCCGGCGGTGGGAATGCCGTATTTTTTCATCAGGTCCTTGCTGAACACCTTGCTGGCTTCAATGCGGGCGGCAGCGGCATCCGGGCCAAAAGCAGGGATGCCCACCTTGGCCAAAGCATCCACCATGCCAAGGGCAAGGGGATCGTCCTGTGCAACAACAACATAATCAAAGGCTTCTGCCTTGGCAAAGGCGACCATGGCGTCTACATCCGTTGCAGAGATGTTTTTGCAGGTGGCATCGTAACCAATGCCGCCGTTGCCAGGGGCACACCAGATATCGCCGCAGTCGGGGCTTTTTTTCAGCGCGCGGATAATGGCGTGTTCACGCCCGCCGCCGCCAACAACCAGAATTTTCATGGCAAACTCCTTAGCTTGAAATGAAAAAAGAATAATGAATAAAGAATAATGAAGGTGGACCGCGTTGCTGCGCACCGCTTAAAAAATATTAGAACTCTAATATCCAAAACCGTGCCGCTTGCGGCACACCTTCATTCTTAATTATTCTTTATTATTTATTATTTAGCAAAAACTTCGTTTTTGCTTAGTGGTGGAACAGCCGGATACCACAGAACGCCATGGCAATGCCGTACTTGTTGCAGGTGGCAATAACCTGATCATCGCGGATGGAGCCGCCCGGCTGCACAATGGCGGTCACACCGCTGCGGCGGGCGCGCTCAATGTTGTCCCCAAAGGGGAAGAATGCATCACTGCCCAGGGCAACATTCGTTACCTTGCTCAGCCAGGCTTTCTTTTCCTCGGCAGTCAACGGGGCAGGCTGCACAGTAAAGGTTTCGGCCCAAACGTCATCCCCAATCACATCCTCCGGGGTATCGCCGATGTAAACATCAATCGCGTTATCGCGGTTGGGCTTGGAGATATCCTCGCGGAACGGCAGGTCCAGAACCTTGGGCATATGGCGCAGCTGCCAGTTGTCGGCTTTCTGGCCTGCCAGGCGGGTGCAGTGGATGCGGCTTTGCTGGCCTGCGCCCACACCGATGGTCTGGCCGTCCTGCACATAGCAGACGGAGTTGGACTGGGTGTATTTCAGCACGATCAGGCTCATGATCAGATCGCGCTTCTGGGCATCGGTCACCGTCTTGTTCTCGGTTACAAAGTTTTGCAGCATGGTATCCACGCTGATCTCCAGATCCTGGCGGCCCTGCTCAAAGGTGACACCGAATACGGTGCGGCGCTCCAGCGGAGCGGGGATATAATCCGGATCAATGGCAACGATGTTGTAGTTGCCTTTCTTTTTGGATTTCAGCACTTCCAGGGCGTCGGCGTCATAGCCGGGGGCAATGATGCCGTCCGAAACTTCGTGCTGGATCAGCTTTGCGGTGGCAAGGTCGCACACATCAGACAGGGCGATCCAGTCACCAAAGCTGGACATGCGGTCCGCACCGCGGGCGCGGGCATAAGCGCAGGCCAGGGGAGAAAGTTCAGCCTCTGCACTAATATGATACATCTTTCTCAGCGTTTCGTCCAGTGGCAGGCCAATGGCGGCACCGGCGGGGGAAACATGCTTAAAGCTGGCAGCAGCAGGCTGGCCCAGGGCTTTTTTCAGGTCGCGCACCAGCTGGTAGCTGTTGAACGCATCCAGAAAGTTGATGTAGCCCGGCTTGCCATTCAAAATGGTAACGGGAAGATCAGAACCGTCTGCCATAAAAATGCGGGCAGGCTTCTGGTTGGGGTTGGTGCCGTATTTCAGCTGGAATTCGTTCATAAGTTCAGCCCTCCACCGTGTTGTATTTGTTCAGGATCACATCTTCATAATCGCCGGTTTCCAGCGTGATGGCACGCACAAACAGGCTGACCTTATTATCTTCGTTCAGGGCTTCCCACAACTTTCCGGCAAATTCGTCGGCATCGTTCTGGTCCAGTGTCACGCGCAGCGGCTCACCGGCAAAGCTGGGGATGGGGGAGCCGTTTTTCTGGTAGGTGGTAATCAGCTGGCCTTCGCCTGCAACGGGCTGCGGATAGTCAAAGGTCTGGCGCTGCACGCTGGCGGGGTTGCCATCGCAGCTTTTCAGGATGCTCAGCTTGTAGCCGCCGCGACGCATATCCACAACGCCGGAAATGCGGGGGGTAAAGTTGGGGGCATCGTCCTCAAAAGTGCGGGTGGCAAGGGCTGCTTCAAAGCCGTAACCAGGGAACAGGTTATCCCGCATGTAGCGGTAAATGGTATCCGTCTGGTCACCGTTGGTCACAATGGTGGTATCGTTCAGGGTCAGAACCGGGTTATAGATGATCAGGTGGGGATCTTCCAGCTTGGCGGGGTCTGCGGCTACCGTGCGGATGCCGCCGGGGATGGCGTCAAACACGCGGTTGCGGCTGTTGGCGCTGCGGCCCATGATCCAGTAAGCAATCATGGCCTTGGTGCCGTCCGGCGAACGGCCGATGCAGATGCCGCGGCCGGGATATTCGTTACCGGCCAGATAAGTATAAAGATTCTTTTTCATGCGGGAATCCTCCTTGTTCGGTCAGGCTTCGCCATTGCACACCATGGCAATGGCCTGGGGCAGCAACTTCCATTCGGCTTCCACCATCACGCGCTTCTGCAGCACTTCGGGGGTATCACCGGGCTGCACTTCCACGGCTTTTTGCAGCAGGATGGGCCCGCCGTCACACACTTCGTTGACAAAGTGGACGGTAGCGCCGGTCACTTTCACGCCGCGCTTCAGCGCTTCCTCATGCACTTTCAGGCCATAGTAGCCGGGGCCGCAAAAGCTGGGAATCAGGCTGGGGTGGATGTTCAGGATGCGGTTGGGGTAAGCGGCAATCACGCTGGGGCCCAGCACGCTCAAAAATCCTGCCAGAACCACCAGCTCAATGCCATGGTCTTTCAGCACACTCAGCAGGGCAGTGTCAAACTCCTCGCTGGTGGTGTAATCCTTGCGGCGCACCACGGCGGTTTCCACGCCGAAGTTTGCAGCGCGTTCCAACGCATACACACCAGGTTTGCTGGCAACCACCAGGGTAACCTTACCGTTGGGGTTCTCCCCGCGGCGTTCGCTTTCCAGGATGGCCTGCAGGTTGGTGCCGCCGCCGGAAACCAGCACAGCAATCTTCATCATACCAGCTGCACCCCGCTGCCTTCGCCAATCACACCAAGGCGGTAAGCATCCTCGCCGTTGGCTTTCAGGATCTCAATGGCCTTGTCGGCATCCTCGGCAGCCACGGTCAAAATCATACCAACGCCCATGTTGAAGGTGTTGAACATATCGCGCTCCGGAATGTTGCCCTCTTTAGCCAGCACATCAAACAGCACGGGGGTGCGCACATCGCTCTTCTTGATCACAGCGCAGCAGCCGGCTTTCAGGCTGCGGGGAATGTTCTCGTAAAAGCCGCCGCCGGTAATGTGGGAAACGCCCTTGACGGTAACTTCCTTCATCACGGCCAGCACAGGCTTGACATAAATCTTGGTGGGGGCCAGCAGGGCTTCGCCCAGGGTCTTGTCCATGCCGTCAAAGGTCTTTTTCAGCACATCGGGGTTGTTCTCCAGGTCAAAGATCTTGCGCACCAGAGAGAACCCGTTGGAGTGTACGCCGGTGGAAGGCAGGGCGATGATCACATCGCCGGGCTGCATGGTGGAGTTGTCCAGGATCTTGCTCTTGTCCACAGCGCCAACGGTAAAGCCGGCCAGGTCGTACTCGTCCTCCGGGTAAAAACCGGGCATCTCGGCGGTCTCACCGCCAACCAGGGCACAGCCAGCCTGCACGCAGCCTTCGGCTACACCGGCAACCAGCTCGGCAATGCGCTCCGGCACGTTTTTGCCGCAGGCGATGTAATCCAGGAACACCAGCGGCTTGGCACCGGCGCAGATGACATCGTTCACGCACATGGCAACGCAATCAATGCCAACGGTGTCATGTTTGTTCATGTACTGGGCAATGCGCAGCTTGGTACCAACGCCGTCCGTGCCGGAAATCAGCACGGGGTGGGGCATATCGGTGCAGTCCAGCTCAAACAGGCCGCCAAAGCCGCCCAGGCCGCCAATGCAGTGCTCGTTCATGGTGCGGGCAACGTGCTGCTTCATCAGGTCAACTGCCTTGTAACCGGCGGTAATATCCACACCAGCGGCAGCGTAGCTTGCAGAATAGCTTTTTTCCATTATGTTTCTCTCCTTATCAGCTTACAGGCGTTTTTTGGTCTGGGACTGGCTCAGGGGTTTATCGTATACAATGTCCATCGTCTCGTTGGGGGCGGGCACCGGGTAATGGCCGGTAAAGCAGCCGGTGCAGAACCCACACTTGCTGTGGATGGCCAGCTGGGTCACATGTTCAATGCTCAGGTAGCCCAGGGAATCGGCCCCCACGATCTGGCGGATCTCCTCCACCGTATGGCCGGTGGCAATCAGGTCTTTTTCGTCCGGGATGTCGGTGCCGAAATAGCAGGGGTGGGCAAACGGCGGGGCCGAAATGCGGTAGTGTACTTCCTTGGCACCGGCGTCGCGCAGCAGCTTGATGGTGCGGGCGCTGGTGGTGCCGCGCACGATGGAGTCATCCACAAGCACAACGCGCTTGCCTGCAACGGTGGAGGAAATTGCGTTCAATTTGATGCGCACACTGCTTTCACGCTGGGCCTGGGAGCCCTGGATGAAGGTGCGGCCCACATATTTGTTTTTAATAAAGCCCACGCCATAGGGAATACCGCTTTCCTGCGCATAGCCAAGGGCGGCATCCAGGCCGGAATCCGGCGCACCGATGACGACATCGGCTTCCACCGGATGCTCCTGTGCCAGAAAGCGCCCGGCCTGCAGGCGGGCGTCATGCACGCAGGTGCCCTCGATGATGGAATCGGGGCGGGCAAAATAAATGTACTCAAACACGCACATCGTGTGCGGCGCGGTGCCGCAGTGGGTGCGGATGGTGCGCAGGCCGGTGTAGTCTGCCACCACGATCTCGCCGGGCAGTACATCGCGCACAAAGCGGGCGCCTACGGCATCCAGCGCGCAGGATTCCGAAGCAAAAGCCCAGCCGGAGCCATCCGGCAGCTGGCCAATGCAGAGAGGGCGGAAGCCATTAGGATCGCGCGCGGCGATCAGTTTGGTGTGGGTCATAATGACCAGGCTGTAAGCACCCACGATCTGCTCCATCGTGCGGCAGACAGCTGTTTCAATATCCGGGCTGATCAGGCGATTCTGGGTCAGCAGATAGCCGATGACCTCGGTGTCCGAAGTGCCGTGGAAGATCGAACCGTTCATTTCCAGCTTGTGGCGCAGCTGGGGGGCATTGGTCAGGTTGCCGTTGTGGCAGATGGCCATAGTGCCCTTGCAGTGGTGCAGAACCATGGGCTGGGCGTTGGCGCGGGTGCGCTGGCCGCTGGTGGCATAGCGCACATGGCCGGTGGCCATCTTGGCATCCTGCGGCAGGTCAGCCAGCACGCGCGGGGTAAATACCTCGCTGACCAGGCCAAGATCGCGGTAGCCGGTCAGCACACCGTCCACGTTCAGGGCAATGCCGCAGCTTTCCTGGCCGCGGTGCTGCAGGGCATACAATGCACTGTACACGGCGCTGACCATGTTGGTTTTGCCGGTGGAATCATAGATACCGAACACGCCGCATTCTTCATGCAGTGCTTCGGCGGGACAAAGCTCCTTCATTCAGTTCTCCGTTTCCTGTTTCAAACGATGGCAGGGTGCACCGGAAGAGCGAACGGCGGTTCCAGTACACCCTGAACATTGGCTGGACTAAGCTTGATTCAATCAGCCCAGCAGGCGCTTCATAACTTCCTGGTAGGCATCGGCCTCACCGCCAAGGCTGCGGCGGAACAGGTCTTTATCCAGGTGGGCACCGGTGGTGGCATCCCAGAAGCGGCAGGTATCCGGGCTGATCTCGTCAGCCAGAATGATGGTGCCGTCAGACAGGCGGCCAAACTCCAGTTTGAAGTCAATCAGGCGGATGTTGGCATCCAGCATGATCTTCTTCAGCACTTCGTTGACCTTGAAGGCGTACTTGGCAATGGTGTCCAGCTCTTCCTGGGTGGCAAGGTCAAGGGCCAAGGCGTAATAATGGTTGATGAACGGGTCATGCAGGTCGTCGTTCTTGTAGCTGTACTCCAGGATGGGGGTCTTGAACACCTTGCCCTCGGGCACGCCCATGCGCAGGCTGAAGTGGCCGGCGGCAACATTGCGGATGATGACTTCCAGAGGAACGATCTGAACCTTCTTGACCAGGGTATCGCGGTCGTTCAGCTCCTCAACATAATGGGTGGGGATGCCTTCTTTTTCCAGCTTCTGCATCAGAGCGTTGGACAGCTTGTTGTTGACAATGCCCTTATCGCGGATGGTGCCCTTCTTTTCGCCGTCGCCGGCGGTGGCATCGTCCTTGTAATGAACCATAACGATTTCGGGGTCAGAAGTTGCGAATACCTGCTTAGCTTTGCCTTCGTACATCTGTTCTTTAATTTCAACGTTCATTGTAATGCGCTCCTTTATATTCTTTCATGAATTGATTTATGGAATCCTTTTTATAAAAAGGAATAAAACAACAGCAAATAAACCGGGATTTGAAGTTACATAGCTGCGGCTTCGGCAGCGATGGCGGCGTCCTTTTTGGCAATGGCGGCGGCGGTGTCGGCACGGAACTGATCCAGCTTAGCGGCAAGCTCATCATCGGCAACAGCCAGGATGGCAACGGCCAGGTAAGCGGCGTTCTTGGCACCGTTCAGGGCAACCGTGGCAACCGGGAAGCCGGAAGGCATCTGCACGGTAGCAAGCAGAGCATCCAGACCGTCCATGGCACCGCCCTTCATCGGGATGCCGACCACCGGCAAAGTGGTGTTGGCGGCAAAGGCACCTGCCAGGTGGGCCGCCATACCGGCAGCGCACAGGATAACACCGTAACCATTGGCGCGGGCAGATTTGGCAAAGGCAGCGGCGGCTTCCGGCGTACGGTGGGCGGAAAGAATGTGCGCCTCAAACGGTACACCGAAATCTTTCAGCACCCCGCAGGCACTTTTTACAACCGGCCAGTCACTGTCAGACCCCATGATGATGGCAACCTTTTTACGGTTCGGCATGTTACAGATCCTCCTTCAAAAAATAAGAGCGCGGTGTACACGGGTACACTGCGCTTATACAAGGCTATTATGCTTATAATACACCGCATGAAGAACACAGCTGCGCAAACCGACCGGGAATGGTCCGAAAAGATTCGTGTAATGCACAAAGTCGCCCTCCATCCTTTAATGTATGGCTGGATCCCCCGGCGGGCTGTGTACAGAATAACACACAAAACACCCGTACGGAAAATCTCTGTAATTAAAGTGTAAAGCGTGCAGCGCAAAAAAGCAAGAGCCAAAACTTTTTTTGGCGCACTTCCTATTGTGTTTAAAATAAGATAGGGCTTTTTGTCAAAGTTGATGGAGAAAAACGGGGTGAAGTATGACTTTTTTGATAAGGATTTTTGTGCTATAATAACCATACCAGAAAATACTGCCATAAGGCAGGATGGGAAAGGGGTATCGCAATGAAATTGTTCCACACAGCCCTTGTGCTTGGCAAGGGGGGCTTTGGCACACAGCTGGGAGAAATGCTGGCGGAAGCCGGCGGCTATTCCCGTATTTTGTACCTGGATGACCAGGCACCGGACGCTGCGGGCAAACTGGCAGATTACCTGGATCCCGCCATCAGGGAACGCTGCACCGCGGCTTTTGTGGGCCTTGGCAACAATGAGCTGCGGCTGCAATGGCTGCAAAAGCTGGTGGCTGCGGGCTACCAGACACCGGTGTTTGAACACCCGGCGGCAGAAGTATGCAGCAGCGCAGCCCTGGGGGCAGGGACCGTGGTGCTGCCATTTGCCTTTGTGGGCGCAGGAACCAAAGTGGGGGCAGGGTGCATCATCAATGCCGGTGCCATTGTGGACCATAACGCCGTGCTGGAAGACGGTGTGCATGCCGCCCCCCGTGCAACCATCAAAGCCGGGGCAACCGTGGAGCGCTGCATGAAAGTGGACAGCGGCGAAATTATCCGCAGCCCATGGGAAAAATAATGCAGCTGCGCGGAACCGGCAGCCAAACAATGCAGGCAGAATTTTGAAAAAAGCGGCCCCGCAATTTGGGTATATTGCGGTGTTGCCCTTAATAATAAACGAACGTAAAAACCAGCCGCCTGCCGTGCAAATGCACAAAGCAGGCGGCTGGTTTTATAAGGCAATACCGCACAATTCTAAGTGCCGATACGGCGAGCGAGGCACGGCAGCTGCTAAGCCAAAAGCGCAGATAATACTTTGTGTATTATCGAGCATTTTGGCAACGCAGATGCTGTGCCGCAGCCGCCGGAGCGGTGCTTAAGCCGTCAGGCGGGAATTGTGCGGTGTTGCCATAAGTCGTAAGCAAAAGGCGAAAATCAAGCAGGAAACAACCTGCCAAAAGAAGCAAAGCGCTTACCCGACGCTTTCAACATTCTCCTCACCATCCACCGGCAGGGTGGTGCGCGGGGTCACGCTGAGGGGGTCGGGCAGGGTGTTGTTTTCAACATCCTGCAACACCTGCGGCACACCGGGGAAGAACTTGGCGATGCCGCAGCCCTTGCAGTGCAGGCCATCGAAAAAGTCGGTCTCATCCAACCCCTTAATGCAGGTGGGGTCATAACTGCCGTACAGCGGAATATTGTGGTCATGCGCATACTGGCGGATCCAGTTTTCGGTTTCAAAAAAGCCCTGGTGCTGGTCGGTTTCCGTCAGCAGAAAGTCATACAGGTACGGGTGCCAGGGGGAGAGTGCCAAAATCACCGTGGTGCCCTGGTTTCGCGCATACTGGATAAACTTGTCAAACGCTTCTTCCTGCTTGGGGGAAAGCGAGTCGAACCCTTCCATATGTACGCTGTTGAACGTGGGGCAGGCTTCGGCGGCAAGGGCGCGCACCTGGTCGGGGTTGGCATCCCGGAATGCGGGGTCATACAGCACACTGCCGTCAGAGCGCTTGATGGTGGTGGGCTGCTCGTAAGGGTCGCCGTCCACCGGGTTAAAGTCAATGGGGTTGCCATTGTCATCCGTCACAACGCTCTGGCCGCGGTTCTTTAAGTAATAGTCTACATTGCCCTGAAAATAAGCCGGTTCCACCAGCGCTTTCCACAGCGCCACGCGGTCCTCTTCCTCATAGTCGGTTTCAACGCCGAGAACCTTAGTCAAAAATTCGTTGTACAGCTCCACATCGGCGCGCTTGTCAAAGGCGGCTTCGTCCCCATACAGCACCCAGGGATCCACGCTCCAAATCAGCACCTTGGGCGCTTTGCCGTAACAGACCATCTTATAATAGCTGGTCATGTTATCGCGCACATCCGCGCCGGTAACGCCCATGTTGAAAACTGTCGGTTCCGACAAGTTCCCGTGTGAACTGTAATACGCGGCTGGAGCCAATGCCGATCACTTCCGGGGTGTCCGGAACATCCTGTGCAAAAAGCTGGACAACCTCGCGCTCAATTTCGTTCATCTGCTCAAAGTTGCTCACATCATAGCCCTGCAGCATCAAGTCCACGATGCGGCGGGGGGCAAGCTCACCCTGGAACAGGCCACTGCGGTCTACCGTATAGCTGAACCAGACCATGAAAACCAGAATGGGAATGAACAGGGCAAACTTGAACAACGTTTTGCTGCCAAAGTATAACCGGCGGACCAAACCATGCAAAAAGCGAACGAAGATATTTGGCTTTTTGGGGCGTCTGCGCGGTGAGGGAGCAGATTTTTTTTGCTTTGTGGTGGGCTTGCGGGCCGGGGCGGCAACAGCACTGCGGCTGACCTTTTGGGTGCCGCGCGGGGCGGAAGCAGGGGTCTGTGTTGGCATAATTGATCTCCCTCCCCCGTTAAAATTGCTGGTAAATGAACGCCGACTGCCCGAACGCGGCAAAGAACAAGATGGATACCGCAGCGGCATAATAGACCGTCCAACGCAGCACAAAGCACTGCTTGCGGATCCAGCGGGCAACATTGTTGCCGTTGTGCTCCATGGCCAGCACAATGGCGGTACCGCAGGTCAACACCACCGGCAGGCGGCCGTCAATGCCGCTGCTGGTGACGAGATTGGTAACGCTTTCCCATCCAGCTGCAAAGCCGCCCTGCCATCCCTGCAGTATTCCGGCGAATACCTCGCCGGGGGCAGCGTTGTAAATGGCGGAAGCAAAAAACACCATTGTAAAGCTGAACAGCAGGTAGGTGATGCAGCGCTGGAGGAATGTCTGCACGGCAGGCTCGCGGTACAGCGGGTTATAGCGCCACAGCACTTTGCGTGGAGCTTTGCTCAGCTGGGCAATGACTGAAATCACGCCGCAGGCAATGCCCCATTCCAGATAGCGCAGGTCAGCCCCGTGCCATAGGCCGCTGACGGCAAACACGATCAGCGTGTTCAGCATATGGCGCACCACGTTGCAGCGGCTGCCGCCAAGAGGAATGTAGATATAATCCCGCAGCCAGCCAGTCAGGCTCATGTGCCAGCGCTGCCACAACCCGGCAAAGCTGGTAGCCTCGAACGGGCTGTGAAAGTTTTCCAGCAGGTCATACCCCAAAATGCGGGCAGCACCGATGGCAATATCGCAACAGCCGGAAAAATCCAGGTAGAGCCGCAGGCTGAACAGCAGGGTGGCGGCCACCAGGTTGGGGCCATTCATCTCAGCGGGGGTATCGTACACCATCTTGATGTACAGGTTCATGTTGTCCGCCAGGACCATCTTTTTGGTGTAGCCCCACAGCATGCGGAACGCACCGCCCGCACACCGGGTGTAGCTGAACCGGCGGGATTTGTGGATCTGTGGCCGAAAATGGGGGTACCGCTCAATGGGGCCGGTGGTCATGGTGGGAAAAAAGCTGACGAACAGCGCATAATGCAGCGGGTTCAGCTCAACCTTGCAGCGGCGCTTGTATACATCAATGGTGTAGCTGAGCGCAGCAAGGGTAAAGTAGCCCAGGCCCAGTGGGGTAACCATATCCGTGCGGGGCTGCAATACCGTGCCGCTCAGGATATCTGCCGCCAACAGGTTCCAGTATTTGTAATAGAACAAAAGCCCCACACAGGTGAACACCGCCAAAAGCAGGAAAATCACCCGCACGGGACCTATCCGGCATTTGCCGATCACCAGCCCGCAGCCCCATGTGACCAGTGTTGCCGCAACCAAAACCGGTACCAGCAGGCGGTCGTTGGCCCCCCAACAGTAAAACAGGTAGCTGGCAGCCAGCAGACAGTAAGGGCGCAGAACACGGGGCAGGGTATAGTTCAAAAGCGCCACTGCCGCAAAAAAGCCAAGAAATAGCAGTGTTGTCAGTTCCATCCTCAAACTCCTTTGGCGGGATTATTTGCCGCTGAGTTTTTTCTCCAAATCCCGCACGCGCTTTTCCAGGATAGCGTTTTCCTGGGTAAGGCGCTTGCACTTATCCGCAAGCTGGCTGACGCCGATGCTTAAACTGAGCAGCACCAGCAGCACAAAGCAGAACATGAGCATAAATACCAGGTTGACCGGCATTTGTACATCCAGCAGATCACGCAGGACGTAAACAACATAGGGGAATACCGCAAAGATGACAAGAACCACGGCCAGTGCCAGCCAGAGAAGGCTGTATTTTACGCTCATTTGGCCCTTTTTCAGCAGCGCAAAAATAATCAGCAGCAGGATGGCCGCACCCAAAATCATAAAAAACTGGAAATGTGCCGTCATGGGCGTTATGCCTCCTTATTTGCTTTTCGGCTGGTGGATTTTCTTGATAGAAAGGCGGTCAATGATCAAAGACAGGGAAACCTTGATCATGTAATACGCGCTTTTAAAACTGCGAATGCTGGAAACGCCGCCCTGACGTTCTTTCATGACGACCGGGGCTTCGCCTACGCGGAACCCGGCCAGCGTGGCAGCCAGAATGGCTTCCGGCTCCGGATAATCCGAAGCATAATGCTCCGCAAAATAGGCGGTTAGCTGGGGACCGGTGGCACGGAAACCACTGGTGACATCCAGAATGCGCTGACCACAGAGAATATGGATGAGCCAGCTTAAAAAGCGGATGCCGACCCGGCGCATAAAGCTTGTCTGGAAGCCTTCGCACTTGATAAAGCGGCTGCCGATGCACATATCCAGCTTGCCGTCCAATACCGGCTGAACGACCTGCATCAGATAAGCGGGATCGTGCTGGCCGTCACCGTCCATCTGCACAGCAACATCATAACCATTGGCGCGGGCATAGCGATAACCGCACTGCACGCCGCCGCCAATGCCAAGGTTGACCGGCAGATCCAAAAACGGGTAGCCATGCTCCGTCAGCAATTCAGCCGAGCGGTCGGTGGAACAATCGTTGATGATCAAAAAGTCAACCTGCGGGCAGGTGGCACGCAGGCGTTCCACGGTGCTGACGATGTTGGCTTCCTCATTATAACAGGGAATGATAACAAGAATTTTGGCTGGGTGATTCAAAAGGGCACCTCACATCAGGGGAACGGCCGGTTTGGCATCAAACGCGGCCTTCCAAAATAAAATGTTCCAGTTTGCGCAGCAGCTCGCTGCGGCGGTAATGCGCAAGATAATACTCTTTGGCGCTCTGGCCCATGGCGGCGCGCTGGGCGGCGTCCATGCGGGTCAGTGCCAGCAGGTTGTCTGCCAGGGCAGCGGCATCACAGGCAGGGGAGCTTAACCCGCCTGCCGCGGCAACCGCCGCATTGCCGGCACCGTCCATACTGGCCAGGACCGGCTTGCCGGCGGCCATATAACTGGCAACCTTGGCCGGTACGGTCAGCCCCAAGTCCGGCGAATCCGACAGGCAGACGATCAAAGCATCGGCCAGCGCGGTGAACTTGGGGATATCCGTTGCCGGAACACTGCCGTAAAACGTAACGGCATCCTCGGCGTGCAGCTCTTTCACTTTGGCTTCCAGCGCGGCGCGGCTCATGCCATCGCCCACCAGCAACAGGTGCAACATATCCGCCCCGCGGCTGCGCGCATCCTGCACCGCTGTGATGACGGTCTCCAGGCTTTGGGCGGGGGTAAAAGTGCCGGTAAACACCAGGTTGAACCGCCCGCCGAACTGCGCCTGCAAAGCGGCATCCAGCTGAGGAACGGCGTAAAAATCCTCGCAGTACTGCGGGATCACAGCAATTTTCTTGCGGCGGCATACCGATGCGCTGGCACAGCCGCTGCTGCAGCGGCTCACTCATGGCAATCAGTCGGTCGGCCTTCTTATATAAAGCGTTGCTTACACCCTGGGCAATCGCGCGCAGGGCTTTGTTCTTCACATTCAGCACGCTGTACAGGTTTTCGGGCCAGATATCCAGCACATAGTTGGTAAAGGGAATGTGGTGCTTTTTGGCATAGCGGATGGCGGGCCAGCACATCAGTACCGGGCTGGTGTTAAAGCAGAACACCGCATCGTACCCGCCCGGCAGGCGGTGCAGCGCATGGGCGGCGTACCACGGCCAGCTGACATAGTTCAAAAAAATGTTGACCGAGGTGTTGCCCCTGCGCGGAACCTCTTTGCAGCGGTACAGGCGGGCACCGTGCCATTCTTCTTCAAAAGGGCCGGCGGCGCTGTAACCGGGGAACCATTCGCCTTTTGGGTAATTGGGCAGCCCGCAAAGCACATCCACCGCAATGCCATCCTGCAAAAAACCTTCCACAATATCATTGATGCGGAAATTTTCCGGCCAGAAATGCTGCGTAACAACAAGAATCTTTTTTTGAGAGGGCAAAGGGCACACACCTTTCAAAGTTAGGAGTTAGGAAGCAGGAGCTAGGAGTTGAAGAACGGCTGCTAGACTTGAGGTCTTTTGCAATCTATAAAATGCTCTGTAGGGAACGATCTTGACCATTCCAAAGCATTCAGCTTGTCGCAGCCTCAAAAAACTCCTAACGCCTCACTCCTACCTCCTAACTAAAAAACTCAGTTTTTTCTCCACACCATCTTATTAACCACCCCGGTGTAGCTCTGGATGATCTTGACGACCTTGGTGGAAACGTCTTCAGTGTAGTAGGGGACGGGGATGCCGTTGTCGCCGTTGGCGTTCATGGCAACGGCGGTGGCAACCGCCTGTTCCACGCCGCCCTCGCTGATGCCGGCCAGCACAAAGCAGCCTTTGTCCAGTGCTTCAGGTCGCTCGGTGGAGGTACGGATGCAGACAGCCGGGAACGGATGTCCCACGCTGGTAAAGAAACTGGATTCCTCCGGCAGGGTGCCGGAATCGCTGACCACGGCAAACGCGTTCATCTGCAGATGGTTGTAATCATGGAAGCCCAGGGGCTCATGCAGCTTTACGCGCTCGTCCAGCTGGAAGCCCATGGCGTCCAGCCGCTTTTTGCTGCGCGGATGGCAGGAATACAGAATGGGCATATCATAGGTCTGGGCCAGGTGATTGATGGAGGTGAACAGGTCGATAAAGTTCTTTTCGGTATCAATGTTCTCCTCGCGGTGGGCGGAAAGCAGCATGTATTTGTGCGGCTCCAGCCCCAGGCGCTCCAGCACATCGCTGGCTTCGATCTTGGCCAGGTTGGCGTGCAGCACTTCCGCCATGGGGGAACCGGTCACAAAGGTGCGCTCCTTGGCGGTGCCTTCGGCATTCAGGTAACGGCGGGCATGCTCGGAATAGCACATGTTCACATCGGAAATGTGGTCCACAATGCGGCGGTTGGTTTCCTCAGGCAGGCACTCGTCAAAGCAGCGGTTGCCGGCTTCCATGTGGAAGATGGGAATGTGCAGCCGCTTGGCCGCAATGGCGGAAAGGCAGCTGTTGGTATCGCCCAGAATCAGCAGGGCATCGGGCTTCTGTTCCACCATCAGGGAGAAGGACTTGGCAATAATGTTGCCGATGGTTTCACCCAGGTCCTTGCCGACGGCATCCAGATAGAAATCCGGCGCACGCAGGCCCAGGTCCTCAAAGAATACCTGATTCAGGTTATAATCATAGTTCTGGCCGGTGTGGACTAGAATCTGGTCAAAATACACATCACACTTTTTAATCACAGCCGACAGCCGAATGATCTCCGGCCGCGTGCCGATAATGGTCATAAGTTTGAGCTTGTTCATTGTAAAACACCCGATACAGTTAGGAGGTAGGAGTGAGGAGTGAGGGCAACACCGCACAATTCCCGCCTAGCGGCTTAAGCACCGCTTCGGCGGCTGCGGCACGGCATCTGCGTTGCCAAAATGCTCGATAAGACATCCAGTATTATCTGCGCTTTTGGCTTAGCATCTGCCGCACCTCGCTCGCCGTATCGGCACTTAGAATTATGCGGTATTGCCTTAGGAGTTGAAGAACGACTGCTGGTTTTATTGTCTTCCGCAAACGATAAAGAGTTTCGCAGGGAACGGCTTTGAATGTTCTGAGACATTTACCTTGCCCAGGTTTCAAAACTCCTAACTCCTACCTGAGTATATACGTTTAAAATGTTACACTTTCAAAAAGAACGTGTCCGGCTTGGCGGGGTCAAACGGTTCGTTGGCCCACATCAGGGTCACAAGGTTTTCAGTATCGCTTAAGTTGATGATGTTGTGGGTGCAGCCGGGCAGCATCTGCACGGCGGTGGGCTTATCGCCCCACACCTCAAACTCCATCACTTCGTCACAGCCAACTTTGCGCTCCTGGATCAGCCCGTGGCCGGAAACCACAATGAAAAATTCCCACTTGGTGTTGTGCCAGTGCTGGCCCTTGGTAATGCCGGGCTTGGAAATGTTCACGCTGAACTGGCCGCAGTTTTCGGTTTTCAGCAGCTCGGTAAAGCTGCCGCGCTCGTCTGCGTTGACTTTTAAGGGGAAGGCAATCCGCTCTTTGGGCAGGTAGGAAAGATAGGTGGAATACAGCTTTTTGGCAAAGCTGCCCGCCGGGATCTCCGGCACCACCAGCGTGGCGGGCTGGGCGTGGAACTGTTCCAACAGATCCACAATCTCCCCAAGGGTCACTTTGTGGGTGACGGGAGCAAAGCAGTAACGGCCATCCACGGCAGGCACCGGGGTAAGGCCGTCATAATTGCAGCGGTGGGGTGCAGCTTCCAGCGCATCCAGCATCTCTTCTACCAGATCGTCAATGTACAGCAGTTCCAGCTCAGTTGCGCGGTCATTGACGGTGATGGGCAGGCCGTTGGCAATGTTGTGGCAGAAAGTAGCCACGGCGCTGTTGTAGTTGGGGCGGCACCATTTGCCAAACAGGTTGGGAAAGCGGTAAACCAGCACCGGGGCGCCGGTGGTTTTGCTGTATTCAAAGAACAGTTCTTCTCCGGCCAGTTTGCTTTTGCCGTAATCGCTTTTGCCATAGCGGCCGATCAGCGTGGCCTGAATGGAGCTGGACAGCATCACCGGGCAGGTGTTGCCGTGGGCTTTCAGTGTATCCAGCAGGGTGGAGGCAAAGCCGAAATTGCCCGCCATGAACTCGCTTTCCACTTTGGGGCGGTTGACCCCGGCCAGGTTGAATACAAAGTCTGCCTTGGCGCAGTATTCATCCAGCAGCGCCGGAGCCGTGTCCAGGTCATACTCAAAAATATCAGTAATGTTCAGGGCCGGGCGGGTGCGGTTTTTGCCATCGCGGATATTTTTCAGGTTTTCACACAGATTGCGCCCGACAAACCCCTTTGCCCCGGTGACAAGAATGTTCATGCCTTGCCTGCCTCTTTCAGTGCTTCCTGGATGTACTCGGTGGTCATGATCTTTTTGATGGTGCCCTCCACATCCAGGCGGCGGGTGTTGTGGCTGGTATAATCTTCATCGGCCTGGGTGTGAACCTGGCCCTTGATGAAGTACTTGTCATAGTTCAAGTCGCGGTTGTCGGCGGCAACGCGGTAATAGTTGCCCATATCCTCGCTGCGCATCCGCTCTTCCTTGGTCATCAGGGTCTCGTACAGCTTTTCGCCGTGGCGGGTGCCGATCACGCGGGTGCCGGTGTCGCCAAACAGCTGCTGCACGGCTTTGGCCAGATCGCCAATGGTGGAAGCATCGGATTTCTGGATGAACAGATCGCCCGGATTGGCGTGCTCAAAGGCAAACATGACAAGGTCAACGGCCTCATCCAGGTTCATCAAAAAGCGGGTCATGTTGGGATCGGTGATGGTAATGGGGTTGCCGGCCTTGATCTGCTCCACAAACAGCGGAATCACGCTGCCGCGGCTGCACATCACGTTGCCGTAACGGGTGCAGCAGATGACCGGGCCGCCGCGCTGTGCGCTGACACGCGCGTTGGCAGTGATAACATGCTCCATCATGGCCTTGGAGATGCCCATGGCATTGATGGGGTAAGCGGCTTTATCGGTAGAAAGGCAGACCACGCGCTCCACGCCTGCTTCAATGGCGGCATGCAGCATGTTGTCGGTGCCCTCAATGTTGGTGCGCACGGCCTCCATGGGGAAAAACTCGCAGGAAGGAACCTGCTTGAGCGCAGCGGCATGGAAGATAAAGTTGACGCCGGGCATCACATCGCGCAGGCTCTGGATGTTGCGCACATCGCCGATGTAGAACTTGACTTTATTGTAATAGTCAGGATAGTTGGCCTGCAGCTCATGACGCATGTCGTCCTGCTTTTTCTCGTCACGGCTGAAAATGCGGATCTCGCCGATATCAGTCGTCAAAAAATGCTTGAGCACGGTGTGGCCAAAGCTGCCGGTGCCGCCGGTGATCAACAAGGTTTTATCTTTGAAAATGGTATTTGCCATGGTTTCCTCCTGTCAGGGGACGAACTTTTGGTGGTAGGCGCAGCAGCGTCGGGCATCTTCCAATGCCCATAAAGCCAACACTTCCCCTATATACAACCAATTCTAACATAAAAGTTACAGATTGAAAAGGGCCTGACCTTGGAAAATGCTGTTTTTTGTGGTACAATACTACCCCAGTGCAACCATTATCATTATACAATAAAGGAGAATCAGATTTTATGCGCGCTTATGAACGTTTGCTGAATTACGTTAAGGTGTATACCACCTCGGACCCCGTAAGCGATACCCACCCCACCACCGCCCGCCAGTTTGACCTGGCCCGCATGCTGGTCAAGGAGCTGCAGGACCTTGGCCTTGCGGATGCCCATGTGGATGAGCACTGCTATGTTTACGCCACGCTGCCCGCCACCCCCGGCCACGAAGCTGCCAAGGGCCTTGGATTTATTGCCCATATGGATACTTCCCCCGATGCACCGGGCGAGAATGTGAAGCCCCAGATCCATGAAAATTATGACGGCGGCGATGTTGTCCTGCCCGGTACCGGCGCAGTTCTCAGCACCAAGCAGTTCCCATTCCTGGCAAAGCTCAAGGGCCAAACCCTGATCACTACCGATGGCACCACCCTGCTGGGTGCGGACGACAAAGCCGGTGTGGCCGAGATTATGACCATGCTGGAGATCCTGCAGAAAGAAAACCGCCCCCACGGCAAGATCTGCGTGGGCTTTACCCCCGATGAGGAGGTTGGCCAGGGTGCTGACCTGTTTGATGTGGAGCATTTTGGCGCAGCCTATGCCTACACGGTGGACGGCGACGAAGCGGGCGAAATCAGCTATGAAAACTTTAACGCTGCCGCTGCTTTTGTCACGGTACACGGCTTCTCGGTCCATCCGGGCAGCGCAAAGAACGCCATGAAGAATGCGCAGAACATTGCCATTGAGTTCCACAACGCCCTGCCGTATTACGACCGCCCCGAATACACTGAGAACCGCGAGGGTTTCTACCACCTGTGCAGCATGGAAGGCGATGTGACCGGCGCCAAGTTGGGCTACATTGTGCGTGACCACAGTGCCGAAAGCTTTGCCGCCCGCAAGGAGACCATGCGCCACATTGCCAAGCTGCTGAACGAAAAGTATGGCGAAGGCACCGTGGAGCTGGAGCTGAAGGACAGCTATTTCAGCATGCTGGAAAAGATCAAGCCGCATTTCCATCTGGTGGAAAATGCCCGCGCCGCCATCCGCAAGGCTGGCCTGGAGCCGCTGGAAACGCCCATTCGCGGCGGCACGGACGGCGCGACCCTGTCTTACATGGGCCTGCCCTGCCCGAACCTTGGCACCGGCGGCTTTAACTACCATGGCCCGTGCGAAGGCATCACGGTAGAGGCTATGGATAAGGCAACCGAGATTCTGCTGAACCTGGCCGATATTTATAAGGATGTCCAGTAACCAGCGCGGCCTTTTTGAAAAAAGGCCTGGCGAAAAACTTTAATTGGCTTCGCATAAAAAAGAGTAATCGTCGTGTGGTGCCCACGGCGGCGCATTTTAACTAGGTCAGCTGCTCCGGCAAGAAGTATTCTGGCCGGTGCTGCCAACCTGTTTTATTCGCACCGCTGCGGGCGGTGCACCGACATTATTCTTTATTCATTATTATTTATTATGAAAAATAGCGCCCGACGGTTTAAGCGTACCTGTCGGGCGCTGTTTGTTTATTTGCTTATTTATCCGGTTCACAGTCCAGAATGGAGGGAATATTGGCCCATTTATCCGGTTCGGCTTCGTACCGTTCGTGCAGCCAGGCAACGGCGGCATCGAGCCCCTCCTGATTGCCGGGGAACTCTGCCATCTCCTGCTTTTCATCGGCGGTGTGTTCCAAGCTCCATGGGCCGGGCCAGATGGTGGCGGTCAGATATTCGATCTTCCGCTTGCCGCTTTCATCGGCGGGGTCAGCTTTTTTGGCGGGGGCTACCAGATAGCGCATGCCACCCTGTGCGCCGGAGTACGGGTTGCCGCAGTGGAACCAATGGTAGATGGGCAGGCAGTCCAGCATAAAATCTCCTCACTTTCAGGTTTTGCTGCGGTTCAGTTCCGCGCGTAGTTGGATCAGGCGGGCAATATCTTCCTTATCGGCCTGGGTCAGTTGGCCTTTCAGGTTCTGGTAGGCGGCAATGGGTTCCTCCTGAATCAAAGCGTCCAGTTCCGCCCTGGCAGGGGAGCCCTGCCACCCGGCCAGGTAGCCGGGCGCCACGCCAAGGCAGGCGGCAATGCTTTCCAGCTTATCCAGCGGAATATTGGTTACAATGCCGGTCTCGTATTTATAAACCGCTTGTTTGGTCACATGCACCTGTTCGGCCAGCTGCTCCTGTGTCAGCCCTTTGGCGGTGCGTGCTTCGCGGATGCGTTCCCCAATGGTCATGCGGATCACCTCCCAAAAAGTATAGCAAAAAACCTGCGGGTTTACAAGATGATAAAAATAACTTGACAAGTTACAGCAAGGATGCTATCCTGTGAGTAACCTGATAAGTTTCAAGAAGGAATGTTCTCTTTCGGCTGCAAAACAGGCAAAGACAAAGAAAACAACAGCAAAGCGGCGGCAGCAGGGCCGCTTTCATTTGAAACACAAGTAACTTATCAGGTTCCAAATGGATCATAAGGAGGAATGGAATGACCCACGAAATTGAACTGGAAGGATATTACCCTAAAATTCTTGGCAGCCCCATGCGTATGCTGTGCCTTGGCACCAAAGCCAGCTATGGCATGGAGGCTCTGCATTTCCGGCGCGGCACCGGGTGGGATGGCCTTGCGCTGGATGTCACGTTTACCCCGGCCCCCCAGGCGGAGGGGACAACGGTGCTGGCGGATGCAGGGGACACCGTAGCGGTGCCGCCCGCCGCCACAGCGCAGGCAACCAACAGCGGCAGCGTTACGGTGCGCGGCGTGCGGGATGGCGTGCAGTGCATCAGCTGCAACATCCCATACCTGGTGCTGAACCACGCCCCGGTGCCCGGCCAGCAGACCGACCCGGCGGAAAGTGTGTGGAAACAGTATGCCGATAAGCTGATCCCCGCGGGCGGCAGTACCGGGCAGGTGCTGGCCAAGGCGTCCGCGCAGGATATGGACCTGTACTGGGCCGACGGCACCACCACCCAAACCGAAACCACACCCCACATGCTGACCAACGCGGGCCGCAGCAAAAAGAAAGCCATTGTATCGTTTGTGGATGACGACTGCCGCAGCGAAGCGTACACCGTGCTGTTCCCACTGGTGCAGGAACTTGGTATGCCTTATACCGTGGCTTGCCCGGCGGGGCTTATGGGCAAAACCGGCCGCATGACGGTGGAACAGCTGCAGGAAATGGCGCGCAGCGGCGTGACGGTGGCATGCCATACGATGACCGAAACCGATATGGAGCAGGATACCCCCGAAACGCTGGAAGCCACCCTGCAGCAGTTTGAAGCAGAGATGCGCCGCTGGGGCATCCGCGGGGTGCGCAGCTATGCCTATGTGAACGGGCGCTATAAGGCGGACTGTCTGAACACCGTAAAAAAGTATTTTGACCTGGGCCTTACGGTGGAAAAAGGCATCAACCAGATCCCGTATGAAAGCTGCCGCATGAAGCGCGTGGAAGTGTTCCCAAAGAACAAAAGCTACACGCTGGAGGATGTAAAAGCGTGGGTAGACAAAGCCGTGCAGGATGGCGGCTGGCTGATTTTGATGACCCACGCATGGTACACGACCTTTGATGCAGCACAGCTCAAAGAGCTGGTGGGTTATATCCGGGCCAGCGGTGCGGAGCTGATGGACCTGTACGATGCACTGGATGCCACCGGCAACGTGGTGGAAGCGGGCGACTACCAAAAGCCGGGCGCGGATGCAGCGGAACCGTTTTTTGTGGTGGATGCGGATGGCCGCGCCTGGACCAACGCGCTGGAGAACTTACGCCCGGCAGATGGCATCACCAATGTGGGGGCAGCCCTGCAAAGTGGATATGTGATCTCCACCGCCACCGGCAAGGCAATCAAAACATCAGATACCGGGTTCCGGGTCACCCAGCCGGTGGATGTGACAAGCGCGGCCCAGGTGTTGGTAACGGCCTGGGCGTATACGGGTTTTGCGCTCTATTCTTTCTTTGATGCGGCGGGTACCTGCCTTGCCGTAAAAGCGGCCGATGCCGATTATGCTGCGGGCGGCAATACCCTGACCCGGCAGGCAGTGGCCGTGCCGCAGGGGGCAGCTACTTTGATCGTGGCGGGCAATTTGTACCAGGCGCTGCCCGCCGTCAGGCTGGTCAGCGCGACAAACCTGGTGCAGCAGGTAAAAAGCATGACGGTTGCCTGGCACGCCAACTATGTGCTCAAAATTTCCGGATCGACCGTCAACTATGCAAACGAGAATCGGCGCATCAGCGAAAAAGTTGCCGCTGCGGCAGGGGATACCTACCGCCTGAGCTGTTCGGCCAACTGGAACAACGCGCTGTATGTGATCTATGCGGCAGACAACAGCGTGCTGGCCTGCCGCCAGGCCCCCAACAATGCCGCCGGTGAGGTACTGACCGACTTTGCGGTGACAATGCCGGAAAACACTGCCTATTTCCGCGTGGCAGCAAATCTGGAAATCCAGCCGGAATCCTACGCGGTGGCCCAATACACCACCCGCATTGCGGCCAAAGCCCCGGTGCTTACGGTTGCAGCGGTGCGCACCCTGCTGGATATTTTGCGGGCGGGGACCTATACCCAAAGCCAGCAAGGCGCCATCCAGAATCTGGAAAATGCACTGCTGATCATAGACTGACAATACAGCGCGGTTTTTCAACAAAAAATCCAAAAGCTGTTGAATAAAAAGAAAAAGCGCAGAACCACTTTTGGTTCTGCGCTTTTTTGGAGCGGGATACGAGTCTCGAACTCGCCACCTACTGCTTGGGAAGCAGTCACTCTACCGGATGAGCTAATCCCGCATCGGTAGCTTTTATTATACTTCCCAAGTTCCGGTTTGTCAAGCCCCGGTCGAAGGTATCAGCCGTCAACGGATTCAATCGCGCCAACGGGGCAGGTCTGCATGGCATCGGTGGCGGCGGCTTCATCGGGGCCGGTTACATCGGCAGGGGCAGCGGCTGCGGTGCCGCCGTCCGTCATGGTAAAAACTTCGGGGCAGGTGCTCACGCACAAACCGCAGCCGATGCAGTCGGCATTTACATGGAACTTCATGGGCAGTCATCCTTTCACGATGTGTTATCAACAGTATGCCCAATCAGCGGCAATCAATCCATGCTTTCTGCGTTTTCTGCGGCGGTTTCCCCGGCGGCATAGGTTTCGTTGGTGTGGCCTGCAAAGGGGTAGGTACGGGTTTCGGTGGCGGTAATGCTGGTTACGCCGAACCAGCGGGCGCGGCCCAAAGCGAGGGAATCCTCACCGTTTTCGCGGATATCCGGCAGGCCGTATGCGCCGCACCATTTGGTGTAGGGTTCGATACCATAGCTAATAATGTTAGCCGCGGCGGGCTCATCCAGCTCGCTAATCTCCTGCCGCAGCGTCTGGGTGCGCACATGGTCCATCATCCAGTAGCTGGCAATGTCATACCCGGCTTCCAGCATGTGGATGCCGCAGACGATCCCCACGCAGGCGCTCAAGCAGGCAAGGCCCCGGCGGAACGCTTTGCTGTTCAGCTGTACCAGGCAGGCGGCGCAGGCGGCAGCCAGCAGAGCAAACACACCGTGGGTGGAGCGGGGATAGTAGTCATGGCTGCCGATCATGGCAAAGTTTGCCCCCAGCGCCCCGGCCAGCAGAATCAGCGGCCACAGCAGGTCAGCTTTTACGGCATCCTGCCGGGCAAAGCAGAGCAGCAAAAACAAAATCGCAAAGGAAAACAGCAGGGGCAGGGCATAGTCTTTGAGCATATTCAGGCAGGCAAAAAAGCGCATGGCGTACCGGGTCAGCAGACTGTCGTAATCGCTGAAGCCGCTGGCACGGTTAAAGTTGCCGCGCGCGGTGATGAGCAAAGCAAACCCAACCAGCGCCCCCGCCAGGCCGGTCGCCATCCAGGCGGGCAGCCTGCGCTCCCGCTTGAACACAACAGCGCCGGCCAGCACCAAACAAACCAGCATTCCGGCGCTGGTATTCTCGCTTAACCAACCAGCCAGCAGCCCGGCCAACGCCATGCCGGCCGCCATGCGCGCCGTACTGGCAAACGGCTGCTGCAAATAATACCGCCAGGGCAGCAAAAAGGCGCAGCATCCCACCGTGGCCCACAGGTAGTTGCAGGCGCCGCACATCCACAAATTGGTCTGGCCAAATACAGGGCTGATCTCCCACAGCGCGGCATAAATCAGGGCCAAAGCCAGCCAGTCCGCTTTTTGGCTGCGCCGCCCAACGGCCAGCTTGTACAAAACCAGACCCAACGCCATAAACATCCCAGCATTGCACACATTGAACAGAAGCTTGGGAAACATGGTGAACCCCTGGGCAAAAAATTTGACGATGACCCGGCCGCTCCATTCGTGATAGTGGAACACCAGGCTGGAAATCAACTGCGGCAGGCTGTGCAGCCGTTCGCCGGTATCAAAGGCATAAGCGAAAGTGTAATCATCGGCCAGGTAGGGCGTTAAGCAGTTCAGCAGCAGCATCCAGCAGAACACCAGCCCGGCCACAAGCCGGAACATGCGGCTGCTGAGGGGCTTTTTTGTTTGTGCCATGGGCAACCTCCAAAACAAAAACGGGCCCCCTGCCGAACAGGGGAGCCCGTAAGATCAACATTATCTTTATTATATCGGTTGTGCTGCCAAAGTGCAAGGTCAGTCCTTTTTGTTGCGGGCGATGCCTGCAACAACGCCGGAAAGCGCCAGCAGCGCCAGCAGGTTGGGAACCGCCATCAGACCGTTAAAGAAGTCCGCCAGCGCCCAAACCAGATCCACTTTCAGGGAAGAACCGATCAGGATGAACAGAACAACAATCAGGCTGTACACCTTGGTGTACTTGGAGCCGAACAGAGCGTTGAAGTTGACCTGGCCGAAGAAGTACCAGCCCAAAATGGTGGAAAACGCAAAGAACAGCATGCAGATGGCAATGAACACCTTGCCGAAGGAACCAAACGTCAGGCTGAATGCGGCCTGGGTCAGGGCGGTGCCGGTCATGCCTTCCGGAATCAGGCCGGAGGTGATCAGTACCAGGGCGGTCAGAGTCAGGATGACAAAGGTATCAACGAATACGCCGATGATGGCCAGCGCACCCTGGTCCTGCGGCTGCTTGACCTTGGCCAGTGCGTGGGCGTGCGGGGTGGAGCCAAGGCCGGCTTCGTTGGAGAACAGGCCGCGGGCAACGCCGTAACGCATGGCCTGCTGCACGGTAACGCCGGCCACGCCGCCGGCAATGGCCTGCGGCTGGAAAGCCAGGGTGAAGATCTGAACAAATGCGTTGGGAATGGCGGATGCGTTCATGACCAGGATGATGACGCAGCCGATAATGTAAAACAGTGCCATGATGGGAACCAGCTTTTCGGTAACAGCGGCAATGCGCTTAACACCGCCCAGGAAGATGAAAGCTGCCAGAACGGCGATCACAACGCCAACCACCACGCGGTTAACGCCGAACGCATTGTGGAACGCATCACCAATGGAGTTGGACTGCACCATGTTGCCCATAAAGCCGAGGGCAAGGATCAAAGCAACGGAGAAGAAAGTGGCCAGGAACTTGCCAAACTTGCCCTTGAATGCCGCGCGGATGTAATACGCCGGGCCGCCGGTCACCTGGCCGTCCACCGTGGTGCGGTAGGTCTGGGCCAGAACGGCTTCGGCGTAAATGGTAGCCATGCCGAAAAAGGCAGAAACCCAGGTCCAGAACAATGCGCCGGGGCCGCCACTGACCAGGGCGGTGGCGCAACCGGTAATGTTGCCAGTGCCAACCTGTGCGGCAATGGCGGTGGCCAATGCCTGAAAAGAGCTCATGCCGTCTTTATCAGCTGCCTTGCCGTGCAGGCTGAAACCTTTGAACAAGTGACGCACACCATCTGCAAAACTGCTCAACTGAACAAAGTGCAGCTTGATAGTAAAGAAGATGCCGGTGCCCACCAGCAGGAACAGCAACAGATAATTCCACAAAATGTCGCTGGCCTGCTCTACGATCTGCGTAAATGCTGCCATGATTAAAATTCCCCCTAATACAATATCCCATATCTTACACATCCGGCAGCGCCCGGTATGGGCAGCTGCCACGAAGCGACCTAATAACAATACCATGCCCGCTGGATAAAGTCAAGTGTATTTATAGCGAAAACACTCTGACGTGATAAAGTATGACTTTTCTTGGAACATGACGCGGAAATTGAGAAAACAAAAAATGATTCGCAAATTCGAGAAAACGCCGGGACAGAACGCCGGAAAATCCGTCCGCGTTGGGGGAAACACAGGAAAAGAAAAGGCAACACCGCACAATTCCCGCCTTGCGGCTTAAGCACCGCTCCGGCAGCTGCGGCACGGCATCTGCGTTGCCAAAATGCTCGATAATGTCGGGTTGCGGTACCCGCATCGTGCTTCGGGGGGCAAAAGCCCCTCGCACTCTGCGGCCGCTGCCCCTGCTTCGGTTCGCTGTTTCCGCCACTGGCGGCGCTCACCTTTGCAGCATCCAGTATTATCTGCGCTTTTGGCTTGGCATCTGCCGCACCTCGCTCGCCGTATCGGCACTTAGAATTATGCGGTATTGCCAAAAATCTTGGGCCGTATTTTGCTTTTGTAAGCACAGGAAGCAAAAAAGCCCCGGCAGGGGCGGCAGCGCCGCACCCCACCGGGGCAGAAAGTTAAAATTCAGGAAATCAGGATTCAGAGGATTGCTCTTGGGGCAGGTTCTTTTTCAGCAGGCTCAGGATCAACCCGCCCAGAATGCTGCCAACGGCCAAAGCAACGCAGTACATCGGGGCGTTGGTGGCAACGGGGAACACGAAGATGCCGCCGTGGGGGGCGCGCAGGCCGCAGTGGAACGCCATGGAAAGCGCACCGGCGGTGGCTGCACCAATGGCGCAGCTGGGGATAACGTGCAGCGGGTCAGAGGCTGCATAGGGGATAGCGCCCTCAGTAACAAAGCAGAGGCCCATTACATAGTTGATCACACCGTTGCGGCGCTCGTCCGGGGTCCACTTTTTGGGGAAGAAGGTGGTGGATAATGCAATGGCGATCGGAGGAACCATGCCGCCGACCATAACGGAAGCCATGACCTCATAGTTGCCGGAAGCAAGGGCTGCAGTGCCGAACAGGTAACCAGCTTTGTTGAAGGGGCCGCCCATATCAATGCTCATCATAACAGCAGAGACAGCGCCCAGCAGGATGGCAGAGGTGCCGCCCAGGGAGTTCAGCCAGCTGGTGATAAAGTCGTTGATGATGCCCATGACCGGGTTGATGCCGCACATGAACACGCCCATCACAAACACACCGCCCAGCGGGTAGATCAGCATGGGGCGCAGGCCGCTGACGCTTTTTGGGAGCTTTTCGGTGATCTTTTTCAGGAAAAGGACTACATAACCGGCCACAAAGCCAGCCAGCAAGGCAGCCAGGAAACCACCGGAAACGCCATCCACCTGGCAGTTCAGCAGGCCGGTAAAGTTAGTGCCGTTCATAGCCAGCACACCGCCGGCAAAGCCGACAGCCAAAGCGGGTTCACCGGCAATGGAAATGGCAACGTAAGAAGCCAGGATGGGCAACATGTAGTTGAATACAGCGGAGCCGACCGTCTTAAAGAATGCGGCAGCCGGGGTGTTCATGCCAAAGTTGGCGGGGTCAATGCTGTAATCATCCAGCAGGTAAGCAATGGCAATCATGATGCCGCCGCCCACAACAAAGGGGATCATGTGGGAGATGCCGTACATCAGGTGCTTGTACAGGGTGTGGCCAAGGCTGTCCTTTGCGGCACCGCCCCGGTTCTGCTCCAGCAGGTTCTTGTCAGATTCGCGCACGGTGGAATGGAACACCGGAACTTTGCCGTCCAAAACGCTCTGCAGCAGCTGCTCCGGCTTATGGATGCCATCATCCACATGGGCGAACAGCACCGGCTTGCCGTCAAAACGGGCGGTTTCCACATTTTTGTCAGCTGCCACAATAATGCCATCGCAGGCGGCAATCTCATCGGCGGTCAGCACATTCTGGGGGCCATCAGAGCCATTGGTTTCAACCTTGCAGGGAATGCCAAGCTTCTGAGCGGCCTTGTTCAGTGCTTCGGCGGCCATGTAGGTGTGGGCAATGCCGTTGGGGCAGGCGGTAACGGCCAACACGCGGTAGGTGGCAGGCAGCTCTTCCTGAGTAAAGCTCTCGCTGCCGAACTGGGCTTCCTCCTGGGCGTCAATCGTATCCAAAAATTCTTTGGGCGTTTTGGCGGCGCGCAGCTTTGCCACAAAGTCTTCATTCATCAGCATCTGCATCAGGCGGGCCAGCATATCAATGTGCAGACTGCCGTTTTCCGGTGCGGCAATCATAAACAGCAGATCCGTCTTGCCGTCATCGTCAGCATTGTACTGCACGGGGGTCTTCAGGCGCAGGGCAGCCAGGCTGGGGCGGGTCACGCAGGCGGCGCGTGCATGCGGCACCGTAATGCCGTTATCCACATAGGTGGAAGCCTCCGCTTCACGCGCATAAATGGCAGCTTTGTACGCGGCTTTGTCGGTCAGGTTGCCGTGGGTGGCCTGCAGCTCCACCAGTTTGTCAATGATCTGCGCCTGGTCCGCTGCGGCAGAATCCAGCGCAATGGATTGGATGTTGAATAGTTCCGTGATACGCATCTTTCCTTCTCCTTCTACATGTTTTGCATTCACTGGGGTGGTAACAAAGAAATAGACTGAATTTTCGACTTTTCAGATCAGCCTGAATCATTCAATGGTTTTCAGCAGGGCATCAATATCGCGGCGCTCGGCAAGGCCCAGGCTGAATGCCGTTGCGCTGCCGCAGGCGGTGCCAAGGCGCAGGGCGTAAGAGTAGCTCCCGCTTTGCAGGTAACCGGCAATAAAACCGGCTACCATGCTGTCCCCAGCGCCAACGCTGTTTACCACTTTGCCTTTTGGGGTGCCAATGCGGTGCACCGCACCGGTTTCATCCAGCAGCAGGGCACCATCGCCCGCCATGCTTACCAGAACATTGCGTGCACCACGCTGCTGCAATTTCCGGGCAGCCTGGGTAATCTCTTCATCACGATTGAGCTCTTTGCCAAAGATCTCACCCAGTTCATGGTTGTTGGGTTTGATCAAAAACGGGTGGTAGGGCAGTACCTTTACCAGCAAATCACGGGTGGCATCCACCACAAAGCGGATGCCGCGGCCATCCAGCCGAGCCAGAATCTGCTGGTAAACATCCTGCGGCATGCTGGAAGGAATGCTGCCGGCAAGTACCAGAATGTCACCCTCGCCCAGTTCTTCCAGATTGTCCCACAGGGCCTGCATGGCTTCGGGAGTAATGTTCGGGCCGGAACCGTTGATCTCGGTCTCTTTTGCGCCCTTTACCTTAACGTTGATTCGGGTCATGCCGTCCGGCAGGCGGATGAAGCGGGTTTTCAGGCCGGAAAGCTGCAAGCCGCGCTCCAGCCAGGCACCAGTTTCGCCAGCTGTAAAGCCAAGGGCGATGCTTTCGCACCCAAGCTCCCGCAAAACGCCGGAAACATTGATGCCCTTGCCGCCAAACTGGCAGGCTTCGTCTGAGGTGCGGTTGATCTCGCCAACCGCCAGGGGGGCTGTCAGATGCAGAACGTAGTCGATCGCAGGATTAAATGTGACGGTGTAGATCATACGGAACACTCCTTTACAAAGGTAAGCTGTGCGTACCGGGGGTCCGGGCAGTGGTTGGTCAAAATGGCCCCGCAGCCAATATCCCCGATCACGGCGGAATATACCATATCAAACTTTGTGTTATCCACCAAAAACCAGCGTTCCCGCGCGCGCTGCAATGCGGCGGTTTTGATGCTGGCTTCCTCCGGGTCCGGCGTGGTAAAGCCCTCCGCAGGGCTTACGCCGTTGGCACCCATAAACGCTTTGGTAAAGTTGTAGTGTTGTAAAGCAGCCAGCGTTTCCGGCCCGGTAATGGCTTCCGTGATGGGGCGCACCTGCCCGCCGGGCAGGTAGGTGCGGCAGCCCTTTTGCACCAGCATGCGCGCATGGGCAATGCCGTTGGTCACATAGGCAGCCTGCAGGGCAGGGCCCTCCAGCGCGGCGGCCAGCGCCAGCGTGGTGCTGCCGGCATCCAGAAAGATAAAGTCTTTCTCGGTGATCATTGCGGCGGCGGCGCGGGCAATCAGACGCTTTTCTTCCACAGACTGTTCCTCGCGGGCCGCCATGGGGGGCTCATCCGCCAAAACGGTGCGCCCAACCAGCGTGGCACCGCCGTGTACCTTTTTTAACAGGCCCTGCCGGTCCAGCTGGGTCAGGTCGCGGCGGATGGTGGATTCGCTTGCATCCAGGGCATCACACAGCTCCAGCACGGTGGCCGAGCGCTTTTGTGCCAGCAAATCTAATATCATAGCAAAACGTTCTTCGGCAAGCAAGACAATATCCTCCTTAAAACTGGACAATACTTCAGGCAATTCCCCTGGCGATTCTTGAAGCTTTTTGGCTTTACGCCTGTATTATACACGCACAAACAGTCAAAAGCAATCATGAAACGCCAAAACAAAACATAAAATTTACGGACTGCTTTTTGTGCAATTTGACAACGATAAACGCTCTGCATTTGGAAAACAAGCACATAAAAAGCCGGGCACTGCGCAGCGGCAGTGCCCGGCCGAGAAATATGTATCGTAAGGATCGTCAAAAAATGGAAAGTAAAAATCAGATTCCGTCAAAAAGCGTCAATCCTGAAAAGAGCGTTCAAAGCGGTCGATTTTTTCGCTTTTCCCAATCACCAAAATGGTGTCCCCGTTCTGGAACCGAGACTCCGGCGAAAACTCCACATCGGTACGGTGGTCGCGTTCGATGGCAATAATGTTAATGCCGTATAGCCGGCGGATATCCAGCTCCCGGATGCTTTTGTTCAGCATCTTGCCGTTTACCTGGATGCGCTGTACCTCCACACCGTCCTCCAGGGCAATGTAGTCCAGCAGGTTGCCGGAGATTAGGCGCTTGCCAATGCGCACTGCCATATCGGCTTCGGGATAAACAACGGTCACGCCCAGCCGCTTGAGAACCTCGCCATGTCCAACGCTGCTGGCTTTGGCAATCACATGCGGCACCCCCATGTTCAGCACCAGCATGGAGGTCAGAATGCTGATGTCGATCTGCTCGCCAATACAGATGCCTACCGTACCGCAGTTCTGAATGCCGACTTCGGTCAGAGCCTCTTCGCTCAAATCATCTACCACAAAGGCATAGTCAGTATATTTGCGAATAGCCTTGACCTTCTGTTCATCGCAGTCAACGGCAATTACCTCTTTGCCGGCTTCGGCAAGGGTGCGGGCCAGCGCAGAACCAAAGCGCCCCAGCCCGATAACGCCGAACAAAGCGGAAGAATCCTGTTTTTTCATAATGCACCTATCCAATCGTAATGGCTTCTTCTGTAAAGTGCGCGTTGGGTTCCGGGCGTTCCACCCAGAGGGAAAGCAGGGTAAAAGCCCCAACGCGGCCCGTGTACATGGTAAAAATCAGCACCAGCTTGGCGGGCAGGCAAAGCTGCGCTGTAATGCCGGTGGAAAGCCCGGCAGTGCTGTAGGCGGAGACCGCTTCAAACAGCAGGCTGATGAACGGCAGGCCGGGTTCCAGGATGCAGAGCAGAAATGTGGTGCAGCATACCACCAGCATGCCCAGCAGCCCAATGGTGGAAGCCTTGGCAATGGCGTTGGCAGGCAATGCACGGCGGAATGCACCCGGCCGCTGCTTGCTGAAAATGCAGCGAATCTCTTGCGCCAGAACAAAAATGGTGGTGGTTTTGATGCCGCCGCCGGTAGACCCCGGCGAAGCGCCAATGAACATCAGGATAAGAATCGTAAACAACCCGGCGTTGCTCAGTGTGCCCAGATCCAGCGTGGCAAAGCCGGCCGTGCGGGCTGATACGCTCAGGAAAAATGCTGTCAGCCAGCTGAGAGGATCGGTGAACTTTAATAACAGGGTACCTGCTGCCAGCAAAAATGCCGTGGTGGTTACCACAACCTTGGAATGCAGGGTGAATTTGCGGAAGCGGAACCGACACTTGACCACATCCACCATGACCAGAAAGCCGATGCCTCCCGAAATGATCAGAAAACAGGTGCTCAAATTCAGCAGCACATTATCCCGATAGGGGGTCAGGCTGCGCCCGCCACCTAAAATATCGATGCCAGCGTTGTTGAAGGATGAGATGGAGTGGAACACACTCAAACCCAGCGCCTTCAATGGTGGATAATCCTGCGCAAATACTGCAAAGATGGGGATGACCCCGGCCAGCTCAAAGGCAAGGGTCAGCTTAATGATGGCGCGTACCAGCCGCACCATGCCCTCCAGACTGCTCACATTCATGGCTTCCCGGATCAGGGTACGCTCCCGCAGGCTGATGCGCCGTCCCGCAGCCAAGGCAAGCCCCATGCCGATGGAGGTAATGCCCAAACCGCCGATCTGGATCAGCACCGCCATCACAGCCTGCCCCACGGGGGTAAAGGTATCGGCGGTATCCACGGTCAACAGGCCGGTTACACAGACGGCGCTTGTGGCGGAAAACAGAGCGTCCACCGGCTGTACGGTAATGCCCGACCGGATGGAAAATGGCATGAGCAACAAAAGCGTACCCAGTAAAATGGTGGAAGCAAACCCCAGAGCAATCAATCTTGCAGGAGGCTGATGATTGAAAATTTGTTTGAATCGTTTCATATGCAGTATCAGGCCGGGTCAGCAAGGCAACAACTGAACCCACTTATCATATTTGTTTGGACGAAAAAGCTCACTTGATATATAAACATAGCCGCTTTTAGCGGCGATGTCAAGCATTTTGTGCAAAAGATAAAGGCAGGATAAGGATTGGGCACCGGGCAGGGAAAGAGGAATAAAGGAATCTGGCTGCGGTAGAAAATGTATACGAAACAAAAACGGCCCGGCAAAAAATTGCCGGACCATAGGGGAGATGATGGAATTTTAACGCAGTGGGGCAGGCGGGAAATTATTCGCCCAGGTGCCAGATATCGCTGTTGTACTCTGCAATCGTGCGGTCACTGGAGAAGAAGCCAGCCTTGGAGATATTGATCAGGCACTTGCGGCGCCAACCCAGCGGGTCGCAGGCATAATCAGACAAAGCCTGGCCCTTGCGCACCACATAAGCGTTGAAATCGGGCAGGGTCTGGAACCAGTCCTTGGTTTTCAGTTCATGCTGCAAACGGGCCAGGTTTTCTTCCTTGCCGGCGGCCAGCATTTTGGGGCCGGTCAAAAAGTCGATGGCACGGCGCAGGTTGGGGTCGCCCTCGTACCAGTCTGCCGGGGTGTAATCGCCCGCAGCATAGCGGTGGATGACCTGGCCAGAGGTCTGGCCGAAGATGTAGATGTTCTCGTTGCCAACCTGCTGGCTGATCTCCACGTTTGCGCCGTCCATGGTGCCAAGGGTCAAAGCGCCGTTCAGCATAAACTTCATGTTGCCGGTGCCGGATGCTTCCTTGGAGGCCAGGCTGATCTGCTCCGAAAGATCGCAGGCGGGGATCATCTTTTCGGCGGCGGTCACGTTATAGTTTTCCACAAACACGACCTGCAGCCAGGGAGGCCACCAGTGGATCAGCGGCAATCACTTTGGACAGGGTCAGCAAAGCGTGGATGATATCCTTGGCGATGATGTAAGCTGGGGCGGCCTTGGCACCAAAAATGCTCACCAGCGGCACAGCCGGGGTGTGACCCGCGCGAATCTCGAAATACTGATGGATGAGGTAGAGCAGGTTCAGCTGCTGGCGCTTGTACTCATGCAGGCGCTTGGACTGGATATCGAACATGGCGGTGGGGTCAACCTTCACACCCTGGGTGTGCTCCAGCCAGTCAGCCAGGGCCTTTTTGTTGTCGGCCTTGACCTGGGAGAACTTTTGCAGCACATTGGCATCCTCGGCATAGGGCAGCAGTTTTTCCAGCTCGGCGGCATCCTTGCGGAAACCGGGGCCAATCAGGGATTCAATCTCTTTGACCAGTGCGGGGTCACATTCCAGCAGCCAGCGGCGGAAGGTGATGCCGTTGGTTTTGTTGTTGAACTTTTCCGGGTACAGCTTATAGAAGCCGTTCAGCTCGGATTCCTTCAAAATTTTGGTGTGCAGGGCGGCAACGCCGTTGGTGGAATGGGTAAAGTGGATGTCCATGTGGGCCATGTGCACGCGGTCGTCGGCGTCAATGATGGCAAGGCCGGTATCATTGGTGCGCTTTTTGGCGGCAGCATCCAGCTTTTCAATCACCGGCATCAGCTGGGGCACAACTTTGTCCAGATAGCTGCGCGGCCAGGTCTCCAGCGCTTCGGCCAGGATGGTGTGATTGGTGTAAGCGCAGGTGTCGGTTACGATCTTGACGGCTTCGTCAAACTTGATGCCCTTTTCGCCCAGCAGGCGGATCAGTTCGGGGATAACCATGCTGGGGTGGGTATCGTTGATCTGGATGGCGGCGTAATCGGCCAGGTCATGGTAGTTGCAGCCGCGGGCGGCGCATTCGGCCAAAATCAGCTGGGCACCGGCGCTGACCATCAGGTACTGCTGGTAGATGCGCAGCATGCGACCTGCTTCGTCGGAATCGTCCGGGTACAGGAACAGGGTCAGGTTTTTGGCAATGGCGGTTTTATCGAACTGGATGCCGTCATGCACAATGCTTTCATCAATGGTGTCCAGGTCAAACAGGTTCAGGGTGTTGGTGCGGCCCTCGTAGCCGGTCACGGCCAGTTTGTACAGCCGGGCAGTGTAAGGTTTGCCTGCCAGGGTGACGGGGTAGGTGATATCGGTCTTTTCCGCCCAGGAATGTTCGTTCAGCCAGGGGTCCGGCAGTTCGTTCTGCAAGCCGTCGGCAAAGCTCTGGTGGAACAGGCCAAAGTGGTAACGCAGGCCGATGCCGTCGCCCGGCAGGTTCAGCGTTGCCAGAGAATCCAGGAAGCAGGCAGCCAAACGGCCCAAACCGCCGTTGCCAAGGCTCGGCTCCGGCTCGACTTCCTCGATGTCGGAAAGGCTCTTGCCTGCGGCAGCAAGGGCATCACGCACATCATCATACAAGCCGAGGTTGATGAGGTTGTTGGAAAGCAGTTTGCCGATCAAAAATTCAGCCGAGATATAATACAGCTTGCGGCCGTTGACCGGACGTACCTGTGCGGCGCTCTTGCTGCGCACAAGATCCAGCAGGGCAAGGTAAATTTCCTGGTCGGTGGATTCGACAAGGGGCTTGCCGATCAGCTTCTGTAAAGTTTCCGTCATGGTCTGCATAGCGGGTTCCTCCTAAAAAATGAATTTGCAGAGGCCAAGGCGTTGGTATCGCCTTTGGTTCAGGCCTCAAGTGGGGAAGTTTGCGGTGCGGCCCGCACTTCCTCTTGCTATATCCAGAATATCATACAAAATCGGTGAAATTCTTGTGCAATTCTGCCGGATTGTGGTACAATACAAGCATCAGGAATGCAAAAGGGGGCTACAACATGCCAAACCAGGAACGCTTGCGGGAAACCAAACACCATGGTGCGGTGCGGTTCCCTTTTAATATCTACCCCTGCACCATACCGGGGGACTTTTTGCAGGTGCCGTTGCACTGGCACGACAGTATGGAACTTGTCTATGTTAAAAAAGGCAGCGGAATCGTGCAGGTCGGTGTGAACGCTTACCCGGCGGAGCAGGGCGATATTTACATTTTTGCCCCTGGCACCCTCCACGCCCTGCACCAGCGCGGCCAGGCCGTGATGGAATACGAAAATATCATTTTTGAGCTGGAGCTGCTGGGTGGTGCGGATGATCTGTGCGCCGAGCGCTACCTTTTGCCGCTGCAAAGCGGCCGCATGGCTTTGCAGCCGCGCATCATCCCCGGCGAGGCGGGCTACCCCCAGGCGGCGGCCTGCCTGCAGGAAACGGAGGAAGCCAACAAGGTAAAAAACGCCGGGTATGAGCTGGCCATCAAAGGGGCGCTGCTGCGGTTTTTGTCCATCCTGATTGGCCAGCACGGCACATCGCTCCCGGCGGATACTACTGACACCCGCCGCCTGAAAACGGTCTTGCAGCTGATCGAAGCGGAATATGCTACCCCGCTGCGGATTGAGGACGCCGCCGAAGCCTGCGGGTGCAGCCAAAGCCATTTTATGCGCTGGTTCAAAAAAATGACCGGCCAGGGCTTTACCGCCTACCTGAACGACCACCGGCTGAACCTTGCTGCAGAACTGCTGCGCATTACTGACGCCACCGTGCTGGATATCGCAGGCCGGGTGGGGTTTGATAACCTTTCATACTTTAACCGCCTGTTCAAGCGCCGCTATGGCATGACCCCGCGGGAATACCGCAGCAAATAAAGCAGCAAAAACCAAACTCCGCCGCCCGGAATGTGCACAGCATCCGGGCGGCGGGGTTATATATTCTTATAGAAATGATAAAGTGGGCAATAGAAATGATAAAGTGGGCAATCCGGCAGGAAAGCGGTGTGGCCGGGCGGGAAACCTACAGGCAAAAGAAATAGCGACAAAAATTACTTCATCCAACGGATCTGCTGCTCTTTTACCAGCGGATAGCTGACAAGCTCGGTACCGTCCATGTCCTCTTTGTGCATATCCACAGCGGTGATCTGGCTGTTTTCATAGGTGGTGTAATAATAAATGCCTTTGTCGGCATTGCAACAGCTGGTGTACAGGGTAATCTCGTACTTACCGTTGTCCAGCTCGCAGCAGCCGCGCTGCTGCTCTACCGAGCCGAGGATATGGAAAAACTGGCTCACGCTTTCTGCTTCGCTTTCCCCGGAGCGGGAGTTGGCGCGCACGAAAGCCGCCCGTACAAACCGCGACTGAGACGAAAGATCCCCCGGCAGACCCATGGCCCCCATGCCGCGGCTGTAAGCGTTCAGCGGCAGGTTGGGTGCAAAGTGGTTGCCGGTTGCCTTTGGGGAAAGCTGCATATAATTATTCAAAGCAAACAGCTGCATGGGGAACGGAGGGTTGTTGGTCAGCACACCGGCGGGGTTATCATATACATGCAGGCCGTCTTTGGTAGATTCCAGCGTGATGCACTCATGATGATCGGCAATCATCCAGTGCAGGCTGGCAACGGGCATCCCTTCGCAGAACGGGGTATCCACCAGGTTCATGCGGTCCAGCAGGGTGCGGGCATCCTGTACGGTAGCGCAGCGGCCCAGCAACCAGGGGATCAGCTCAAACTGGGCAACATTATCTTTGCCGGGTTCATCTTTGCAATACCAGGCGTTGCCCACAAAGTTCAGCCCGGCAATGCATAGCCCTTTTTCGTTGATGGCATCGTAATACAGGGGATAGTTATTCTGCACGCAGGCCATGCCCAAAATGGCATAGTGCTGGTCCAGCACGCCAAGGCCGTTCAGCTGGAACGGATAGTGCCGCGGGGTAAAGGTGACAGTCTCGCCGTAACCGAATTCATAGTCCAGGTTGCGGCCAAAATAAAAATCTTTGGTCTGGTACGTTGCAGCAGTGCACATACAAATAAGCCCTCCGGTCGTATCGTAAATGATGTCTTTAACGTTATTATACCACGGCGCAGCGCTGCTATCGAGAAGATTTTGTGAACTTTTGAAATTTTGTACCAAATAAAAAATCCCGCAGCCCTGCTTTGTAAACAGGTCCTGCGGGAGAAAAGTGGATTTACACCAGCTTGCGCACCAGTGCAAAATCAAAAAAGTCTGTATAAAAAGTGCGGCAGCGCAGCACCGGGCGGCACAGGCGGGAATAGCAGGTCTCGCTCAATTCCAACAGGGCCTGATCACGCTGCAGGGCCAGGGCATGGCGCACGGCGGGGTCCCCCATGGCGGCGCGTAGATGGGTAATGGTGCTGGAAACCTGAATTCCGCACGCTTCATCCAGAATATTGAAAATGGGGCGGGTGAAGTCAATGCCATCGGTGCGGGTGGTGCCGAACAGCGAGCATGGCACGATATCGGTAGAAAATAATACTGGGGTGTTATCCGCCAGCACCCGACGGCAGATGTAATAAACCGGGGTATCCAGGCTGATGTTCAGCGCCTGGGCTGCATCGGCATCTGCCGTGTGGCGCGATACCCGCAGATCATCGCTGTTGGGCTGCATGCCGCGTGCCCGGATCATTTGGGTGAATTCAAACTTCTGGTCCATGCGGCGGGCCAGGTTGACCACATCGCGGTTGATCACGGTGCCAATGCCGCGCACGCGCTCAATGTAACCGGCACGTTCCAGTTCACTCAGTGCATCGCGCACAACGGTACGGCTTACGTTCAGCCGGTTGGCCAGCTCCAGCTCGGGCGGCAGATGGTCGGTATCCTGCCAAATGCCGTTGCGCAGCTGCTCCAGCAGCTCGGCCACAACCTGGTTAGAAATCAATACGCCGCCCAGGCGGGGGGGCGCTGTCGGGGTGTTTGGTTGCCATAATCGGGTTCCTACTTTCCTGTGCGTGCCGGTGCAGGCCGCAAAAGTCATACTCTTATTATAGCATACCCCAAAGCCAAAAACCAAGTGTTTTATAAAAGCAGGCAAATAAAAGGCGTGGTGTGATGTGGTGCGTTCCTTGGTTCAGTCCGCTTTGCCTTCTTCATGCGCATAGCGGCACACATCCCGCAGGCAGCAGCGCTCACAATACGGTGTGGTGCGTGCGGTGCACACAGCGCGGCCATGGTCCACCAGCCGGTGGCAGAAATCACTGCCCTCCTGCGGGGGAATGATCTTCCACAGCGCCATTTCCACCTTTTTGGGTTCCTTGATGTTATCTACCAGCCCAATGCGGTTGCACAGCCGGATGCAGTGGGTGTCCGTTACAATGGCGGGCTTGCCGAACACATCGCCCATGATCAGGTTGGCACTTTTGCGGCCAACGCCGGGCAGTTCCAGCAGGGCGTCAAAATCATCGGGCACGTTACAGTCATACTTGTCGCGCAGCATCCGCATACAGGCGCTGATGTCCCGCGCCTTGCTGCGCCCCAGTCCGCAGGGCCGCACGATCTCTTCAATTTCCTCCGGCTCCGCGGCGGCCAAAGCGGCCACATTCGGGTATTTGGCAAACAGATCCTGTACCACAACGTTCACGCGGGCATCGGTGCACTGTGCGGCAAGGCGCACTTCCACCAGCAACTGCCAGGCGTGCTCGTAATCCAGCGTACAGTCCGAAAGCGGGTATTCTTTTTTCAGCCGCTCAATGCAGATGGCGGCCAGCTGTTTTTTATCATGAATCTCCATGGGGGGTCACACTCTCTTTTATCACTTCCCGGCGCGCGGGCCGGCGGGGCTTACGGCTTGATTCTACCACGGATAGCGTTTATAATGCAAGTAGCATGGTGCCGCCCTCTAATGCTGCGAAAAGCTTCAAAGGGCCGCTGCCCCTTGCTCCCTCACAAAACCTACCTTCTCATGCCGGGGGGCGGCACGCGAACATAATTTTTTGCTCACAAGGGATTTTGAGCGTCGGTGCATGTCTGCCGCTTGGAATGAAGTTTAAAATATACTTCCTTATATATAAAGGTAACATAAAGGAGTACCCCCATGAAGGAACCGCTTGCCCAACGCCTGCGCCCGCGCACTTTGGATGAAGTGTGCGGCCAGCGCCATCTCCTGGCCCCCGGCCAGGTGTTCCGCCGCACCATTGACAGAGGCGTGATCCCCAATATGATTTTTTACGGCCCGTCCGGCGTAGGCAAAACCACCGTGGCCAGCATTATTGCGGCCAACAGCGGTATGCGGCTGTATAAATTGAACGGTACTACCGCTTCCACCAGCGATATCAAAAGCGTATTGGGCGATATTGGCACCCTGAATGCCGCCAACGGAATTCTGCTCTATCTGGATGAGATCCAGTATTTCAACAAGCGCCAGCAGCAAAGCCTGTTGGAATGCGTGGAGCAGGGAACCGTGACGCTGATTGCCTCCACGACCGAGAACCCATACTTTTATGTATATAACGCGCTGTTATCCCGCTGCACAGTGTTCGAGTTCAAATCCCTGACGGCAGAGGATATTGCCGAAGGCGTGAAACACGCCGCCCAGCGCCTGGGCGAAAGTGACGGTACGCCGGTCAACATCCCGGTGGATGCGCTGGAATACCTGGCCCAAAGCGCAGGCGGCGATATGCGCAAGGCGCTGGGCAACCTGGAATTTGCCGTCAACGCAGCCCCCGTGCAGGATGGCACGCGGCTGGTTACGCTGGAAATGGTCACGCAGGTGGCCCAGCGTACCGCCATGCGATACGATAAAGAGGGCGATGACCATTATGATATTGTTTCAGCCTATCAGAAGTCGATGCGAGGGTCGGACCCGGATGCAGCGCTGCACTATCTGGCCCGGCTGCTGGAAGCCGGGGATCTGCCCAGCGCCTGCCGCCGGTTGATGGTGTGCGCCTGCGAGGATGTTGGCCTTGCTTACCCGCAGATCATCCCGATCGTAAAAGCGGCTGTGGATGCTGCCAACATGCTGGGCCTGCCGGAAGCGCGCATTCCGTTGGCGGACGCGGTAATTTTGGTGGCGACCAGCCCCAAATCCAACACGGGCGAAGCCGCCATTGACCGTGCGCTGGCAGATGTGCGGGCAGGCCGCAGCGGCCCGATCCCGCGGCAGCTGCAAAATAAGCATTATGATGGCGCCGATGCCGCAGTAAAAGGCCAGCATTATCAGTACGCACACGACTTTGCCAACCATTGGGTGGACCAGCAGTACCTGCCGGATGCCATCCGGGACCGCCAGTATTACCAGTTTGGCGATAACAAAAACGAGCAGGCCGCCGCCGCTTACTGGCAGCGCATCAAGGGTGATAAGTTCAAAAAATGAACTGGCAACACCGCACAATTCCCGCCTTGCGGCTTAAGCACCGCTCCGGCAGCTGCGGCACGGCATCTGCGTTGCCAAAATGCTCGATAAGACATCCAGTATTATCTGCGCTTTTGGCTTGGCATCTGCCGCACCTCGCTCGCCGTATCGGCACTTAGAATTATGCGGTATTGCCAACTATAATTGCGCGCAATAAAAACCATAATAACCTATATCAAAATAGGAATATAAAAATATTTTTTTGATGAAAATATTTTATGGGAATTGAACAAAAAGGAAAAACAGTGTCAAAAATTAAATCATCTCCTGAATGACAAAAGAAAAATGCCGAGATAATCAGAAAAGGCAACATTATTACAGTCAATTCCTGTTAGTTTGAAAGAAAATATCAAGAACTTTTTCGAAAAAAACGTCACATTTTAATGTATTGACAATCTTTAATATCATTTGATATGATAGGGTACAGGAATCATATATACAATGTGAAGTGGAAAATATTTCGAGTTCTTTCCTCTGCATTGTATGAGAAGGAGATTTTTAGTATGCGCTATTCTCATCAACGTGAACTGATTTTGCGGGAGGTACTTTCGCGCAGCGATTATCCAACCGCGGAGCAGATCTGTACGTCTCTGCGGGCAGTGTGCCCGCGGCTGAGCCTTGGCACCGTTTACCGCGACCTGAATACGTTGGTTGATATTGGCAAAGTGCGGCGTGTTTCCATCCCCGGCGAAGCAGACCGTTTTGAGGGCCCGCAGGAGGATCATCAGCAGTTGTATTGCCGCAGCTGCCAAAAAGTAAAAAGCATCCATATTTCGGATGCGAAGCTCAAAGCCCTGATTGATGCCTGCCCCGATATTGTGCCGGAAGATTACAGCCTGACTGTGTTTGGCCTGTGCGATGAATGCGCCGTCAAAGCGGCCAAGGAAACCGAGAAATTGTAAGAAGACAGCCTGCCCGATGTTCACCGTTCAGGCGGGCTGTTTTGGCATTTGTGGGGTGTATTTTGCGCAAAACAGCGTTGCTGTGCGTTGTTCTGCGCGGTAAACTGTTGGTACACTATTTATAGAATAGTGTATGTGCTGCTGTGCGGTGCGGCCAGACCAAAACAGCGGAGGTAAGACCTATGCCCCAACTGCAGTGTGAAGAAATTCGTTTCCCGTCTGCCGATGGTGTTCATACCGTGGCGGCCAGCATGTATACCATGCCGGGGGTGCCGGTACGCGCCGTGCTGCAGCTCAGCCACGGCATGTGCGAGTATGTACAGCGCTACCGCCCCATGGCGCAGTGGTATGCCCAGCGCGGCATAGCTCTGGCCGGCAACGACCACCTGGGTCACGGCGGTACCGCAAACAAAGGGGAACACGGCCATTATGGCGAGCCGCGCGGTCGTTACCACCTGCTGAATGACCTGCACACGATGAACGGCATCATCCACCAAAAGTTCCCTGGCGTGCCGGTATTTTTGTATGGCCACAGCATGGGCAGCTTTTACGCCCGCTGGTATGCCGAAACCTGGCCGGAAAGCATCTCCGGCGCTATTTTTAGCGGCACGGCGGGTCCGCACATCCGCAACCAGGCGGGCTGGGCGGTTGCCGCGCTGACCGCAGCTGTGCGCGGGCCAAAATATGTTTCCAAAACGCTGGTCAAGCTGAATATGGGGGCCTATTGCAACCGCATTCCGGATGCTGTTTCGCCCAATGCCTGGATCAGTCGTGACCCGGAAGTGGTAAAGGCATACGATGCAGACACGCTGTGCACCTTCCCATTTACCGCGGCGACCTACCGCGAAATGCTGGCCACCCTGTGCCATGTCAGCAGCCGCAAATGGGCGCAGAATATCCGCAAGGATCTGCCGGTGCTGCTGATTGCCGGAACGGCGGACCCTGTTGGTGATTACGGCGCGGGCGTGCGCAAAGTGTGGGCCATGCTGGGGGATGCCGGTGTACAGGACCTGAGCTGCGAAATCTGGCACGATGCCCGCCATGAGCTGCACAACGAAACCAACCGCGAAGAAGTGTTTGATTATGTGTACGGCTGGCTGATGGATCGCCTGCCGGAAGATGAGAGCCAATAAATAATGATAGGATAAATGTGGATTGCACGGTATTCTGTAGGGAACGGTCTTGACCGCTCCGATACATGGGGGCATATGCGATAATGGAAATTGCATCGCTCCACAAATAATATGTTCGTTAGTTGCACATTTTTGATGGGCCATATGGGCATGGGACAGCGGGATGAGGTCATCCCGCCCTGCTGGCGATTTTATTGTTTATCGCGCTTTTTGAAGCGCTGACACGAATATACTTTATTATTTATTGCAAATAAAAACTTAAGGCCCGATGTGATTGCATCGGGCCTTAAAACATAGTAAACGCTAAGGTGTATCTGAAAGCAAAGAAAATGACGGATATTTCGCAAACACAAGCAGGATTTAGCGTAAAATCCTGCTGCGCTTGTAGAAATAGACGATATTTTCGACTTTTCAGATACACCCTAAATAGAAAGCATAGGCTGAAAACGTACCGGGGCGATGCCGGGCTGCTGCAACGCTCGGCAGGCGGGGGGATGGAATGCCCGCGGTTTTAGTGCCCACTCAAAAAGTCCAGCAAATCCCAGCCTTCGCCGCCGGTCTGGCGGTACAGCTCGGTGTAGCCGCAGTTGCAGCAGCTGATGGTGACGAACTTTTTGTTCTGGATGTCAAACATTTTGGCGAAGTTCCCGCCGGTGGCCTGCAGCCGGTCCGATTCATACTGCTGGCAGCCGCATTTGGGGCAGATGTATTGGTGCTTTTCCATAATGGATTCCTCCGTATTGTAAGGCTGGATCAAACGTGGCTCAGCCAGTCGGCCAGCGGCAGGCAAAGCAGGTTGGGGGTAACTTTTGCCGCGGCGCGGTGCAGCGTGCACACCAGCCCTGGTGTGCTGACGCGCAGGTTCAGCGCGCTGTCCCGCAGGGCGCGGCGCACAACATCCTGGCTGCGGCTGGCCAGCGGATAATGGCGGAAGCCATGCCCGTCTTTTTCCGCAATGCCAATGAACTCGGTATCCTTGACCCAGTAGGGGCATACCGCAGTAACATGGATGCCCGCAGGGGAAAGCTCGTAATGCAGCGTCTGGGTGTAGCTGAGCAGGAACGCCTTGGTGGCGGCGTATACGTTCAGCCCCGGAATGGGCTGGAACCCCGCGGTGGAGCAAATCTCCAGTACCTGACTGCCTGGGTGTAGATAGGGGAACGCCGCATCGGTCACATCCACGGCGGCGCGGCAGTTCAGGTCGATCATGGCGTCGTTGTCTTTGGCGGGAATATCCACCGTCGGACCCATGCGCCCCATGCCTGCCGCATTGACCAAAATGCGGATGTCCGGCAGTTCATCCTGCAGGGTGTTGCGCAGGTACTCCATATCGCCCGGGCGGGTCAGGTCAAGCGCCAGCACCCGGATGGGCACCGCGCTGATGGATTGCAGCGCTTCCAGCCGGTCGCGGCGGCGGGCGATGGCCCAAATTTCTTCCACTTTGCCCTGCTCCGCAATCTGGCGCACAAACTCGCGCCCCAAACCGCTGGAAGCACCGGTCACCAATGCAATTTTCATGGCAGTTATCCTCAATCGCAGGGCAGGTTGGGTCTGTCCTGGTCGCCGTCAGCCTTGAAAAGAACAAAGCCGTCCGGCTGGTTGGTAAAGTAATAATACTCGGTGTTCTGCCGCAGCGGCGGGGTCAGATAGTTGGGGATGATGACCCCATCGTCCTCGCGCCGCTCCGTCAGCCCGGCGGCGGCCCATACGGCGGCAGGAATACCGGCGTTGTAACAATCCAGATATTCCGCGCCCGCATCGTGCAGCAGCTTGTCCAGTGCGCCGCCAATGCGGGGCAGAACAGCATCATCGCCGATAAAATCCACCAGCCGCACCACCGGTACGCAGCCGGTCTCGGCAGCTGTGATGGTGCGGGTGATCGCGTAAGCCAGCAGGGCACCGGCTTCCTGCACTGCCCACACATCATAGCTCTGGTGCGGGTAGGCAAAGTACCGGCGCTGCAAATACCAAAGATCTTTGTGCGGCGTGTGGCTGCTGTGGGGCAGGCCAAGCGCGGCCAGCGCAGCGGCATCCGGCACACGGGTCAGGGGCAGGTCATCCTGTACCGGCAAGGGAGCAGAATTTGGACCCGGCACCGCCAGTTGCCAGCCCTTTGTACCGGGTGCGCCAAGGCGGTAATAATGCGGCAGGCGCTCGGCCTGCCAGCCCAAAAAGTGGTACAGCACACAGGTGTTGGCGCGGATGTTGTTGCAGGCAACCACGCGGGCATTCAAAAGCCCGGACAGGGCGTCCATCAGCTCCAGTCCCACACCGTTATGGCCCTTTGCGGCAACCCAGACCGAAACCCAGACATCCGGCGTTTCGCTCTGGTTGGCCAGAATGTACCCGGCGGCGCACAGAATTTCGCCGTCCTGCTCCGCCAGCGCAAACTGTGGGGCGGCACCGGGCGTGTGGGCATAATAGAACTGGTAAAAATCGGCCCGGTTGATCAGCGGCAGGCGCATGTCAAAATTCTGGTTGATAAAGTCCGCAATGCGGGCATCCTCGCCGGGGCGGGCTAAACGCAGCACAAGGTCAGACAATGGCGGAACCTCCCGTGACCGGCAGGGTAACGCCGGTGATAAAGCGGGCTTCCTCGCTCAACAGGAACGCCATGGCCGGGGCAACATCCTCCGGCGTGGCGTTGCGGCCCATTGGGTTGTCTGCCGCTGCGGCCTGCACGATCAGGTCCGGCGTATCCTTCAAAAAGTGGGTCTCCATCATGCTGGGGGCTACGCAGTTTACCGTTATGCCAAAGCGGGCGTACTCCACAGCCAGGCTTTTCACCAGCCCGCCGATAGCGCTCTTGTTCATTACATAGGCAGCTGTGTTTTTGGGCGGGCAGCCAATGGTGTAGCTGGTCTGGATAAACAACACCCGGCCAAACTTTGCCTTACTCATGGCGGGCAACACCGCCTTGCACAGCTTGACGGCGGAATGTACCTGAATCTCCCAGTCCCTCTGGAACCGGGCTTCATCAAACGCTTTGAACTTGGCGTTCACCACCGGCAGGGCCGGCAGGTGTACAAAATGGGTGGGGCAGGGCAAATCTTTGCCAAAGCGGGCGCACAGGGCATCCACCGCTTCGGGGCTGGAAAGGTCCGCGTCAAAGGTAACAATGCGGCCGGGGAATTGCTGCACTAAGGCATCCAGCCGGGCCAGATCGCCGCAGCCCTGTGCCAGAATGGTGCGGTCCTCGCCGGGGGCTTCGGTCAGCAGGTGGCGAATCAGTGCGGCGCCCACATCGCTGGTGGCGCCGGTGATGAGATATGTATATGCCATGGAAGTTACCCTCACTTTTATTTGGCCAGCCCGGCTTTGATGATGCCGCGCGTGACCCGTTTGCCGTCCTGGTTGGTGATAACAGCCTTGATCTCCGCTTCAGCCACGGCTTCACTCACGTTTACCACGGTGCCGGTAATGGTCAAAGTATCCCCGATGAAAACCGGCTTGGCGAACTTGCACTCCACGCCGTGCAGCAGGCAGTGTTCGCCCGGCAGGTAAACGCCCGCCAGGGTGGAGAAAAAGCTGGCACCCAGCATGCCGTATACCACGCGGCCGGGGTAGCCGCGCTTTTGGGCGTATTCGGCATCCATGTGGATGGGGGAAACATCCCCGGTGATGGCTTCAAACCGGGCCATCATCTCTTCCGTTACGGTAACGGTAAAGCTTTCGCTCAGGCCGGGGGTCATCTCGGCCAGTGTGTAGTGGTTCATCTTAACCCACCATGCGGGCAACCAGGTCCAGCAGGTCGCCAACGTTTTTCAGGTTGCGCACATCGGCCAGCTTGAATTTGATGTTGAACTTTTTCTCGATGGCGGTCAGCAGGTTGATCTGCTCCAGGCTGTCCCAATCCTCAATGTCATCAGCGCAGGTGGCGCGGGTGATTTCCAGGGTATCATCGTCAAAATTATCGCGGAAAATTTCCTGTACAGCTTCCAGAATTGCCTGTTCGGTCATAGTTAGAACACTCCTTACAAAAATAAACACATTATATAATGACAGCAATCATTCAAGATGGCGGCTTGCCGCAGGGGACACTACCACATCTTAGGCAATACCGCATAATTCTAAGTGCCGATACGGCGAGCGAGGTGCGGCAGATGCCAAGCCAAAAGCGCAGATAATACTGGATGCTGCAAAGGTGAGCGCCGCCAGTGGCGGAAACAGCGAACCGAAGCAGGGGCAGCGGTCGCAGAGTGCGAGGGGCTTTTGCCCCCGAAGCACGATGCGGGTACCGCAACCCGACATTATCGAGCATTTTGGCAACGCAGATGCCGTGCCGCAGCTGCCGGAGCGGTGCTTAAGCCGCAAGGCGGGAATTGTGCGGTGTTGCCCTTATTAAATAGAAGTGTACCATAAAATGCCCGGCAACACAAGCGCAGACAGGGTAAAAGGGGGCTACAGGCCGTAATCTTCCAGTTTTTGCTGCAATTCGGCTTCGGTATAAATGCTCACGCCCTGCTGCAATGCCAGGCAGTCCGGCTCCGGCAGCAGGCGGGTGTATACATCGTACTGCGCCAGGGGACCGGTGCCGTCCGGGGTATACAGGGCCAGCCGCCCGGCGTTATCTTTTAACAAGTATTGCGCCTGCGGCTGTTGTTTTTGCACCGGAACAAAAAACACTGTTACGGCTGCGGCAATGCACAGCAGCGCCAGCATGGCCAGCCCCAGCAGGTAGCGGCGATAGCCCCGCGGCAGTTGGTAACGCATGGGCAAAAACCTCCCTCTATTTTGTGGTATTCGCAAATTTCACAAATCAAATAGTACGCTCCTGCAAGCAGTATGCCCGGTTTGGCGGCACCCAAACCGTAAAAAAGTGAAAATTGTCTGCCTGCTACTGTACTTTTGGCAATACTTTGTGATATAATTCATTCTATGGCTTTATGCCCATCTGCGTGACCGCGCTGTGCGGCCGCGTATCAGTGCAGGCGCAGGCAGGCTTCGCGCCTGCCGCAATTATCCCAAAGGAGGCGGTCCCCATAGACCCCAAACAGGAACGGCACATTTCCATGCAAAGTGCAAAAAGCCCGGAAACAGCCGCAACTTCCGCCCGAAAGAAAAACGGAAAAAAGAAAAAAAATAAGCCGCGCCGCAGTATATTCGGCACCATCATGCGGTTCATTGGCTGCCTGCTGTGCGTTTGCGTCATGGCGGCCAGCGCCGGTGCGGTGCTGCTTTCGCTGTATGTGGTGCAGGTGACCGAGGACCCGGACGGCAAGCTGGACCTGGATGAGCAGAAGCTCAAACAGACCTCCATTGTGTATGACCGCGACGGCAACGAGGTGAACACCTTTGCTGGCGAAAATAACCGCATCTGGCGCGAAATTTCGGCCATGCCGGAAGACCTGCAGAACGCGGTCATCGCCGTTGAGGATAAGGATTTTCGCAGCGAGCCCGGCATCAACGTCAAGCGCACCATTGCCGCTGCCCTGAACGAGTTTACCGGAAACGCGCTGCTTGGCTCCAAGCAGGGCGCTTCCACGCTGGAGCAGCAGCTGGTCAAAAACCTGACCGGTGATAGTGAACAGGACATTCTGCGTAAGGTGCGCGAGATTTTCCGCGCGTTGGGCCTTTGCAACCGCTACAGCAAGGAAACCATCCTGGAAGCTTACCTCAATACCATCCCGCTGACCGGCACCATCTATGGCATGGAAGCCGGCGCGCAGGAGTATTTTGGCAAGAGCGTGGAGGAATTGAGTCTGGCCGAATGCGCCGAGCTGGCTTCCATCACCAAGAATCCCAAGAGCTTTAACCCGGCTACCAACCCGGAAAATCTGCTCAAGCGCCGCAACCATGTTCTGGCTTTGATGCGCAACCAGGGATATATTACTGATGAAGAGTGCACTGCTGCACAGGCGGAACCCATCACCCTGGCCGAGAGCAAATCGGCCACCGAAAAGGTCACCCGTACTTCCCGCAACTCTTATTTTGACGACGCTTTGTTTGCGGATGTCACCCAGGCAATCATGGAGCAGGAAAGCTGCACCCGTGCCGAAGCACAGGATAAGATCTTCTCCGATGGCCTGCGCATCTACTCTACCCTGGACCAGAAAGCACAGTCTGGCATGGAGCAGGTCATGCTGAACGAGGACACCGGCGACGGCGAGCTCTTCCCGGCCCTGTGGCACGAGGAAGAGGTTTCTTCCGGTATCCCGGCGGACAGCGAGATTACCTATGACGAGAGCGGCCTGCCGCTGAACCCGGACGGCTCTTCTGTGTTCACGGACGATGATGTGCCGGTCTATGCCGATAAGGAAAACACCACCCTGAAAACCAGCAAGGATGACAACGGCAACCTGATCTTCTATGAAAGCGTGCGCACCCAGGCGGCTATGGCGTCCATCAGCATGGAGGATGGCCACCGCGGCGAGATCGTTGCCCTGGTTGGCGGCCTGGGCGAAAAGAAAGTAGACCGCGGCACCAACCGCGCCACGCTGCCCCACCAGACCGGTTCCACCATGAAACCCATTGCTGCTTATTGCCTGGCAGTGGACAGCAAGATCATCAACTATTCTTCGCCCATGGCGGATACGCCGTATTACCTCAAGAGCGACCATCAGGTGCTGGATACCGACCGCTGCCTGAAGCTTGGCCTTTCTACTGACAAGTATAATGCAGTCAACCAGTCCCGCGATGATGTGTGGCGCGACTGGCCCACCAACTATGGCGGCGCAGGCGGCGATGGTGCCACCATGCTGGTGTATGATGCACTGCGCCGCTCTTACAACACCATTGCGGTCTGGATCGGTTCCTATGTCGGTGCGGAAGAGCTGTTCAGCTTTGCGCATGATACCCTCAACTGCACCTATCTGGATCCCGAACATGACGTTGACCTGGCGCCTCTGGTGCTGGGCTCCCAGAGCCAGGGCCTGACGGTTGTGGAGCTGGCTGGCGCTTACTCCATTTTCAATGACGGCAAGTTTACCACCCCGCACTACTGGACCGAGATCTATGACTCGGATGGCAACCTGTACCTGGATAACAGCAAGCGCGTTACCACCGTGCAGGCCATTGACCCTGCAGCCGCTACCATCATGAACCGTCTGCTGAGCAACGTGTGGAAAAAGCCCGGTACGGCAAACGGCATGAAGCCGGAAACCGAGGGCATTGATACCATCGGCAAGACAGGTACGACCAGCGACTTTAAGGACTATACCTTCGCCGGTGTTTCCCCATACTATTCCACCGCTGTGTGGTGGGGCTATGATAAGCCTTACAGCATGTGGGGTGTGGATGGCACCCTGGGCAACAACGGTAAACCGACCCAGCGCGCCTTTAAGCGGTATATGGAAGCTGCCCAGGCCGATAAGCCTGCCAAGGACTTCTATTATGATGACTCCGTTGTGCAGAAGCAGTTCAGCACCTCCACCGGTGCGATCGTATCCGGCGGCGGTGAGACCGGCTACTATACCGAGGACAACCTGCCGGATGACAGCTATTCCACCTTGACCGACCCCAGCGTGAACACGCTGGACCCGGCGGCAGGCTGATCGCGTAAAGTTCCAATAGTCTGAAAATTCAATAAGCCAGATCGGGCACAGCAGTTTACAAAGCTGCTGTGCCCGTTTGTTGTATTGGAATGGAGGACATGCTATAATGGCAGCAGCGAGAACCATGCGGATGAGGAGAAAATGCATTGCCCTTTTGCGGCCTTAATAAGGCGGGCAGAAGCGTATCAAATGTACGTGCACGAATGAAAGACATACTTCCACCGCATAAAAACAGATAAAAGCACGGGAAGATTCCACCGCACCAACAGGCCAGTTGTGCATCATGCTCAAATACACAACATTTTTTCTAAAATGCTTGCAAGCCGCGCACACTTGTGGTATGATTATCCCCGTTGTGAATACACATGTACATAGGAGGGAAACAACATGGGCGAGCGCCGTTTTTTGTTGGTAGATAGCTCCGCTTTGCCGGATGTGTTCCTTAAGGTACTGCAGGCCAAGGAGCTTCTGGCTTCCGGCAGCGTGAGCAATATTTCCACGGCAGCGCGTCAGGCGGGCATTTCCCGCAGTGCGTTCTATAAATACAAGGACTATGTGTTTGACGCCGAAACCGGCCGCGAGGCCATTACCGTGATCGCTACCCTGCTGGACAAAACCGGCGCTTTGCAAAGCCTGCTTTCCGGTATTTCGGCAGCGGGTGCATCGGTTGTTACCATCACCCAGTCCCGGCCGGAAAATGGTACCGCGCAGGTGGAAGTTACTGTGCGCACCGGAACCATGCAGATGACCGTTGAGGAAATGCTGACCCGGCTGGCCCGTCAGTCGTTTGTGGTGGAAGTGCACCGCGGAACCTGAAAGTGAACACACGCCGCCAAGGTGCACAGAACGGAATACCGGATGCGGGCAGCCGCATAAGGAACAAGGGGAGTATAGTATGGCTAAGATTGCAATCATGGGATTCGGCACCGTTGGCAGCGGTGTGCTGGAAGTCTGCCGCCGCAACGCCGCATCCATTGCCCGCCGCGCGGGTGAGCCGGTGGAGGTCAAGTACATCCTGGATGTGCGTGATTTTTCTGATTCTCCGGACGCAGCGCTGTTTGTGAAAGATATCAATGTGATCCTGAACGATCCGGAAGTCAAGGTCGTTGTGGAAACCATCGGCGGCACCCGCTTTGCTTATCCGTATGTGCGCCAGTGCCTGGAAAGCGGCCGCAGCGTGTGTACCTCCAACAAGGAGATGGTTGCCACCTATGGCGCAGAGCTGCTGGCTCTTGCACGGGAGCATAAAGCAGCGTTCCTGTTTGAAGCCAGCGTGGGTGGCGGTACCCCCATCATTACTCCCATGCACCAGTGCCTTGCCGCAAACCAGATCAGCCAGATCCAGGGCATTGTGAACGGAACCACCAACTTTATGCTGACCAAGATGAAGCGCGAAAGCATGGGCTTTGATGCCGCGCTGAAAATTGCCCAGCAGCTGGGCTATGCCGAAACCAAGGATCCCGGCGACGATGTGGATGGCCGTGATGCCTGCCGCAAGATCGCCATCCTGAGCAGCCTGGCCTGCGGGCATCATGTTTACCCGGATAACATTCCCGCCCGCGGCATCCGCGATGTGACCGTGGAGGATGTAAAAGCTGCCGAGCAGCTGGACTGCGCCATTAAGCTGATCGCCTGGTACCATGAAAACCCTGAAGGCGCAGCCGATGCGTTCAGCGCCGGTGTGGAGCCGATGCTGGTGCCGGAGTCCAACCAGCTGGCAGGCGTGAACGATGTGTTTAACGCTGTGCTGATGCAGGGTGATATGCTGGGCGATGTTGTGTTCTATGGCAAGGGCGCCGGCAAGCTGCCCACCGCCAGCGCCGTTGTGGCCGATGTGATCGATGCCCTGAAGGACGGCAGCAAGATCCATGACAGTCTGTTCTGGAAGCCCGCCGAAAAGCTGGATCACCAGCTGATGGATACCGCCAAGTATTCTTATTACATCCGCACCGCGGGCGTGCCCGCCGCCGCGCTGCCCAATGTGGCCGGTCCCGGCAAGCTGGTGTTTGACTATGGCGATTCTGCCGCGTACCTGATCGAAGCTGCCACGGCTGCGGACTTGGAGGCTGTGGCAGCCAAGCTGGAAGTTCTGGGCGGCCGCCTGGCGCTTGTGCTGAAAAAGCTGCCGGAATAAGCCCCGGCAGGGAAGGGAGCACATAACATGATTACCGTAACTGTACCGGCAACCAGCGCCAATGTCGGCGCCGGGTTTGACAGTCTTGGCCTTGCGCTTTCCATGCACAACGTGTTTACCTTTGAGGAATGTGACCGCATCCGCATTTCTTCGGTGGATGGCACCCATGTGCCGACCGGGGCAAACAACCTGGTCTACCGCAGCGCCCGCGCTGTGTATGACCAGCTGGGCATTCCGCTGCGCGGCCTGCGCATTACCCAGCGCAATGATATTCCCATGGCGCGCGGCCTGGGTTCCAGCTCTGCCTGCATTGTGGCGGGCATTTTGGGTGCCAACGCTTTGCTGGGCAACAAGCTGACCAGCCGCCAGATGCTAACCCTTGCCACCGCCATTGAGGGCCACCCCGATAACGTGGCCCCCGCCATGCTGGGCGGCTTTGTTACCAGTGTGTATGACGAAGGCCAGGTTTACAGCGTAAAAAAGAACATCGATGAACAGCTGGCATTTGCCGCTTTTGTACCGGATTTCCGCCTGCTGACCTCCAAGGCGCGCGCCGCGCTGCCAGGATATGGTCAGCCATAAGGACGCCGTGTATAATCTGTCCCGCGCCGCGCTGGCTACCGCCGCGTTCTGCGATGGCGATTACAGCCTGCTTGGCGTGGCAACCAAGGATTCCCTGCACCAGAAATACCGCCTGCCCCTGATCGACGGCGGGGACGAAATGTTTGAACTGGCGCAGGACCTGGGCGCGCTGGCTGTTTATATTTCTGGCGCGGGTCCCACCATTATGGCGGTTGTCCCGCGTGACGATCAGGAATTCTTTGCCCGCGCGCAGGAAGCTCTGCCGCAGAGCGAAAAGCTAAAGCATTTTACCGTTTACCGCCTGCTGCCCGATAACACAGGCGCAACGGTGGAATAAGGGAACAGGGAGGAAGAGGTCTTTATGGGTCTTATCGTACAAAAGTTCGGCGGTACCTCGGTCAAGGATCGTGACCGCATCTTTAATGTTGCGCGCATTGTGGCCAACACCCGCAACCAGGGCAACGATGTTGTTGTTGTTGTTTCTGCCCAGGGGGATACCACCGATGACTTGATTACCAAAGCGGCCGAGATCACCAGTGATCCGTCCCACCGCGAAATGGATATGCTGCTGGCCACCGGCGAGCAGATTTCCATCTCGCTGCTGGCCATGGCGCTGCAGGAAATCGGCGTTCCGTCCGTCAGCCTGACCGGCTGGCAGGCCGGCTTCAACACCGACCGCGCTTACACCAAAGCCCGCATTAAGCGCCTGAACACCGAGCGTGTGGAAAGTGAGCTGGCCCGCAACCGCGTGGTAGTTGTAGCTGGTTTCCAGGGACTGAACCGTTCGGATGATATCACCACCCTGGGCCGCGGCGGCAGCGATACTTCCGCCGTTGCCTTGGCAGCCGCTCTGCATGCAGACCGCTGCCAGATCTATACCGATGTGGAAGGTGTGTATACTGCCGACCCGCGCAAGATTCCCAAGGCTACCCGCCTGAAGGAGATCACCTTTGACGAGATGCTGGAACTGGCATCCCTGGGTGCACAGGTGCTCAACAACCGCAGTGTAGAACTTGCCAAAAAGTATGGCGTCGAGCTGGAAGTTCTGTCCAGCATCAATCCGGTGCCCGGCACCGTTGTTAAGGAGGAAACCAAAGTGGAAGGTATGCTGATCAAAGGCGTTGCAAAAGATGAGGACGTCGCTGTTGTTTCGATCCTGGAAGTTCCCGATGTGCCGGGTATGTCCTTCAAGGTGTTCAGCCTGCTGGCACAGAAAAACATCAACGTGGATATCATTCTGCAGTCTTCCGGCAGCGCTGGCTGCAAGGATGTGATCTTTACCTGCTCCAAGGGCGAAGCTGAAACCGCTCGTGCAGTGCTGGAATCCAACAAGACCCGCTTTGGCACTGATAAGATCACCGTCAACAATGACTGCGCCAAGGTCAGCATTGTCGGTGCCGGTATGCAGAGCCACCCTGGCACGGCTTCCACCATGTTTGAAGCTCTCTACAGCCAGAACATCAACATCCATATGATCTCTACCAGCGAGATCAAGATCAGCGTGATCATTGATAAAGCCGATGCTGACCGTGCTGTTGCCGCCATCCATGATGCTTTCATCCAGTAAGCGGTAATATCCATCTGGTGTAAAAAGTTTACAAGTTTCAGCCCCTGCCGCCCGGCGGGGGCTGTTGCCATATCCGGTACGGAATGGTATAATCAAACGCACAGCCGGGTGGGAATCATTCCCGCAAGCCCGGTTGTGCCCAATGTATTCTGCTGCAAAGGAGGTAACATATGGAATATATGGACGAAACCACCCTTGCCCACAAACACACCAGCCCGTGGCTGATTGCGTTCCGGATCATTTTTACCATTGCGCTGGTCTGGTGCATTCTGTTTATCTTTCATAACTCGCTGGAAACCAGCTCCATCTCGTCGGCTCGCAGCCATGAGGTCATGCAAAAAATCAATGCCATCCTGGCACATCTCAATATCGGCCCGCTGAGCGAACATGTTGTGCGCAAGCTGGCGCATTTTTCAGAGTTCACGCTGGAAGGCTTCCTGCTTATGCTTTGCCTGCGGGTTTATACCCGCCGCTTTGTGCGCCATGTCAGCTGGCCCATGCTGGGCGGCATGGCGACCGCGCTGCTGGATGAAACCATCCAGCTGTATGTGCCGGGCCGCACTTCGTCCGTGCGGGATGTGTGGATCGACTTCGGCGGTGTGATTGCCGGTTTGTTCGTGGCCCTGCTGTTGCTGCTCATCGTGCGCGGGCTGACCTCTTTCCATGCCATGAAAAAAGAAAACCGCCGCCTGCGTGCCGAACGGGCAGAGCTGCTGCGCCAGCAGCGCGCCGACCGGATCAACACAGCGGATGACCGTCCCGAAAGCCCAGATAGGAGAGAATATTTATGACAGAACAACAGGCGATTGAAGCCCTGCACGCCCTGCCGCGCCTGCCCCGCAGCGGCGCATCCCTGGAGCGTATGCAGGCACTGCTGGACCACCTTGGAAACCCGGAAAAGCAGTTTAAGTGCATCCATATTGCGGGCACCAACGGCAAGGGGACCCTTGCCGCTATGACATCTTCTATCCTGACCCATGCGGGCTACAAAACGGGCCTTACCATCAGTCCGTATGTTCTCAATTTTCGGGAGCGTTTTCAGATCAATGGACAGATGATGTCCCCGCGCACCCTGGCCAGCCTGACCCAGAAAGTGCTGGATGCTGCCGATGCCATCATCGCTGAGGGCGGGGAAGGCCCGGTGGAGTTTGAAGCCGTTACCGCCATTGCCTTCCTCTGGTTTGCCCGCCAGAAGTGTGATTTTGCCGTGGTGGAAACCGGCCTTGGCGGCCGCTATGACGCCACCAATGTCATCCCCGCGCCGCTGGTTGCGGCCATTACCCGTATCGGCATGGATCATACCGAAATTTTGGGCGATACCCTTGCCGAGATCGCCGCCGAAAAAGCCGGTATCATCAAAGAGGGTAGCGTGGTTGTCTGCTACCCTGAGCAGCCGGAGGAGGCCATGGGCCCGCTGCTGACCGCTGCGGCCAACGCGCATACCTCGCTGGTGGTGCCGGATACCGCCGATTTGCAGCAGCTCAAGTGCCGCCCGCTGGAAAACTATGTTGATTACGGCGGCTATCGTGCTCTGCTGCAGTTCCCCGGCAAGCATCAGGCCAACCATGCCGCTATGGCGGTGGAAATTGCCCTGGCCCTCTGGCGGGAATACCATTACGAGATCCCCGATGAAGCGATTGAAGCCGGTCTGCGGGATGCCAAAATGCCCGCACGGATCGAGGTCATGCGCCGCCACCCGTTGCTGCTGCTGGATGGCTGCCACAATGCCGATGGTACCGCAGCCCTTGCTGCAACTCTGAAAGAAGCCGGATATGACGGCAACCTTGTGGCGGTCCTTGGCCTGCTGAAAGATAAGGATCACAGCAAAATGCTGGAAAACCTGGCCCCCTGCTTTGAGAAGGTCTTTACCGTCACGCCGGATAGCCCCCGCGCCATGACGGCAGAAGAACTGGAGGAGGAAGCTAAGTACCATATGGATGCCGAAGCCGCCCCCAGCGTGGCAAAGGCCATCCGCCTTGCGGTGGATTACGCCGATGAAAACAACCTGGCTGGTGTGGTGGTGTGCGGCAGCCTTTACCTTGCTGCTCAGGCCCGTCCGCTGCTGCTCAAAGAAGCGGAAAAGTAACCCCAATTCCAACAAAATATGCGCACAGCGCCCTGTATACTGGGAACATACCCCAGCAGCAGGGCGCTTTTTGCTGCTATTACCAAAAATGAAAGAGGTGGACAACCCCCTTGGCGAAAGTTTGTTTTGTTCCGGCGCAGGGAACATTGGCGGCTTACCTGACCGGTGAGATCGACCACCATGCCGCGCAGGCCCTACGGCGTGAAATTGATGCGCAGATCGATGCCCGCATGCCGGAATTGCTGACGATGGATTTTTCCGGCGTTACTTTTATGGATTCCTCCGGTGTGGGGCTGATTCTGGGCCGCGGGCGCCAGATGTCCGGCCTGGGTGGGCGGCTTGTTGTGCAAAACGCACCGGATACCGTGCGCCGCATGCTGGACCTGGCGCATATCCATTACGTTTGATTGTGGGGGAGGTCACATCATGAAAATGCTGAATCAGGTCAAAATGACCTTTGCCAGCCGCAGCGTCAACGAAAGTTTTTCCCGTGCGGCACTTGCGGCGTTTCTGGCCCAGGCGGACCCGACCGTGCCGCAGCTGGCAGATATCAAAACGGCCGTGTCAGAAGCTGTCACCAACTGCATCGTCCATGCCTATCCGGATACCGTCGGCCCCATTACGATGACGGCTGTTTTGTATGAGGGCGGCAATGTGCGCATTACCATATCGGATAAAGGCGTTGGTATCCCGGACGTTGCCAAGGCAATGGAGCCAATGTATACCACCGGCAACCCGGACGAGCGCGCGGGCCTGGGTTTTGCGGTAATGCAGAGCTTTATGGATCGGGTCCATGTATCCTCTGCGCCGGGACGGGGAACACGCGTTACCATGAGCCGTCACCTGGATTCCCGGTGAGTTTTGGCGTGTGCGCTCCTACATAGGGCAGAATCAGCCAGTACAGCAGAGTGGAATCTGTTGACCGTTGCGGATATGCCCGCTAAAACCGGAACGAATCAACGCCTAGTGGCAGGGCAGACGTTCGTTCCCGATTGCAGGGAGGCAGCTGATATGGCAACCGCAAATCCCACCGCACTTTTTACCACATTACCGCGCACGGAGTTCATCCAGAAAAACCTTGGCCTTGTACATTCCTGTGCTGGCCGCTTTACAGGCCGCGGCATCGAATACGAAGAATTGTATTCGGCGGGCTGCCTGGGGCTTGTCAAAGCGTGCGATGGGTTTGACCCGGACCGCGGGGTCTGTTTCTCCACCTATGCGGTGCCGGTCATCTTGGGTGAGATCAAAAAGCTGTTCCGGGACGGGGGAACTGTTAAGGTCAGCCGTTCGATCAAAGAACTTGGATTAAAAGTGACAGCGGAACGGGAACGCCTGATGAAGCTGACCGGCGCAGAGCCAACCGTGGCACAGCTGGCACAAAACCTGGGGGCAACGCCGGAGCAGGTGGCGGTATCCATTCAGGCTGCTATGCCGGTTGTCTCCCTGACCCCGGCGGATGATGAGGACGGAACAAGAGAATGGGATATCCCGGTGGATTCACCGGAAGAAGTATTGGCGGAACGGATCAGTTTGGCGGAAATATTGAAACGACTGAATGAATCCGACCGGCAGCTCATCCGCCTGCGCTTTTATGCGGGCAAAACCCAAAGTAAAACGGCACAAATCCTTGGTACTACCCAGGTACAGATATCGCGCCGCGAACGAAAGATTTTGAAATGGATGCGCAAAGAGCTGACAAGCGAATAAGAAAACACAAAATGATGGCTGTTTTTCCAATTCGGAGCCATAAAAACTGTGCGATTCGACAAAAGTATGACTTCTGCACGTTTTGCCCTTGACGATGACACTTGCATGTGCTAAAATAACACCACTTTGAATAGCACAGGCGATATCCAATAGGAGGCGCTTGGCTGGACAAAGCAGCATCAGAAAATTTGGAAAAACCTCAAAAAAGCTGTTGACAAATCAAACCTGATGTGGTATCCTAATAAAGCTGTCCGAAAGACAGCGGCTGGTTGAAAAGATTGTTTAATAAAATTTCAAAAAAGTACTTGACAAACAGGACTTGATGAAGTAAAATAAACAAGCTGTTTCAAACAGCGCAGGACCTTGAAAATTGAACAATACTGAAACTTGTGGAACCTTAAACGTGATGGAAAATCACGAAAAACAATTCCAAAGCCGAGAGATCGGCAAACAAGTAATTCATACAGGACGCAAGCGATTGTGTCTGAGTGAACGAGATTTAACACTTTATAAGTGATAAATACCATTTATAAAGAGTTTGATCCTGGCTCAGGACGAACGCTGGCGGCGCGCCTAACACATGCAAGTCGAACGGAGCTTAGAGAGCTTGCTTTTTAAGCTTAGTGGCGAACGGGTGAGTAACGCGTGAGTAACCTGCCCTAGAGTGGGGGACAACAGTTGGAAACGACTGCTAATACCGCATAAGCCCACGGTACCGCATGGTACTGAGGGAAAAGGATTTATTCGCTTTAGGATGGACTCGCGTCCAATTAGCTAGTTGGTGAGGTAACGGCCCACCAAGGCGACGATTGGTAGCCGGACTGAGAGGTTGAACGGCCACATTGGGACTGAGACACGGCCCAGACTCCTACGGGAGGCAGCAGTGGGGGATATTGCACAATGGGGAAACCCTGATGCAGCGACGCCGCGTGGAGGAAGAAGGTTTTCGGATTGTAAACTCCTGTCGTTAGTGACGATAATGACGGTACCTAACAAGAAAGCACCGGCTAACTACGTGCCAGCAGCCGCGGTAAAACGTAGGGTGCAAGCGTTGTCCGGAATTACTGGGTGTAAAGGGAGCGCAGGCGGGAAGACAAGTTGGAAGTGAAAACCATGGGCTCAACCCATGAATTGCTTTCAAAACTGTTTTTCTTGAGTAGTGCAGAGGTAGATGGAATTCCCGGTGTAGCGGTGGAATGCGTAGATATCGGGAGGAACACCAGTGGCGAAGGCGGTCTACTGGGCACCAACTGACGCTGAGGCTCGAAAGCATGGGTAGCAAACAGGATTAGATACCCTGGTAGTCCATGCCGTAAACGATGATTACTAGGTGTTGGGGGATTGACCCCCTCAGTGCCGCAGTTAACACAATAAGTCATCCACCTGGGGAGTACGACCGCAAGGTTGAAACTCAAAGGAATTGACGGGGGGGGCCCGCACAAGCAGTGGAGTATGTGGTTTAATTCGAAGCAACGCGAAGAACCTTACCAGGTCTTGACATCCGATGCATAGCACAGAGATGTGTGAAATCCTTCGGGACATCGAGACAGGTGGTGCATGGTTGTCGTCAGCTCGTGTCGTGAGATGTTGGGTTAAGTCCCGCAACGAGCGCAACCCTTATTGCCAGTTACTACGTTAAGAGGACTCTGGCGAGACTGCCGTTGACAAAACGGAGGAAGGTGGGGATGACGTCAAATCATCATGCCCTTTATGACCTGGGCTACACACGTACTACAATGGCGTTAAACAAAGAGAAGCAAGACCGCGAGGTGGAGCAAAACTCAAAAACAACGTCTCAGTTCAGATTGCAGGCTGCAACTCGCCTGCATGAAGTCGGAATTGCTAGTAATCGCGGATCAGCATGCCGCGGTGAATACGTTCCGGGCCTTGTACACACCGCCCGTCACACCATGAGAGCCGGGGGACCCGAAGTCGATAGTCTAACCGCAAGGAGGACGTCGCCGAAGGTAAAACTGGTGATTGGGGTGAAGTCGTAACAAGGTAGCCGTATCGGAAGGTGCGGCTGGATCACCTCCTTTCTAGGGAGTCAGACGAAAGATCTAGCTGGTCTGGATATTTCGGACAGGTTAAAGCAAGTTTCAGTTATTGTTCAATTTTGAGGGCCTTGCAAAAGGAACCTCAGGTAAGACGAAGAAGCGACACCCGATCGCAATGGCGTGGGGGTATAGCTCAGTTGGGAGAGCACCTGCTTTGCAAGCAGGGGGTCAAGGGTTCGAATCCCTTTATCTCCACCATTTGGGCTGATAGCTCAGCTGGTTAGAGCACTCGGCTGATAACCGAGAGGTCGATGGTTCGAGTCCATTTCAGCCCACCACGGGGTTCACCTAGTGATGGGAGAACCCACAAAGTTTTACGACATGTACCTTGAAAACTGAATATAGAACTGCGAAATAAGATTTTGATCAGAGTCTAGCGATAGACGAAGATCCCCAAGTAAAATTAATTAGCTAACTGATAAAGTTAGGGAACAATTTCACCAAGCGGTAAAAAAAATCTTGTTGGCAAATGGAGAATCAATTGAGAAAACGGTCAAGCTAAAAAAAAGGGCGCAAGGTGAATGCCTTGGCACTGGGAGCCGATGAAAGACGTGGTAAGCTGCGAAAAGCTTCGGGGAGGAGCAAACATCCATTGATCCGGAGATATCTGAATGGGGCAACCCAATGGAGTTCATACTCCATTATCCAATACTGAATCCATAGGTATTGGAAGGGAACCGCCTGAACTGAAACATCTAAGTAGGGCGAGGAAGAGACATCAAACGAGATTCCGTAAGTAGTGGCGAGCGAACGCGGAAGAGGGCAAACCGAGAGGAGAAATCCTTTCGGGGTACGGACTGCTTTAGGACTGAAAGAGTTAACAGAATGGCATGGGAAGGCCAACCGAAGAGTGTGAGAGTCACGTAAGTAAAAATTCTGACAGCTGCGCAGGATCCAGAGTACGGCCAGACACGTGAAACCTGGTCGGAACATGGGGGACCACCCTCCAACCCTAAATACTACCCAGTGACCGATAGCGTATAGTACTGTGAAGGAAAGGTGAAAAGGACCCCGGGAGGGGGAGTGAAAGAGAACCTGAAACCTTGTGCCTACAAGCACATAGAGCCCGTCAAAGGGTGATATGGTACTTTTTGTAGAACGGTCCGGCGAGCGATTGTACGTTGCGAGCTTAAGGTCTTAAGGACTGGAGGCGTAGCGAGAGCGAGTCTAAACAGGGCGTTTAGTAGCGTGCAATGGGCCCGAAACCGGGTGACCTACCCATGATCAGGCTGAAGTGAAAGTAAAATTTCATGGAGGGCCGAACCGACCTCCGTTGAAAAGGCGGCGGATGAATTGTGGGTAGCGGAGAAATTCCAGAACTCGGAGATAGCTGGTTCTCCCCGAAATAGCTTTAGGGCTAGCCTCATGTTAGATATCCGGAGGTAAAGCACTGAATGGCCTAGCGTCCGAGAGGATAGCGAAGCCTATCAAACTAAGAATGCCGGAATATTGATGCATGGGAGTCAGACAGTGTGAGATAAATCTCATTGTCAAAAGGGAAACAGCCCAGATCTACAGCTAAGGTCCCAAATTGTATCTAAGTGGAAAACGATGTGGAAATACGCAGACAACCAGGATGTTGGCTCAGAAGCAGCCACTCATTTAAAGAGTGCGTAATAGCTCACTGGTCGAGCGTCTCTGCGCGGAAAATTTAACGGGGCTAAGATACAAACCGAAGCTTAGGCTGCACTTTTTAGTGCGGGGTAGGGGAGCGTTGTGTAAGCGGAGAAACAGTAGCGGAAGCGGCTGTGGAGTTTACAGAAGTGAGAATGCCGGAATGAGTAGCGCGAATGATGTGAGAATCATCATGGCCGGAAACCTCAGGTTTTTGGAGGAAGGTTCGTCCGCTCCAAGTTAGGCGGGAGCTAAGGTGAGGCCGAAAGGCGTAGCCGATGCACAGACGGTAGAGATTCCGTCCCCACCGAAAGATTTAAGCGCAGGGACACTTTTTAGAAGGTCGGAGCCAGGTGTTGGTTCTGGTAGAGATCGAGGGAAGATTAGTACCGAAGTCCGGCTGGATAAGAGGCGAGAAAAGCTGCGTGTATATCTAAGGTGCCCGTACCGCAAACCGACACAGGTAGGTAGGAAGAAGATTCTAAGGCCAACGGGAGAAGGGTTGTTAAGGAACTCGGCAAGTTGACCCCGTAACTTCGGAATAAGGGGTGCTCATGAAAGTGAGCCGCAGAGAATAGGCCCAGGCAACTGTTTACCAAAAACACAGGTTTGTGCTAAATCGAAAGATGACGTATACGAGCTGACGCCTGCCCGGTGCTGGAAGGTTAAAAGGAGATGTGCAAGCATTGAATTGAAGCCCCAGTGAACGGCGGCCGTAACTATAACGGTCCTAAGGTAGCGAAATTCCTTGTCAGGTAAGTTCTGACCCGCATGAAAGGCGTAATGATCTGGGCACTGTCTCAACAGCCCGCCCGGCGAAATTGTAGTACCGGTGAAGATGCCGGTTACCCGCGACAAGACGGAAAGACCCCATGGAGCTTTACTGTAGCCTGATATTGGGTTTCGGTGTTGCATGCACAGGATAGATGGGACACTGGGAAGTGAGTGCTTTGGCATTCATGGAGCGGCCGTTGGGATACCATCCTTGCGACATTGGAATTCTAACCTGCGCCTTTGAATCAAGGCGGGGGACATTGTTAGGTGGGCAGTTTGACTGGGGCGGTCGCCTCCTAAAAAGAGTAGCGGAGGCGTTCAAAGGTTGGCTCGTCCTGGACGGAAACCAGGAGAGAGAGTGCAAACGCAAAAGCCAGCCTGACTGCGAGACTGACGGGTCGAGCAGAGACGAAAGTCGGAGTTAGTGATCCGGTGGTATGTGAGTGGAAATGCCATCGCTCAACGGATAAAAGTTACCCTGGGGATAACAGGCTGATCTCCCCAAGAGTCCACATCGACGGGGAGGTTTGGCACCTCGATGTCGGCTCATCGCATCCTGGGGCTGTATTCGGTCCCAAGGGTTTGGCTGTTCGCCAATTAAAGCGGTACGCGAGCTGGGTTCAGAACGTCGTGAGACAGTTCGGTCCCTATCTGTCGTGGGCGCAGGATATTTGAAAGGCGCTGTCCCTAGTACGAGAGGACCGGGATGGACGAACCTCTGGTGCACCAGTTGTCACGCCAGTGGCACAGCTGGGCAGCTATGTTCGGATCGGATAAACGCTGAAAGCATCTAAGCGTGAAGCCGGCCTTAAGATAAGATATCCCACTGAGATAATCAGGTGAGACCCCTTGAAGACTACAAGGTTGATAGGCACAATGTGTAAGTGGCGTGAGTCATTGAGCAAGCGTGTACTAATAGGTCGAGGGCTTGACCCCATTTTCGATTGATACTTCATTTGCTGAAAGCAGTTCGATATTCAGTTTTGAAGGTATATGCCTTCAGAAAAAGAGAAGCTGACGTTGGTCAGGGAATGGCCGGTGTCGATGACGGTGAGGAACCACCTGTTCCCATTCCGAACACAGAAGTTAAGCTCACTTGTGCCGAAGATAGTTGGCTGGAAACGGCCTGTGAAAATAGGTAGATGCCGGCTTCTCTTTTTTATGGCCCGTTGGTCAAGCGGTTAAGACAGCGGCCTCTCACGCCGTTAACGTGGGTTCGATTCCCGCACGGGTCACCAGGGAGAGCACCATAGCGTAAGCTAGGGTGCTTTTTTGTATGTCTAAAACCACTCGCTAGGCGAGTGGTTCGATAAAGATTATATCGATGAGTAATGAAACTCAAACGAAGAATTTTGGAATAGTACCAGTGGGGCAATTCCAGACTGGGTTATTGGCGTATCGCCGGTAGTCCTGTATTAAAAGGTTCCATTGCAAACGAAAGACTCGCAGGAGCAGGATATTTTAGTATCCTCAGGCGCTACTACGAGTCCTTGCACTTATGCGGTTGAACCGCCGTGTACCGATCGGTACGCACGGTGGTGTGAGAGGTCGGCGCTTTCGTTAAGAGAGCCTCCTACGCGATTCTTTTAGTAAAAAAGCAAACAAACAGAACACTTCATTCAAATGCATAAGCGGCTATTTATTTCATACAGAGACAAATAGCGGCACAGAACAGATATAATAAAAGAAGCTATAAAAAGCAGGTATTCACGTGGAGGACGATATCGTTTCTACATGAACACCTGCTTTTTTATTTATTATTTACTAGTGGAATAAATAGTGGGTAGCCAAGTATTCATCACTGACCCAACCATAAATCCCATTGTAATATACAACAACCCAGTCAGGCACATTGCTGCTATAGCCGCATTCCCATACGATGATACCGTAGGGGATATTATCCATTTTTTCATAATTTGTACCGGGACCTTTACGCATAACCAGCCCATGATCAGCAGTGGTGTAGGTACAAAGGCTATCAATTCGGCTAAGCGTTACATCTGGTGCAACGCATCCATCCGGCAGAATAACGTCGGCATTGTTTTCGGTATAATCCTGTACTTGCAGCAAGCCCCAAAGGCCATTCTGTTTTGCCCATACGCAGCCATCGCGCGCGGGGGCTAAATCTTCATATTGCCCAGCGGGAATTATCTCATTGCCGTAAACATCCAGAACTAGCTTTTGTCCGGATTGATTTTTCACAACTACCATGCCAGATAAGTCTGCGTAAGGATATTCAACAGTTTCGTTCATGATGGACAAACTCATCTGCGGTTGATAAATGCAGGGGATTACTAAAGCACCGTTTTGGTCGCAATATCCCCAGTTACCGGCTGCATCCTTTACCGCGATTAAAGATTCACCGGCCATGCAGGCATCCTGGTAGTCGAAATCGGTTAAAATTGTACCGTTTTTATCCGCAACGGCAAAAGGTGCAGAATTGTCAACAAGATAACCGGCATATTCATCATCCCAAATGCCTTGCTGGATGCCAACCAAATCAGGAGCATACACCTGTTCGATGGGCGTGCCACTAAATGTATAGACACCAATAGCAGAACGGTAAATCTGGCTGTCACCTAAAATCCACTGGATGCCATACCCGCCGTGCCCGCCCAGCATGGTTGTAAAAGGCATTTGTTGGGCAACCAGCTCCTGGTTAATCTGTTCTTCCAGGGCATTCAGCTTCTGGTAATCGTATGTATCATCTACCCCAATGGAGAGCTCCTGCTCACCATACAGGTACGGGATGCTTTCTGACAAATCTTCCAGAAAAGCATTACAGTTGGCAGCATTAAACAGGCTCCAGCGTTCGCCCTTGCGCACAGCGTACAGATTTCGGGCAGCGGCGTAACCGGCAGTGTGGGTTTCGCGAGAGAAGAGAGGAATCATCTCGTCAAAATCATATTGCGGCGGTAACTTCCAGTTGGCATTGCTAGTGGATGGTATAGCTGTGGCAATAGCTTCACTGGTCGGGGAAAGAGCAGCGGAGGAAGCAGGTTTATTTTCTGGCGCTGCAGCACAAGCGGTAAGCATTATTGCGGTGATAACACTGGCGGAAAATGAGAATAACTTCCTTTTCATGGCCTTTCACTCCTTGCGTAAATGATTTTTCGGTAAGATGAAGAAGTAATATAAGAAAGTGAATTCATAAACCCTATAATATCTTATTTTTTATCAAAAATATCTGCTAATGGGAATAGCTAACAATTCTACATGGATAAATTTGGATAGTATGACAAAGATTGCAGAACTGGAGTGAAAGTCCGAATTATGGGATGAGTGATCTGCTATAATAGAGAAAAGCAAAACAGAAGGGAGTTTGATTATGCACCAGGAGAAAAAGATGCTGGCTCATATCAGTGAAGACGGAACCCGCGTCCAAACGGTAGCGGACCATTTGCAGGGAACGGCAGTCCTATGTGGGCAATTTGCAGCAGCCTTTGATGCCCAGCAACAGGGAACTTGGCTTGGATTACTGCATGATATTGGTAAATATAGTACAAAGTTTCAAAAGCGCCTGCAAGGCGGAGAAAAAGTGGATCACTCAACGGCTGGTGCACAGGTGGCTGCCCGATATGGTCAAATCCCACTGGCTTTTGCTATTGCGGGACACCATAGCGGCCTGCCGGATGGAGGAGGCCGAAGCGATACCGCGCAGGATGCGACAATGTTTGGGCGATTGAAAAAGAGCGTTGAACCCTATACCCAATGGACGAAAGAGATTAAACTGCCGTCCATACCGCCCCAGCCGGAAATGATGAAGGAAAATCGTTTTACACAGGCATTTTATACCCGGATGTTGTATTCCTGCCTGGTCGATGCGGACTATCTGGATACGGAAAACTTTATGAGCAGCCCTAAACCGCGCGGACAAGGCCAGACAATGGATGAACTGCTGAAAAGGTTGAACCAATATACCGCAAAATGGAGCAATCCCCAGGGAACCTTGAATCAGCGCCGCAGTTCAATTTTGAGTGCTTGTACAACGGCAGGGCAAACAGGGCGGCGCGGCCTTTATTCCCTGACCGTTCCTACAGGCGGGGGAAAAACGGTAGCGTCATTGGCATTTGCGCTTTCGCTAGCTGTAAAGAACCATATGGACCGGGTTATTTATGTGATCCCTTATACATCCATTATTGACCAGACCGCGGATGTGTTTTCGGAAATATTAGGAGCAGAAAATGTTTTGGAACACCATTCAGGGGTGGACTACTCTGCCAAGGAAGATGATGAGCCGGCAGCCTACCGCAAAGCATTGGCGGCGGAAAACTGGGATGCTCCGGTGGTGGTTACCACATCCGTGCAATTCTTTGAATCACTTTACGGCAACCATGCGTCACAATGCCGTAAATTACATAACATTGCAAATAGCGTGGTCATTTTTGACGAAGCACAAAACCTGCCGGTTCCTTATTTGCGCCCCTGCGTTGCGGCAATCGCGCAGCTGGTACAGCATTACCGCGCAGCAGCGGTACTGTGCACGGCCACACAACCAGCTTTGCAGCCCTTGTTTGATGAACTGGCGCCTGGGCTGCAGATGACGGAACTTTGCCCACATCCCAAAGAGCAATATCAGGCATTCCGGCGTACAACGCTGAAAATGCGCGGAGAGTTGGAACAAAGCCAGCTTGGCGCAGAACTGGCAGCGCAGGAACAAGTGCTGTGTATTGTAAACCGGAGAAAAACAGCACAGGAATTATACAATAACCTGCCCAAAGAGGGCAGCTATTGCCTGACAACATTGCTATACCCAGCCCATCGCAAACAGTTATTGCAGGAAATCCGGGAACGCTTAAAAGATGGGCTGCCCTGCCGTGTGATATCAACTTCTTTGATCGAAGCGGGTGTTGATGTGGATTTCCCGGCTGTGTACCGCGAGGAAGCAGGTCTGGATTCCATTTTGCAGGCGGCGGGGCGCTGCAATCGAGAGGGAAGACGCCCGGCGGAGCAGAGCTTGGTACAGATTTTCACATTGGAAGGGCAGCATGTACCGCGCATTCTGGAACAGAATGTATCCGCAACGCAAAGCGTCCTGAAAAAATATGCAGATCTGGCATCTCTGGAAGCAATCGAAACATACTTTCTGTTTTACCGTACCTTAAAAGGAGATAAAAGACTGGATGAACAGCAAATTCTGCAAGGGTTCGAGCAGGATATGGAAGGGCGCATTTTCCCCTTTGCAACAGCGGCAGAGAGGTTCCGCTTAATTGAAACACCTGCCGTGACCGTATACATTCCCCAAGGGAAAGGGGAACATTTGCTTGCACGATTGCGTGCAGGAGAGGTAAGCAAAACTTTGTTCCGTCAACTGGGGCAATATGGTGTTCCGGTTTACCCGGATCATCTGAAAACGCTGGAGAATGCCGGGGCAGTTTGCCAAATCAGTGAAGGCATATGGGAATTAACGGACGGAAGCCTTTACGATAACAACACGGGCCTTGCTATGGAAGCTGAAACGGGAGAAGCCTGGTTTGCATAAAGCAAAAACGGCAGGGAGCCTGCCCTGCCGTTCTTGTGCGATAAAGTAAAATCAACTATTTCTATCCACGGCATAAGCTGCCGACGCAACTTATTATAAAAGAAAACCGGATGAAAAGCAAACAAAAAGTATACATGATAAAAGGATTGACATTTGGTGCCAAGTAGCGTATATTGAAACTATAGCAAAAATGTAAATTAAAAACAAATGAAAATAGAAATGCAAAGGAGTTGATGCAGATGATCCAGCTGGAAGTATGGGGAAATTATGCTTTGCTCTCGAGGCCTGAGCTAAAAGTCGAAAGGGTTTCATATGAAGTTCTCACCCCTTCCGCGGCACGCGGCATAGTAGAAGCAATCTATTACCACCCCGGCTTACGGTGGAAAATCCGGAAAATCTATGTTATGAACCCAATCCGCTTTACCAACATCCGTCGGAACGAAGTAAAAAGCAAAATTCTTTGTTCCGATGTACGCAGCGCGATGCAGGGAACAGGGAAAGAGCTTTACCTTGCCACGCCCCAGCAGATCGTTCAGCGTGCAGCCATGGTGTTGCAGGACGTTCATTATGTGATTGAGGCAGAATTTGAGATGACTGACCGTGCGGCACCGAGCGACAATCCGGGAAAGTTCCAGGATATTGTTACCCGGCGCATGTCCAGGGGCCAGTGTTTTCATACCCCTTATTTTGGGTGCCGTGAATTTCCTGCCGCATTCCGCGCATGGCCCGGCGGGCCAATCCCGACCATTGAGGAAACACGGGATTTGGGATTCATGCTATATGACTTTGACTACACTGACCCGCAGAACATAACCCCGATGTATTTCCATGCAAAATTGGAACATGGTGTGTTGAATGTGGCAGACTGCGAGGTGTACCGATGATTTTACAGGCTTTGGTACAATGCTATGAAGATTTGCTGGCCAATGGCAAAATCACGCGCCCCGGTTGGACAAGCGCAAAAGTCAGTTGGGCTTTGGAACTGGATGAAAACGGCCAACTGATGGCATTGCACCCCTTGCAGCAAGAGGAAAAGCGCGGTAAAAAAACAGTGCTTGCTCCATGTCAGCTGCAAGTTCCGGAACAGGTTAAACGCTCTAGTGGTGTGGCAGCCAATTTTTTGTGTGATAACAGTGCTTACATGCTCGGCATTGACGGAAAAGGCAAACCGGAGCGTGCAATGCAGTGCTTTGCCGCTGCAAAGGAGCTGCATCTTGCCATTTTACAAAATGTTCCCGGTCAGGCGGCACAGGCAGTGCGGAACTTTTTTATAAACTGGGACCCCAAGGCGGCGGAGCAGAATCCAGCGCTGGAACAAAGTCTCAAGGAACTTTACAAGGGTGGCAATCTGGTATTTCTGATTCGGGAAAACTATGTTCAGGACGATCCGGAAATACAGGAAGCCTGGCAGCGGCAGTGTGATAAGAACACGGATGCACCGGAAATCCGATGCCTGGTTACAGGGCAAAAGGCACCGCTTGCCCGCCTGCACCCGGCGATTAAAGGCGTGACCGGGGCACAGTCTTCCGGCGCATCGATTGTTTCTTTTAATGCGGACGCTTTTTGCTCATACGGACATGAACAGGGGGGCAATGCGCCGGTTGGCAGTTATGCGGCCTTTGCCTATGCACAGGCATTAAACTATCTGCTGGCAGACAGGGAACATGTTCAGCGCGTGGGCGATACCACCATTGTCTGCTGGGCAGCAGGTGGTGAGACCGCCTACCAGCAGGTAGCAATGGATGCATTGTTTGCCATGGATGCGCCTGTCAGCGAAAGCGATGTGCGAAATGCAGTAGACAAGCTGGTCCATGGACAGAGTGTAGAGTGGCAGAACGTGACACTTGACCCACAAAGGCACTTTTATGTGCTTGGCTTGGCCCCTAATGCGGCGCGCCTCTCGGTTCGCTTTTTCTGGCAGGATACATTAAACGCTGCTTGATAATGTGCAGAAGCATTATGACCGCTTAGAGATTGTGCGCCCTGCTTATGATAAATTCCCGCGGCTGGGGCTGTACTGGCTACTGCAGGAAACTGTCAACACCAATTCCCGCAGCCCATCGGCATCACCGCAGCTGGCAGGCGATGTCTTGCGTGCAATCCTGAATAATACAAGGTACCCGGCAACCCTGCTGGATGGCGTTATGATGCGTATCCGCGCAGAGCAAAAAGTAACACGCGGCCGTGCCGCTATTATAAAAGCATACTACTGGCGTAATGAAGATCCCCGTTGCCCAAAGGAGGTATTAACTGTGGAAAATAACAAGGAAACAAATTATCAACCGTATGTTATGGGTCAGCTTTTTGCTGTGCTGGAAGCAATCCAGATGGCGGTAAACCCGGATATCAATACAACCATCAAGGACAGATATTTTAATGCGGCGGCATCCACCCCAGCTACTGTATTCCCGACAATTCTGATGCTGGCACAAAAGCATATGCAAAAAATGAGCAAAGCGCAAAAGATTTATTACGATAAGCAGATCGCAGCCTTGGCAGGCGGAAAACTGGAAGGAAGCTTTCCCGCACGGCTGACCTTGCCGGAACAGGGCTCTTTTATTCTTGGCTATTATCATCAAACACAGGAACGCTATACAAAGAAAGTGGAGGAATAACAATGGCACAGGCAATCAAAAACCGGTATGATTTTGTAATTCTGTTTGACGTTGAAAATGGAAATCCGAACGGCGATCCGGATGCAGGCAACATGCCGCGCGTTGACCCGGAAACGGGATATGGCATTGTTACAGATGTCTGCTTAAAGCGTAAGATTCGCAACTATGTCGAAGTGGCCAAAGAAGATGAAGCGGGATACCAGATTTACATTAAAGATCAGGTCCCCCTGAACCGCAGCGATAAAAAAGCACTCGAATACTTGGGCATTGATGCTGATGCCAAGGATGCCCTGAAAGTCGCCAAGAAAGGTGACCCGGAGTTGGACCGTAAAATCCGGGACTTTATGTGCCAGAATTTTATGATATCCGCACATTTGGCGCCGTTATGACAACCTTTGTAAAAGGCGCACTGAACTGTGGGCAGGTGCGTGGCCCGGTTCAGTTGAGCTTTGCACGCTCGGTAGACCCTGTTCTCCCGCAGGAAGTGACCATTACCCGTATTGCCATTACGACCGAAGCGGATGCAGAGCGAAAAGGCACTGAGATGGGCCGCAAGTATGTGATCCCGTATGGCTTGTACCGTGCAGAGGGTTATGTTTCGGCCAACCTTGCCCGCAAAACTACAGGATTCTCAGAGGATGACCTGCAGCTGCTGTGGCAGGCAATCCTGAATATGTTTGAAAATGACCACAGTGCAGCCCGCGGCAAAATGGCAGTTCGGGAACTGATCGTGTTCAAGCATGATTCGGAGCTGGGCAATGCGCCGTCCTATAAACTGTTTGATGCAGTGCATGTCACGCGTGCCGAAGGGGTAGCCTTCCCGCGCAGCTACCATGACTATGTGGTGACCGTGGATGAAAATCTTCCGGCAGGGGTAACGTGTGAGAGGCTGTCGTAATGGTTTCCCCAGATGATTACCTGCTGATGTCCGGTATCCAGCATTTCAGCTTTTGCCGCCGTCAGTGGGCGCTCATACACCTGGAACAACAATGGTCCGAAAACCAACGCACCGCCGAAGGCCGCCTGCAGCATACCCGCTGCCATGATGTTACCCTGACGGAAAAACGCGGCGATTTGCTGATCGCCCGCGGTATGAGGGTAGTCAGCCACCGCTTAAAACTGACCGGCGACTGCGATGTGGTAGAGTTTCACAAGGATCCAAACGGCGTGTCATTGCAGGGGCGCCGCGGCCTGTGGCAGCCCATGCCCGTGGAATATAAGCATGGCCGCAGCAAGGTAAACGATGCTGACCGTTTGCAGCTCTGCGCACAGGCCATGGCGCTGGAAGAAATGCTGGTGTGCGAGGTGCCGGAAGGGGAAATCTTTTATGAAGAAACCCGGCAGCGGGAACATGTTTCCCTGACACCGGAACTGCGCAGCACCGCGCAGACCATGGCGGATGAGATGAACCGCCTGTTTGCGCGCGGCTATACCCCAAAAAGCAAACCCGGCAAGCATTGCAATGCCTGCTCACTGAAAGAGCTTTGCCTGCCGGCGCTGTATCAGCAGGCAGACCCGGCGGCGTATCTGCGGGAGCATATTGAGGAGGGCGCGCCATGAGAAAGCTGCTCAACACCCTGTTTGTCATCAATGAGGACGCTTACCTGACATTGGATGGCGAAAACCTTGTTGTTACCCGCAATAAGCAGGAAACCCACCGCTATGCCCTGCATACGCTGGAAGGCATCGTCTGCTTTACTTACGCGGGTGCCAGCCCCGCTTTGATGGGAGCTTGTGCCCGGCGGGGCATTGACCTTTGCTTTTGACCCGTATGGCAGATTTCAGGCCCGCACCGTGGGGGAAGAACGCGGCAATGTGCTGCTGCGTCAGACGCAGTACCGCGTGTCGGATGACCCGGCCCAGAGCTGTCGCTATGCCCGGAGCTTTATCCTTGGTAAAGTGTATAACGCACGCTGGGTGCTGGAACGCGCAACCCGCGATCATCCCCAGCGTGTCCCGGTCGAAAAACTGAAACGCACCTCCACCCAGCTGGCCGCCGCGCTGCCGCTGATACAGACCAGCGATGATCCGGAACAGCTGCGCGGCCTGGAAGGTGAGGCAGCCCAGCGCTACTTTGACTGCCTGAATGACCTGATTCTGCAGCAAAAGCAGGATTTTGTGTTTGAGGGCCGCAGCCGCCGTCCACCGCTGGACAATGTGAATGCGCTGCTTTCGTTTGCCTACAGCATGCTGGCGCGGGAGTGTGCATCCGCCTTGACCGCTGTGGGCCTGGACCCTTATGTTGGCTTTATGCACCGCCCGCGCCCCGGCCGCAAAAGTCTGGCACTTGACCTGATGGAAGAACTGCGGGCGGTTTATGCAGACCGGCTGGTCATCAGCTGCATCAATCAAAAGATCATCACGGCAAAACACCTGCAAAAGCAGGAAAATGGTGCCGTACTGCTGACGGATGATGGCCGCAAAGCTTTCCTGACCGCATGGCAGAACAAAAAGAAGGAAGAGATCACCCATCCGTTTTTGAAAGAAAAACTGCCCTGGGGGCTGGTGCCCTATGTTCAGGCGCTTTTGCTGGCCCGTGCTCTGCGCGGCGACCTGGAAGTGTACCCACCGTTTTTCTGGAAGTGAGGTGCCGTTATGTTGGTGCTTGTAACCTATGATGTCAACACCGAAACAGCCGCCGGTCGTCGCAGGCTGCGCAAAGTAGCAAAAGTCTGTGTAGACTACGGCCAGCGGGTGCAAAACTCCGTATTTGAGTGCCTGCTGGATGCCGCGCAATACACGATGTTCAAAGCAAAATTGACCGAACTGATCGATTCGGAATCGGACAGCCTGCGCTTTTATCAACTGGGAAACCATTACAAAAGCAAAGTCGAGCATGTGGGTCTGCACCCGGATTTTGATCAGGATGGAATCTTGTTTGCTTAGTGCGAGGGGAAGGCAATCATAAAATTCCCGGTTCCTTCGCACCAGAAAATATGGAAAAAACAGGGGCAGAAAGGGTAAAATACAGCCTTGCCTGTCAGCATGAAGATGCAATCCCCATAAAATTTGTTTCATATGCGCAAAAGTGCCCCACTGTTTTGTGCACTTTTTGCTGTCGCTCTCCGCAAGGAGAGCGTGGAAAAAATCCCCACTTGTTTTGTTGAAACATTTTTGCGTCGCTCTCCGTATGGAGAGCGTGGATAGAAATATAGTTTTCGACCTCTTCAGGAACAATTTCTGTCGCTCTCCGCAAGGAGAGCGTGGATAGAAATCCTATTAACGTTATGTCGGTTTCTGCTGTGCGAGTCGCTCTCCGCAAGGAGAGCGTGGATAGAAATTTCTGCTGTGTGGTGGATTAGGCATTCTTAAATCGGTCGCTCTCCGCAAGGAGAGCGTGGATAGAAATCTGTTATCTTGATAATATAGAAATAACTGAAGCCAGTCGCTCTCCGCAAGGAGAGCGTGGATAGAAATTTTACTCTAGAACTTTCGTCTTGGGGGCGCTGGGGGCGCGTCGCTCTCCGCAAGGAGAGCGTGGATAGAAATACCTTTTCGCTTCCTCTGGTGTTGATTTTGCCGGTCGCTCTCCGCAAGGAGAGCGTGGATAAAATTCCTGCTGGCTGCTGGCGTGATGCTCGCCGCGCGTCGCTCTCCGCAAGGAGAGCGTGGATAAAATACTAATTTTTGCTCGGCAAGTTTGTTTGACTTGCCGTCGCTCTCCGCAAGGAGAGCGTGGATAGAAATACAAATTGAACATCAATAGGCCGACCGTAACGAGTCGCTCTCCGCAAGGAGAGCGTGGATAGAAATTCCTGCCAAAATGAGCGGCAACAGTAAGATGCACATGTCGCTCTCCGCAAGGAGAGCGTGGATAGAAATTACTGGTCGTTCTGTTGAGTTTCACCTTTTTTTCGCGTCGCTCTCCGCAAGGAGAGCGTGGATAAAATTGTCATTTCTGCGATGACGTCTCAGATTAGTGTTAGTCGCTCTCCGCAAGGAGAGCGTGGATAGAAATAAAAATAACAAGATTACCTATTGAAGCAATCATGCGTCGCTCTCCGCAAGGAGAGCGTGGATAGAAATTTGTCGGCATCCGCGCAGCTGTTGCCGTTTGGTACGTCGCTCTCCGCAAGGAGAGCGTGGATAGAAATTTACGATGGCGCAGATATTGCTCTTGAGGGTAACGTCGCTCTCCGCAAGGAGAGCGTGGATAGAAATAAACATAAAAAAACCCCAGCCGGAAGACGGCAAATGGAATGGTCGCTCTCCGCAAGGAGAGCGTGGATAGAAATTTTGTTGTGTCAGCCCTCCTCCCTTGGGCTGTGGATGTCGCTCTCCGCAAGGAGAGCGTGGATAGAAATTGCTATAACTCAGACCCTGCTTAATGGTACTATTCGTCGCTCTCCGCAAGGAGAGCGTGGATAAAATTTGTCGGCATCCGCGCAGCTGTTGCCGTTTGGTACGTCGCTCTCCGCAAGGAGAGCGTGGATAGAAAGATAATTGCCATTGACGTATCCCCCCCCTATGTGTGTCGCTCTCCGCAAGGAGAGCGTGGATAGAAATGTGGTTGGACGTTGAATATTAACGGCCCGATGGAGTCGCTCTCCGCAAGGAGAGCGTGGATAGAAATCGACATGAGCATTGTAAGTACATTCCAATACACGTCGCTCTCCGCAAGGAGAGCGTGGATAGAAATCATTATCGAAAGCGATAATCGGATTTTCGGGTTCGGTCGCTCTCCGCAAGGAGAGCGTGGATAGAAATTTCCGTCATAACTTAAACCTCCCGTCAAGCCCCAGTCGCTCTCCGCAAGGAGAGCGTGGATAGAAATCCATTGGATAATGTCACGCACGGGGGCCAATCGGTCGCTCTCCGCAAGGAGAGCGTGGATAGAAATCAATATTGTTGCCCATATCTATCCTCGTTGACGCGTCGCTCTCCGCAAGGAGAGCGTGGATAGAAATCCATTGGATAATGTCACGCACGGGGGCCAATCGGTCGCTCTCCGCAAGGAGAGCGTGGATAGAAATACAAGCCATCCCTCTATCAACTGTATGATACTTACGTCGCTCTCCGCAAGGAGAGCGTGGATAGAAATATAGTATTACCTCTTCCAATATTGTTGTCCATATGTCGCTCTCCGCAAGGAGAGCGTGGATAGAAATTTATATAACGGGCCTTATTCGGGCGCTCGCGCCTCGTCGCTCTCCGCAAGGAGAGCGTGGATAGAAATACCGACTTCGGCGATGACATCGACAACTGCCCCGTCGCTCTCCGCAAGGAGAGCGTGGATAGAAATATCAACCTCAAGCATAAAACGCTTGCCGCTGTAACGTCGCTCTCCGCAAGGAGAGCGTGGATAGAAATTACGCTGTGGGATGAGCAGACAGTGAAACGTCTTAGTCGCTCTCCGCAAGGAGAGCGTGGATAGAAATGGGCTGACCGAAGAGCAGCAGGACACCATTATTGTCGCTCTCCGCAAGGAGAGCGTGGATAGAAATATGTGTTCTGGTTGTTCAGGTTCTCTTCGATGGGTCGCTCTCCGCAAGGAGAGCGTGGATAGAAATACCCTCACCGTGCGCAACTGCTCCGGCGCTGACCTGGTCGCTCTCCGCAAGGAGAGCGTGGATAGAAATTCGGTTCGTGAAAGTTGAAAAGGTCCAGGACGATAGTCGCTCTCCGCAAGGAGAGCGTGGATAGAAATCTGGGTTCGTCCGCGGTGTTCTCCGGCTGCTGCGTCGCTCTCCGCAAGGAGAGCGTGGATAGAAATCACACAAATGTGCTGCCCAGCGTTGAAGTGAAACCGTCGCTCTCCGCAAGGAGAGCGTGGATAGAAATAAGGAGAAGCGCAGTACAGGAAAAATATCGCTGCGCGTCGCTCTCCGCAAGGAGAGCGTGGATAGAAATCGCTGGGGCGATTATAGCACAGGGGCAGCAACGGTCGCTCTCCGCAAGGAGAGCGTGGATAGAAATTGCGATTTGGGGTGGCCTTGTCAGCTTTGTGCAGGGGTCGCTCTCCGCAAAGAGAGCGTGGATAGAAATTTCAGCTTTTCTTTCATAGCGGCATCACGCTTCTCGTCGCTCTCCGCAAGGAGAGCGTGGATAGAAATGAGTGTGACTGGAAACTGGTTGACGGCGTACCGTGTCGCTCTCCGCAAGGAGAGCATAAAATGTTTCTCTTTCTGACTGTTCAGGGTGGTTTTGTTCATGCGGATATCCGCTTTAATTTTAAAAATTGCTATAGTAAAAAACTCTCGCATAAAATAATATAAAAATATTATATTATCTACTTGACAAGGTACCCTGGAGGGGTATATAGTGAATATACCCCACCGGGGTACCTTGCATGTGATGGGAGGGTAACATAATGCAGGAAAACGAAAAGAAGGAACCGTGTTGCTGCTGTGCACACAAAACAAAGCATCGCAGTGAAGAAGAGTATAAAAGCTTGGTCCACAGACTGAACCGGATCGAAGGGCAGATTCGGGGCATCCGTGGGATGGTGGAAAACGAAGTGTATTGTCCGGATATTCTGGTGCAGTCGGCGGCGGTAACGGCGGCGATGAACGCGTTCAACCGTGAGCTGCTGGCAAACCATATCCGCACCTGTGTGGCGGATGATATCCGTGCCGGGAATGACGAAGTTGTGGATGAGCTGCTGAAAACGCTGCAGAAACTGATGAAATAAGCATTGCCTGCACAAAATAGCAGAAGCAGAACATGAAATAAATGCACGAGTGTTTGAGCCAGCAAAAATGCCATGCCAGTGCCCAGTACGATTGTTTTTCTGTTCACAAACATCGGTAAAAGTTTGTGTAACATTACCAGAGCCATGAATAAATGCCAGTCATTCCCTGTGAGAGGGTGTGGATAGAAATGCCGCATCGGCCTTGGTTGCCCCCAACGTATCGCTCTCCGCAAGGAGAGCGTGGATAGAAATGGTAACCTCAATAATACGTCGAATTGCAGGCTAGCCGCTCACCAAAAGGGAAGTGAGGATAGGGCAACACCGCACAATTCCCGCCTTGCGGCTTAAGCACCGCTCCGGCAGCTGCGGCACGGCATCTGCGTTGCCAAAATGCTCGATAATGTCGGGTTGCGGTACCCGCATCGTGCTTCGGGGCAAAAGCCCCTCGCACTCTGCGACCGCTGCCCCTGCTTCGGTTCGCTGTTTCCGCCACTGGCGGCGCTCACCTTTGCAGCATCCAGTATTATCTGCGCTTTTGGCTTGGCATCTGCCGCACCTCGCTCGCCGTATCGGCACTTAGAATTATGCGGTATTGCCATAGAAACAACTCAAACATCAACAACCCGTGTTCAAACACCAAAGCGAAACCACTCGCCAATCATCACACAGGAATTATAGAATCACTACCGCAAAAGAGGGGGAACAGGAGGAAAGAAGTGGAACAATATAACGTAACCGGGATGAGCTGCGCCGCGTGCAGTGCCCGGGTGGAAAAAGCCGTCAGCAAAGTGCCGGGCGTAACATCCTGCTCGGTCAGCCTGCTGACCAACTCAATGGGTGTGGAGGGCACCGCCGCTCCGGCAGATATTGTGGCCGCAGTGGAAGCCGCAGGCTATGGCGCAAGCCCTAAAAACGCTGCCGCCCAGTCCGCCGCGCCGTCAGCAGATGCCTTAAAAGATACCGAGACCCCGCGCCTCAAACGCCGCCTGATTGCCTCGCTGATCTTCTGGGTGGTGCTGATGTACTTCTCCATGGGGCACATGCTATGGAACTGGCCGCTGCCGGGCTTTATGCAGGGCAACCATGTGGCAATGGGTATTTTACAGATGCTGCTCACCATTATCATCATGGTCATCAACCAAAAGTTCTTTATCAGCGGCTTTAAGGCGCTGTGGAACCGTGCCCCCAATATGGATACCCTGGTATCCCTTGGCGCTACCGCGGCCTTTGGCTACAGCACTTACGCTCTGTTTGCCATGACGGTGGCCCAGGTGCAGGGGGATGCCATGGCCGTGATGGGCTATATGGAGGAGTTTTATTTTGAATCCGCCGCAACCATCCTGACCCTGATCACGGTGGGCAAAACGTTGGAAGCCCGCTCCAAGGGCAAGACCACCGATGCCCTGAAAGGCCTGATGAACCTGGCCCCCAAAACCGCAACGCTGCTGCGCAATGGGGCGGAAGTTACCGTTCCCATCGAACAGGTGCAGCAGGGCGATGTGTTTGTGGTGCGCCCCGGCGAGAATATCCCCGTTGACGGCGTGGTGCTGGAAGGCAGCAGCGCGGTGAACGAATCGGCCCTGACCGGTGAGAGCATCCCGGCGGATAAGGCCGAAGGAGACAGCGTGAGCGCCGCAACCCTGAACCAATCCGGCTTTTTGCGCTGCCGTGCCACCCGCGTGGGTCAGGATACCACGCTGGCTCAGATCATCCAGATGGTCAGCGATGCCGCAGCCACCAAGGCACCCATTGCCAAAATTGCAGACCGCGTCTCCGGTGTGTTTGTGCCGACCGTCATCACCCTGGCGGTCATCACCACCATTGTCTGGCTGCTGGCAGGGCAGACGGTCGGTTTTGCCTTGGCCCGCGGTATTTCAGTGCTGGTCATCAGCTGCCCCTGCGCGCTGGGCCTGGCAACGCCGGTTGCCATTATGGTTGGCAATGGTGTGGGCGCTAAAAACGGCATTCTCTTCAAAACCGCGGTTTCGCTGGAGCAGACCGGTAAAACCGAGATCGTTGCCCTGGATAAAACTGGCACCATCACCAGCGGCGAGCCGCGCGTGACGGATATCCTGCCCGCAGACGGTGTGACCGAGCAGGTACTGATGAGCCTTGCCGCTGCCTTGGAGCAGAAGAGTGAACACCCGCTGGCCCGCGCTGTGCTGCAAAAGGCACAGGAGGATAACCTGCCCCCCGCCGAGGTGGCAGATTTCCAGGCTCTGCCCGGCAACGGCCTGACGGCTGTGCTGAACGGCAGTACCCTGTACGGCGGCAACGCCAAGCTGATGCAGACCCTTGGCGTGGCGGTGCCGCAAAAGATGGCATCCAGCGCCGAAGCACTGGCCGCCCAGGGCAAAACCCCGCTGTTCTTTGCCAAGGATGGCACCATGCAGGGCGTTATCGCGGTGGCGGACGTCATCAAGGAGGACAGCCCGCAGGCTGTGCGTGAACTGCAGGGCATGGGCATCCGCGTTGTGATGCTGACCGGCGATAACGAGCGCACCGCCAAAGCCATTGGTGCACAGGCCGGTGTGGACGAAGTGATTGCCGGTGTGCTGCCCGATGGCAAGGAAGCTGTGATCCGCAACCTGAAAAACAAGGGCCGCGTGGCCATGGTGGGCGATGGCATCAACGATGCACCGGCCCTGACCCGCGCGGATGTCGGTATTGCCATTGGCGCCGGTACGGATGTTGCGATTGACGCCGCTGACGTTGTGCTGATGAAGAGCCGCCTGAGCGATGTGCCCGCCGCCATCCGCCTGAGCCGCGCTACTCTGCACAATATCCACGAAAACCTGTTCTGGGCCTTTGCCTACAATGTGTTGGGCATCCCCCTGGCGGCAGGTGTCTTTATCCCGCTGCTGCACTGGCAGATGAACCCGATGTACGGCGCTGCGGCCATGAGCCTGTCCAGCTTCTGCGTGGTTTCCAACGCACTGCGGCTGAACCTGTTCGATATTCGCAGCACCAAACATGACCATAAACGCAAAGCACACAAAACAAGCAAAAAGGAGAACACGACCATGAATAAGACCATTAAAATTGAAGGCATGATGTGCGGCCATTGCGAAGCAACCGTGAAAAAGGCACTGGAAGCGCTGGACGGTGTTTCCGCCGCCGAAGTAAGCCACACCGCCGGTACCGCTGTTGTAACGCTGGATAAGCCGGTGGATGACACTGTGCTGAAAAAAGCCGTTGAGGACAAAGATTATACCGTGACCGGCATTGAATAATCCCGGCTCAAAAGCAAAGGAATAAGCATGAAAGCGCCCGCACGCTGCCTTGCAGCAGGCGGGCACTTTTTTGTTGTGGCCCCGCGGTAAAACAGAAAAAGCTGAAAAAACATTTTGATAAGAATTCTAATATTATTTGCGAAAATCATAACAGAAGGATAACAAAACAATATGATTTGGCCAGTTGCACTTGCACTATAATGGATAATATTATACAATCTACATAAAAGATGAGTGCGCCCGTCTTACCCAGCCAACACGAGGGGGCAACACAGATGTATATCAACTTTGGTTCCATCAACAGCCGCCAGGCTGCGGACGGCAGCTGTACTGCACCGCTTACAGTGGATTCCTGCGGAACATGCCGATTGAAAAAGCACGCCAGCCTGCCAACTATTACGCGGTATGATGAAAATGCGTATCAGCTGTTTTATATCGCTGCGGGCAAGGCGCACTTCTGGTTTGATGATGCCGAGCATGTGGTAACAGCGGGTCATATGGTGCTGTACCGCCCGCAGGAAGAGCGCCGCTATATCTACTATCTTGAGGACCACCCGGAGGTGTTCTGGGTCTATTTTTCCGGCAGCGAGGCCGCTGCAGTGCTGCAGGCGCATGAGATTCCGCTGGATGGCCATGTGTTTTACAGCGGCATTATGCCGGAGTACAAAAATACTTTCCGCCGCATGATCCAGGAATTGCAGCTCTGCCAGTACGCCTATCGAGATTATACGGCCGGGCTGTTCCAGATGATGCTGGTGCTGGTCAGCCGCCAGCGGCAGGAACGGCGGTCGATCAACGGCACCACGCGGGAGCAGATCGAAGCCGCAGCCGCCTATTTTAACGAGAATTATACTGCCCGCATCAATGTGGATGAATACGCCGAGTCCCTGCACATGAGCACGGCATGGTTCATCCGTAGCTTCAAACAGTATGTGGGCTTGTCGCCCGCACGGTATATCCAGTCGCTGCGTATCGTCAATGCACAGCGCTTGCTGGAACGCACCAAATACAGCATCGGTGAAGTTTCCGAGATCGTCGGGTATGATAACCCGCTGTATTTCAGCCGTGTGTTCAAAAAGGAAACCGGGCTTTCCCCCGCGCAGTACCGCAAAGCGGAGCGGGCAGGCGAACAGCCGTCCGACCCGCAGGAAGAGGACGCCTGCACCCCCAATATCGACAAAAACCGCAATTCATAGTATAATACCCCCATACACTTTGGTATGGGGGCTTTTTATGTTTGCAGCAGCAATTTGTGTCAGCATCCTGTTGGGGGTGCTGGTTTGGGCACTGCCGGGGCGGCTGTGCGACCGCAGGGCAACCCATGCGGATGTACTGGCCGGGCCGGGCATTGTGCTGGCAGTGTGGATCATCGCAGCATGTGTGTTTGCCCAGCCGGGGCTGGCGCAGGGGTTTGATCTGTTCCGCCTGCTGGCCATCAATGGGGCGGCACTGTGGGCCTGCGGCGCTGTGTTGTTACTCCGCCTGCGCAGCGGGCGGCGGTACCGCACACTTTGGACGGTTGCTGCGCTGCTGATTGCCGCCATCGGCCTGGAAGTATTCGTGGGCAACGCACCCTATTTTGCAACCCACGGCTACCAGCCCGTTGACCTGCGCGCCTATTTGCAGGATGCCCCGGCGGATGGGGAGCCGATTGCTTTGAACGATGCGCACAGTACCCTTACCTTTACCGGCATCCATCAGCCGCTGTATAACGTTGCGCTGGATGGCGTTGTCTACCAGTATGACGGCAACTATCCGCAGGATCAGAACCCGCTGTTTATCCTGTGGGTGTCCGGTACCGACGAAGCCAGCACCGCCCCGCGCCAAAGCTGGCAGTGGCAGGCGGCCCCGCGAGCGGCACGCAGCCTGGTGCGCACGCTGGATTTTTCCGGCGCGGTGGATACCCTGACCCTGCAAGCGGAGGGCTATAGCGGAGAGTACCGCAGTTATGACCTGAACTATACCGTGCAGGCGGTTCTGGCCAATGTACCCCGCCCGATGGATTTCTCGCTGCTGCGGCTGGCAGTGGTGTATCTGGCACTGCTGGCCTTGTGGGGGCTGCGCCCCGGCGCTGCCGCGTGGCACGAAGCCTACCTGACCCACCGCGCCAAATACCGCCCGGCGGTGCTGGTGCTGGGCTGCATGCTCTGCCTGCTGGCCGCAGCGGCCCCCTTTGCCGATGCCCGCAACTCCGGCGTGGCGACCTCGTTTTATAATGTCGAAAACTGGGACGGCGAAAGCCGCATCACCTTCACCCAGCATATCAGCGATTGGCAGAATGATTCCGCTGCGCAGTACGGCGCTCTGGCCCACAGCCTGCTGAATGGCCGCCTGGATCTGCAGCGCGACCCGCCCGCCGCCATGGCGGAGATGCAGAACCCTTACGATACCGCCGCCCGTCAGAGCGCGGCCCCGGATGCTTTGTGGGATGTTGCTTATTATCAGGGGCGGTACTATGTTTACTTTGGCATTGTGCCGTGCCTGCTGTTCCAGCTGCCGTTTGAGCTGCTGACCGGCGTACCGGACCTGCCGCCCAGCTTGGCCATGATCGTGATGGCCTGGCTGCTGATTTTGGCAGTGTTTGGTTTGGTGCGGCAGGCTGCGCAGCGTTGGTTCCCGTCCGCCTCAGCGGCGGCCTGCCTGCTGGCTGCGGCGGGCATTGCGGGCGGTAGCCAGGTGTACTACCTGCTGCTGCGCCCCTCGGTGTATGAATACGCCATCCTGTGCGGCGCGGCATTTGTGCTGCTGGCCCTGTGGCAGTGGCTGTGCGCCGCCAACACCCCGGTGCAGCACCATGGCAAAATCATGCTGCACATGGCGCTTGGCAGCCTGTGCATGGCGCTGGTGGCGGGATGCCGCCCCCAGATGGAGCTGTTTGCCGTGCTCTGCCTGCCGATCTTCTGGCCGCAGTATATCCGGCAAAAACGCTTGCGCAGCAAGCAGGGAATAACCGAAGCCATCGCCTTTGTTCTGCCGGTTATTCTGGTAGCCCTGGGGCTGATGGCCTACAATGCCGCGCGGTTCGGCTCGCCGTTTGATTTTGGCGCCAATTACAACCTGACCAGCAACGATATGACCCACCGCGGCTTCCGCATTGGGCGGCTGGCCCCGGCGTTGTTCACCTATTTCCTGTCCCTGCCGGTGGTGCAGGCGGTGTTCCCCTACCTGGCGGGTACCAAAATGCAGACAAACTTTATGGGTATGACCATTACCGAAGTATTTTACGGCGGTGCCCTGGTCAGCCTGCCGCTGCTGTGGGCCTTTGCGGCCCTGCCTTTGCTGCGCCGCCGTATGGCAAGGCAGAAAGACCTGCGCGCCATGGTGCTGCTGCCCGTGCTGCTGGCTGTTATTCTGGCCGCGTTGGACTGCCAGATGGCCGGTGTGCTCTACCGCTATCTCAGCGACTATTTAACCCCGCTGCTGTTCGCCGCCGCATTGGTCTGGCTGTGGGCCGAAAGCGCCCTTGCCCCGCGTGTGCAGGCCGCGGCATCGGGCAGCATCCTGCATACCGTGCAGCACATGCTGCAGGGGGCGATGCTGACAGCTGTTGCCGTGGGGATCTGTTACAGCTTCTGTGTCTACTTTGCTGCGGAACCGGGCCTTCTGGGCCAGAATCCCGCTCTGTACCAGAATGTCAGCCGTCTGGTGCAGTTCTGGCTGTAAAATCAGGGCGAAAACAAAATTCAGCAAAATTCAAATTAGGGCAATACCGCATAATTCTAAGTGCCGATACGGCGAGCGAGGTGCGGCAGATGCCAAGCCAAAAGCGCAGATAATACTGGATGCTGCAAAGGTGAGCGCCGCCAGTGGAGGAAACAGCGAACCGAAGCAGGGGCAGCGGTCGCAGAGTGCGAGGGGCTTTTGCCCCCCGAAGCACGATGCGGGTACCGCAACCCGACATTATCGAGTATTTTGGCAACGCAGATGCCGTGCCGCAGCTGCCGGAGCGGTGCTTAAGCCGCAAGGCGGGAATTGTGCGGTGTTGCCTTAGATAAAATAAAAGCATATGCCCCATGTCAGCCGGGAAAATCCGGCCAGTCAGGAGAGCATGTGCTTTTTCTTTTTATATGGGCATTCTGTATGGATCGTTTTCGGATGAAATAAATATAAAAAATCCTGCAAACAGGATAGCGGCCCCGTTTGCAGGCCATTCAGCTCAAAATTTAATAGGTGATGATCACGCCCTGGTCCTGTGCGTAAAAGCTGCACAGACCGCTGCAGGGCACAATATCCACCCGCGCATCCGGCCATTTGGCGTGGATGCCGTGTTCCAACAGGTTGGCGGCGTTCTGGTTGTTGCACTCGCTGATCAGCACCGGGCGCACACCATCGTAACCGTCCTCGTCCATCTGTTCCAAAATCTTGGCAAGCACCCGCGCTTCGCCGCGCGTCTTAAAGAAAAAGTCGATTGTGCCATCTTCGGTGCGGCGGCCCAAAAACGCGCATGTTCAGCCGCCCGGCAATAAAGCCCACCACGCGGCTGACCCGCCCGGCTTTGGCAAGGTTATCAAAGCTGGCCAGGGCAAACATAATGTGCCCTTTCTGTGCCCAGTTGGCCAGCTCAATGCAGATGGTATCGAAGTTGGTTCCTATCCGGATCAGCTTGTTGGCCAGCTCTGCTGCACCGGCCAGCGCGCCGGAACAGCTCAGGGTATCCAACACAAAAATCTGCTTTTCGGGGTGTTCTTCCAGCACCATCTCCCGCGCGGCCAGCGCGGCGTTGTAGCTGCCCGAAAGATTATGGCTGATGGTCAGCGCAATGCTTTTGTCCGCCATCAAAAACAGCTCGGCCCATTCTTCCGGGCTGGGGCAGGCGGTGGCGCTGGCGCCGTTATAATCCGTCATGGCCTGCAGCATGGCTTTGGTGTTCAGGGTGGGCAAGTCCACAAACTCGCGCTCGCCAACGCGAATCTTGAATGGAACCAATGCAAACTGAACCCCCGGTGCAGTGTCCGGCAGGGTACGGATCTCACAAGAAGAGTCCGACGCGATCATCCATTCCATAAAAAGTCCTCCTGTAACGCAGGCAAAAAGCTGCGGAATCAGCCGGAACAATCCGGCATTTTTTTGGCGCGCTCGTGGCCGCCGTGCCGCGGCGGGGCCAACCCCCAGGCCGCGGATACTATTTTCTAATTCTATTATACGGGCCGCCCAACAAAGCGTCAAGCAAGAAAAAACAGCAAGTGTAAAAATTAGCGCCTTTTCCCGGCGGGCTATTGCGCCAATGTGTGCAGCGGGGTATAATATCTATGGCAATACCGCATAATTCTAAGTGCCGATACGGCGAGCGAGGTGCGGCAGCTGCTGCTAGGCCAAAAGCGCAGATAATACTGGATGTCTTATCGAGCATTTTGGCAACGCAGATGCCGTGCCGCAGCCGTCGGAGCGGTGCTTAAGCCGTAAGGCGGGGGATTGTGCGGTGTTGCCCTATATCTGTTGTTTTTGCCCTCCGGCGCGCCGGGGCTGCTGATAAAAGGAGAAAATAAACCCTATGGCTGATTATTACCACTACCGCCAAAAGATAGAAAAACAGCGCCGCCGCCGCAACGCGGTAGTTGCCCTGATGGTGGTGCTGATCATACTGTGTGCAGCTGCAGGCTTTTTCTGGATGTCCCGCCACAATCAGCAGGCGAACACCCACCAAGCGGAGCCTACCATGCCCACAGCGGAAACTGCTGCCACGGCAACCCCGGAGCAGCCCGAACCCACCGCTCAAACGCCGGGTAACCCCCAGCGCCTGCTTCCCGCCGTGGATAACGCCGCGTGGGATACAGCCACCCCGGTGGAACAGACCATAGATCTGGAGTACCTGAACACCGATTCCCGCATGGCCGCCCTGCCTGCCCTTGGCACCGTGGAGCGCAGCCACTTTGACACCGTTACTTTTTTGGGCGACAGCATTACCGAGGGCATGGAGTGTTATGCCACCGGCTACCAGAACGCCCATGTGCGTGCCTATCGCGGTGCCGGCCCGGAAAGCGTTGTCTATAACACCACCGTCAAGGATCACATCCGCAATGTGCAGGAACCGGCCTTTGACGCCGTGGTGGAGACCCAGCCCGATGCGCTGTATATCCTGTTCGGTACCAACACCCTGGTCAACGGCAGCGAGGACACTGCCACCAAGTTCATCACCTATTATGAAAAAATGATCGACATGTTCCACGAAAGCCTGCCGAACGTACCGATCTATGTGCAGTCCATCCCCGGCGTTCAGGAATGGGTCAAGGATTCCAAGCCCGGCTTGCAGAATGACCGCATCAAGCTGGTCAACAACCTGCTGGCTAACATGGCGCTGCGCAAGGGCTGCTACTTTGTCAATATTGCCGAAGCCCTGAATCAGCCCGATGGCAGCCAGATTGACGAATACGAAGCTGATGGCATCCACATGCAGCCGGTAGGCTATACCGCCTGGTGCAACTATCTGGCAACCCATACGGCATGGGATCGCCGCAACACCTATGCGGGCGAAAATCCGCTCTATATCCTGGGTAGCTGATGCTGCCCGCGCCTTTATGCAGCATCAACAACATAAGTACAACAAATGCACTGCCAGCCCCCGTTTTGCCGTGGGGCAAGGCAGTGCATTTTGTTCTATTTGCATAGAAAAAACGGCGGGATATTTCGCGGTATTAAATCGTTTTTTGTCTAGTTTAACAAGGATTCCTGCAAATGTGTGTCAATTTTACACAAATCGACCCAGCAACTTACGAAAATTTTAGCGCTTTATTACAGAAATCTCTTGAAATTCCGCTGCAAAACAGGTAATATAAATATAGCAAAAACAAATTGGGTGCAGTTTATGCCGGAACAGGCAGCAGGAACAGGAATTTGTGCTGTTCTTTGTATCATCGGCGCATAGCCTGCCTCAATCAGAGGTGTTTCCGGAAACCTAAGGCAACACCGCACAATTCCCGCCTACGGCTTAAGCACCGCTCCGGCGGCTGCGGCACGGCATCTGCGTTGCCAAAATGCTCGATAAGACATCCAGTATTATCTGCGCTTTTGGCTTAGCAGCTGCCGCACCTCGCTCGCCGTATCGGCACTTAGAATTATGCGGTATTGCCCTGGGAACATGATCAAAGGGGCAGCCCGGTCGGCGGTAAACCGGCGCGGTGCATGCCAAAAGGGGAGATTACAAGGTGAAACAAACACAGTCAGCGGCGAAGCCTTCCGATTTGCCAGTTTACCTGTTCCATCAGGGCAATAACTTTGAAGCCTACCGCTACTTTGGCAGCCACCTGGAAGAGCAGGACGGCCAGCCCGGCGCGGTGTTCCGCGTGTGGGCACCGCACGCCAAAGCAGTTTCCGTTGTGGGCGATTTCAACAGCTGGGTGCCCACCAGCCATCCGATGGAAAAGGTGTCGGACGGCATTTGGGAGTTGTTCATTCCCGGCATCAAAATCTATGATGTTTATAAATACTGCATTACACCCCGGCGGATGAGCTGGTGTACAAGGCTGACCCGTATGCGTTCCATGCCGAAACCCGCCCGTCCAACGGCAGCAAAGTTTTTGATATTTCCGGCTTTGACTGGCACGATGCCGCGTGGGAAGATGCGCAGAAGAAAAATGATGTGATCAACGGCCCGATGAGCATCTACGAGCTGCATGCCGGCAGCTGGAAAATGAAGGAGGACGGTGTCCCCTATAATTATTCCGAACTGGCGGATCAGCTTGTGCCTTATATTAAAGATATGGGCTATACCCATGTGGAGCTGCTGCCCATTACGGAATATCCGTTTGACGGCAGCTGGGGCTATCAGGTCAGCGGTTACTTTGCCCCCACCAGCCGTTACGGTACCCCGCACGACTTTATGGAGTTTGTGGATAAGCTGCATGCGGCCGGTATCGGCGTAATCCTGGACTGGGTGCCCGCCCACTTCCCCAAGGATGCTTACGGCCTGTACATGTTTGACGGCGGCCCCCTGCTATGAGGACCCCAACCCCCGCCGCGGTGAGCATAAAGAGTGGGGCACCATGGTGTTCAACTTTGGTATGCCGGAAGTGGAAAGCTTCCTGGTATCCAGTGCGTTGTTCTGGATTGAGCAGTACCATGTGGACGGTCTGCGTGTGGACGCAGTGGCCAGCATGCTGTATCTCGATTACAACCGCCGCGATGGCGAGTGGGAACAAAATGTAAAGGGCGGCAAGGAAAACCTGGAAGCCATTGCGTTCCTGCAAAAGTGTAATACGGCTATCCTGGGCCGCCACCCGCATAAAATGATGATTGCCGAAGAATCCACCGCATGGCCGCTGGTTACCAAACCGGCAGCCGATGGCGGCCTTGGCTTCAACTTCAAATGGAACATGGGCTGGATGAACGATATGCTCAGCTACATGAAGACTGACCCGCTGTTCCGTGCCGGCAACCATAACAAAGTTACGTTCAGCTTCTTCTATGCGTTCAGTGAAAATTTTGTCCTGCCCATCAGCCACGATGAAGTTGTGCACGGCAAGTGCAGCCTGATCAATAAGATGCCCGGTGATTACGAAGCAAAGTTCGCCAACCTGCGCACCTTCTATGGCTATATGATGGCCCATCCGGGCAAAAAACTGCTGTTCATGGGCCAGGAATTCGGCCAGTTCATTGAATGGGACGAGAAAAAGCAGCTGGATTGGATGCTTCTTGGCTATGATAAGCACCATGAACTGCAAACCTACGTCAAGGATCTGAACCACTTCTACCGTGAGACCGCCTCTCTCTGGCAGGTCGATTACAGCTGGGAAGGGTTCCAGTGGATCGTGCCGGATGATAACAAACAGAGCGTGATCGCGTTCCTGCGCCGGGACGCCAAGGGCAAGATGCTCCTGGTTGTCTGCAACTTTAACCCCGTCCTGCGCGAAAGCTACTCGATGGGCGTGCCCAACCCCGGTACATACAAAGAGCTGATCAACTCGGATGACGTCAAGTATGGCGGTACCGGTGTCAAAAATGGCAGCGTAAAGAGCGTCAAGGGCCCGATGCACGGCTTTGACCAGCATATTGAGGTAACCCTGCCGCCGCTGTCCACCATCTATTTCAGCGTTCCCGCTGCCCGCAAAAAGGCAGGAAAGCCCGCCAAGGCAGAAACTGCCGAAGCAGCCAAACCCGAAAAGGCAGCCAAGCCTGCGGCCACCAAAACTGCCGCCCCCAAAAAGCGCACAGCCAAACCCGTGGCAACAAAACCGGCTGCTAAAAAGCCCAGAGCGGCAAAAACAACCAAGCCCAAAACACCGGTAACGGAATCGTAAACGTCTGGTGTGTAAGGGCGGTATCGGCGGCAACCCGCAGCCGGTGCGGCCCGTGGAGATAAACAAGTTTAAGGGGAGAACAATTATGGCAAAAGAAATGATCGCAATGATCCTGGCTGGCGGCCAGGGTTCGCGCCTCTACGCGCTGACCCAGAAGCTGGCTAAGCCGGCGGTTCCGTTCGGCGGTAAGTACCGTATCATCGACTTTCCGCTGTCCAACTGTGTCAACTCTGATATTGACACCGTTGGCATCCTGACCCAGTATCAGCCGCTGGTCCTGAATGAATACATCGGCAACGGCCAGCCGTGGGACCTTGACCGCCTGCATGGCGGCGTCCATGTGCTGCCGCCCTACCAGCAGGCCACCGGCTCTGACTGGTACAAGGGCACTGCCAACGCAATTTACCAGAACATTTCCTTCATTGACCGTTATGACCCGCAGTACGTCATCATCCTGTCCGGCGACCAGATCTGCAAGCAGGATTACGCTGATTTCCTGCGCTTCCACAAAGAGAAGAACGCCGAGTTCTCGGTTGCCGTTATGGAAGTGCCTTGGAGCGAAGCCCCGCGCTTTGGTCTGATGGTTACGGACGAGAATGACCGCATCAGCGAATTCCAGGAAAAGCCGAAGAACCCCAAGAGCAACCTGGCTTCCATGGGCATTTATATCTTCAACTGGGATATCCTGAAAAAGTACCTCACCGAGGACGAAAACGATCCCAACAGTGAGAACGACTTCGGCAAGAATGTCATTCCCGCACTGTTGCGTGATAACCGCCGCATGTACGCTTACCGTTTCAGCGGCTATTGGAAGGATGTCGGAACCATCTCCAGCCTGTGGCAGGCCAACATGGAGGTTCTGGATCCGACCCATTCCGGCATCAACCTGTTTGATGAAAACTGGAAGATCTACTCCCGCAACTCCGGCCGCCCCTGCCAGCGCATTGGTACGGACGCTGACATCGTGAACTCGATGATCACCGAAGGCTGCCAGGTTGACGGCACCGTTAAAAACTCCATCCTGTTCCCCGGCGTTGTGGTCGAAAAGGGCGCCACTGTTGAAGCAGCCGTTGTTATGGGCGGCACTGTCATCAAGGCTGGCGCAAAGGTCGAACACTGCATCGTGGCCGAAAATGTCACCATCGAAGAGGGTGCTACCGTGGGCAAAATGCCGGAAAGCGGCCTGAATATTACCGAACCCGGCGATGTTGCAACGGTTGGCTCCGGTGTCAAGATCGGCAAGGGCGCAACGGTTGGCCCCAAGGCAATGATTTCCAATGATGTAAAGGATGGTGAGGAACAATGGTAAGCAGCAACGCAAACGCACTGGGCGTCATTTTTGCAAACTCTTATGATAACCTTGTCCCCGAACTGGTAGCGGAGCGCACAATGGCCTCCATCCCGTTCGCAGGGCGTTACCGCATGATCGACTTTGTTCTGTCCAACATGGCAAACGCCGGTGTAGATAATGTTTCGGTCATTGTCCGTAAAAACTATCATTCCCTGATGGACCACCTGGGCGCAGGCCGTGAATGGGACCTGACCCGCAAGCGCGGAGGCCTGAACATTGTTCCGCCTTTTGCAGAGCGCAGCATCAAGCTGTACAGCGGCCGTGTGGATGCACTGGCCAGCGTTCTGAACTGGCTGAGGGACCAGAAAGAGCGCTATGTGATCCTGTCTGACAGCAACATTGCCATGAACTTCGACTTTAACAAGCTGATCGAAGCTCATGTCAAGTCCGGCGCAGACGTTACCATGGTATACAACCGCGGCGAAATCCCCGATGGCGCCCGCACCGATAACTACACCATCCGCATTGATAATGGCCGTGTGGCTGAGCTGCTTTCCAACGATTATCGTCCCGGCGTCCAGAATCTGTCCATGAACCTGTACATCATCGAGCGCGAAAGCCTGATCCAGCTTGTCCGCGATGCATCTGTGCGCGGTCTGGTCTATTTTGAGCGCGATATCCTGGCCCGCAACCTGAGCCTGCTGAATGTTCAGGCTTATGAGTTTGACGGCTATTTGGCCCGCATCAGCGATATGAAGAGCTACTTTGACGAGAACATGCGCCTGCTGCAGGCTGGCAATGTCGATAAGCTCTTTAACGAAGGCAACCCCATCTACACCAAGATTCGTGACGACAACCCCACCCGTTACCTGGAAGGCAGCAAGGTCAAGAACAGCCTGCTGGCTGACGGCTGTGTGGTGGAAGGCACCGTTGAAAACAGCGTGCTGTTCCGTGGCTGCCAGATCAAGAAGGGTGCTGTTGTGCGCAACTGTGTGCTGATGCAGGATACCGTTGTGGAGGAGAACAGCTCCGTTGAGTATGTGGTTACCGACAAGAATGTCCACATCACGGCAGATAAAAAGCTGATCGGCACGGATTCTTTCCCGGTGTTTGTTGCCAAAAGGCACACGGTGTAACCTGATTACGCCCTGAACTTTCCCGCCAACTCTCCCCGGCGGGTAGTTTGCAGGAAAGGGCGGGGGAGTGAACACGCTTCTCCGCTCTTTCCTTATTTTATCATAACAGCCTGCCCGGCAGGCGTTGCAAACAGCCGCTCCAGCGGCTCTGCAAGGAGGTACCCATGAAAATTCTCTATGCAGCCAGCGAGGCTGCACCGTATGCAAAATCCGGTGGTCTGGCCGATGTTGCCGGTGCATTGCCCAAGGCTCTGGTTCGTGACGGCATTGACTGCCGCGTTATCATGCCCCTGTACGGCGATCTCAAGTTCAAGGATACGCTGACCTATGTTACCAATTTCAGCGTGCCCGTGGGCTGGCGCAGCCAGTACTGCGGTCTGTTCAAGGCCGAGCATGACGGCGTGACGTTCTACTTTATCGACAACGAATATTACTTTAAGCGCAGCGGCCTGTATGGCTTCTATGATGACGGCGAGCGTTTTGCTTTCTTCTCCCGCGCCATTCTGGAAACCCTGTTCTATACCGACTTTGAGCCGGATATCATCAACTGCAACGACTGGCAGACCGCCCTTACCCCGGTTTACCTCAACCTGTACTACCGCCACTTGGATAAGTTCAACCACATCAAGACGGTATTCACCATCCATAACATTGCCTACCAGGGCAAGTATGGCATGGATATCCTGGAGGATACCTGCGGCATTGGCGCACGCGATGCCCACATTGTGGAGTATGATGGCTGCGCCAACTTTATGAAGGGCGCAATCGAGACTGCTGATAAGGTCACCACCGTCAGCCCTACCTATGCACAGGAGATCCTGGACCCGTGGTTCAGCCATGGTCTGGATGGCCTGCTGCGCCAGAAGCAGTATAAGCTGTGCGGTATCCTGAACGGTATTGACGTGGATGTTTTCAACCCCGCCACCGACCCGGATATCCCGCAGAACTATGATGCCAACACGGTGCAGCAGGGCAAGCCCGTCTGCAAAGCAGCTTTGCAGGACGAGTTCGGCCTGAACAAGGATGGCAGCCCGGTCATGGCCATGGTCACCCGTTTGGTCGGTCACAAGGGCGTTGACCTGGTGCGCAGCATTGCCGAAGGCCTGCTGCAGCAGGGCATTGAGCTGGTGATCCTCGGCTCCGGCGAAGCCCAGTACGAGAACTTCTTCAACGAGCTGTGCGCCCGCAATCCCGGCCGCGTTGGCGTGTACATTGGCTTTAACGCCAAGCTGGCCCAGCGCATTTATGCCGGTGCCGATATCTTCCTGATGCCGTCCCGCTCCGAACCCTGCGGCCTGGCCCAGATGGTATCCTGCCGTTATGGCACCATCCCCGTTGTGCGTGAGACCGGCGGCCTGCGCGACTCCATCCATGACTCCGGCGATGGCTATGGCAATGGCTTTACCTTTGCCAATTACAACGCCCACGAGCTGTACGAAGCCTGCTGGCGTGCCAAGGAAGGCTACTGGCACAAGGAAGGCTGGCCCGTGCTGGTCAAGCGCGCCATGGAGTGTGACTTCAGCTGGTCCAACTCCGCCAAGAGCTATGAGGGCCTGTACAATGAGGTCGTGAACCTCTGGTAAGTCTTTGGGAAGCGGTTCCCTAATGAGTTAAAATCGAATCCCGCTGTGTGCAGCATGAAAAAGCCGCATACAGCGGGATTTTTGTTTCATTGGGATTGGTCCGGTGAAAAGGAAAACGGAAAGAATAGATACGCCCGTGCGGCAGCATAGCAGCGTGACAGGGGAGACGAACCGAATGCTTTCAGAACGCAGCACAGGAATTTCGAAAAAGCCAACCATCCGGAAATGAAGAAATTTCGGATTTTTTGCCACAATTTGCCGAACATGTGTTACAATAGTACCGGAATTTTGGCCGTGGCATTAAGGAGAATCCCATGCCCGCGGTCAATCGGGAAAGGAAACATAACAGCAATCCTATGGGGAAAAGAAAACATTGGTATGTACCGTGCATCGCTCCGGCACTGGCCGCGCTTTTGCTGGCGGGCTGCGGCGCAACGGTGAATTTGAATGAACAGGCCACAGCCGAAACCGCCATGGCCGTGCAATGGGTGCCCAATGGCAGCGTTTATGCTACTGCGGCGGAAGAGCTAGAATACTGGTCCACAGCCCAAAAGCTGGAATCCGCCCTTGCCGCCACGCGGGAAACAGCCCCCAGCGTAGACTTGAACGAGCTGCTGGATGAATTCTGCGCCGCGCAGCCGGGCAGCTTTTCGCTTTACCTGCAAAATCCGGCAACGGGGGAAAGCTATACTTATAACACGGATGCCCTGTATTATCCCGCCAGCCTGCTCAAGCTGCCCTATGCGTTCTGGCTGTGCGGCCAGGCCGATGCCGGAACACTGGACCTGGAAGATGAACTGCCCAACCAGTTCCGCGGCCGTTTGTCTGATACGGCGCTGCAAGCCTATAACGATGCCGAGACCATCCCGGCCAAAGCCGCCATGCGTGCTATGATCGCCCACAGCGATAACAACGCCGTCACCCTGTTGACCACCCACTGGCCAGCCAATGAATCCAGCGGCTTCCAGCAGTTCCTGGCGGATTACGGCTTTGCCTATGCCGCAACCTGCGACCTTACCCCGCAAACCGGCATTATCGGTATGGCTTCCACTGGCGAGTTTGCCAACATTGTGTCCGCGGTGTATGATTATCTGGATTCAGGCAGCGCCGCCGCAGCCTACCTGAAAACCTGTATGCTGGCCGCTGACCATGATATTTTGTATGTGCCGGATGGTGTGCCCGCCGCCAAAAAGTATGGCAGCTGGGATTACGCATATCACGATGTTGCCATTGTGTATGCCAAGCATCCCTACTGGATTGTTTGCATGACAGACCAGGGAGATGAAAATGTAGACTTCCCCGAAGAACCCACCCAGGCCATGCAGACCCTTGGCCAGCTGGTGTATGAATACTGGAACCCATAAACCACGCCAGCGCCGTTTCAAGAAAGGAGCCGACCTTTGCCAAACAAGAAAACTGCCGCCCAGCGCCAACCCTATGTGGACGCTATGAAAGGCTTTGGCATCCTGTGCGTTGTCATTGGCCATTTTATCGAGTATCACCGTGGTACCGCGCCGGGCATCAACGCGCTGTTTACCTGCATTTACCTGTTCCATATGGCAATTTTTTGCACAGCCAGCGGCCTGGTGGCTAAGTTCAGCCTGCGCAAGCTGGTCACGCAGCAGCTATGGCTCTACCTTATCAGCCAGGCGGGCATCACGGCGTTCCGTGCGGCTGCCCTGAAAGATAACATTGTGGATCAGGGCGGCTGGCTGCAAAATGTACTGCTGCCATGGCGGCACATGTGGTATCTGTACGCCCTCATGTTCTGGATGCTCACCGTGCCTTTGCTGCGCGCCATCCAGCGGCGCGGCCTGCTGGCCAGCACCGTAGGGATGGCCGCGGCCATTGCCATAGGCCTGTTGGGCGGCTGTGTCAACTGGCCGTTTGATCTGGGCCGTGTGTTTTCCTTTTTCCCGTTCTTTGCATTCGGTGTGTTGTTTGCAGAGCCGTTCCGCAGCTGGCAAAAGCGCTGGTATGCCTGGGGCCCGCTGGCGGCGGCCATCGTGGTGTTTTATACCGTAACTGTCCAGCGCATCGTCACCGCCGAAACCCCGGTGTATGAGGGAGCCCGCATCTTCCAGTCCGACGCCTATGCGGTGGGCGGCTACCTGATGCAGGATCGCGCAGTGTTCTACCTGCTGGGCTTTGGCACCGTGCTGGCCATCACCCCCATTCTGGGGCTCATCAAGCCGCTTGCCAGCCTGGGCCAGCGAACCCTGCCCATCTACATCCTGCACATGCCGCTGTACGCGCTTCTGGTTCAACTTGGCTGTTACGAAGCCTGTGCTTCCCACGGTCTGCCTGCCGTTATTACCTGGCTGTGCTTTATCATCCCCGCGGTGGTGGCCCTGTGCGCCAGCGCCCCGGTGTGTGCCATCCTGAACGGCATTGCAAACATCTGGTACAAAACGCTCCCGGCTCTCTTTTCCCGCCGTGGATAAAGCGTTCGCAGATGCGTTTATCCAACCGCAATAAAACAAACCAGGCGTGCCCTGCAAAGCAATCGACTTTGCAAAACACGCCTGGCTTTATTTTATAAAATCACTTTCAGGGCCAACGTGAAAGAATCAGCCCTCCGCCAGGAATCACTGCTCGTCCTTGTGATCCAGCAGCTTTTCCATGGTGTGCCAGCCCAGCACTGCGCACTTTACGCGGGCCGGCATGTGGGAGATATCCTGCAGCGCACCGGCTTCTTCCAACTTTTCAATATCGGCATCGGTAGCTTCGCCCTTAATCATCTTCAAAAAGGTCTCGGCGAGGTCTTTGGCTTCATCCACGCTGCGGCCAATGATCATGTCCAGCATGATATCTGCCGAAGCCTGGGAGATCGCGCAGCCGTCACCAACAAAGCTGCCGTCCTCAATCTTGCCGTTTTCTACTTTCAGCTGCAAAATAATGTCATCGCCGCAGCTGGGGTTCACACCCTCCAGCGTCATGTTGGCGCCGGGCAGCGGCTTTTTATGGGCGGGGTAGAGGTTGTGGTCGGTCAGCACCTCATTATAAAACGTACTACTCGGCATAACCCATTTCCTTTCTTACGCCGCCCAGCGCCGCCAGAAAGCGGTCAATGTCAGCGGTGGTGTTATAAAATGCAAGGCTGGCGCGTGCGCAGGAACGCACACCCAGATAAGCCAGCAGCGGCTGTGCACAGTGGTGCCCGGCACGCACGTCCACATGGCAGCTGTCCAGAATGGTGGCAATGTCGTGCGGGTGTACGCCATCCACCGTAAAGCTCAGAATGCCGCAGTGCTTGTCCGGGTCATCGCTGCCCAGAATATTCACACCGGGGATCTTCTTCATGCCTTCATAGGCATAGCGGGTCAGGGCCTGCTCCTGGGCGTGGACATTTTCCAGCCCAACGGATTCCAGATAATCAATCGCTGCAGCCAACGCAACCGCGCCGCCTGCATTCACGGTGCCGGCCTCAAATTTGTGGGGCAGCTCGGCATACACAGCGCCATCGCGGGTGACGGAATCGATCATCTCGCCGCCGGTCAAAAACGGCGGCATGGCATCCAGCAGCTTTTCCTTGCCATACAAAACGCCAATACCCATGGGGGCCATCAGCTTGTGGCCGGAGAATGCAACAAAATCAGCATCCAGAGCCTGCACATCCACTTTCATGTGGGGGGCACTCTGGGCGGCATCGACCAGCACAACACCGCCGTTGCGGTGTACCAGCTCGATCACTTTCTCTACCGGGTTTACGCAGCCCAGCACGTTGGAAACATGGCCAATGGCGGCCAGCTTTACCTTGGGGCCGATGACGGCTTCCAGCTTTTCATCCGGCAGGCTGCCGTCTTTTTCGCATTCCAGGTAAACCAGCTTGGCACCGGTCTGGCGGGCAACCATCTGCCACGGCAGCATGTTGCTGTGGTGCTCCATGATGGTGATGACGATCTCATCCCCGGCATGGATGTTGTTCAGCGCATAGCTGTAAGCAACCAGATTGATGCTTTCGGTGGTGTTGCGGGTAAAGATGATCTCGGCATCGCTGCGGGCGTTCAGGAACTTGCGTACCCGCTCGCGGGCGGTCTCGTAACGGTCAGTCGCCTCCACGCCCAGTTCATACAGGCCGCGCAGGGGGTTGGCGTTGGCCTGCTCGTAAAATTCTTTCTCTGCCTGCAAAACGCTGGCCGGACGCTGCGCGGTAGCGGCGCTGTCCAGATAGGCGACGTCCTGCTGCATCAGCAGGGGAAAGTCCTTTTTATAATCCACAAAATCAAAGCTCATCGGTGTGCGCCTCCATGAATTTGTGTGCTTCTTCCGCCAGTGCCTCCGGCAGCAGGTCAACTACGGCCTCAATGCGGGCGCGGGCCAGCAGGCTGCGGGCAGCTTCTTCAGGAATGCCGCGGCTGGCGAGGTAGAACAGCATCTTTTCGTCCAAGCGGCCGATGGTTGCGCCGTGGTTGCCTTCCACATCCTCTTCGCCGCACAAAATCAGCGGAATGGTCTGGTTGACCACGCCGTCGCCCAGCAGCAGAACGTTCTCCTGCTCCTGGCCCTTGGCGCCGGAACCGCCGGGCAGCAGGTCAATGCTGCCGCGGAACAGCTTGAATGCCTTACCGGCCAGTACGCCGGTGGAATCCATTTCGCAGGTGGTCTTTTTGCCGCGGTGGCGGGCTACATAGTTCATGTCCAGGCGCTGTTCGCCCTGGCCCAGGTAGCCGATCCTGGCGGTAAAGTTGCTGCCTTTGCCGATCAGATCGGCGGCAGCACCGGCATACAGCTTGCCGGAACCCAGTTCCAGCTTGGTCAGCTCAAAGCTTGCGCCGTCTGCGCAGGTGGTGCCGATATCACTCAGGCAGGTAAAGCCATTATCCAGTACCTGCACCATCGAAAGCTTGACCACAGCGCCAGCCTCGGCCTTGATCTTGATCTGCAAAGCGGCCAGGCCCTCGCCAGCGATCTCATTGCGCAGGATCACAGCCACCTGCATGGTGCTGCCAGCCTTGGCTTCCAGGTACAGCCGGTCCCCGGCGGGGATGCCGGGCTGGTAGGTATAGGTGATAACCGCGGGGGCATCCATCACTTCATTTTCGCCCAGAGTCAGGTACTCTGCTGGGCTGTTGGCCAGAAAACGGTCAACGTCGGTGCCCATGCCGGTCTCCATGGCCCAGTCCTGTGCAGCGCTGCTGCGGGCCAGCTGTGCGGTCTGCACAAAGCTGGGGGCGGCACCCACGGTGGGAGCGTTTGCTTCCAGCCGGGCTGCATTCATTTTCAGCCAGTTCCACGTCAGAGCGGGAAGCCGGTTGACGGTCATTGTTTCATTTGCCATACTCCCAACTCCTTTGCTCACCCAATGCTGCCCTTCATCTCAAGGCGGATCAGGTTGTTCATTTCCATTGCGTATTCCAGCGGCAGCTCCTTGGAAACATTATCCGCAAAGCCGCTCACGATCATGGCGCGGGCTTCCTCTTCGGGGATGCCGCGGCTCATCAGGTAGAACACAGCGTCATCACTGATGCGGCCAATGCGGGCTTCATGGCCCACGTCAGCATCAGGGGTGCGCACGTCCATTGCGGGGATCGTGTCCGAACGGGAGATGGTATCCAGCATCAAAGACTGGCAGGAAACCGCAGCCTTGCTGTTCTTAGCATCCTTGTTAATGACCACCGCGCTGCGGAAGGTGCTGATGCCGCCGTCCTTGGAGATGGACTTGGTGTTGATATAGCTGGAAGTATCCGCGCCGGTATGAACAACCTTGGCACCGGTATCCAGGTTTTGGCCATGACCGGCGAAGGTTATGCCGGTGAACTCCATGCGGGAGCCCTTGCCCTTCAGGATGGTCATGGGGTACAGGTAAGAGGTGTGGGAGCCAAAAGAACCGGAAACCCATTCCATCACGCCGCCCTCTTCCACAATGGCGCGCTTGGTGTTCAGGTTGTACATGTTCTTGGACCAGTTCTCAATGGTGGAATACCGCAGCTTGGCGTTCTTGCCCACAAACAGCTCCACGCAGCCGGCGTGCAGGTTGGCCACATTGTACTTGGGGGCAGAGCAGCCCTCGATGAAATGCAGCGAAGCACCCTCGTCCACAATAATCAGCGTGTGCTCAAACTGGCCAGCGCCGGGGGCGTTCAGGCGGAAATAGGACTGCAGGGGAATCTCCACATGCACATGCGGCGGAACATACACAAAAGAACCGCCAGACCATACCGCGCCGTGCAGGGCGGCAAATTTGTGATCCGTGGGGGGAACCAGATGCATGAAATGGGTGCGGATCATCTCGGCATAAGGGCCGTGCATGGCACTTTCCAGGTCGGTGTAAATAACACCCTGCTCCGCAACCTCTTTTTTCACGTTGTGATATACCAGCTCGGAGTCATACTGTGCGCCGACACCGGCCAGGCTGTCGCGCTCGGCCTGGGGGATACCCAGCTTTTCAAAGGTATCCTTGATGTCGGTGGGAACTTCGCTCCACTTGGCGCTCATTTTGGTGTTGGGGCGCACATAGGTGATGATATCATCCATGTTCAGCTCATCAATCGGCGGGCCCCACTCCGGGATACCGGTCTTGTTATAGATCTCCAGCGATTTCAAGCGCAGCTCCAACATCCAGTCGGGGTCGTTCTTCTCGCGGGAAATCTGCTCTACAATGGCGGGGGTCAGGCCAGCGTCTACCTTGTAGGCGTCTTTTTCCTCATAGCGGAAATCATACAGGCTGCGGTTAATGTCCTCAACCTGCGATTTTTCGCGTTTTGCTTCGTTTACTTCTGCCATATATTTCTCAGGCCTCCGCCATCTTTTCAAAGCGCTCGTAGCCGTTCACATTGATCTCTTCCACCAGGCTGCCATCGCCGTTTGCAGCAATCTTGCCGTTGACCAGCACGTGGGTGTAATCAACAGACAGCGCATCCAGAATGCGGGTGCTGTGGGTGATGATCAGCAAAGCGCCGTTGTGGTCTTTCTGGTATTCTTCCACGCCTTTGGAAACCAGGCGCACGGCGTCAACGTCCAGGCCGGAGTCCGTCTCGTCCAGAATGGCGAGGGAGGGCTTGAGCATCATCAGCTGCAAAATCTCGGCCTTTTTCTTTTCGCCGCCGGAAAAACCAACGTTCAGGCTGCGCTCTGCGTAAGAAGCATCCATCTGCAAAATGTCCATGCAGCGGGCCAGCTCTTTCTTGAAGTCATAGTAACGCACATGGCCGACCTTCTGCTGCAATGCGCTGCGGATAAAGCCTTCCAGCGTCAGGCCGGGAACTTCCAGCGGCTCCTGGAAAGAAAGGAACATGCCGGCCTTGGCGCGCTTATCGGTGGATTCATGGGTGATATCCTCGCCCTTGAACAGGATCTGGCCGCCGGTCACGGTATATTTGGGGGCACCCATCAAAACATAGCCCAGGGTGGATTTGCCTGCGCCGTTGGGGCCCATCAGCACATGGGTTTCGCCCTTGTTGATGGTAAGATCCACGCCGTGCAACAGCTGTTTGTCTTCCACGCGTGCGGCCAGACCGGTTACGTTCAAAACTTGCTCTGCCATAAAAACTGCCTCCTGCTCGCTTTATAATAAGGTGAGCGTTTGTATTTCAAAAAGCCGCAGGCAAACCCGCAGCTTGGTTCGGCGTCCGGTGCAGCCATCCGTTTGCAGCGCAAAGCAGGCAGGCGGCGGTGTGCCGGGCACCTTTGTTATTTTCATATCCTATAAAAACTCTAGGATTAACGGTGCTTATTATATTCCAACAATTTCTTTGCGTCAAGGGCAAACCGCAAAAACTGGTACAAACCCTGCAATTTTGCACCAAAAATAGACGAATCGGGCGATTTTTGGCGTTCGGTGACCACAGAAATGGCGGTTAGGCATAACAAATGCGAGCCGGCCCCGCCCACCGCTTTCCAATCAGTGTTGGCCGTGGCTGCAGCGGTTATGCAAAGGGGAACCCCACAAAAAAGAAGAGCCTTACCGGAAAATCCGGTAAGGCTCAGCCAGTGCCGCCGACCGGGATCGAACCGGTACGATGTTTCCACCGAGGGATTTTAAGTCCCTTGCGTCTGCCAGTTCCGCCACGGCGGCTAACTGTATGGTATTGTAGCGCAAAACGGGGGAATTGTCAATCCGCAAAGCCCTGCCGCCCAGAGTGTAAAAAAGCGAATGGTTTATTTGCGGCGAACGGCAAAGCAGCTCACTTCATGATTTTAGGCAATGCCGATACGGCGGGCGAGGTGCGGCAGATGCCAAGCCAAAAGCGCAGATAATACTGGATGCTGCAAAGGTGAGCGCCGCCAGTGGCGGAAACAGCGAACCGAAGCAGGGGCAGCGGTCGCAGAGTGCGAGGGGCTTTTGCCCCCGAAGCACTCTGCGGGTACCGCAACCCGACATTATCGAGCATTTTGGCAACGCAGATGCCGTGCCGCAGCTGCCGGAGCGGTGCTTAAGCGCAAGGCGGGAATTGTGCGGTGTTGCCTTATATGTGATGTGTTTTTGCATCCGCCCACATCACACATCTTTCATATCGTGCGGTGCGCCGCCGCCGACACGGGGAATCGTGCAATGCCGCAGGTAATGCAGGAACATCAGAGAAGAGATGCTCCAGGTCAGAGGGTATGCCCAGAAGATGACCCCGATATCATGGATAAAGTGCAGCGTTACCGTAATGTAAGTAATGCGCAATGCGCACCAGACCGCCAGCATAACGGCCATGGGCACAATGGGGCGGCCCAATCCGCGCAGGATGCCGGCGCAGCAGTGGCTGAACGCAAGCAAAAAGTAGAACAGCGCAATGGTGTGTGCCTGCCGCACGCCAAAGGCGACCACATCGGCCTCGCTGCTGAACGCACCAATCAGCCAAGGCGCCAGCAGGTAAACCGCAACGCCGACGCACTCGGCCAGCGTAATCGAACAAATCACGCCAAAACGCATACCCTTGTGCACGCGGTCAGGTTTGCCCGCACCCACATTCTGGCTGACAAAAGTGGCCAGTGCCATCGAAAAGCAGGTGACCGGCAGGAAAGCAAAACCTTCCACCTTGCTGTAAGAGCCGCACCCGGCCATGGCCAGTGCGCCAAACGAGTTGATGTTTGCCTGCACAATAACATTTGCCAGCGAGATGACCGAGTTCTGGATGCCGGAGGGCAGGCCCTGCAAAATAACGCCATGCAGCATGGGGCCATCAAACCGAACCTTGCGCCAGCTCACAGCCCAGGCTTCCTTGCTGCGCATCAGCTTGGAGAATGCCAGAATGGCACTGACTGACTGGGAGATAATCGTGGCAAATGCGGCCGCAGCCACGCCGTACCCCAGTACGCCGATAAACAGTAGGTCCAGCACAATGTTAATGAGCGATGCTGCAATCAGGTACTTCATAGGGCTGCGGCTGTTGCCGACCGATTGCAGAATGCTGGCACCCACATTGTACATGACCACTGCAATGGAACCCAAAAAGTAGGTGCGGAAGTAGGCGACCGAGTTGCCGATAACATCCTCCGGCGTGCCCATCCAGTGCAGGATCTGCGGGGTTAAAATTACGCCCACAACCGTCAGCACCGCCCCGGCGGCCAGGCCCAGCGCCACCGTGGTGTGGATGGCTTTTTCCAGGCTCTCCCAGTCCTTTGCGCCAAAGTAGCGGGCAATCAGCACACCGGCACCCAGCGCTACGCCGTTCACAAAGCCGGTCAAGAGGAAAATCAGGCTGCCGGAAGAACCAACTGCCGCCAGCGCCTCGCCGCCCAAAAAGTTGCCCACAATCAGCGAGTCTGCCGCGTTGTACAGCTGCTGGAACAAATTGCTGATAAAAATGGGAATCGCAAACAGCAGCATGCCGCGCGCTACACTGCCTTCGGTCAGGGAATTGCTCTTGTTTTGTTGTGCCATCTTGTTTTGTTACGCTCCTAAATCTATGTTTTCTTATGGCGACACCGCACAATTCCCGCCTTGCGGCTTAAGCACCGCTCCGGCGGCTGCGGCACGGCATCTGCGTTGCCAAAATGCTCGATAAGACATCCAGTATTATCTGCGCTTTTGGCTTAGCATCTGCCGCACCTCGCTCGCCGTATCGGCACTTAGAATTATGCGGTATTGCCTTATATCTTACACCAAATTTAGATAAAATGCCATTAAACAACCAAAAGCAGCGGCAAGCCAAAGCTGCCGCCGCTGCAAAATTATGATTGCGCCGCTGGTAAATATTATGCCTGCCGCCCGGTTGGAACATATTGCAACACGTTTTCGGAAACATGGGTGTTGAAAAACTGGATCAGCGGTCCCAGGCAGAACGCACAGATCAGGGTGCCCAGCCCCAGCAGCCCGCCCAGCAAAAAAGCCAGCAATGCGCACAGCGTATCCGTAAAAAGGCGGCAGCAGAAATAGGGGAGTGGCGTGTGGTCCCGCAGGCCCAGCGCCAGGTAATCATACGGGGCAACCCCCAAATCGGAGGTCTGGTGCAGCGAAATGCCAAGTGAGGTGCACACCACAGCCGCAGCCACCCACGCCAGCTGTGCGGGCAGGGTGGCGGCCTGTGCAAAATGCGCAGTGAGGAAATCATAGAAAAACGTGATGATAAACCCACAGCAAACGGCATTTGCAACGGTGCCAAAGCCGACATATCTGCGGCCCCAAATCATCTGCATCGTGAAAAATACCGCGTTATAAATCAGGTTTTGTACGCCAAGGGTCAGCCCGGCAAGCTCCGCAGAGCGGATGTTGAGCGCGTTGAAAGGGTCGCTGCCCAGATGGGCAAACTTGAAAAGGGCAACACCAAGGCTGATGATCACAATGCCCACCAGCATACCGGCCACGCGCCGGAAGGTGACATGCTGTTCCATAACCATACTCCAGTTGTGCTGCCCGGCCGGACAAAAGTTGAGCTCATGAATAAATATGCGTACAACTTATTACAACAAAAGTGTAACATGTCCACGCTGAAAGGTCAATATAGAAATCTGTGGCTGGTTATCCATTCTTCTTTACCTGCTTTTGGGCCAAAAACCGCCTGCTTTTTGTGGGAAAAATTTCAAAACTGCTTGTATATTGTGGCCGTTTCGTTTATACTAATATGTATGTCTGAAAACTGTATGCTCTGTGCATACAAGCGGACACAAGAGGGAAACGTACCTGGACCTGCCCTGTGCGCGTGCAGCGCCATGGCAGCCCACGATCTAGGGGGAAATGATTATGGCAAATTATTTTGAAATGTCCAAAGACCAGCTCCGTGCAGAAAAGGCTGCGCTGGAACAATCCTATGCCGAGTTCAAGGCCAAGGGCCTTAAGCTCAACATGGCCCGCGGTAAACCAGGCCCTCATCAGATGGACCTGGCCATGGATCTGCTGAAAATGAGTGACTATACCACCGAGAATGGCTATGATGCCCGCAATTATGGCAACTTGGAAGGTTTGGAAGAAGCCCGCGCCCTGTTTGGCGATGTGATGGGCGTTAAGTCCAGCGAGGTTTTTGTGGGCGGTAATTCCAGCCTGCAGCTGATGTACAACCTTATCAGCATGGGTCATACCTTTGGCTTCCCGGAATCCCCCTGCCCGTGGTCCCAGGTGGAGCACCGCAAGTTCCTCTGCCCGGCCCCCGGCTATGACCGCCATTTCAAAATCACCGAGGAGTTTGGCTTTGAGCTGATCACGATTCCTATGACGCCGGACGGCCCCGATATGGATATGGTGGAAAAGCTGGTTGCCGAAGACGACACCATCAAGGGCATCTGGTGCGTACCGCAGTACTCCAACCCCGATGGCTATGTCTACAGCGATGAAACCATCCGCCGCTTTGCATCCATGAAGACCGCTGCCCCGGATTTCAAGATTTTCTGGGACGAAGCTTACATTGTCCACCACCTGACCGATGAAATCATCGAGACCCCGGTGCTGCTGAATGAAAGCAAGCAGTATGGCACCGAGGACCGCGTTTTCATGTTCACCTCTACCAGCAAGATCACCTTCCCCGGCGCTGGTGTTTCTGCCTTGGCATGCAGTGAAAAATCTTTGGCTTATATCTGCAGGCGCTTCTCTGTCATGATCATCAGCTATGACAAGATGAACCAGCTGCGCCATGTCCGCTTCCTGAAGAACAAGGACGGCGTGCTGCAGCATATGGCCAAGCATCGCCGCCGCCTGGTGCCCTGCTTTGACGCAGTCAAAACCACCTTTGCCCATGAGCTGACCCCCTGCGGCGATATCGCCCACTGGACCAATCCCAAAGGCGGATACTTCATCAGCCTGTATGTCATGCCCGGCTGTGCCAAGCGTGTAGCCCAGCTCTGCAAGGACTGCGGCCTGACCCTGACCGGCGCCGGCGCAGCGTTCCCTTATGGCATTGACCCGCAGGATTCCCACCTGCGCATTGCCCCCACTTACCCCAGCCTGTCTGAGGTAGAAACCGCATCCATGCTGCTCACCGTCTGCGTGCGCCTGGCTGTGGTCGAAAAGCTGCTGGCAGAATAAAATAAGCAGCCATCCTGCATAGTTAAAACAGGTACGCCCGGTTTTCCCGGCCGGGTGCACCTGTAAAAAAGGGAAAAAGCCGCCTGCTTTCCGGCAGGCGGCTGCTTCCCTGCATGGCGGTGTGTGGCAACGCGCATACGCCGGTAATAAAACCCCGCCCGTGCCGGTGCGCGGGCAATGTTTGGAGGTACATATGAATAAGAGAGGGAAGTCGTGGCATCTGATTGTCACGGCGCTGCTGATCGTCGTGTTCTCGTTTACCGCCCTGTTCGGCGTGAGCTACACATACGGCGATACCAAGAACGTCTACATCAAGGGCGCGGAGGATATCCGCTTCGGTATCGACATCCGTGGCGGCGTGGACGTGACGTTCATGCCGGCTGACGGTGTGGAAGCCACCGATGACCAGATGACCGCGGCCAAAACCGTCATCGAAGACCGTCTGGTCGGCCTTGGCATTACCGACTATGAGGATTATGTGGACTATAACAAGGACCGCATCATCGTCCGTTTCCCCTGGAAAACCGGCGAAACCGACTTTAATCCCCAGACCGCCATTGACGAGATCGGCACCACCGCCGAGATGGTGTTCCGCAAGGGCTCTACTGCCGACGGCGAAGAGATCCTGAGCGGTGACGATGTGACGTCCGCAACCGCAGGCTACAACCAGGAGAACGGTTATGTTGTTCAGCTGCAGTTCAGCGCTGACGGTGCCAAAAAGTTTGCTGAGGCCACCACCGAGCTGGCAGCCCAGTCCAACGGCACCATCTCCATCTGGCTGGACGGCGAGAACATCTCCACCGCTACCGTCAAGACTGCCATCACGGACGGCAACGCTGTGATCGAAGGTTCTTTCACCCAGGACCAGGTCACCGCGCTGGCAAACCAGATTAACTCCGGTTCTCTGCCTTTTGCCCTCTCGGCCGAAAGCTTCTCCACCATCAGCCCCACCCTGGGCGCTAAGAGCCTGGATGTGATGGTGCTGGCCGGCATCATTGCCTTTGCCTTTGTGGCTCTGCTCATGATCGTGCGTTACCGTCTGCCCGGTACCATTGCGGTCATCTCTCTGTTTGGCCAGGTTGTCGCCACGCTGGCATTTGTTTCCGGTTACTTCACCGTGTTCAATGGCTCCACGCTGACCCTGCCCGGTATCGCCGGTATCATCCTTGGTATCGGTATGGGCGTTGACGCCAACGTTATCACCGCTGAGCGCATCAAAGAAGAGCTTGGCAACGGCAAAACGCTGGATGGCGCTATCGCCAGCGGCTTCAAGATGGGCCTGCCCCCCATCATTGACGGCAACGTGACCATCGTCATCGTTGCAGCCCTGCTGATGGGTGCTTTTGGCCCCACCGATGGCTTCTGGGGCAAGGTGTTCAACCCCATCTTCTTCATGTTTGGTCCTTCCACGGCTGGCAGCATCTACTCTTTCGGCTTCACGCTGCTCACCAGTGTTCTGCTCAACTTTGTCTTTGGCGTGTTTGCAACCCGCATTATGATCCGTGGTGCATCCCGCTGCAAGGTGTTCCGCAACCCCGTTCTGTATGGCGGTTCCAAGGATGGCAAAAAGACTTACAAGTGCCCCAACATCAACTTTGTCGGCAACCGCAAGAAGTTCTACACCTTCTCCGGCGTTCTGGTTGCCGTGGTGCTGGTATTCAGCTTTGTCTTCGGCGTTACCATGGATATCGAGTTCAAGGGTGGCGCTATGGTTACCGTTGGCTACCAGGGCGATGTTGACCTGAACAATGTCAAGCAGACGGTAGCCGCCGAGCTGGGCCAGAGCAACCTGACCGTACAGACCGGCACTGATGTTTCCGGTGCACAGACCCTGACCATCAACCTGCCCGGCAGCGAGACCCTTTCCACCGAGCAGCTGGACAGCATGATCGAAACCCTGAACACCACCTACCCGGACAACCAGTTTGTCCAGCAGGAAGTCAGCAACGTCAACCCCACCATCGGCAACGAGTTCCTGGCCAAGAGCGTTGTGGCTGTTGTGGCTGCCTGCGTGCTGATTTTGCTGTACGTTGCCGTGCGTTTCCGCCGCATTGGCGGCTGGTCCGCCGGTGCCATGGCAATCGTTGCTTTGCTGCACGATATGTTTGTTGTGTACGGCGTCTTTGTTCTGCTGCGCATTCCCCTCAACGGCAACTTTATTGCAGCTATGCTTACCATTCTGGGCTACTCCATCAACGATACCGTTGTTATCTATGATCGTATCCGCGAGAACAGCGGCCTTTACGGCAAAAAGATGTCCCTGCCGGAGCTGGTCAACCTGTCCATCAACCAGAGCTTTGGCCGTTCCATGATGACCAGTATCACCACCTGCATTGCACTGGCAATCGTCTGCGTGGTGTCCATCATCTTCAAGCTGGACAGCATCTTCACCTTTGCGGTGCCGCTGCTGTTTGGCATGGTCAGCGGTGTTTACAGCACCATGTGTATTGCAACCCAGCTGTGGGTCAGCTATAAGACCCGCAAGGCTGCCCCCGCCCCCAAGAAAGCGTAAGCCAGGAGGAACTTTGCTATGCGTTGCCCGTACTGCGGTGCCGATGAATCCAAGGTAATTGATTCGCGCCCCACGGAGGACGGCGAAAAGATCCGCCGCCGCCGCGAGTGCCTTTCCTGCAAAAAACGCTTTACCACCTATGAGATCGTGGAAACTGTGCCCCTGATGGTCATCAAAAAAGACCGTTCGCGTGAAGTGTTCGACCGCCAGAAACTGCTCAACGGCATGCTGCGCGCCTGCGAAAAGCGCCCTGTCAGCTATGAGCAGCTGGATGCCGCCGTCAGCCGCATTGAACAGGTGCTGCTGAACTCTTACGACAGGGAAGTGACCTCCGTCTATATTGGGGACCTTGCCATGGAGCAGCTGAAAAAGATGGACGACGTTGCCTATGTGCGCTTTGCTTCCGTCTACCGCCAGTTCAGCGATGTCAACACCTTTATGGATGAGCTGAAAGACATGCTGGATTCCCGCGCCAAAAACGGCGGCATGCAGGGTTAAAATGTGCCTGTAAAGCACTGCTCCAGCTGGTCGATCTGCGCCAGCACCCGTGCAGCTTCCACCGCAAGGTCGGCCTGGTTTTCCGGGTTGGCATACTGCGGCAAAACCGCCATGGTTTCGTTCATGCGATCCAGCGCGTTGCGGCGCACCAGCAGCCCCAGCTTTTTGCTGGCCTGCCTTGCACTGTGCGCGGCCTGCCGGAAAGCCTGCTGCGCCTGTGGGTACTGCTGCGTCAGTGTCTGCGCATAAGCGCTTTGCACCTGGGCGCGCAGGCTGCCCGCAGTGGCGCTTACATACTGTTTGCAGCCAAGCAGCACCGCCGCCAGCAGGACCAGAATGGCGATGGCATACCAGTTGCGCTTCATTCAAAAACCACCTGTACTTTCCGGTTTTTCAGACCGCCCGTTCTGGGCGGTCTTTTTTTGTATCACAACGCAGCTTTCCTTATTGCCAAGGTAAGCCAGTACCTCTGCCCGCCGCATCCCGCGCCTGGCAAGGTCGGTATCCAGCCAGGCTTCATTGCGCCCCAGCTGGGCCAGATTTTCGGGGTAAACTTCCTGGTCTACCAACAGCGGCAGCAGCGGGCTGTCGTCCGCCACTTTTTGCGCGGCGCTGATGCTCCCGCTGGGCTCCACCACACCCCATACTACCTGCCGCGGGTCAAAAATATCCTTGCCGCGCAGCGCTTCCATCAGATCGCCCGGCGTCATGCGCAGATGCCGCAGTGCATCCTGCCGGATCTGCCCATCCTGGATTACCGTCACCGGTCTCCCAAACAGCAGCGCCGCATAGCCGGGCAGGTAATAGGCGGCGGTTGAGTTCAATATTTCCAGCGCCGCAATCAATAAAATCGGCACCAGGCTGGAAAGCAGCGGCAGATCCGGCTCATCAATGCAGATGGAGGCAACATTGGAAATCATGAACGTTGTTACCAGCTCGGATGGCTGCAATTCCCCCAGCTGCCGCTTGCCCATCAGCCGCATGGCAAAATAACCACAGCATAAATAATTACGGTATGCAAAACCGATGCAAGCATAAAAACACCTCCTGCGTTTATCCCTGCCGTTTTTGGGTCACACTGAACAGCAAGGGAAGGTGATTACATGACAACTGCGGATAACCAGCCGCTGGGGCAGGCCCTTGCTGAAAATCAGGCGTTTCTGCAAACTATGTTTGGCGGCTCATCGGATTTCTATACCAAAAGCTTTACGATTTGCGGCTGCCGCTGCTGCATCGCCATGTTTGCGGGGCTTTCCTCGCCGGAAAAACTCTGCATCATGGTGCTGCACGCACTGGGTCAAGGCGTGCCGGGCTGCAAGGCCGGGCCGCAGCTGGTGCAGTACCTGGCAGAGCAAAGCTGCCTACCCACAGAGCAAACCCCCATCACCACCCGTACCCAGCTGGTGGAAGTCCTCGCCGGCGGCATGGCCGTGCTGCTGGTGGAGGGCAGCGGCCAGGCGCTGGCGTTTTCCACCCAGGATATGCCGGGCCGCAGCGTGACCAACCCCAGCGGGGAAGGCAACATGCGCGGCCCGCAGGATGCCTTTACCGAGCACCTGCGCAATAACATTTCCCAGCTGCGCCGCCAGTTCCGCACCGGCAGCTTTACGGCGGAGATCTGCACCGCCAACACCCGTGCCAAAACCGAGTACGCCATTTGTTATGATACCGCCCTGGCCCCGGCGGATGTGGTGCAAACCCTCAAACAGCGGCTGGCCGGGGTACAAATCCCCGTCCTGCTGGACAGCACCTATTTTGCCTCGTTCCTCAAGCAGGACAAGCTCAACCTTTTCCCCGCGGCAGCCTATACCGAGCGCCCGGCCACCGCCTGCGCCCGCATCTGTGAGGGCAAAATCGTTATCCTTGTATCCGGCAGCCCGCTTGCCATGGTGGTGCCCAGCTTTTTTGCCGAGCACTTTGAATGCCTGGATGATTATTCTTCCGGCGCAGTGTTTGCCGGTCTCATCCGCCTGCTCAAATATCTGGCGTTTTTGCTGGCGGTGTTTGGGCCGGGGCTGTATGTCATGGCGGTCAGCTTTGCGCCGGAGCTGATCCCCGTGCACCTGCTGGCCAAACTGGCCCAGGGCGAAGCCTCCACGCCGCTACCGCCCATGCCGGAAATGCTGGCCGTGACCCTGCTGCTGGAAATTGTGCGTGAAGCCGGGCTGCGCGCCCCCAAATCCATCAGCCACACCGTCAGCCTTGTGGGGGCGCTCATCATTGGCGAAACCGCTGTCTCGGCGGGCATCATCAGCGTGCCGGTGCTCACCATGGCCGCGGCGGCCACCATCGCCACCCTGGCAGTCCCGGCGCTGTATGAACAGTCGATTCTGTTCCGCTTTGCGGTCATACTGCTGGCGGGACTGTTCGGTGTGCCGGGGCTGGCCTGCGGGGCGCTGCTGATTCTGGCCATGGCCTGCGGCAGCGACCCGTTCGGTTATGATTATCTTTACCCGCTCATGCCGCCGGGCAAGGCAGCCTTGCGGGATGGTTTTGTGCGGGCCATCTGGTCCCGCCTGGCACAAAAAGGGGAGGTGCTGCCGCGCCATGCAAAAGAGTAATGTGGATTTTTACCCCGTGCTGCTCCTCAGCATTCTGGCCGATACACTGCTGCGGCTGCACACCGGTTATTGGGCGCGGGCAGGGCTGCTGGCTCTGCCCGCCAGCGCGGCGGTGCTGGCCGCTGTGCTTCTGTTAGTGTCGACCAGCTGGCAGGGAAACACCCTGCTGCAAAAAGTTCTCTGTGTTTTGCTGGCAATCAGTTCAGCATTGGAAATTCTGCGCCTGCACGCCCTGTTTGGCAGCGTGTACCCCGGTACACTGGGGCTGGCGGGCACCTGTTTTGTCGTGCTGGCACCGGTCATCTACCTCCGGCGGGAGCCCGCCCTGCGCCAGACGGCCAACGCCTTGTTGGTGTTCGGTGCCGCGTGTATGGCAATCATGGTACTCTCGGTCGCGCCGCGCCTGCGTGTACCCAACCTGCATGCGGCACCGCTGACAGGGCAGGACTGGCAGGCGGTGTTTGTTTCTCAGCTGGTGCTCCCGCCGGAATATCTGCTGTTTGCCCTTTGGCCTCCGCAGCCCGGCCAGCGCTGCCGCAAGGCAGTAACATTTGCCGCGTCAGCACTGGGCTTTGATGCCGCGGTCCACCTGCTGCTGGAGCTGTTTTTTGGCGCGGCCATGCCCACCCGCCAAACCCCGGTGCAGGGGGCTGCACAGTGCGGGGCGCTTTCAATTTTTAACCGGCTGGAATGGCTGCAAATTTTGCTGTGGTGCATGGCAGTCACGGTGCGGCTGGCACTGTACCTGTATGCCATGGTGGAACTGTGGGGTGGCCGCGCCGGGGCGGGCAGCGCTGCCGCCGGGCTGGACCGTTACCCGCTGTACTTTGGCGGCATGGCTCTGTTGTGTGCTGTGCTGCGCACCGTGCCGCTGGAACAGGCATTTTATTGGCGCAGTGCCGTCTGCTGGGGCTTCGCTGCGGTTGTGATGGTAACAGGAGGCTGCCAATGGCTGGTATCATGCATAAAACATCCCGCCTGATGGCGGCGGTGCTGCTGGGCTGCCTGTTGGCGGGCTGCGGCGGGCAGCTGCTTTCCCACAGGGAAATTGTGCGGGCGGTGTTTTTTACCGCGCAGGATGCCGGCTACACGGTCACGCTTTTGACCAGTGACCAGCAAAGCGAGGATTCCGCCGCCTGCAAAACCTTTACCGGCAGCGGCGCTACCTGTGCTGCCGCCTGGAATGCCGCCGCCCAAACCATGAACGGCCAGCCGTTTTACGGCCTGATGGACCTTGCCGTTCTGCCTGCCGGGTGCAGCTGGCCGCTGGCAGAAGAAATCGCTCAGCTGTTGCAAAGCACCGCCCGCCCCGCGCCGGAAATCGCGGTCTTTGTGTTGGAACCCGCCGTGCAAACACCCATCCAGGACCAAACGCCGACCCTGTACGAAAACTTGAAAGCTCTGGAAGAAAAGCAGCAGCTGCACTGCGGCCTGCAAACCCTGTTTGATAACGCCGAAACCGCCGCTGTGCCCGTCAGTGCGGGCGGGGAATACGCCATGCTGTTTTATGATACCGCTGCCAATACAGCCCGCCAGACGCAAAGCCCGTTGGCTGCCCAGCTGGCGGCTATTCTGTGCGGCCAGGCCCATCGGTTGGACTGCACGTTGCCGGATGACCTGTACCTTGCCGCCAAAGCCGCCGCCGATGTGCAGGTACTGGCCCCCGGCAGCGTGCGGGTAAACCTGACCCTGCGGGATGTGGAACTGAAAGACCTGACTCCCACTGCCCGCCCGGATGCCGAACTGCAGGTGGCATTTGCCGCAGCCGCCAACCGGGAATTTGACGGTTTGATAATGGCACTGTACGGAATAAACGGCCCGGATGCCGACCCGCTCGACCTGTGTTTCTGGCTGCAAAACCGTTATGGCAGTACGCAGGGGGCGCTGCGGGCGGAGCTTACCCTGCACTGGCACCGCCCCGGCGAAGGCTGATCCCCACCAAAGCACGCCTTTATTTGCAGTGCCAGTGTGCCATTCAGCCGGGCAGTCTGCCAGCCAAGACCAAAAAACAGATAGAAAACAGCCCGGAACGCTAATAAATTACAACGAATAAACGACAAAAAACACTGTTCACAAAAATTTTATACTTCAAGGGGTTGATTTTTGGCAAAGGAACGCTATAATAGATTTAGCACTCAGGAGAAAAGAGTGCTAAACAAAATGTTTCAAAGAAACTTTAATTATAGGAGGATATTTCATCATGAAAATCAAACCTCTTGCTGATCGCGTTGTGATCAAACTCGTTGAAGAAGAAGAAACCTCCAAGGGCGGCCTGATCCTGACCGGTTCCGCCAAGGAAAAGCCGCAGGTTGCTGAAGTTATCGCAGTCGGCCCCGGTGGCAATGTCGATGGCAAAGACGTTGAGATGATCGTCAAGGTTGGCGATAAGGTCCTCACCAGCAAGTACTCCGGCACCGAAGTCAAGGTTGACGGCGAGGAATGCACCATTGTCCGCCAGAGCGATATCCTGGCAATCGTTGAGTAAACTTTAACTGTTCTTACTGATAAAAGGAGATGCTGATTTATGGCAAAACAGATTAAGCAGGGCGAAGATGCCCGCAAGGCTCTTTGCGCCGGCATTGACCAGCTGGCTGATACCGTTAAGATCACCCTGGGCCCCAAAGGCCGCAACGTTGTTCTGGGCAAGAAGTTCGGCAGCCCGGTCATCACCAACGATGGCGTTACCATCGCAAAGGAAATTGAGCTGAAAGACGCTTTCGAGAACATGGGTGCACAGCTCGTGCGTGAAGTTGCCACCAAGACCAATGATGCTGCCGGCGACGGCACCACCACCGCTACCGTTCTGGCACAGGCTCTTGTTACCGAGGGCATGAAGAACGTTACCGCCGGTGCAAACCCGATGGACATCAAGCGCGGCATCCAGAAGGCTGTCAACACCGCTGTTGAGGCCGTCAAGGCACACAGCCAGAAAGTCAATGGCAGCAAGGATATCGCCCGTGTCGGTACCGTTTCTGCCGGTGATGCACAGATCGGCCAGCTGATCGCTGACGCTATGGAAAAGGTTACTGCTGACGGCGTGATCACCATTGAGGAGAACAAGACCACTGCTGAAACCTACACCGAGGTAGTGGAAGGCATGCAGTTTGACCGTGGCTACGTTACCCCGTACATGGTCACCGATACCGAGAAGATGGAAACCGTTTACGAGGACTGCAGCGTGCTGATCACCGATAAAAAGATCAGCGTGTTCCAGGATATCGTTCCTCTGCTGGAGTCCGTGATCCAGTCCGGCCGCAAGCTGCTCATCATCGCTGAGGATGTTGAGGGCGACGCACTGTCCAACCTCATCATCAACCGTCTGCGTGGCGGCCTGAATGTGGTTGCTGTCAAGGCTCCCGGCTTTGGCGACCGCCGCAAGGAAATGCTGCAGGATATCGCCATCCTGACCGGCGGCACCGTCATCAGCAGCGACCTGGGCTATGAGCTCAAGGACGCTACCATCCAGCTGCTGGGCAGCGCCCGCCAGGTCAAGGTTGGCAAGGAGAACACTACCATCGTCGGTGGCGCTGGCGATAAGCAGGCCATTGCTGACCGCGTTGCCCAGATCCGTTCCCAGATCGCTTCCGCTACTTCTGACTTTGACCGTGAAAAGCTGCAGGAACGCCTGGCCAAGCTGGCTGGCGGCGTAGCTGTCATCAAGGTCGGCGCTGCTACCGAAGTTGAGATGAAGGATAAGAAGCTCCGCATCGAGGACGCCCTGAACGCAACCAAGGCTGCTGTTGAAGAGGGCATCGTTGCTGGCGGCGGCACCGCTACCATCAACGCTATCCCCGCTGTTGATAAGCTGGTCAGCGAGCTGGAAGGCGATGAGCGCACTGGCGCTAAGATCGTCCGCAAGGCTCTGGAAGCTCCTCTGCGCCAGATCGCCGCAAACGCTGGCCTGGAAGGCAGCGTTATCATCAACAACATTCTGCAGGCCGGCAAGCCCAACTACGGCTATGACGCCCAGAAGGAAGAATATGTTGACGATATGATCGAAGCCGGCATTGTTGACCCGACCAAGGTCACCCGCTCCGCTCTGGAGAATGCTTCCAGCGTTGCCGCTATGGTTCTGACCACCGAAAGCCTGGTCGCTGACCTGCCGGAGCCCCCGGCACCGGCAGCTCCCGCCGGCGGTGACATGGGCGGCATGTACTAATAACTGCCTAAACATGAATGCTTGATTTTTGGAGCGGCCAGAAACGGATTTACGCCAAACTTACGCCACTTACGCCAAAAATCAAAGCGCACTATAGGGTAACAAAAAATCGGCACTTGCTGAAAAGCGGGTGCCGATTTTTGTGTCACGAAAAGCTGATGGATGCTGCACGCTACACACCGTCAGCTTTTTCGTTTACAGGGAAAAAAGTGGGTGGTATAATAAAAATAGAGTTTTGTAAGAGTGCTTTCATAGTCAAGGCTATAAAAAATACGGATAAGCATAAAGCCGGTGGATGATATGAAAATTCTGGATAACATCACCAATACCGTTCGAGATGATTTACGGGTCGAGATCAAAAAAAGGCAGCGGGTGTCTATTGCGGCAGCCTGCTTTTCGATGTATGCTTACAAAGAGCTAAAGAAGCAGCTGGAAACCATAGACGAGTTTGAATTTATCTTTACATCCCCCCCACGTTTGTGAAAGAAAAGGCTGAAAAGCAGAAGCGGGAGTTCTACATTCCCCGCATTTCTCGTGAAACAAGCCTTTACGGTACAGAGTTTGAAATCAAACTGCGCAATGAGATGACCCAGAGAGCCATCGCAAAGGAGTGTGCAGACTGGATCAGAAGGAAGGCTACGTTCAAATCGAACACCACCGGTGAAAATATGGCTGGCTTTATGACTGTGGATTCCGGAGCAGCACAGACCGCCTATATGCCGATTGGCGGATTTACGACAGTTGATATTGGCTGTGAGCGCGGAAATAACAGCTACAACATGGTCAACTGCATGGAGGCTCCGTTCGCACAGCAGTACATGAAGTTGTTCGATACCCTGTGGAACGACCGGGACAAAATGCAGGATGTCACAGATGTAGTACTGGAGAATATCAGCACGGCTTATGCTGAAAATTCCCCGGAGTTCATCTACTTTATGACGCTGTATCATGTGTTCAGCGAGTTTTTGGACGACATCTCAGAAGACGAACTGCCGAATGAGGCAACCGGATTCAAGCAGAGCAAAATCTGGAGCCTGCTGTACGACTTCCAGAAGGATGCGGTGCTTGCTATCATCAATAAGCTGGAAAAGTACAACGGCTGCATCCTTGCGGACAGTGTTGGCCTTGGCAAGACCTTTACCGCACTGGCAGTCGTAAAGTATTATGAGAATCGAAACAAGTCGGTTCTGGTGCTGTGTCCCAAAAAGCTGGCGGAAAACTGGAATACCTATAAGGACAACTATGTGAACAACCCGATTGCATCGGATCGGCTGAATTATGATGTCCTGTTCCATACAGACCTGTCCAGAAGCAGCGGAAAATCGAATGGCCTCGATCTGGATCGCCTGAACTGGGGCAACTATGATCTGGTCGTCATTGATGAATCGCACAACTTCCGCAACGGCATCGGTACGCACAGCAAGACGCAGGACAACCGTTACCAGCGGCTGATGGACAAGGTGATCCGTGCCGGAGTTAAGACCAAGGTGCTGATGCTTTCGGCAACGCCGGTCAACAACCGCTTTGTGGATTTGAAAAATCAGCTGGCTCTTGCCTATGAGGGAAGCTCCGAGTATCTGGATGAAAAGCTGAACACCTCAAAGAGCATTGAAGACATCTTTAAGCAGGCGCAGAAAGCCTTTAACGCATGGAGCAAACTGAAACCAGAAGAGAGAACCACGGATGCGCTGCTGCGGACATTGGATTTCGACTTCTTCGAGCTGCTGGACAGTGTTACCATCGCACGTTCTCGGAAGCATATCGAGAAGTACTACAACACCAACGCTATCGGAAAGTTCCCGGAGCGGTTGAAGCCGATCTCCGTTCGGCCATGTCTGACAGACCTGAATAATGCCATCAACTACAACGAAATTTATGAGCAGCTGATTCAGCTGAGCTTGTGCGTCTATATGCCCTCCAACTATATCTTCGCAAGTAAGCTCCAGAAGTATCAGGAGCTGACGCACAATAAGGGTGAGAATCTGACCCAGAGAGGTCGTGAGCAGGGCATTTGCAGGCTGATGAGTATTAACCTGCTGAAGCGGCTGGAAAGCTCTGTACATTCGTTCCAGCTGACCCTGATACGCATCAAGAAACTGATTGATGGTACGATTCAGTCCATTGACCAGTTTGAACGCTCCGGCCACGCTGATCTGGATATATACGACATGGCCGGAGACGATTTTGACATGGACGATGAAAACACTGATTTTTTCACCGTCGGCAAAAAAGTCAAAATCGACCTTGCGGATATGGACTGGAAGAGCTGGCGTACGGAGCTTCGGAAAGATGCAGAAATTCTGGAGCTGTTGACCTTTATGGTGGCAGATATCACGCCGCAGCATGACACAAAGCTGCAAGAACTGTTCCAGCTGCTGTCTGAAAAAATTGAGCACCCGATCAATGTCGGCAACAGAAAAGTGCTGATTTTCTCTGCATTTTCGGATACGGCAGAGTACCTCTTTGACAATGTGAGTGCGTTTGTAAAGCAGAAATATGGGCTGAATACCGCTGTAATTACCGGCTCGATTGACGGACGTACCACGATCAAAGGCTTCAAGGCAACACTCAACAACGTGCTGACCTGCTTCTCTCCCATTTCCAAAGACCGGGATGTTCTGATGCCCGGTAGTGCCACGGAAATTGATGTGCTGATTGCGACAGACTGCATTTCCGAAGGCCAGAACTTGCAGGACTGCGATTATCTGATCAACTATGACATTCACTGGAACCCGGTACGCATCATCCAGCGTTTTGGACGAATCGACCGTATCGGCAGCAGAAACCAGTACATCCAGCTTGTGAATTTCTGGCCTGATCTGACGCTGGACGATTACATCAACCTGAAATCCCGTGTGGAGACCCGCATGAAAATCACAGTTATGACCTCTACCGGAGATGATGACCTTATCAACCCCGAAGAAAAGGGCGATTTGGAGTACCGCAAGGCACAGCTGAAACGCTTGCAGGAAGAGGTCGTTGACATCGAAGATATGTCGGACGGCATCTCCATTATGGATCTGGGCCTGAACGAGTTCCGGCTCGACCTGCTGGATTACATCAAACACAATGGTGATCTGAACAAGAAGCCCCGTGGACTTCATGCGGTGGTTCCGGCTACGGATGAACTGCCGGAGGGCGTGATCTTCGTGCTGAAAAACATCAATAACAGCGTCAATGTGGACAATCGGAACCGCATCCATCCGTTCTACATGGTTTACATCGGCATGGATGGGCAGATCATCTGCGACTACCTGAACCCCAAAAAGATGTTGGACGATATTCGGCTGCTGTGCCGTGGAAAGTCTGCGCCGATCAAAGAGGCATACGAACGCTTTAACCGCGAAACGGATGATGGGCGGAATATGGCAGAGATGTCCGAGCTGCTGAGCGAAGCAATCAATTCCATCATTGATGTCAAAGAAGAAAGCGACATTGACAGTCTGTTCTCTGCCGGTGGAACATCCGCTTTGATGAGCAATATATCCGGGCTGGATGATTTTGAACTGATTTGCTTCCTTGTTGTGAAATGATTGTCTGGAGGTGAGATGCCGTGCTGGGATTGCCGAAATCCACGGAGTTTAACAAGCGTATCCCCAAGCAGAAGTTCTATGAGAACATCGCCGTTACTCCGGCTATGAAGAAAGCCTTTGTCGAGCAGATCAAAATCATCTACTGGCGCAATAAGATTGCGACCACTACCCTGAATCTGGCTGCTGGCGAGCAGGTGACGGAGATCGAGGTGTTCGAGGTACGGCTGTCTGCCCCGGAGCTGGATGAGAGTGTCCTGCGCCAAATCGACCGGGAAATTCCGTATCACATCCTCTTTTTTGCTGGAATACGAGGGCAGGTATCAGGCGGTCATCGGCTACAAGGAGGCTGCGGCGGGCAAGACAGCCTTTAAGATTGATCGCTATTATTCTACGGATTGGCTGGACGAGGACGACCTGCCGGTGCATCTGGATGGACTTACGCTGGATGCCGTGTACGAGAATTTTGTCCGTCAGATCGCAGGTGATGTGCTTGGCACAGGAGAAAGTGCGTCCCTGAAAGACAGTGTGGAGCAGCAGAAGCAACGAGAGCAGCTGGAAAAGCAGATCGCAGCACTGGGAGCCAAAATCCGTAAGGAAAAGCAACCAAAGAAGAAATTTGAACTGGTACAGCAGATGAAATCTCTACAAAAGAAGACGGAGACGTTATGAAATCATTTGAACTGAAACCAACAGAAGAAAACCTACTTTCTACATACAAGAACGACCAGATTGGAAGAAATACGGATATCCATGCGTTTGTGGATATACTGAACTCTTTGGAGGATTCCTGCTCGATTGCTCTTGATGGTGCATGGGGAAGCGGTAAGACCTTTTTTGTCAAGCAGGTAAAAATGGTTTTAGAATCCTGTTCGCCAATAAAATCAAAGAGTGAATACAGAGATGAGGTCAAAACTGTCTGGAAAAACTATCACAGCGGCAAAGAACCAGAATTTCAAGCGCAGCTTTGTGTTTACTACGATGCGTGGGAAAATGATAGTGATGGAGACCCTATCTTATCTCTGGTATACTCCATTCTTCAACAGGTAGATGAGAAAACGCCTTTTCCGAAAGACAATAAAATTTTTGAAAAGGTAGCGGCTCTGGCAGATTGTATTACTGGAAAAAGTACAACAGCAGTGCTGGAATCAATGAAATCTGATAGTGTTCTTGATGATTTACGGAAAAGCAAGAGTATTCACAGTACAATTGTGGAATTTTTAGACCACTTACTTGAAGAAAGAGCAGACCGTTTGGTTGTCATTATTGATGAGCTTGATCGTTGCAAGCCTAACTATGCCGTGCAACTTTTAGAAAAAAATCAAGCATTATTTTGATAATGAACGAATCACATTTGTATTTGCTGTGAATTTACAAGAACTTCAACATACAATTTCAAATTACTACGGAAACGCGTTCGATTCGTGCAGATATCTTGATCGCTTTTTTGATTTGAGAATTTCGCTTCCACCAGCCAATATGTACCGATACTATCAAAGCATCAATTTTCAAAGCGATTACTATACGGTAGATGTTGTGTGTAAAAAAAATTATCGAGCTGTTCCATTTTTCTCTCCGTGAAATTTCAAGATATCTAAAAGCCATAAGAATTGCAGAATATGAGTTAACGCACAGTGACGGAAGATTTAGCTTTAGTGATCCGGAAGGGTTAGCTACACAATTTTGTACATCATATATGGTTCCACTTCTGATTGCTTTAGAGATAAGCGATGTGACTTCATATAATCAACTAATTTCAGGACATAATCCAGAGAAACTGATAGAACTACTTGAATGTATGGATTCCAACTATATAGGTTATTTTAGAGAATTGCTTTCAAGAAACGAAATATATAATACTGCACCGGAATCAGAGCAGCAAGGAAAAGAAATCGTAACAATAAAAGAAAAAGCAGTTGCTGTATATAAAGCAATTTTCGTAAAAGATTATACAAGGTATGATTATCATTGTTTCGTTGGAAATTGCGAATTTAATGCAGAGACAAAAACGTTTTTGCTAAGATTGGTCAGTCTGCTATCAAAATATTCAAAATATGAATGAGGGAGAACGTTGAAATGGAAACCCTAAAAATGCACAGCCTTGACGGCGTACAGCGCAACATAGATTTAATTGGCAAGCTATTCCCCAACGCCATTACCGAGGTGAAACGCAACGGCAAAGTAGAACATGCCATTGATTTTGACGTTTTGCGGTAGGAGCTTTCCGATTCCATCGTGGAGGGTCGGGAAGAGCGTTAGTTTACATGGCCGGACAAGAAAAAGGCGATGTTGGCGGCCAATGCGCCCATTACGGCAACGCTGCGTCCGGTGGCAGCTGACAGTGTGGGCAAAGATGGCACACCCGGCGGTTTTGACAGTGAAAACATCTACATTGAGGGAGATAATCTGGAAGTACTGAAGCTCTTGCAGGAAACCTATCTGGGCAAGGTCAAGATGATCTACATTGATCCTCCATACAATACGGGCAATGACTTTGTCTACGAGGATGATTTTGCACAGAGCACTGAGGATTACATGGGCAACAGCGGCCAGTACGATGAAGAAGGCAACCGTATGGTGACAAACACCGAAAGCAATGGCCGCTTTCATACGGATTGGCTCAATATGATTTATCCTCGGCTGAAATTGGCAAAGGATTTGCTGGCAGATGATGGGGTTATTTTTATTAGTATTGGAGATAATGAACTTTTCACACTGAAGCAAGCGTGTGACGAAATTTTTGGAGTTAAAAGTTTTATTTCTGTTGTAACACGTCCGACAGGGACACATACAGGTTTGACCAATAGAGCCATCGTAGGAAAATCTGATTATCTACTGGTATACTCTAAAAATTCTGAAAGTGTCTCTATTGACGGGCTTCCAATGTCGGATAAGGACACTAGAATATATGATATGAATGATGAGTTTGGGCGATTTTTAATTAGACCTTTACGTAGAACTGGTGGTGAAAATCGTCGTGAAGATCGTCCTAATATGTATTTTCCCATTGAAGCACCTGACGGAACAATAGTTTATCCTATTGGTCCAACAGGATATGAGAGCCGCTGGATATGTAATCCCGAAGGATATGATTATTTCAAAAAGGCGAATAGAATTTATTGGAAACAAGTGTCCGATGGGGGAACATTAAAGTGGCAAGTATATCAAAAATTTTATCTTGAGGATAAAAAACGAGCAGTCTCCAATTTGTGGGATGATATTGATGGCAATAAAAAAGCTACAAGAGATTTAAAAGGACTCTTTTCGGATTTTGATATTGGATTTGACTTCCCTAAACCCATTCAGTTAATTGAACGGTGTATTCAAATTTCTAACGATTCTTCAGCAATTATTCTTGACTTTTTCTCCGGTTCTGCTACTACCGCCCATGCCGTAATGAAATTGAACGCCGAAGATGGTGGACACCGCAAGTTTATCATGGTGCAGTTGCCCGAAAAGACGGACGAAAAGAGCGAAGCTTATAAGGCAGGCTACAAGAACATCTGCGAAATCGGTAAGGAGCGTATCCGTCGTGCGGGCCGGAAAATCAAAGAGGATGCCGGTTTGACGGCTCCGGCTGATTTGGACATCGGCTTCCGCTGCCTGCGTCTGGACGAAAGCAACATGAAGCCTGTGTACTACACACCGGATGAAGTCGGTCAGCAGGATCTGTTCTCGTTGGTGGACAACGTGAAGGAAGACCGTACCCCGGAGGACTTGTTGTTCCAGGTGATGCTGGATCTGGGCGTGCTGCTGTCCAGCTCCATTGAAGTGAAAGAGATCGCAGGCAAAAAGGTGTTCAATGTGGCAGATGGGTTCCTGCTGGCCTGCTTCGACCATGATGTGACCGAGGAAACCGTCAAGGCCATTGCACAGATGAAGCCCTACTATGCCGTGTTCCGTGACAGCTCCATGGCAAACGACAGTGTTGCAACGAACTTTGACCAGATTTTTGAAACCTATAGCCCGGATACAGTAAGAAAGGTTCTTTAAGAATGAAAGGCTTGTATGATCGAGACTTTACGGTTTTAGCCCCTGAAGAAGAACAAGAAAAAGAGCGAATTGATGCCGAAGAAAATGCCGCTAGAAAAACTCAGTTTGGCCGGAAAAATATGTTTCACTACTATCCGGAAGCTGTCCGGCGTTATTACGCCAGCCTTTTTCCGAATAACTTTATGGATTTCATGTTGCTAAGGGATGAGAAAGTACTCAATGCTCAGTGTGATGGCTTTGAAGCATTGCTTAGAGATAGGTCTATCTCAGAACTTGACATCAAGAGGTACATTCAAAACAATAAATACTATCACATCCCTGCATCTATTTTCAGCAACTATACCTTTGGTCATCACGAAGCTGTTTTGTTTAAGGAGTTTCCGCTGGGAACACAGTATGTAGTAGATTATCTTTTGGCAGGTCGGGCATCTGGTGGCTGGCAGTTTATCTTTGTTGAATTTGAAAATCCATACAATAATATCGTGGTAAAGGATGGCGATTGGGGTATGACTGTCAGAAAGGGACTGAAACAGATTCGAGACTGGCAAGCCTTTATTGCGGCAAATTATGCGGTGCTGTATGAAGAATTCAAAAAATACACACCGAAGATTCTGACCGAAGAATTCTTTCGCTATGACCCTACACGGATGCACTATGCGGTAGTTGCAGGCCGCAGGCAAGATTTTGATGATCCTGCAATTCGTGTTTTGCAACGACAGCTGAAAAAAGAAAGCGACATAAAACTGCTACACTATGATAATCTGTTGGACGATTCCAGACGGCTGATTGGTATGTCTTCGTATTAAAAAGGTATTATGGTATGAATGAGAAAAAAAAGAATGAAATCATCCACAGCTCTGCGGCAGAATATTTGACCTTCGTGGCTTCTACCGGAGATAGTGATACCAGCTATGAAATGCGCTATGAGGATGAAAACATTTGGCTGACGCAAAAGATGATGGCAACCTTATATGATGTGTCAAAGCAAACGATCTCACAGCACATCAAGCGTATTTATGCGGATGGAGAACTCACGCCGGAGGCAACTGTCAAGAAATACTTGACAGTTCAAACCGAAGGGACCCGGCAGATCAGCCGCAAGCAGGATCATTACAATCTTCAAATGATTATTGCAGTCGGCTTTAAGGTGAACAATCAGCGTGCCGTGCAGTTCCGCAAATGGGCGGGCCAGATCGTAAAAGACCATACGATTCAGGGCTGGACAATGGATGTTGACCGTCTGAAAAAAGGCCACATGTTTACAGATGAATATTTCGAGCGGCAGTTACAGTAGATTCGGGAAATTCGTCTGTCGGAGCGCAAGTTTTACCAGAAAGTCACAGATTTGTACGCAACCGCGTTTGATTATGATAAAAACGCAAAAACGACGCGGCTTTTCTTCCAGACCGTACAGAACAAGATGCATTTTGCGGTGCATCGCCATACCGCAGCAGAGCTGATTTATGAGCGAGCAGATGCCACCAAAGAGCACATGGGACTGACCACATGGGAGAATGCTCCGGATGGGAAAATTCTGAAAGCAGATGTGACGATTGCCAAGAACTATCTGAGCAAAGAAGAAATGAATTATCTGGAGCGCATTGTGTCGCTCTATCTGGATTATGCCGAGTTGCAGGCCGAGCGCAAAATCCCAATGAGCATGGAAGATTGGGCAAAGCGGCTGGATGGTTTTCTGGAGTTCAACGGCAACGAGCTGTTGACCGGGCCGAGTAAAATCAGCGCAGAGCAGGCAAAACTCCATGCGGAAACCGAATACGAAAAGTATCGTGTCATTCAGGATCGCCTGTATGAGAGCGATTTTGACCGGTTCCTGATGCTGGAGCAGGAGGTAAACCACAAAGATGAAGTTTAGTTTTAAGATTCAGCAGTACCAGACGGATGCTGTGGATGCGGTGGCACGGGTCTTTCAGGGTCAGCCCTACAATGCAGGCGTGTCGTACCTGCGGGATATGGGAAACCTGTCTGCACAGTCGCAGCAGTTGAGCCTTGTTTCCAGTGGGGACGATGCAACACAGGTGGAGTTACTGGATTTGATCAACGATTCCGGCTTTAAGAACGAAGCACTCCAACTGACCGACCAGGAGCTGCTTCAGAACATCCGCGCGTTGCAAGCAGAAGCAAACATCCATCAGTCGGACAAGTTGGTGGCACCGCTGGGCAGGTGTTCTCTGGATATTGAGATGGAAACCGGCACAGGCAAGACCTATGTTTACATCAAGACCATGTTCGAGCTGAACAAGCGGTATGGTTGGAGCAAATTTATCGTTGTTGTGCCGAGTATCGCCATCCGTGAAGGCGTAAAGAAGTCCTTTGAGATCACTGCCGATCACTTTATGGAGTGCTACGGCAAAAAGGCACGGTTCTTTATCTACAACAGCAGCAACCTGAATCAGTTGGATTCCTTTTCCAGCAATTCCGGCATCAATGTCATGATCATCAACACGCAGGCGTTTGCGGCATCCATGAACGAGGACAAGAACGTGGAAGGTCGCAAGGGTGATGCCGCTGCGAGAATTATCTACACCAAGCGGGATGAGTTCGGCTCCCGCCGCCCGATTGATGTGATTGCCGCCAACCGTCCGATCCTGATTCTGGATGAGCCGCAGAAGATGGGCAAAGAGGACTCCGCCACCCAGAAAGCCCTGAAAAAATTCACCCCGCTTTTCACGCTGAACTACTCTGCTACCCATGCCAAGCAGCACAATCTGATTTACGTTTTGATGCGCTGGACGCTTACAACAAGCGGCTGGTCAAAAAGATCGAAGTCAAAGGCTTTGAGGTCAAAAATCTGCGTGGTACGGACAAGTATCTGTATCTGGAAAGCATCATCATCTCCCCGAAGAATCCGCCACGGGCAAAAGTGGAGATGGAGGTCAGCCACCAGAACGGCACGAAGCGAGAGTTCCATATGCTGGATGTGGGCGATAATCTCTATTATAAATCCGGGGAAATGGAGCAGTACAAGGGCTTCGTAGTGTCGGAAATCGACCCGATCACGGGCGTTGTGACCTTTACGAACGGAGACACCATCCGCAAAGGTGATGTTACCGGCGACGTTTCCGAAAACGATATGCGCCGGGTACAGATTCATGAAACGATCCTTTCGCACTTTGAAAAAGAGCAGGAACTTTTCAAACTGGGCATCAAGACGCTTTCCCTGTTTTTCATTGACGAAGTGGCAAAATACCGCCAGTACGATGAAGAAGGAAACGAGCTGCTGGGCGAGTACGGCAAAATTTTTGAGCAGGAGTATCTTTCGGTTCTGAATGAGCATCGCACCCTGTTCGACCCTGCTTATACAGCCTATCTGGATTCAACCGATGTGCATGATGTCCACAAGGGCTATTTCAGCATCGACAAGAAAGGTCACAGCGTCAACAGTTCGGTCAAGCGTGGCTCAGATATGTCGGATGACATTTCTGCCTATGACCTGATCCTGAAAAATAAGGAGCGTCTGCTGTCCTTTGAAGAGCCGACCCGGTTCATCTTCTCCCACTCTGCCCTGCGGGAAGGCTGGGATAACCCGAATGTGTTCCAAATCTGCACCCTGAAGCACAGCGACAGCACCACGCAGAAGCGGCAGGAAGTAGGCCGTGGTCTGCGTCTGTGCGTGAATAAGGACGGAAACCGCATGGATGCGGAAGTACTGGGAGATAAGGTGCAGGATATCGACGTCCTGACCGTTATTGCCAGCGAGAGCTATGCAGGATTTGTAGACGGACTGCAAAAGCAGACCGAAGCAGTGCTGCATGACCGCCCACGCAAGGCAGACATTGCATATTTTACCGGCAAGACCATCAGGCTGGATGGCAAAACTGTCAAGGTGGATGACCATCAGGCACGGGCGATTTATCAGTACCTTGTCCGCAACAACTATGTGGATGAGCAGGATAACGTCACGCAGGACTACCGGGACGATGTGCAGACCGGAACACTTGCACCGGTGCCGGAAACGCTGAAGCCCATTGAAGAGGGCGTGCACACGCTTGTGCAGGCAATTTATGATGACAGTATGCTCAAGTCTATGTTTGAGGATGGCAACAAGCCGAAAGTGCTGGAAAATCCGCTGAACGACCGGTTTGAAAAGGCAGAGTTCCAGAAGCTCTGGCAGACGATCAACCACAAATACGCCTATACGGTGGATTTTGATTCTGAGGAACTGATCCGGAAAGCAATCGAATACATCGACAGGGAACTGTACGTCAGTCGCCTGCAATATACCGTTACCTATGCCGGGCAGAAAGATGTCCTGAGTGCCGATATGGTGCGAGAAGGCAGCAGCTTCAGAGATGCCAAGAGCAGAACAAAAAAATTAGAACATGACTACGCAGGTCAGGTTGCGTATGACCTGATCGGCAAAATTGCAGAGAACACAACGCTGACCCGGCGCACCGTCGCACGGATTTTGCAGGGCATCAAGCCGACGACCTTTGCGATGTACCAGAACAACCCGGAAGAATTTATCACAAAGGTGATCCGGCTGATCAAGGAGCAGAAAGCTACCATGATCGTGGAGCATATCACCTATGATACCATTGAGGGCAGCTACGACAGCAGCATCTTTACGGCAGAGAAACACGCTCTGACGATGGATAAGGCTTACAAGGCACAAAAGGCGATTCAGGATTACGTTTTCACCGATGGCACAGCGGAAAAGAGCGTGGAACGGAAGTTTGCGGAAAATCTGGACGGTGCAGAGGCAGTCTTTATCTATGCAAAACTGCCAAAAGGCTTCTATATTCCGACCCCGGTTGGACACTACTCCCCGGACTGGGCAATCGTGTTCCATGAGGGCAAGGTGAAACACATCTATTTTGTAGCAGAAACCAAAGGCACGATGGAAAGCCTGAACTTGCGCCCAATCGAGAAGTCCAAGATCGACTGCGCCAAGAAGCTCTTCGCAAAATTGTCAGATGGTCTTGTGACATACGACCATGTGGACAGCTATCAGGAGCTGATGAATAAGGTACTGCAGTGACCAGTACAAAATGAATCATGAAGCGGCTGTTTGCGTAGATGCAGATGGCCGCTTCTGCATTTGACATCCTGATCGGGAGTGTGAGCGATAATATAGGGCTGCGATGAGTTTGAACGAATCAGCGATGCAATCGCACAGTCTGCATCCACCGGATGCAGTTCAAGGGTTTGACTTTCCCAACAAGTGTTTGGCAACGCAAAAATGGTCTTTGTATAACCTCTTGCTGGCGCTATGAGGCCTTTCAAAACGCCTCCCAAATTTGACAATCATTTTGCAAGAATGATCGTCCGTTTTCAAGCTCAACTTGAAGCAGACGGTTGTTTTTCTGCTCGGAAAAGTTCCGAGTTTGCATTCCGTTGCAAACAGAACGAGTTGTCCTGTTCGCTCTTTTTACCAAAGTTTCCCTTGCTTTTTCTGACAAGCTGCCGAAAGTGTCGTATTTTCAAAACTTTTTGTTGACACGGCTCAATTTTTGTGGTAGTCTATCCCAACAATTTAATATAACATATTTACTTAGAGTTCAAGCTCGGCTCTCACAGAAGTCAGAGCAAGTTTTTAACTTTCTGATCGCTACATAACGAACCCGAACCAAGGCCATCCCGGAAGGGATGGTCAGGTTCAGGTTGTTGTGTGGCGATTTTTTATTGCCAAATTCAGCACCGTACCTTGAAAATCGAAAGACCGTCTGCATGGGATACCCGGCGATGACCCCGCAAGGGAGAGCCGGAAAACGCCGCCGGAAGGGGGCAGGAAAGCCATGCAGGGAGAACGGCGCACCCAGTATCAACTGGTCAAAATGGCCAGTTGATGTGGTGAATGACACAAAGCGTCATTTCCCAGAAGGATCTTCTGCGTTATGGCTCACCTCATGTAGACATTTTGTCCACACGAGGTGAATTGCCGCTGCCTAAATCAATGTGGACAAATTGTCCACATTGATTCTACCCGTGTTACGGCTGACCTCAACTTGACATTTTGTCAAGCCACGGTGAAATCTGGTGAATACTGCTTTTCAGTACTTACCAAATTGCTGTAACGTGGTCACTCTGTGCTAGGTTACGAGAACCGTAACTCACCACTCAACCATAACAGAGAAAGTTTAGTTGGTGGTCATTTTGACCATCAACCAAATAATCGCAACGCTTTATTGCGTGAAAGTGGCGGTTATCATTTTGATAATCACCACGCATCCGTAACATTTTTGGGTGAATAATGCTTTTCATTATCCACCCATAACTGCCAAAGGAGGATGCCTATGACAACAGAACAATGGGAACGCGAAAATCAGGACACTCTGATGGAATATTTCATTGATGGCGACCCCAGTGTGTGCAGAATCCAGTGTGAATACTGCCGGAAAATCATCTACACCCAGACCCGAAACCGCAAATATTGCAGCTTCCAGACCTGCGGCCACAAGATGCTGAATCTGCGGAAAAGCCTTAAAAAGCGTGCCGAACGTGGAACATATACCTGTGCTTGCTGCGGGGAGCAGTTCTTACCGATTCGGGCGGATGCCAGATATTGCAGCAATGCCTGTCGGCAGAAAGACTACCGCCAGCGTAAAGCGACAGTTCACACTTCTCTTTTAGGAACTTGACAAAGTTTGTCAAGTTCCTCATCGGTGCTGCTTTTATCTAGTAAAGTGGCACTTCCCATTCTGGGAAGTGCCAAAATACCGTAACTCTTAATCGCTCACTCCCAAATCCCCAAAGTGGGAATTCGGGCTGTCATCTGAAATCAGGTTACGCTTTCCGTAACTTGATTTGCAACTCCCGCCGAATCAAGTTCCCACTTTGGGAACTTGATTGTAGCCGTATCAAAAAATCAAGTTATCAAAATGATAACTTGATTGCATCCGTGGCAGAGCCACCGGAGTTCTCATTTTGATAACTTCGGTTTTATCTGTTACACGTCACTCCCACTCGTAAAAATCAGGTGGTCAAGATGACCACCTGATTCCACCTGTAACGCTGCAAGGTCTATTGAAAATCAGGTGCCGCCACCCGGCACTTGATTTTACCCGTAACGGAATCAGTTGGTCATTTTGGCCCACTGAAAAAGCCGGACGAGCTGTGGGCAGAGATTCGCAAATCTTTGACCGCCAGCTTGCCAAAATCAACGGGCCAAAATGGCCCGTTGAAGGGAGTCAAGGGGGAACGCCTTGCCCAGTGATATGATGCTGTGCGTCATATCCTACTGGGTATTATCTGGCGCAAAACGGCGGCAGATCCAGCAGCTTCGCTGCTGCGTTCTCCCTGCCAAGATGTTGAAACGGAGGGATGTCTATCTGAAATTGACACGACACAACGGACGAGCCGGAGCACACGGCACTTACAACCCCAAGCACAATGACCGCAGTTTCAACCTTGCCAACAGTGAGCACATCGACCCGGAACGCGCCAAGGGCAACATCTACTGGGATTGCTTCCACGGTTTCCGTTCGGCTCTCGACCCACAAGACCCAGATGATCTGGCAGCGACCTTCTCAGATGTGGAACGGCAATTCTACGAGACCCACTACACGGCCTTTATCGAAAGCCAGAACGAGCGCAACGCCAAGATCCGGCACACGGAACGCAACCGCTCCATTCCTGACCTGCTGTCCAGCCGCAAGACCTGCCCGGAAGAGACCATCTATCAACTTGGAACGCTGGATGAACACGCTTCGGCAGAGGACTTGCTGAGCGTCGTCACAGAGTTCATCGAGGAGTTCAAAGCCAAGTATGGCGACCATGTTCATGTGCTGGACTGGGCACTGCATCTGGACGAAAGCACACCCCACATCCACGAGCGTCATGTGTTCGACTGCGAAAACAAGTACGGCGAGGTGGCACCCCAGCAGGAAAAGGCATTGGAAGCACTGGGATTCGACCTGCCCGACCCAGACAAGCCCCTCAGCCGCCGCAACAACCGCAAGATCACCTTCGATGCAGCCTGCCGGAAAATGCTGTTTGAAATTGCCAAGCGGCATGGGCTGGATCTGGAGGAAGAAGCGGAGTATGGTAATCGCAAATATCTGGAAAAGCAGGATTTTATCCTTGCCAAGCAAAGGAGCAGCTTGCCGCCCAGCAGAGCAAGCTGGACGAATTGACCCTCAAGGTCAACGACATGGAAACACTGATCGACGAGGTATCGGCTGCGGCTTACGACAAGGCGGTGGAGGTCGTGACGGACGTGGTGCGCACCGAAACCCGGAAAGAGGATATGCAGATGATCGAGGACACGAAGAAGTGGGTGCTGTCCCCGCTGAACGCAAGGCTCCGCAACCCACGAGAGAATATGCAGCCCATCGGTTGGATACCGTGTTGGACAAGTTTCTCAAGACCATGCAGACCACCGCTGCCCGCCTGCAGGAGAAGCTCCTGAAGCCGGAAGTCCGGCAGAAAGGCAAGGAGCAGGTCAAGGAGAAAGCACGGGATTCCGTTCTGCACCTGCTGAGTCGCTTGCAGGCAGAACAGGCGCAGCGGAATCCATCTGTACTTTCAACTGCGGAAAAGTCAGAAAATCGCTTTCAATAATAATACGAGGTGATGTTTATTGAGCAAAGAAGTCAACGAAGAACGTGCTCCCCGAACCGTTACCGATGTGAAAGAAATGCTGACCAAGCACTCCAATGGCGAAATTCAGCGGACGATCCAGAACTGTATCACGATTTTGCAGAACGACCATGTGCTTGCCGATGCCATCCGGCTGAACTTGTTGAGTGAGCGCATCGACATTGTGAAGCCCGTAGGCTGGCCCCGCTCCGGCAAGCCCCTGAACGACACCGACATGAAGTATATCCTGCGGAGAATGGAGAAATACGGTATTTCCAGCGAGAAGAAGATCGAATCCGCCATCCACATCGTTGCCAACGAGAACCGTTATCATCCCATCCGGGATTATCTGAACAGTCTGAAATGGGATGGGACTGAACGGATTCCCCATGTCCTGCATCATTTCCTCGGTGCTGCGGAGGACGAGTACACTTGCGAAGCTATGAAAATTTTCCTGCTGGGAGCCATCAAACGCATGTTCCAGCCGGGATGTAAGTTTGAGACCATGCTCTGTCTGGTGGGCGGACAAGGCACAGGAAAGTCCAGCTTTTTTCGGCTGTTGGCGGTCAAGGATGAATGGTTCTCGGACGACCTGCGGCGGCTGGACGACGACAACGTGTACCGAAAGCTGCAAGGCCACTGGATCATCGAAATGTCGGAGATGATCGCCACCGCCAATGCCAAGAGCATCGAGGAGATCAAAAGTTTTCTCAGTAAACAGAAGGAAACCTATAAAGTCCCCTACGAGACCCATCCTGCCGACCGTCTGCGCCAGTGCGTCTTTGCTGGCACGACCAACCGGCGGGATTTTTTGCCCCGTGACCGCACGGGCAACCGCCGCTTTATCCCCATCCCGGTGGATGCGGAACTGGCTGAGACCCACATTTTGGACAACGAGGAGGAATCTCGCGCCTATATCGACCAGCTCTGGGCAGAAGCCATGACGATTTACAACAGCGGCGACTACAGGTTGGCGTTCAGCCCCGCCATGCAGGAAACGTTGCAAGCCCATCAACAGGACTTCATGCAGGAGGACGCGCAGGCGGGCATGATCTATGCCTTTCTGGAGGACTACACGGGTGACCGGGTGTGTTCCAAGCAGCTCTATGCGGAGGCACTGGGCAACACCAACATCCCGGCAGAGTGGGAGACCCGCGCTATCTGCGAGATCATGAACACAGGAATTTCGCGCGGCGATATCCAAGGCTGGCAGGCGCACAAAACCGCCAAGCGTTACCCGAAGTACGGCGTTCAGAAAGGCTGGGAGCGCGTAACCAGCCCCGAAACCGGGGCTGAAGATTTCTCCGAAATAACGGATGCGGAAGCCCAGCAGCTGGGCTTTCCCTTCTGACGAGCAGCGGTTACACGTCTGGTTACAGATTCGGTTACACCTCAG